>Ga0268263_1000017_pt1 | contig 535169 bp, 480 predicted proteins | sample Biomet5_FD_190358 | JGI IMG/M metagenome (GOLD analysis project Ga0268263, IMG submission 190358) | Microbial communities from bioreactor (seeded with sewage sludge) at LBNL, California, USA - Biofuel metagenome 5 (SPAdes) (version 4) | ecosystem: Engineered > Bioreactor > Anaerobic >... | reverse complement strand
TCCGGCTGCGGATTTTGTTCCTTTTCCCAGAGCTCCTTGGCGATCGGAGCCCAGCCCTTGGCAAACTCCAGGCAGCGCCCGGTGAGCTCCTTCGCGTCGTCCGGCTCCAGGATCTCGGTCGAGTGCGCGCCGGTCTGCTTGACCATCTGGGTCAGCCTGCCGGGGTTGTCCACCAGCGGGCACGGACGGAGCATGTTTTCGTTGAACGGCTGGTTGTGATAGAACGCCATGAACAGCGGCTTCTGCAGCGTGTCCGTGCGGGTGTTGCGGTACATGTACTCGCGCCGGACCGGCGTGAGAGTGCCCCGTTCGGCAATCGGATCGATTTGAAAGCCGGTGCAAACGCGGCCGCGGAGAGCGAGAGGAGAATAGACACAGAAAGGACATCCACGCTGCTGTGCGGCCTGTTCAGGGGATACCGGTTTTGTGCAGTTCAACCATATAGTACTGCCCCGGAATTGGTCAAAAACGACAAATTCGTTTCGGAATTGATTTTTGGGATTGTATATTTGTACGAATGGTGTTATAGTCGAATTAGTCGATCGGCAACCGTCGACGGTATACGGAAAGGCAGTCAATAAGAAGAAACATTCAGGATTAAAGGGAGGAAACGAAATGAAAAGGAGTCTAGCGAAAAGTCTCACGCTCGTTCTGTCCATTGCGCTTCTGCTTTGCCTGCTGCTTGGCTGCGCACAGAATGCAGCCTCTGCGGGGAGCACCGCCGCCTCAAACAAATCAACAGCCTCAAGCGCAGCCGCTACTTCAGAAAAGACCGGGAAATTACGCATTGCTTTGGTGCTGCCTGGCTCCATGAACGACGGCGGGTGGAATGCCGCAGCGTATAATGGCCTGATGTCGCTGAAAGACGAAGGCTATGACTGCGCGTTTACAGAAAGCGTTGCGATCGCGGATATTGAGCAGGCGCTCCGTAATTATGCAAGCGAAGGCTACGATCTTGTTGTTGGACACGGCTTTGAATTTGGCGAGCCCGTATTGCGTGTGGCCCCGGAGTTTCCGAAAACAGACTTCTTTGTAAGCGGAAAAATGCCCGACGGCGTTGACAAAGCCGGGATTCCCTCGAATGTTGGTTTTATGGACATGAAGGAATATGAAGCCGCATATCTGGCCGGTATTGTCGCCGGCGGTATGACCGAAAGCAATATGATCGGCTGCATCGCCGGCCTGGAAATCCCTTCACAGCTTTCTGACATGGCCGGCTTTGTGCAAGGCGTTCAGTATTCCAACCCCGATGCAAAATGCTATGGTGTCGTGACCGGCACGTATGAAGATCCGGCAAAGGGGAAGGAATCGGCTCTGGCACTCATTGATATGGGCTGCGATATCATCTATCAGTCTGCAGACTCGACCGGTGTCGGCGCGATTGAAGCCTGCCTGGATAAAAAGGTAAAGATTATTGGCTATGGCGGCGACCAGTATGAGATGGCACCGGATCTGGTGATGACGTGCTTCGTAACCGACAATAAAAACGTGATTATTAAGCAGGCCGAGCTGATTGAAACCGGAAAATTCGGCGGACTTTGGGAGCCGGGCGTCGCAGAGGGAGTCTGCTACATTACACCGTATCATAATTTTGAAGATAAAATCCCCCAGAAAGTTAAAGACATGGTCGACGACGCCACTGCGAAAATCAAGAGCGGAGAACTTGTCGTTACCTACACGCTTGACCGTTTGGACGAGAAAATAGGCTAATCTCTCTTCACCATACTGGGGGCACAGCGGTTATTAACGGCCATTGTGCCCCCAATTGGGAAATATAGAGCATGAACAAGATGGAATTGGAGGCGAGCTCGTGCCTGATATTCTCAACATGGTCAACATGACGAAGTGCTTTGGAACGTTTAAGGCGAACGATAATATCAGTATCGACGTACATGAAGGGGAAATCCTTGCGCTCCTTGGCGAAAACGGCGCTGGAAAGACCACCTTAATGAATCTCCTATATGGCTTATATCAACCCACGGCCGGCACCATCTATCTCAACGGAACGGAAGTTAAAATCGAGAGCCCGCTTACAGCAATTTCCATGGGGATCGGCATGGTTCACCAGCATTTCATGCTGGTGAAAGCGTTCAAAACATGGGAGAACATTGTCCTGGGACTGCAGGATGAGCAGCGCACGATCCTGAAAGAGGAAATGGCAAAAGAAAAGATCCGCGCGCTGGCTGCCGACTATCACCTGCAGCTCGACCCGGACGCGCAGATCGATTCGCTGTCTGTTGGCTTGCAGCAGCAGGTGGAAATTGCAAAAGTGCTTTATCGCGGCTGCCGCCTGCTGATCATGGATGAGCCGACCGGCGTGCTGACGCCGATGGAGAAGGAAAGCATCTTCATCACCCTGCGGGAGCTGACAAAAAAAGGATTATCCGTCATATTTATCTCCCACAAGCTGGAAGAAGTTCTGGAGATCAGCAACCGTGTTGCGGTCCTTTGCCGAGGGAAAAATGTCTGCACCGTGAATACCAAGGACGTCACGAAGGAAGACCTTGCGAGGATGATGGTCGGGCGCGATGTTGTGTTAACGGTGGAAAGAAAGAATGCCAGAATTGAAGAAGAGACGGTCGTGGCCCTGAATAATGTTTGCGTTACCGGGAACCGGCTTGCCTCCTGCCTGAAAAACATGAGCTTCCGCGTCCGCAAAGGAGAAATTTTTGGAATTGCCGGCGTGGACGGAAACGGTCAATCTGAACTGGTAGAGGCAATCAACGGATTGCGGAAAGTGGAGAGCGGAAGCATTACGTTATGCGGAAGGGACATTACCAACGCACGAATCAGTGAGATCATACAGGCCGGAATTGCGTTTGTCCCGGAAGACCGGAAGGCGGTCGGAACCGTACAGAATTTCAATATTGACCGCAACCTGATCCTTCGGAATCTGAAGGACAGACGGTTTACGAAGCATGGACTGATTCTTTATTCGATTCTGCGGAAGGAAACGGAACAGACAATCGACGAATTTGATATTCGATTTGCAAAGCGGGATGACCCGGTCAGGCACATGTCGGGCGGGAATCTGCAGAAAGTGATTTTGGCGCGTGAAATCAAATCCGAGCCCAAACTGCTGGTCGCCATGCATCCGACGCGAGGCCTTGACGTTGGCGCAATCGAATTTATCCACAAGCAGATTATTGACGCGGCAAACAGAGGAGCTGCAGTGCTGCTTGTCAGTACAGAACTGGAGGAAATCATCTCTCTATCTGACTCCGTCAGTGTGATTTTTGATGGCCGTCTTTCAGCGCCCCTGCGCGGAAGCAGCCTGAATATGGAAAATTTGGGCCTTTTAATGGGCGGCTCCAAAATAAAAGAAGGTGAGACCGATGATTAAAACGCCGATGACATGGAACAACAGCCGCATATCAAAAACAGTTCTTTCGTTTCTGATCGCGTTTGCCGCGGCCTTTCTCTTCAGCATCCTTTTTATTGCGGCTTTGGGTGTGAATCCATTTGTGGCCTACGGAAAGCTGATTGCCGGCGCTTTTGGCAGAACCAGCAGCATCTTTGAAATATTGGCGAAAGCAACGCCGCTGACAATCATGGGACTCGGCGTCTCAATCGGTTTGCGCGGGGGATTCTCCAATTTGGGCGGCGACGGACAGTTTTATGTGGGCGCGCTTTCTTCGGTATGCATCGGCCTGTATCTGCCGCAGACCATACCTGCGCCTGTGATCTGGCTGCTTGCAATTTTAACCGCGCTGGTTTCCGGAGGCCTGTACGGCGGCCTCGCCGGCTACTGTAAAACCAGGTTCAACACAAACGAAGTGATTATTACGATCATGATGAACTATGTGGCCCAATATGTTGTATCCTGGCTTGTTTCCGGCCCGCTTCAGGCACCGGGCGGTATTCCGCAGACAAAGGCGCTTGCCGCAGCATATACCATTCCCAAGCTGCTGAGCGGCACAAGAGCCCATTGGGGCATCATGCTGGCGCTGGCTCTGGTTTTTCTGGTATCCTTTTTATTTAAAAGAACAATTCTCGGCTTTCGGATTGAGGCGCTTGGCGCATCTCCTGCGGCCGCGAAATACGCGGGAATCAACAGCAAGCTGTATACGGCGTTGATTTTGGCGCTCTCCGGCGGTTTTTGCGGGCTGGCGGGAATGATTGAGGTATACGGTACTTATTATCGCGTACTGGATGGGATTACGACCAGTTTCGGCTTTACCGCAATGCTGATCGCGCTGCTGGCGCAGCTGAATCCTTTTGGTATCTTTCTCGGCAGCATTTTTATCAGCATCTTAACGGTCGGCGCAAATTCCATGCAGATTGCATTGAACATTCCCACTTCCATCGTCAATGTCATACAAAGCCTGATTATCATTTTTATTTTAATCATGCCGAGTGTTACCACAAGATTGGCTGACCGCCATCGGCGGCGATTAGATGGACGGGGGGAGTGACAGTATGTCTGTACTACTAAATGCGACATTCCTTGCCACCCTATTGGCGGCGGGCGTCCGTATGACGATCCCAATCCTGCTGCCGGCTGTCGGCGAGATATTTGCAGAACGAAGCGGCATATTGAACATCAACCTGGAAGGTCAGATGCTGATTGGCGCGTTTTGCTCCTTCGTTGTAAGCTACTATACGCACAGTCTGCTGCTGTCCCTGCTGGTCGGTGCGGCAAGCGGCGTTTTGCTGGCGATGCTGATGGCCGTATGCTGTGTGCGCTGGCACTGTAATCATTGCGTGATAGGCATTACGCTGAATATGTTTTCGCTCGGGTTCACAAGCTTCTGGTATCGCGTCATATATGGCGTCACAACCGCCCCGCCCAAGGCAGATGTCAGCTCAGGCATGGTGGCGATTCCCGGATTGTCGAAGATCCCATTTCTGGGCGAGATCTTATTTCAGCAGAATTTTCTATTCTATCTGTCTCTTGTGATCGTGGCTGTTTCCTTTTATATCTTGCATAAAACACAATTCGGCTTGAAAATTCGGGCGACCGGCGAGTATCCGCGCGCGGCTGAAACGATGGGCGTCAATGTAAGCCGGATACAGGTTATCTCCATGGCGATTTGCGGCTCCCTGGCCGGCATGGGCGGAAGCTTCCTGAGCCTGATTTCCCTGAATCGGTTTGTGGATAATATTACGGCCAGCCGCGGATTTATCGCGCTCGCGATTGTTATTTTCGGAAAGTGGGAGCCGTGGAAGGTGCTTCTTGCGTCCCTGCTTTTCGGGACCATCGACGCGCTGCAGCTTCGTTTGCAGGCGGTCGGTGTGGACGCTCCTTATCAGCTCCTCTCTATGCTGCCGTATTTGCTGACAATTTTCGTGATGATCTTTACGGCAAAGAGATCACATAGCCCGGCCGCGCTGGGAGAGAACTACGAGAGAGAGCAGGTGTGAAAGAACGACGGTATTTGGAGGTGACACAACCCGCGAAAGCTGCGGGAAACTGTGTATATAGAAGACCGGCTGTTACGATTATAAAAGGAGGATTCAACATGCAGGATCTTATTCTGAAAAACATCGACAAAATTATCAGCGGCGATATCAAAAAGCCCATCTTGCCTGGAAATGCCATTGTGGTTCGCGACGGAAAGATAGCGGCCATCGGCGATTGGGAGACGGTCAACCGGGACGGTGTCGAATTCGTGATCGACGTTGACGGCCAAATGGTTTGTCCGGGACTGATCGATTGCCATATTCACAACACCTTGGATGATTACGCGCCGCAGCGCGGGGCGGTCGGAACATACAGCGACGCGCTGTATTACGGTACGACGTCCATGTTCTCCGAAGGCGAGCAGGGACCCGGCTGGCCGCGTTTCTACGATGACCCAATCGGCTGCAAGGCTGCTGCAATTCTGTCCCACCGCGTGTTTGAGCGTTTTCGTCCGGGCGGAGCGCTGAAGTTCCATGGAGGCGCACTGGTTCTGGTGCACGGACTGACGGAAGCGGACTTCAAGGAGATGGCGGATGCCGGTGTATGGCTCATTGCAGAAATCGGCGGCGGCGGTCTGAGCGATCCGGAAGAAGTGGCGCCGATGCTGGAATGGGCGAGAAAGTATCATTTCTTCTACAGCGTACATCTTGCGCCGCCGTCCATCCCCGGCTCATCCTGGGTGACCTCCAAGGAAATCCTGAAGCTGCAGCCCAACAAGGTCGCACATACGAATGGCGGCTCTACAGCGGTCTCCTACGATCATATTGAACGCTTGATGGAGGAATCCAATATTCCGCTGGAGCTTGTCGTAAACGGTAACTTTGTAAACTTCAATAAAATGCTCCAGCACATGAGTAAAAAGGGCGAACTGAACCGCATTGTTTTCGGATCTGACGCGCCGACAGGCCAGGCTTCGCTGCCGGGCGCCATCAACCGCGCAATTGTGAAAGCTTCTGCGCTGAACGGAATCCCCGCGGAAATTTGTATCGCTATGGCGACCGGCAACAGTGCGGACCTGTACCGGCAAAACACGGGCAAAATTGAAGTCGGCCGGGAAGCGGATCTTCAAGTGATTGACTGCCCGCCGGGATCCTGCGGCACGGACGCGCTGAAGGCCATTGAAAACGGCGACCCATTCGGCTGCGATCTTGTGATTGTCGATGGCCGCGTAATGGCGTTCCGCGGGCGCGACTCGCGACCCACTGCGCGCTGCTGTCTGATCGATGGGAAGCGTTTCTTTGCGGAGGGCATCACAGAGCATCTGTTCTTCCCGCCGCAGATCAGCCGCCATTATGAGGGACTTGGCCTGAACCGTTAAACCTGACGGCAGGCTCGTTTGCTCAGATTGGGCGGGCCGGAATCCTGGCTCGCCCAATTTTGAATCAGTCGGAGATTGCGGCGGATCGCGCTTGATACGACCGGGGCCGGGCGGAACCGTTCTGCGCGCGGAAATGATGGGAAATCCGCCGCCTGTGCCGCGTTCTCCGTAAATACAAAGGACCTTCGCGGACACGTAGGTGTTCGCCGCTTCTATATAGATGATCTGATAAAAATGACCGCGCAATCCCCCACCGGGATTTGTGCGGTGACGCCATCATACAGAAATGCTGCGACGGAGGCCTTGATTTGCCGTTAAATGTCCGGAAGCGCAGCGGAAAGGAACGGTTGATTTATGAGCAGCTTGTTGATTAAAAATATTCAGGAACTGATTTCTTGCGATGATCGGGACACGGTATACCAGGGTATTGATGTTCTGATCAAAGACAATGTCATTGCGGCGATCGGACCGCAGCTGAACTGCCAGGCTGAGCGCGTCCTGGACGGCAGCCATATGCTGTGCTATCCGGGACTGATTAATACCCATCATCACCTTTATCAGCAGTTTTCCAGAAATTTGCCGCAGGTACAGAATATGGAGCTGTTTGACTGGCTCCGAACGCTGTATGAAATCTGGAAAAATATCGATATGGAAGTGATCCGCTACTCGTCTTTGACGGGCATGGGAGAACTGTTGAAAAACGGATGCACGACCTGCTTTGACCATCATTATGTGTTTCCCGAAAACAGCGGCGATTTGCTCGGAGCACAGATTCAGGCGGCTCAGGAGCTTGGCATTCGTATGGCCTGCTCCCGGGGAAGCATGGATTTGTCGAAAAAAGACGGCGGGCTGCCGCCTGACAGCGTTGTGCAAACAGTTGACGAGATTATGAATGACAGCATTCGCTGCATCGAGAAGTATCACGACGCCTCATTCGGCTCCATGCATACCGTTGCGCTGGCACCGTGCTCTCCGTTCTCTGTTTCAGCGGAACTGCTGCGTCAGAGCGCAATCCTCGCGCGTCAATATGGCGTCCGACTGCACACGCATCTGTGCGAGACGAAGGACGAAGAGCATTACATGCTGGAGCGGGAAGGCGTTCGTCCGCTGGAGTACATGCAGAGGCTCGGCTGGACGGGTAACGACGTTTGGTATGCGCATGGTATACATTTCAATGACGAAGAACTGCGCGTCCTTGCCGAAACCGGCACCGGGGTTGCGCATTGTCCCATTTCCAACATGAAACTTTCCTCTGGAATTGCCCGGATTCCAGAAATGCTGGATTTGGGAATTAAAGTTGGTCTGGCTGTCGACGGGAGCGCCTCACAGGACGGAAGCAGTTTGATGGAGGAGATACGCGTCTGCTATTTACTTCACCGACTGAATTCCTCTAAAAAGGCGCCGAGCGGCTATGATATTCTGAAAATAGCCACACGCGGCAGCGCCGCATTGCTGGGCAGGACGGATATTGGATCTTTGGAGGTCGGAAAATGCGCTGATCTGTTTTTGGTGGATTCCCGCCGTCTGGAATTGGTCGGCGCCTGCTACGATGCCAAAAGCTTGTTCGGCACGGTCGGTTTGCGCGGCCCGGTCGACTATACCATCTGCAACGGTAAGATTGTGGTGGATCAAGGCAGGCTGGTTTGCGTGGACGAGGAGAAACTTTCCCTGGAAGCGAATCGGAAATGCAGGGAGTATCTTTCCAAATAAGAACGGAGGAAGCTATGCTCACAAATATCAATGGCTATACCTGGGAAGAGCTTGAGAACATGGATCTGGAGAACGCCATATATGTGCTTCCGATCAGCGCGCTGGAGCAGCACGGACGGCAGCTGACGCTCGGCGCCGATGATTTCATTTTAGCCGCTGTTCTGAAAACCCTGTATGAACGCAAAGAACTGACGGGGAACTTTTTGTGTCTGCCCGCGCTGCACTATGGCAACAGCCACGAACACGTCGCGTTTAAGGGCGTGATTTCCTTCGGCTGCGAAACGATTGTCGCCATGGTCAGAGACATATTGAAATGCATGCAGCGGCATGGGGTCAGGAAACTGGCCATTCTGAACTCGCACGGCGGCAATACCGCCCTGCTCGAAGCGCATGCGCAAGAATGGGAAGTCGAGTTCGGAGTAAAAGTCTTTACAATCAGCTTCTGGAGCCCATGGTTCTTCCGCGATGCGGATGTCGGGATTGAAACACCACTTGCTCTGGAAATTCATGCCGGTGAAATGGAAACCTCCATTCTGGAATACGACAGGCCGGATATGGTCCGAAAGGAACAGTGCACGCCGGAAAACGATCATCCCGTGGAACTGAAAGACTATTATCAGGGATGGCTGACCTGTGAGATCGCATCCGGAAACGGGGCGTTGGGCTGCGCGTCCAAGGCAAACCCGGAGAAGGGAAAACGGCTGGTTCAATTTATGTCGGAAAAAATAACGAGAATTTTTATTGACATTCAAGGTTGAAAATGATAAAAATAGGAATGATATAGTAACTTTTGCGCGCGAAACCGCGGCGCATAATTAAGATGTTTGGTGACGAGATGGCAGATAAAAAGATTCAGCGCGGGAAAACACTGGGCGAATTGGCATATGAAGCATTGTACCAATATGTCCGCGATATGAATACGGATGACAACCGTCTGCCATCGGAGGAAGAACTGTCCCGCGAATTCGGCGTCAGCAGAGCGATCATTCGGGAAGCGTGCAACCGCCTTGTGGCAGAGGGATATATCTCTAAATCTTCACGCTGCATGCTTGGGCACCCTTCTGCTTTCAAGCTGAAAAATCGAATTGACCTGATTTCCGATTTTAAGGTATTGCTGTCCAATAATCATAAAAATGTCGGGTTGACAATTCAGAATGTACATATGCTGGAGCCCCCGATCACAGGGAGCGTTCATCAATGGCAAGAGTCGGACGGAGAAGTGTTTTCGATGACGTGGGTCTATACCACGGATGAAAAGCCTGTCATATACGGTATCTTTGAGCTTCCCGTGAGCGCCCTTTCCAGGGTCCCGGAAAAGGACTTCCTCGTTGAAGATTTGCCGGAGTTCAGCAGACTGTACTTTAAGACACAGCTTGACTTCTGTGCAATGAATATTGGATGCGACCTGGACCCGGAAATTGCAAGACTCTTCGGCGTCTGCGGAACAAGACCGCTGCAGCGCTGGAATGAAACGCTCATCAGCACTGAGGATAAACCACTGGGATACAGCGCGTTTTATCTTCATCCGGATGATGTCGTGATGTCTGTGCTGACGAAATTCAAGCCGTAGCGACGTTTCTTCCGTGCAGCCGGAACGTTCCCGTCCTGTAAGGATATACCGGCGCGCCGGAGGTGGGAACCCTGGGGCAGGGAAGATAACGAAGATGCTCCGACCGACTGCGTATGCATCACGCCGCAAAAAGCCCCGCGATGGAAATGCTTTTTTGACGAATAGAGTGCAATTCCGCCGGAAATGGTGAGGAAGAGTGGCCTCGGTATCTTTTCCCGTCCCATTCCCGCCGGAAGACGACAAAACCCGCAAAAATCCGAAGATTTTTGCGGGTTTTGAGGTACCGCCGCAAAATGCGCTGCATTTTGCGGCGGTACCGTTCCGACTGGTTCAATAATCCGAATCGTTCACTTTGCAGATTTCTCCGGCTGCGGATTTTGTTCCTTTTCCCAGAGCTCCTTGGCGATCGGAGCCCAGCCCTTGGCAAACTCCAGGCAGCGCCCGGTGAGCTCCTTCGCGTCGTCCGGCTCCAGGATCTCGGTCGAGTGCGCGCCGGTCTGCTTGACCATCTGGGTCAGCCTGCCGGGGTTGTCCACCAGCGGGCACGGACGGAGCATGTTTTCGTTGAACGGCTGGTTGTGATAGAACGCCATGAACAGCGGCTTCTGCAGCGCCTCCAGCAGCGTGTCCGTGCGGATGTTGGAATCTGAGAAGTGGATGAACGCGCACGGCTCGATGTCGCCGTTGGCGTTGATGTGCAGATAGCTGCGGCCGCCCGCGATGCAGCCGTGGACATACTTGGCGTCGTTGTAGAAATCCATGGCGAAGAGCGGCTTCTCCGAGCGGAGCCGGCGGATGTTGTGGTACATGTACTCGCGCTGGGCCGGCGTGACCATCAGATCGGTCGCGGCGTCCTTGCCGATGGGCGTGTAGGAGAAGCACCACATGAATTTCGCGCCCCAGCCGATGACCGAGTCGAAATACTTGTCGCTGCCGATCAGCTCCACGTTCTTGTTCGTATAGCAGCAGGCCGCGCCGAAGAGCAGATGCTTCTGCTTCAGAATCTGCATGGCCTTCATCACGCGCTGGTACGTGCCCGCGCCGCGGCGGAAGTCCGTCTCGGCCTCGTAGCCTTCCACGCTGATGGCGGGCATCAGGTTGCTCACCTCCAGCATCTGGTCGGCAAACGCCTCGTCGATCAGGGTGCCGTTCGTGAACATCATGAAGCCGCAGTCCTGGTGCCTGCGGCAGAGCGTCAGGATGTCGTCCTTCCGCATCATCGGTTCGCCGCCCGCGAGCAGGAACAGCCGGCAGCCGAGATTGATGGACTGCTGGATCACGTTCTCCATCTCGTCGAGCGTGATGCTCAGCGTATGGCCGTACTCCGCCGCCCAGCAGCCCGTGCACTTGAGGTTGCAGGCGCTGCTCGGGTCCATCAGAACGATCCAGGGGATGTTGCAGTGATATTTTTCGCGGTTTTTCTTCTGGATCGGGGTCCCGATCAGAGAGTCGTTCACCACGATCGTCTCAAAGAACTTGCGCATCTGCCGGGGATCGATGTCCCGGAAGAGGCTGAGAACCTCCTGCTTTGTGGCGCTGTTGGGGTTGAGATACCCGTCCCGGATTGAAGTCGCCTGGTGCTTGAGGCCCAGGCCGCCGTCGTCCAGCTCCACGAGCTTGTCGAGCATCTGCGGAATGTTCTTTTCGGGGTCCTTCGCCATGTAGTCGTAGGCCGCCATTGCCGCCGCTTTTTTCAGCTTGTCCGCTGCCATGATGATGCCTTCTTTCCCGGCCGGAACAGCCGGCCGACCATGATACTGAATCCATCATAACAGCGTCCCTCCGCGCCCGCCATTGACACATGGAGCCGACTGCGCAGATTCTGTGCAGTCGGCTCCATGTGTCAGCCATTCTGCGGCTCTTCCCCGCAGCTTCGCGAGAGCGCACTGCGGATATTGCCGCGCAGCAGCTTCTCCATATTGCTGAGATATGCGTCCGGGTCCTCTTTCATCCCGCCGTCGAGCCACCGGACCGCCAGCCCGATCAGCGCCGCGGTATAGAAGGCCGACAGGTCGCGGATGTCCGCGGGCCTGACCTCCAGACCGGCGGACATCTGCGTGACCGCGCTCGTGATGTCGCTGCGCGTCACCTGGTAGAGAAACTGCTCGAGCCTGTCGCGCCCGATGGAATGGTAGATGTGGTAGACAGCCCGCCGGTTGTCCCCCACAAACTGCATCGCGTGCCGGAACCCGTCCAGCCAGGAGCCGAAGCTCCGGTCGTCCTGCAGAATCCGCTGCGTCTGCGTGAAGAACAGGTCGTCCAGCAGCGCGTAGGTGTCGCTGTACCAGTAATAGAACGTGTTTCGGCTGACGCCCGCCAGCCGGACGATGTCCACCACCGTGATTTTGTCGAACGGCCGCTGGTTCAGAAGCTCCACAAATGCCGTCTGGAGCGCCGATTTCGCATAAAGCCCGCTCATGCCGCGCGCCCTCTCTCCGTGTAAAATATGACCTTCCGCATCGCGCCCGCCCGGTCAGTCCAGCCAGTCGGCGCCCCACTGCTTCATCGCCAGCAGCACCGCGTCGAACGCGCGGCCCTTCGGCGTGAGGGAGTAGCGCACCGTGACCGGCACCGTCGGCTCCGCCTCGCGCAGAAGAATGCCGTTCTGCTCCAGATGGCGCAGGGTGTCGGTCAGCGACTTGGTGCTGACCGGCATGGCCCGGCTCAGCTCGCTGAAGCGCATCGGGCCGAGATGCAGCTGCTCGAGCACCAGAAACGCCCACTTGCCGCCGAACACGTCCATCACCTGCCGGACGCTCCGCAGGCATACCGCATCGTACTGTTCCATGGTCCCTCCGTATGCTTTATAAAATAAAGCTAATTAAAATAAAATCACAATATGACAAAATTTTGCCTTCTTTACAAAATACATTATATCGGCTACACTGGGATTGTCAAGAATCAGACACGGAGGCATGACAGATGACACAGAAAAAAAGAGCGCCGGTCCTTTTCGTCGGACACGGCAACCCCATGAACGCCATCGGGGACAACCGCGCGCGCAGCGGCTGGCAGCAGCTGGCCCGGACGCTGGAGAAGCCGCGCGCGATCGCCGCGGTCTCGGCGCACTGGCTCACGCAGGGCCGACGCGTGCGCACGGCCGCGGACAATCCCCAGATCTACGATATGTACGGTTTCCCGGAGGCGCTGTACCGGGTGAAATACGCCCCGGCGGGCTCGGTGCAGGACGCGGAGCGGGCCAGGCGGCTGCTCGGCGCGGCGGCGGACAACAGCTGGGGCATCGACCACGGCGTCTGGACGGTGCTGTGCAACCTCTTCCCGGCGGCGGACGTGCCGGTCGTGACGATCAGCGTGGACGGCGCCGCCCCGGCGCGGGCGCAGTACGAGGCCGGACAGGCGCTCGCAGCGCTGCGGGAGGAGGGCGTGCTGATCCTCGCCAGCGGCAACGCGGTGCACAACCTGGGCCGCGTGGACTGGGACATGGCGGGCGGCTTCGGCTGGGCGGAGCGCTTCGACGCGGAGATCAAAAAGAACGTCCTGTCCGGCAGCCACGAGGCCGTCATCGGCTATGAGAGTCTGGAGAACAGCCGCCTCGCCGTGCCGACGGCGGAGCACTTCCTGCCGCTGCTCACCGCGCTGGGCGCGTCCGCGCCGGACGACAGGATCACTGTGTTCAACGACTACTGCGAGCTCGGCTCGATGTCCATGACCTCGTATCTGTTCCAATAATAAAAAAGCGGGTCTGCTGCAAAATGCGCGCATTTTGCAGCAGACCCGCTTTTTTTCTGTCAGGCTTGCTCCAGCCGCGCGCGGACGGCGCGCAGGAAGGCGAGGCTGTCCACGGACGCCGCGCCGCAGAGGGACGCCAGATCGCCCGTCATGACGCCGCTCTCGACCGTGTCGAGGGTGGCTTTTTCGAGCCGGCGGGCGAACGCCTCCAGCGCCGCGTTCCCGTCGAGCTCGCCGCGCTTGCCGAGCGCGCCCGACCACGCGAAGATCGTGGCGATGGGGTTGGACGAGGTCTGCTCGCCCTGGAGATAGCGGTAGTAGTGCCGCGTGATGGTGCCGTGCGCGGCCTCGTACTCGAAGTTGCCCTCCGGCGAGACGAGCACGCTCGTCATCATGGCGAGGCTGCCAAAGGCCGAGGAGATCATGTCGCTCATCACGTCGCCGTCGTAATTCTTGCACGCCCAGATGAACCCACCCTCGGAGCGCATCACGCGCGCCACGGCGTCGTCGATGAGAGTGTAGAAGTAGGTGATGCCCGCGTCGGCGAACGCCTGCCGGTACTGCTCGTCGAAGATGCGCTGGAAGATCAGCTTGAAGGTCTGGTCGTACTGCTTGGAGATGGTGTCCTTGGCGGAGAACCACAGGTCCTGCCCGGTCGCGAGCGCATAGCGGAAGCACGAGTGGGCGAAGGATTCGATGGAGGTATCCTTGTTGTACAGGCCCTGCAGAACGCCGGGGCATTCAAAGTCGTAGATCGTTTTGGAAAATTCCGTCCCGTCCGCGCCGCGGAACGAGAGCGTGGCCGTGCCGGGGCCGGGGACGCGGTACTCGGTGCCCTTGTACAGGTCGCCGTAGGCGTGACGCGCGATGGTGATGGGCTTTTTCCAGCCGGAGACATAGGGATGGATGCGGCTCGTGAGGATCGGCGCGCGGAACACGGTGCCGTCGAGGATCGCGCGGATGGTGCCGTTCGGGCTCTTCCACATCTTTTTGAGCTTGTATTCCTCGACGCGCTGGGCGTTCGGCGTGATCGTGGCGCACTTGACGCCGACGTGCAGGCGGCGGATGGCCTCGCCCGCGTCGCTCGTCACCCGGTCGTCCGTCGCGTCGCGGTTGGGAAGGCCGAGATCGTAATACTCGGTTTTCAGGTCCACAAACGGGATGATCAGCTCGTCCTTGATCCATTTCCAGAGGATGCGGGTCATCTCGTCGCCGTCCATCTCCACGATGGGGTTCATGGGGATCTTATTCATTGGTTTCCGCCTTTCCGCGCTGTGCAGCGTAGTAGTTCATGAGGCAGCCGTCCAGAAGAATCTGCGTTTCGTCGTCGGTGAGCGGCGGCAGATACAGCGTGATCGGCTCCGCGCCGGTTTTCGTCACGACTGCCGCGGGGAATTCGCGCGCGCCGGACGCCAGCAGGCTGCGGACGTTCGGGACGGCGATCCAGTCGTCCGGGCCGTAGTCAAACGCGCGGTCCGGGCTGATCGTAAAGGGCAGCATGCCCCAGTTGATGCAGTTGGAGCGGTACCGCTTTGTGGCGTATTCGTAGCAGATGTTCGCGCAGCCGCCCAGCACGCGCTGGCACGAGGCCGCCTGCTCTCTGGCCGAGCCGTCGCCGGGCTTGTTGGCGAAGAGCACGGAGCCGACGCCGCAGCGCGGCAGCTCGTCTGCGGAAAGGCCCGCCGCGCCGAGCACGCGCAGCAGCTCCGCGTCGGGCTCGCCGGCCGCGCGGGCCTGCTCCAGCGCCTGGATTGCCCGCGTCCTGCCGACGTAGGCGGGCTCCCGCCGGGACAGGGCGAAGGTCGCGAGCCGGAGGGGATTTGAACGGTAGGAGGAGGTCTCGCCGGAGGGGATCAGCTCGTCCGTCGTCGTGACCGGGTCGTGGATGACGCAGGCCAGCTTCATGAGCAGATGCGCCGGCAGGGCCGGGATCTGCGGCCATTCGGTGATGTTGGGGCCGAGGCGCAGCGGCTCGGCGGGGTCGGCCTTGCCGAAGCCGTGATAGCAGCGCTTTTCATACACGGACCCGTCGAACGCCTCGCGGTGCGGGGCGGGCGGGGCATAGTCGATGTCGGTCGCGGCGGTGAGCAGGCCGTGGTTCCGGGCCGTCGCCGCGATCGAGCGCGCGTCCATGAGCATCACGGCGGCCAGCTGGCCGTCGCCGGGGCGCGAGCCCTCGCGGTTCGGGAAGTTGCGCGTCGTGTGGCGGATGGACAGCCCGTTGTTGGCGGGCACGTCGCCGGCGCCGAAGCAGGGGCCGCAGAAGCAGGACTTAAACAGGGCGCCCGCCTCGAGCAGCGTCTGCTGCACGCCGTTTTTGATGAGCTCGAGGTTGACCGGCATCGAGGGCGGGTAGACCGACAGAGAGAAGTAGCCGTCGCCCACGCTGCCGCCCCGCAGAATCGCGGCGGCCTCGGCGATGTTGTCGTACATGCCGCCCGAGCAGCCTGCGATGATGCCCTGATCGACGGTGAGGCGCCCGTTTGCGAGCTTGTCGGTCAGATGCAGGCTGACCTTGCCGCCGAACTGCTTCTGCGCGCGCAGCTCCGCCTCGCGCAGGATGTCGGCGCCGTCGGTCTGCAGCTCGCGGATGGAATACGCCAGAGACGGGTGGAAGGGGAGCGCCGCCATCGGCTCGACCGCGGAGAGATCAATTTCGATCATCGCGTCGTACAGAGCGCCCTCCTCGGGGGCCAGCGCCCGGTAGGACGCGGGGCGTCCGTGCACGGCCAGGTATTCCTCGACCCGGCCGTCCGTCTGCCAGATGGAGGACAGGCACGCCGTCTCGGTCGTCATCACGTCGATGCCGATGCGGTAGTCCATGGGCAGGTTCGCGACGCCGGGGCCCGCGAACTCCAGAATCTTGTTTTTGACGAGGCCCTTCTCATACACGAGGCCGCACAGCGCGATGGCCACGTCGTGCGGGCCGACGCCGCGGCTCGGCGCGCCGGTGAGGTATACGAGCACGACCTCCGGCATGGCGACGTCGTAGGTGTTGGACAGCAGCTGCTTGACGAGCTCCGGTCCGCCCTCGCCCACGCCCATTGTGCCGAGCGCGCCGTAGCGCGTGTGGCTGTCGGAGCCGAGGATCATCTGTCCGCAGCCCGCCATCATCTCGCGCGCGTACTGATGGATGACCGCCAGGTTCGCCGGGACGTAGACGCCGCCGTATTTTTTCGCGGCGGACAGGCCGAACACATGGTCGTCCTCGTTGATCGTGCCGCCGACGGCGCAGAGGCTGTTGTGGCAGTTTGTGAGCGCGTACGGCACCGGGAACCGCGTAAGACCGCTCGCCTTGGCGGTCTGGATGATGCCGACATAGGTGATGTCATGCGAGATGAGGCTGTCGAAGCGGATCTGCAGGGCCAGCGGGTCCTTCGAGCGGCTGTGGCTGTGGAGAATCCGCCAGGCCATGGTGCCCTCGCGCCGGCCCTCGCCGCCGGCCTGCGGGCCGGCCTTTGTCCAGGAGGTCTTTTGATTCGTATATCGCATGGAATTTCCCATCCTTCCGGAAACATTTTTCACTGTGCTTCAGTATACCAGCCGCACGCAAAATGCGCAAGAGCAAATGCAAGATTTTTTTCTGATAATTCAAAATTGACGAAAACTAGCCGCAATAAGAGGCGCAATTTAGAAAAATATGAAATTTTGATGTTTAGTTCTTGCATTTAGAAAAAATTCTGCTACAATGAGATCATTCCAAAACAGGAGGCTGCCGCGATGTCTGATATTAATGAAATTTTGGCCAGCTATGTCCGCGCGCTCAGCGCAAACATTTCCGAGGAGTACGCCATTCCGCAGGAGGCTTATGAGGACCAGAACATCAAGCGCGGCCTGCGCAACGCGGACGGCACCGGCGTCATCGCCGGCGTCAGCAAGATCGGCAGCGTCCAGGGCTACTATGTCGAGGACGGCCAGCGCGTGCCCATGCCCGGCAAGCTCTACTACCGCGGCATCAGCGTCGAGGACATCATCGAGGCGCACCGGACAAACGGGACCTTCGGCTATGAGGAGGTCGCGTACCTGCTGCTGCTGGGCAATCTGCCCACCCAAAAGCAGGAGGAGCAGTTCATGAGCATCCTGACCGCCGCGCGGAAGATGCCCGACGCCTTTACCGAGGACATGATTCTCAAGGCGCCCAGCCGCGACGTGATGAACCAGCTTGCCCGCAGCGTGCTGGCCCTGTACACCTTCGACGACCGGGCGGACGACATCTCCCTGGAGAATCTGCTGCGCCAGTCCATCGAGCTCATCAGCCGCTTTCCGCTCATCGCCGCCAACGCCTACGCGGCCAAGCGGCACTATTTCGACGGGAAATCCCTGTATCTCCACAATCCCGACCCGACGCTCTCCGTCGCGGAGAACCTGCTGCGCATGATCCGCAAGGACAAGAGCTACACGGCCGAAGAGGCGCACCTGCTCGACCTCATGCTGATTCTGCACGCTGAGCACTCGAGCAACAACTCCACCTTCGTCTGCCGCGCGCTGTCCTCCTCGGGCACCGACACCTACAGCGCCATCGCCGGCGCGGTCGGCTCGCTGAAGGGCCCGCTGCACGGCGGCGCGAACGCGCGCGTGATGCGGATGTTCGCGGAGTTGGAGGCCCAGATCGGCAAGGCGCCCACCGACGAGGCGCTCGGCGCCTATCTCGACGCGATCCTCGACGGCGCCGTGGGGGACCGCTCGGGCAAGATCTACGGCCTCGGCCACGCGGTCTACACGATGTCCGACCCGCGCACCATCGTCATCCAGAAATATGCCGCCGCGCTCGCCGAGCAGAAGGGGAAGCTCTGCGACCTCGAGCTCATGGAGCGCGTGGAGCGGATGGGCATTGAGAAGATTATGGCGCGCAAGCATCAGACCATTCCGATGTGCGCGAACGTGGACATGTATTCCGGCCTCGTCTACAGCATGCTGGACATCCCCCCGGACATGTTCACGCCGATCTTCGCCTGCGCCCGCATCTCCGGCTGGTGCGCGCACCGCATGGAGGAGGTCGCCACCGGCGGCCGCATTATGCGCCCGGCCTACCGCGCCGCCGTCAAAAAATCGCCGTATATCCCGATGGAGGAGAGAGCGTAAGGACTTCCCTCTGCTGTGAAGAACCGGAGTTCGGCTCCGGTTTCTTCACAGCCTTTTTTTGCACAATTTTACCCATCTGCCATTTCTCGCTGCGAATAGGCGTCTGGATTCTTCGCCGCTGGCGCTCCTCAGAATGACAAATGGGGAAAAAACCGCAAGCCCGCCGCTCGGCGGGGTGCCGGAGGGGCGGGCTTGCGGGGGTTCTGACGGCCTGCCCGCGCGGGCGGGTCAGGCTTGCTCAAACTGACTGTTGTACAGCTTTGCATAGAAGCCGTTTTTCTGCAGAAGCTCTTCGTGGCGGCCCTGCTCGACGATATGGCCGTCGTTCATCACGAGAATGAGATCCGCCTCGCGGATGGTGGACAGACGGTGCGCGACGACGAAGCTGGTCCGGCCCTGCATCATTTTTTGGAACGCCGACTGGATTTTGGCCTCGGTGCGCGTGTCGATCGACGAGGTCGCCTCGTCGAGAATCAGCATGGGCGGCAGGCAGAGCATGACGCGCGTGATGCACAGCAGCTGCTTCTGCCCCTGGCTCAGACTGCCGCCGTTTTCGGAGAGCACGGTGTCGTAGCCCTGCGGCAGGCGGCGGATGAAGCTGTCGGCGTGGGCGGCGCGCGCGGCGGCGTACAGCGCCTCCTCCGGGGCGTCCGGCCGCCCGAACAGCAGGTTCTCGCGCACGGTCCCCTCCTGCAGCCAGGTGTCCTGCAGGACCATGCCGTAGCTTCGGCGCAGACTCGCGCGGGTGACGGCGCGGATGTCGGCCCCGTCCACAGAGATCCGGCCCGCGTCCGCGTCGTAAAAGCGCATGAGAAGGTTGATGAGCGTCGTCTTGCCGCAGCCCGTGGGGCCGACGATGGCGACGCGCTCGCCGGTCCGGACGTCGAGGCTCAGATGTCCGATGAGCGGCCGGTCCTTCACGTAGGAGAAGGACACGTCCTGCAGAGATACGCGGCCCGAGACGTTCTGCAGCGCCGGGGCGTCCGGGCTGTCCGGCGTCTGCGGCGGCTCGTCGATCAGCTCGAAAATCCGCGCCGCGCAGGCCATCGCGTTCTGCAGCTCCGTCACGACGCCGGAGATTTCGTTGAAGGGCTTCGTGTATTGGTTGGCGTAGCTCAGAAAGCAAGCCAGCGCGCCGACCGTCAGCGAGCCGGAGACCGCCAGCAGCGCGCCGGAGAGGGCGACCGCGGCGTAGACGGCGCTGTTGATGAAGCGCGTGGAGGGGTTCGTGAGCGAGGAATAGAAGGTGGCCTTCAGCGAGGCTTTTTCCAGCCGCCCGTTCACCTCGTCGAACTGCTCCAGGCTCTTTGCCTCGTGCGAGAACGCCCGCACAAGCTTCTGTCCGCCGATCAGCTCGTCCGCCAGGGCCGTCTGCTCGGCCCGCGTCTCGGACTGCTCGCGGAACAGATGGTAGGTCCTGCGCGCGATAAAGCGCGCGGCGAAGAGGGACAGCGGCGTCAGCACGACCACGACGAGCGTCACGCGCCAGTCGAGGCTGAGCATGAAAAAGAGCGTGCCCAGAATCGTCAGGACGCCGGAAAACAGCTGCGTAAAGCCGAGCAGCAGCCCGTCGCAGAACGTATCGACGTCCGCGATCACGCGGCTGACGGTCTCGCCCGCCGGATGGGCGTCGAGATACGACAGGGGCAGGCGCTGCAGATGCTCGAACGCGGTCTGGCGCACGTCGCGCACGACGCGGAAGGCGACGCGGTTGTTGACGGCGCTCATGGCCCACTGCGCCAGCGCCGACGCGCAGGCGACGAGGATGATCTTTTCCGCCAGGGCCGCGACCGCCGCGAAATCCACCGTCCCCGGTCCGGCGACGGCGTCGATGGCGCGTCCGGCGAGGATGGGGATATACAGCGTCCCCGCCACAGAGGCAGCGGCGAACACCCAGGAGAGCGCGAGCGGGGCCCAGTGCGGCCCGAGGCTCCGCAGCACGCGCAGGAGCGTTTTGGAGGCGGCGCTGTTTTTCATGACGCGTCCTCCTTTTTGTACTGCGAGGCATAGATCTCGCGGTAGACCTCGCAGGTTTTGAGAAGCTCCTCGTGCGTGCCGCTGCCCGCAAGGCGCCCGTCGTCGAGCACCAGAATCGTGTCGCACAGGCGAATGGAGGCCGTGCGCTGTGAGACGATGAACACGGTCGGTTTGCCCGGCAGCGCGCGCAGGGCCTTGCGCAGCGCCGCGTCGGTGGCGAAATCGAGCGCGGACGCGCTGTCGTCGAGAATGAGAATCTCCGGTCTGCGCACCAGCGCGCGGGCGATGGTCAGCCGCTGCCGCTGCCCGCCGGACAGATCGCGCCCGCCCTGCTCCAGCGGCGCGTCCAGCCCGCCGGAGCGGGCCTGCACGAGCTCCTTCGCCTGCGCCGAGGCCAGCGCCGCCCAGAGCGCCGCGTCGGAGGCGGCTTCGTCGCCCCAGAGCAGATTTTCGCGGACGGTGCCCCGGAAGAGCACGGCCTGCTGCGGCACGACGCCGATCTTTCCGCGAAGCGTCCGGGCGGGATAGGCCCGGACGTCCGCGCCGTCCACCAGCACCCGGCCCTGAGTCGCGTCGTAGAAGCGCGGGATGAGATTGACGAGCGACGACTTGCCGGAGCCGGTGCCGCCGATCACGCCCACAAAGCTGCCGCGCGGCGCGGTGAAGCTGACGCCGTGCAGCGCATCGCCGCCCGCGCCCGCGTAGCGGAGGCTGACGTCCTCAAACGTCACCGCGTCCGCGCCGTCCGGCGTGACCGGCGCTGCCTGCGGCGAGGCCTCCGCGGACGGCGTTTCCAGCGCTGCCTCCACGCGGTTGCCGCAGGCGACGGCCCGTGTGACGCTGAGAATCAGGTTGGCGAGCTTGATGAGCTCCACCAGGATCTGCGCCATATAATTATAGAGCGCGACGAGCTGGCCCTGCGTGAGCCCGCCCGCGTCCACCCGCCCTGCGCCGGTGTGCAGAAGCGCGACGATGGCGAGGTTAATGACCACGTAGGTCACGGGGTTCATGAGAGCGGAGATGCGGCCTGCGCGGGTCTGGATTGCCTCCAGCGCGCCGCCGCGGGCGTCGAAGCCGTCGATCTCCGCGTCCTCCCGGTTGAACGCGCGGATGACGCGCGCGCCCGTGAGGTTTCCGCGCGCCGCGCCGAGCACGCCGTCCAGCCGCTCCTGCACGCGCCGGTAGAGCGGGACGCAGGCGAGCAGGATGGCGAAGACGATCACGAGCAGGACGGGAATCGCGAGCGCGAAGATGCGCGCGGACGGCGCGTCGATCGTAAAGGCCATAATCATCGCGCCGAAGACGATGAACGGAGAGCGCAGCAGCAGGCGCAGCGTCAGGTTGAGACCTGTCTGCACCTGGTTCATGTCGCTCGTCATGCGCGTCATCATCGTGGCCGCGCCGAGCTCGTCGAGCTGCGTGAAGCTGAGCGACTGGATGTGCGCATAGAGCGCGTGCCGCACGTCCTTCGCGAAGCCGGCGGCGGCCTTCGCGGCGAAATACTGCGCCGTCACCGACGCGGCAAAGCCCGCCGCGCCGAGGCCGACGAGCAGCAGGCACATGCGCAGGATGCCGGCCCGGTCGCCGGCGGCGATGCCCCGGTCGATGATCGCCGCCACGATGAGCGGCACCAGCAGCTCCAGCGCCGCCTCGAGCAGCTTGAAAAGCGGTCCGAGGATGCTCTCGCGCCGGTACGCCCGCAGATAGACAAACAGCTTTCTCATGATATACCAACCGTAAAACAGACTGAAAACCGGGAGATTTTCGCGGCCTCAGTATACCACATTCCGCTCTGTTTTACCAGACCGGCGGGTGGGGTTGCTTTTCCGCGGGGCGTATGGTATGCTGGATTTGCGCCCGAGGGGCGCGGAAAGGAGCCGATCCCATGCAGGCGATCTCGAACTTTCTGTCCGGAAGCTCACCGGCCGTCTACATTTTCATTTTCTTCGGGAAGCTTCTGGAGGTGGCGCTCGCAACGCTGCGGGCGCAGCTCATCTACAAGGGCCAGCGGGTGCCGGGCGCGCTGATCGCGATTCTGGAATACACCTTCTGGCTCTGCATCACCGCCTCCGCGCTGGCGGGCTTTGCCAGCGACCCCATCAAAATTGTGATCCTCGTCGTCGCCTTTGCCGTCGGCAACGTGCTCGGCTCCGTGCTGGAGGAGAAGCTGGCGCTGGGCTACTGCTCGGTGGACGCCGTGTTCACGGACAAGGGCGCGGCGCACGAGGCGGCGGAGCTGCTGCGCGCGAAGGGGCACGCCCTGACGCTGCTGCCCGCCGAGGGCATCTGCGGCGCGGAGCGCTGCGCGCTGTTCGCGACCGTCCAGCGCAGAAACGTGGACGCCGTCAAGGCCCTGCTGTTCAAGGCCGACCCCGGCGTCGTCATCACCGTGCAGGACATCCAGCAGATCCGCGGCGGCACCATCGCGAGAAAGCGGAAATAAAAAAGACGCAAAACAGCACGGACGCCCCTTTCGGGGCGTCCGCGCTGTTTGTGAAAAAGAGAAAAGAGAGGAGAGAGAAAGAAAAAGAGGAGAAAAAGAAATGAAATGAAATGAAATAATTATATTGATAGCAGAAGCCGCTGTCGCCTGTCCGCGGGTCTTCCCGTGAACCAGCGTTTCCTGATGATCTAAGGATACCGGATTTGGCGCGGCGGGTGGTGAACAGTTTGTAAACGAAGGATGAAGAAATCTTAAAGATTGCCGCGCTTGCCATTTCGCGGCATTTGCGGTATTCTGAACGGGAAAGGGGCGCGATGGATGGACGTGGATTTGGAAGCCGTGCGCGCGGAATACGACCGCCTCGACCGGCTGCTCGGCATCGACACGCGGTTTGTCGGGCTGTCGTTTTCCAGACGCATGACAAAGCAGTACGGCGTGTGCACATTTCGCGGCGCGCATCCGGAGCAGATCCGGCTGGCGGAGTTTTTGCGGCGGGAGCCGCAGCAGCTGCTTATGACGGCGCGGCACGAGTACGCGCACGCGGCGGCGGCGCTTCTCACGGGGCGGCCGCACGGGCACGACGCGGCATGGAAAACGGTATGCGCGCGGATCGGCTGCCCCGGCGAGCGGCTGTCGAAGCCGTGCCCGGCCATGCTGGAACGGCAGCGCGAGCGGGAGATGAGCCGGGCGCCGCGGACATTTTATGTGGTCGAATGCCTGAACTGCCACAGACAGAGCCGCTACCAGCGGCGCGGAAAGGTGGTGCGGGCGCTGGAATCCGGGCGCGGCGGCTGCGTGTGCCGCGCGTGCGGCGCGCGGCGGTTTGGCCTGCGCATCGAACAGGAGGGAAAAGGAATATGACGCATCCGGAAAAGGCAAAGAGCCTGTTTGAAGAGGGCTATAACTGCGCGCAGGCCGTGGTCGGCGCGTTTGAAGAGGAAATCGGTCTGTCCCACGAGGCGGCCATGCGCCTGGCGTCGTCGTTCGGCGGCGGCATCGGCGGCATGCGCAGCGTCTGCGGGACGGTGAGCGGGATGATGATGGTCGCGGGGCTGCTGTACGGCTACGGCGCTCCGGACGACCGGGCCGGGAAGATTGCCCACTACGCCCGCGTGCGCGAGCTGGCGGACGCCTTCCGCGCCGAGCACGGATCGATCATTTGCGCGGAGCTGCTCGGCCTTGGCGAAAAGCCCAAGCCCAGGGACCCGGAGGAGCGGACGCCCGCGTACTACAAAAAGCGCCCCTGCGCCGATATGACCGCCGACGCGGCGCAGATCCTGGACGACTACATCGCCGCGCATCCAGTCAAAAAGGCATAAAAAACATCCCGGTCTGCTGCAGAATCGTCTTGCAGCAGACCGGTATTTTTTCGGTTTTCGGCCCGAACGGTTCTCAGTTCCGCTTCGCGGTGTTGCAGACCACCTGCGGGAACCGGCCGCGCGCGGGAAAAACCGCGGTCCGGCCGAGCAGGGCGTTTTTGCCCTCCGCCAGCCCGCGCACGAGCGCGTACGTCTGCGCGAGCTGCGCCGGGTCCTGCCGCCCCGCGCCGTGGCCGCACCAGGGCGCGTAATCGCGGGCGAGCGACAAAAGCCGCTCCCCGCCCGGCAGCCAGCCGCGCAGGGTCGTGCAGCCGGGCAGCTGCAGCCAGAGCGACTCGTTGATGTCGTCGCCGGTGAACAGAAGCTTCTCCCGCTCATCCGCAAAGGCCGTCGAGCCGCGGGTGTGGCCCGGCACCGAAATCGCGCGCACGGAGCGGCCGCCCAGCTCGAACACGCGGCCGTCGCCGATGGGCGCGGGCATGGGCAGATAGGGGAGCCGCGGCGGTTTCACGCCATGCGGCGTCATCACGGACGCGGCGAGGCGGGAGCTGAGAAGCCGGTACACGGGCGCGAGGTCGGCCCGGCCCACATAAAAGCGGGGATACCAGCCCGCGCCGCCGGCGTGGTCGCAGTGCAGATGCGTCAGCGCGACCGTGACGGGAAGCCGGGTGAGCGCTTCCACCTGCCGCCGGAGCTGCCCGAGGCCGAGCCCCGTGTCGATGAGCAGCGCCCGTTCGCTGCCCAGCAGCAGATAGCAGTTGCACAGGCCCCGCTCGTCGAGCCGGTAGGTGCCGGGCGCGATGCGTTCAACGGTATAATCGGTGCCGCACATGGCCGCTCGTCTCCTTTTCCGGCGTCATACGCCTGCCTGGAAATAGCGCACCAGCACGGCGGCGGTCTGCGCGCGGGTGGCGTCGGCCTTCGGGCAGAGCAGTCCGCCGGTCATGCCGGCGAGCAGCTTTTTGCCGAGCGCCCAGTTCATCGCTTCTGCGGCCCACGCCGAGACGGAGGCGGCGTCGGGGGCGGAGGAGCCGACGGCGGCCGCGCCGGTCTGCGGCGCCGTTTTCTTGGCCGCGCAGTCGAAGCGATAGAAGATCACGGCGAATTCCTCGCGGCTGACGGGGTCGTCCGGACGGAACAGGCCGCCGCTGCCCTTGACGATGCCGCTCGCGGCGGCCCAGTTGACGGCCGTCTCGTACGGGCTGCCGGCGGGCACGTCGGTGAAGGAGGCCGCGGACGCGCTCGCGGCCGTCTCGTCGGCCAGCGCGTAGAGCCGGTACAGGCAGACGATCAGCTCCGCGCGGGTGATGGGGCTGTCGGGGGCGAAGAGCGTCTCCGAGGCGCCGCCCAGAAAGCCGAGCGAGGACGCGGTCAGAATGTCCCGCTCCGCCCAGTGCCCGGCAATGTCGGTATAGCTGGGGGCGGTTCTGCCGGCGGACGTATCCGCGGCATCCCCGTCCGCCGCGAGGGCCATGCCGCTCAGCAGCAGACAGGCTGCCAGAGCCAGGCAGACAAGGGACACAATGCGCTTTTTCATCGGAAGTTCCTCCTTGGCTGTTTAGATTAATTAAGATTATAGCCAAAACCGGCGCAAAACGCAACCGGGCCGGAGAACAATTCCACCAAAGAAACAACAGGGAAATTAGAAATGTTGGACAAAATTTCCTTGAAATGACAGAGGAGGATTGCATTGTGTGGAAAAAGGTATAAAATTATTGATATACAGACAGAAGGAGTGTGGCAGTATGGCATTGAGACCGAAGGTGGTAAAGCTGTGCAAGGTCGTGGGCGGACTGACCGGCACGGTGAATAAAATCGACGAGAACGCGCCGGAGTATTACTCTCTGGCTTCCATTCTGACCGACGAAGAGTGCGACGTCGCCATCGCGGCGGGTCTGCGCAAGGAGCGCACCGCGGCGTATCTGGCGCAGAAGGTCGGCAGACCCGAGGACGAGGTGCGCAAGATCGCGGAGCATCTGGCCTGGATCGGCGTGTTCCGGATCAACAACGACCCCAAAACCGGCAAGGATCTCTTCTTCATGCAGATCTTCGCGCCCGGCATCATGGAAATGCTCGTGAACAACCAGCAGCTGCTGGCCGAGCACCCCGAGGTCGGCAAAGCGTTCGAGGAATACACCCGCATCCGCATGGCGAACATGGCCCCCATGATGCCGAACGGCTACGGACTCATGCGCGTCGTGCCGATCGAGAGCGCGATCAAGGACATCCCGGATGTGCACGACTACGACAAGCTGTCCTATTATCTGAACAAGTACGACATCTTCTCCGTCTCGCCCTGCTCGTGCCGCGCGGCGCGGCGGACGATCAACGACGGCTGCGGCCATCTGGAGGCCGACATGTGCATTCAGATGGGCAAGGGCGCCGAGCACTACATCCGCACCGGGCGCGGCCGCCAGGTCTCGCGCGAGGAGGTGCTGGAGATTCTGAAGCGGGCCGAGGACAACGGCCTCATGCACGACATGCCCAACATCGAGGAGGCCGGCGAGAGCTCCGCCATCTGCAACTGCTGCGCCTGCTCCTGCTTCGGCCTGCGCGTGGGCCTCATGTACGGCGCGCGCGACGTCATCCGCTCGAACTTCACGGCGAAGGTGGACGAGGAAAAGTGCGTGGCGTGCGGCCAGTGCGTCGAGAACTGCCCGGCCAACGCGCTGAAACTCGGCCAGAAGCTCTGCACCAAAACCCCGCTCGCGCCCCCGCCCGACTACCGCAAGATGCGCGACTCCATGACCTGGAGCAAAAACGACTGGAACGTGGACTACCGCGAAAACCGCGAGGACGTCATGGCCACCGGCACGGCCCCGTGCAAGACGGCCTGCCCCGCGCACATCGCCGTGCAGGGCTATCTGAAGCTGGCCGCCCAGGGCAAGTACCAGGAGGCGCTGGCGCTCATCAAAAAGGAGAACCCGTTCCCCGCCGTCTGCGGGCGCATCTGCAACCACCGCTGCGAGACCGAGTGCACGCGCGGCAGCGTGGACGAGGCCGTCGCCATCGACGAGGTCAAGCGGTTCATCGCCGACCACGATCTGCACGCCGAGACGCGGTATGTCCCGCCCATGGTCAACCAGATCGGCAAGCCGTATCCGCAGAAGATCGCCATTGTCGGCGCTGGCCCGGCGGGCCTCACCTGCGCGTACTATCTGGCGGAAAAGGGCTACCGGCCCACCGTGTTTGAAAAGGCCGCGCGTCCCGGCGGCATGCTGATGAATGGCATCCCGTCGTTCCGGCTCGAAAAGGACGTCGTGCAGGCGGAGATCGACATTCTGAAGGACATGGGCGTCGAGTTCCGCTGCGGCGTCGAGGTCGGCAGAGACGTGACCATCCAGCAGCTCCGCGGCGAGGGCTACAAGGGCTTCTATCTCGCCATCGGCTGCCAGGGCGGCCGCAAGGTCGGCGTGCCCGGCGAGGATGCCGAGGGCGTGCAGGCCGGCGTGGTCTTCATGCAGGAGGTCAATCTCGGCACAAGCAAGCCGCTCGCGGGCCGCACGGTCGTGGTCGGCGGCGGCAACGTGGCCGTGGACGTGGCGCGTACCGCCGCGCGCGTCGGCTCGTCGGAGACCTCCATGTACTGCCTCGAGTCCCGCGAGATCATGCCCGCCGCGGCGGACGAGGTCGGGGAGGCCGAGAAGGAGGGCATCGCCGTCCACAACTCCTGGGGCCCGAAGGAAATCCTCGCCGAAAACGGCAGGGTCACGGGCGTCGTGTTCAAAAAATGCACCCGCGTGTTTGACGACGCGCATCACTTCAGCCCGCAGTACGACGAGAACGACACGATCACCGTGCCGTGCGAAAACGTGCTGCTGTCCATCGGCCAGGCCATCGAGTGGGGCGACATGCTCAAGGGCACGAAGGTCGAGACCGCAAGAAACGGCGGGGTCAAGGTCGATCCGCTGACCTACCAGACGGCCGAGCCCGACATCTTCGCGGGCGGCGACGTGTACACCGGCCCGAAATTCGCCATCGACGCGATCGCGGCCGGCAAGGAGGCCGCCATCTCGCTCCACCGCTTCGTGCAGCCCGGCCAGACCCTCACAATGGGCCGCGACCGCCGGCACTACGTCGCGCTCGACAAGACGAACGTCATGCTGCCGCTGGGCGGCTTCGACCGCGAGGCGCGGCAGGTGCCGGGCTACAACGCGGCCAAGGCCAGAAGCTTCGGCGACACGCACATGACCTTCACCGAGGAGCAGGTCAAAAAAGAGACCGCGCGCTGCCTCGGCTGCGGCGCGACGAAGGTGGACGAATATCTCTGCATCGGCTGCGGCCTGTGCACGACAAAGTGCAAATTCGACGCCATCCATCTCGTGAAGTCGCGCAGCTGGGAGGCGGGCAAATTTGAAACCATGCCCATCAAGGTCGCGGAGCAGGCGCTCAAGAAGACCGGCCGCATCCTGGGCGATAAGATTGCAAGGAAATAGCCGATGCATGAAATGGGCCTGACGGATGCCGTCCTCAAAATGGTGGACGGCATCCTCGAAAAGAACGGCTGCCGCGGCGCGAGCCGCATCACGCTGGAGATCGGCGATCTCAGCGGCGTGGTGCCGCGCTTCGTGCGCGACTGCTGGGAGGCCGTCGCCGACGGCACGAAATATGAAGCCACCGAGCTGGTGCTCGAGACCGTGCCGGGGACCGCGAGGTGCCTCGACTGCGGACGCGAATTCACCGTGAATCTGGACGATCTCGTCTGCCCGGACTGCCTGGGGCGGAAGCTGAAGCCCCTCACCGGCACGGACATGACCGTCAAGGAAATCGAGGCATATTGACATGGACCCTGTAAAAATCATCGAGGTCAAGCAGAGCGTCTTCGCCGACAACGACCGCGAGGCCGGCGAGGTGCGCGCGATGCTCAAAAAGGACAAGACCTTTCTTGTGAACCTCATGTCGTCCCCCGGCGCGGGCAAGACGACGACGCTGCTGAAAACCATCGAGCTGCTCAAAAACGACGTGAAGCTCGGCGTCATGGAGGCCGACATCGACTCCGACGTGGACGCGAAGAAGATCGCGGGCGCGGGCGTGCCGTCCATCCAGCTCCACACGGGCGGCATGTGCCACCTCGACGCGGAAATGACGCGGCAGGGACTGGCCGAATTCCACGCGGAGGAGCTGGACTTCGTCGTGCTCGAGAACGTGGGGAACCTCGTGTGCCCGGCGGAATTCGACACCGGGGCCTGCCGGAACGTGATGATCCTCTCCGTGCCCGAGGGCCACGACAAGCCGCTCAAATATCCGCTCATCTTCACGGTCTGTGACGTGCTCATCATCAACAAGATCGACGTCCTGCCGTATTTCGACTTCGACATGCAGCTTGTCGAGCAGTACGCGCACATGCGCAACCCAAAGCTGAAAATCTTCCCGCTCTCCGCCAAGACCGGCGAGGGCTTCGAGCCCTGGATCGCCTGGCTGCGGGAGAACATCGCGGCGTGGAACCGGTAATTGCGTATTTGTCATTCCGAGCCGTAAAGGAAGCCTCTGCCCCCGCCGGAACGGGGACAGAGGCTTTGCTTTGCTCAAAATGACAGAGCTGTTTTCTGCGGCAGCCTTTTCAGCGGCTTGTAAAAGAGGCCGGTTTTCATTATAATAATACAAATACGATTTTGGAGCATGGCATGAAAAGAATCACCATCGGCATTCTGGCGCATGTGGACGCGGGGAAGACGACCCTGTCCGAGGCGCTTTTATATGAGAGCGGCGTGCTCAGACGGCTCGGGCGCGTCGATCACCGGGACGCGTTTCTCGACACCGGCGCGCTCGAGCGCGAGCGGGGCATCACCATCTTCTCCAAGCAGGCGCGGCTGCCGATCGAAAACGGGGAGCTTCAGCTGCTCGACACGCCGGGCCACGTCGATTTCTCCGCCGAGACGGAGCGGACGCTGCAGGTGCTCGACTACGCGCTCGTCGTCGTGAGCGGGACGGCCGGCGTGCAGGGACATACGCACACGCTCTGGCAGCTGCTGCGCCGCTTCGGTGTGCCGGCGTTCGTGTTTGTGAACAAGATGGACGTGGCCGACAGGACGCGGGAGGAGCTGCTGCGGGAGCTGGACGGGCAGCTCGGCGGGCCGTTCGTGGACATGGAGGCCGCCGACCGCTTCGAGCGGCTGGCGAGCCTCGACGACGCGCTCACGGAGCGGTATCTGGAATCGGGGACGCTGGACAGCGGCGAGATCGCCGGGCTCATCGCGCGGCGCGCGGTCTGTCCGTGCTGGTTCGGCTCGGCGCTGAAGCTCGACGGCGTGGACACGCTTTTGAAGGGACTCTCCGAATATACGAGGATGCCGGGCTATCCCGCCGAATTCGGCGCGCGCGTGTACAAGATCGGGCGCGACGCGCAGGGCGCGCGGCTGACGTTCCTGAAGGTGACGGGCGGCTGCCTGCGCGTCAAAATGCCGGTCAACGGCGAAAAGCCGGACCAGCTCCGCCTGTATTCCGGGGAAAAATACACGCTGACGGACGCGGCGGAGGCCGGGACGGTGCTGGCCGCGACGGGCTTTGCCGACACGATGCCCGGCGCGGGACTGGGCTTTGAAAAGGAAGCGGAGAAGCCCGTGCTGCGCCCGGTGTTCGAATACCGCGTCGAGGTGCCGGGCGACGCGCAGGCGGCCTATCTGCAGCTCCGGCGGCTCGACGAGGAGGACCCGCTGCTGCACATCTCGTGGGACGCGCGGCTGCGGGAGATCCGCGTGCAGCTCATGGGCGAGGTGCAGCTGGAGATTCTGCAGCGCCTGATCCGGGACCGGTTCGGCCTCGCGGTCACGTTCGGCGAGGGCGGCATCGTTTACCGCGAGACGATCCTGGAGCCGGTCGAGGGCATCGGGCACTACGAGCCGCTGCGCCACTACGCAGAGGTGCACCTGCTGCTGGAGCCCGGCGAGCCGGGCAGCGGCCTGATCCTCGACACGGTCTGCGGCGAGGATACGCTCGCGCGGAGCTGGCAGCGGCTCATTTTCACGCACCTGATGGAGAAAACGCACCGGGGCGTGCTGACGGGCTCGCCCGTGACCGACCTGCGCGTCACGATTCTGACGGGCAGGGCGCACGAGAAGCACACGGAGGGCGGGGACTTCCGGCAGGCGACCTACCGCGCGGTGCGGCAGGGACTCAAAAAGGCGAAGAGCGTGCTGCTCGAGCCGTGGTATCAATTCCGGCTGGAGCTGCCGCAGCCGGCGGTGGGCCGGGCCATGACCGATCTGCAGCGGATGCAGGCCGAGCTGGACGCGCCCGTGACAAGGCAGAAGGACGCGCTTCTGACGGGTCTGGCCCCGGTGTCGGAGCTGCGCGGATACCAGCGCGAGGTGACGGCCTATACGCAGGGCCGCGGCCGCCTGAGCTGCGCGGTCGCTGGCTACCGGCCCTGCCACAACGAGCGCGAGGTCGTGGAGCGGATCGGCTACGACTCCGAGCGCGACCTCGAAAACCCGACCGGCTCCATCTTCTGCGCGCACGGCGCGGGCTTCGAGGTCAAGTGGTACGACGTGGAAAAATACGCGCATCTGCCGGTCTGGCGGCCGGACGCGCCCGCGGAGGAGCCGGCGCGGCGCATCGTGCGCGCGGTGGCCCCCGGCGGCGCGCCGGAGCTGGAGAAGGAGCTGCTGGCGATCTTCGAGCGCACCTACGGACAGATCCGGCGGCGGGATTTTCTGCCGGCGCAGCTCCGGCCGGAGGACAAGCGGGAGCTCATCGCGCAGTTCGAGCCGGCGCAGGAATTCCTGCTCGTGGACGGGTACAACATTCTCTTCGCGTGGGACGAGCTGAAGGAAATCGCGCGGGACAACCTCGACGCGGCACGGCATCTGCTGATGAACCTGCTGTGCAACTACCAGGCCTACCGCGGCTGCGCGCTCATCCTCGTCTTCGACGCCTACCGGGTGCCCGAGGGACTGGGCGCGGTGGAAAAATACCACAACCTCTACATCGTCTATACGAAGCAGGCGGAGACGGCCGACCAGTACATCGAGCGCGTCACCTACGAGCTGCGCGGCAGAAGGCGCGTGCGCGTGGCGACCTCGGACGCGCTCGAGCAGCTCATCATCCTCGGCCACGGCGCGCAGCGCGTCTCGGCCCGGGAATTCCACGACGAGGTGCTGTCCGTCAGCCGCGAGATCAGCCGGATTCTGGAGGAAAACAACCGGAAAAACGAAAAGTCATAGCAGACGCGGAAAAACGAAAAATCTGTCATCCTGAGTGCCGGCGAAGGGTACCGCCCGGGTATAAACCCGGAGCGGAGACCTTCGGCCGGCCTCGGAATGACAGATTTGTTTTTCTTTGCGGCGGAACGCGGGAAGCTATACGTGCTCGCTTGCGGTGATGCGGGCGTGCCAGCCGCCGGCGGGGACGTCCTCGTAGATGGGATGGCGGGCGGTCAGTCTGGAGACGGCCTCGAGCACCTCCTGCTTTGTGCCCGCGAAGTCGTCCGCGGCCTTTTCAATGCAGCCGGCGACGACGTCCATGTCCTCGGCGGTGAAGCCGCGCGTCGTGGCGGCGGGGGTGCCGATGCGCACGCCGGAGGTCACGCCGGGCTTTTCGGGGTCGTTCGGGATGGCGTTTTTGTTGACGGTGATGTGCACCTCGTCCAGGCGCGTCTGCAGCTCCCTGCCCGTGATGTGCTTGCCGCGCAGGTCGAGCAGCATCAGGTGGTTGTCGGTGCCGCCGGAGACGAGGTCGAACCCGCGGCGCTGCAGGCCGTCCGCCAGCGCCGCCGCGTTTTTCACGATGTTTTCGGCGTATGCGCGGAATTCCGGCTGCATCGCCTCGCGCAGGCAGACGGCCTTGGCCGCGATGACGTGCATGAGCGGGCCGCCCTGCGTGCCGGGGAAGACGGCGCTGTTGAGCTTCTTGCCGTATTCCGCGCGGGCGAGGATCATGCCGCCGCGCGGGCCGCGCAGGGTCTTGTGCGTCGTAGTGGTCACGACGTCGGCGTACGGCACGGGATTCATGTGCTGGCCGCCCGCCACGAGGCCCGCGATGTGGGCCATGTCCACCATGAACAGAGCGCCGCTGCGGTGCGCGATCTCGGAGAAGGTTTTAAAATCGATGGCGCGGGGATACGCCGACGCGCCCGCGATCAGCAGCTTCGGGCGGTATTTTTTGACGAGGTCCTCGACCTCGTTGTAATCGATGCGGCCCGTGGCGGGATCGACGCCGTAGCCGATGCTGTTGTAGTATTTGCCCGAGAGATTGACCTTGGCGCCGTGGGTCAGGTGGCCGCCGTTGGCCAGGTCCATGCCCATGAGCGTGTCGCCCGGCTGCAGAAGCGCGGCGTAGACCTCGAGATTCGCCTGCGCGCCGGAGTGCGGCTGCACGTTGGCGAATTCCGCGCCGAACAGCGCCTTGGCCCGCTCGATGGCGATGGTCTCCAGCTCGTCCACATAGTCGCAGCCGCCGTAGTAGCGCTTGCCGGGGTAGCCCTCGGCGTATTTATTTGTCAAAACGCTGCCCATGGCCAGAATGACGGCCTGGGACGCGATGTTCTCCGAAGCGATCAGCTCGATGTTCTGCTTCTGCCGGCGGTACTCGCGGCGCATGGCGCCGGCGACGTCGGGGTCGAAGCGCTGCAAATAGTCCATGGAGTTCTCCAAAATGTTCTGCATGACGGGTATCCTTTCTGAATAAAAAAATGGGCAAGCCGTCTCCGGTTTGCTCATTGGTATTCCGCGCAGAAAAATGCGCTTCCTACTCTGTCCTTTTGCCTGAGAGATTCGGCTTTCGCCTTGCACCTTCGGCACCCAATTCAATGAGTTCTCCAGAGATTCCTCTCTTTCCCAGTCCGCCGCGCGTTCTGAAAAAGATCATCGGAAAGATATGAAATTGTTCGATTGCGGTCATTATAACACACGGCGTTCAGAAGTCAAGCCCCAAATCGCGGCCGGACGCGGAAACATTTCCCGACGAAATTGCGCGGGGGGAATTTCAAAACGCGGCGATCTGTGGTACAATCAAAAAAGAAAAAACAAAGATGGGAGCGTGGTATTTTGAAGCGTTTACTCAAGGGCGGCACGGTGGTCGGCGGCCGGGAGTCAAAAAAGGCGGACATTCTGATCGACGGCGAGACCATCGCGGCGGTCGGGGAGAACCTTGTCTGCCCGGACGCGCAGACGGCGGATGTCACGGGAAAGCTGCTGTTTCCCGGTTTTATCGACGCGCACACGCATTTTGACCTCGACGTCTGCAGCACCACGACGGCCGACGACTTCTACACCGGCAGCCGCAGCGCCATCCGCGGCGGCACGACCATGGTCATCGATTTCGCCTGCCCGAACAAGGGCGAGAGCCTGGCCTACGGCCTGCAGCTCTGGCACAAAAAGGCCGACGGCCGCTCGGCCTGCGACTACGGCTTCCACATGACGATCGACGACTGGAACGAGTCCATCCGCGCGGAGATCCCCGCGATGCTCGAAGCGGGCATCCCCTCGTTCAAGATGTACATGACCTATCCCGCCATGATGATCGGCGACAAGGACATGTTCTTCGCGCTGGAGGAGCTGAAAAAATACGGCGCCATCGCCGGCGTCCACTGCGAAAACAGCGGCGTCATCGACGCGCTCATCGAGCAGCACAAAAAGGCGGGTCTGCTCGCCCCGTCCTCGCATCCCGAATGCCGCCCGAATCCCCTCGAGGCCGAGGCGGTCGCGCACCTGCTGCGCATCGCCGAGGTGGCCGATACGCCCGTCGTGATCGTGCATCTGAGCACGAAGGAATCGCTCCGCGAGGTGCTCGAGGCCCGCGCGCGCGGGCAGAAGGTCTATGTCGAGACCTGCCCGCACTATCTGCTGCTCGACGACAGCCTCTATTCCCAGAAGACGTTTACCGACTCCGCGCGCTACGTCTGCGCGCCGCCTCTGCGCAAAAAGGCCGACCAGGAGGTCCTGTGGGAGGCGCTCGCCTCGGGCGCGATCCAGACCGTCTCGACCGACCACTGCAGCTTCACGCTCGCGCAGAAGGACGCCGGAAAGGACGACTTCACGAAGATCCCCGGCGGCCTGCCCGGCGTGGAGACGCGCGGCGTGCTGCTGTACACCTACGGCGTGGCCGAGGGGCGGATCACAAAGGAGCAGATGTGCGCGCTCCTGTCCGAGAATCCCGCGCGGCTCTACGGCGCGTATCCGAGAAAGGGCGTCCTGGCCGAGGGCAGCGACGCCGACATCGTCGTCTACGACCCGAACGCCGACCGCGTGATTACCGCCAAGGATCAGCTCGCCAACGTGGACTATACGCCCTACGAGGGCTTCCAGACGAAGGGCTCCATCGCCCAGGTCTACCTGCGCGGCCGCCTCGCCGTCTCCGGCGGCGAGCTCCGCATCGCCTCCGAGGGCGTCTACATCCCGAGAAAGCCGGGAACGCTGTAAAATACCGAAGGCAGCACCGCACAATTCGCGGCTGACGCCTCCAGCGCGGTCTTGCCTGCAGCATTCCCGTCCTATGCGCCAGCCATGCCCGCGAATCCGCAAAGGCTTCGCTGCGCTTTTTGCCCGAAAACCTGCCGCGGGGCAGGACGGCCGGACCCGGCCGCCGCCCCGCGGCAGGCTTTTACTATATTGCGCCGCTCCGGGCCGGGCCCGGAGCGGCGTTTTCAGTGGTAGGCCTTCCCGGTCTCCCGGTACGCCCGCGTGATCTCCTGGAGGATGTCGAAATGGGCGAAGTCCCGGTTGTAGACAAGCTTCGTCTCGCGGACCATGCTCAGGTTCTCGATCGGCAGGGCGGCGATCTTGTTTTTCCGCAGCTCGTCCATGCACGCGCTCCTGGGCAGGACGGACACGCCCATGTTCTTGCGGATGAGGTCCTTGATCGTGGCGATGTTGTCCACCTCGATGGTGACGTCGAAATTGTCGATGGAATCGCCGAGACTGCTCAGCGTGGAATCGAACAGCATCCGCGTGGCGGAGGTGGGCAGGCGCAGAATCATGCGCTCTTTTTTCAGCTCCGTGAGCGTGACCATCGCGTGCCGCGCGAGCGGGTTGCCGGGCGACATCACGCAGACCAGGTAATCCGTGTCGAGCATGACGGAGCGGAAGTCGGGATTGGTGGGCGTGCCGTCCACGATCGCCAGGTCGATCTCGTAATTCTCCAGCATAGCATAAAGATTTTTTATGGTATCCGTAATAATCGTTATGCTGAAATTATGATTTTGTTCTCCGCATTTGGCGAGCGCCTCCGCGGTCAGGTTGCTCTCGGCCGTGTGCGTGACGCCGACGCGGAGCCGCGTGAGATGTCGCTCCGTGTCGGCGATCTCGACCTGCAGCTTCGCGTACAGCGCCTTCATGCGGCGGGCGTAGGTGACGGCGATCTCGCCCTCCGGCGTCAGCTTCAGGCCGCCCTTCCCGCGCAGAAAGAGCGGCGCGCCGAGCTCTTCCTCGAGCTGCCGGATGTGCTGGCTGACGGCGGGCTGCGTCAAAGACAGGCTCTCCGCGGCCCGCGTAAAGCTCTGCTGCTCCGCGACGGCGAGCAGCGTTTCCATTTTGGAACCGATCATATATAACTCCTTGTTATTGATAGCAAATATAATATAATTTGACTTTATCTGCATATAGTATACCATGAGAGGCATAAAAAACAAGGGGGTGTGAAGCATGCTTCCTATCTTTTCGGCGCTGCAGGATGTGCCGCCGGTCGCCTCGATCATCATATCCATCGCGTTCATGCTGTTTTTCGGCTTTCTTATGACGCGGCTGACCAAGCTGCTGAAGCTGCCGAACGTCACGGCCTATATCCTCGCGGGCATTCTGATCGGCCCGTTCTGCCTGAAGCTGGTGCCGGAGCGGATCATCGGCGGCATGGACTTTCTGTCCGACATCGCGCTGGCGTTCATCGCGTTCAGCACGGGCGAATTCTTCAGACTGTCGGTCCTGCGGAAAAACGGCGCGCAGGTCGTGCTGATCACGGTACTGGAAGCGTGCATGGCGTCGGTCTTCGTGTTCGCCGCGACCTTCTGGGTGCTGCACCTGGAGCTGCCGTTTTCCATTGTGCTGGCGGCGCTGGCCGCGGCGACGGCACCGGCCTCGATGGTCATGACGATCCGGCAGACCGGGGCGAAGGGACCGTTCGTCGAGACGCTGCTGCAGGTGGTGGCGCTCGACGACGTGGTGGGCCTGCTGGAGTACAGCATCGCCATTTCCATCGCGCTGGCGGCGTCGGCTGGCGGCTTCGACGCCGGCAGCGTGCTCCGGCCGATTGCGGTCAACCTGGGCGTGCTGGTGCTGGGCGGGCTGAGCGGATGGCTTTTAAAGCTGCTCATTTCGCCGAAGCGCTCCACCGACAACCGGCTGATCGTCTCCATTGCGGTGATTTTCACCTTCTGCGGCGTGTGCGCGCTGCTGGACACGTCGCCGCTGCTCGGCTGCATGTCGATGGGCACCGTCTACATCAACCTGACGGGGGACGACAAGCTCTTCAAGCAGCTCAACTACTTCAGCCCGCCGATCCTGCTGCTGTTTTTCGTGCATTCCGGGATGTCCTTCGACCTGGGCGCGCTGTTCAGCGCGTCCGGCGCGGTCGGGAGCGTGCCCCTGCTGGCGGTCGGCGTGGTCTACTTCCTCGTGCGGATCTTTGGTAAGTATGCCGGCGCCTACCTGGGCTGTCTGGCGGTGCACAGACCGAAGAAGGTCCGCAACTGCCTCGGGCTGGCGCTGATCCCGCAGGCGGGCGTCGCCATCGGCCTCGCGGCGCTCGGCGCCAGGACGCTCGGCGGAGAGACGGGCAGCGCCCTGCAGACGATCATCCTGGCCTCGAGCGTCCTGTACGAGCTGATCGGCCCCGGCTGCGCGAAGCTGTCGCTCTACCTGTCCGGCTCGTATTCCACAAAGCTGGAAGAGGTTGCCCCCGTTGAGACGCTGACCGAGACCGGCGAGCCGAAGACGGCGGCCGAGCTGCTGATTGAGCGTATCCGGAAGATACAGCAGGAGCTGCCGGCCCGCGCCGAGCCGGTCTCCGAAGAGGAAGCGGCGTTTATGGAGGCGGCGGAGGAGCAATACGCCGCCATTGCGGCGGCTCGCCGCCAGATGTACAGAATGGGAGGAAAACCGGCATGACAAATCATCAGGATTTTATCGCGGGACTTCTGGGCGGCTGGGCATCCGGCCTCAACGGGTACAGCGTGCTGCTGCGGATCGCGCTCTCGGTCGTGCTCGCGGCGATCATCGGCTGCGAGCGCTCGAGCAAGCGCCACGCCGCGGGACTGCGCACGTTCATTCTGGCGTCGCTGGCCGCGACGGTGGCGATGCTGACGGACCTGTATCTGTTTTCCCTGTATGGGGCGAAAATTGCCGTGGTCTCGGCGGCGGCGGTCGTCGGCGCGGCCATGATCAGCGGGAATTCGATCCTGTTCAGCTCCCGGAACCAGATCAAGGGCCTCACGACCTCGGCGGCGCTGTGGACGTGCGGGCTCATCGGCCTGAGCGCCGGCGCAGGGCTGTATACGGTGACGCTGATCGGTTTCCTCGCGCTGCTGAGCAGCGTTTCGCTCTTCCCGGAGATCGAGAAGTATCTGAAGGACCGCTCCAACCACTTTGAGATCCACCTGGAGCTGAAGAGCAAGGGCGATCTGCAGGATTTCATCGCGACGGTCCGCCAGCTCGGCATCCGCATTGACGACATCGAGTCCAACCCCGCCTATCTGACCTCCGGGCTGAGCGTCTATACGGTGTCCTTCACCATCGACAGCCGCGAGCTCAAGCAGTATAAAAAACACAGCGAGATCATCGAGGCGCTGCGCTCGCTGGCGTATGTGTCGTACATCGAGGAAATGAACTGAGAAGCGCGGGAAAAATGCGCCGCCGGCGGAGCATTTTTTCGGTTTTGCGTTGACAAACGGGACTTTTTTGGGTAAACTAGCAGATGTAATAATTTGCGATGACAGGGAAGAGTATGCCCATTCTCCGCGCGAAGAGAGCGGCCGGCCGGTGCGAGGCCGCGGCGAGACGGGCGGAAAATCACCCTGGAGCTTCCGGCTGAAAAAAGTAGGCGCGGACGGGTCCTCCCGTTACAGGGGCGGAGTGCCCGCGGCGATGCGGGAATTCAGGTGGTACCGCGGTTTTTCCGCCCTGAGAACGCTCAGGGCGGATTTTTTATGATGGAGGAGACAAGATGGAATACAAGAACACGCTCAATATGAACAAATCGGGCTTTCCCATGCGGGCGGGCCTGCCCCAGCGCGAGCCGGACATGCTGGCAAAGTGGAACGAGCTGGATCTCTACCGTGAGCTGCTGAAGAAGAACAGCGGCAAGCCGCTGTTCTCCCTGCACGACGGGCCTCCGTTCTCAAACGGCGACATCCACATGGGCCACGCGCTCAACAAGGCGCTCAAGGACTTCATCGTCCGCTCCTACGCGATGCGCGGCTACTACACGCCCTATATCCCCGGCTGGGACAACCACGGCATGCCCATCGAGTCCGCGATCATCAAGAAGAACAAGCTCAACCACAAGGCCATGCCCGTGCCGGCGTTCCGCTCCGCCTGCCACGACTTCGCGCAGACGTACATCGACCGCCAGATGGCGGGCTTCAAACGCATGGGCGTCGTCGGAGACTGGGAGCATCCCTACAAGACGATGAACAAACAGTTCGAGGCCGAGGAGGTCAAGATCTTCGGCGCGATGTTCAAAAAGGGCTACATCTACAAGGGCCTCAAGCCCGTCTACTGGTGCCCGAAGGACGAAACCGCGCTGGCCGAGGCCGAGATCGAGTACCAGGACGACCCCTGCACGACCGTGTATGTGAAGTTCCCGATGCGCGACGATCTGGGGAAGCTGCCGGAATTCGCCGGCCGCAAGCTCTTTTTCGTCATCTGGACCACGACCATCTGGACGCTGCCCGGCAACCTCGCCATCTGCCTCAACCCGCGCGAGAGCTATGTGATCGTCAAGGCCCCGAACGGCGAGGCGTATATCATGGCCGAGGCGCTGACCGAAAAGGTCATGAAGATCGGCGGCTTCGACACCTACGAGATCGTCGCCCGCCACGAGGGCGCGTTCTTTGAAAACATGCTGGCCGACCATCCGTTTTTGCCCAAGACCTCGCGTCTGGTGCTGGCCGACTACGTGACGATGGACTCCGGCACCGGCTGCGTGCACACCGCGCCGGGCTTCGGCGCCGACGACTACCAGACCTGCCTGCGCTACGGCATGGACATGGTGGTGCCCGTGGACGACCAGGGCCGCCACACGGCCTACGCCGGCAAGTACGCGGGGCTCAGGACCGAGGAGTCGAACCCCGTCATCCTCGAGGACATGAAGCAGTCCGGCGCGCTCTTCGCCTCGGAGAAGATCGTGCACAGCTACCCGCACTGCTGGCGCTGCAAGAGCCCGATCATCTTCCGCGCCACGCCGCAGTGGTTCTGCTCGGTCGAGTCGTTCAAGGACAAGGCCGTGGCGGCCTGCGAGGACGTCAAGTGGAACCCCGCGTGGGGCAAGGACCGCATGATCGCCATGATCCGCGAGCGCACGGACTGGTGCATCTCCCGCCAGCGCCGCTGGGGCCTGCCGATTCCGGTGTTCTACTGCAAGACCTGCGGCAAGCCCGTCTGCACCGATGAGACGATCGCCCGCATCTCCTCGCTCTTCGGCGAGCTCGGCTCGAACGTCTGGTTCGACCGCGACGCGATGGAGCTCGTGCCCGAGGGCCTTGTCTGCCCGCACTGCGGCGGAAAGGAATTCGACAAGGAGAGCGACACGCTCGACGGCTGGTTCGACTCCGGCTCGTCGCACTTCGCCTCGATGCAGCGCGACCAGGGCTTCTGGCCCGCCACGGTGTATATCGAGGGCGCCGACCAGTACCGCGGCTGGTTCCAGTCGTCGCTTCTGACCGCCGTGGGCGCGCTGGACAGGGGCGCGCCGTTCAAAGAGTGCCTGACGCACGGCTGGACGGTGGACGGCGAGGGCAAGGCCATGCACAAGTCGCTCGGCAACGGCATGGACCCGGCCGAGATCATCAACAAATACGGCGCGGACATCCTGCGCCTGTGGGCAGGCTCGGCCGACTACCACGCGGACGTGCGCTGCTCGGACGAGATCTTCAGGCAGCTCAGCCAGAACTATCTTAAATTCCGCAACACCGCGAAATTCTGCCTCGACAACCTCGTGGATTTCGACCCGAACGAGCCGGTCGCGGCCGCCGACATGGCGGAGCTCGACCGCTGGGCCGTCACGAAGCTCAACGAGCTGATCGCGCAGTGCGAAAAGGCCTACGCGGGCTACGAATACCACGTCGTCTCGCACGCGATCAACGAATTCTGCGTTGTGACGCTCTCGAGCCTCTATCTCGACATCATCAAGGACCACCTCTACTGCGACGGCCGGGACTCCCTGCCGCGCCGCAGCGCGCAGACCGCGCTGTTTCTGATCCTCGACGCCATGACCAAGGCGTTCGCGCCGATCCTGGCGTTCACCTGCGACGAGATCTGGCTGTCCATGCCGCACCGCGCGGCGGACGACCCGAGAAACGTGCTGCTCAACGAGATGTCGAAGCCGTATCCCGAATACGCGCTGGCGGACGAGAAAATGGCCGTGTGGGACACCGCGTTCCGCGTCCGCTCGGACGTGAACGGCGTACTGGAGCTGGCCAGAGCCGACAAGCGCATCGGCAAGTCGCTGGAGGCGCACGTCGCGCTCTCGGCCGGAGACGAGGCCGCGAGGGCCGCGCTCGGAGCCATCCGGGAGATGAACCTCGCGGAGCTGTTCATCGTCTCGAACGTCGCCGTCACGGAGCAGGCGCCCGCGGAGGGCGCGGTCACGGGCGCGGGCGTGAACTATCCCGGCCTGGCCGTATCCGTGACCGAGGCCACCGGCATCAAGTGCCCGCGCTGCTGGATGCACTCGATGCAGCCCAATGCCGACGGGCTCTGCCCGCGCTGCGCGAAGGTCGTCGCCGCGCTGGGAGAAATCGAAATCTGATTGCCGGGGAAAGGCCCAGTCCGCCCCGACAACGGCGTATGGAGGAACTGTTTTGCTCTATGTGTTTCTGACGCTCTTCGCCGGAGCGATCGTCGCGGTCGATCAGTGGACGAAGGCCCTGGCCGCGGCGAACCTGGCCGGGCGCACGGTGGTGCTGATCCCCGGCTGGCTGGAGCTGCACTACATCACAAACGACGGCATGGCGCTCTCGCTTCTGAGCGGAGCGCGGTGGCTGTTCGTGGTGCTGGCCGCCGTATTTGTCGGCGCGGTCGTCTGGCTCGCCGCCAAGAAGATCATCCGCAAGCCGTTCGAGCTCTGGTGTCTCGCCGCCATCACGGGCGGCGCGGTCGGCAATCTGATCGACCGCGTGGCCACCGGGCAGGTGATCGACATGATCAGCGTCCCGTGGTTTTCGGTATTCAACGTGGCGGATATTTTCATCACGGTCGGCGCGGTGCTGCTTGTGCTGTATATTCTGCTGAAGGACAAGGAGCTGCTGGCCGACAGGAAAAAGGACAACCCCCATGATTCTGACGGCTGACCGCGACGGCGAACGGCTCGACGCCGCCGTGGCGAGACTCGCGCCCGCGCTCAGCCGCAGCGCCGTGCAGAAGCTCATCGCGGAGGGCGCGGTGACGAGAAACGGCCGTCCCGCGCGCAAAAACGAGAGGACCGCCTGCGGCGACAGGCTGGAGGTCGCGCTGTCCGCGCCCAGGCCGTCGGAGCTGGAGGAGCAGGACATTCCGCTCGACGTCGCGTACGAGGACGGCGACGTGATCGTCGTGAACAAGCCGAAGGGGCTCGTTGTCCACCCCGCGCCGGGCCATCCGGACGGAACGCTCGTCAACGCCCTGCTGCACCACTGCGGCGAGAGCCTTTCGGGCATCGGCGGCGAGCGGCGGCCCGGCATCGTCCACCGCATCGACAAGGACACGTCGGGGCTCGTCATCGCGGCCAAGAACGACGCCGCGCACAGGGCGCTCGCGGCGCAGCTCAAGGATCACACGCTCGCCAGAACGTACGAGTGCATCGTCTGCGGCAGCGTGAAGGAGGACGCCGGCACCATCGACGCGCCCATCGGCAGAAACCCGGCCGACCGCAAGAAGATGGCCGTCACGGAGAAAAACAGCCGCCCCGCCGTCACGCACTGGGAGGTCATCGCCCGCTATCCCGGCTACACGCACCTGCGCTGCCGGCTCGAGACGGGCCGCACGCACCAGATCCGCGTGCATCTGGCGTGGCAGAACCACCCGATTCTGGGCGACACGGTCTACGGCCGCAAGAAGCCGGAGCTGGGCCAGACGAGCCAGTGCCTGCACGCGCGGGAGCTGACCTTTCTGCACCCCCGCACGGGTGAGCGGACGACCGTCTCCTGCGAGCTGCCGGATTACTTTCAAGAGGTGCTGCGCAAGCTCGGCAGCCGGGAAACCAACTGAAAATCGCAAGGCCGCGCCGCAAAACGGCGCGGCTTTTTTATACAAATATTCCTCGGCAATTTGTGGAAAGCGCAGAATTCCGCACGCACCGGCTGAGACGGTTGCAAAACAACAGAAAAATGGTATAATTAGACAGGTATTTTCATAACGAATGTGAAAATACCGGAAAGAGAAGGCGGGCGCAGCCGCGCGGGACGCGGAGGCGCTCAAAAAAAGAGAGGAGTTTTCTTATGACAATCCAGGTTATCCCGCTTATCATTGTCGTGGCATACCTCGTGGGCATGCTCATTGTCGGCGCGGTCGTCGGCAAGCTGAAGATCAAGAACTCCAAGGACTATCTCGTGGCCGGGCGCCGCATGGGCCTGTTCATGGTGGCGTTCTCGCTGTCCGCCAACAACATCGGCGGCGGCAGCACCACGGGCCTGGCGCAGAAAGCGTTCGGCGACTGGGGCATGAGCGCCTGCTGGTATGTGCTGGCCGCGTCCGTCGCCATGATCCCGCTGGCCTACTTCGCGCCGAAGATCCGCAAGACCATGGCCATCACGATCCCCGAGGTCGTCGGCCGCCGCTTCGGCAAGTTCTCCAGCAACTTCACCGCGATTCTGAGCGTGCTGTCGCTGTTCTGCCTCACCTCGTCGCAGATCGCGGCCTCCGGCACCGTCATCAACGTGCTCACGGGCATCCCGATGAACGTCTGCCTGGTGGTTGCGGGTCTCGTCATCATCCTCTACACCACGATGGGCGGCATGATCGCCGACCAGATTTCCGATCTGGTGCAGTTCCTCATCATCCTTGTGGGCCTTGCCGTCGCGACGCCGATCGTGCTGCACGACTGCGGCGGCTGGGCTGCCATCTCCGCGAAGCTGCCGGCGGCCAAGCTGAGCTTCACCCAGATCGGCTGGGCCACCATCATCGGCTATATCTTCAACTACTTCTGCACCTTCCTCGCGGGCCCGGAGATGGTCTCCCGCTTCGAGACCGCGAAGGATGAAAAGACCGCCCGCAACGCGGCGTTCCTGTCCGCCGTGCTCATGGCCGCCATGTCCATCTTCCCGACGCTGCTCGGCCTCGCCGCCTTCGCCCTGAAGGACAACCTGCCCGGCCTCGCGGAAAACGGCTCCAACGCCATGATGGTCGTCACCGGCGCGTACGCGCCCGGCGTCGTCACCGGCCTCATCTCGGCCGCCATCATCTGCGCGACGATGTCCTCGGCCGACTCGAACCTGCTGTGTATGTCGACCATGATTATCAACGACATCTATCCGGGCTTCGGCGGGAAAAAGAAGCTGTCCGAAAAGCAGACGATCTTCTGGACGCGCTTTTTCAACGTCGCAACCGCCCTTGTGGCGATGGGCATTTCCATGTTCGGCGTGTCGATCGTCGCGATGAACACCTTCGCCTTCGGCATCCGCTGCGCCGGTCCGTTCTCCGCCTACGGCCTCGGCCTCGTCGTCCCGAAGGCCACGAAGAATTCCGGCATCGTCTCGATTCTGACCGGCACGGCCGGCTTTATCGCCTGGCAGATCGTCGGCAAGGGCAGCGCGTACCTGCTGATGCTGCCGGTCGTATTCGGCTGCCTCGTGAGCGTCATCACCTTCTTCGCGGTCTATCTCATTGAAAAAGGCCGCGGCATCGAGCCGGCGCCCTCGGCCTACCTCAGCGAGGAAGAGGTCGCCCGCAAGGTTGCGGAAGAGAACGCCGACATGTAAGCGCCGCTTCGGAGCGGACTGAAACCGCTCCGGCAACCGTTCAAACTGTCATTCCGCGGCCGCAGGCCGAAGAATCTTTTCCGCGGCAGGCCCGCGGAGGGATTCTTCCCTGCGCCCGGAATGATATTTTTCGGCTTTTTTTCGCGCCGCGGCGCGGAAAACCGCGCCGGATTCTGCCGCCAGATGTATGGAGTGTATGCCGGCGGGGACAAATTTGAATAAAAATACATCGCATTCCCGCGCGGAACGTGGTATCATAGTCAAAACACATCCGGGAGGGCATGCATATGCTGGCTGACAACATCACTGTCGGAGAAAACGGCAGGCTTTATTTTGCAGGGCACGACACGACCGCGCTGGCGCGGGAATACGGAACGCCGCTGTACCTCATGGACGAGGCGCGCATCCGCGCGAATATGCGCCGGTACCGGGAGGCCTTCGCCGGGAGCTTTCCGGCGGGATCCCTGCCGCTGTACGCCTCGAAGGCGTGCTGCTTCAAGAGAATGTACGAGCTCGTCCGGGAGGAGGGGCTCGGCGCGGACGTGGTGTCGTCGGGCGAGATCTACACCGCGTCGCAGGCCGGCTTCCCGATGGACAGGGCCTTTTTCCACAGCAACAACAAGACCGACGCCGACATCGCGTTCGCGATGGAGCGCGGCGTGGGCTTCCTTGTCGCGGACAACCAGGAGGATCTGGAGGCCATCAACGAGATCGCGGGACGGCGGGGCCTGCGGCAGAAGATCCTGCTGCGCCTGACGCCGGGGATCGACCCGCACACCTACGAGGCCGTCTCCACCGGCAAGGTGGACTCCAAATTCGGCATCGCTGTGGAGACGGGGCAGGCCTTCGAGGCCGTCCGGCACGCGCTTGCGCTTGCGAACATCGATCTGCGCGGCTTCCACTGCCATGTCGGTTCGATGGTCTTCGGCGAGGACGTGTACGAGCGGGCTTCGGAGATCATGCTCGCGTTCATCGGCCGCGTCCGGCGGGAGCTGGGGCTGGAGACCGAATACCTCGACATGGGCGGCGGCTACGGTGTGCGCTACCGCGAGGACGACGGCTTTGTGGACATTCCCGACGCCATCGCGCGCGTTGGGGCGTCCATGCAGGCCTACTGCGCGCGGTGCGGCATCCCCCTGCCGAAGATCCTCATGGAGCCCGGCCGCAGCATCGCGGCGGACGCCGGCATGACGCTCTACACCGTCGGCACGGTCAAGCGCATCCCCGGCTACAAAAACTATGTCTCCGTGGACGGCGGCATGACGGACAACCCCCGCTACGCCCTGTACGGCTCCAGATATACGGTCTGTCTCGCCTCCCGGCCAGCGGACAGGGCGGATTTCCGCTGCGACGTGGTGGGCCGCTGCTGCGAGAGCGGCGACATCCTCCAGCCGAACGTGCTCCTGCCCGAGCCGCGCCGGGGCGAGGTGCTGGCGGTCTGCACCACCGGCGCGTACAACTACTCCATGGCGTCCAACTACAACCGGATCCCGCGGCCGCCCGTCGTCATGCTCCGGGCAGACGCGTCGTATGTGGCCGTGGCGCGCGAGACGTTTGAGCAGATCGCGCAAAATGACCGGTAATCTGACGTCGGCCTGGCGAACTTTTTCATCCCCGCTTCGTCAAAGACATATCGGAAGCGGGCGACCGGCGCGTCCGCGGAAAACTGATCTCATTAAAAAGGAACTGTTGTCATGAAGCTGTTTACAATTCTGCTGTTTATCGCGACCTATGTGCTTTTGATCGTGCTGCCGAAATACCGCGCCTGGGTGGCGCTCGCGTCGGCGGCCATCTTCCTGGTGAGCGGCGTGATGCCGGTCTCGGAGGCGCTCGGCAGCATCAACTGGAACGTCCTGATGATGCTCGCCGGCACGATGGGAACCGTGTCGTTCTTCATCGAATCGAAAATGCCCGACCGCATGGCGGACAAGCTGCTCAAAAAGACGCCGAACGTCATGTGGGTGGCCGTCGCGCTGTCGCTGTTCGCGGGCGTCATCTCCGCGTTCGTGGACAACGTGGCGACGGTGCTGATGGTCGCGCCGGTGGCGCTGGCCATCGCGCAGCGGCTGAAGATCTCGCCCGTGCCGCTGCTCGTGTCCATCGCCGTTTCGTCGAACCTCCAGGGCGCGGCGACGCTTGTGGGCGACACGACCTCCATCATGCTGGGCGGCTACGCGAAGATGGATTTCCTCGATTTCATCTTCATGGACGGCCGGTTCAGCATCTTCTGGGCCGTGGAGCTGGGCGCGGTGGCGACCGTGCCGGTCATTCTGTTCCTGTTCCGCAAGGAGCGCGCGCCCGTCACGGTGGGAGAGCCGGCCAAGGTCAAGGACTATGTGCCGACGGTGATGCTGATTGCAAACGTGCTGCTCCTGATCGCGGCGTCCTTCATTCCGAACCGGCCCGCGCTCACGAACGGCTACATCTGCATGGGGATCTTCGCGCTGGGCCTCGTGTGGGCGGCGGTCTCCAAGGAGAGCATGCAGACCTTCTGGAACGCGTTCAAGGAGATCGACTACCACACGCTGGCGCTGCTGACGGGCCTTTTCATCGTGATCGGCGCGCTGACCGAGACGGGGATCATCGACGACATCAGCGCCATGTTCGTCAAGCTGGGCGGCGACAACCTGTTCCTCATGTATTCGCTGATCGTCTGGGGCTCGGTGCTCTTCTCTGCGTTCATCGACAACATTCCCTATGTGGCCACGATGCTGCCCGTCGTGCAGGGCATCGCGTCCATGATGGGCTGCAAGCCGTACGTTTTGTATTTCGGCCTGCTCGTCGGCGCAACGCTCGGCGGCAACCTGACGCCGATCGGCGCATCCGCCAACATCGCCGCCATCGGCATCCTGCAGAAGGCGGGCTACGAGGTCAAGGCGAAGGACTTCATGCGCATCGGCCTGCCCTTTACCCTGATCGCCGTCCTGTGCGGCTATCTCTTCTGCTGGTTTGTCTGGGCGAACGCGTAAACAATTTTCAGATCAAAAAACAGGGCGGCGCACCGCGGTGCGCCGCCCTGAAAATTTCTCCGGCGCCGACAAAGATTCCGCTTGAAATGCGGAATTTTATGGTATAATAAGCGTAGACCAAACATTTGCCCGCAGATGACAGCAAAGGAGAGATTGCTATGGCCAATCGTATTGTTCTCAACACCATTTCCTATCACGGCGTCGGCGCCATTGCCGAAATCGCGCGCGAGCTCAATTCCCGAGGCTATAAAAAAGCGTTCGTCTGCTCCGATCCCGACCTTGTGAAATTCGGCGTGACAAAAAAAGTGCTCGATGTGCTGGACAAAGCAGACATCCCGCACGAGCTCTATTCCAACATCAAGCCCAACCCGACCATTGAAAACGTGCAGACCGGCGTGCGCGCGTTCAAGGCGTCCGGCGCCGACTGCATCGTCGCCATCGGCGGCGGCTCGTCCATGGACACGGCCAAGGCCATCGGCGTGATCGTCACCAACCCCGAGTTCGCCGACGTGCGCAGCCTCGAGGGCGTCGCGCCCACCAAGCGGCACGCGGTATTCACCATCGCCGTCCCCACGACCGCCGGCACGGCCGCCGAGGTCACGATCAACTATGTCATCACGGATGTGGAAAAGAAACGCAAGTTTGTCTGCGTGGACACGAACGACATCCCCGAGATCGCCGTCGTGGACCCCGAAATGATGTCCTCCATGCCGAAGGGGCTGACCGCCTCGACGGGCATGGACGCGCTGACCCACGCCATCGAGGGCCTCATCACCAAGGGCGCGTGGGAAATGAGCGACATGTTCCATCTCGAGGCCATCCGCCTCATCTCCGCGCATCTGCGCGACGCGGTGAAGAACACGCCCGAGGGCCGCAGCGGCATGGCGCTGGGCCAGTATATCGCCGGCATGGGCTTCTCGAACGTCGGACTCGGCATCGTGCACAGCATGGCGCACGGCCTGTCGGCTCTGTACGACACGCCGCACGGCATCGCCTGCGCGATCATCCTGCCGACGGTGCTCGACTACAACGCCGACTATACGGGCGAGAAGTACCTCGCGCTCGCAAAGGCGATGGGCGTCGAGGGCGCGGAGCAGATGACGCAGCCCGAGTACCGCAGGGCCGCCGTCGCCGCCGTCCGCAGGCTCGGCCGGGACGTAGGCATCCCGCAGGATCTCAAGGGCATCGTCAGGGACGAGGACGTGCAGTTCCTCTCCGAGAGCGCCTTCGCCGACGCCTGCCGCCCGGGCAACCCGCGCGACACCAGCGTCGAGGAAATCGCCGCGCTGTACAGAAGCCTCATGTGACCGTCTGCCGGAAACAAAAAACGGGCCGCTGCATTTTGCAGCGGCCCATGAAGCCCCCGCAAAAATCCTCGGATTTTTGCGGGGGCTTCTGTCTGCGGGCCTCAGTCCTCGGCTTCGGCCCGGTATTCCTCCAGGCCCTCGCGGCCCTCGGGGGTGACGGGGCGGAGCCAGCGCATGCTGCGGAAGTGGCGCAGGCACAGCAGACATTTGGGGATGTCCTCGCCCAGATACGCGCACGCCACGACGAGCAGAAACGGCAGATGGAACACATACGCGGCCAGCGCGGCGGCGGGGATGCCGACGAGCCACAGGCTGCCGAGGTCGTAGATCATTCCGTGCAGCGTGTCGCCGCCGGAGCGGAACACGCCCACGACCTGCACGTACGGGATGTTGCGGAACGCGACCTCGCACGAGCAGAAGATCGTGACGCCCAGCGCCGTCGAGAGCGTCAGCGCAGAGAGGTTGCCGCCGGAGGAGAAGATCGAGATGAGCGGATACCGGAAAAGGATGGTCAGCCCGCCGAGCAGCACGCCCGCGAGCGGCAGCAGCACCGTAAAGCGCGTGGCGTCCTCGACGCCGCGGCGGATCTTCCCGCGGCCGATGGATTTGCCGACCATGATGACGCAGGCGTTGCCGAGGCCGACGTAGAACGCGAAGGCGAGGTCGGAGAACGTGCGGAAGATCGTGACGCCGGCGTAGTACTCGTAGCCCTCGTTCGAATAGATGATGTTGAGCACGAGGATGCCGAGCGCCCACAGGCCCTCGTTGCAGATGACCGGCAGCGCGCGGGCGAAGAACTCGCCGACCTGCTTTAAGCTGAACGCGGTCAGCTCGCGCAGCGGGCCGGAGAGGAGATTCTTTTCCCGGAGCGAGAACAGCACGATGAGCACCGGCCCGAGCCAGGCGGAGATGCACGTCGCGATGGCCGCGCCCTCGATGCCGAGCCGGGGCAGGCCGAACGCGCCGAAGATCAGGCCGTAGTCCGCGAACGCGTTGGCGACGGTCGTGAACATGGAAACATACATCGGCAGCTTGACGCGCTCGGTGTTCCGCAGCACGGCGGAGAGGATCGTCGTGAGCGCCACGGCGGGATAGGAGAAGCAGACGATCCGCAGATACCGGCAGCCGGCCTCGACGACGGCGGGGTTGCGGTTAAACAGCGAGAGCACCCACGCGGGCGAGGCCAGCGCGACGATAAGGAACACGGCCGAGAGCAGGATGCAGGTGAAAAGACCCATGCCGAGCACGCGGCGGATGCCCTTGTGGTCGTGCACGCCCCAGTACTGCGCCACGAATACGGACATGCCGGAGCAGAGCCCGAAGGACAGAACGGCCGAGAGCCAGCCCCACTGCGCGGCCATGCCGACCGCCGAGAGCGTCACGTCGCCCAGGTGCGAGACCATGAGCGTATCGACCAGCTGAAACGAGCTGGTCAGCACATTTTGAATGGCGACGGGCAGCGCCAGGCGCAGCAGCACCTTCCAGAACGGTTTGTCGCCGAGGTATTTTGACAGCATAAAAACTCCTGTAAACGAGAGACGGACTGCGGATGAAAAGGCTTCGCGGCGGCTCTGCCCGGAGGCCCGCAGGCTTTTTGACAGAGCGAAAAAGGGAGCGCCGAAGCGCTCCCTTTGTGCGTATGTGCGGATGGCAGAAGGGTTATGCCATGCCGGCCGTGATAATGGCCATCTTGTAGACCTCCTCGGCGTTGCAGCCGCGGGACAGGTCGTTGATGGGGGCGTTCAGGCCCTGCAGGATCGGGCCGTAGGCCTCGAAGCCGCCCAGACGCTGGGCGATCTTGTAGCCGATGTTGCCGGCCTCGATGCAGGGGAAGATGAACGTGTTGGCGTAGCCCGCGACCTTGGAGCCGGGGAACTTGAGCTGGCCGACGACCGGGGAGACGGCCGCGTCAAACTGCATTTCGCCGTCGATGGCAAGCTCGGGAGCGAGCTTCTGGGCCTCGATGGTGGCGTCGTGGCTGAGCTGGACGGTGCCGCCCTTGCCCGAGCCCTTGGTGGAGAAGGAGAGGAACGCGACCTTCGGGTCGATGCCGAAGAAGCTCGCGGTGCGCGCGGACTCAACGGCGACCTCGGCCAGCTTCTGCGCGGCGGTGAACGTCACGGCGCCGGTGGCCTTGTCCACGGTGTCCTGGTAGTCGATGTTGATGGCGCAGTCGCCCATGCAGTACTTTTCGGGGCCTTCCTTGCCCTCGCGGTAGAGGATGAAGGACGAGGACACGAGATGCGAGCCCTTTCTCGTCTTGACGAGCTGCAGCGCCGGGCGCACGGTGTCGGCGGTGGAGTAGGTCGCGCCGCCGAGAAGCGCGTCGGCCTTGCCCTGCTTGACGAGCATGGTGCCGAAGTAGTTGCCCTTCTGAAGAGCCGCGCGGCAGTCCTCTTCGGACATCTTGCCCTTGCGGAGCTCGACCATCTGCGCGACCATGGCGTCCATCTCCGGATAGTTCTCCGGGTCGATGAGCGTCGCCTTGGAGACGTCAAAATTGCCCTTCGCGGCGGCGGCCTTCACAGCCTCGACGTTGCCGAGCAGGATGACGTCCATGAGGTCTTCCTTCTGGATGCGGCTCGCGGCCTCGAGGATGCGGGCGTCGGGGCCCTCGGTGAAAACGATGGTGCGGCGGTGGGCCTTCAGGGCCTCCAGCAGCTTCGTAAACATGGCAAATGCCTCCCAATTCATAATTCGGGACAATTATACAACGCTTTGCCGCGAGACTCAACCCTTTTCCCAGAAAAAAGCGGATTCTTTTTAGCCGCAGAAAATTTGTCCGTCCGCGCTGCCGCAGCGGACGCTGTCGCCGGCCGTCACGTTGCCCTTCACGCTGCCGCAGCTGACGCTGTCGCCGGCCGTCACGCTGCCGCCCACATCGCCGCATTCAACGCCGTCGCCGGCCCGGACGCAGCCGCCCACGCTGCCGCAGCTGACCGCGTCGCCGGCCTGCACATCGCCCTTTACGTCGCCGCACTGGACGCCGTCGCCGGCCGTTACGCTGCCCGCCACGGGGCCGTCGCAGCGCACGGAAAATTCGCTCTCGATGTTCAGGGCCGGGCCGCCGCAGTGCAGCTCGACGCCTTCGCACGCGCTTGCCCGTGAGAAGGGCGTATGGCCTACGAGCTTGTGACCTGCAAACAGAACCGCGTGAAGGGTGTCTCTGTCGTCGGGCCAGGGGAGCTCCTGAAAGGAGCAGGCGCGGGGCTCTTCGGCAGCCTGCGCCGTTTTCAGTCCGAAGAGCTCGTCGAGGCTGATGGAAAAGATCTCCGCCAGCTTCGGCAGCAGGGACACGTCCGGGAAACCCTGCCCGTTTTCCCATTTGCTGACGGCCTGCGGCGTGATGCCGAGCTCCGTCGCCAGCGCCTCCTGCGTCATGCCCTGTCCGCGGCGCAGCGCGCCGATGTGTTCGCCCAGTGTTTTCGGATCCATGATGAAAACCTCCCTGCAATTTATGACCCCATTATCCGGGCAAAAAGGGGGAAAAGCAAGCAAGAGATGGTTGAATTCAGAAAAATTCACTCAACTGTCGGTTGAGATGGGCAGCGCAACCGTCTGTTGAGAGGCAATCACCACCGGCCGGCCCGTCAGAGGGTGGGGAAATGCCAGCCGCGCGGCCAGAAGCTGCTGCGTATCCAGCCCCCGCCCGCGGGAGAACGCGGCGGAGGCCGGCGTCTGATACTGCGGGTCGCCCAGGATGGGGAAGCCGGAGGCGAGACAGTGCAGCCGGAGCTGGTGGGTGCGGCCCGTGTGCGGGCGCAGCTCCAGCAGCGCGCAGCCGCCGCCCCTGGAGAGCACGCGGTAGTCGGTCACGGCCTGCTGCCCGCGCGGGTCTGTCTGCCGGATGAGCGTGCCGCCGGGCGGCTTCCAGACGGGCAGGTCGATCGTGCCCGCGTCCGCCGCAGGCCCGCCGAAGACCGCGGCCAGATAGGTTTTCTGCAGGGCGCGCGCCTCCAGCAGCTGCCGGAACCGCTCCTGCACGAAGGCGTTCTTGGCAAAGAGCGTCACGCCCAGCGTGTCGCGGTCGAGCCGTGTGACGGGGTGGACGGCGCAGCGCTGGCCGGTCGATTCGTAATAGAACGCCAGGCCGTTGGCGAGCGTGCCGCCGTTGCGGGCGTGCGAGGGATGCACGAGCACGCTTGCAGGCTTGTCGAGCGCGAGCATCGCGTCGTCCTCATAGAGCACGCGCAGCGGCATTTGCTGTGCGGGGTAGCCCTCGGCCTGCTCCAGAAGCGCCGCCGCGACGGTGTCGCCGGGGACGACGCGCGCGTTTGTGTGCGCGGGGACCCCGTTGAGATACAGCGCGCCCTGCCACTTGAGCCGGCCGACGAGTCCCGCCGAGAGCCCGAGCTCCCGCCGGAGGATCGACGACAGCTCGGCCTCGCGCGCGGCCACACAGGACAGAATCATAGAAAAATCCCTCCCAAACGCGCGGCTCAGAGCGGCAGGGGAGCTGCTTCCAGAACGATCACAGGCTCGCGGCCGGCGTGAACGCGCCCGTTCTGCACCGAAACCCGGCCGCCGGTCAGCTCGTCGCGGTATACGCCGTCGGGCAGGGGAACGGGGGTCTCGCCGGGGCGGCCGTCGAGCGGGAAGACGCCGACCGAGGTCTGGCCGGGGCCGACGTACGACGCGCAGACAACGCCGGTCTCCGCCTGCGTGTCCAGATGGAACGCGCCGCCGAGAGGCAGACGCTTTTTGACGCGGGAGAGCTTCTGCATGAGGGGCGTGAGGTCGCGGCCCGTGTCCCATGAGATCGTGTCGCGGTCGAAGAGCGAGGGCCGGTGGGTGCAGCAGACCTCCTGCCCGGCGTACAGAAGCGTTGTGCCGCGCAGGAAATACGAGAACGCCGTCCAGCTGCGCAGCCGCGCGTCGTCCGTCAGGAGCGCCGCCGCGCGCGGCTGGTCGTGGTTTTCCAGGCAGCGCAGCTTGCTGTAGCCGGTGGGGAAGAGGCATTCCAGATAGTTGATCGCGTCCGTCAGGCGCGAAAGCGGGATGCTTCCGGCAAAATAGCCGTCGAGCAGGGGACGCAGGTCGTAGGAGTAGAGCACGTCGAAGGCGGCGTAGAGCTCCGTATCCGTCGCGGCGTAGTAGCCCAGCTCGCGGAAATGGCGGATGTGCTCGAGAAAGACGCTCTCGCCCAGCCAGACGAAGCCGGGATGCACCGCCTCGACCGCCTCGCGCGCGGCCTGCCAGAAGGCGACCGGCACGGTGCTGGCCACGTCGCAGCGAAAGCCGTCCACATACGCGGCCCAGAACCGGAGAGATTCAAGCTGGTAGTCCCAGAGCGCCTGCACGGAGTAGTCGAGATCGGCTGCGTCCGTCCACTCGGGGACCTTGCTGCAGGGCGTGCCGTCGGGCAGGCGGTGGAAAAACTCGGGGTGCTCGCGCGCGAGCGTCGAGTCCGGCGAGGCGTGGTTGTACACGACGTCGATCATGCACTTCATGCCGTTTTCATGGATGGCGTTCACCAGATGGAGAAAATCCTCCATCGTGCCGTATTCGGGGTTCACCGTGCGGTAGTCGCGGTTGGCGTAGGGCGAGCCGAGGCTGCCCTTGCGCCGGAGCCTCCCGATGGGGTGAATGGGCATGAGCCAGAGATAGTCCGTGCCGAGCGCCGCGATGCGCCCAAGATCCCGTTCGAGGGCGCGGAAGGTGCCCTCCGGGGTGTGGTTGCGGACGAAAACCTCGTAGATAACGTCCCGGCGCAGGGACAGATTGCCCGGATATGCCATGCAGAGCCTCCTGAAAAGAGATTTGGCCGCGGCAGGACGCATGCTCCGTCTGCCAGACCGGAAAGCTTCTGCTTTGCCCGGAATGGCGGACGGGATGCGCTGCCGCAGCCCGATGGATGGGATGGATTATTGATGGACGAGCGTGCCGGTTGTGCCGGCGATGCCGTCGCGCGCCTTTTCCAAAAGCGTGATGAGCGCCGTGCGGCCGGGCTTGGACTCGGCGAATTTGACGGCGGCCTGCACCTTCGGCAGCATAGAGCCGGGGGCGAACTGGCCCTCCTGTTCGTACTGCTTCGCCAGCTCCGGCGTGAGCTCGGACAGCCAGGTCTCGTTTTCCTTGCGGTAATTGACGGCGACCTTCTCCACGGCGGTCAGGATGATGAGCATGTCGGCGTCGAGCTGCTCGGCCATGCACTCGGAGGCGAAGTCCTTGTCGATGACGGCGGGCACGCCCTTGAGGTGGTAGCGGTTCTCCCAGATGACCGGGATGCCGCCGCCGCCCGCGGCGATGACCGCGTGGTTTTTCTCCATGAGCGCCTGGATGGTGTGGATCTCGATGATCTCGGTGGGCTTCGGGCTGGCCACGACCTGCCGCCAGCCGCGGCCGGCGTCCTCCGCCACGTCGATGCCCTTTTCCGCGGCCAGTTTTTTGGCCTCTTCCTCGGTCATGAACGCGCCGATGGGCTTGGTGGGATGCTGGAAGGCCGGGTCGGCCGGGTCGACGGCGACCTGCGTCAGCACGGTGGCGACATGCACGTCCACACCGCGCCGGTCGAGCTCTTCGCCGATCTGGTTCTGCAGATCGTAGCCGATGTAGCCCTGGCTCATGGCGACGCACATGGACAGGGGCATGACGTCGCTCTTGGCCTCCTGCTTGTGGTAGGCGGCGAAGGCGTTCTGAATCATACCGACCTGCGGGCCGTTGCCGTGCGCGATGACGACCTCGTGGCCGTCCTCGATGAGATCGGCAATGGCCTTCGCGGTCGTCTGGACCGCGGCCATCTGCTCGTGCAGATTCTTGCCCAGCGCGTTGCCGCCGAGCGCGATGACAATGCGTTTACCCATGACGTTGGTCTCCTTACTCAATCAGAACTTCTTGCGCTTGTCTTCGCCCTCGTCCATGGCCATCAGAGCCTTGACCGGGTCCTTGACCTGGGCCAGGAAGATCATGGCGGCGATGACGTACGGCTTGTAGGACGCCTGCTTGTACAGGGGCACCAGATAGCGGTCGAACACCGAGTTGTCGACCTCGCCCTCGGGGCAGCTCAGGCCGGAGATGTCGGCGGGCAGGCAGTGCAGATACAGGGCCTTGCCATCCTTCGTCTTTTTCATCATTTCTTCCGAGCAGGTCCAGTCCTTGTGCTCGGCGTTCTGCGCGAGCAGACGCTTCTCGAGCTCGTCGATGCCCTTCTGGTCGCCGGCGGAGTAGAGCTTCGTGCGCTCCTCCATTGCGGCGAAGGGAGCCCAGGACTTCGGATATACGATGTCGGCGCCCTCAAAGGCCTCGGCCATCGTGTTGACCTTCTTGAACGAGCCGCCGGACTTTTCGGCGTTCTCGCGCGCAACCTGCTCGACCTCGGGGAAGATGTCGTAGCCCTGCGGATGGGCCAGCACGACGTCCATGCCGAAGCGGGTGAACAGGCCGATGACGCCCTGCGGGACGGACAGCGGCTTGCCGTAGCTGGGGGAGTAGGCCCAGGTCATCGCGACCTTCTTGCCCTTGAGGTTCTCGACGCCGCCGAAGTAATGGATGACGTGCAGCAGGTCCGCCATGCACTGGGTCGGATGGTCCACGTCGCACTGCAGGTTCACGAGCGTCGGGCGCTGCTCGAGGATGCCGTCGCGGTAGCCCTCTTCCAGCGCGTCCATGAACGTCTTCTGGTATTCGTGGCCCTGGTGGATGTACATGTCGTCGCGGATGCCGATGACGTCGGCCATGAAGGAGACCATGTTGGCCGTCTCGCGGACGGTCTCGCCGTGGGCGATCTGGGACTTCTTCTCGTCGAGGACCTGCTCCTCGAGGCCGAGGAGGTTGCAGGCGGACGCGAAGGAGAAGCGGGTGCGGGTGGAGTTGTCGCGGAAGAGGGAGATGCCGAGGCCGGAGTTGAAGACCTTCGTGGACTTGTTGCGCTCGCGCAGATCGCGCAGAGCGTCGGCCACGGTGAACACGGCGTCGAGCTCGTCGGCGGTCTTGTCCCACGTCCAGTAGAAGTCGGTCTTGTACATGCTGTTGATGTGCAGGGTTTCGAGATGCCTTGCCAGTTCAATCGTCTTGCTCATATATAATCTCCTTTTTTATAATGGCCTCGCGGAGCTTGCGCCCGGAGGTGCGGTCAGATGTTCACCCGTTTTTCCCGGCGGCGCGCACGGCGGGAAAACGCGGTACGGACGGCAGGTGCGGAAGCTGCGCGCGGCAGGCTGCCATCCCGGCTTGAAAGAAAGCTTACTTGATGTCGTTGCCGGTGAGCTCCTGGCGGAACTCGGTGACGCTTTCTTTGTTCTCGGGCTTGTAGAGCATCGGAACGGCGGCGTACAGGGCGGCGCAGGTCACGAGGTCCTGCTTCCAGGTGATCTCGTTGGGGGCGTGGGCCTGGGACTCGGCGCCGGGGCCGAAGCCGACGCAGGGGATGCCGTAGCGGCCCTGGATGGCGACGCCGTTCGTGGAGAAGGTCCACTTGTCGGTCAGCGGACGGCCCTCGCGGGTCGAGGCGGCCTTTGCGTCGGCGGCCAGGCGCTTGTCGCCCCAGAGCGCGTGGTGCGCGTCGATGAGGGCCTGCACATGGGCGGCGGATTCCTTGTTGATCCAGGTGGGGAAGAAGCACTCGGTCTTGTAGACCTCGCCGGTCCACGCCGGACGGTCGTACCAGTACATGGAGACCTTCACGTCGGAGCCGTACTTCCTGACGGCGGGCAGCTCCTCGATCTCCTTCAGGCAGGACTGGTAGGTCTCGCCGGCGGTCATGCGGCGGTCGATCGAGATCGCGCAGGAGTCGGCGACGGCGCAGCGGGAGGGGGAGGTGTAGAAGATCTGGGAGGTCGTGCAGGTGCCGCGGCCGAGGAAACGGGCGTCCTCGTAGTGCTCGGGGTTGTACTTCGGGTCGAGCATCTTGACGAGACCCTTGATCTCCGCGGTGTCGTCGGCCGGGTTCTCGTTCAGGGCGCGCACGTCCTGGAGAATGTCGGCCATCTTGTAGATCGCGTTGTCGCCGCGCTCCGGCGCGGAGCCGTGGCAGGAGACGCCCTTGACGTCCACGCGGATCTCCATGCGGCCGCGGTGGCCGCGATAGATGCCGCCGTCGGTGGGCTCGGTGGAGATGACGAATTCGGGGACGATCTTGTCGACGTTGTAGATGTACTGCCAGCACATGCCGTCGCAGTCCTCTTCCTGCACGGAGCCGACGACCATGATCTTGTAGCCCTCGGGGATGAGGCCGAGATCCTTCATGATCCTGCCGCCGTAGGCCGCCGCCGCCATGCCGCCCTCCTGGTCGGAGCCGCCGCGGCCGTAGATGATGTCGTCCGTCTCATAGCCCTTGTAGGGGTCCTGTTCCCAGTTGTTGATGTTGCCGATGCCGACGGTGTCGATGTGGGAGTCGATGGCGATGATCTTGTCGCCGCTGCCGAGCCAGCCGATGACATTGCCGAGGCCGTCGAAGCCGACGTTTTCGTAGCCGAGCTTCGTGAGCTCCTGTGCGATGCGCTTGACAACGCCCTCTTCCTCGCAGGACTCCGAGGGAATCGCGATCATGTCGCGCAGAAACTTGACCATATCGGGTTTGTAGGCTTCGGCTGCTTTCTTGATTGCTTCGTAATTCATAACCGGGAACCTCCTAATATATTTTTCGTTCAGTCGCCGCGCCGGGCGCGGTCGCTTTCTGCATCCATCATAGCACAACAAGCGCAGATGTCAAACAAAATTTTTGTAAACCTAAATTATTTTTTGAAAAGGCATTGATTTCTGACAAATCTGTGATATGATAGAAACCATAAAACGGGTTTTATGGAGGTGTTATATGCTTAGCTCAAAAGAAATGGAGACTCTCAAGCAGATCGCGAAGGGCGTTGCCCGCCAGTTCGGCGGCAACTGCGAGGTCGTGATCCACGAAATTTCCGATAAAAGCGCCTACAACTCCATTGTCGCCATTGAGAACGGCCACGTTACCGGCAGGAAAATCGGCGACGGCCCGTCCCATGTGGTGCTCGAGCAGCTCGGCCACGAGGACGACAGCGCGCCGGACCATCTGTGCTACCTCACGCGCACGCCCGACGGGAAAATCCTCAAGTCCTCCTCCGTCTACATCCGCGACACGGAGGGAAAGATCGCCGCGATTTTCTGCATCAACTTCGACATCTCCACGCTGCAGATGTTCGAGACCTCGCTGCAGGACATCATGGCCACCGAGGAGCAGGCGCAGCGGGAACCGGAGCGGATCACCCTGAATGTCTCCGATCTTCTCGAGGACCTCATCCGCCAGGCCGACGAGCTTGTCGGCAAGCCCGTGGCGCTTATGACAAAGGACGACAAGGTTCGCGCCATCCGCTATCTCAGCAAATCCGGCGCTCTCATGATTACAAAGTCCGGCGATAAGATCGCCAAGCATTTCGGCATTTCCAAGTATACATTATATTCCTATCTCGACAACGGAAAAAATGAAGGAGAAGTATAACATGGGCAAAATCGATCTTTCCATCAACAAGGCCGGCCTTGCGCACAACATCCAGAAGGCCAAGGAGAACAACATCATCATCCCGACCATCGCCCAGATGCAGAACCCCGATCTGATCCCCGAAGCGATCAAGTCGAAGCTCACGAACGTCGGCCTGTGGGATGTGAATCCGCTCAACCTGTTCCGGATTTCCTGGCACAACGAGGCGAAGGAGTTCGGCGGGCTGTACCAGAAGGTCCCCAACTATGTCGAGATCCCGTCCGAGCTGTCCGGCGTGCCCTGCCGCATCCTCGCGATGTCCGGCAAGTGGTTCCCCACCGGCTGCCACAAGGTCGGCGCGTCCTTCGGCTGCCTGGCCCCGCGGCTTGTGACCGGCCAGTTCGACGCCACCTACCATCACGCCGTATGGCCCTCCACCGGCAACTACTGCCGCGGCGGCGCCTTCAACTCCAAGCTGCTGGCCTGCGACTCCGTCGCCATCCTGCCGCAGGATATGTCCAAGGAGCGCTTTGACTGGCTCAAGACCATCGCGGGTCAGATTATCGCCACCCCCGGCTGCGAGTCCAACGTCAAGGAGATCTTCGACAAGACCTGGGAGCTCAAAAAAGACCCCAGCATGATGATCTTCAACCAGTTTGCCGAGATGGGCAACCCCCTGTGGCACTACAATGTCACCGGCTGCGCCCTGGCGGACCTCTTTGAGGCCGTCAAGAAGCCCGGCCAGAATCTGGCCGGCGCCTGCTTCACCTCCGGCTCCGCCGGCACCATGTCCGCGGGCGACCTGCTCAAGGAGCGCTATCCGCACCTGAAGCTGGCCGTGGGCGAGGCGCTGCAGTGCCCGACCATCCTGGAGAACGGCTTCGGCGGCCACCGCATCGAAGGCATCGGCGACAAGCATGTGCCCTGGGTGCACAATGTGAAGAACACCGACATGGTCATCGACATCGACGACGAGGACAGCCAGCGCCTGCTGCGCCTGTTCAACACCGCCGACGGCCAGAAGTACCTGAAGGCTCTGGGCCTCTCCGACGAGCTGATCGAGAAGCTGACCTGGATGGGCATCTCCGGCATCGCCAACGTGCTGTGCTGCATCAAGATGGCCAAGTACTACGAGCTGACCGAGAACGACGTCGTCTGCACCGTCCTGACCGACTCCGCCGTCATGTACAAGTCCCGCGTCGCCGAGCTCAACGAAAAGTACGGCGAATACACCGTCACCGAGGCCGCCAAGGATCACGCGCTGCACATGCTCGGCCTCAAGACCGACAGCATGCTCGAGCTGACCTACGAGGCCCGCAAGAGAGTCCACAACCTCAAGTACTACACCTGGGTCGAGCAGCAGGGCGAGAAGGTCGAGGACCTCAACGCCCAGTGGTACGACACCAAGAATACCTGGGACGCCGTTCACGCGCAGGCAAAGGATCTCGATGTGCTCATCGACGAGTTCAACGAGGCCACCGGCCTTCTGAAGACGCTGTAAACAGCCGAAACCATCCGGCGGGGGAGGGGCGAGCCCCTTCCCCGCCGATTTCTGAAAAGGAGAGCAGTCATGCTGAGAAACGTCAAATACGGCAGATGCGTCAAATGCGGCCGCACCTACGAGGCCGTGCCGAACCTCACGAACTGCGAGTGCGGCGGCATTCTGGACATTGTATACGACTACGACTACATCAAAACGAAGCTCACGAAGGACGTGCTGGCCAGACGCGACAACCGCTCGATGTGGCGCTACCGCGAGCTGCTGCCGGTCGAGGAGACGACGCCGGATACGCCGCTGCGCGTGGGCTGGTCGCCCCTGTATGAGGAGCCGAAGCTGGCGGACATGCTGGGGCTGCGCCACCTCTGGGTCAAGGACGACGGGCAGAACCCCACGGCGTCGTTAAAAGACCGCGCCTCCGCGATGGCGGTGGCCAAGGCGCAGGAGGCGGGCGCGAAGATCATCGCGTGCTCGTCCACCGGCAACGCGGCCTCGTCGCTGGCCGGCAACGCCGCCGCGGCGGGCTTCAAGACCTACATCTTCGTCCCCGAGCGCGCGCCCAAGGGCAAGGTCGCGCAGCTCATGATCTTCGGCGCGAACGTCATATCCGTCAAGGGCAACTATGAGGACACGTTCAAAATGTCCGCCGCCGCCATCGACAAATACGGCTGGTACAACCGCAACGCGGCCATCAACCCGTATCTCTCCGAGGGCAAGAAGACGGTCGCGCTCGAGATCGCCGAGCAGCTCAACTGGCAGGTGCCCGACTACGTGGCCATCTCGGTCGGCGACGGCTGCACGATCGCGGGCGTGTGGAAGGGCTTCAAGGATCTCTACGCGCTGGGCTTCATCGACCGGCTGCCGAAGCTCCTGTCCGCGCAGTCCACGGGCTGCTGCCCGCTGAACCGCGCCATCCAGACGGGCGAGGCGTGGTATCCGATGGAGGAGAACACGATCGCGGACTCCATCTCCGTGGGCGTGCCGCGCAACGCCGACAAGGCGCTCATGGCCATCCGCGAATCCGGCGGCCTCGCCGTGAACGTCACGGACGACGAAATCCTCGCCGCGCAGCGGCTGCTCGGCCGCACCTGCGGCGTGTTCGGCGAGCCCGCGGGCGTGACCGGCACGGCGGCTCTCAAGAAGGCCTGCGAGGAGGGGCTTATCCCGAAGGACGCGACGGTCGTCTCCGTCGTGACGGGCAACGGCCTCAAGGACGTGGCGAACGCCATCAAGTCCGCCGGCGAGCCCATCCACATCGCGCCCGACCTCGATCTCATGGTCGAGGAATTTGCCAGGCGGGGCGTCAAGGTCGAGTAAACGCAGCAGACAAAAAAGCTGCCGTTCTGAGAAGCAAAGCGACAAAGAATCCGGTGCCCTGCCAGCGGCAGGCACCGGATTCTTCGCGCTGCGCAGAACGGCAGCTTCGTTTTCTTTGGCGGCTACGCCATTTTTTCCTTGATGTGGGACAGACGGTCGAGGGCGGCGAGAAGGGTCTCGTCCTTTTTGGCGAAGTGCAGACGCACGATGCTCTGCACGTTCTCCTGGAAGAACGACGTGCCGGGGACGCAGGCGACGCCGACCTTGTCGACCATTTCCTCGCAGAATTCCACGTCGGTCTGGCCCTTCTTGAGGTACGGGCCGATGTCGGCCAGCACGAAGTAGGTGCCCTGCGGGTCGGAGAACGGGATGCCGATGTTCCGAAGGCCCGAGGTGAACAGCTCCTTCATATGCGCGTAGTGCGCGCCGAACTCCGCGTAATAGCTGTCGGGCATCTCGAGGCCCACGACGGCGGCCTCCATGAGCGGTGACGGCGCGCCGACGGCGTTGAAGTCGTGGAACTGCTTGATGCGGTCCATGAGCGGCTTCGGGGCGATCGCGTAGCCGATGCGCCAGCCGGTGATGGAGAAGGTCTTGGACAGGGAGCTGCAGGAGACGGTGCGCTCCCACATGCCGGGCAGGCTGTTCATATAGATGTGCTCGTGCGGGGCGTAGACGATGTGCTCGTAGACCTCGTCCATGATGACGTAGGTGTCGTAGCGGATGGCGAGGTCGGCGATGGTCTGCAGCTCCGCGCGGGTGAAGACCTTGCCGCTCGGGTTGGCCGGGTTGCAGATCAGGATGGCCTTGGGGTGCTGTTTGAACGCGTCCTCGAGCACGTTGGGGTCAAAGTTGAACGCCGGCGGCACGAGCGGGACGAAGATCGGCTCGCAGTCGGCCATGATGGCCTGCGCGCGGTAGTTTTCAAAGTACGGCGAGAAGATGACGATTTTGTCGCCGGGGTTCGTGAGGGCGAAGATGGTGTCCACCATGGCCTCGGTCGAGCCGATGGTCACGACGATCTCGTTTTCCGGGTCGAGCTCGCGGCCCATGAAGCGGCCGCATTTTTTGCAGGCCGCGCGGCGGAAGTTCGGCGCGCCCATTGTGATCGGGTATTGGTGAGGGCCGGTGTAGCTGACCTCCGCGAGCCGGTCCATGAGGGCCTTGGGGGGATCAAAGTCGGGGAAGCCCTGCGCGAGGTTGATCGCGTTGTGCGCGATGGCGATGCGCGTCATGCGGCGGATGACGGAGTCGGTGAACTGTTCGCATTTTCTGCTGGTTGGCTGCATATTCATTCCTCATTTCTGTTTATGGACCGGATGGATTACCGAAGCCCCAGTTCCTCGCCGGAGACGGTGTCGAGGCCGTTTTCCGCGAGCAGGGTGTGGAGCTTCTTTTCATCGGACACGCGGAAGACCATATAGGCCTTGTTCTCGCCGCGGCCGATGAGCGAGTACATGTATTCGATGTCCACGCTGTTCTCCGAGAGCAGCGTCAGCACGCGGGCCAGTCCGCCCGGCACGTCCGGGACGGCCACGACCGTGACGCCGGTGGCGCTCACGACGCAGTTGTGCCGGGCCAGGGCCTGCTTGGCCAGCTCCAGGTCGCTCACGAGCATGCGCAGCACGCCGAAGTCCGTCGTGTCGGCGATGGACAGGGCGCGCAGATCGACGCCCGCATCCGCGATGGCCCTGGTGATGGCTGCGATCTTGCCGGGCTTGTTCTGTACGAATACCGATAACTGCTGTGCCATGACGCTTGCCTCCTCAATCCAGTAATTTCCGCTTGTCGATGACGCGGACAGCCTTGCCGGTGGAGCGCTCGATGGAGTTCGGCTCGAGCAGGTGCACCTTGGCGGAGATGCCGAGCAGGGACTTCAGCGCCTCCTCGAGCTCGCGCTCCTTCTGCACAAGGCCGCGCACGGTGTCGGAGAAGATGCCGGGGTTCATTTCCACGTTCACGTCGATGGAGTCGAAGTTGTTCGCCCGATCGACGAGGATCTGATAGTTGGCCGTGTAGCCGAGCTGCAGCAGCACCGACTCGATCTGCGACGGGAAGACGTTGACGCCGCGGATGATGAGCATGTCGTCGGTGCGGCCGCGCGGCTTCGTCATCTTGACGAGCGTCCGGCCGCAGGCGCATTTGCCGTGGCGGATGACGCCGATGTCGTGCGTGCGGTAGCGGAGAATCGGGAAGGCCTGCTTCGTGATGCAGGAGAACACCAGCTCGCCCTGCTCGCCGTCGGGCAGCGGCTCGCCCGTGTCGGGGTTCACGACCTCGACGAGGAAGTGGTCCTCGTTGACGTGCATGCCCGACTGCTCGGAGCACTCGAACGCGACGCCGGGGCCGGTGATCTCGGTCAGACCGTAGATGTCGTAGGCCTTGATGCCGAGCATCTGCTCGATCTGCGCGCGCATTTCCTCGGTCCACGGCTCGGCGCCGAAGATGCCGGCCTTGAGGGAGATGTCGGCCGGCGTCAGCCCCTCGTCGCGCAGGACCTCGGCGATGTGCAGCGCGTACGACGGCGTGCAGCAGAGGATCGTGGAGCCGAAGTCGCGCAGAATCGTGATCTGGCGCTGGGTGTTGCCGCTCGAGACCGGGACGGTCGTCGCGCCCAGGCGCATCGCGCCGCCGTCGAGCCCCAGGCCGCCGGTGAACAGGCCGTAGCCGTAGGAGATGTGGACGATGTCCTCATCCGAGCCGCCGGCCGCGGTGAGCGCGCGCGCGGCGCAGTCGGCCCAGAGGTCGAGATCCTCGCGCGTGTAGCCGACGACGATCTGCTTGCCGGTCGTGCCGGACGAGGCGTGCAGACGCACGACGTCCTTCAGGGGCACGGCGAACAGGCCGTACGGATAGGTGTCGCGCAGATCCTGCTTGCAGGTGAAGGGGAGCTTGTAGAGGTCGTCCACCGAGCGGATGTCGTCGGGCGTGACCCCGGCCTCTTCCATCCGGGCTTTGTAGAACGGGACGTTTTCCCAGACGCGGCGGACGGTTTTGACGAGACGCTCGGACTGGAGCGCGCGCATGAGCGCGCGCGGCGCGGTTTCCATTTCCGGCTGATAGTATTTCGGCATGGCAGGCCCCCTACAGCTTTCGGCCGAGCAGGAAAGCCCGCTCGTTGAGCTCGGCGAATTTCGCCGGCACGCTGTCGCGGACGGCCTCGAGCCATTCCGCCTCGGTGAAGTCGAAATACCGGGAGAGATAGCCCATGAGGACGATGTTGACGGCCTTGGCCGAGCCCGCCTGTCTGGCCAGCAGCAGCGCGTCGAACGCGTCAACCTGCAGCCCGGCGGCCCGCATGGCGCCGGTCAGCCCCTCGGGATAGACGGCCGCGCCCGTGATGACGGGCATGGGGTTCATCTGCTGGGTGTTCGTGACGATCCGGCCGCCCGCGCGCAGGTACTCGGTGTACCGCGCGGCCTCGAGCAGCTCAAACGAGACGATGAAGTCCGCCTCGCCCTTGTCGATGATGGGGGAGTACACGTGCGTGCCGTAGCGCACGTAGGTCACGACGGACCCGCCGCGCTGGCTCATGCCGTGCACCTCGGAGACCTTGACGTCCAGGCCCCTGCCCAGAAGCAGCCGGCCGAGCAGCTTGCTCGCGAGCAGCGTGCCCTGCCCGCCGACGCCGACGATCATGATATTTTTCGTTTCCATGTTCAGCCCTCCTGCAGCGCGCCGAATTTGCACAGCTGCGCGCATACGCCGCAGCCGGTGCAGAGCGTCGCGTCGATCTGCGCCGTGCCGCCCGCCATGCTGATGGCGGGGCAGCCGATCTTCATGCAGCTCTTGCAGCCCTTGCACTTGTCCGGGCGCGCGATGAGCGGCGCCTTGTGCTTCACATATTTGAGAAGCGCGCACGGGCGGCGGGAGATGATGACCGACGCCTCCGGCGCGGCCAGCTCCTCGGAGATGACGCGGCTGCACTCGTCGAGGTCGTAGGGGTCGATCACCCGCACGCGGCGGATGCCGACGGCGTGGCAGAACGCCTCGAGATCGACCTTCGACGCGGGATCGCCCTTGAGGTTGTAGCCCGTGGTCGGGTTCTGCTGGTGGCCGGTCATGCCGGTGATGGAGTTGTCGAGGATGATGACGGTCGAGTGCGAGTCGTTGTAGGCGATGTTGGCAAGGCCCGTCATGCCGGAGTGCATGAAGGTCGAGTCGCCGATGACGGCGACGGTATTGGCGTCGGACGCGCCGCCGTTGGCCTTGTTGAACCCGTGCAGCCCGGAGACCGACGCGCCCATGCACACGACCGAGTCGATGGCCGAAAGGGGCGGCACCGCGCCGAGCGTATAGCAGCCGATGTCGCCGATGACGGTCAGCTTCTTCTTGGCCAGCGTGTAGAACAGCCCTCTGTGCGGGCAGCCCGCGCACATGACGGGCGGCCGCGCGGGAATCGCAGCGTCCAGCTTCACGCCGGCGGGAACCGGCCTGCCGAGCTTTTCCGCCACGGCGTTCTGCGAAAGCTCGCCGATGCCGGAGAAGAGGCTCCGGCCCTCGGCCGCGAGGCCCATCGCCCTGAGGTGCAGCTCGAGGAACGGGTCCAGCTCCTCGACGACGACGAGGCGGTCGACCGAGGCGGCGAACTCGCGCAGCAGCTTCTCGGGCAGGGGCCAGATCATACCGAGCTTCAGGATGGAGGCCTCGTCTCCGAGGGCCTCCCTGACGTACTGATAGCAGGTCGAGGAGGTCACGATGCCGAGCGCGCGGCTGCTGCCCTTTTCCCAGCGGTTGATCTCCGCCGTTTCGGCGTACGCCGCCAGCGCGGCGAGCCGCTTTTCCACGACGGGGTGGCGCAGCTTCGCGTAGCCGGGCATCATGATGTATTTCTGCGGATTTTTTTCATACGGCTTCTGCGCGGGCTCGGCGCGCCCGGAGAGCGTCACGACGCTCTGCGAATGGGCCACGCGGGTGCACATTTTGACGAGCACCGGCGTATCGAACCGCTCGGAGAGCTCATAGGCCAGCTTCGCGAACGCGAGCGCCTCCGCGGAGTCGGACGGCTCGAGCATCGGCAGCTTGGCGGCTTCGGCGTAGCGGCGGGAATCCTGCTCGTTCTGAGACGAGTGCATGCCCGCGTCGTCGGCCACGGCGATGACCATGCCGGCGTTGACGCCGGTGTAGGAGATCGTGAAGAGCGGGTCGGCCGCGACGTTCAGGCCGACGTGCTTCATGCCGCAGAAGCTGCGCTTGCCCGCCAGGCTCGCGCCGAACGCGGTTTCCATGGCCACCTTTTCATTGGGGGCCCATTCGGCGTAGATCTCCGGATACCTGGCCGCCGCCTCGGTGATTTCCGTGCTGGGCGTGCCGGGATAGCTGGAGACGACGCTGCAGCCCGCCTCATACAGGCCGCGCGCGAGGGCCTCGTTGCCCAGCAGAAGGATTTTGTCCATTGCGTATCAGTCCTTTCGAGTTAGAGAATCGGAATCGTCGCCGATGGATTCCTCGGCCCGGACGACGACTTTCTTTTCATAGCAGGAGAACACGCGGTCCACGTACTGCGCGTCGGGCGCCCGCGTGAACAGGCTCACGAGCGGGACGAGCACGAGATCCGCCAGCATCACGAATGCGCCGCAGTTGATGGGGCTCTTGAGCCACGCCGGGAACAGCGCGGGACAGAACGTGTTGAGCACCATGACGCCCACGCCGAACGCGTAGCTCACCCACACGGAGGCGGGCGTGATGCGCTTGAAGTACAGACCGTAGAGGTACGGCCCGAGGAACGCGCCGGCCATGGCGCCCCAGGACAGGCCCATGAGCTGCGCGATGAAGGTGAGCTTGTGCTTGTACTGGATGATCGCGATGATCGCGGAGAGCACGATGAAAACGAGGATCAGCGCGCGGATGGCGGAAAGCTGGCGCTTTTCGTTCATTTTAGCACAGAACTTCGGTTTTATAAAGTCCAAAGTGAGCGTCGAGCTGGCCGTCAGCACCAGACTCGACAGCGTGGACATCGAGGCCGAGAGCACCAGGATCACCACAAGGCTCATGAGCAGCGGAGAAAACGACGAGAACATCGTGGGGATGATCGAGTCGTAGCCGTTCGCGGCCACGTCCACGCGGGCGGACAGCAGCCGGCCGAAGCCGCCGAGGAAATAGCAGCCGCCCGCGACCACGAACGCGAAGAGCGTGGAGATGACGGTGCCCTTGACAATGGCGGCCTCGTTTTTGATGGCGTAGAATTTCTGCGTCATCTGCGGCAGGCTCCAGGTGCCAAGCGACGTCAGAATGACGACGCAGAGCAGGTTGAAGGGGTCGGGGCCGAAGAACGAGGTGAAGATGCCGGGGGCCTTGGAGACCGTGTCGTCCTGCACCTGGGCCAGGCTCAGCATGGACTGCTGCAGGCCGCCGAACTGCCGGAGCGACGCCCAGACGATCACGACGATGCCGATGAGCATGATGATGCCCTGCACGAAGTCGTTCACGACCGTCGCCATATAGCCGCCCGCCACGACGTAGATCGCGGTGAGCACCGTCATGGCGAGGATGCAGACCGTGTAGTCGATGCCGAACGCCATCGCGAACAGGCGGGAGAGGCCGTTGTACAAAGACGCCGCATAGGGGATGAGGAACAGGAAGATGATGAGCGCCGCGCCGGTTTTCAGGGCGGTGCTGTTGTAGCGCTTTTCAAAGAAGTCGGGCATGGTGCGGCTGTGCAGGTGCTGGGTCATGACGCGCGTGCGGCGGCCGAGGATCGTCCAGGCGAGGTACGAGCCGATGACCGCGTTGCCGATGCCGATCCATGTCGAGGCGATGCCGTATTTCCAGCCGAACTGGCCGGAGTAGCCGACCATGATGACGGCGGAGAAATACGAGGTGCCGTAGGCGAAGGCCGTGAACCACGCGCCGACCGAGCGGCTGCCGAGGACGAAGCCGTCCACGTTCGTCGAGTGCCGCCGGCAGTAGAGTCCGATGGCGACCATCAGGCCGAAGAACAGCACCAGCATGAGAATTTTCCAGAACAGATCCATAAGGTTCTCCCTTTTCTCTTTTCTTTCGTTGCCCGTCGGGGCCGGCAGGCCGCCGGCGGGGATACGGCCCGCGCGCTATCTTGTGGTCTGCGCCTCCACCAGCCGCTCGGCGCGGTAGCGCTCGCGCAGCAGCGGCTTTTCGATTTTTCCGGTGGGATTGCGCGGCACCTTGTCGAAGATGATCTTCCGCGGCCGCTTGTAGCGCGGCAGCTCGCGGCAGAATTCGTTCAGCTCGGCCTCGGTGCAGGTCTCGCCGTCCTTGACCTCGACGATGGCCGCGGCGATCTCGCCCAGCCGCGCGTCGGGCAGGCCGATCACGGCCACGTCCTTGAGCTTGTCGCAGCGGCGCAGGAAATCCTCGATCTGCACGGGGTAGAGGTTTTCGCCGCCCGTGATGATGACGTCCTTCTTGCGGTCCACGAGGTAATAGAACCCGTCCTCGTCCTGCCGCGCCATGTCGCCCGTGTAGAGCCAGCCGTCCTTCAGCACCTCGGCGGTGGCCTCCGGATTTTTATAGTAGCACTGCATGACGCCCGGGCCCTTGACAATCAGCTCGCCCACGTCGCCGCGCGGGACCTCGCTGCCCGTTTCGTCCACGATCTTCGCCTTCCAGCCGTAGCCGGGAACGCCGATCGCGCCGACCTTGGCGATGTTCTCCACGCCGAGGTGCACGCAGCCCGGGCCGATGGACTCGCTCAGGCCGTAATTCGTGTCGTACTGCTGGCCGGGAAAGACCTTCTGCCAGCGGTGGACGAGACTGGGCGGCACCGGCTGCGCGCCGATGTGCATGAGCCGCCACTGGTCAAGGTAGTAGTGATGAAGATCGATGCGGCCGGCGTCGATGGCGTCGAGAATGTCCTGCGCCCAGGGCACGAGCAGCCAGACGATCGTGCACTTCTCCTCGGTCACGGCCCGGAGAATCCACTCGGGCTTGACGCCCCGCAGCAGCACCGCCTTGCTGCCGGACATGAGGCTCCCGAACCAGTGCATCTTCGCGCCCGTGTGATACAGGGGCGGGATGCAGAGGAACACGTCGCTGCGCGTCTGGCCGTGGTGCTTCTGCTCGGTGAGGCAGGCCGACATGAGCGCGCGGTGCGCGTGCAGGATGGCTTTGGGAAAGCCCGTGGTACCGGAGGAGAAATAGATGGCGGCGTCGTCCTCCGGCTCCATATGGACGGGCGGGGTTTCAAACGAGCAGTAGGTCATGAGCTCGCCGCACGGCTCCGCGAACGCGGGCGTGTCGGGGCCGACGAAGAACATCATCCGCACGCGGGAGAGCTGCGGCAGGATGGGCTCGAGCCGCGTGATGAACTCCGGCCCGAAGACGAGGATCTCCACGTCGGCCAGATCGAGACAGTAGGCGATCTCGTCGCCGGAATAGCGGAAATTCAGCGGCACGGCCACGCAGCCGGCCTTGAGGATGCCGAAATAGACCGGCAGCCACTCCAGGCAGTTCATGAGCAGAATGCCCACCTTTGTCCCGCGCGCCGCGCCGCGGCTCAGAAGCAGATTCGCGAACCGGTTGGCATTCTTGTCGAACTGGCGCCACGTCATCTCGCGGCGGTAGGGCGTGCCGGGGTTGGCGCTCTCGATGAGGCTGAAATCGCGCCAGGTGACGGCGGCGTCGCGCTCCTCCGAGGGGTTGAGCTCCACAAGGCTCACCTCCTGCCCGTACAGACGCGCGTTTTGCTCCAGAAAATCCGTAATGACCATGATCCTTCTCCTTTTGCCTGAAATCATATTAAAAACCGTCCTCTGCATGAGCAGAGGACGGTTTCGGCCGTGGTACCACCTCAATTTGCCGCCGGAGCGGCCTTGGGACGCTGTATCGGGCGCACCCGTCGATGCCTACTGCTGCTTTGGCATGCCGCTCGGAAAGGTATTCGGCGTCCGTGCGGCCCCTGCCTTGCACCGACCGGCAGGTCTCTGCGGCGCTGGCGAACGTCTACTTGATTTCTTCATTGCGTTAAAACGGTATAACTTTATATCGTGATATAACTGTACCAATTCCGGGCGCAAAAGTCAAGAGAAACTTCTGGCAATTTCCGAAACAGGAGGGGGAGAACTGCGCAAAGGGGACGCGCGGCGTGCGGCGGTTCATCGCTGCCGTTCTGAGGAGGGAAAACGACGCAGAGGCCGACGCGGGACGGCAGCGAGATTCTTCGCTTCGCTCAGAATGACAAGTGGGGTTGTTTCCGCGTATCCACAGGCTGATTCTCTATGCAGGCCGTCCGCCGACATTTCCCGCCGCACCGCGATTGCGCGGGCCGAGCAGAGCGAGGCAACGCGCACGGCAGCGTAAGGCGCGGCGGGTAAACAATCCTCGGAGGATGGGATTCCAAAGGGAAGGGCGGCTTTGTGAAAAGCCCTTCCCTTTGGCGTGCCTTTCTTCCTCTTCTTTCCGCACGAGCGGAAAGAAGAGGCCCCCGGAGGGCGTGCCCCCAGCGGAGGCTGAAAAAACAGCAGACCAAAGCCAGCACAGACGGGCCGATGTGGGCATCGGCCCCTGCGGACGCCGGGGAGAGGCGGGGAAAAAGACACCGCGCGGTGAACGCGCGGCGTCTTGCGGTTGATGAAGAGATGCTTCGTTAAATTCAGAAGCCGAGGGGATACGTCCAGCCCATGTCGTCCGGCACGGTGCCGGTCTGCATGCCGTAGAGAGCGTCGTACAGGCGCTGGGCGACGGGGCCGACCTTGTTGTCCGCGACGTCGTAGTCCTTGCCCTCGTAGGTGAGCCAGCCGATGGGGGAGATGACGGCGGCGGTGCCGGAGGCGAAGACCTCCTGGAGCCGGCCTTCCTTCGAGGCCTTCAGCACGTCGTCGATGGAGAGCCTGCGCTCGGACGCCTTGACGCCCCATTTGTGCAGCAGCTGCAGCACGGAGTCGCGCGTGATGCCGGGCAGAATCGTGCCGGTGTCGAGCGGAGCCGTGATGACCTCGTCGTCGATGCGGAAGAAGGCGTTGGAGGTGCCGATCTCCTCGACATACTTGTGATCTCTCGCGTCGAGCCACAGCACGTCCTTGCAGTGGTACTGCAGGGCGTTCTTGGACGCGCGCATGCCGCCGCCGTAGTTGCCGCCGACCTTGGCGAAGCCGGTGCCGCCCTGCGCCGCGCGGATGTACTGATCCTCGACGTAGATGCGGGTGGTGGTGAGGCCGGCGTTGTTGGCCGCGTAGTAGGACCCGGTCGGGCTCAGGATGATGATGAATTTATAGTGCTTGGCGGGCAGAACGGAGAAGGAGACCTCGTCGCCGAAGCAGAAGGGGCGAATGTACATGGCGGTATTGGGCGCGGAGGGAACCCAGTCCTTGTCCGCCTCGATGACGGCCTTGACGCCCGCCAGGAACAGATCACCGGGAATTTCCGGCATGCACATGCGCTCGCAGGTGTTCTTCATGCGCGCGATGTTGCGGTCCGGACGGAAGAGCTGGATGGTGCCGTCGGGCTTGCGGTAGGCCTTCATGCCCTCGAACATCATCTGCGCGTAGTGCAGCACGGCGGAGGCCGGCTCGATGAGGAACGCCTCGTGCGGCACGACGCGCCAGTCGTGCCAGCCCTGTCCCTCGTCGTATTCCATGACGAACATGTGGTCGGTGAAATATTTGGCAAAGCCCAGCTTGCTCACGTCGTCGGGCCGCTCCTTGGGGTGTGTGGTGCGGGTAACGGGAATGTTATAAGTCATGGCGGAAGCCTTCTTTCTGAATGATTGTTCATATGGGACGCACGGGCCTCAGAGCGTGTAGAGCTCCGGTCTGCGGTCGCGGAAGACGTTGATTGTCTCGCGGATGTTCTTGACGATCGAGAGGTCGCAGACGGCGGAGATCGTCTGCTCGGCTGCGCCCGCGAGCGCGAGCGTTTCGCCCCAGGGGTCCACGACGGAGCTGGCCCCGCCGTAGACGGTCTGGCCCGCCGTGCCGCAGGAGTTGCAGCAGACGGCGAAGCACTGGTTTTCGATCGCGCGGGCCGTGGTGAGCGCGCGCAGATGGGGGATGCGGACGCTCGGCCACTGGCTGACGATGAACAGCACGTCCATGCCGCCGAGCGCCAGCGAGCGCGCCAGCTCGGGGAAGCGCACGTCGTAGCAGATGATGACGCCGCATTTGACGCCGTCGAGCGCAAAGCGGCAGAGGCGGTCGCCGGGCGTGAAGAAATCGTGCTCGCCCATCGGCGTGAACAGGTGGGTCTTGTCGTAGGACGCGAGCACGGCGCCGGTGCGGCCGTAGACGCGGCAGGTGTTGAACACATGCCCGTCCCGCAGGTTCGCGACGCTGCCCGCGACGAGGTTGACGCCGAATTTTCCGGCCAGCGCGCCGATCTCGCGGTCGAGGCGCGCGCAGCTGCCGTCCGCCAGCGCCGGAAGATTTTCGCGCGGGAAAAAGCCTGTGTTCCACGTCTCCGGCAGAACGATGACGTCCGGGTCGCCCGCCGCCGCTTCGGCGATCAGCCGCCCGGCCCTGTCAAAGTTCCCGTCGGGATCGCCCAGGACCATGTTCATCTGGACACAGGAGACTTTCATCCCTTGTAATCCTTTCCGGCCTGAATGGCCTTCAGGTTGAGCGACAGCATATCGGCCTTGCGCGCGGGGATGACCTTGCGCAGGCCGGCTTCCAGCACCTCGTCGGAGACGCATTTTGTCTCGCGCAGGAGCGTGCCGAGCAGGATCATATTGGCGAGGCCCGGCGCGTCCATGTCCTTGGCCATCTGCGTGGCGGGGACGTAGAAGCACTTGACGTCGGTCCTTTTGACTCTGCGGCCGATGAGCGACGAGTCGAGGAAGATCATGCCGCCCGGCTGCACCGCGTCCTCGTACTTGTCGAGCGACGGGTTGTTCATGACCATGAGCACGTTCGGCCGGTCCACGATGGGCGAGCCGACGGGGCTGTCGCTCAGGATGACGTTGCAGTTCGCGGTGCCGCCGCGCATCTCGGGGCCGTAAGAGGGCAGCCAGCTGAGCTGGCGGCCGTCCATGAGGCCGGCGTAGGCCAGCACCTTGCCGGAAAACAGAAGCCCCTGTCCGCCGAAGCCGGCGATGACGATTTGATAGTCAGCCATGGTCAACCCTCCTTGTCGCGGTAGACGCCCAGCGGATAGTAGGGCAGCATTTTGTCGTCGATCCACTTCAGCGCCGCCTCCGGCGTCATGCCCCAGTTGGTCGGGCAGGAGGAGACGACCTCGATGAGCGAGAAGCCCTTGCCCTCCACCTGGTTCTGGAACGCCTTTTTGATGGCGCGCTGCGCGTTTTTGACGTTTTTGACGTTGTTGACGGTCACGCGCTCGAGATAGGCCGGGCCGTCGAGTTCGCTCAGAAGCTCGCACACGCGGATGGGATAGCCCTGGGTGTCGGCGTCGCGTCCGTAGGGAGAGGTCTGGGTGACCTGGCCGATCAGAGAGGTCGGGGCCATCTGGCCGCCCGTCATGCCGTAGATCGCGTTGTTGATGAAGATGATCGTGATGTTCTCGCCTCTGGCGGCGGCGTGGATGGTCTCGCACATGCCGATGGAGGCGAGGTCGCCGTCGCCCTGGTAGGTGAAGACGATGCGGTCGGGCATGGAGCGCTTGACGCCGGTGGCGACGGCGGGCGCGCGGCCGTGGGAGGCCTCGATCATGTCGCAGGTGAAGTAGTTGTAGGCCAGAACCGAGCAGCCGACCGGCGCGATGCCGATGGTGCGGCCCTCGATGCCGAGGTCGTCGATCGCCTGCGCGACGAGCCGGTGCACGATGCCGTGCGTGCAGCCCGGGCAGTAGTGGAGCACGGCGTCGGTCAATGCCTTCGGCTTTTCAAAAACAATCATGTTCAGCGGCCTCCTTTCTCGTTGGCTTCCTTGATTTTGGCGAGCACCTCGTCCGGAGACGGGATCATGCCGCCCACGCGGTTGCAGGGCACGACGGGCTTTTTGCAGCGGATGGCGAGCTCGATGTCCTCGCGCATCTGGCCCATGTTGAGCTCGACGGAGATGAAGGTGTGCACCTGATCGGCGGCCTTTTTGAGCGGCTCCTTCGGGAACGGCCAGAGGGTGATCGGGCGGATCATACCGACCCGGATGCCCTGCTTCCGGGCCTCCACGATGGCGTTGCGGCTGACGCGGGAGGTGATGCCGGTGGAGACGATGCAGATCTCGGCGTCGTCCATCATGAACTCTTCCCAGAGCGTCTCGTTCTTTTCAATCTCCTTATAGCGGTCGAAGCGCTCGAAGTTGAGCTTCTCCAGCTCCGCCGGGGAGAGGTAGAGGGAGTTGACGATGTTGTGCGGGCGCTTGCACTCGGTGCCGGTGACGGCCCAGGGCTTCGCGGTCGCGCTGGGATCGTGCGGCTCGGGCAGGGCGACCGGCTCCATCATCTGGCCCATGGTGCCGTCGGCCAGCAGCATGGCGGGCATGCGGTACTTGTCGGCCAGCTCAAAGCCGCGGATGGTCATGTCGGCCATCTCCTGCACGGAGGCGGGCGCGAGCACGAGCACGTGGAAGTCGCCGTGGCCGGGGCCGCGGGTGGCGAGGAAGTAGTCCGACTGCGACGGCTGGATGCCGCCGAGGCCGGGGCCGCCGCGCTGCACGTTGACGATCAGGGCCGGCAGGTCGGCGCCCGCGAGATAGGAGATGCCCTCGCACTTGAGCGAGATGCCGGGGCTCGACGAGGAGGTCATGGCGCGCTTGCCGGTGGAGGCGACGCCGTAGACCATGTTGATGGCGGCGATTTCGCTCTCCGCCTGGAGGAAGACGCCGCCGATTTTCGGCATCTTCTTCGCCATGTAGGCCGCGACCTCGGTCTGCGGCGTGATCGGGTATCCGAAGTAATGGCGGCAGCCGGCCAGGATGGCGGCTTCGGCAATGGCTTCGTTGCCCTTCATGAGAACTTTTTCCTGCATGAATCTGGCTCCTTTCTATTTCTCGACGGTGATGACGCAGTCGGGGCACATCGTCGCGCAGAACGCGCAGGCGATGCAGGCGGCCTGGTCGGTGATCTCAACCGGAGAGTGGCCTTTCGAGTTGAGTCGGTGCTGGGACAGGGTCAAAATGTGCTTGGGACAGGCTGCGACGCACAGGCCGCAGCCCTTGCAGAGCTCTTCCTTAAATGTCAGTTTTGCCATGGGGCACCTCCGTTTTCAACATATAATATAACTTCTGAAGATGGAGCGGGAAGAGGTTTTCCACTCGCGTTTCCAGTTGTGCGTACAGACGCTCGTCGCAGCAGGTCATTTTGACGGGAAGCCCGGTGGCCCTGGAGACCGCCTCGGCGTAGGGCAGGCTCGCGAGCACGTCGCCGGCCGTTGTTTCAAGGCCGAGGTTCGTGTTGTTGACGATGCCGGTGAAGGCGAGGTGACAGGCGGCCTCGATCTCCGCCGCGACGGCGAGCGTGTCCTCCGGCGTCCGGGTCAGGGGCCGGGAGCGGTTGACGACAAGCAGCATTTCGTAGTTGCCCTCGTCCGCCAGCTCGGGGACGTAGCGCCCGAGCGCGAGCGCGCCGCGGTCGTCGCCGCCGATGTCCAGGACGCCGTACTCCTCCCGGTTGTCCATGAGCTCGTAGACCTCCTTCGGCATGGCGGGCGCGTCGAGGTTCGAGTTTGCGAACTGCGAGCAGATGAGCCCGATGCCGTGGGCCTTCAGGACGGCCTCGCTGTCCTTGGTGCGGAAATACGGGTTTACGATGTCGAGGTCGGCGATCGTCACGGGAAGACCCTTTTCCCGCAGCCACAGCGCGTAGCTGACCGCGATATTTGTTTTGCCGCTGCCGTAGTGTCCGGCGAAGAGGGTCAGCCGTTTGTAATCCATTAGAGTTTACTCCTGATGATCTTGCCGCTCGTGGTCTTGGGGAGCGACTCCCGGAACTCCACGATGCGGGGGTATTTGTAGGGCGCGGTGTGGGACTTGACGTAGGTCTGGATCTCTTTTTTGAGCGCGTCCGTGCCCTCGGTGCCCTTGACGAGCACGATGCAGGCCTTGACGACCTGGCCGCGGATCTCGTCCGGCGCGGCCGTCACGCCGCATTCGAGCACGTACGGCAGCTCCATGATGACGTTTTCAATCTCGAACGGCCCGATGCGGTAGCCGGAGGACTTGATGACGTCGTCGGCGCGGCCGACGTACCAGAAGAAGCCGTCCTCGTCCTTCCACGCCAGATCGCCCGTGTGGTAGAACCCGTCGCGCCAGGTTTCGGCGGTCTTTTCGGGGTCGCGGTAGTATTCGTAGCAGAGCCCGTTGGGCAGGCCCTTTTGAATGTTGATGCAGATTTCGCCGGTCTCGCCGGTGGCGGCTTCCCTGCCCTCGTGGTCGATGAGGCGCACGTCGTAGAGGGGCACGGGCTTGCCCATGGAGCCGATCTTGTGGCTGCCGCCCGCGAGGTTGCCGATCACGAGCGTCGTTTCGGACTGGCCGAAGCCCTCCATGATCTGCAGGCCCGTGGACTTTTCAAACTGGCGGAACACCTCGGGGTTGAGCGCCTCGCCCGCGATGGAGGCGTGCTGGATGGAGCTCAGATCGAAGCGGCTGAGGTCCTGCTTGATGAGCATGCGGTACATGGTGGGCGGCGCGCAGAACGTGGTGATCTGGTACTTGGCGAACATCGGCAGAATCTTTTCCGCGTCGAAGCGGTCGAAGTCGTAGACGAAGGTCGCCGCCTCGCAGAGCCACTGGCCGTAGAGCTTGCCCCAGAGGGATTTGGCCCAGCCGGTGTCGGAGATCGTCAGGTGCAGCCCGTCGGGGTTGACGCAGTGCCAGTATTTCGCGGTGATGAAGTGGCCGAGCGGGTATTTGTAGTTGTGCGCCGCGATCTTCGGGTAGCCGGACGTGCCGGAGGTGAAGAACATGAGCATCGGGTCGTCTCCGCAGGGGCTGTCCTCCTGGCGGCGGAAGGTGCTCGAGAACATGGTGTAGTCGGCGTTGAAGTCGTGCCAGCCCTCGCGCGGCGCGCCCACGATGATCTTCGTTTTGAGGGTGGGGGACTCGGCGGCGGCGATGTCCACGGCGTCGGCCGTCTCGCCGTCGGCCGTGCAGACGATGGCGCTCACGCCCGCCGTCTGGAAGCGGTAGGAGAAATCGTGGCTCAGCAGCTGGTTGGTCGCGGGAATCGCGATGGCGCCCAGCTTGTGCAGGGCCAGGATCGAGAACCAGAACTGATAGTGGCGCTTGAGGACGAGCATCACGCGGTCGCCGCGCCGGATGCCGAGGGATTTGAAGTAGTTCGCCGTGCGGGCGGACTCCTTTTTCATGTCGAGGAAGGTGAAGCGGCGCTCGGTGCCGTCGAGCGACACGTGGAGCATCGCGAGCTTGTCGGGGTTTTTGCGGCCCAGCTCGTCGACGATGTCGAAGGCGAAGTTGAAGGTGTTGTCGTTTTTAAATGCGATTTTGGTGATGAGCCCGTTTTCGTCCGTTTTGGCGTCGACGAACTTTTCGTAGATGCGCGGCTGCCGGTCGGCGGTTTTGGCCGGGACGCCGGGGCGCAGCTCCTCTTTGGGCCGGACGACCTCGCCCTGCGGATTGAGGACGATGGCGTAGAAGATGCAGTCGCCGCCCTCGGCGGCGATCATGCCGTGCGGCGTGCCGCTGTCGTAATAGATGCAGTCGCCCTTGTGCAGGATCTCGGTGTGGCTGCCGACCTGCACCTTCAGAGCGCCCTCCACGACGAGGTCGCACTCCTGGCCTTCGTGGCTCGTGAGCTCGATGTCGCTGTGCTGGGCTTCCTCGGAGTATTTGTTGACAACATACAAAGGCTCGGAGATGCGGTTCTGGAAGTCGGCCGCCATGTTGTAGTAGATCATGCCGTGCGCCTGCTCGATCTTCTGGCCCTCGCCCGCCCGCGTGAGCGTGTAGGAGCGCAGCGTCGGGCTGCGGCCCTCGATGAGGTCGGTGACGTCGACGCCGAGGCTCAGCGCGCACCGGTAGAGAAACGCGAAGTTCAGGTCGCTTTTGCCTGCCTCGCAGAGCTTGTAGTCCTCCTCGGAGATGCCGGTGCGGCTCGCCATCTCGCCGGTCGTGAGGCCGGTGATCTCGCGCAGCTCGCGGATGCGCTCGGCCATCTCGCGGATTTTGAATTCCAGTCCCGTCAGTTGCTTTTGCTGCTGCATGGTGCTTCCTCCCGTATTGGGACGAAAAAAAGCCCGTCCCAAAGAAATGATTCTTTGAGACGAGCCTGTAAGCCCGCGGTACCACTCAAATTGCACCCGCCTCACGGCGGATACCTCTTATCAGGCTCCAATAAGCCCTAAGCACTCACGTAGCTGACACGGGAGAGGTCTACTTGCGGACGCCCGCTTTCTTCTCTCCGGCTCGGGAGCTACAAACCCAACGCACGCCTTGCCGGCTCGCACCATCCGCCGGTTCTCTGAAAGGAATGCCAAGGGCCCTCTCCGTCGCAGCCTTTTTGAATTGGTAGAATCATATCACCGCAGTTTGAAATTGTCAAGAATATTTTTGCCGCAGGAGGCTTCCTTACAGCTTGTTCCGCATGATCTTGCCGCTGATCGTCTTGGGCAGCTCGTCGCGGAATTCGACGATCCGCGGGTACTTGTAGGGCGCGGTGTGCGTCTTGACGTAGGTCTGGATCTCTTTTTTGAGCGCGTCGGTGCCCTCGGTGCCCTTGACGAGCACGATGCACGCCTTGACGACCTGGCCGCGCACCTCGTCCGGGGCGGCGGTGACGCCGCACTCGAGCACGTACGGCAGCTCCATGATGACGTTCTCGATTTCAAACGGCCCGATGCGGTAGCCGGACGACTTGATGACGTCGTCGGCGCGGCCGATGTACCAGAAGTAGCCGTCCTCGTCGCGCCAGGCGAGATCGCCCGTGTGATAGAGGCTGTCGTGCCAGGACTGCTTCGTCTTCTCCTCGTCGCGGTAGTAGCCGAGGAACAGGCCGCAGGGATTGCCCTCGTCCGTGCGGACGACGATCTCGCCGGATTCGCCGTCGGCCACGGGCTTGCCGTCCGGGTCCACGAGGTCGAGGTGATAGCCGGGCACGGGCTTGCCCATGGAGCCGGGCTTGAGGCCCACGCCCGTGAGGTTCGCGAGCGTCAGCGTCGTCTCGGTCTGGCCGAAGCCCTCCGCGATGCGCAGGCCGGTGGATTTTTCAAACTGGTAGAAGACCTCGGGGTTGAGCGCTTCGCCGGCGGTCGTGGCGTGCTCGATGGAGGACAGGTCGTACTGGCTGATGTCCTGCTTGATGAGCATGCGGTACATGGTGGGCGGCGCGCAGAAGGTGGTGATATGGTATTTGGCGAACATCGGAAGGATCTTCGAGGCGTCGAAGCGGTCGAAGTCGTAGGTGAACACCGCGCCCTCGCAGAGCCACTGGCCGTAGAGCTTGCCCCAGAGCGCCTTGCCCCAGCCGGTGTCGGAGATCGTAAAGTGCAGGCCGTCGCGCCGGACCCAGTGCCAGAAGCGGGCCGTCATGTAGTGGCCGAGCGGGTATTTGTAGCTGTGCGTGGCAATCTTGGGATAGCCCGTCGTGCCGGAGGTGAAGAACATGAGCATCGGCTCATTGCCGCAGGGGGCGTCCGGCGTGCGCTCGAAGTGGCGGCTGAAGAGCCGGCACTCGTCGTCAAAGCTGTGCCAGCCGTCGCGCTCGCCGTTGACCAGCACCTTCACAAGGCCGGGATCGACGGCGGCCGCGGCCAGATCGACCTGGTGCGCCACGTCGCCGTCCGCCGTGCAGACGATCGCCTTGACGCCGGCGGAGGTGAAGCGGTACTCGAAGTCGTGCTGGACAAGCTGGTTAGTCGCGGGGATCGCGATGGCGCCCAGCTTGTGCAGGCCGAGGATCGAGAACCAGAACTGATAGTGGCGCTTCAGGACCAGCATCACGCGGTCGCCCCGCTTGATGCCGAGCGAGGTGAAGTAGTTGGCGGCCTGCGCGGAGCGCTCCTTCATGTCTTTAAAGGTGAAGCGGCGCTCGGTCATGTCGTTCGACACGTGCAGCATCGCAAGCTTGTCCGGCTGCTGGCGGCCCAGCTCGTCGACGATGTCGAAGGCAAAGTTGAACCGGTCGGTGTTGGCGAAGTGCAGCGCCGTCGGGGTGCCGGCTTCGTTGACCTCGGCCTGCACGAACGGGTCGCAGATAAGCCCGCCCTCCTGCTCGGTGGGCTTTTTGGGCAGAATGTAGTCGGCCTTCTCAGGCTTCGTGTCGGCCATGACGACGGCGAGGAACACGCAGTCCTGCTTGTCCATGGCGATCATGCCGTGGGGGATCGAGCTGCGGTAGAAGATCGTGTCGCCCTCGTGCAGCAGCTCCTCGTGGTCGCCGACGCGCACCTTGAGCGTGCCCTTGAGCACCAGGTCGAATTCCTGCCCGGCGTGGGTGGTGGTGTGGATGGGCTGGTGCTGCTGCTCCTCGAGATACTGATAGGTGACCCAGTACGGCGCGGCCAGCTTCTGGCGGAACATCGGCGCGAGGTTCTGGATGATGACGCCGTCCTCCTCCGCGGTGACGAGGCCCTCGCCCCGGCGGGTCACGGTATAGCTCGACAGCTTGGCCGACTGGCCCTCGAGCAGGTCCGTCAGCTCCATGCCGAAGGCCACCGCGCACTTGTGCAGGAAGGTAAACGGCAGATCGACCGTCCCGGTCTCGTACGAGCGATAGACGTCCTCCGTCACTTCGGTGCGTTCGGCCATCTGCGCGGTGGAATAGCCGATGATCTCGCGCATTTCGCGGATGCGTTCCGCGATCTCCACAAGGGGATTGGCCAGCGCCGGTGCTTTTGTCGTCATAATCATTTCCATCCTTTCAAAATGTCGGAGCGTTCGGGACAGCGCGCGGAAAAACAAAAAAAGCTCGTCTCAAAGAATTTCTTTGAGACGAGCTGCAAATGCAAACCCGCGGTACCACTCAATTTCGGCAGAAGCTGCCGCCCTTCAGACTCCAGTAAGTCCTAGTCCTTAACGCGGACAGACGGGAAGCGCCTACTTGGCTGGGCTGTTCAGGCTTCCGGCTCGGAAGGGATAGGTCTTTGGATTCGGGACCGCCGGTTTGCACCAACCACCGGCTCTCTGCGGGTTCCTTTTCCGACCGTCTTCGTCAACGCCTTGTCGATATGCATAGAACTTAACACAGTTTTTTGGAAAAGTCAACAACTTTTTTCGCGCGGCGCTACAGGACCAGCCGGCAGGGGAGGCGGCGGAGGCGCGGGCTGCCGCTGTAGCCGTTCAGCCGCTCGATGAGGAACTGCGCCGCCGTCCGGCCGATCTCCTGCTCCGGCTGGTGCACGACCGGCAGCGGCGGGGTCATCATGCTGCAGACCTCCACGCAGTCGTAGCCGATCACGTCGATCTCCTCCGGAATCCGGACGCCGCGTTCGCGGGCGGCCGTGATGACGCCGATGGTGATGTCGTAGTTGGTGGAAAAGATCGCCGTGGGCGGATTCGGCGTGTCCATCAGGGTGCGGAAGCCCTGGTAGCCGGTGGCAAAGCTCAGCTCGCCGCTGATGACGAGCGAATCGTCGTAGAGAATGTGCTGGTCGGACAGCGCGCGCAGATAGCCGACCAGACGCTCCTTGGCGGAGAAAACCGATTTGAGGCCCGTGATGGCCGCGATACGGCGGTGGCCGCGCTCGACGAGAAGGGAGACGGCGCGGTAGACGGAATCGGCGTTGTCGGTGAGCACCGTGTCGGTGTCGACGCCCTCGATCATCCGGTCGACCTGCACCACCGGGATGCGGTGGCACGCGGTCAGCTCGCGGAATTCGTCGGCGGACAGGTCCTCGGGCATGTAGATGAGCCCGTCGATGCCGGTGCAGAGCAGATAATTGAGATTGTCCCGCTCCAGCCCGTGGCTCGAGCCGTAGCACGAGATCAGACTGTGGTAGCCGTGCTCGCGGACGATTTTGTCGAGCGCCATGAACACCGCGCCGTAGAAGGGCGCCGTGATGGAGGGCAGCAGAATCCCGATGGAGCGGCTGCTGTTGGTTTTGAGACTCCGCGCGAAGGGATTGACGCGATAGTCCAGATCTGAGATCGCGGCGCGGATGGCGTCCAGGGATTCCTCCCGGACGTGGCCGCCGTTGAGATATTTGGATATGGTGGAGGGCGCTACGCCCGCCCGTTCGGCTACATCCTTAATCGTTGCCATGATGACTCCTATCCGGCTTGTTTGCGGTTTTCGCCTGATTTGGACGGCGAATCGATTCGAGCAAATGGCCCGTGCAAACGCTTACTACTATATAATATGAACTTGTTTTTGTGATGTCAACACAAATATTTTAAAAAAGCCTTGATTTTTATAGATAGATTTATTATAGTAGAAAACAGATAAGACAGGGACGCCCACCAAACGGCGCATTTTCCTCGAATCGATTCGAGAAAAATGACGTTTCCGGGGTGCCGCTTGTCGAAGATCACCAACTGGCAAGAGATCCTCTTGTGCAAAAAGACAAAAACGAGGAGAAACGCAGCCTTCGGCACCGGAGAGCGCACAGCGGCCCTGCGGCCGGAGCATCCCAGAAAAAATGAGGAAGGTGATGCGGAAATGGATGAGATCATTCTGAACATGCACGGTATCCAGAAGTACTTCCCCGGCGTGCACGCGCTGGACGACGCGCAGCTGGAAGTCCGGGCCGGCGAGGTCATGGCGCTGGTCGGCGAAAACGGCGCGGGAAAATCCACGCTGATGAAGATACTGACCGGTATCTACGGCAAGGACGGCGGAACGATCGAGTACTTCGGCAAGGAAGTGGAGATCAACAGCCCGCGCGACGCACAGGAGCTCGGCATCAGCATTGTGCATCAGGAGCTCAACCTGATGCAGCATCTGACGGTGGCGGAGAACATTTTTATCGGCCGCGAATCCGTCAGGGGACCGCTGCTCGACAAGGGCGCGCAGAACAAGCGCACAAAGGCGCTGCTCGACGAGCTCCATCTGGAGATCGACCCCAAGACGGTCGTCAAGACCATGTCGGTGGCGAAGCAGCAGATGGTCGAAATCGCGAAGGCGCTCTCTTATAACAATACCAAGCTGCTCATTCTGGACGAACCCTCCGCCGTGCTGACCGACACGGAGATCGACGATCTGTTCCAGTTCATCCGCCATCTCAAGGAAACCGGCGTCGGCATCGTCTACATCTCCCACAGAATGGACGAGCTCAAGCGGATCACCGACCGGATCACCGTCATGCGCGACGGCCAGTACGTGGCGACGCTCGTGACCAGGGACACCGACGTCAGCGAGGTTGTGCGGATGATGGTCGGACGCACGATCTACGAGGAGCCCAAGACCCACTCCATGGTGCCGGAGGATGCCGAAGTCATCCTCGAGGCCGAGCACCTCCAATCCATCGACGTGAAAGACGCCTCCTTCTGCCTCAAAAAGGGCGAGATCCTGGGCTTCGCGGGCCTGGTCGGCGCGGGACGGACCGAAACGATGCGCCTGATCTGCGGCGCGGACCCCCTCGACTCCGGCACGATCAAGGTGCGCGGCAGGGAAGTCAAGATCCACAGCCCGCGCGACGCGGCGCATTACGGCATCGGCTATCTGTCCGAAGACCGCAAGCGCTACGGCCTGTGCCTGGGCCTCTCCGTGGCGGACAACACCGTGCTGCCGAGCCTCGAGAAGCTTTTCAAAAGCGCGTTCGTCAGCGACGCCGCCATCGCAAAGGTTTCGCAGGAATATGTAGACAAGATCCAGACCAAGACGCCGACCACCAGAGCCCGCGTCGGAAGCCTCTCGGGCGGCAACCAGCAGAAGGTCGTCATCTCGAAGTGGCTGCTGCGTGACTGCGACGTGCTGATCTTCGACGAGCCCACGCGCGGCATCGACGTCGGCGCGAAGAGCGAAATCTACAAGCTCATGAACGAGCTGGCCGCGGAGGGCAAATCGATCATCATGATCTCCTCCGACATGCCGGAGCTGCTCCGGATGTCCGACCGGGTCATCGTCATGTGCGAGGGCCGCATCACGGGCGAGCTGGATATTTCCAAGGCCACGCAGGAAAATATCATGGTCTACGCTACGAACAGAGAAGTGGGGTAATAAAAATGGAGAGACTTGACAACAAGAAAAAGCTGGATCTGCAAAAGCTGCTGGCGCCGGCCGCGCTGGTAATCCTGTACATATTCTTCTCCATCTTCGGCAATAACTTCTTTTCCACGGAAATGCTGAAGAACATCCTCGAGTCCAGCTACTATATCGGCTTCATGGCCTTCGGCGTCACGTTCATCATCATCACCGGCGGCATTGACCTCTCCCTCGGCACGGTCATGATGTGCTCGGCGCTGCTGGGCGCGTATGTGTTCAAGCAGCAGGGCTGGCCGCTTGTGCTGGCGCTTCTGCTGACGGTCTTCGTCGGCGTCGCGTTCGGCTTTATCAACGGCAATCTCGTCGCGAAGCTGAAGCTGCCCCCCTTCATCGCCACGCTCGGCACGATGATGATGTCCCAGGGCATCGGCTCGATCATCACCAAGGTGCAGTCCCAGACCTGGCCGACCGCCACGGAGCCCGTCGGCGGCTGGTTCAAGAACGTGTTCATCCGCTACAACGGCTTCCCCGTGGGCGCCATCTGGCTCATTGCGTTCTTCATCATCGCCTCGCTCATCCTGCACAAGACCAAGTTCGGCCGCTACACCTTCGCCATCGGCTCCAATGAAGAGGCCGCCCGTCTGTCCGGCATCAACGTGGACAACTGGAAGGTCGGCGTGTACACGCTCTGCGGTCTGTTCGTCGGCATGTCCGGCATCTTCTATGCCGCCGCCTACACCACCATCACCCCGGGCACCGGCAACGGCCAGGAAATGAACGGCATCACCGGCGTCGTCATCGGCGGCACCTCGATGGCCGGCGGCTCCGGCACGATGGTCGGCACCCTCATCGGCGTGTTCATCATGTCCGTCCTGAAAAACGGCCTGTCCGCCTGCGGCCTGCAGGCCCCGTGGCAGACCTTCTTCACCGGCCTCGTCGTCATCGGCGCGGTGCTGCTGGACATCCAGCGTACCAAGGCCGCCAACCGCGTGAAGAAATCCTGAGCCGGCGCCGCGCGGCTTCCGGCTGACGCCCCCGCGCATGCCTGCATCCCCCGCCGCCTGCGCGGGCCTGCCTGCGAACGTGAGAGCTTCGCGGCGCCCGCCGGCGCATCTGAACCGTGCAATCCCGCACGCAGAATTGTGCGGCGTTGCCCAAATTCCGTATAAGCGCGTGTATCAACGCTCGCTTAATAAAAAAATGGAGGCTTTAAAATGAAAAAAATCATCGCTCTGCTTCTGGCAATGGTCATGATCCTGGCCCTTGGCGCCTGCGCTGCCAAGACGACGGATACGGCCGCATCCACGACCACCGCTACCACCAGCACAGCAGCCAGCACCGCAGCTGCGTCCACCAGCACTGCGGCCACCAGCTCCGCCGCTGCTTCCGCGACCACCAGCTCCGGCACGAAAATGTACATCCCCGTCATGGCGAAGGGCTTCCAGCATGCTTACTGGCAGGCCGTCAAGAAGGGCTCCGAGGACGCTGCGAAGGATCTCAACGTTGACATCTACTTCGACGGCCCCGCTTCCGAGACCGAAATCGACGCGCAGGTCAACATGATCAAGAACGAGCTCGCCAAGAACCCGAGCGCCATGTGCCTGGCCGCCCTCTCCACCGATGCTGTCACCGAGATCCTGCAGGAGTGCGCGGACAAGAACATCCCCGTCATCGGCTTTGACTCCGGCGTTCCCAACGACACCACCGGCGCCGTCAAGGCGACTGCCTCCACCGACAACGAAGCCGCTGCCGCCATCGCTGCCGACAAGTTCGGCGAGCAGGAAGGCCTGGTTGCCAAGATGAAGGCCGCCACCTCCGCGAGCCCCGTTGTCATCGGCTGCCTGTCTCAGGACGCTGTCTCGGCCTCCGTCACCGGCCGTACCACCGGCTTCGTCAACGAGATGGCCAAGATCGCCGAGACCTATCAGCCCGGCAAGGTCTCCATCGAAGGCCACACCACCTGGGAGAAGAAGGTCGCCGATCCCGCAATCATCATTGAAGTCGCGATCTCCGCTACCACCGAGGCCACTTCCCTGCAGACCGCTGCCAACTCCCTGCTCAACATGAACGGCATTTCCGCGATCTTCTGCTCCAACGAAGGCGCTGTCACGGGCTTCCTGGCTGCCACCTCCGACGGCGCTGATCTGGCCGAAGGCGCCAAGTACGGCGATCTCATCGTTGCCGGTTTCGACGCTGGCTCCGCCCAGAAGAACGCTGTCCGTCAGGGCTGGTTCATCGGCTCCGTCACGCAGGACCCGTACCAGATCGGCTACAAGGCTGTCGCCATGGCTGTTGACGCTGCCAACGGCAAGACTGTCTCCGACGTCGACACCGGCGCCAAGTGGTACGATGCCACCAACATCGACAATGCGGACATCGCTCTGCTCGTTTACGACTAATCGAATCCGTATCCTGAATAACGCAAGGGCCGCTGCGAAAGCAGCGGCCCTTTTGAATACGGTATAAACGGCCGGGCGTTTTTTACGGAACGGCGCAGGCGGAGCCGCCGGGGGAGGAACGGACTGTTAAGGTCTGTACAGGCGGTAGTAATCATAGCTGTCGCTTTCCATGTTGGGCTGGCGATGGCCGATCGGGGTCCTTTTTTCGAAGAGCGTAAAGCCGCACGCCTCCGCCAGCCGGCAGGAGGGCTCGTTCGCGCAGTCGATGGTCAGGATCAGATAGGGGAGCTCCGACACGGAAAAGCACCAGCGGGTCAGCGCCGCGACGGCCTGTTTTGTGTAGCCCCTGCGCTGGTATGCCTCGCTCATGAAGTAGGCGACCTCCACCTCGTTGACCGTGTCCTCGAGCCCCAGGCCCACCATGCCGATCAGCGCGTCCGTCGCCTTCAGGGCGACCGCGTAGCGCTTGTTTTCGCGCACGTCGGCGGAATCCTTCCGCGCCTGAAGCCAGTCGATGTATTCATAATAATCCGCGGGGGTCTTCGCGTGCTCGGACCAATCCCGCATGAACCGTACGATCTGGCTTTCGCGTGCGATGCCGAACAGCGCTTCGGCATCTTTTCTTTCAAAATCACGAATCAGGATGTCCTGCAATTCAATCCGCATGACGCCATGACGCTCCTTTGTGCGAATTTCGGGCGCTCCGGGCGCCGCGCTACATTTTATCCGGCGAGGAGAAGCCGAGCAGGTCGATGCAGGTCTCCAGCACGCGGCGGGTGAGGTCGATGAGGGCGATGTAGCCCGCGCGGCGGGTTTCGTCGGGCTCGGAGATGATCTTTGTGTCGTGGTAGAACTTGTTGGCCGCGCCGGCCAGCTCGTAGATATACGCGCAGACATCGTTCGGCGCGGAATCGCGGTAGGCCGCGGCGAGCGAATCGGAGAGGCGGGCCAGCACGAGCATGAGCGCCTTTTCATCCGGAGCGTCGGGCTCCCGCAGCGCCGCCGCGCGCACGTCGCCGGGGTATTTGGCCAGAATCGACTTGATGCGCACGATGGTGTAGAGGATATACGGGCCGGTGTTGCCCTCGAACGAGGTGAAGCGGTCGAGGTCGAACACATAGTCCTTGGTCGCAAGATTCGACAGGTCGCCGTATTTGAGGGCCGCCATGGCGATGAGCTTCGCGGTTTCGGGCAGCTCCTCGTCGGAGACGGTCTGGTTCTCGGTGATCTTTTCGGTCACATAGTCGGTGACCTCGGCAATGAGGGACGACAGGCTCGGCACGCCGCCGTCGCGCGTTTTGAAGGGCTTGCCGTCCTTGCCGTTCATGGTGCCGAAGCCGATGTGGCGCAGCCGCGTCTCCGGCCGGACGAGGCCGGCCATGCGCGCGACGCGGAAAACCTGCTCGAAGTGCAGCCCCTGCCGCTTGTCGGTGAGGTAGAGAATCTCGTCCGGGCGGAAGTCGCGCTCGCGCTGCAGCAGCGTGGCGAGGTCGGTCGTGGCGTAGAGCGTCGCGCCGTCGGATTTGATGAGGATGCAGGGAGGAATCTCCTTGGTGTCGGACGCCTGCTGTACCGGCACGACGAGCGCGCCGTCGGACTCGACGGCGAGCTGCCTGTCCTCTACGATTTTCAGCATTTCGGGGATATACGGCTGCGCGTCGCTCTCGCCGAGCCACACGTCGAACGAGACGTTGAGGTTTGCGTAGTTGCGCTTGAGATCGGCCACGGACAGCTCCATGATCTTCTCCCACAGCGCGCGGCAGCCGCGCTCGCCCGTCTGCAGAAGGCGGGTCTTTTCATGCGCCAGCTCGGCGAACGCCGGGTCCTGCTTGCTGCGGGCGCTCGCCTCCGGGTAGAGCGTTTCCAGCTCCCGGATGGTAAAGGGGGCGTCCTGCGGATAATCGCCGGTGAAGTCGGGGTTAAAATAGCAAAGGCCGGGCTGACGGGACTGGAGCTCGGCGATGATGAGGCCCATCTGCAGGCCCCAGTCGCCCATGTGGATGTCGCCCACGACGCGGTTGCCGAAGAAGCGGTCGATGCGCTTGATGCTCTCGCCGATGATGGCGCTGCGCAGATGGCCGACGTGCAGGGGCTTGGCCACGTTCGGCCCGCCGTAGTCGAGCACGATCGAGCGGGGCTGCGCCTCCTTCTCCGCGCCGAAGCCGTCGGAGACCGCCATTTCGGCGAGATACGCGCGCAGGCTGCCGCCCGCGAGCGTCAGGTTGAGAAAGCCCGGAGGCGCGGCGTGGACGTCGGAGAACATCGGATTCTCCGCGAGCCTGTCCGCAACGGCCTGCGCGATCTGCATGGGCGGGCGGCGGAAGCGCTTCGCGGCCGCCAGCGCGCCGTTGCACTGGTATTCGCAGAGATCGGGGCGGTTCGAGAGCGTCGTTTTGCCCAGCTCCGCGTCGAAGCCCGCGGCCGCGAACGCGGCGGAAACCTGTTCGGAAATCAGATCGACAAGCATTTTCATGGGACAGACCCCTTTTTATCATAAGTTTTAACATTATAGCAGAATGCCGGAAAAATGTACAGCGGAAATCAGCGGAACAGCAGCCTCGTGCTGAGCGACGCCATCAGAAAGCCCATGAGATCGGCGCAGACGGCGGCGGGGACGGCGTAGCGCGTTTTCCGCACGCCCGCGGCGCCGAAATAGACGCCGATGGCGTAGAAGGTCGTCTCCGTGCTGCCCAGCATGACGGCGGCGGTGCGGCCGACGAGCGAATCCGGCCCGTAGGAGGCGATCAGCTCCGCGCCGACCGCGAGCGCGGCGCTGCCGCTCATCGGGCGGATGAGCATGAGCGGCGCCAGCTCGGGGGGAATCCCGAAAAAGGAGCAGACCGGCGCGATCCACACGGAGAAGCGGGCGAAAAACCCGCTCGCGCGCAGCATGGAGACGGCCGATAGCAGCACGATGAGCGCCGGCGCGATGCGCAGCAGCACGCCCAGGCCCGCGCGCGCGCCCGAGACGAGCAGACCGTAGACGTCCTGCTGCCGGCGCAGCGCCAGGACGCTCAGAAACAGCAGCAGCAGCGGCACGAGCAGATCTAGCATGTCCGCCTCCCGGCGAAAAGGCGGCAGGCGAGCAGCCCGCACGCGACGGAGCACGCGGATGTGAGCCAGACGGCGGGCAGGATGTCGAAGGAGTGCGCCGCGCCGAGCCCCGCGCGCACCGCGGCCACCGTCGCTGGCAGCAGCTGCACCGAGGCCGTGTTGAGCACGACGAAGCGGCACATCTCGTCCGTCGCCGTTTCGCCGCCCGCCAGCTCGCGCATGCGCCGGATCGCCGCGACGCCGTACGGCGTGGCCGCGTTGCCGAGACCGAGCAGGTTCGCGCAGAGATTGCCTGCCACAAGGCCGATCGCCTGCTCGTCCCCGCTCGTCCGCGGGAACAGGCGGCGAAGAACGGGCAGCAGCGCGCGCGTGAGCCGGCGGGTCAGGCCGGACGCCTCCATCAGCTTCTGCACGCCGCTCCAGAGGCAGATCGCGCCGGCGATCAGCAGCGTGAGCCTGACGCCCTCCTGCGCGCCGGAAAGCGCCGCCGCGCCGACCGCCGCGGTGCTGCCGCAGACGAGGGAAAAGCCCACGGACAGCGCCAGAATCGCGGTGATGAGCCAGGACAGAGCCATTGAAACGCCTCCCAGTTTTGTTATAATATTATAAAATTTTAATGCGTCCGTTCAAAATTTGGACATATATGGATGCTATGATGAGAACGCTCGAAAGAAGTCAGTTTCTGGAATGGAAGCTTTTCCGCCGCGAACAGCGCTGGAGGATTCCATAGCGGACGGAGCGTAGGAGGTACATATATGAAATCCACCGGTATTGTCAGAAAAGTTGATGAGCTTGGCAGAATCGTTTTGCCGATCGAATTGCGCCGCACGCTGGACATCGCGGAGAAGGATGCCATAGAAATCTATGTGGACGGGTCTTCCATTATTCTCAAGAAGTATGAGCCCACCTGCATTTTCTGCAACGATGCGAAAAACGTGATTCACTACAAGGGCAAGAACATCTGCGCCAACTGCCTCAAGGAAATGAAGCAGCTCGTCTGACGTGCCCCTGCGGGCAGAACCAAAACAACAATATGCCCTTCCGGGCGAAGCAGAACGGCTTCAACCGGAAGGGCATATTTTTTTACGCGGCGCTATTCGCAGCCGGAGGAGCGGAGCACGGCGTCGTAGACGGCGTTTTTGGGCGCGCCCGTCTGCTGGGCGGCGAACCGGACGGCGTCCTTTTTCGACATGCCGTCCGCGATCTTCTGCAGGGCGACAGACGCCGCGGTCTGCAGGATGTCGGCGGGCGGCTCGGGCGCGGGCGCGCCGTCGAGGACGAGGACGTACTCTCCGCGCGGCTCGGTATCCCGGTAGAGCGCGACGGCCTCGCCCAGCGTCGCGCGGAAGAATTCCTCGTGCAGCTTTGTGAGCTCGCGGCACAGCGCGAGGCGGCGGCCGTCCCCAAAGGCGGCGGCGAGGTCCGCGAGCGTCCGCCGCAGCTTGTGCGGGGCCTCGTAGAAGATCATCGTGCGCCGTTCGCCGGCGAGGCTCTCCAGGTGCTCGCGGCGGCTTTTCTGGTTGGTGGAGAGGAAACCCTCGAAGGTGAACCGGCCCGTCGGCAGGCCGGACGCGCTCAGCGCCGTGACGGCGGCGCAGGGGCCGGGCAGCGGCACGACGTTCACGCCGGCCTCAGCGCAGAGCGCCACCAGCTCCTCGCCGGGGTCGGAGATCGCGGGGGTCCCGGCGTCGGTCACGAGCGCGCAGCTCTCGCCCGCGAGCAGCCGCTGCACGATATGGGGGCCGCTCTGGGCCTTGTTGTGCTCGTAATAGCTCACAAGCGGCTTTTTGAGCTCCAGATGGTTCAGCAGCTTCAGCGCCACCCGCGTGTCCTCGGCGGCGACAAAGTCGGCCGCCTCCAGCGTCTGGCGGCAGCGGGCCGACACGTCGCCCAGATTGCCGATGGGCGTGGGGACGAGATAGAGCGTTCCGGTCATCGCGCATCCTCCCTGTGGTAGATCCGGCGGGCTTCGGCGCTCTCCGAGCCGTCGGGATTGAATAAGATGAGATCGTCCTGCCAGACGAGGCCGGGCCGGCCGCCGAGGCGGCTTTCGAGCAGCACGAGGCTCGGCGCCGCGTTCGCGCGGTGGCGCGCCAGGCGCAGGCGCTTCGGCTCCAGCCGGCAGGCGCGCAGCGCGCAGCACAGCGCGGCCAGCCGCTCCGGCTTATGGACAAGGCAGAAGGAACCGCCGAAACGCAGCAGCCACGAGGCGCAGCGGCACAGGTCCATGAGCGTGCAGCTCGTCTCGCTGCGGGCGCTTTCCAGCGTCCGGCTGGCGCGGCCGGAGCCGGCGGGATAATAGGGCGGGTTGGCGATCACGCCGGAAAACGAATTGGCCGGCAGCAGCGCGCGGTATCGGCGCAGATCGCCCTCCAGCACGGTGAAGCGGTCCGAGAGCGCGCTGCGCGCGGCGTTTTCACGGGCCAGCGCCGCGGCCTCCGGCGACAGCTCGACGCCGGTGACGCGCTGGGAGGGGTCCTTCGCCAGCAGCATCAGACCCACGGCCCCGCAGCCGCAGCCGAGGTCGGCAATCCGCGCCTCGCGCGCGAAGGCCGCGAAGTCGGCCAGCAGAACAGAATCGGTGCCGAGCGGAAACTGGTCTCCCGTTTGCAGGCGCACGCCGCCCCAGAGCAGCTCCTCGCGCATATGCCGATCACCCTTTCTCCGGGCCCGCTTCCCATAAAAAAGCTGCGCCACTCCGGACCGATCAGGCAGAAGGCCCGTTCCACAAGGACAAAGCCGTGGAAAAGACCTCCCGCCTGCGCCCGCAATGGCACAGTCTTTTTTGCTGCGCGCCCTTGTCAGTACAGATTAGCCCTCGGAGATCGCGTTGTTCGGGCACTCCGCTGCGCAGGTGCCGCAGGAAACGCACTGATCGGCGTCGATGACGTACTTGTCATCGCCCTCGGTGATGATGCCGAGCGGACATACATCCGCGCAGGCGCCGCACTTGACGCACGCGTCGCCAATAACATAAGCCATAGGTTGCACCTCCCATTATTAATGCGTTTTCATTCTAGCATGTTTTTCGGAAAAAGCAAATAGGAAATATGCCTCCGGGCGGAAAAAGGCCAATTTTTCCCGGATGTCGTATAAACCCGCGCCCGAACGGCGAAACTCACAGGTATGCGGGGTGAAATCGATGAAAAAACGGAAGCTGTCGCCGAGGACGCAGGCGCTGCTGCAGAGGGCCGGACGGCAGGCCAGAGCCATGGGGCACAGCTATGTGGGCACGGAGCATCTGCTGCTGTCCCTGCTGCACGACGAGAGCCGGCCCGCCGCGCGGGTGCTGGGCTGGCTGGGCTGGGAGGAGCGCGCATTCCGGGGGATGCTGCTGGCGGAGAAGGGGCGCGGGTCCGGGAAGCTGCCGCTGCCGCAGGGGCTGTCCCCGCGCGCGTCCATGCTCGTCGCCGGCGCCTGCCGCGAGGCGGCCTGGCTCCGCGCCGACAGTGTGGAGCCGGAGCACCTGCTGCTGGCGATGACCCGGGAACCGGACTGCACCGCGTGCGCGATGCTGCTGGAGAGCGGGGCGGATCCGAACTGCGTTTTTTCGGACGTCTATTTGAGCCTGTCCGGCACGGATGCCGGGCAGACCGTCAGGAGGGAAGAAGCTACGAAGCTGATGGAGCTGTACTGCGAAAATATGCTGGAAAAAGCGGGACAAATGGAGCCCGTTATCGGAAGAGAGCGGGAAATCACCGCCGTAATGGAAATTTTGAGCCGGAAGAACAAAAACAATCCGGCTCTGATCGGGGAGCCGGGCGTGGGCAAGACCGCGATCGTCGAGGGGCTGGCACAGCGGCTCGCCGCCGGGAACGTGCCGGAGAGTCTGCGGGGAAAGCGGCTGTTCGCCCTCGACATGGCCAGCATGCTCGCGGGAACGAAATACCGCGGCGAATTTGAAGAGCGCGTGCGCGACATCCTGCAGGAGATCCGCCGCTGCGGAAACATCGTGCTGTTTGTGGACGAAATGCACACGCTCGTCGGCGCGGGCAGCGCCGAGGGCGCCATCGACGCGGCGAACCTTCTGAAGCCCGCGCTGGGCCGCGGCGAGCTGCAGATGATCGGCGCGACGACGCTGGAGGAATACCGGAAATACGTGGAGAAGGACGCGGCGCTCGAGCGGCGGTTCCGTCCCGTTGTGGTGCGCGAGCCGTCCAGACAGGAGACGGAGCGGATTTTGCAGGGCCTCCGGCCGGGGCTGGAGCGGCACCACCGCATCCGCATCTCGAACGAGGCGATCGAGGCGGCGGTGGAGCTGTCCTGCCGGTATCTGACGGACCGGTTTCTGCCGGACAAGGCGCTCGACCTGCTCGACGAGGGCGCGGCGCGGGTGTGGATGGCGGACGGCGCGAGCCCGGACGGGAGACTGGAAACCGAGCGGCGCGAGGCGGAGGAGGAGCTGGAGCAAGCCGTGCGCGAGAGCCGGTTCGAGCGCGCGGCCGCTCTGCGAGACCGGCTCCAGACGCTGCTGCGCCGACAGGCGGAGCTGGCCCGGGGCCGCCGCGGCTGGGCCGTGACCGCGGAGGACATCGCGCAGACGGTGGCCGCGCGCACCGGCATCCCGGCGGGAAAGCTCTCCATGTCCGAAGCGGACCGGCTGCTCGGGCTGCGGGAGGAGATCTCCCGGCGCGTCATCGGCCAGCCGGAGGCGGTGGAGGCGGCGGTGCGCGCCGTGCTGCGCGGCAGAGCGGGTCTGGCCGACGCGGGCAGGCCCGCGGCCTCGATGCTCTTCATGGGCCCGTCGGGCGTGGGCAAGACGGAGCTGTGCAAGGCGCTGGCCGACTGCGTGTACGGCAGCCGCGACGCGCTCATCCGGCTCGACATGACGGAGTACATGGAGCCGAACTCCGTCTCGCGTCTGCTGGGCGCGCCGCCGGGCTATGTCGGCCACGACGAGGGCGGCACGCTGACGGAAAAGGTGCGCAGGCGTCCCTACAGCGTGGTACTGTTCGACGAACTGGAAAAGGCCCACCGCGACGTGACCGGCGTGCTGCTGCAGATCCTCGAGGACGGCATTCTGACGGACGCGCTCGGCAGGACGATCGACTTTAAAAACACCGTGGTCGTCATGACCTCGAACATCGGCAGCGGCCAGACGGGCAGGGGCGGCCTCGGCTTCAAGCCCGACACGGATACGGAGCGCACCAAAAGTCTGCTGCGCGCATCCTTCAGCGTGGAATTTCTGGGCCGCATCGACTGCGTGGCGGTATTCAAAAGGCTCTGCACGGAGGACCTGGAGAAAATCGCCGCCCGGCAGCTGGAAATGACCGCCGGGCGCGCGGAAAAACAGGGGCTGCGTCTGCTGCCGGAGCCCTCCGCGGCGGCGTGGCTCGCGGCCTGCTGCCAGAAGGAGGATTCGGGCGCGCGCAGTCTGCGGCACAAAATTCAGACGCTCGTGGAGGAGCCGCTGGCCGAATACCTGCTCAGCGGCGCGGGTCCGGCCCGCTTCACCGTCCGCGCCGACGCGGACGGCATCCATGTGGAGCGGGCGGAGGAGGCACAATAGCGGCGGGATGGCGTGGGCTGGCCTGCATGGAAAATGGGTTTATGGATACGCGGAAACAGCCCCATTTGTCATTCTGAGCGAAGCGAAGAATCCTGTGGCAAACTTGCTTTAGATTCTTCGCCGCTTTCGCTCCTCAGAATGACAGATGGGGGAGGGCGTGCGCGTACCAGCCCGATGCCGCGTCTGTAGGGGCCGATGCCCACATCGGCCCGTCTGCGCGGTTTCGGCCTGTTGCTTTTTCAGCCACCGCTGGGGGTTACGCCCTCCGGGGGCCTCTTCTTTCCGCTCGTGCGGAAAGAAGAGGAAGAAAGGCACGCCAAAGGGAAGGGCTTTTCACAAAGCCGCCCTTCCCTTTGGAATCCTTTCCTCCGAGGATTGTTTTCCCGCCGCGCCTTACGGATGCTGTGCGCGCTGCCTCGCTCCGCTCGGCCCGCGCAATCGCGGTGCGGCGGGAAATGTCGGAGGAAGGCCTGCATAGAGAATTGGTCTGTGGGTACGCGGAAACAACCCCACCTGTCATTCTGAGCGAAGCGAAGAATCTTATCGCAAACTTGCTTTAGATTCTTTGTCGCTGTGCTTCTCAGAATGACAGATGGGGTGGCTTGAAGCGCCGTCCGACATTCCCCGCCGCACGGCTCTGCGCGCGTCGAGCGGAGCGAGGCGTCGCGCACGCGTATCCGTTAGGCGCGCATCGATAACAAATTTCGGAGGATGAGGGTCCAGGGAGAAGGGCGGCTTTGTAAAAAGCCCTTCTCCCTGGCGTGCTCTTTCTTCACCGTCTTTCTGCACGAGCAGAAAGACGGTGCCCCGCAGGGCGCATCCCCGTCCTTAAAAAGCATGTACGCACTACGCACGAGATTCTTCGTCGCTGGCGCTCCTCAGAATGACAGATTTGGGAATCTTTCGCAGGCGGGCCGATGTGGGCATCGGCCCCTACGGGCGCGGAAGCGGGCGAACCGGTGAACCGCGGGCAAAAACTGCCGCTCCCGGACATCGGCGCCTGCGGGCGCGGCGGTTTTGAGCGGCGGACCCAACAGGTTGTGTTTGGAAGAAAACGGAATTCAAACATCTTGCGGATGGCTGCGCGGGCGGGCTTTTTTAAGGGCGGAGAGAGACAATTTCAGAATTAGAACGAACGTTCAAAAATACGGAATATGGGGGTATTCCGCGCTGCTTTGTAAATATTTTCATAAAAAAATATTCTAAAAAAGGGTTGCATTTTATGTCAACGGACCGTATTATATAAATGAAGTGGAGCCGAGTGGAGCAGAAAAGATGAAAAGGGTGCGAGGTGAGAGGGAATGTACGGAAAATACAGGCACACGGTCGATCCGAAGGGCCGCCTGTTCGTTCCCTCGAAGCTGCGCGACGAGCTCGGCGACGCTTTTTATGTGACGCTCGGCCTGGACAACTGCCTGTCCGTGTATACGGAGTCGGGCTGGCAGGCCATTGTGGAGCGGTACAACGCGCTGCCCATTTCCCAGTCGAAAAAGATCCGGTTCCTGTTTGCCAACGCCGCCAAGTGCGAGCCGGACAAGCAGGGGCGGTTTCTGATCCCGGCTGAGCTTCGCCGGTACGCGGGGCTGCAGCAGGATGTGACGTTTATCGGCCAGGGCGGCCACGCGGAGATCTGGGACAGCGAGGCCTATGAGAAGCTGGAGAGCGACACGCTGACGCCGGAGAATCTGGCCGCCGCGATGGAAGAGCTGGGCTTCTGATGCGGTTTTCACACAAATCCGTCCTGCTGCGCGAGGCAGTGGACGCATTGAACATCCGGCCTGACGGCATCTATGTGGACGGCACCCTCGGCGGCGCGGGACATGCCCGCGAGATCTGCGGGCGCCTCACGACGGGCAGGCTCATCGGCATCGACCGCGACGAGACGGCGCTGAGGGCCGCGTCGGAGCGGCTGGCCGAATTCGGCGGACGGGCGGTACTCGTCCACGGGAACTTTGAAAATCTGAAGGAAATTCTGGAAAGCCTGGGTGTTCCGGGGGCGGACGGGATGCTGTTCGATCTCGGCGTGTCCTCGCCGCAGCTCGACGACGCCGGGCGCGGGTTTTCCTATATGGCGGACGCGCCGCTCGACATGCGCATGGACCGGTCGGACACGCTGACGGCCTATACGGTCGTCAACACCTGGCCGCGCGAGGAGCTGCGCCGCATCCTGTTCCAGTACGGCGAGGAGCGCTACGCGCCGCTCATCGCGGCGGCCATCGAGCGCGAGCGCGGGAAAAAGCCCATTGAAACAACGCTGGAGCTGGCGGAGATCATCCGGAACGCCATGCCGGCGCAGGCGCTGCGGGAAAAGCAGCACCCGGCCAAACGGAGCTTCCAGGCCATCCGCATCGCAGTGAACGACGAGCTGAACGCCGTCAGCGGCATGATGCAGCAGGCGGTCGGAAGCCTGAATCCCGGCGGAAGGCTGGCCGTGATTACCTTTCACTCCCTCGAGGACCGCATCGTGAAGAACGCCATGGCGGAGGCCGCGAAGGGCTGCACCTGCCCGCCGGACTTTCCGGTGTGCGTCTGCGGGAAGAAACCGAGCGTCAGGATCGTGACGAAGAAACCGACCGAGGCGTCGGAAGAGGAGCTTACGGACAATCCACGTGCGCGCAGCGCGAAGCTGCGGGTGTGTGAGAAGCTGTAAAGGAGAGCAACATGGCGCAAGAGGAAAGAGTCAGATACTATCATGCCAACGGCGCGGCCGCTTTCGACGCATTTTCCTACCGCAACAATACCGCCGAGGAGCTGACGGTTCCGCAGGAGCTGCCGGAAGAGCAGCCCCGGCCCAAAAAACACGTCCGCGTCAAGGTCAAGGCGGCTGTGGCGCCGTTCACGCTGTTCGGCATGATCGCGGCGGCCTGTATGCTGGTGCTGGTCATCTTCGGCTATGTGCAGCTCTATGAGGCGACCACCGATGTGAGCAAGCTGCAGAGCCAGCTGCAGTCGCTCAACCAGGAGCAGGTGCTGCTGAAGAGCAAGTACGAGGGCAAGATCGACCTGTCCGCCATCGAGAAGCGCGCCGCCGAGCTGGGCCTTTCCAAGCCGTCGGACGACCAGACGGTCTATGTCAACCTGTCCGGCTCCGACCGGGCGGAGATCTACACCGAGAAGAAAACCAATTTCGTGGGAGAGATTGCGGGCGCGCTGAAACAGAGCATCGCCGATCTGATCGCATATCTGCATCCCTCGGCAGCATAGAGTGAACGAGAAATAAAAAGGACAGGGGCGGTTAAAGAAGGCTGAAACCGCCCCTTGTTTTGACAGTATTCCACGTATCTGTGAGCAGTGAGGCATTGCCAATGGCGTTAAAGCTGATCCGGCCGGGCTCCCCGGCACACAAAAAGAAGCTCTCCGGCGCCGAGCGGAGCCAGAGAGCCAATCAGACGATTTTGCGCCGCACATTGATTTTGATGATCGTGTGTGGTATTGTTGCATTTATCCCGCTCATTGCCACCCTCTACAAGCTGATGATTCGCGACCACGACCATTACGAGCAGCTGGCCATCAAGAACCAGACGCGCTCGACCAATCTGACCGCCTCGCGCGGCATCATCTACGACCGGAATATGAACATTCTGGCCTCGTCCACAACGGTGGAGACGGTATTCATCGACCCCAACGAGATCGCCAAAAAGATGGAGGACCCGAAGAACAGCGGCCTGCTCGACAAGATCGCGTCGGGCCTGGCCGAGATTCTGGACGTCGAGCCGGACTTCGTGCGCGAGCAGGCGGCCGACAAGACCTACATGTACAAGATCATCAAGCGGAAGATCTCCGAGGATCTGGCCGACAAGGTGCGCACTTTCATCAATGACAACGACATCTCCGGCGTCTATCTCGAAACCGACGCCAAGCGCTACTATCCGTATACCTCCCTCGCGTCGCAGGTCGTGGGCTTCGTCAGCAGCGACAACGTGGGCTCGGAGGGCCTGGAGGCGTACTACGACTCCTATCTCGAGGGCACGGCCGGCAAGGTCGTCACGACGAAGGGCAACTACGGCTCGGAGATGCTCTACACCTATGAAAAATGCTACGACGCCACGGACGGCGACAGCCTTGTGCTGACGCTCGACACCACGGTGCAGTATTATCTGGAGAAGAACCTGCAGGCCGCCATCGAAAAGTACGACATCCTCAACGGCGCGTACGGCATCGTCATGGATGTGAACACCGGCGACATCGTCGCCATGGCAAACCTCGGCGGGTACGATCCCAACAACTATCTGGAGGTCTACGACGACACGACGGCCTCCGCGCTCGAGGAGCAGTACAACGCGGCGCAGTCCCTCAACCAGGACTCCACCCAGTACAAGGACGCCATCGCGGCCTACAACGCCGCCGTGGCCACGGCCCGTCTGCGCCAGTGGCGCAACCGCTGCGTGTCCGACGGCTACGAGCCGGGCTCCACGTTCAAGCTCATCACCCTCTCCTCCGCGCTGGATTCCGGGTCCGTGACGCTGAACGACACCTTCTACTGCGGCGGCAAGGCGGACTTTGCCGGGCGCGACCAGACGCTCTCCTGCTGGAAGGCGGCGGGCCACGGGATGCAGACGACCGAGCAGGCGCTCGGCAACTCCTGCAACATCGCCTTCGCCAACATCGGCCTCAAAACCGGCGGCGAGACCTTCTACAAGTACGTCAAGGCGTTCGGCCTGATGGAAAAAACCGGCGTCGATCTGCCGGGCGAGGGCAGCGGCTATTTCTTCAGCGAGGATGCGCTGACCGGCGCGTCCACGGCCTCGCTGATCTCCGCGGCCTTCGGCCAGACCTTCAAGATCACGCCCCTTCAGCTGGTGCGGGCCGTCTCCGCCATTGTGAACGGCGGGTATCTGCTCGAGCCGCACATCGTGAGCGAGGTGCTCGATTCCAGCGGAAACGTGGTCAAGAAAAACGAGCGCACGGTCCTGCGCCAGGTCATCAGCGAGCAGACCTCCGCCACGATGCGCCAGCTTATGGAATACGTCGTCACGACCGGCACCGCGCAGAAGGCCAAGGTCGCGGGCTACCGCGTCGGCGGCAAGACCGGCACCTCGGAAAAAATCGACGTGTACGATGAAAACGGCAAGCAGGTGGAGGATAAGATCGTCTCCTTCATCGGCGTCGCGCCGATCAACGACCCCAAATACGTCGTGCTGGTCGCCCTCGACACGCCGAACTACATCCCGGGCACCAGCTATACGCCCACCAACTACTACATCTCCGGCGGCCTGATGGCCGCGCCGACGGTGCGCGACATCTTCACCGACATCCTGCCGTATCTCGGCATCGAGCCGGACTACACAGGCGAGGACATCAAGGCCATCAACGTGAGCGTGCCCAACGTCGTCGGCATGACCGCGGACGAGGCGGCATCGGCCCTCAAGGAAAAGAGCATCACCTACCGCACGGTCGGCGACGGCCAGACCGTGACCGATCAGATGCCTGTCGGCGGCGCGGAGGTGCCGGGCGGCTCGGAGATCGTGCTGTACATGGGCTCCCAGAAGCCGACCGACCAGGTGGCCGTGCCGGACTTCACGAACTGCTCGGTGGCGGACGCGAACTACTACGCGGCGCAGGCGGATCTGTACCTCCAGGCCAAGGGCAGCGATCTGGCGGACGGCTACCTCACGGTGAGCCACCAGGACATCGCCGCCGGCACCATGGTGGACAGAGGCACGACGGTCACGGTGGAATTCGCCAGCGCGGGCGCGTCGGACTGAGCCGACGCCCGGGGCTCGCCGGACACATGCGAGAAAAAACGGACCGCGCGGCCCCGCGGCGGGAACGGCGCGGGACCGCCCAATCAACAAGGAGAAGAACCTATGAAACTGTCGGAACTTTTGCAGGGCGTGGAGATCATCAGGAGCTCCGCGGACCCGGATATGGAAATCTCCGGCGTCAGCTATGATTCCCGGCAGACGCAGGCGGGCGATCTGTTCGTCGCCGTCACGGGCTACGAGACGGACGGACACCGGTTCATCCCGGCGGCCGTGCAGAAGGGCGCGGTATGCGTGCTGTGCGAGAAGCCCCCGGCGGACGGCGCCGCGTTCGTGCAGACCGGCTCCACGCGGCAGGCGCTGGCCGCCGTATCGGCCAACTGGTTCGGCCGCCCGGCGGACAAAATGACGATGCTCGGCGTGACCGGCACGAACGGAAAGACGACCATCACCTATCTGCTCAAGACGGTGCTGGAGAAGACGCTCGGCGCAAAGGTCGGACTGATCGGCACGATCCAGAACATGATCGGAGACGAGGTGGTCGAGACCGCCCGCACCACGCCGGAGAGCTTCGAGCTGCAAAGGCTGTTCCGCCAGATGCTCGACGCCGGCTGCACGCATGTGGTGATGGAGGTCTCCTCCCACGCGCTCGTGCTGCACCGCGTGGACGAGATCCATTTCCGCATCGGCATCTTTACGAATCTCACCGAGGATCACCTCGATTTCCACAAGACGATGGAGGCCTACTGCCAGGCCAAGGCCCTGCTCTTCTCCCGCTGCGACATCGGCGTCATGAACTATGACGACCGCGCGACGGATAAGCTGCTCAAGGGCGCGACCTGCCGGGCGCTGACCTATTCCGCAAAGGACAACCGGGCTGACCTGGTGGCCAAGAACATCCGCCTCTCCTCCGACCATGTGGAGATGGAGGTCGTGACCGGCAATGAGATCAGCCGGGCTTACCTCGGCATCCCGGGCGGCTTTACCGTCTACAACGCGCTGGCCGTCATCGAGACCGGCATCGCCCTGGACATCCCGCTGCAGAGCGTCACCGCGGCGCTGCGCGAGGCCAGGGGCGTCAAGGGGCGGGTGGAGGTGGTGCCCACGCCGGGCAAGCCGTATACCGTGCTCATCGATTACTCCCACACGCCGGACAGCCTGCAGAACGTCCTCACGGCGGTGCGCGGCTTCTGTAAGGGCAGGGTGATCGCCGTGTTCGGCTGCGGCGGCGACCGCGACCCGTTCAAGCGGCCCATCATGGGCAAGATCGCCGGGGACCTGGCCGACTACAGCGTTGTGACCTCCGACAACCCCCGTACGGAGGACCCAAACGCGATCCTCGAGCAGATCGTCGCCGGCATGAAGGACGTCAAGCACAAGTACACCGTCATTGAAAACCGCCCGGCGGCCATCCGCTGGGCGATGGACCACGCGAAAAAGGACGACATCATCGTGCTCTGCGGGAAAGGGCACGAGACCTACCAGGAAATTCAGCACGTCAAACACCATCTCGATGAGCGCGAGGTTGTCGCGGAGTATTTGGAGATAGAGAAATGAAAGAACTGACGCTTGAACAGCTTGCCGCCTGGTGCGGCGGAACGGTGCGTCCGGAATTCGAGCAGCTCACGGTGACAGGCGTACAGCCGGATTCGCGGAAGATCGAGCAGGGCGACCTGTTCGTCGCCATTGTGGGAGAGAACAACGACGGCCACCAGTTCGTGACGGCCGCGCTGCGCGACGGCGCGAAGGCGGCGCTCGTCTCGGAGCCGACGGACCCGTCGGTGCCCTGCATCCGGGTGACCGACACGGTGGAGGCCTACGGCGCGATCGCCGCGGGCTACCGGCGGCTTCTGGGGCTGCGCGTGATCGGCATTACCGGCAGCGTCGGCAAGACGACGACGAAGGAAATGACCGCCTGCGTGCTGGAAAGGAACTTCCGTACGGCCAAGACGGAGGCCAACCACAACAACAACATCGGGCTGCCCATCACGATCATGGACATCCCGGAGGATACCCAGGTCGCCATTCTGGAGATGGGCATGAACCACTTCGGCGAGATGGCGCGGCTGACCGCTATCGCGAGGCCGGACATCGCCATCATCACGAATATCGGCACGATGCACATCGAGCACCTCGGCACGCGCGAGGGGATTCTGCAGGCAAAGCTGGAGATCCTGCGCGGGCTGCCCGCGGCGGGCTTCGGCATTTTCAACGGCGACGAGCCGCTTTTGTGGAACGTCCGCAACGACGGCGGGCATAAGAAGTATTACTACGGCATCGAAAACAAGGCCTGCGACGTGATCGCGGACGACATCCAGGAGCTCGAGGACGGCATGCGCTTCCGCGTGACGGGCCTCGGCCATCAGTTCGAGCTCTTCGTGCCGGTCCTGGGCCGCCATACGGTCTACAATTCGCTCGCGGCCGCGACGACCGCGCTGCTGCTCGGCGTGCGCCCGGAGGCGATTCAGGCGCAGCTCGGAACGTTCCAGAACACCGGCTCGCGGCAGAAGATCTACCAGAAAAACGGCGTCACGATCATCGAGGACTGCTACAACGCGGGACCGGAATCCACGGAGGCGGCCCTCAACGTGCTCGGCAGCCGCCCGACGACGGGCCGGCGCATCGCGGTGCTCGGCGACATGCTCGAGCTCGGCAACCGCAGCAGCGCCGAGCACTACCGCATCGGCCGGATCGTCGCCCAGAAGGCCGACATGCTCTTCGCCTACGGCGCACATTCCGTGCGCACCATCACGGGCGCGGTCACGGGCGGCATGAACCCCAAAAACACGGAGCACTTCGACACCCACGAGGACATGGCCCATGTGCTCAAGACCCGCGTCACGGAGGGCGACGTGCTGCTGTTCAAGGGCAGCCGCGGCATGCGCATGGAGCGCGTCCTGCAGATGTTCCTAGAAGAGGAATAGAACAATCATACCGGAGGAAACCCCATGACAATCTGGATAGCGGCGGCCTGCGCCTTCGTGCTGGCCCTGATTTTGGGCAAGTGCCTGATTCCGGCGCTGCGCGCCATGAAGGCGGGACAGTCCATCCGCGAAATAGGACCCAAATGGCACAATTCCAAGGCAGGCACGCCCACGATGGGCGGCGTCATCTTCATCCTCGCGGCGGGGGCCTGCACGGTCGCCGCCGGGTGGAAGGCGATGCTCGCGGGAGAGCGGACGCACCTCTATGTGCTGGCGTTCGCGCTCGTCTACGGCCTCATCGGCTTCGCGGACGACTTCGTGAAGGTGAAGCTGAAGCGCAACCTCGGCCTGACGGCGCTGCAGAAATTCCTTCTGCAGCTCGCGGCGGCGGGCGCGTTTCTGGCGCTGCTGCGCTGGAACGGGGATCTCAGCTGCGAGCTGTACGTCCCGTTCTGGAACGTTACCTGGCGGATCAACTGGATTGTCTACATGCTCTTTGCGATGTTCGTCATCGTCGGCTGCGTGAACGCGGTCAACCTGACGGACGGCATCGACGGCCTGGCGGCCGGCGTGACGCTGCCGGTCATGGTGTTCTTCGCCGTGACCGCCTGGTGCTGGCAGAAAACGGCGCTGGCGCTGCTGCCGGCGACGCTGGCCGGCGCGCTGGCGGGCTTTCTTGTGTACAATTTCCACCCGGCCAAGGTCTTTATGGGCGACACGGGCTCGCTGTTTCTGGGCGGCGCGGTGTGCGGCCTGACCTTCGCGCTCGACATGCCGCTCGTGCTCATTCTGGTGGGCATCGTGTACATCGTCGAGACGCTGTCCGACATTCTGCAGGTTACATATTTCAAGCTGAGCCATGGCAAGCGCATTTTTAAAATGGCGCCGATCCACCACCATTTCGAGATGTGCGGCTGGAGCGAGGTCAAGATCTTCACGGTTTTCGTATCCGTGACGGTCGCCATGTGCGTGCTGGCCTGGTTCGGCGTCCGGTACCGCTATTAATGGAAGGGGGAGCTGCATATGGCGCAGTCCGCGCACGCGTCGATCCTGCCGGAGCAGGCTGAGCGCCTGCCGCAGCCGGAGGAAAACAAGCCGAAGGTCATACTCGACGAACGCGGCCTTATGGACATTCCGTTCCTCGTTTTGACGGTGCTGCTCGTCATGATCGGCGTCGTCATGATGTTTTCGGCCAGCTATGCCCGCGCCTATGAGCTGAAGGGCAACTCCACCTATTATTTTGCCCGCCAGGCGATCTTCGCCGTGGTCGGCATCGGACTCATGCTCTTCGTCAGCCGCGTCAACTATCAGATCTGGCGCGCGGCGTCGTTCATCGTACTCGCGGCCGCGGTGTTCTTCCTGCTGCTGGTGCCGATCATCGGCACCGAGGAAAACGGCGCGAAGCGCTGGCTGAATCTGGGCTTTACGAGCTTTCAGCCGTCCGAGCTGGCGAAGCTCGCGATCATTTTGTCCTTCGCCTCGCTCATGTCCACCTACCGCGAGAAGATGCAGACCTTCCGGTACGGCGTGCTGCCGTTCGCCGCGATTCTGCTCGTCATCTGCGGCCTGCTGCTGCTGGAAAAGCACTTCTCCGGCATCATCATCATGCTGGTCATCGGCGCGAGCATGATGTTCCTCGGCGGCACGCAGCTGCGCTGGTTTTTCATCGGCCTGGCGGCGTTCGCGGTGTTCGCGGTCGTCTACCTCAAAACGATGGGCTACGCCAGCGCGCGCGTCACGGCCTGGCGCAACCCGGAATCCGACCCCTCCGACGCGGGCTATCAGATCCTGCAGTCGCTCTACGCCATCGGCTCGGGCGGACTGATGGGCCTGGGCTTCGGCAAGAGCCGGCAGAAGTACCTGTATCTGCCCGAGGAGCACAACGACTACATCTTCTCCATCGTCTGCGAGGAGCTGGGCTTTGTGGGCGCGATGGTGGTCATCCTGCTGTTCGTGCTGCTCATCGTGCGCGGCTACTGGATCGCGATGCACGCGCGCGACCGCTTCGGCGCGCTGACCGCGGCCGGCCTCACGACGCTTCTGGCCGTGCAGGTGTTCTTCAACATCGGCGTTGTGACGAATTTTCTGCCCGCCACCGGCATTTCGCTGCCGTTCTTCTCCTACGGCGGCACGGCGCTGCTGCTGCAGCTGTTTGAAATGGGCATCGTGCTGAGCGTGTCGCGCCAGAACGACAACAAGCTGCTCTGACGCGGGCGCGGGATTGGGAGTGGAGCCTTTGAACGTGATTTTTACCTGCGGCGGTACGGGCGGGCATATCTACCCGGCCATCGCCGTGGCGAAGCTGTTCCGCGAGCGGCAGCCGGGCTGCGGCATCCTCTTCATCGGCGCCGAGGGCGGGATGGAGGAGACGCTCGTCCCGCGCGAGGGCTTTGCGCTGGAGACGCTGAAGATCTCCAACTATCAGAGAAAACCGACGCCGAAGGCGCTCTGGCACAACGTGACGACGCTCGTCAACATGGCGGGCTCGTTCCGCAAGGCGGATAAAATCCTGCGCGGCTTTCACGCGGACGTAATCGTCGGCACGGGCGGCTACGCGAGCTATCCCGCGCTGCGCGAGGGCGCGCGGCTGGGCATTCCGACGCTTGTGCACGAATCGAACGCCGTGCCCGGCCTCACGACGCGGATGGTCGAAAAGAAGGTCGACCGCATCCTCGTCTCCTACGAGCAGAGCCGCGCGCAGTACGCGTTCCCCGACAAGGTCACGGTGACCGGCACGCCGGTGCGCGGGGAATTTCTCTACACCAGGCGCGAGGACGCCCGCAGGGAGCTGGGACTGGACGGGCGGCCGCTCGTCGTCTCCTGCTGGGGCAGCCTCGGCGCGCGCGAGATGAACAAGAAGATCGCGCGGTTCATGAAGCGCGAGTGCGACGCCGGCGAGCCTTACCGGCACATCCACGCGACCGGCAGCTACGGCTGGCGCTGGATGCCGGACTATGTGCGCGAGGCGGGCGTCGAGCTTGCCGCGCATCCCGCGCTCGATATGCGGGAATTCATCTACGACATGCCGCGCGTCACGGCGGCGGCGGATCTGATGATCTGCCGGGCCGGCGCGGCCACCCTTGCGGAGGCGGCGGCCTCGGCCACGCCCTGCATTCTCGTGCCGTCGCCCAACGTGACGGACAATCACCAGGAAAAGAACGCCCGCGTCTTTGAACAGGCCGGCGCGGCGGTGCTCCTGCGCGAGGCCGACTGCGACGGCGACTCGCTCTTTGAGACGGCCGCGGCCCTGCTCGGCGCGCCGGAAAAGCTCCGCGCCATGCGCGCGGCCGCCGCGTCGCTGGCCGTTGTGGACGCCGCCGAGCGCATCTACGCCGCGGCCGCGGAAATTCAGGCGGCACGATAAATCACACCTTCGCATAGGATGGGAGGAAAAAAAGCCCATTATGCGGAGGAATGATTCATGCAGATCCTGCTCGTTTCAGGAGGCGCGCCGCTGGAGGGAACCCTTTCGGTCCACGGCGCAAAAAACAGCGTCCTGCCCATTCTGGCGGCCTGCGTGCTGTGCGACAGCCCGTGCGTGCTGCACAACTGCCCCGACATCGACGATGTGGACAACGCGCTGCTCATTTTGCAGGAGCTCGGCTGCTCCGTCCGGCGCGCCGGCGGAACGCTGTACATAGACCCGCGCGGCGCGGACGGCTGGGAGGTCTCGGCGGGCCTGGCCGGAAAAATGCGCTCGTCCGTGATCTTTCTGGGCGCCCTGCTGGCCCGGCGCCGCCGCGCGCGGCTCTATCTGCCCGGCGGCTGCCCGCTCGGAAGGCGGCCCATCGATCTGCACGTGGCCGCGCTCGGACGCATGGGCGCGGAATTTTGCTTCCGGGAAGCGGAAATACTATGCCGGGCGGAGACGCTGCGCGGCTGCACCGTCCGGCTGGACTATCCCAGCGTCGGCGCGACGGAGAACGCGCTGCTCGCGGCCATGGGCTGCGAGGGGCCGACGCGGCTGGAAAACGCCGCGCGCGAGCCGGAAATCCTCGATCTTGTGCGCTTTCTGCAGACGGCGGGCGCGGAGATCGGCATGCCGGAGGACGGCGTGCTGACCGTGGCCGGCGGATTGCCGCTGCATGGCGTGACCTATTCCATCCTGCCCGACCGCATCGAGACGGCGACATACCTCTGCGCCGCGGCGGCCTGCGGCGGCGACGTGACGCTCAGGCGGGCGCGGGAGGCGGATCTGCTGCCGGTCACGCAGCTTTTGCGGGACTGCGGCTGCCGCATCACCGCCGGAAGCGGCATCCTGCGCATCGAGAGCACAGGCAGGCTGCGCGGCGCGGGCCTGATCCGGACCGCGCCGTATCCCGGCTTTCCCACGGACGCGCAGGCCCCCGTCATGGCGGCGCTGCTGCGGGCCGAGGGGGAGACGGTATTCGAGGAGACGGTATTCGAGGAGCGGTTCCGGCATGTGCCGGAGCTGCGGAAGATGGGCGCGTGCATCGAGACCTCCGGAAGAGCCGCCCGTGTGACGGGCGTTTCGCGCCTGACAGGCGCGGCCGTGCGCGCGGAGGACCTGCGGGGCGGCGCGGCGCTCGTGATCGCGGCGGCCGCGGCGGAGGGAAAAAGCGCCATCTCGGGCGTGCAGCACATCCACCGCGGATACGATCATCTGGAAGATAATTTGAAAAAGCTCGGCGCGCGCATGAAATGTGTGGATTTCTCCTGAGCTTTCCTGTATAATATAGGATACCTTCGGGCAAATGACCCGGATGAGGGAGAGCTGTCATGACTTCTGAACAACAAAGAACGCGGGACGCGGGCACCCGGCGGCGCAAAGCCCGCAAGACCCAGGGAAGCGGCGTCGTCGGAAAGCTGCTCATCACGCTGGCCGTGGCGGCGGCGATCATCTTCGGCGTCGCGATCTTCTTCAAGGTCAACACCATCGAGGTGCAGGGCAACACCATCTATTCCGCCGACGAGATCATCGCGGCCTCCGGCGTGGCGGTGGGCGACAATCTGCTGACCGTCAACAAGCAGGCGGCTGCCGGCGGCATCACGGCGGCGCTGCCCTATGTCAAGAGCGTGAGCATCGGCAGGACGCTGCCCGACACCGTGGTCATCTCCGTCACGGAGACCGACGCCGCGTTCGCCGTCGCGACCGACACCAACGCGCTCTGGCTCATCGACTCCAACGGCAAGGCGCTGGAGAAAACCGACGCCGAGACCGCGAAGACGGCCTCGCAGCTCATCGGCGTGAGCATCGACAGCCCCACGGTCGGCAAGATCGTCACCTCCACCTCCACCCCGGGCAATCTCTCCGCCGCGCTGAGCGTGCTGGGCGCGCTGGACGGCTCGGGTCTGCTCGAGCACATCGCGTCGCTCGACGTGACGAAGGACTACAGCATCACGCTCTGGTACGGCGACCAGTACGAGATCCTGCTGGGCGGCACCGACCAGCTCGACTATAAAATCCAGTATCTGACCGTGATCCTCGGAAAGCTGAGCGATTATCAGCAGGGAACAATCGATTTGACCTTCAGCGAGGAAAAAACGGCGACCTTCCGGCCAAAAACGTGAATTTCCGGGAAAAACCTCGAAAAGTCTATTGACCGGACGCTGTTTTCGAGATAAAATAAACTAAATGTAGTTTGCGATTTACACAACGATTTGCTGTGGGATGCATAGGAGGAAGACAAATGGCTGACAATGCAGAGAAGGTTGTTTCCATAAAGGTAATCGGTATCGGCGGCGCGGGAAACAACGTCATCAACCGGATGATTGCGGCCGGTGTGGGCGGTGTGGAATTCGTCGCCATCAACACGGATCGGCAGGATCTCAATAAATCCAAATGCAAGAACAAAATCCAGATCGGCGAAAAGCTGACGGGCGGCATGGGCGCAGGCTCCAAGCCGGAGATCGGCCAGAAGTCCGCCGAGGAATCCAAGGCGGCCATCTCGCAGGCCCTTGAGGGCACCGACATGGTCTTCATCACCGCCGGCATGGGCGGCGGCACCGGCACCGGCGCGGCACCGATCATCGCGCAGCTGGCGCACGACGCGGGCATCCTGACCGTCGGCGTCGTGACAAAGCCCTTCAAGTTCGAGGGCGCCAACCGGATGAAGCAGGCCGAGAGCGGCATCACCAATCTCACCGACAAGGTCGATTCGCTCATCATCATTCCGAACGACCGCCTGAAGTTCGTCACCGATCAGAAGATCACCTTCGCCAACGCCTTCGGCATCGCCGACGACGTGCTCAAACAGGCCGTCAGCTCCATCTCCGAGCTGGTCGCGTATTCCGAGCATGTCATCATCAACCTCGACTTCGCGGACGTCTCCGCCATCATGAAGGACGCCGGACACGCGCACATGGGCGTCGGCACCGCCTCGGGCCGCGACAAGGCCGAGCAGGCCGCCATGGCCGCCGTCTCCAGCCCGCTGCTCGAGACCTCCATCAACGGCGCGACGGGCGTGCTCATCAACATCACCGGCTCCACGGAGCTCGGACTCGACGACGTGGAGACCGCGGCGAACATCGTGATGGAAGCCGCCAACCCCGACGCCAACATCATCTTCGGCGCCGCGTTCGACGACGACCTCGACGACGAGATGCGCGTCACCGTCATCGCCACCGGCTTCGACGACAAGAAGCAGGCGCAGCAGCCCTCCACCAAGATCGGCGCCTACACCGCCGCCGGTGAAAAGGCGAAGCCCCTGCCCAACGAGGACATCGACGACATCGACGAGATCTTCAAGATCTTCAACAAGGACTGAAATCAATACAGCGCGGCAGGCCGAACGCCTGCCGCGCTGTTTTTTATGCCTGGGTTTGGCGCGGCGGGCAGGGATGCGCAGGACGGGGGCTTTGCACCGGCCTGCTCATTTGACATGCGGGGCAGGGGAAGAGGGGCGGGGAATGGGATTCTTCACTGCACTCAGAATGACAATGGGGTTGGTCTTACGCGCATATCTTCCCCACCTGTCATTCTGAGGAGCGCCAGCGACGAAGAATCTCATGCGGACTGTATGCTAATTTGTTAAGGACGGGAGAAGCGCCCTGCGGGGCACCGTCTTTCTGCTCGTGCAGAAAGACGGTGAAGAAAGAGCACGCCAGGGAGAAGGGCTTTTTACAAAGCCGCCCTTCTCCCTGGACCATCATCCTCCGTAGATTGCAATATCTGCGCGCCATACGGATGCGCGTGCGCGACGCCTCGCTCCGCTCGACGCGCGCAGGGCCGTGCGGAGGGGAATGTCGGAGGCAGCGCTTCCAGCTGCCCCACCTGTCATTCTGAGGAGCGACAGCGACGAAGGATCTAAAGCAAGTTTGCGACAAGATTCTTCGCTGCGCTCAGAATGACAGGTGGGGTTGTTTCTGCGTTTCAACAGACCAATTCTCCATGCAGGTCGTCCTCCGACATTTCCTACTGCACCGCGATTGCGCGGGCCGAGCGGAGCGAGGCAGCGCGCACGGCAGCGTAAGGCGCGGCGGGTAAACAATCTTCGGAGGAAAGGATTCCAAAGGGAAGGGCGGCTTTGTAAAAAGCACTTCCCTTTGGCGTGCCTTTCTTCCTCTTCTTTCCGCACGAGCGGAAAGAAGAGGCCCCCGGAGGGCGTTTCCCCTGCGGGGGCCGAAAAACCAACAAACCGGAAACCACGCAGACGGGCCGATGTGGGCATCGGCCACTACGGACGCGGCATCGGGCCGGTACAACGCTTCAAACTCCCCCATCTGTCATTCTGAGGAGCGCAGCGAAGAAGAATCCAAAGCAAATTTGCGACGAGATTCGGAGCGAAGCGAGGAATGACAGACGGGGTTGCCTCCGCGTATCCACAGGCTGATTCTCTATGCAGGTTGTCCGACGGCAATGCTCGGCGCGCCATGAAGGCGAGGCAAAAACGGCGCCTGCGTTTTTACGCAGGCGCCGAATTGCTTTGACAGATCAAAATGCGGCAGGGCGGCCGTTACGGCTTGGTTTTCGGCTCTTCGATCGGGACGACGTCGGCGGGGACGGGGACGCGGCCCTGCATGACGGCCTCGAAGGCCGGCCGATCCATCGTGTCGTGGGATAGCAGGTACTCGGTCACCGCGTCGAGCTTGTCGCCGTTTTCCTTCAGAAGCTGCTCGCAGCGCGCGTACGCGCGCATCATCAGATCGCGCACCACGTCGTCGATGTCGCCTGCAACCTTTTCGGAATAGGACTTCGTCTTTTCGTAGTCGCGGCCGATGAAGACCTCGCTGTCGGATGCGTAGCTGACGGGCCCGAGCTGGTCTGCCATGCCGTAGCGTGCGGCCATGTCGCGCGCGATGGAGGTGGCCCGCTGAATATCGTTGGCCGCGCCGGTGGAGATGTCGCCCAGCCGCAGATTCTCGGCCACACGCCCGCCGAGCAGGGAGACGATGTGCTCGAACATCTCGCCGCGCGAGGCGTAGCTCTCGTCCTCCGACGGCAGGCTGATCGTCATGCCGCCGGCCGCGCCGCGCGGGATGATCGTGATTTTATGCACCGGATCGAGCGTCGGCAGGTGGTACATGGCGACGGCGTGGCCCGCCTCGTGCACGGCTGTGAGCCTGCGCTCGCGCTCGGAGATCTTGTGGCTGCGCTTTTCCGGTCCGGCGATGACCTTGATCATCGCGTCCTCGAGATCCGTCATGGTGATGACACGGCGCTGGCGGCGGGCGGCGAGCAGAGCGGCCTCGTTGAGAAGGTTCGCCAGATCCGCGCCCGTAAAGCCTGCGGTCTGCCCGGCGAGCACGCCAAGATCGACGTTGTCGGCCAGCGGCTTGTCCTTGGAATGGACCTTCAGTATGGCCTCCCGGCCCGCGCGGTCCGGCACGCCGATGTAGACCTGCCGGTCGAAGCGGCCGGGGCGCAGCAGCGCGGGGTCGAGGATGTCCTTGCGGTTTGTGGCGGCGAGGACGATGACGCCCTCGTTCTTGCCGAAGCCGTCCATTTCGACGAGCAGCTGGTTGAGCGTCTGCTCGCGCTCGTCGTGGCCGCCGCCGAGGCCCGCGCCGCGCTGGCGGCCGACCGCGTCGATCTCGTCGATAAAGACGATGCAGGGGCTGACGCGCTTGGCCTGCTCGAACAGGTCGCGCACGCGGCTCGCGCCGACGCCGACGTAGAGCTCGACAAAGTCGGACCCGGAGATGGACAGAAACGAGCAGCCCGCCTCGCCCGCGACGGCCCGGGCCATGAGCGTCTTGCCGGTGCCCGGAGGCCCGACGAGCAGCACGCCCTTGGGGATGCGCGCGCCGAGCTCGGTGAAGCGGTCGGGACTGCGCAGGAAATCGACCAGCTCCTGCAGCTCGGCCTTTTCCTCGTCCGCGCCCGCGACGTCGCTGAACGTGACGCGCTGCCGGGAGAGCGAGCCGAAGCGCGCGTTGGCGCGGGTAAATTTCGCCATGGCGGCCGGTCCGCCGTTCGCCCGGTTCATCAGGACGTACCACAAAAACAGCAGCACCGCGCCGACGAGCAGATACGGCAGCGCCGTCTGATACCATGGCGCCGCGGCCGCGGGGAGATAGTCGTAGGAGGTGAGCACGCCCGAGGCGTACTGGCTGGCGATGGTCTCGTCCAGATCGGCGTGGAAGGCGCCGGTGTCGCCGATCTCGGCCTTGGCGGACGAGCTGCCGTCCTGCGCGGTTTTGAGCTGCAGCGTCAGCTTGTTCCCCTGCAGGACGAAGGAATCCACCTGCTCCGTCCGGAAGAGCGTCAGAACCTTCGAATAGGAGAGCTCCGGCGTCGTATCCGGCGACGACAGCGTGCCGGAGAAGACGGCGAACGCCAGCACCATCACGACGACGAGAAAGACGAGATTCCAGGTTTTCGGCTGTTGATTCAACGGTACTCTCCTTTTACTTACTGAGATAGACGGCGGGCCTGAGTACGCCCACGAAGGGAAGATTACGGTAATAGTCCTCGTAGTCCAGCCCGTAGCCGACCACAAACGCCGCCGGGATCGTGAAGCAGGTGTAGTCCGGTTCCAGCTCGACCTTGCGCCCGGAGGGCTTGTCGAGCAGCGTGCAGATCTTCACGGACCGGGGCTTGCGCTCGCGGAAGAGCTCCACGATCATCTTGAGCGTGTGGCCGGAGTCGATGATGTCCTCGAGGATGAGCACGTCGCGGCCCTCGATGTCGTGGTCGATGTCCTTGCGGAAGGTCAGCTTGCCGGTGGATTCGGTGCCGCCCTCAAACGAGGTGATGCACATGAAATCCTCCTGCACGGGGATGGTGATGGCCCGCGCCATTTCCGCGAAAAAGGGGACGACGCCCTTGAGCACGCCGACCAGAATCGGGCAGCGGCCGCGGTATTCCTCGGAGATCTGCGCGCCGATCTCGCGGATGCGCGCGTGGATCTCCTCTTCCGGAATTAAAACGCGTTCGATATCCTGCATCATGTCCAGTTTGTTCATCATAGCCTCACGAATCCTCTTTCTTTTCAATTTGAATGATGACGGCGGCTTCGCCGGGCAAAGCGCGGCGGCCGGGATTGACGCCGACGCCGTAAACGCCCAGAACGCCGGCCTCGTCGGCGATCACGGGCAGCAGGCCGCGCTCCGCGGCCGGAATTTTGCGGTCGATGAAGATCCGCTTGAGCGTGCGGCTGCCGGCGGGCAGGCGCAGCGTGTCGCCCGGAAGCCGGGGGCGCGCGCAGAGACAGGCGCCGGCGCGGCAGGCAAAGCGGCTCGCGGTGTTCTCAAACGGCTCCAGGCTCGCCACCTGCCGGCAGACGATCCGCAGCCCCAGCCCGGGCAGGTCGGCTGTTCCGTCCGGCCCGAGCGGCACCGGTGCGAACGCCGGCGGCGGAGCGGTCTTCTGCAGGGTCAGGCAGTCGTACCGGCGCGCGGCCGTGAAGCCGCCCGGCAGGATGCAGCGCGCGGAGGGGCCGCCCTCCAGGATCAGACGGTCCACCGCCGCGATGTGCCGCTCGGAGAGCTTCGGGGCGGAAATCTGCCGCAGCAGCAGATGCACGGCGCGCGTGCGCACGGCGTCGGGCTGCTTTCGCAGGCTCCCGCACGACCAGCCGCCGGGGACCGCGGCGCTCTCCAGCGCCGACCGGGCGAGGGAATTCAGAAATTCCTCGTCCTGCCGCAGCAGCAGGCAGGAGCGGAGCACCGTTTCGGAGACGGACGGATTTTCCGCCTGCAGAAGGGGAAGAACCTGGTGGCGCAGGCGGTTGCGCAGATACCGGCCCGAGCCGTTCGTGGAGTCCTCCACATGGCGCAGCCCGTTTTCCCGCGAATACGCCGCGACCTCGTCCCGCGTGAGGCACAGAAGCGGCCGGATGATCGCGCCGCGCCTCGGCGGAATGCCGCACAGCCCGCGCAGGCCGGTGCCGCGCAGCAGATTCAGAAGCACGGTCTCCAGATTGTCGTCGGCGGTGTGGGCGGTGGCGACAAGGCCGGGCAGCGACGCGAAAAACGCATACCGCATGGCCCGCGCGGCCTCCTCGACGCTCTCGCCCGTCTGCGCGGCCCGCGCGGCCACGTCGCCGGAGCCGACCGTGAGCGGCACGTCCCAGTCCCGGCACAGCGCGCGGACGAACGCTTCGTCGCGGTCGGATTCCGCGCCCCGCAGGCGGTGGTTGTAGTGCGCGGCCGAGACGGCGATGGAAAGCTCGCCGCGCAGAGACATCAGACAGTGCAGCATCGCCACGGAGTCGGCCCCGCCCGAGACGGCGCAGACCACCCGGCTGCCGGGCGGGATCAGCGACTCGGTCCGGCACCACGAGAGCACCTCAGCCCTCATGCTTCCACTCCAGATCGGAGAAGGTCGTGTACTGCGGCAGCCACTGCAGCTTCACGGTGCCCGTCTCGCCGTGGCGGTTCTTGGCCACGATGCACTCGGCGGTGTTCTTCTCCTCGGAATTTTCATTGTAGTAGTCGTCGCGGTACAAGAACATGACCGCGTCGGCGTCCTGCTCGATGGCGCCGGATTCGCGCAGGTCGGACAGGATGGGCCGCTTGTCGTTGCGGCTCTCGTTCGCGCGCGAGAGCTGGCTCAGGCAGATGACCGGGACGTTCAGCTCCTTGGCCATGATCTTGAGCGCGCGGGAGATGTCGCTCACGACGGTGACGCGGTTTTCGCCGGTCTTGCCCGGCGCGGCGGCGGTCATGAGCTGCAGATAGTCGATGAGCACGAGGCCCAGATTGTCCAGCCGCCGGCATTTGGCGTTCATCTCGGCCACGGTGATGGCCGGGTTGTCGTCCACGCGGATGTCGGTCTGGCTGAGGGCGGACGAGGCGATGGAGAGCTTGCCCCAGTCCTCCTCGGAGAGCTTGCCCGTGACGAGCTTCTGGTTGTCCACAAAGCTCTCGTTGGACAGAAGGCGCATGGCGAGCTGCTCGCGCGACATCTCCAGCGAGAAAAACGCCACCGTCTTGCCGCTGGATTTTGCCACGCTCAGCGCCACGTTGAGCGCCATCGAGGTCTTGCCCATGCCGGGCCGGGCCGCGATGAGCAGCAGATCCGTCTTGTTGAGGCCGTTGATCTTCCGGTCGAGATCGCGCAGGCCGGTGGACAGGCCGGGGATGTCCTTGCCGGAGCGGGCCAGCTCCTCGAGCCGGTCGTAGACGCTCAGCAGAATCTTGCCGATGTGCTGCAGGCTCTCGCCGGAGTTCTCCTTGCGCAGGGAATAGATCTTTTTTTCCGCCGCCTCGAGCATCTCCTGCGCCGTGCCGACGCCCTCGGACACCATCGAGACAATCTCGCCCGCGGCCGTTTCCAGGTCGCGCAGAAGCGCCTTGTCGTGCACGATCGCGCAGTACTGCTTCACGTTCGCGGCGGTCGGCGTGATCTGCATGAGCTGGGAGATGTAGTCGTAGGAGTGCTGCTCGTCGTAGACGCCGCGCTCTTTCATCTTGTCGAGCACGGTGACGGGGTCGATCCGCTCCGAGAAGTTGAACATCGTGTAGATCGTCTCGTAGATCTCCCGGTTCTGGCGCAGATAGAAGTCCTCGGGCTTCAGCAGTCCGATGACGTCCGGGACGCAGCGCTCGTCGATGAGCATGGAGCCGAGCACAGACTGCTCGGCCTCGAGCGACTGCGGCACCTGTTTTGTCAGCAAATCATCCATAGGCTTCTCCCAAGACCATACGTTTTTTCAGCCGCGGCGGGGCCGAAACGCCCGCCGGAAGCTATTTCGCTTCCAGCACCTCGACGGACAGCTCGGCCGTGACCTCGTAGCCCAGCTTGCACTTGGCGGCGTAGACGCCGACGGTCTTGATCGGCTCGTCGAGGAAAATCTTCCGCTTGTCGAGCTTCATGCCGTACTGCTTTTCCAGGGCCTCGGCGATTTCGTTGTTGGTGATCGAGCCGAACAGCCGACCCGCGCCGCCGCCCTTGGCGGTGACGGTCAGCTTCATCTCGCGCAGCTTCTTCGCGTTCTCCAGGGCCTCCGCGCGCTCCTTGGCCTGGCGCTCGAGCGCGGCCTTGTCGTTCATCTTCATGGTGTTGATGTTGTCGGCGCTGGCCTCCTGCGCGAGCTTGCGCGGCAGCAAATAGTTGCGCGCGTACCCGTCGGACACGTCGATCAGCTGTCCGCGCTTGCCCTGTCCGCGGACGTCCTGCGTCAGAATAACCTTCATAATATGTTCTCCTTTACTGGTTGTCGAAAAATCGTTTCAGGCTCCGAGGGGCCTGCTCCGGCCGCGTCCGATCGTCCCGCGGTCTATCCCTCGTAGAATTTGTCGATGGCCGCGACAAGCTCCTCGAGCACCTCGCGCACGGTGCGGCCCTTGACCTGCGCGCCGGCGGTGGCCGCGTTGCCGCCGCCGCCGAGGCCCTCGAGCACGACCTGCACGTTGCACAGCCCGATGGAGCGGGCCGAGATGACGACCTGCTGCTTTTCGTCCGGATACAGGACGAACGAGGTCAGGATGCCGGAAATGTTCAGAAGCTCGTCGGCCGCCTGCGCGGCGACCGCGCGCGGCACCGGCGCGTCGAGCGCGGAAATGGCGATCTCGTTGCGGTACAGCCGCGCCGACTGCACGATCCGGTAACGGGCGACCGTGGCCTCCAGATCGTTCTGGAAGAGCTTTTTGACCTCGACCGGGTCCGCGCCCGCCCGGCGCAGGAAGGCGGCGGCCTCGAAGGTCTGCGAGCCGGTGCGGACGCTGAAGTTTTTGGTGTCGAGCACGATGCCGGCCAGCAGCGCCTGCGCCTCGATCGGCTTCATGTCGCGCGGCTCGACCGCGTACTGCAGCAGCTCCGTGACGAGCTCGGCCGCCGAGGAGGCGAACGGCTCGTGCAGGTTCAGAACGACCTGGTCGATATAGTCCGCCGCGCGGCGATGGTGGTCGATGACGGCCACACGCGGAATGGACTCGAGAAGCGGCTTGCACTCGACCTGGTCGGGCCGGTTCGTGTCCACCACGATCAGAAGGCTGCGGCTGTCGGCCGCGAGCATCGCGTCCTCGCCGGAGATGAACACGCCCTCGTACTCCGGCAGCGCGCGCAGCTCCGCGAGCAGGCTCGCGGCGGAGTTGTTCTGCAGGTCGAGGACGATCTGCGCCTTTTTGTCGCGCTTGCGGCACAGGCAGCACAGGCCCACCGACGCGCCCAGCGCGTCGAGGTCGGCCATGCGGTGGCCCATGAGAAACACGGTGCTCGACTGCGAGACGAGCTCGGACAGCGAGCCCGCCATCACGCGCGCGCGCACCTTGGTGTGGCGCTCCGTCTCCTTGGTGCGCCCGCCGTAGAAGGTGAAGTTGTAGCGGTCCTTGATGACCGCCTGGTCGCCGCCGCGCGAGAGCGCCATTTCGATGGACAGGGCGGCAAAATTGTATGTCTCTTCAAACGAGGCGCCGTCCTTGCCGACGCCGAGCGAGATCGTCGCGGCGATGCCGGAGGAATTCGTGACCGCGCGGATCTCGTCGAGCAGGGAGAATTTGCCCTCCTGCAGCCTGGCCAGGCCCTTGTTCTCGAAGATGAGCAGATAGCGGTTGCGCTCGATCTTGCGGCTGAGCGCGTGCAGGCCGGCGATCCATTTGCTGATCTTTTCGTTGATCTGCGCGTCGAGGCTCGACACGGCGGCGTCCTGCAGGTTGTTCGTCAGCTCGTCGTAGTTGTCGATCAGCACGAGCGCGACAATCGGGCGCGTGCGCAGGAATTCGTCGCGCAGGTTGAACATCTCCGTCATATCGGCGAGATACACCGTCGCGAGCATCACGGTCGTCTCGTCGTCCTCGGAGCGGACATAGTTGGCATAGAGGCGGTAGCGGCGGCCGTTGATGAGCTGGTCGCCCGGATATTCGCTGCGGCCCTCGCGCAGAAAGTCCGTCGTGAAGCCGGGGATGACGCTCTCGAACGTCTGGTAGCGGACGCGGTCGGACAGGCCCGTGACGGTGAAGAACGCGGGGTTGCCCCAGACGATCTCGTTCTCCGGCAGGCGGAGCACCGCCATCGGAAACGGGGAGCCCGCGTGCACGGAGACGCCCACGGCGTCCGTGGCCCGCTGCACATAGCTCATGAGCGCGCGGCGGCGGCGGGCAAACCGGATGCGGCTGACGCAGAACACCGCGAGCGTGACAAGCGCCTCCGCGCCCGCGAGATAATACTGCCCCAGCGCCGCGGCGGCGCCGGCAAACGCCAGCATGACGACGCAGTACCACACGACGCCGGGCTGCAGCAGCCTTGAAATGTGCCGGTTCGTAATGCATCGCCTCCCGCAAAGGATTTTTCACCAAATAATTGTTTTTATTATAACAAATGAAAGATGGAAACACAAGACGGGAGACGAAAAAAGCGGTTTTCCGCGGTCGGCGCCGAAAACGGCGCGGCGCGGACGGGCTCGGGAAATAAAAAGCGATTTCAACAAAAAAATCTGAAATTTTTGTATACATTGGGGAAAAACTGTGTTATACTACTTACAGTATGGGGTTCCGGGGTCTGCCGGAACCGCGCAGGTCGTCTGAATCATGTGCGCGCAGCACATGTTTTGATACGGAAAAAGCGGGCATACGCAGGCGTTAGCAGGGCGGAGATGGCGTGACGGGGCCGGATCCAACCGCGAGGCCTGCATGGTTTTGTGTTGCCTTTTTCCGCCGGCCCAACCATAAATTTTGGCTGAAAACGCCTGAAAATTATATTTTTAAGAAACGAGTGATACTTTTTGGCAGAAAAACTGAAAATCATTTCCCTTGGCGGTCTCAACGAGATCGGCAAGAACATGACGGTACTGGAGTACGGCAAGGATCTCATCATCGTCGACTGCGGCCTCGGCTTCCCCGAGGACGACATGTACGGCGTCGATCTGGTGATCGCCGACACGACCTATCTCGTCAAGAACCAGCAGAAGATCCGCGGGATGTTCCTCACGCACGGACACGAGGACCACATCGGCGGCATCCCCTACGCGATGGAGCAGTTCGACTGCCCCATCCACGCCACGCGCCTGACCGCCGGCATCGTCAAGCTCAAGCTGGAGGAGCGCCATCTCGAGCAGCGCGTGAAGCTCTACACCCACGAGGCGGGCGAGGTCGTCAAGGCTGGCTGCTTCTCGGTGGAATTCATCCATGTGAACCACTCCATCGCCGACGCCGTGGCGTTCGCGATCAAAACGCCGGTCGGCACCGTGGTCATCACCGGCGACTTCAAAATCGACCCCACCGCCGAGGACGGCATGATCGACCTGACCCGCTTCGGCGAGCTGGGCAACGAGGGCGTGCTGGCGCTGCTGTGCGACTCGACGAACGTCGAGCGGCAGGGCTACACCCCGTCCGAGCGCGTGGTGACGGAGGGCTTTGACCGCCAGTTCGCCAACTGCAACCAGCGCATCATCGTCACGACCTTCGCCTCCAACGCCTTCCGGCTGCAGAGCCTCATCACGGTCGCGCACAAGTACGGGCGCAAGCTCGCCGTCACGGGCCGCAGCATGGAGAACATCCTGAAGGTCTCCACGGAGCTGGGCTATCTGAAGATTCCGAACGGGACCCTGGTGGACATCAACACCATCAAGAACATCCCGAAAAACAAGCTCGTCATCGTCTCCACCGGCTCGCAGGGCGAGAATATGTCGGCCCTGTACCGCATGGCTTTCACCGGCCACCGGCAGGTCGAGATCCAGGCGGGCGACCGCGTGATCATCTCCGCCTCCGCCATCCCCGGCAACGAAAAGGCGATCAGCCGCATCATCAACGAGCTCTACCGCAAGGGCGCGGAGGTCGTCTCCGACAAGCTGGCCGACCTGCACGTCTCCGGCCATGCCTGTCAGGAGGAGCTCAAGCTCATCCACGGGCTCGTGAAGCCGCGCTTCTTTATCCCGGTCCACGGCGAGCAGCGCCATCTGCAGGCGCATTCGCGTCTGGCGCAGACCATGGGCATGGACCCCAAAAACATCTTCATCAGCGACATCGGCAAGGTGCTCGAGCTGACCAAGACGACCTGCAAGTTCAACGGCACCGTGCCCGCGGGCAAGGTGCTGGTGGACGGCACCGGCGTCGGCGACGTCGGCAGCGTCGTGCTGCGCGACCGCAAGCATCTGGCGCAGGACGGCATGATCGTCGTGGTGGTGAACATCTCGGCGCAGGACGGCAGCGTTCTGACGGGGCCGGACATCATCACGCGCGGCTTCGTGTACGTCAAGGAGTCGGAAAACCTCATGGAGGAGCTGCGCGTCGTCGCCGCCCACTCCATCGACCGCTGCATGGCCGCGGGCGGGAACAACGACTGGAGCGCGCTGAAGGCCAGCATCAAAAATGACCTCTCCGGCTACCTCTTCAAGACCACCAAGCGCAACCCGATGATTCTGCCGGTCGTCATGGAGATCTGAGCAGCCGTATATTCGCCCGCGGAACCGGGCACACTATCTGCATCGCCGCGAAGAAAAAAGAAATATAGAAAAATACGGCGGATTTGCTTGTCAAACGATGGGGTTTGGATGTATAATGACTCAGATGCGCGCCCGGGAGGAAGCCCGGGCGTGCAAAGAAGCACGAATGAGGATGAGCATACCATGGCAAATGCGAAGAGCACGAAGACGCCCGAGGAGGCAATGGCCGCTGTCAGCGCCCTGATCGCCAAGGCGAAGCGGGATGGGACCATTCAGGCCTCCGAGCTGACGGCGGAGCTGGAAAAACTGGATCTGCCGGTTGAAAAAATCGAGCATATATACGATACCTTTGACGCGCTGGGCATCCAGATCGTCGGCGCGGAGCTGGATCTGGACATGGATATCGACTCCGACCTCGGCACGGAGCTGGATGTGGACGAGGTTCCCGCCTCCGACGAGGAGGAGGAGCTGATCGACCCGGTGGAGCTGGCCGCGGAGTACAATCTCGACGACCCCGTGCGCATGTACCTCAAGGAGATCGGACAGGTCAAGCTCCTGTCCGCCGACGAGGAGATCGAGCTGGCCAAGCGCGTTTACGAGGGCGACAAGGCCGCGAAGGACAAGCTGACGGAGGCCAACCTCCGGCTCGTCGTCTCCATCGCGAAAAAATATTCCGGCAGGGGACTGCACATTCTTGATCTCATTCAGGAGGGCAACACGGGCCTGATCCGCGCGGTCGATAAATTCGACTATACAAAGGGAAACAAATTCTCTACATATGCGACGTGGTGGATCCGGCAGGCGATCACAAGAGCCATTGCCGACCAGGCGAGGACGATCCGCGTGCCGGTGCATATGGTGGAGGTCATCAACAAGGCCACGCGCTGCAACCGCAAGCTCGTGCAGGAGCTGGGCCGCGAGCCGACGCTTGAGGAGATCGCGGCGGAGCTGAATCTGCCGATCGAAAAGATCATCGAGGCCAACCGCACCGCCGCCGACACGCTGTCGCTCGACATGCCCGTCGGCGACGAGGAGGACACGACCATCGGTTCGTTCGTCGAGGACGACAACACGCCCGGTCCCGCCGACGCCACGTCCAACACGCTGCTCTCCGAGGCGCTGTCCGAGATTCTCGGCACGCTGACCGAGCGCGAGGCCGACGTGCTGCGCATGCGCTTCGGCATGTTCGACGGACGCACCCACACCCTCGAGGAGGTCGGCCAGATCTTCGGCGTCACGCGCGAGCGCATCCGCCAGATCGAAAACAAGGCCATCCGCAAGCTCCGCCATCCCTCGCGGGCAAAGAAGATCAAGGACTTCTACTGCTGACGCTGCAAAAAAATCTGTCGTTCCGCGCAGCACGCGGAGCGGCAGATTTTTCGGCTTTCTTTAAAATGGGCCTGCCGCAAAGCGGAACGGTCGCGACCATTCCGTTTTGCAGCAGGCCTTTGTCTATCCGATGTGCAGGATCGCGGTGGCGAAGCTGAAATAGACGAGCAGGGACAGGAAGTCCACGATTGTGGTGATGAGCGGCGAGGCCATGACCGCCGGGTCGAGGCCGATCTTTTTTGCGATCAGCGGCAGCGTGCAGCCGACGAGCTTGGCCATGAAGACCGTGAACGCCATGGAGATGCACACGACGAAGGCGACGACCGGGGTGACGCTGTTGTTGTGCAGCATCAGATGGTCGATCAGCATGACCTTTCCGAAGCAGGCGATCGCCAGCGCGATGCCGCAGAGGATCGCCACGCGGGTCTCCTTCCACATGACGCGCAGGATGTCGCGGAAGTCGATCTCCTGCAGGGAGATGCCGCGGATGACGGTGACGCACGCCTGCGAGCCCGCGTTGCCGCCGGTATCCATCAGCATGGGGATAAACGCGGTCAGGCACGGGAGCATGCCCAGCGCGTCCTCAAAATGCGAGATGACAAGGCCGGTCAGCGTGGCCGACACCATCAGAAGCAGCAGCCACGGAATCCGGTTTTTCCAGATCTCGAACGGGCTCGACCGCAGATACGGGTGCTCGGACGGCAGCATGGCCGCCATTTTTTCAATATCCTCGGTGGCCTCGTCCTCCATGACGTCCATGGCGTCGTCGAAGGTCACGATGCCGACGAGCCGGCTCTCCGTGTCCACGACGGGCAGCGCCAGGAAGTTGTACTTGGAGAACATCTGCGCGACCTGCTCCTGGTCGTCCAGCGTGCCGACGGAGATGACGTGCTCCTGCATGATGGACTCGATCGCGGTCGCGTCGTCCTCGCACAGCAGCAGATCCTTTACGCTCACGAGGCCGACGAGCTTGTGGTCGCGCGTGACGTAGCAGGTGTAGATCGTCTCCTTGTCGATGCCCGTCCGCCGGATGCGGAGAATGGCCTCGCCGACCGTCATGGCCGGGCGCAGGGCGACGTATTCGGTGGTCATGATGCTGCCGGCGGAGTCCTCGGGATAGCGCAGGATCTCGTTGATCTGCTTGCGCATATCGGGGTCCGCCTGGGCCAGGATTCTCGACACCACGTTGGCCGGCATTTCCTCGACAATGTCGACGGCGTCGTCCACATACAGCTCGTCGAGGACCTCCTTGAGCTCGGAGTCAGAGAAGCCGCGGATCAGCAGCTCCTGCGCGTCCGGCTCCATTTCAACGAACGTGTCGGCCGCGAGCTCCTTCGGCAGCAGGCGGAACAGGAGCGGCAGCCGCGCCTGGTCCAGATCGTCGAAGACGGCGGCGATGTCGGCGGGATTCATGGTGTTGAGAACGTCGCGCAGGGAATAATATTTCTTCTCGCTCAGCAGCTTGACGAGCGTATCCCCCACGGAGTAATTGGTTTCCGCCATGGTCTTTCCTCCTAAATTTCAGATTTGTTTAGGAAGTAAAGACACGTCGCAGGCATATCAGCAGATGGGGCTATCCGGAGCGCACAAAGGAGGCTCCGCCCCACGGCAACTTCGGCCTGCGGATGTGCCGTTACTACTTCCTGCGTCCATGGATATTCCCTCCTTTTTCCAGTCAAATCCATAAAAAACGGGCCGATCTCGCGAAGAAACGCGCCGGTTTCGACCCAAGCTTATATTAGGCCATCGGGGGCCGGTTGTCAACCGGAAAACGTCCGCGCGGGCGGGCAAATTTTTGAGAAAAGGCCGTAGGAATTGCCGGCCGGATATGATAAAATAACAGCGATCATGCAAAGGAGATGCGCCATGGAAACCGAGAAGCTGTACTATGAGGATTCCCACAAAAAACGCTTTCAGGCAAAGGTCCTGTCCTGCCGCCGGAGCCCGCGCGGCTGGGAGGCGGTGCTGGACCGGACGGCCTTCTATCCCGAGGGCGGCGGCCAGCCGGGCGACACGGGCGCGCTCGCGGGCGTGCGCGTTCTGGACACGCACGAGCGGGAGGGCGAGATCGTCCACCTCTGCCAGGGCCCGCTGCCGGTCGGGGAGACCGTCGAGGGCAGCCTCGACTGGGACAGGCGGTTCTCCCTCATGCAGCAGCACAGCGGGGAGCACATCCTGAGCGGGCTCGTCCACGCGCGCTTCGGCTGGGACAACGTGGGCTTCCACATGGGAGCGGACATGGTGACGATCGACTTTTCCGGCCCCGTCACGTGGCAGGCGCTCATGGAGCTCGAGCGCGAGGCCAATGAAAAAATCTGGGCGAATCTGCCCTTTCAGATTACGTACCCGTCGCCCGAGGAGCTGAAGAGCATCCCGTACCGGAGCAAAAAGGAGCTGACCGGGCAGGTGCGCATTGTGACGGTGCCGGGCGTGGACGTCTGCGCCTGCTGCGGCACGCACGTGGAGCGGACGGGCGAGATCGGGCTCATCAAGATTTTCTCCTGCCAGAAATTCCACGAGGGCGTGCGCCTGGAGCTGCTCTGCGGCGGCCCGGCCTATACATATCTCAGCGGCATCCAGGAGCAGAACCGGGAGAACTCGGGGCTCCTTTCCGCCAAGCCGCTGGAGACGGCCGCCGCCGTGCGCCGGCTGCTGGACGAGCAGGCGGCGCTGAAGCTGCGCGCCGGCCAGCTCGAGGAGCAGGCGTTCGCGCAGAAGGCGCAGGCGCTCGCCGGAACGGGCGACGCGCTGATCTTCGAGCCGGGACTTTCGCCCGAGGGCGTGCGCCGGCTCTGCGCGGCGGTGCTGGAGACGTGCGGAGGCGTCGCGGCGGTCTTTTCCGGGGCGGACGGCGAGGGCTACAAGTATGCCGTCGGCCGGGAAAACGGCGACGTGCGCGCGCTCGTGAAGGCGCTCAACGAGACGCTCTCCGGCCGCGGCGGCGGCAAGCCCTTCTTCGCGCAGGGCTCCGTGCAGGCCGCGCGGGCGCAGATCGAAGCGTTCTGGAAAGGCGGGCGGGTCTGATGCTGCAGAATATTGCGCCGCATGTCTATCACAACGAGATTTCCTTCCGGGCGCCCGGACCGGACGATTATGTTCTGGCGTTTTCGGGGAAAGATACCATTTATGGAGAAAAGACGGAGAACGCTTTCCGGCTGCCGCGCCTGCGGGAGTTGGAGCCGCGGCCGGAGCGCCTGCAGTACCTCTTCTCCATCGACGAGACGGCCTACGAGCTGTGGGAGGGCGGAACGCCGCCCGCGCCGCAGGGCGGCTTCGGGTATGTGAAAACCGGCGACGTGCGGGGGCTGCTGCCGCCGGAGACACGCTTCGCCTGCGCCGCGGGGGAGAGCCTGCGCCGCTGGTACGACGGCACGCGCTTCTGCGGCTGCTGCGGGGCGCGGATGGAGAAAAGCGGGACCGAGCGCGCGATGGTCTGCCCGCGGTGCGGCAACACGGTCTATCCCAAGATCTGCCCCGCCGTCATCGCGGCGGTGCACGACGGCGACCGGCTGGTGCTGACGCGCTACAAAAACAGGCCGTTCAAAAAATACGCCCTTGTCGCGGGCTTCGGCGAGATCGGCGAACCGATCGAGGACACCGTCCGGCGCGAGGTGTTCGAGGAGACGGGCCTGCGGGTCAAAAACCTCCGCTTCTACAAGTCCCAGCCCTGGGTCTACACCGACACGCTGCTGATGGGCTTCTACGCCGAGCTGGACGGGCCCGACGCGATCACGGTGCAGGAGGACGAGCTGGCGGAGGCCAGATGGTTCCGGCGCGAAGAGATTCCGGGCGACTACTCCGACATCAGCCTGACGGGCGAGATGATCGGGCGGTTCCGCGCGGGGGAAATGTGAATAGAGTGTAATATTTTCGCCGAATACTTTTCTTTTTCGGCGTGATGTTGTAAGATAATTGAAGTTTGCGACAGAAAGAGGGCACCGGAATGCAGGAAGAGGAACAAAAGCTGGCGAAGAACGAGCCGGCAGATACAAAAGAAGAGAAAAAACCGGAGGACAACCCCAATTCGGTGCAGGGCTCCCGGGACTTCACCAGGCGCAGTCTGCTGCACGTGCTGTGCAGCGGCTATCTGCTGTACCTGAGCTACAAGCTGATCCGCGGCTTTCTCGAAGAATACCCCGTGAAGGGCTGGACCGGCACCACCATCATGTGCCTCGCGGGAGCGGCGGTTTTCATCGGCGTGTCCGCCGTGCTGCTGACCGGCTGCGTCCGCCGCCTCATCCAACGCGCCCGCGACGAGCGGGAGAATCAAACGACGGAAAGGAACAAAAACGATGGATAGTCCGATGCTCCTGCTTGACGCCATAGCGCTCGGCTGCGGCGGATACTGCATGTATACCTGGCTGCGGCTGCTGATTGAAAAGAGGCTGTTCAAAAACGGCCTGCTCGTGCCGAAGGAGAAAAAGGTCTCCGACTGCTCGGACGAGAAAGCCTACATCGCCTATATCATGCCGCCGCTTGCGCTGCTCGCCGTGGTGACGACGATCTACGCCGTGCTCATCACGCTCAACGACAACCTCAAAACGCCGATCTACTCCGGCTACTGGAGCTTCGTGGTGCTGGCCGCCGCGCTGGCGCCCATCGTGTGGTATGCCGTCCGCAACTCGAGAGCGAACCGGATGTATTTCGGCATGTAGCGCGCGCCCGGCGGCATCCGCCGGAAAACGCGGAACCGTGATCTTTTTGCGCCTGCGGGCGCGGACTCTGCTGGGCTTTTGGCCGTCTGCGCATAAGCCGAGCGATAAGAACTGGAGGATACCCCATTGCCTGACCTGAGAGAAGAAATCAGCCGCCGCCGCACCTTTGCGATCATCTCGCACCCGGACGCCGGCAAGACCACCCTGACGGAAAAATTCCTGCTGTACGGCGGGGCGATCGCGCAGGCCGGCGCGGTCAAGGGAAAAAAGAACAGCCGGGCCGCCGTGTCCGACTGGATGGAGATTGAAAAGCAGCGCGGCATCTCGGTCACGTCGTCCGTCATGCAGTTCCAGTACGAGGGCTTCTGCATCAACATCCTCGATACGCCGGGCCACCAGGACTTTTCCGAGGACACCTACCGCACGCTGATGGCGGCCGACTCCGCCGTCATGGTCATCGACGGCAGCAAGGGCGTCGAGGCGCAGACGCGCAAGCTCTTCAAGGTCTGCGCGATGCGGCACATCCCCATTTTTACCTTTATCAACAAGATGGACCGTGAGACGAAGGACCCGTTCGCGCTGCTCGACGAGCTGGAAAACGAGCTCGGCATCGAGACCTACGCCTGCAACTGGCCCATCGGCTGCGGCAAGGAATTTCAGGGCGTGTACGACCGCCGGGGCGGGCAGCTGCTGTTTTTCTCGGGCGCGTCCGGCAAAAGCCGCGCGGCCAAGCTGGAGGTCGAGCTGACGGACCCGATGGTCGCCGACGTGATCGGCGAGCGCCGCCACCGGCAGCTCATGGACGACGTGGAGCTTCTGGGCGCGGGCCGCGAGTTCGACATGAAGGAAGTGCGCGCCGGAACCCTCTCGCCGGTGTTTTTCGGCTCCGCCCTCACGAATTTCGGCGTGGAGCCGTTCCTCGAGGAATTTCTGCGCATGACGCCGAGCCCCCTGCCGCGCGAGGCCGACTGCGGCCTCATCGACACCTTCGACCCCGATTTTTCGGCCTTCGTCTTCAAGATTCAGGCCAACATGAACAAGGCCCACCGCGACCGGCTGGCTTTTCTGCGCATCTGCTCGGGTAAATTCGAGCGCGACGCGGAATACTACCATGTGCAGGGCAACAAAAAAATGCGCCTGTCGCAGCCGCAACAGCTCATGGCGCAGGAGCGCGAGATCGTGGACGAGGCCTACGCGGGCGACATCATCGGCGTCTTCGACCCCGGCATCTTCTCCATCGGCGACACGATCTGCGAGCCGGGAAAGAAATTCCGCTTCGGCGGCATCCCGACCTTCGCGCCCGAGCACTTCTCGCGCGTGAGTCCGATGGACTCCATGAAGCGCAAGCAGTTTCTCAAGGGCACAGAGCAGATCGCCCAGGAGGGCGCCATCCAGATCTTCAAGGTGCCGGGCAGCGGCATGGAGGAGGTCATCGTCGGCGTCGTCGGCACGCTGCAGTTCGACGTGTTCGAGTACCGGATGCGCGCGGAATACGGCGTCGAGCTGCGCATGACGGGCCTGCCCTACGAGCAGCTGCGGTTTATCGTCAGCGCGCCTGTCGCAGATCTCAAGGAGCTGAACCTCACGTCCGACGCGGAGCTGCTCGAGGACTACCGCGGCCGGAGCCTGCTGGTCTTCTCGAGCCTGTGGTCGATCGACTATATCAAAAAACGCAATCCCGGCCTGGAGCTGGCGGAAACAGCGCAGTAAGCCTGCGCGGAATATGGAGGAATTACAATGACAGAACTCACCATGAAAAACTTTGAAACCGAGGTCATGCAGGAAACAAAGCTGACGGTCGTGGACTTCTGGGCAAGCTGGTGCGGGCCCTGCAAGATGCTCTCACCTGTCGTCGAGGCGCTGAGCGAGGAGCTGCCGGACGTCAAATTCTGCAAGGTCAACATCGACGACGAGCAGGAGCTGGCCATGCGGTTCCGCATCGAGTCGATCCCGACGCTGCTGTTCGTCAAAAACGGCAAGGTCGAAAAGAAGCTGGTCGGCTTCCGGCCGAAGGAAGAGCTCCGCAAAGAGCTCGAAAGCATGCAATAAAAAAGACCGGCTGCCGCAGAATGACGCGCACGCTGCGGCAGCCAAAAAACCCGCAAAAATCAAACGATTTTTGCGGGTTTTATCGCCTGCGGCGGGTGATTGAATGTGAAAGGGGCTTCAAAGCCGCCCTTTTCACAATTTTTTTGCCGGGATGACGTCTGGACCGGTCCGTCGGAGCCGCCTGCGGCGGCTCCGGCCTTTTTATGCGTGGTCCTTGAGATACCCCATCAGCATGGACTCGTCCTCGTGGTCGCTGGCAAAGAGCTCGAGATCCTCGTTGCGGTCCTCGATCAGCTTGCCGATGGCAAGGTAGCGGGAAAAGACGGACTTGAGGTCGAAACGGTCGCCGTTCGCGCTCTCGAGCCATACGCTGCCCTTGCAGTGGTCGATGGTTTTCCAGAAATCTTCAATGTCGGTCACGTTCTTCAGTTTCATCAGACGCGCCTCCTTTCAGTTGTTGCGGGGGATACCCCTATTATTACACAGAAAACAGCAAATCGCAATAGGTTGGCACAGGCCAGTAATCGCTCGCGACGAGCGTCTCCATGTGGTCGATGGTCTCGCGCAGGCGGTTCATGCCGGCGAAGAGCACGTCGTGGCAGTAGTTCATCTCCTCCTGACCGGTCAGGGACGGAGACATGGTTTCGAGCGCGGTTTTGAGCTCGGCGCAGCGGTCGAGCAGCTCCTCGTCGAGGTGGCTCACGGAGCCGGCCAGCGCGGTTTCCACGCGGCAGGAATCGCCGGGCAGCGCGGACTTCTTGGCCTGGATCGTCTGGCACAGCGCGCCGGAGTAGGTGATGCCGGCCCCGAGCAGCATGTGCTGCACCATATCGACGAGCGTGGCGGCCTCGATGCGGATGATCTTGCAGTAGTTCTCCATGTGGATCTCATGCCGCGCCATCATCTCGCCCCGCGTCAGCACGCCGTGCTTGAGCATGAGCGCCACGTTCTTGTCGAGCACGAACGCGGGCACGGCCTCGGGCGTGCTGCGCAGGTTGGCCAGGCCGCGCCGTTCGGCCTCCCGCACCCAGCTCTCCTCATAGCCGTTGCCGTTGAAGAGGATGCGGCGGTGGGCGGCGAGGGATTCCTTGATGAGCGCGTGCAGATCGCTCTCGAAGCTGACCGAGCCCTCGAGCCGGTCGGCGAAGCGGCTGAGCTCCTCGGCCATGATCGTGTTGAGCGCGATGTTCGGGCCCGCGATGGACTGGCTCGAGCCGAGCATCCGGAACTCGAACTTGTTGCCGGTAAAGGCGACGGGCGAGGTACGGTTGCGGTCGGTCGTGTCCTGCGGGATGGTCGGCAGCACGTCCACGCCGATGCGCAGCGCGCGCTTGCCGCGGTCAGTGTAGCTGGTGTCGCCCAGGATGGCCTCGATGATGTCCATCAGCTCGTCGCCGAGGAAGATGGAGATGATCGCGGGAGGCGCCTCCTGCGCGCCGAGGCGGTGGTCGTTGCCCGCGAAGGCGACGGTCGAGCGCAGCAGCTCCTGGTATTCGTCCACGCCCTGGATGAACGCGGTCAGAAACAGCAGGAACTGCGCGTTCTGGCTCGGCGTCTTGCCGGGGGCGAAGAGGTTTTTGCCGGTGTCGGTGGCGAGAGACCAGTTGTTGTGCTTGCCGCTGCCGTTGACGCCCGCGAAGGGCTTCTCATGCAGCAGGCACACGAGCCCGTGCCGGTCGGCGACCTTCTTCATGACCTCCATGGTGAGCTGGTTCTGGTCGCAGGCGGTGTTGGCGTCGCAGTAGATCGGCGCCATCTCGTGCTGGGACGGGGCGACCTCGTTGTGCTTTGTCTTGGAGTAGATGCCGAGCTTCCACAGCTCCTCGTCGAGATCCTGCATATACGCCGATACGCGCGGGCGGATGGAGCCGAAGTAGTGGTCGTCGAGCTCCTGGCCCTTGGGCGGCTTCGAGCCGAAGAGCGTCCGGCCGCACAGCCGCAGGTCCTCGCGCTGCAGAAACAGCTCCTTGTCCACAAGGAAGTACTCCTGCTCGGGGCCGACCTGCGCCGTGACCTTGGCCGTCGCCGTGTCGCCGAACAGCCGCAGCACGCGCAGCGCCTGGCGGCTCACGGCCTCCATCGAGCGCAGCAGCGGCGTCTTTTTGTCGAGCGCCTCGCCGGAATAGGAGCAGAAAACGGTCGGGATATAGAGGCTGTTGTCCTTGATGAAGGCGAAGGCCGTGGGGTCCCAGGCGGTGTAGCCTCTGGCCTCGAAGGTGGCGCGCAGGCCGCCCGACGGGAACGAGGAGGCGTCCGGCTCGCCGCGCACCAGCTCCTTGCCGGAGAAGTCCATGATGACGCGGCCGCCGCCGGCGGGGGAGATGAAGCTGTCGTGCTTTTCGGCGGTGAACCCGGTCATCGGCTGGAACCAGTGGGTGAAGTGCGTCGCTCCGTGGCTGAGCGCCCAGGTCTTCATGCCGTCTGCGATGTTGTTGGCAACCTCGCGCGTGAGCGGCTGGCCGTCGTGCAGGCAGGCGCGCCAGGCGTCCATCGTCCCCTTGGGCACGTACTGCGCCATGGTGTCCTCGTTAAAAACACAGCTGCCGAACAGCTCCGGGATACGGCTTGTTTCCTTACTCATGATGGTTCCTCCTTTATTATTCACCGCTGCCGCCGTAGTTACTCAGAACGCGGGCGGACGGGTCGTTGACGTTGCAGCCCTCCCAGGCCTTGTTCGGCATCCAGAAATCCTTGACCATGGACGCCTGGCCGGGGTAGTATTTTTCAAAGATCTCGCGGTAGAGCAGACTTTCTTTCGTAAAAGGCCGGGCAAAATCGTAGCGCATCCGCTTGTTTTCGAACTCCGTGTCGGTATACAGCGCCTCGGCGTACGCCTTGAGATCGTCCACCATCGAGTGGCCCACGGCGTCGGAGAACGCGGCCTTCTGCCGCCACAGGATCTCGTCCGGCAGGATATGGTCGGCCTCGAAGGCCCGGCGGAGCAGGTATTTGCCCATGCTGTAGGAGTTGCGCTTGCGCGCGGGATCGAGGGACATCACGTATTTGACAAAGGCCAGATCGCCGAACGGCACGCGCGCCTCGATGGAGTTGACGGAAATGCAGCGGTCGGCCCGCAGCACGTCGTACATGTACAGCTCGTCCACCCGCTTTTTGGCCTCCTGCTGGAAGGCCTCGTCGGAGGGGGCAAAGTCGGTATACTTGTAGCCGAACAGCTCGTCGGAGATTTCGCCGGTCATGAGCACGCGCACGTCGGTCTGCTCGTGGATGGCCTTGCAGCACAGGTACATGCCGATGCTCGCGCGGACGGTGGTGATGTCCCAGGTGCCGAGCATCGCGACGACCTCGTCCAGGGCGTCCAGCACCTGCTGCTTCGTCATGATGACCTCGGTGTGCTCGGCGCCGATGAAGTCGGCGGCCTGCCGGGCGTATTTGAGATCGATGGGGTCCTGGTCCATGCCGATGGCGAACGTGCGGATTTTTTTGTGCAGGAGCTTGGCCGAGATCGCGCACACGAGGCTCGAATCGAGGCCGCCCGAAAGAAGAAAGCCGAGCGGCGCGTCCGCGTCCAGCCGCTTTTCCACGCCCGCGATCAGCAGCTCGCGGATTTTCCGGCAGGCCGTCCCGGTGTCGTCGGGGGAATACCGCTCCACGGTCGTGAGGTCGGCGTAGCGGACGAAGCGGCCCTGCGAGTAAAAATGTCCGGGCGGAAAGGGCGTGATCTCGCGGCACAGGCCGACGAGGTTTTTCGCCTCGCTGGCAAAGACGATGGAGCCGTCCTCCAGATACCCGTAGAACAGGGGGCGGATGCCGATGGGGTCGCGCGCGGCGATGTAGGAGTCCGTCTCGCCGTCGTAGATGACCATGGCGAACTCGGCGTCGAGCATCGGGAACATCGAGAGCCCGTATTCCCGGTACATGGGGAGGATGATCTCGCAGTCGGAGTCGCTGCAGAAGCGGTAGCCCTTTGCCTCGAGCTTCTTTTTGACGGCCCGGAAGCCGTAGAGCTCGCCGTTGCACACAACGCTGCTCGTGCCCAGATGGAACGGCTGCATGCCCTCCGGCTGCAGGCCCATGATGGAGAGCCGGTGGAAGCACAGCCGGCCGGACGGCGTTTCCTCGATCCGCGACAGATCCGGCCCGCGCGATTTGGTGCGGTCGAAATACCGCCGAAGCGTCGGCAGCGGGACCGCTTTACTGGTAAAGCCCATGATCGAACACATAATAAAAATAGCACCTCCAGATTTACGCCGGCAGTCACTTGTCCTATATTTTAGGACGAATTGCTGCCAAATCCGCGGTGCCACCTAAATTACTGTCCGATCGAAACAGTCTCTTTTGTCGGGCTCCAACAAGCCCGTGTGCCTTAACGCCGCACACTGCGTCTCGCTTACTGGGGGCCCGCCCCGTTCGGCTCGCTGCTCCGGAGTGTTATTCGCCTGAATTCCTGTGCCGGCTTCCCACTGCCGCCGGCTCTCTGCAACCGAGCACCCAGGCTACTTGTCTCCATCCACGCATTTTGCTGTATTAAAAAATATGTACGTATTCTAAGCCGCGAAGCCGCGAAAGTCAACCGTCATTTTGGACAAGATCGCGGGGCTTTTTCCAAAAAAACTTACTCTTTTTTACAAATTCCGCTTTTGCACAAAAATACCAAAGTGATGGTTCCATTTTTCCGGCGATTGCGGTAAAATAAGGTATCAAAGCGAAACGGAGATTTTATGAAGCTGCTCATCGCCTCCGACCTGCACGGGTCCGCCTGGTACACGCGCCTGCTGCTGGAGCGCGTCCGGGACGAAGCGCCCGACAAGCTCATCCTGCTCGGCGACATCCTGTACCACGGCCCGCGCAACGACCTGCCGCGCGAATACGCGCCGAAGGAAGTGATCGCCCTGCTCAACCCCCTCGCGCCGAAAATCCTCGCCGTGCGCGGCAACTGCGACTGCGAGGTCGATCAGATGGTGCTCTCGTTTCCCATGCTGGCCGACTACGCCGCGCTGTTTCTCGGCGGCCGGACCGTCTATCTCACGCACGGGCACACGGTGAACAAGGAGCATCCGCTGCCGCTCTCAGGAGGCGACATCCTGCTCTGCGGACACACGCACGTGCCCGCCTGCGACGACTGCGGAACGTTCTGGTATCTGAATCCCGGCTCCGTGTCCATCCCGAAGCTGGACACGCCCCACAGCTACATGAGCTGGGAGAACGGCGAATTTCTCTGGAAATCTCTCGGGGACGGGCGGGAATACCGCCGGTTTGCCCCTGAGAAAGCATGAAAGGACGGAATCATTATGAACCAGGAACAAAAAAAGCCTGACAGCCCCGCCGCGGACATGACCAAGCGCGTCAAGAACGTCAAGCTGGAGATCATTCTGCTGAACGTCGCGGTGCTGCTGGTCGGCGTCATCATGGTGGCCTTCCCGGACGCCTCGGCCGAGATCATCTGCCGCGTGCTCGGCATCATGCTCTGCGCCGCGGGCGTGTATCTGATGGTCAGCTACTTTGTGCGCAGCAAGCTCGTCGTGCTCGGCTCGTTCGCGCTCGTGCAGGGCGTGGTGCTCGCGGGGCTCGGCGCGTACATCCTCATCAAGCCGCAGTTCCTCGTGGCGATCATCACGGTCGTCCTCGCCATCGTTCTGATCGCGGGCGGCGCGATGAAGCTCCAGTACGCGATGGATTTCCTGCGTCTGAAGCTCTCCGGCTGGTGGTTTGAGCTGATCGGCGCGGTCTGCATGATCGTGCTCGGCGTGGTGGCGATCGCGAACCCGTTCGCCGCGGCGGCCACGCTGATGATCTACCTCGGCGTCTGCCTGATCGTGGACGCGATCTGGGATCTCGTCTCCATCACGGTTCTGAACGCGCAGCTCAAGACGCTGCGCAAGGACGCCAGCGCGGTGCTCAACGAGGTCGCCTCCGACGACACGGTCGTGGGATAAGCGCAGGCGCCGCCTCGCCTGCATGGGGAAATCCGCGAACCGCTCGTTCCCCATCTTTCTTTTCACAAGACAATGTAAATCTGCCGGCCGGGCCCATCCCAAAGAGGGAGGAGGCCCGGCCGGCGTTTTTTTACATCATCGCTTCCGCCGACATCATGCCGTCCACGGCCGCGGAGACGATGCCGCCGGCATAGCCCGCGCCCTCGCCGCAGGGATAGAGCCCGCGGATGTTGGCCTGGCGCGTCTCGTCGCGCAGGATGCGTACGGGGGACGAGCTGCGCGTCTCGGGGGCGGTTAAAACGGCGTCGGGGCCGGCGAAGCCGTGCAGCTTTTTGTCCAGCTCCGGGATGGCCTGCTCCAGAACGTGCGTGATCTGTTCCGGCAGCACCGCGTGCAGCTCGCAGAGCGTGACGCCGGGGCGGCAGCTGGGCCGGACGCTCCCCAGCTTTTCGCTCTTCCGATGCGCCAGAAAGTCCCCGGCGAGCTGCGCGGGCGCGTGATAATTGCTTCCTCCCGCCAGAAAGGCGGCTTTTTCAATGTCCCGCTGCCAGTACATCCCGCCGAGCGTGCTCTTGTCCGGAAAATCCTCCGGATTCAGCGTGACGAGCAGGGCCGCGTTCGCGTTTTCCCCGTCGCGGGCCGCGCTGCTCATGCCGTTCGTCACGACGCCGCCCTCCTCGGACGCGGCGGACACCACGCTGCCGCCGGGGCACATGCAGAAGGTGTAGGCCGAGCCGCCGTCCGGCAGCTGCACGTTCAGCTTGTAGTCGGCGGGCGGCAGGTACGGGCTCTTTGCGAAGGGGCCGTACTGCGCCTCGTTTATCAGGCTCTGGCGGTGCTCAATGCGCACGCCCATGGAAAACGGCTTCGGCTCCATCGCGGCGCCCAGCGCGTGCAGCATCCGGAAGGTGTCGCGCGCGCTGTGGCCCACGGCGAGCAGCACCCGCGAGCAGCCAAGCTCCGCGCGTTCGCCGGCGCACTCCGTTTGCAGGCCCGTCACGCGGCCGTCCGCGGTCTCGATGCCGGTCACCTTCGTGCCGAAGCGCACCTCGCCGCCCGCCTCGATAATCCGCTCTCGCAGGTTCTGCACCACTGTCACCAGCACGTCCGTGCCGATGTGCGGCTTGGCGTCGAAGAGGATGTCCTCGTGCGCGCCCGCAGCGGCGAACTGCTCGAGGATCCAGCGGATGCGCTCGTTTTTGACGCCGGTCGTGAGCTTGCCGTCGGAGAACGTGCCCGCGCCGCCCTCGCCGAACTGGACGTTGCACTCGGGGTCGAGCGCGCCCGTCTGCCAGAAGCGCTCGACCTTCTCCCGCCGCGTTTCGGCGTCCTGTCCCCGTTCGAGGACGATCGGGCGCAGGCCCGCCTCGGCCAGCACAAGCGCCGCGAACATCCCGGCCGGGCCGAAGCCCACCACGACCGGCCGGTCGGCCTGCGCGCGGACGGGCCGCGGCACCTCGTATTCCGGGTCGCAGGCGACGGACGCCTTCGGGCAGTGGGCCATTTTCAGAATTTTGTCCTCGCGCCCCTTGACGAGCACGTCCACGGTGCAGAGGATGCGCACGTCCGTTTTTTTGCGCGCGTCGACGGACTTTTTGCGCAGATCGAGCCGCTTGATCTGCGTCTCGGGGATGCGAAGCTGCCGGGCGGCCAGCTGCACGAGCCGCGCCATATCCTGCCCCGGCGTCAGGGAGAGATCGCGAATCCGGATCATCTGTCCGCCTCCCTTGCCGCGCCGCCGAGACGCCCCGCCAGGCGTCCGGACGACCAGGCCCACTGCAGGTTGTAGCCGCCGCAGTCGCCGTCCACGTCCAGCACCTCGCCCGCCGCGAATACGCCGGGGGCGAGGCGGCTCTCCAGGGTCTCGGGGTCAAATTCCGCGCACGGCACGCCGCCGGCCGTGACCTGCGCGCTGTCCATGCCCATGACGCCGTCCGTCTCCAGCGCGTAGCGCTTCGCCATGGCGGCCACGGCCGCCAGCTCGTCCTTTGTCAGAGCGGAAAGCGGCGCCTGCATCGGAAGCCCGCAGCGGCGCACGATGGTCTTTCCGAGCCGCGACTGCAGCGCGCCCGACAGCAGCTCCTCCGCCGGCAGCTCCGGAAACGCCGCCTGCCGCGCGGACAAAAGCGCCAGCACGTCCCCGCGGGAATAGTCCCGCAGCAGGTCGAGCAGCAGAGTGCCGCCGCCCGAGACGGAAACGGCGCGGGACAGCTCGAACGCGGCCGGCCCGCTGAGGCCGAAATCCGTGAACTGCAGCTCGCCCGCCGTCTCCGCCAGCGTCCGGCCGTCCTTTTCGTAGACGGCCGTTCCGTCGGCGCGCACGCCCTTCAGGGCCCGCACCCACTGGGGGTCGGTTTTGATCTGCGTGAGGCTGGGGTACAGCGCCGTGCACGTGTGGCCGAGCATCCCCAGAAGCCGGTAGCCCGCGTGCGTGCCGCCGAGCTTTTTGCCCGCGCAGCCGCCGGCCGCGACGATGAGCCGGTCGCAGAACCACTCGCCGGACGTGGCCGTGACGCGCCAGCCGCGCGCTTTTTTGGAGAGCTCCAGCACGTCCGCGCTGCATACGCTCTGCACGCCGCGCGCGCCGAGGGCGAAGCGCAGCACGTCGGAGACGCTGTTGGCCTGGTCGGACAGGGGATAGACCCGGCCCGACGGCTCCGTGACGGTCAGAAGCCCCAGCGAGCGGAAAAAGGCCAGCGTCTCGTCGACCCCGAAGGCGCTGAGCGCGGGCAGAACAAAATCCGGCCGCGCGCCGTGGTAGTTCGCCGGCATCAGGTTCCGGTTCGTGAGATTGCACCGGCCGTTGCCCGTGGCGAGGAGCTTCCTGCCGACGCGGGCCTGCCGTTCGAGCAGCGTCACCCGGTTTTCGGGGTCCTCCGCCGCCGTGAGCGCCGCCATCATTCCCGCCGCGCCGCCGCCGATGACCAAAACCTTCATTCCGTGTTCTCCTTACATTTGAGATTCTGAAACACAGTATAGCCGAAATCTCCGGGATTCTCAACCCGTGCTTTTCATTTTCCGCCCCGTGTGCTATGATAACAGCGAGGTGAAGGAGATGCAGTATTCCTATGAATATTATCAAAAGAGCGCCGACTATGTGAAAAGCCGCGCGCCGTTCGCGCCGGAGCTGGCCGTCATTCTGGGGTCGTCGCTCGGGCCGCTGGCCGCGAAGCTGGAGAACCCGGTCGAGATCCCCTATGCCGAGATTCCCAACTTCCTGCTCTCCACCGCGCCGGGCCACGCGGGCAAGCTGATCTTCGGCACGCTCGAGGGGAAAAAGCTCGTGTGCATGTCGGGCCGGTTCCACTCCTACGAGGGCTACGACTTTGAGCAGCTCGCGGCGCCGGTGCGGCTGTTCAGGCTCTTGGGCGCGCGGGCGGCGATCCTCACGAACGCGGCGGGCGGCGTCAATCTCGGCTACCGGCCCGGCGACGTGATGGTGATTTCCGACCATATCAAGTTCTCGGGCAGCAGCCCGATGCGCGGCAGAAACGTGGACGAGTTCGGCCCCCGCTTCTTCGACGTGACGAGGATGTACACGCCGGAGCTGCGGCAGCTGGCCCTGCGGCTGGCGGAGGGCAGCGGCCTGCGCGTGCACGAGGGCGTCTATTTCTTCATGACCGGCCCGCAGTTCGAGACGCCCGCCGAAATCCGCGCCATCCGCGCGCTCGGCGGCGACGCGGTGGGCATGTCCACGGTGACGGAGGCCCTGACGGCGGCGCACTGCGGCATGCCGGTGCTGGCCTTCTCCGTCATCACGAACATGGCCGCCGGCGTGCTGGACAGGCCCCTCTCGGGCGCCGAGGTGGACGAGACCGGCAAGACCGTGGCCGAGGCGTTCAGCCGCTATCTGGCCCGGATTATCCGGGAAATGTAGGTGAAAGCATGGAAAATACACGCGCGGACGCGGGACTCGCGTTCCTGCTGCAGTATGAAAACGTGGCCTGGTATGAGCGCGGCGCGGTGCGCATCCTCGACCGGCGCGTCTATCCGGGCAAGGTCTCGTTTGTGACGTGCAGAACGCACGGCGAGGTCGCGCAGGCCATCGCCGACATGGTGACGCAGAGCGCCGGCCCGTACACGGCGGCGGCCATGGGCATGGCGCTGGCGGCGTACGAGTGCCGGGAGAAAACGGCGGCGGAGCAGCTGGCGTATCTGACGGCCGCCGCCGATACGCTCGCGCACGCGCGGCCCACGACGGCCAAGCGGATGGAGCTCGTGACGGCGGGCTGCCTCGCGGCGGGCAAGCAGGCGATCGAAGCGGGAGAGCCGGCCGGGGACGCGATCTTCGCGCACGCGCTCCGCGCCAACGACAGCCGCTACCGCAAGATCGAGACAATCGCCGGGCATCTGGTCGATCTGTTCCCGCAGAACGGCACGGTCATGACCCAGTGCTTCGGCGAGACGATTGTCGGCATGATGCTGAAGACCGCGCGGGCGCGCGGCAGCGCCCTGCGCATCTTCTGCCCCGAGACGAGGCCGTACTTCCAGGGCGCGCGGCTGACCGCGACCGTCTGCCGCGACATGGGCTTCGACGTGACGGTCATCACCGACAACATGCCCGCCTATGTCATGCAGCGCGAGAAGGTGGACGTGTTCACCTGCGCGGCGGACGCCATCTGCCTCGACGGGTGGGTGTTCAACAAGGTCGGCACCTTTCAGATCGCGATTGCGGCCAACTATCTGGGCATCCCCGCCTTTGTGACCGGCGCGCCGGACATCGGCAGCCCCCGGCACGAGGACGTGAAAATCGAGCTGCGCGACCCGGCCTTCACGCTGCAGGCCATGGGCGTGCGCACGGCGGCCGAGGGCGTGAAGGGCTATTATCCCGCGTTCGACGCCACCCCGCCGCACCTCATCTCCGGCATCGTGACCGACCGGGGCGTGTTCTCCCCGTTCGATCTGCCGCGCTACTTTGAAAACGGCGGCGCGGGCGAATACGAAATGGTCATTTGATTTATCAGGAGGAGCCATGCTCAATCAGTTTTCCAGAACGGAGCTGCTGCTCGGCAGGGACGCCATGGAGCGGCTTTTCAAGGCCCGCGTCGCGGTATTCGGCATCGGCGGCGTGGGCGGCTACGCGGTCGAGGCCCTCGCGCGCAGCGGCATCGGGACGCTCGATCTCATCGACAACGACCGCGTGTGCCTCACGAACCTCAACCGGCAGATCATCGCCACGCACAGGACCGTGGGGATGTACAAGGTGGACGCCGCGAAGGAGCGGATTTTGGAGATCAATCCGAACGCCGCGGTCAACGCCTTCCCGTGCTTTTACACGCCGGAGACCGCCCAGCAGTTCGACTTCACCCTGTACGACTACGTGATCGACGCCATCGACACCGTGACCGGCAAGCTCTCGCTCGTCATGCAGGCGGAGCAGGTCGGCACGCCGGTCATCAGCTGCATGGGCGCTGGCAACAAGCTCGACCCCACGGCCTTCGAGGTGGCGGACATCTACGAGACGTCCGTGTGTCCGCTCGCGCGCGTGATGCGCACGGAGCTGAGAAAGCGCGGCGTCGGACATCTGAAGGTGGTCTATTCCAGAGAGCCGCCGCTCCGGCCCGCGGAGGCGTGCGAGGAGGACGGCGGCGTGCGCCGGTCCGTTCCCGGCAGCACCGCCTTTGTGCCGGCGGTCGCCGGGCTGATTCTCGCGGGAGAGGTCGTCAAGGATCTGGCAAAGGGGGAGTAAAAGATGGGACAGCAGACCTGGCTGCAGAAGAACAGAATCTATCTGTGGGGCGTCGCGGTCGTGCTCGTGATTTTGTACATCGTGGCGTTTCTCATCACGCCGACGGAGACGGCGGTGGACTATTCCGGCCAGGCGGCGGCCTACAGCGCCTCCGACGAGAGCTGGTCGCAGACGCGCGCCGTGGAGCTGCACGGGACGCTCACCAAGTACGTCATCGGGAAGGACAGCTTCCGCGGCACGCTCACGGTGAGTGGCGTCGAGGGCCTGGACGGGACGCTGACGCTCGCCATGACGCGCGAGAACGGGCGCTGGACGGGCGGCTTTGAAACCGCCGGCGGCCAGCCCGCCAGGACCGGCGTCTATGGCGTCGGGGCCGACCGGGACTTCCGGAATGTCGCCGTGGCGCTCCGCGGGGACGGGCAGGCGGACGGCGGCTTCGACGCGGGCACCGCGGTATTCCTCGCCCCCGGCGCCTCCGGCCGCTACGCCGCGCTGGCGCTGTTCCGCGAATACTGGGGCGCGCAGACAGACCCCGCTTCCGCTCAATAATTCGCCATAGACTCAAAGTCTCGCAGAGTTTGCGCCCGCAGGCGCAAAAAAAATTGTAAATCCGCTTTTTTTGTCGAAGAAGGCCCATCGGGCTTTCTTCGACAGTCTGAAAGCCTCGCAAAAATCCGAAGATTTTTGCGAGGCTTTTTGCTGGCTTTTTGGGCCGCCGCATCTTGCGGCGGCCCCTGCGCAGCTTTAACGGATGAGCGTGACGGTGCGGAAGACGACGGCGAGGGTGTTGGCGACGGTGGACATGGTTTTGATGAAGATGTCCAGCGCCACGCCCACGACGTCCTTGCGGGTGTCGCCGACCGTGTCGCCCACGACGGCGGCCTTGTGCGCGGCGGAGCCCTTGCCGACGCCCTTCAGGAAGCTGCCCTCGATGTATTTCTTCGCGTTGTCGAACGCGCCGCCGGAGTTGCCCATGAAGATCGCGCGCGGGATCGCCACGATCGTCGCGCCGATGAGCAGGCCGCCGACGAACTCGACGCCGAACAGGAAGCCGCCCACGATGGGGATGATGAGCGCCAGCACGGACGGCAGGAGCATCTTCCGCAGCGCCTGCCGCGCCGCCATTTCGATGAGCGCGTTGTAGTCCGGTCGGACGGAGCCCTCCAGAACGCCGGGCTTCGAGAGCTGCCGGTCGCCCTCGTCGGCCATGAGGCGGGCGGATTCGATGGTGTTGTCGGTCAGAAGCGCGCAGAAGTACTCCACGAGCGCGCCGCCGATGATGCCGCCGGCGACCACGACGTAGGACGCGATGTTCAGCACCGGCTCCGCGCCGATGGCCGTGTAGTTGCCCACGTACGCCACGATCAGCGAGACGGTCGCGAATGCGGCCGAGCCGATGGCAAAGCCCTTGCCGATGGCGGCCGTCGTGTTGCCGACCGCGTCGAGCTTGTCGGTGATGACGCGCACGTCTTCTTCCAGGTGGCAGGACTCCGCCAGACCGCCCGCGTTGTCCGCGATGGGCCCGAACGCGTCGATGGAGACCGTCGCGCCCACGAAGGCCAGCATGCCGAGGCTCGAGAGCGCGATGCCGTAGGTGCCGCAGACCCGGCCGGAGAGGAACAGCGCCACGCCGATGAGCACGATGGGCAGCAGGCAAGAGCGCGAGCCGATGGCGTCGCCCTTCGTGATGACGAACGCGCTGCCCTCGGACGCGATCTCCGCCAGGCGGCGGGTCGGCCGGTAGTCGGTGCTGGTATAGTATTCCGTGATGGAGCCGATGGCGATGCCGCTCAGGATGCCCAGCACGCTGGAGACCCACGGCGACAGCCAGCCGAGCTGGAAGGAACCGTAGAGCGGAACGCCGGCAAAAACCACCTTTGCCGCGGCGAGCCCGCCCGCGACGGTGAGCCCGGCGGAGATCCAGGTGGCGAGATTCAGCTCGCGCGAGGGATTCGCGCCCATTTTACGCACGGCCGCGTACCCGAGCCCGAGCAGGCAGCCGAGCAGGCCCGCGCCCGCGAGCACGATGGGGAAGACGGTGGTCGCCGTGAAGGTGTCGGACGTGACGGCCGCGCCGCCGGCCAGCGCGCCGCGGTAGATCGTCACCGCGATCATCAGGGCCGCCGCCATGGTGGCGACGAAGCTCTCGAGCAGGTCCGAGCAGTTGCCCGCGATGTCGTTCACGTTGTCGCCGATGAAGTCTGCGATCACGTTCGGCACGCGGCTGTCGTCCTCGGGCAGGTCGTGGCGGAGCTTCGCGAGAATGTCGGAGGAGATGTCGGCGGCCTTCGTGTAGTTGCCGCCCGCGACCCGGTTGAACATGGCGACGAGCGAGCAGCCCAGCGAGTAGGTCGTCACGCGCGTGACGGAAGGATTGCATTCGAGCTTCGCCAGAAAGCCCGTGCCGACGGCCTCGGGATCGATGCCGTTCCAGATCAGGAGCACCGCAACCATGCCCAGCATGCCGAACGCCTGCACGCTCAGGCCGCTCACGCTGCCGCCGCACAGCGCGACCTTGACGGTCTCGCCGATGGAGCGCGTCTGGCGCGCGCGGTTGGCCGTGCGCACGTTGGCGTACGTCGCGCTGCGCATGCCCAGCACGCACACCGCGCTCGACATGCACGCGCCCATCAGAAAGGTGAGGCCGCTCGTCTTTTCCACGAACAGGCTGAACACCACCGCGACGATGAGCACAACGAGACCGATGCTTTTGAATTCCGTTTTCAGGAAGGTGGACGCGCCGCTGCGGATGATGCCGGCCATGTCCGCCATCTCCGCCGTGCCCTCCGGCATTTTCCGGATGCGGAAGAACTGAAAGAACACATACGCGACCGTCAGCACGATCACGCACAGGACCAGTAGCCATGCCATGACAAATGACGCCTCCTTCATGTTGTCGGTGTGAAGCCGCAGCTGCCGGCTTCCGTGTCGGCGGGAATTTTCAAGCGCCAAATTTCTCACAATTATAATATACTACAAAAAAACGGACTGTCAAGAGATAATTTTGTGCAAAAAAGCGAAAATCCGGGCAATAAAAAGCCGCGCGGACTGTTCCGCGCGGCGTGAATGCGGCTCTCAGGCGGGCAGGATCTCCAGCCAGTAGCCGTCCGGGTCCTGGATGAAATAGATGCCCATGGCCGGATTTTCATAGCAGATGCAGTTCATCTGCCGATGCAGGGCGTGCGCGGCGGCAAAATCGTCCGCGCGGAAGGCCAGGTGAAACTCCTGCTCTCCGAGATCATAGGGCTGGCTGTGCTCCCGCAGCCAGGTGAGCTCCAGCTCGAAGTCCGTCTCGCCGTTTCCGACGTATACGATCACGAACGAGCCGTCCGGCGCCGTCTTCCGGCGGCGCTCCGTCAGGCCGAGCGCCTGGCGGTAGAAGGCGAGGGAGCGGTCGAGGTCGGTCACGTTGTAGTTTTCGTGGATCATTTTGAATGTCATGGCAAACCATCCTTTCGTTCCTGAAAAATCGGCCGGGCGCGGTCAGCTCCGCAGAAGCGCCAGCAGCGCCTCCGCCAGGCCGTCCTGCTCGTTGGTTTTCGTCACCAGATCGGCCTCGGCGAGCACCTCCGGCGCGGCGTTGCCCATCGCGACGCCGCAGCCCGCGTATTCGATCATGGTGGCGTCGTTCGTTCCGTCGCCGAAGGCCGCGCAGTTTTCGCGGGGAATGCCGAGATAGCCGCAGAGAAACCGCAGCGCCGCGCCCTTGGTCGCGTCCTTCGCATTGACCTCGATGTTGCTGGCGATGGAGGTGGAGACGGCGTAATCCGGAAAGCGCCGGAGCATCTGCGCGAGATACGCCTCCTTTTCAGGGACGGTCCGGAAGTAGACCTGCAGCTTCTGCACCGGCTCGGTTTTCAGAAGCTTCTCGCGCGCCGTGTCCATGGGGGAATAGATCATCCGCAGCATGCCGGTCAGAACCGGCTCGTCGGAAAAGCCGCCGAGCCGGGCGTAGTCCTGCGGGCGCATCCAGCCGCGCCCGTCCTGATAGCAGCCCACGATGGCCGGGAGGCTGTAGAGGTAGTCCGACATGCGCGCGGCCTGCGCCGGCGTCATCATCGCCTCGCGCAGCACGCGCCGGCCCGGGACGTCGTACACCTCTGCGCCGTTGACCGTGATGGCGTAGCGCAGCTCTGGCAGCGTGCGCACCGGCTCGGGCATCGTGTCGTAGAGCCGGCCCGTGACCGGCACGAGCAGGACGCCGGCCCGGCGCGCCTCGTCCAGCGCGGCATAGGTAGCGGGGGAGATCGATTTGTCCTCTTTCAAAAGTGTGCCATCGAGATCGAAGGCGACAAGCTGCAGGTTCATGTTTGTTTACCGTGTTTCTGAAGGATACCCCCTATTTTACCGGCTTCGACATTTCCTGTCAAGCCCGGCGGCTTGTGTTGACTTTCTCCGGCCGGGTGGGTAGAATGAAACTGGTATTCCGGATACGGAGAATTTTTGACGAACGGATGGGGCCAGACCATGATACGCACCTACACGCTCAGCGGCGGAGAGGGCAAGCCGCTCTACGAGCAGCTCTACGAACAGCTCAAGCACGAGATTCTCACCGGCGCGCTCGCGGGCGGGGAAAAGCTGCCGTCCAAGCGCGCGCTGGCGGAGCATCTGGGCATCAGCAAGATCACCGTCGAGACGGCCTACGCCCAGCTGATGGCCGAGGGCTACCTCTACTCGCGCGAGCGGGCCGGCTATTTCGTCGAGAGCATCCCGCTGCCCGACGCGCCGCCCTCCGCGCCGCCGCCCGCGCCGGAGCCGCCGCGCGAGGCGCCGAAGCGCAGCCCGTCCGCGGAGCGGTTCCCGTTCTCCGTGTGGGCGCGGCTGATGCGCGGGGTCATTCTCGACCAGTACCAGGATCTGCTGGGCCCCGTGCCCAGCATGGGCATGCCCGCCCTGCGCGGGGCCATCGCGGCGGAGCTGCTGCGCGAGCGGGGCATGGAGGTTCTGCCGGAGCAGATCGTGATCGGAGCCGGCACCGAATACTTCTACAGCCTGATCGTGCAGCTTCTGGGCCGCGAGCGCGTGTATGCCATCGAGGAGCCGGGACACCGTAAGATCGCGCGGGCGTATCTCGCCAACGGGGCGCGGGTTGTGCCCATCGCCATGGACCGGGACGGACTGCTGCCGGACGAGCTGGAGAAAAGCGGCGCGTCGGTCGTGCACCTGTCCCCGTCGCACCACTATCCCACGGGCATCGTGACGCCCATCGGCCGCCGGCAGGCGCTCATGCGCTGGCTCTCGGCCAGGGAGGACCGCTATGCGGTCGAGGACGACTACGATTCGGAGTTCCGCTTCGCGGGCCGGCCGATCCCCACCATGCAGAGCATGGATACGACGGGCCGGCTCCTGTACCTCAACACGTTCTCCCGCACGATCGCGCCGTCCCTGCGCATCAGCTATCTCATTCTGCCGCGGGCCGCGCTGGCGCTGTGGCGCGGTCGCGTGGGCTTCTACAGCTGCGCCGTGCCCAGCTTCGAGCAGCTCACGCTGACACGGTTTTTGAGCGAGGGCTATTTCGACAAGCACGTCAGCCGCATGAAGAAATACTACCGGGGCGTGCGCGCGCGGCTTCTGTCGGCGCTGGCCGCGTCGCCGCTGGCCGGCCGCTGCACGGTGCTGGACGCGGGCGCGGGGCTGCACTTTCTCGTGCGGATCCGGACGGACAGGACGCAGGAGCAGCTGCGGGCGCTGCTGGACGCCGCGGGCCTGCGGCTGCCGTTTCTGTCGTCGTTCTACATGGCAGAGCCCGCGCCCGATTCGCGCCTGTGCGTCGTGGTGGACTACGCCGACGCCGACCCGGACGCGCTTGAGGCGGGCCTGGCTAGGCTGTCTCAATATAGCGGCTGCTTGTAAAGCCGATGAGACCGCTGTAGCGCGTCGTGTACCAGCCGTCGTATTCCCCCAGGATCTCGACGGGGGAGGCGTTCGGAATTTTGGCCAGGACCGGCGCGTCCGGCTCGGGATACTCGCGCAGATTGAGACTGCCGGACGAGAGAACGACCCGGCCCTGCCGGACCGCGCCCGGCGCGAGGAAGGGCAGGCCGAAATACTCCGTTACGCCCCTGGCCAGCGCGGCCGCGAGCGCGCCGAGGTTCCCGGTCAGCCAGTCGGCGTCGGCCTGGTTGTCGTGGTAGCCCAGCTCCGCCAGCACAGACGGCGCGCGGGTGCGCCGCAGCTCGCCGATGGCGGTGGACGGCAGCGCGCGCACGAGCGCGGGGTCGGGGTAGACGGTGCGGATGTTGTCCGCGAGAATGTTCGCCATCCGCAGCCCCAGCTCGCTCGTGGGATAGTAGTACACGTCGACGCCGCGCAGCTGCCCCGCGAGCGAGGCGGGCGCGGCGTTGGAGTGCAGGGCCAGGTGGAAGTCGTAGCTTCCCTGGTTGGAGGCGGCGATCGACGCCGCCGCGCTGCCGTTCGGGTCGTTCCGGGTCACGTTCACGCCGCTGGCCTCGAGCCAGGGCGTCATCTCGTCGGCCAGCCGGTTCATCCAGTAGGACTCGTTCCCCGTCGTGACGTAGGTGTTGAAATACTGCGTCGAGGGGCTTAAAAACAAAAAGGGCATTCCACCGCCGCCTTTCCCGATTTGCCCATCCTATGCGCGCCCCGGTCCCGGCGTGAAAATAGATTTACAAGACTGCCGGGAATGTGATAGGATAAAAACAGAAAGGCGAGACCAAAGCGAGACCGGCGAAAGCCGTCCAAGGAGAGAACATGCAGTATATTGTTGTGGATATGGAGTGGAACCAGCCCTGGCCGGGCTCGTATACGGCCAGAAAGCCGCTGCCGTCGCCCATGCGCGGGGAGATCATCCAGCTCGGCGCCGTGCGCGTGCTGCCGGATCACACCGTCGGGGACGAATTCCAGGCGCTGGTCAGCCCCCGGTATTTTAAGAAAATGAACCGCAAGATCGCCAGCCTCACGGGCCTGCACGAGGCGCGCCTGCGCGAGGAGGGCCTGCCCTTCCCCGAGGCCGTCGCGCGCTTCCGCGCCTGGTGCGGGGAGGACTGCGCGTTTCTGGCCTGGGGCTTCGACGACATCACCGTGCTGCGCGAGAACCTCGTGCTGCACGGGCTGGACACCGCCTGGGCCGACAACTGGTACAACGCGCAGCTCATCTTCAACGTGCAGACGAACAGCGGCAGCGCGCAGAAGGCGCTGTCCACCGCCCTGGCGCTCATGGAGATCGAGCCGACCCGCCCCGCGCACGACGCGCTGGGCGACGCCTATCACACCGCGCTCATCTGCGCGCGGCTCGACCTCGCGAAGGGGATCGCGGAGTACGGCGGCGCGGTCAAGAGCCACGAAAACGGCTTCCACGGGGCCGAGCTGCCCGGCTGTCTCACGCGGGCCGTCTTTCACGGCTACGCGGACAAGCCCGCCGCGCTCGCGGCCATGGGAGGGCAGGAAAACCGCTGCCCCGCCTGCGGCGGGACCATGCAGGTCTCGCGCTGGCTCAGCCAGCAGGGCCGCCGCTACATGGCGCTGGCCGCCTGCCCAGAGCACGGGCAGTACCTTGTGCGCGTGCGGCTGTCCCCCGACCCGGATGGCACGCTGCGCGTCAGCCGCCTCGTCTACGACGGCGCGTCCGAGGCCGCAAAGCTCTGCCGCGAGCAGGCGCAGAAGTCCCGCCCGCCCAGACGCCGCAGAAGAAGGCGCGCCAAACCCGACGCCGGGGAAACGGGCGCGTAAAATTTTTTCGGAATCCGGGTTTTTCCCGCAACCCTGCGCGGCAAACGTCGTCTGGATGGGTGACCAAACATAAAGGAGGAAAAACCATGAAAAGGAATCGCATTCTTGCGCTCACGCTGGCCGTCCTGCTGCTGGCCTGCTGCCTGACCGCCTGCTCGAGCGCGGCAAAGACCAGCGCGAGCTACGCCGAGATGCCGGCGGCTGCGGCGCTGACCGAGGAAACAGCCGGAACCGCGGCGGACACCGTCAACACCTTTGTCGCGACCGACAATGCGGCCGCAAGCGAGGCGAGCAAAACGGCTTCGGCGTCCGGCACGTCCGCCGCCGAGGGTCAGACCGCCGATACGGCGCCGACCGCGGAGAGCATGTCGAAGAAGCTCATCTACACCGCGAACGTCACGCTCCAGACCACCGAGTTCGACAAGGCCGTCGCCGCGCTCGAGGCCTCCGTCGATTCCATCGGCGGCTTTGTGGAGAATTCCAGCGTCAACGGCAACACCGTCTACCGGGACGACGGCACGACCACCGTCGTCGACCGCGTGGCGTACTACACCGTCCGCGTGCCCGCCGACCGGTTCAAGGAATACCTGTCGCAGGTGGACGGGCTCGGCAACGTCATCTCCTCGAGCAAGAGCGCCGAGAACGTCACCTCCTCCTACACCGACTACGAGGCGCAGCTGGATTCGCTCAAGACGCAGGAGAAGCGGCTGCTGGAGCTGCTCGCCAAGGCCGAGGACGTGGACAGCCTGGTGGCCCTCGAGGAGCGACTGTCCGACGTGCGCTATCAGATCGACTCCATCGAGCGCAGCCTGCGCGATCTCGACGCGCAGATCGCGTATTCCACCGTGTCCGTCGAGCTCGACGAGGTGGAGGCCTACACGCCGACCGCGACCGTGACCCGGACCTTCGGCCAGAAGCTGTCCGACGCGCTCTCAGACGGCTGGAACAGCTTCGTGCGCGGCATGCAGGGCTTCTGCGTGGGCATTGTGTCCGTCCTGCCGACGCTTGTGCTGCTGGCGCTCATCGCGCTGGCGATCGTGCTGATTGTCCGCAGCTCGCGCAAAAAGCGCCGCGAAAAGGCGCAGAAGAACGCCGCCCAGCAGCCCCCGCAGGCTCCGCAGCCTCCGCAGGCATAAATCAGACAAAAAATCCGCTGCAAAATGCCGTGCATTTTGCAGCGGATTTTTAATTGGTTCGTTATGCCTCGGCCGGCAGCAGGGCGTCGCGGAGGGCGGACGTGGTCGCGCCGCGGAAGAGGCTGCCCGCGTTGCCGTGGACGACGTTCAGAGCCGGGACCGCGTGGTTGATGGGCGTCTTGCCCTCCATGTAGAGGTCGAGGTCGAGCATGTAGACCGGCTCCTCCTGCGTCTCGTGGGTCTTGTTGTTGACCTTGCGCATGATGCCGGGGCCGCACTTGATGTTGGCCTTCGACCCGCCCGGCACCGCGGCGGTGATCGTCTGCTCGTTTTTGACGAACGCGGATTCCTGCGCGTCGTCGTCGCCCATGAGGCCGAGATAGCCCGGCTCGATCAGCTCGCGCCACGGCGTGTCGGCCAGCTCGAGCGCCTTGCGGTTGAAGGCGTTGATATAGCGCAGGCCCACGCGCGAGAAAAACGCGGGGGAATAGACGCGGATGAACGCGGCCAGGACGAAGTCGAGCCGCTTGGCGAAATCCTCCCAGCGGAGATAGCGGTGCGTGGACAGGGCGATGAAGTTTTTCGTCAGGCTCACCTTCCACTGCCCGTCGGCGGAGATGAACTGGTAGTTGTTGACCGTGCCCTGCGGGACCGGCTTGCCGTTCACGTTCTGCGGCGGCAGCTGCTCGACGTTTTTGTTGTAGCCGGGATACTCCCCGCGCACGGCGTCCTGAAACTCAAACGGCTCCTGCGCCTCGATCTTCAGGATGTCCGGAAACCGGAGCTGGCAGATGACCTCAATGAGCTGATTCCGCTCGTAAATGCAGCGCGTTTCGTCGGAAAACATTGCAAAAGCCTCGCTTTCTGTTCTTTCCTACAGTATAGCTTTTTTTCGCCAAATTGCAAGACGGGGAAAAACGTGCTATACTGATGGCAGCTTACCGTTGGGAGGGATTCCGTGGACTTTCTGAGGCTTTTGGAGGGCATCCGCACGCCGGCGCTGAACGTCTTTTTTTCCGGCGTCACATACCTCGGCAGCGAGCTGGCCTTTATCGTGGCGGCGCTGGCCGTGTTCTGGTGCGTGGACAAGCGGCGCGGATATTATCTGTTTTTGATCGGATTTTTCGGCACGACGCTCAGCCAGTCGCTGAAGCTGATCTTCCGGGTGCCGAGGCCGTGGGTGCTGGACCGCAATTTTACCATCGTGGAAAGCGCGCGCGCGGACGCGGGCGGCTATTCCTTCCCGTCCGGCCATACGCAGACCGCCGTCGGCACCTACGGGGGGCTCGCGATCACGACGAAGCGGAAATGGCTGCGGATCGTCTGTCTGGCGCTCGTGGTGCTGGTGCCGTTTTCCCGGATGTATCTCGGCGTGCACACCCCGCTGGACGTGGGCGTCGCGTTCGTGACGGCGGCGGCGCTGGCGCTGGTTTTGTGGCCGCTCATGCAGCGCGCGGGCGAGAACCGGCGCATCATGCCGCTTTTGCTGCTGGCGGTCGCGCTGTGCAGCGCGGCCTTCCTCGTCTACGTGACGGCGTACCCGTTCCCGGCCGACACGGACGCGGAAAACCTGGCCGAGGGCGTCAAAAACGCCTACACGCTGGCGGGCGCGGTCGCGGGGCTGATCGCCGTCTACGCGCTCGATGAAACCAAGCTCCGCTTTCGGACCGAGGCGCCCTGGTACGGCCAGCTGCTGAAGCTCACGCTGGGCCTGGCGCTGCTTCTGGCGGTGCGGACGGGGCTGAAGGCTCCGCTCAGCGCCCTGCTGAACGGCTCGCAGATGGCGAATTTCATCCGGTATTTTCTGGTCGTGCTGACCGCCGGCAGCATCTGGCCGCTGACGTTTCCGTTCTTCGCGCGGCTTGGGCGCGGAAAGGAGAGGACATGAGCTGGCTTTGGATCGTTCTCGGCGCGCTGCTGCTCGCGGCGCTCGCGCTGGGATACGTGTCGTTCCGTTTTGCCTGCGTCCGGCGCAGGCAGCGGGATCTGACCACGCGGGAGAGCCTCGAGGCCTCGCACTACGCGCCGCTGGCCGACGAGATGCTCGCGGGCATGGCGTTTTTGAAGGAGCACGACCCCGAGGTCCTGCACGTGAAGAGCTTCGACGGACTGACGCTCACCGCGCGGCTCGTCACGCAGAAGAATGCGCGCGGGACGCTGCTGCTGTTCCACGGCTACCGCTCGACCTATCAGATCGACTACGCGATTTCGGCGCCGTTTTATTTCGCGCAGGGCTTCAACCTCCTGCTCGCCGACGAGCGCGCGCACGGCGACTCCGAGGGGCGGTACATCACCTTCGGCGTGCGCGAGCGGCGGGACGTCTATACCTGGGTGTGCGAGGCGGCGCAGCGCTTCGGGCGGGAGTTCCCGTTCTTCCTCGGCGGGCTGTCGATGGGCGCCTCGACGGTGCTGATGGCGTCGGAATACAAATTCCCCGCGAACGTGCGCGGCATCGTCGCCGACTGCGGCTTCACCTCGCCCTATGAGATTCAGAAGTCCGTGCTGCGCGCGCGCAATCCGCGGCTGCTCGCGGGGCCGCTGCTGTGCCTGCTCGGCCTGTACGCGCGGGTGTTCGCGGGCTTCGGCCTGAAGGAGGCCTCCACCCTGGAGGCCGTGAAAAAGACAAGCTACCCGATCCTCTTCATCCACGGCTCCGGCGACACCTTCGTGCCCTGCCGCATGTCGCAGGAGAACTACGACGCCTGCCGCTCGGAGAAGCGGCTGCTGATTATCGACGGCGCGAACCACGCCATGAGCTACATACAGGACCGGCCGCGCGTGCAGTCGGCGCTGGAGGCATTTTTTGACGACCATCTGAAGGAGGAGCAGCCATGACCAACCAGCATGAGATCCTGGAGCCCGGCCCGCTGCTGAACGAGGCCGGCAATCTCCGCGAGCCCGGCTTTGCCCGGCGGCCCCTGCCCGTCTACGACCGCAGCGCCGTTCGCGCGGGCGCGCTGCGGATCAAGGAATGGGACTATTACCTCATCACCGACGGCCGCATCGGACTTGCGCTCACGATCGCCGACAACGGCTACATGGGTCTGGACTCCGTGTCGCTTCTTGACTTCGACGAGCGCCGGCAGACCACGAAAAGCCCCATGCGCCTGTTTCCGTGCGGAAAAACCCGCCTGCCCGCATCGAGCGCGGAGGGCTGCGCCGAGATCGCGCGCGGCGGCTATGCGCTGGCCTTCTACCACGAGGACGGCGCGCGCAAGCTCAGCTTCCACATGGACAAATTCCAGGGCAGCGACGCCCTCGAGGGCATCGTCACGCTGACGGACGAGCCGGACGAGAGCATCGTGATCGCCACGCCCTTCGACAAGCCCGGGCATTTCTATTTCAATCAGAAGATCAACTGCCTGCGCGCGACAGGCTGGATTGAGCTGGGCGAGCGCCGCTGGGAGCTCACGCCCGACCGCTTCTTCGCCGTGCTCGACTGGGGCCGGGGCGTGTGGACGTATCACAACACCTGGTACTGGAGCAGCGCCTCCGGGCTGCTCGACGGCGTGCCGTTCGGCTGGAATCTGGGCTATGGCTTCGGCAATACCGCCGCCGCGACGGAAAACGCGCTGTTCTATGACGGAAAGCTGCACAAGCTGACGAACGTCAGCTTCGGCATCCCCATGAAGGACGGAAAAGAGGACTACCTCCGGCCCTGGCGCTTCACGAGCGAGGACAACCGATTCTTCATGGACTTCGAGCCGATCCTGGACCGCAGCGCAAGGACCGATCTGGGCTTCCTCAAATCCGACCAGCATCAGGTCTTCGGCCGCTTCACGGGCCGCGTCACGCTCGACGGCGGCGACGTGCTGCCCGTCAGGGAGTTCTTCGGCTTCGCGGAAAAGGTGGAGAACAAATGGTGACGATCGAAATTCACTATTTTGACGGCAACCTGCCGCGTCTGGAGCGGACGGAGCAGGGAGACTGGGTCGATCTGCGCGCCGCGGAGCGGGTGGAGCTGAAGGCGGGCGAGTCTGCGCTCATCCCGCTGGGCGTGTCCATGCGCCTGCCGGCGGGCTTCGAGGCGCACATCGCGCCGCGCAGCTCCACGTTCAGGCGCTGGGGCATCCTGCAGACAAACGGCGTGGGCGTGGTGGACAACCGCTACTGCGGCACGAACGACGAGTGGAAAATGCCCGTCTGGGCCACGCGCGACACGGTCGTCGAGCGGGGCGACCGCGTGTGCCAGTTCCGCGTCGTGGAGAACCAGCCCGCGCTGTCGTTCCGCGAGGCCGAAACGCTGGACGGGACCGACCGCGGCGGCTTCGGCTCCACCGGCGCGCGCTGACGGGCAAATTGGACACCTTTGCGAATGTGTCAAAAAACATGTAAAAATAGCCGAAATATCGCGTGAAAAAAGGACGGAAACTATTGATTCCGCCCTTTTTGCGTGTTAAGCTGGACATAGCGGGACCGGGAGATTCAACCGATGGACAGGAGGATTTTACATGAAAAAGTTTATCAACCAGGTCGATCAAGTGGAAAACCAGATGATCCAGGGCATGGTGAAGGCCTATCCTCAGTACGTCAGAAAGCTCGACTGCGGCAACGTGGTGGTGCGCGCGAAGAAGAAAGAGGGCAAGGTCGCCCTGATCTCCGGCGGCGGCTCCGGACACGAGCCCGCGCACGGCGGCTATGTCGGCGAGGGCATGCTGGACGCGGCCGTGGCCGGCGCGGTGTTCACCTCCCCGACGCCCGACCAGATCTACGAGGGCATCAAGGCCATCGCCACCGACGCGGGCGTGCTCATGGTCATCAAAAACTACACGGGCGACGTCATGAACTTCGAGATGGCGGGCGAAATGGCCCAGATGGACAACATCAAGGTCGCGCAGGTCGTCGTGAACGACGACGTGGCCGTGGACGGCAGCCTCTATACGGTCGGCCGCCGCGGCGTGGCGGGCACGGTGCTCGTCCACAAGATCGCGGGCGCGAAGGCCGAGACGGGCGCCTCGCTGGAGGAGGTCCGGGCCACCGCGCAGAAGGTCATCGACAACGTGCGCACGATGGGCGTGGCCATCCGCCCCTGCACCGTTCCCGCGGCCGGCAAGCCCGGCTTCGAGCTGGGCGAGGACGAGATGGAGGTCGGCATCGGCATCCACGGCGAGCCCGGCACCCACAAGGAGCCGCTGCGTCCGGCCGACGAGATCGTCGATCATCTGCTCGACAAGATCCTCGCCGACATCGACTACACGGGCCATGAGGCAGCCGTGATGGTCAACAGCTCCGGCGGCACGCCGCTCATGGAGCTCTTCGTCATCAACAACCATGTCCACGACGTTCTGGAGAGCAGGGGCATCCGGGTCTATCGCACCTTTGTGGGCGAGTACATGACCTCCCTTGAGATGGAGGGCTTCTCCGTCTCCGTGCTGCGGCTGGACGACGAGCTGAAGGCGCTGCTGGACGCGCACGCGGATACCATTGCATTCAAAGCATAATCGCATAGGGGAGTAACAACATGGTCAATTCGGAACAGGTCGTGGGCATTCTGCACGCGATCGGAGACAAAATCATCGAACAGAAGCTCTATCTGTCGGAGCTGGACAACGTCATCGGCGACGGCGACCACGGCATCAACCTGGCGCGCGGTTTTCTCGCCGTGCAGCAGAAGGAGCCCGCGATGCAGGGCAAGGACGTGGGGACGATCTTCAAGACGGTCGGCATGGCGCTCGTCTCCACGGTCGGCGGCGCGTCCGGGCCGCTTTACGGCACGGCGTTCATGCAGGCGGGCAAGGAGATGGCCGGCAAGACGGAAATCGGGCCGGACGACCTGCTGACCATCCTGAACGCCGCCATTGCGGGCGTGCAGCTGCGCGGCAAGGCCGTCGCGGGCGAAAAGACGATGCTCGACGCCATGATCCCGGCCAGAGACGCGCTGGCGGCGAACCTGCCGCTCGGCGCGAAGGGCGCGCTGGCCGCCGCGGTGCAGGCTGCGCGGGACGGCGTGGCGTATACGAAGACCATCATCGCCACCAAGGGCCGCGCCAGCTATCTCGGCGAGCGCAGCCTCGGGCACCAGGACCCCGGCGCCACGTCGTTCACGATGATGCTGGAGGTCGCGGCGGACGCGGTATAAGGAGGCGGCATGGTCGGATTTGTGATCGTATCCCACTGTCAGAAGCTGGCCGAGGGCGTTGCGGAGCTGACGACGATGATGGCCGACGGCGTGCCGGTCCGCGCGGCGGGCGGCATGGACGACGGCGGCTTCGGCACCAGCTTTGACAAGATCAGCCGGGCCATCGGCGAGGTGTATTCCGACGACGGCGTGATCCTGCTCATGGACATGGGCAGCGCCGTCATGACGGCGGAGATGGTGCTCGAGAGCATGGAGGGCCGGAAGCTCGCGCTGGCCGACTGCCCCCTCGTCGAGGGCGCCGTGACCGGCACCGTGGAAGCCGCGGGAGGCCTGCCCATGGAGGAAATCCTGCGGGATCTGGCCGAGGTCGGAAAGCAGAACAAGCTGTAAAGCGGCAATCGCGGAAAAACAACAAGCTGCCGTCCTCCGGCCATACGGCCGGGGAACGGCAGCTTTTCCGCCGCGCCGGGGAGGCGAGAAAACCGGAACTGCGCGATGACGCTGACACAATGCGAGCCCGCAGATCCGCAATCTCCGGGCCCTGTCGCCCGCGTGAGTCAGAGTGTCCGGACCGCCTCGCGGATCTGGCCGAGGGCGGTTTCCAGCACGGAACGCGGGCAGGCGGCGTTGAGGCGCATGAAGCCGTGCGTGCCGCGCTGGAAGCCCTCGCCGCCGGACAGGCCGACGCGGGCCTTTTCCGCGAAGAACCGGCCGAGCGCCCCGTCGTCGTCTCCGAAGCCGAGGCCCCGGCAGTCGAGCCAGGCGAGGTAGGTGATCTCGGGCAGGCGCATTTTGATCTGGGGAATGTTCTCCTGCAGATAGCTCTGCACAAACGTCATGTTGCCGGACAGGTACGCGCAGAGCTGGTCGAGCCACTCATCGCCCTCCAGCCAAGCCGCGCGCATGGCAGCCATGGCAAAGGCGTTGCAGCGGTGAATCTCGTAGTTTTTCCAGTTCGTGTAGAAGCGCGTCTGCCAGTCCTTGCGCCAGAAGACGACGCAGTTGTTCTGCAGGCCTGCGAGGTTGAAGGTCTTGGTCGCGGAGAAGCAGACGACGGTATTTTTCCGGATTTCCTCCGGCATCGTGCCCATGGAGACAAAGTGATTGCCGAACAGCTCCAGATCGCCGTGGATCTCGTCGGAGACGACGGGCACGCCGTACCGCAGGCACAGCTCGCCCAGGCGCAGCAGCTCGTCCCGCCGCCAGATGCGGCCGAGCGGATTCTGCGGGTTGCACAGCAGCAGCAGCTTCGGGCCCTTCTTCAGCTTCTGCTCCAGATCGTCGAAGTCCATCTCGCACGAGCCGTCCTCCGCGACGAGCAGGCGGTTTTCCACGACCCTGCGGCCCGGCCAGCACTCGATCACGTCGTAAAACTCAGGGTAGACCGGCGTCTGCATCACAATGCTGTCGCCGGGCTCGGTGAATTCCCGCACGAGCTCGGACAGCGACGGCACCACGCCGGGGACGACCTCGATGGAGCCCTGCTCCGGTTCCCACCCGTGGCGGCGGAGCAAAAAGCCGCGCGCGGCGTCGAAAAAGCTTTCGGATTTGGCGACGTACCCGTAGATGCCGTGCTCGGCCCGCCGCACGCAGGCGTCCACGACCGGCTGCGCCGTGCGGAAGTCCATATCGGCCACCCAGAGCGGGAGCACGTCCTTCGTCCCGAAGGCCTTGTCCCGTTCGTCGTATTTCAGACAGTCTGTCCCGTCGCGGGGAATGATCTCATCAAAATTGTAGCGCATAAGCGTCCCTCCCGAAAAACAATCTGCGTTCAGATTACCACAGGTCGGGGAAAATGTAAAGCCGCCGCCCGGCGGGATACCTCGTCTGTCCGCGCTGCTTCACGCGGAATTTTGCGGCAGATAGGCATGAGATTCTTCGTCGCTGGCGCTCCTCAGAATGACAAATGGGGGAGTTTTGAGCGTTGTTCCCGCCCACCGCAGAATTTGTAGGGGCCGATGCCCACATCGGCCCGTTTGCGCGGTTTTCGGCTTGCTGGTTTTTCAGCCTCCGCTGGGGTTACGCCCTCCGGGGGCCTCTTCTTTCCGCTCGTGCGGAAAGAAGAGGAAGAAAGGCACGCCAAAGGGAAGGGCTTTTTACAAAGCCGCCCTTCCCTTTGGAATCCCATCCTCCGAAGATTGTTTTCCCGCCGCGCCTTACGCTGCCGTGCGCGCTGCCTCGCTCTGCTCGGCCCGCGCAATCGCGGTGCGGCGGGAAATGTCGGGGGGAAGGCCTACATAGAGCTTAGGCTTGCGGGCACGCGGAAATCATCCCATCTGTCATTCTGAGCGAAGCGAAGAATCTCGTCACAAACTTGCGTTTAGATTCTTCGTCGCTGGCGCTTCTCAGAATGACAGATGGCGGCGGACAGAAGCGGTGGAAAAAAGAGGCTGTGGAGAAGCGGAGCGGAAAGCTCCGGGTCTTCACAGCCTGTGTTTGACAGAAGAAATCGGCAAGCGGTCATTGCGCGGCGGCTGAGCCGAAGGCGGCCTGGCCGATCATCAGGGTGACGGCGCTCTCGGTCGCGATGAAATCGCCCGCGCGCTTGGCGGAGGAGGGAACGGCGGCCTGCGGAGCGGCCTGCACGGCGACGGGCTCCGGCGTGATGGCGGCCAGCGCGGCGGCGGCCTTTTCGGCGCTTTCCGAGGCCTGGCAGATCTTTGTCAGCAGAACGACGGCCTGCTCGAGCGTCAGGGTGCCGGAGGGAACAAAGCTGCCGTCTGTGCCGGACATCAGGCCGGCCTGCGTGATGACGGCCACGCCGCTGCGTGCCCAGGAGGAGATGTCCGAACGGTCCGTATAGGCGTTCAGCACGGTGTAGTCCGCCTCCGGCGAAAGCCCCGCGAGCGCCAGAAGCCGGGCGGAGATCATTGCGGCGGCCTCGCGCGTGACCGTGTCATCCGCGCGCGACGCGTCCGACATGAGGCCGAGCGCGTAGGCGTCGCTCCCGGTCCGATCAAGCAGCTCGTCGGCCGTCCGCGAGACGAGCGCGGCAAGCTGGCCGCGCGTGACGGCGGCGCGCCAGGCCGGCGCGGCGGTGAAGTCCGCCGTCAGGCCGCAGCCGTCGGCCGCCTTTATGTAGTCTGACGCCCAGTCGGAGACGGTGTATTCCGCGGGGAGCTTCGGCGTGGGGATGCCGCTCGCGCAGCGGAGCGTGTAGGCGGTGTAGCAGCTGCCGGGCCAGGCGATCACGCGGTTGACCCCGGCCTGGTTGTTCCAGCGCCAGTTCTGCTCGATGAGCGTGAGGCTTCCGTCGTCATTCACGGTTTTGACGAGCGCCGCGTGGCTGTAGCCCTTGCCGCGCGAGGCGGCGGAGGCGTAGAGCACGTCGCCCGTGACGGGCGCGTCGGTCGTCTCGAACCAGAAGCCGGCGTTGTCCTTGACCTTCGGGCCGCTGCCGCTGAAAATCACGTCGATGCCGTAGAGCGTTTTATAATACCGCACGATCAGCTCGGTGCAGTAGTAGGTCGGGCCGTTCAGGTTGTACAGGGCGTCCACCCCGTAGAGGGAGTCGGCCGCAAAATTGTCCTGGGTGATGGGCAGATACTCGGCGGCCATGATATTCTCGTTCGAGGCCATCGCCGCGCCGGAGAACAGAAGCAGCACACACAGCGTCAGGGCCAGTATGCGGAGAACCTGTCTTTTCATGCGGTTGTCCTTTCTGAACCGAAGTATTGAGGAGATTGTAACATATTGTTACTAATTTGTCAACGCCGACGCCGGTATTTTGTAACCTTTTCGTTCGACACGGAGCGGCGGGATGTGATATACTAATGGCGCAAGACGATTGCGGGAGGACGCTGCTTTTGAAAAACTATTTTGCCCTGTCGATGGACAGGCGGGAGATCGACCAGATCAGCGCGCTGGGGCTGGCGCACTGCGGCGACGCGGTGTTTGAGCTGCTGGTGCGCGCGTGGCTGTGCGACTGCGGGCGGGCGACGAAGGAAAGCCTGCACCGCGCGACGGTGAGCTACGTCCGGGCGTCCGCACAGGCGGCGCGCGTGGAGCGGCTGCTGCCGCTTTTGACCGAGGAGGAGCTCGCGCAGTACCGCCGCGGGCGCAACGCGCACGTGCGCCTGGTGCCGAAGGGCGCGACGCACGAGGAATATTCCCGCGCGACGGGGCTGGAGTGCCTGTTCGGCTATCTGTATCTGCTGGGCCGGACGGATCGGGCCAACGAACTGTTTGTAAAAACGATGGAGGAAGACCATGCCGATTGACGCGCTGTTTCTCTCCGCCGCGGCCGGGGAGCTGCGCTCGGGCGCGGTGGGCTGCCGCGTGGACAAGGTGCTCCAGCCGGAGCGCGACGCCGTGGTGCTGCAGCTGCGCGGCGCGGCCGGCGGCGGCAGACTGCTGCTCTCGGCCTCGTGCAACCATCCGCGCGCGCACTTTACGGCGCTTTCGTTTGAAAACCCCGCGCAGCCGCCGATGTTCTGCATGCTCCTGCGCAAGCACCTGACCGGCGGACGGCTTGCCAGCCTGACGCAGCCGCCGATGGAGCGGCTGCTCGATCTGGAATTCGACTGCCTGAGCGAGTTGGGAGAGCCCGCGAAGAAGCACCTGATCCTCGAGCTCATGGGCCGGAACTCCAATCTGGTCCTGACGGACGGCGAGGGGCGCATCCTCGACTGCCTGCGCCGCGTGGATATGGAAACATCGCCCGACCGGCCGCTGCTGCCGGGGCTGTACTACCATCTGCCGCCCGCGCGGGACAAGCAGAATCCGATGCTCGCGTCCGAGCAGGCGCTCGCGCGGCTGTTGGCGGAAAGACCGGCTGACGAGCCGTTTGACAAGTGGCTGCTCGACACCTTCGGCGGGCTGAGTCCGCTCGGCTGCCGCGAGACGGCGTACCGCCTGCTGGGCGATCTCGATGCGGACGCGTCCGGGGTGACGGCGCAGGCGCTGGCCGGGGCGTTCGCGAAGCTGCAGGCCGACGCGGACGCGCCCGTGCTGCTCATGAAGGACGCGGAGCCGTGGGATTTCTACTGCCTGCCCGTGCGACAGTACGGCGGGTACGTGCAGTCCCGGCCCGCCGAGAGCTTTTCGGCGCTGCTCGACGCATTCTACGGCGAGCGCGATCAAAAAGACCGCATCCGGCAGAAGACGCAGGCGCTGCGCAAGCTGGCCTCCAATCTGCACGCCCGCGCCGTGCGGAAGCAGGAGCTGCAGAAAAAGGAGCTCGCGGACACCAAAGACCGCGAGCACCTGCGCAGGCTCGGCGATCTCGTGACGGCGAACCTGCCGTCTATCCGCCGGGGCCAGACGCTGCTGGTGGCCGAGAACTTCTACGATCCGGAGCTGAAGCCCGTTGAAATCGTCCTCTCGCCCACGCTCTCGCCGCAGCAGAACGCGGCGAAGTACTACAAGGACTACCAGAAGGCCAAAAACGCCGAGAAGATCCTCACCGGGCAGCTCGCCCGCGGCGAAGAGGAGATCGCGTATCTCGAAAGCGTCCTCGAGGAGCTCTCGCGCGCGGGGACCGAGCGCGAGATCCAGGAGATCCGCGAGGAGCTGTCGGCCGGGGGCTATCTGCGCGGGGAGAACGGGAAAAAGCGCATGAAGCTGCCCGCGTCCAAGCCGCTGGAATTCTGCTCGCCCTCGGGCTGGCGCATCCTCGTGGGCCGCAACAACCGGCAGAACGACGAGCTGACGCTCAAAACGGCGCAGAAGCTCGACCTGTGGCTGCACGCGCAGAAGACGAGCGGCAGCCATGTGATCGTGGCGTGCGCCGGGGCGGAGCCGGACGACGAAACCGTCACGATGGCGGCCGAGCTCGCCGCGTACTACTCCCAGGCGCGCGAGGGACAGAACGTCCCCGTGGACTGCGCGCGCGTCAAAAACGTCAAAAAACCGGGCGGCGCGAAGCCCGGCATGGTGATCTACGACCGCTACAGCACCGTCTACGTCACGCCGTCGGCGGAAAAAATCGAAGGCTGGAGGCTTGACCCGCATGGATGACTGGCATGGCAAGCACTACGCGTTTTTTCAGAACCGGGAATGCGAATTTTTCCCCTGTCACAGGACGGACGATCCGGACGGCTTCAACTGCCTGTTCTGCTACTGCCCGCTGTACACGCTGGGAAAGGACTGCGGCGGCGCGTTCCGCTACAACGAAAAGGGCCTGAAGGACTGCACCGGCTGCCTGTTCCCGCACCGGGCGGAAAATTACGGCAGAATTGTCGAAAAATACGCGGAGATCTGCAGGGTCATGCGAAAATAATTCTTTCCGCGCCCGCGAATACTATGCGCGGGGTGATCGCATGAAAAAGCAGACGACAGACCTGCGCGACGAGGTGCGCGACGAGCCGGTGCCCGCTGTGCGCGGAGCCGCCGGCATCGAGGCCGGCGATGTGCTCGCGCAGCCCGAAAAACCGGAGGCCCGCGCAAATCGCGGCACCATTTGACACCGTGCGCCATAAGATGTCATGGAATCACCGGATTCCATGACATCTTTTTGGAGGTACGCCTATGTTCCATAGTCTTTTCGGCTGCTTCCGCCGGCGCTGCATCCGTTTCCCGGGCTTTGTCGCGCAGTCGTGCTGCAACCCCGGCTGCTGCTGCCGGGCGGCGAGCGCCAGTGAAAGCGAGAGCACTTCGTGCCAGAGCGCGAACTGCAAATACTGCATCATCTGCCAGAATCAGGCGGTCCAGCCGGTCCAGACGCCGTGCCGGCTGCCCGCCGGCTGCGGCTGCACGGGCGGCGGCGGCTTCCCGCCTCCTCCGCCCCCGCCTCCGTTCCCGCCCCAGCGCCCCTGCGGCTGCCGCGGATAGCGCAAAAAATTCCCGTCTGCATTTGCAGGCGGGAATTTTTGACTGTCAAAAAGGCCGGGCGTCACCGCGTCAGAGACAGCAGGCCGGAGCAGGGCGAGAACGGCCGGAACCGGAGCTGCGGAAGCGCCTTCTGCAGCTCGTCGAACACGAAATAGATCTCGCTCTCATCCCAGTCGCCGCCCGCTTCCCGGCGGCAGCGCTCCAGCTCCGCTCTGGTCGAAAACGCCACATCTGCGATGAGGATTCTGCCGCCCTCCCGGAGCAGGCCCGTCAGGGACCGCAGCAGGCGGACCTTGTCCGCGTCTGCCAGATGGTGCAGGGAGTATGTGGCGATGATGAAATCATAGGAATTCCGCAGAAGCGGCGCTGCCAGAGCCGCGGAGAAGTCCCCCTGAAACAGCGCGGCCTCCGGCATTTTGGCCTGCGCGAGCTCGAGCATCCTCGCGGAAAAATCCTGGCCGTATATTTTGCAGCCCTGCTCGTACAGCCGGCATGTCAGCGTGCCTGTTCCAAAGCCGAGGTCGAGGACCGCGGGCCGGCTCTTCTCCAGAACGATCCGATCAATCTCCGCCAGAATGGCCCGGTAGCCGGCGAACGGATAGCGGTTCGCCCCGTCGGAAAGGTCCACCGACTTGTCGTAGCTGTCGGCCCACAGATCGAAGCCCTTGCTGTCAAGCATCCGAAAATTCTCCAATCCCCGTTTCTGACGCGGCTCTATTTTTGCTGCAGCTCCTTCGGGAGCTGCTTTTCGTTCGCGCCGATGACAAGCGTGACGGCGAGCGCGACCGCGAGGCAGCCCGCCGCGGAGTAGTACCAGACGTTGCGCACCTCGTCGCTGAGCGCGTAGCCCAGCATCAGCAGGATCGCCGCCGCGGCGAACAGTACGACGCGGACGTCGTTGAGCCGCTTGTCCTTCTGTACGAGAAACCGGCAGTACGCCTCGCGGTCGTCAAAGCAGTCCTCCGCGCGCCAGGGCGTGAACAGCTTGCGAAAAAAATCCTTCATTCCGTCGGTCTCCCTCCGCCGTCCGGCAGGCGGGCGGCATATTCCTTGAGCCTGGCAAAGGTCTCGGCGCTCAGATCGTGCTCGATTTTGCAGGCGTCGATGTAGGCCGTTTCGCTCGCGACGCCCGCGGCCATCAGCAGCCGCGCGATCGTCTCGTGCCGGTCGTAGATGCCGGCCGCGACCTCCCGCCCCGGCGGGAGCAGGGACAGCAGGCCGTCCGCGATGCGGATGTGGCCGCTCTTCTCCAGCTCGTGCAGCATCACGCTGACCGTCGGCCGCGCGAAGCCCAGCCGCCGGGCCACGTCCACGGCGCGCACGGGTCCGCTTTTCTCCAGGATCAGAATGGCCTCCAGATAGTTCTCCGCCGATTCCCCGATCATACGCGCCGCCTCCTTTGCAGAATGTATGGATGAATTGTATCACGTTTTTCAGACAAACGCAAATCCTCCCGGCCGGCAAAAAAAACTGCCGGTTATGACGCGATATACATTGACAGGCGAGGTATATTGTGATAGAGTGTATTTCACAGACAGGAGGGATGGGCATGTCGATCGGGGCGGATCTGATCCGCGGGCACACGGACACCATCATTCTGGCGCAGCTTCTGCGCAAGGACAGCTACGGGTACGAAATCAACAAAATCATCGCGCAGACCTCCGGCGGGCAGTACGAGCTGAAGGAAGCGACGCTCTACACCGCCTTCAAGCGGCTGGAGGACGCCGGGATGATCACCTCCTACTGGGGGGACGAGGCCGTGGGCGCGAGGCGCCGGTACTACACCATCACGGCGCTCGGGCGCGAGACGTACGACCGGCTTCTGCGGGAGTGGGAGCAGGCGAAGCAAATTATCGACGGACTGCTGGAGGAGAAGTTATGAGGGACAAACTGAGGGAATATGTGGAGAACCTGTTCCGCTACGCGCCGAGGAGCACGCGGAACGTGGAGATGAAGGAGGAGATCCTTCAGAACGCGCTGGCGCACTTCGACGATCTGATCGCCGAGGGAAAGACCGAGGAGGCCGCCTACAACATCGCCGTTGTGGGCATCGGCGACGTGTCGCAGCTCATCGAGCCGGCGGGCGGGCAGTACACCCGCGAGGAGCAGGAGGCGCGGCGCCGCGTGTCGGGCCTGCTGCTGGCGGCGGCGGTGATGCTGTACATTCTGTGCGTGCTGCCGGTCATCCTGCTGCAGAGCACGCTGGGCGTGTGTTTGATGTTCGTGATGATCGCGATGGCGACGGGACTCATCATCTACCGCGGCAAGACCGGCTGCCACTATGAAAAGCAGGACGAGACGATGGTGGAGGAATTCAAAAAGTGGAAAAGCGACAACGAGGAGCACAGCTCGCTTTTTAAAAGCGTCAGCAGCGCAGTGTGGATGCTCTGCCTGGCCGCCTATTTTGTCGTGAGCTTTTACACGGGCGCGTGGCACATCACCTGGGTGATCTTTCTGATTGCCTCCGCCCTCCAGGGCGTCGTCCGCGCGGCCTTCGACCTGAGAAAGTGAGGAACGGAGCATGAAAAGCCGAAACGGCGCAATGGCGCGCCTGATTATCTGGAGCGTCGCGGCGGCGGCGCTCACCGCGGCGCTGGTCCTGCTGCTCACGGGCCGGGGCCGGTCGGCCCTGTCGGGGCTCTGGGGCAGCGGGATTCGCTGGCCGGAGACGGCCCTGAGCTACGCGGACGCGGAGCAATACACGGCGGGCGGGGGCGAGGCGGCCCTGCGCGACTGCCCGGAGGTGGAGATCAACTGGATCTCCGGCAGCGTGAAGATCACGGGATACGACGGCAATACCATCCGGTTTTCCGAGAACTATTCCGGCGACAGAGACCTGCAGCTGCACTACCTCGTGAAGGACGGAAAGCTGACGATCCAGCCCTGCGCGGCGAACAGGGGCCTGAATTTTCAGATGCCGGACAAGACGCTCGAGGTGCAGGTGCCGAACACGGGGCTGGAGAAGCTCACGGTGAGCACGACCTCCGCCGAGGTGTCCGCATCCGGCCTGCAGGCCGGGCAGCTGGAGGCGGAGACGGTTTCGGGCGGGATCTCGCTGGAGGCGCTGAAGCTCGGCACGCTGGAGCTCAGCACGACGAGCGGCGAGACCGCCGGCAGCGGCGTGACCGCCGACGAGGTGCAGGCGGAGACGACGAGCGGCGGGGCGGCGCTCGCAGGGACGTTCGGCTCGTTCAGCGGCAGCTCCGTGTCCGGCGATTTTCGCGTGCGCTCCGACGCGGCGCTGCGCGAGGCCGACATCGACACGACGAGCGGCGGGGTCGAGCTGCGCGTGCCGCGGGACTGCGGCTACACCGTGGAGTTCGACACGGTCTCCGGCTCGCTCACCAGCGGCTTTGCAGACCGCACGCCCTACGTCCACGGCGACGGCACGGCGGATTTCAGTGTCAATACGGTCTCCGGCAATCTGACAATCGGCCCCTCGTAGCATCCGGGGCGCAAACAATAATCGGGCCTGCCGCGAATATCGCGGCAGGCCCGATTGGCGTTTTCAGAGAGACTGCTTGACAGCGGACATGATGTCGCCGACCATGTACAGCGAGCCGTAGGCCAGCACGGTGCCGTCCGGCCCGGCGTGGGCGATGGCGGCGCGGACGCCGTCGGAGACGGTCAGGCAGGCGGTGACGGGCTTGCCGAAGCGGGTCAGATACGACGCCAGCCGGTCGGCCGGGAGCGCGCGCGGGTTGAGCGGCGTCACGGCGATGAATTCCTTTGCGAACGGCGCGACGCTGCCGTACATGTTGTCGTAGTCCTTGTCGGCCATGACGCCGGTGAGGACGGTCAGCGCGCGGCCGGGCAGATAGTCGCGGATGTTCTGCACGAGCGCCTCGATGCACTGCGGATTGTGCCCGCCGTCCACGATGAACAGCGGATCTCTGCGCAGAATCTCGAACCGGCCGGGCCACGAAACCGTCTCCAGACCCCGGCGGATGTCGTCGTCGGAGAGCTTCCAGCCCTTTTCCTGCAGGACGGTCGCGGCGGTGAGCACGACGGCGGCGTTGCGGAGCTGGTGCGCGCCGAGCAGCGGCAGCCGCAGCCCGGAAAACCGGCCCCAGTCGAAGACCTGCCCGTCCAGCGTGCGGAGCACGGGACGCAGGGAATCGAAGTCCGCCTTGTGCAGCCGCGCGCCGGTCTGACGGCATTTTTCCTCGAAAACCGCCTCGACGGACGGCTTTTCGCGGTAGACGATCACGTCGCAGCCCGGCTTGATGATGCCGGCCTTCGCCGCTGCGATTTTCTCGAGCGTGTCGCCCAGCACCTCCATGTGGTCGAGGCCGATGTTGCAGATGACGGCGGCCTCGGGGGCGGGGATGACGTTCGTGGAATCGAGCTCGCCGCCCATGCCGACCTCGAGCACGACGATGTCACACCCATGGTCGAGAAAATACTGGAACGCGATGCAGCTCACCAGCTCAAATTCGGTGGGATGATCGTCCATCGATTCGGCCAGCGGCTTGACGGCCTCGGTGATGCGGGCCAGCTCGCCGTCGGAGACGGACACGCCGTTCACCTGCATCCGCTCGTGGAAGCGGACGATGAAGGGCGAGGTGTAGAGCCCCGTCGTGAAGCCGGCGGCGCGGAAGATGGACGCGAGCATCGCGGCGGTGGAGCCCTTGCCGTTCGTCCCGGCGACGTGGATGAACCGGAGCTTTTTTTCGGGATTGCCCATCTTTTCAAGCAGCTCCTGCGTGCGGGACAGGCCGGGAATGCTGCCCTTCCAGCTGACGGAGTGGATGTACGCGAGCGCTTCGGTGACGTTCATGCTTTTATGCCCCCTGAAACTTCTTGTCGGACGCGCGCTTCGGCGCGGGCGGCCATACGCGCGTGGCGGAAAAGACCTTCGATTTGTACAGCAGATACACCAGCAGCACGTCGAGCACATAGGTGATGGCAAACTGCACGGAGCGCGCGGCGAGCCGGGCGATGAAGTTGGCCCAGAACGCGCCCTGGGTGCTGTAGACGAGGGTCAGGGAAAAACTCTGATAGAGGATGGAGCCCAGTACGACGGGCGGCAGAAACGCCAGCGCCAGCCGCGGCAGCGACACCTTTTTGACGAGATAGGCCTGGAACAGTCCGGCGAACAGCCCGTAGAGGATCGGCGGCACGCAGAACAGCGGATTGTAGCCGTAGCCCGAGAACAGGCAGCCGACCAGATCGGCCACGAAGCCGACCAGCATGCCGGGCACCGGACCGAACAGCATCCCGGCCATGAAGATGGGCACGGCCTCGATGGAAAAGCGGGTCGTGGCGTTCGGCATCGGAATGATGAGCCGCGCCAGCACGACGCTCAGGGCCGCCAGCAGCGCGCAGCTTGCCAGCGTCCGGGTGTTGATGGCGTGAGAAGTATTTTTGCGCATAAAAAAGCCTCCTAATTTGCAGTAAAATTGGGAGGAGGTCGTATTGGATTCTTTAACACAATAAAAACTGCAGTACAATTTCTATTTGTCAAGCGGATGCGAAATGACACCGCGGAGCCGAAGCCCCTTCGCCCGGCGGCAACCTCCCATCCAGCCGGTACTTGACGCGTCATTTCTACTCATGCAACGTTCGGGTACGCACGTCTTTCGTTAAATTTGCGGATTCACATCTTCCCGCACTTCACCGTCTCCTACGCACCATTGTATATTTTTTTTGGGAAATAGCAAGAGAAAGAATGAAAATTCGCCGCAATATTTCGTTGCACCCGCCGCGGCGGGGGGGAAAAAGGAATCGCCGCGCGATCTTCCGTCGACCGCGCGGCGATTGCGCAATTTTTGATTCTTCGCGCTTTGCACGCGGCCGCGTCAGGCTACATGAACTTGTCGATCGCCTGGCACAGATCGTCGAGGGCCTGCTCGTCGTCGTCCTCCACCGCCTGCACGATGCAGTGCTGGATGTGGTCCTGCAGGATCACCTTGCCGGTGTTCGTGAGCGCCGAGCGCACGGCCGCAAGCTGCACGAGCACCTCGGAGCAGTCGCGCCCGTCCTCGACCATCTTGCGCACCGATTCGAGGTGCCCGATGGCGCGCGAGAGACGGTTGAGCACCGCCTTCGTGTTTTCGTGGACGTGCGGGTGGCCCGCCTCCTCGCCGTGGCTGTGCGCGTGCACGCCGTCGGCGCGCTCGCCGTCGGTGTGGACGTGGGGAATGCTGTGCGCGTGGAGATATTCATGGTCGTGCTGCATGGCAAAGGCTCCTTCAGGCTGTTTTCAAAAGTATAACACATTTTTCCCCGAAAAGCCATCAGAAAACGGACGATTTCGCGCCTTCGCCGTCCGGCGCCCACAGCGCCGCGCCGTTGGAGGCGGCGACGCGGGCGTACCACCGGGCGCTGTCCTTGAGGACGCGGCGCTGGGTGGGATAGTCGACGTAGACGAGGCCGAAGCGCTCGGAATAGCCGTGGTTCCATTCGAAATTGTCGGTCAGCGACCAGTGGAAATAGCCGCGCACGTCGGCGGTCTCCGCGGCCGCGGACAGCTCGCGCAGATAGCGGGTGAGAAAATCGATGCGGTCCGGGTCGTGCGCCTGCCCGTCCAGATAGAGCTTGTCGCTGCACGACAGACCGTTTTCCGTGATGAAAATGGGCAGGCCGTACCGCTCGTGCACGAACGCGGGGCCCCAGCGCAGCGCCTGTTCGGTGACGGGCCACTTGAGCGCCGTGCGCGGGAAACCGGGGCAGCGGGGCGTATAGACGGCGCCGCCGTCCGCGCCGCGCCGCACCGCGCAGCCGTTGTAGATGTTGAGGCCGATGAAGTCCGGCGCGGCATGCATCGTGTTCCAGTCGCCCGGCGCGACGGTCTGCGCGAGCGACGCCAGCCCGGAGCCGGGAGCCGCCGGCAGCGAGCCGCGGCACACGGGGTCGAGATACATGGTGTGCGTAAAGAGCCAGTCGCCGCCGCGCAGGGCGAAGGTCTCGTCCCGCGCGGCCTGCTCGTCGGCGGGCGTTTCGGGATAGCAGATTCTTCCCGTCGAGGCCACGCCCACGGCGGCGTCCGGGTCGGCGGCCCTGACGGCGCGCAGGGCCAGGCCGTGCGCGAGCATCAGGTGCTTCCAGACCGCGAACTGTCCCTCCGGCGGGAGCCGTCTGCCCGGCGCGTGCTCGCCGTTTGCATGGCCGAGCCAGGCGACGCACTGCGGCTCGTTGATCGTGATGTAGCTTCTGACGCGGCCGCGGAAGCGCGCCGCGAGCATCCCGGCATAGCGGGCGAACGCCTCGGCGGTCGCGCGCGCGAGCCAGCCGCCCCGATCCTCGAGCGCCTGCGGCAGCTCCCAGTGGTGCAGCGTCAGGTACGGCTCGACGCCGTTTTTCAGGCAGCAGTCCACCACGGCGTCGTAGTAGCGCAGGCCCGCCTCATTCCATTCGCCCGTGCCGGACGGATCGACGCGCGCCCAGCTCACGCTGAAGCGGTAGGCCCGCAGACCCAGGCCCGCCAGCAGGCCGATGTCCTCCGCGTACCGGTGGTAGCCGTCGCAGGCGGCGGCGCCGGTTTCTCCCTCCGACACGTTTCCCGGCCCGGCGCAGAACGTGTCCCACACGGAAAGGCCGCCGCCGTCTGCGGCCGGGAAGCCCTCGGTCTGATACGCGCTGGAGGCCGCGCCCCACACAAAGTCCTTTGGAAAGCCCATATTCTCACCCCATGACGACGCGCACGTCCACCTCGCTGCCCGCGGGAGCGGGGGAGAGGAGCGTGCCGCTCTGCTGTTTTCCGTTGACGTACAGCGTGCGGACGCCGTGCTGAACGCCGTCCGGATTTTCCACACGGATGCGGTACACCGCGCCGCGGAACCGGCGGGTGACGGTGAATTCCCGGAGCGACGCGGGGACGCAGGGGTCGAGCGCCAGCCCGTCCAGCGCGGGCTGAACGCCGAGGATCGACTGCGTGACGCTCACGAGCGTCCAGGCGGCGGTGCCGGTGAGCCAGCTGTTCTTGCCCTCGCCGAAGGTGGGGGCGTCGATGCCCGCGACCATCTGGCTGTAGACGTACGGCTCGGTGCGGTGGATCTCGCTGATGTCCTCCAGATAGGCCGGACAGGTTTTGCGGTAGACCTCGAACGCCCGGTCGCCGTGGCCGAGAACCGCCTCGGCGCAGGTGATCCAGGGATTGTTGTGGCAGAAGATGCCCGCGTTCTCCTTGTAGCCGGGCGGGTAGCTGCTGATCTCGCCGAGATTGAGATAGTATTTCGTGTATGCCGGCTGCAGCAGCACGATGCCGTATTTCGTGTCGAGCCGCGCCCGGACGCTCGCGAGGGCTTTGTCCGCCTCGCCGGTGCCGGCGCCGATGCCCGCCATCACGCACATGCCCTGCGGCTCGATGTAGATCTGGCCCTCCGCGCACGCGCGGCTGCCGACGGGCTGGCCGAACGCGTCGTAGGCCCGGCGGAACCACTCGCCGTCCCAGCCGGCGTCCAGGACAGCCGCGCGCACGGCCTCCACGGCCGCGGCGGCCTCCGCCGCCTCGTCCGAACGCCCCAGATGGCGCAGAATCTCCGCCCAGGCCTCGCCGTATTTGACGAACATGCCGCCGATGAACACGCTCTCGGCCACCGGCCCGTCGCTGGGCCCGGAGATCTGGAAGCTCTCCCCGGGGTGCGCGGAGAAGCAGTTGAGGTTCAGGCAGTCGTTCCAGTCGGCCCGGCCGATGAGGGGCAGGCCGTGCGGGCCGAGGTGCGCGCGGGTGTAGGCGAAGCTGCGGCGCAGGTGCTCGAGCAGCGGCTGCGAAAGCGCGTCGTCGTTGTCGAAGGGGACGGCCTCGCGCAGGATGCTCCAGTCGCCCGTCTCGCGCAGATAGGCGTCCGTGCCCGCGATGAGCCACAGGGGGTCGTCGTTGAAGCCGCTGCCGATGGCGAGGTTGCCCTTCTTCGTGAGCGGCTGGTACTGGTGGTACGCGCCGCCGTCGGGGAACTGCGTGGCCGCGATGTCGAGGATGCGCGCGCGCGCGCGGTCCGGGATCATGTGGACGAAGCCCAGAAGATCCTGACACGAATCGCGGAAGCCCATGCCCCGGCCCATGCCGCTTTCAAAGTAGCTGGCCGAGCGGCTCAGGTTGAACGTGACCATGCACTGATACTGGTTCCAGATGTTCACCATCCGGTCGAGCTTTTCATCCGGCGAGCTCACCGTATACCCGCTCAGAAGTCCGTCCCAGAAGCGGGCCAGAGCGGCGAGCGCGCCGTCGAACTGCCCGTCCGTGCGGTACCGCGCCATCATGGCCTCGGCCCGGGTCTTGTTCACGACGCCGGGCGCGGCCCACTTTTCCGCCTCCGGATTCTCGATGTAGCCGAGGCCGAGAATGACGCGCCGGCTCTCTCCGGGGGCGAGCGTCAGACGGAACTGCATCGCGCCCACCGGCGCCCAGCCGTGCGCGACGCTGCCGGTGCAGCTGCCGGCCATGACGGCCTCCGGCCGGGCCGGGGAGCCGTAGACGCCGAGGAAGGCGTCGCGGGCGGTGTCGAAGCCGTCGCAGTCCCGGTTTGCCCAGAGCACGGCGTAGTGGTCTCGGCGCTCGCGGTATTCCGTCTTGTGATAGATCGCGTTCGGCAGGACCTCCACCTCGCCGATGGAGAAGTTGCGCTGGAAGTTGGAGGCGTCGTCGAGCGCGTCCCAGAGGCAGAACTCCGTATACGCGAAGACGTCCAGCGTCTTTTCGCGATCCGTGCCGTTGCATACCGTCACCCGGGACAGCAGGCACGCGTCGCCGCGCGGGACAAACAGCTCCTGCCGCGCCGTCACGCCGTCCTTCCGGCCCTCGAGCACCGTGTAGCCGAGGCCGTGGCGGCAGACGTAGCCGTCCAGCTTCGTCTGCGTCGGCTGCCAGCCGGGATTCCAGAGCGCGCCGCCGTCTCTGATATAGATGTGATACCCGTCCTGATCGAGGGGACTGGCGTTGTAGCGGTAGCGCGTCAGGCGGCGCAGGCGGGCGTCCTTATAGAAGCTGTAGCCGCCCGCCGTGTTGGAAAGCAGGGTGAAGAAATCCTCGCTGCCGAGGTAGTTGATCCAGGGCAGCGGCGTTTGGGGGGTCTCGATCACATACTCCCGCCGCGCGTCGTCGAAATGGCCGAATTGCATAGGCTTGTCTCCCTCCGACTGCATGATGCGGCAGATTTACGTAATCGTTTAAGATATGCAATCTGCCGGATACTTTTCTTTAGAGTAGCGAATAATTGGCAAAATTGCAAGAGGGAAATTCGCTTTTTTGCAAAAAAGCCGAGAAAAACCTGCCCCGAAAAATTCACGCCCGCAAAACGCGGAAAAACGGGAAATCGGGAAACAGCATTTTCGTTGATTTTCGGAAGCAATATTGACAAATTTTCGTTTTGACACACAGCGAAACCAACAAAAATTGGCCAGGAGGCCGATTTTATCAAAAAACCACTTGCTATTTTTCGCCGGATGCGTTATTTTGAAATTGCGAAAACGATTAAGTAAAATTTCTCACCGGGACAAGGAGGCGGCGGCGATGGTATCCATGAAAGACATTGCACGGGCCTGCGGGGTATCGGTCGCGACGGTCAGCAAGGCGCTGAACGGCCAGCAGGACATCGGGCAGGAGACGCGCGAGCACATCTGCAAAGCGGCGGACGATATGGGCTATCTGACCAACGCCGCGGCGCGGGCGCTCAAGACGAACCGCACCTACAACCTGGGCGTCCTCTTCGTCGACGAGCGGCGGAGCGGCCTGGCGCACGAGTACTTCTCCGCCGTGCTCGAGAGCGTCAAGGTCGAGGCCGAGCGGTGCGGCTACGACATCACCTTTATCAACCGCAACGTCGGCGGCAAGCCGACCACCTACCTGCAGCACTGCCTCTACCGGGGCGTCGACGGCGTGGTGATCGCGTGCGTGGATTTCGACGATCCGCAGGTTCTGGAGCTGGTCGGCTCCGAGCTGCCGGTCGTGACGATCGACCACGTGTTCAACAACCGCGTCGCGGTCGTCTCCGACAACGTGACGGGGCTCGAGACCTTGATGCGCCACGCGTACAAAAAGGGACACCGCCGCATCGCGTTCATCCGCGGCGAACGCACCGCCGTCACGGAAAACCGTCTCACGGGCTTCTACCGCGCCTGCGAGCAGCTCGGCCTCGAGCCGCGGGAGGAGTACCTGCGCGAGGGCGTCTACCACGACCCCGACCGCTGCGCCGCCTGCACGAAGGAGCTGCTGGCGCTGCCGGAGCCGCCCACCTGCATCCTCTTCCCGGACGACTTCTCCGCCGTCGGCGGACTGGGAGCCCTCGCGGAGGCCGGCCTGCGCGTGCCGGAGGACATCTCCGTCATGGGCTACGACGGCATCCACCTCGCGAGCGTGATGAGCCCCGCGCTCACCACCTTCCATCAGGACACCGAGGTCCTGGGCCGCACCGCGGCGGCCAGACTCATCGAGCTCATCGAAAAGCCCAAAACGGCGCTGCTCGACCGGGTGCTCATCCCGGGGCGGCTGGTCGAGGGCAGGTCCGTCAGAGACATTTCCATTTAAAAAGGTGAAACCTGCAGATTCTTGCAGTTTGATCACACATTAAGGAGGAAGAATTTATGAAAAAGCTCATTTCCCTGACCCTGGCGCTCGTCATGCTCCTGGCGATCTGCGCAGGCTGCGCGAGCAAGAGCGCGGATACGGCCGCCTCCGGCGCCGCCGCCTCGGCCGCTCCGGCCGCTTCCGCTTCCGCCGCTGCCTCCGCCTCCGCTCCCGCCGCAGCCAGCACCTCGGCTGCCGCCCCCGCCGAAGAGGGCAAGGTTTTCAACATCTATGCCTGGAACGAGGAATTCAAGGGATTCTTTGAAAAGTACTACAAGGTTCCCGACGGCGTCACCGTCAACTGGATCATCGTCCCGAGCGACAACGGCGCCTATCAGGACGCGCTCGACCAGGCCCTTCTGAACCAGGCCGACGCCGCCGACGACGAAAAGGTCGACATGTTCCTGGCCGAGGCCGACTACATCCTCAAGTATGTCAACGCCGACGCGACGCAGGACGTCAAGGCCCTCGGCGTGACCGACTTCAGCAACACCTACGACTACACCGTGCAGGCCGCCACCGACACGAACGGCACAACCAAGGGCGTGTCCTTCCAGTGCTGCCCGTCCGCGCTGATCTACCGCCGCTCCATCGCCAAGGATGTGCTCGGCACCGACGATCCCGCCGAAGTGCAGGCCAAGCTGGACTCCTGGGACAAGTTCAATTCCGTCGCGGCCGACGCCAAGGCGAAGGGCTACTACATGACCTCCTCCGACGCCGAGACCTACCGCGTGTTCTCCAACAACACGACCTCTCCGTGGGTTGACGCCAACAACAACCTGCAGATCGACCCGCAGATCCAGTCCTGGATCGACCAGGCGGCCAGCTTCTCCAAGAACGGCTACACCCTGAACGCCGGCATCTGGGACGACGAATGCACCGCCCAGATGTTCAAGGACGGCAAGACCATGTGCTACTTCGGGCCGGCCTGGTACTTCAACTTCTGCATGGGCAACGCGCAGGATCCCGAAAAGGGCTGCTCCGGCGACTGGGCGATCTGCCAGGGCCCGCAGGCGCACTTCTGGGGCGGCACGTGGCTGCTGGCCGCGTCCGGCTCCGACAACCCCACCATGCTCGCCGACATCATGAACACCTTCATCAACGACACCGACGTCTGCACTTCCCTCGTCAAGAACGAGGCGCAGTTCTCCAACAACAAGACCGTCAACGAGACGTTCGCCTCCGATCCCAGCTACGGCAGCGCGTTCCTCGGCGGCCAGAACGACGTCAAGGTCTTCTGCGATCTCGCCAAGAACATCAAGTTTGAAAACTGCACGATCTATGACCAGCTGCTCAACGAAGGCCTGCAGACCTACATGAGAGACTACTTCAAGGGCACCGTCACCGAGGACCAGGCGTGGGCGAACTTCTACAAGTACGTCAACGAAAAGTATCCCTCCATCGTGACCCCCGCGGCCTGAGACGTCTGTCAAAATTCAGCCTGAACAGCAGGGGGCAGGGCGTTGCCCTGTCCCCTGTTCGCAATCGCAAAGGAGGGCGCTGAGCAAGATGAAACAGCCGGAGCTGAAAAAGAGACACAAATCCGTCAGCTACGCCAAGTGGGGCTATTTGTTCATTCTTCCGTTTTTCCTCGCATATTTTCTCTGCTCCTTTTTCCCGCAGGCGCTGACGATCTACAACAGCTTTTTTGAGAATTACCGCGACGGTCTGACGCAGGTGGGACCGAAATTCGTGGGCTTCGCCAACTATGTAAAGCTGTTCACGCCGGATTCGACCGGGTCCGTCGATATTCTCAAATATGCCGGCAACACGCTGATCCTCTGGATCTGCGGCGCGGTGCCGCAGATCGTGATCGCGATGCTGCTGGCGCTCTTCTTCACGAGCTATCGGCTGAAGATCCGGGGCCAGGCGTTTTTCAAGGCGGTCATCTATCTGCCGAACCTCATCATGGCGTCGGCGTTCTCCATGCTGTTTTTCACGCTGTTCTCCAACGTCGGCCCGGTCAACCAGATCATCCAGGCGGCCGGCTGGGCGAACGCGCCGATCGATTTCTTCGGCAGAACCTTCACCGTGCGGGCGATGATCTGCCTGATGAACTTCCTCATGTGGTTCGGCAACACGACGATTCTGCTGATGGCGGGCATCATGGGCATCGACCAGAGCCTGTTCGAGGCCGCGACCATCGACGGCGCGAGCCCCACGCAGGTATTTTTCAAGGTCACGCTGCCGCTGCTCACGCCCATCCTGCTCTACACCGTCATCACCGCAATGATCGGCGGCCTGCAGATGTTCGACGTGCCGCAGGTCCTCACCAAGGGCGTCGGCATGCCCGACCGCACCTCCGTGACGCTCATCATGTACCTCAACAGCTTCCTCGGCACGAGCAAGAACTACGGCATGGGCGGCGCCGTGTCCGGCATCATCTTCCTCATCACGGGCGCCCTCAGCGCGGTCGTCTACCGCTCGCTCAGCAAATCGTACAAGGGAGGCGGGCAGAAATGAATACCTCCGACACCAGAAAGGCCCGCGCGATGCTGACCCTCAGCCGCGTGCTCGTCTATCTCGTCCTCATCTTCCTGTCGATCCTCTGCCTGTTCGCCTTCTATATGCTGATTATCAACTCGACGCGCTCGAACGCCGACCTGCAGGGCGGCTTCCGCCTGCTGATGCAGGGGAACTTCCTGGAGAATCTGAAAAACGCCTGGAACGACGCCTCCATCAACATCCCGCGCGGCATGCTCAACAGCTTCATCATCGCGGGCCTCAGCGCGGTTCTGACCACCTACTTCTCCGCCCTGACGGCCTACGGCATCCACGCCTACCAGTTCCGGCTCAAAAAGCTCGCGTTCGGCTTCATCATGGCCATCATGGTCATCCCGAACCAGGTCGGCGCGGTCGGCTTCGTGCAGATCATCTACAAGCTGAAGCTCACGAACAACTACCTGCCGCTCGTCCTGCCCGCCGTCGCCGCGCCCATCGTGTTCTTCTACATGAAGCAGTACATGGAGAGCGTGCTGCCGCTCGAGATCGTCGAGGCGGCGCGCGTGGACGGCTCCGGCGAGTTTCACACCTTCAACCGGATCGTCCTGCCGATGCTCAAGCCGGCGCTGGCCGTGCAGCTGATCTTTGCGTTCGTGACCTCCTGGAACAACTACTTCATCCCGTCGCTGATCCTGACCAAGGCGGAATACAAGACGGTGCCGATCATGATCGCGCAGCTGCGCTCGGCGGACTACTCCAAGTTCGACATGGGCAAGGTGTACATGTTCATCCTGCTCGCCATCCTGCCCGTGCTGATCGTCTATATCTTCCTCTCCCGCTCCATCATCAAGGGCGTCACCGCCGGCGGCGTCAAGGGATAAAAACGGCACGCAGAGCCCGCAGAGATCTTCGGATTTCTGCGGGTTTTTCCGTTTGCCGGCGGGAAAACAAAAAATCTGTCATTCCGGGAAGAGAATGACAGATTTCATTTTTGCCTATTTTCCGTTTTCGCAGGCCCAGCGGCGCATGTACTCGTAGCAGCCGCGGGTCTGCAGCACGTCGGCCAGCGCGCGGTGGCTGGTGTCGGATTCGACGCCGAAGCGCTCGGCGAGGTCGCAGAGCCGGTGATGGCGGTACTCGGGGAAGAGGCGGCGGGACAGGCGCATCGTGTCCACATAGTCGTTGGCGAACCCCGTTCCGAGAAGCCGGCGGCAGGCGGCGTTCAGAAAGCCGATGTCGAAGCTCACGTTGTGCCCCAGCACGACGGAGCCGCCCACAAAGCGCATAAACGCGGGCAGAACCTCCTCCAGCATCGGCGCGTCCGCGAGCATCCGGTTGCTGATGCCGGTCAGGCCGGTGATGAAGCCGCTCACAGGAAAGCCGGGGTTTACGAGCTGGGAAAAGGCGTCCGCCAGCTCGCCGCCGCACACGCGCACCGCGCCGAGCTCGATGATGCCGTCCCGGTACGGATTCAGGCCCGTCGTCTCCAGATCGAGCGCCACGTAGTCGGACAAAAACTCCATCCGGCAGCGTCCGGCGGCGCAGACCTCGTATTCTCCGTACGCCATCGCTATTTCCCGCAGCGGGAGCAGTCGCCGGTGCAGCCGGCACAGCCGCCGCAGCAGCCGCCCCGCTTTTTCTTTCGGAAGCTGAAGAAGGCAGCCGCCGTAATCCAGACGCAGATACCGGCCACAATCAAAATGTCCAGCAGGTTCATAGTCTTGCCTCCTCGCACAAGTGCATTTCAAACGATCTGGTAGATGATGAACGCCGCAATCCAGGCGATGCAGCACTGACTCAGGGCGATGCCGCCCGCCCGCAGGGACGAGCCGACCTCGCGTCGGATGGCCGAAATGGCGGCCACGCAGGGGGTGTAGAGCAGGGTGAACACGAGAAAGCTCACGGCGCTGCGGGTTGTAAAGAGGCTGGCCAGCCCTGCCGAGCCCAGCAGGATGCCGAGCGTGCTGACGACGGATTCCTTGGCGATGAAGCCCGTGACGAGCGCCGTGGCGCAGCGCCAGTCGCCGAAGCCGAGCGGGGCGAAGAGGGGCGCCAGCAGCCTGCCCAGCATGGCGAGCAGACTCTCCGCGCTGTCGGTGACGACGTTCAGGCGCGTGTCGAAGGTCTGCAAAAACCAGATGATGATGGTCGCCAGGAAGATGATCGTGAAGGCCCGCTGCAAAAAGTCCTTGGCCTTCTCCCACAGGAGCAGCGCGACGCTTTTCGCGCTCGGGAAGCGGTAGTTCGGCAGCTCCATCACGAACGGGACGGGCTTGCCGCGGAAGACCGCCTTGTCCAGCACGAGCGCGGCGAGGATGCCCATGACGATGCCGCCGAAATACAGAATAATCATCACGAGCGCGCCCCGGCCCGGGAAGAACGCGGCGGAGAAAAACGCGTAGATGGGGATCTTCGCCGAGCAGCTCATGAAGGGCGTGAGCAGAATCGTCATGGTGCGGTCGCGCTCGGAGGAGAGGGTGCGCGTGGCCATGACGGCGGGCACCGTGCAGCCGAAGCCGATCAGCATCGGCACGATGCTCTTGCCGGACAGGCCGATGCGCCGCAGCAGCTTGTCCATGACGAACGCCACGCGGGCCATGTAGCCGGTGTCCTCGAGAATCGAGAGGAAGAAGAACAGCGTCACGATGACGGGCAGAAAGCTCAGCACGCTGCCGACGCCCTTGAAGATGCCGTCGATGACGAGGCTGTGCACCACGGGGTTGAGCCCGTAGCTCGTGAGGCCCCTGTCCACAAGGACGCTCAGGGCGCTGATGCCCTGCGCGAGAAGATTGCTCAGAAACGCGCCGATCACGTTGAACGTGAGATAGAAGATGAGCAGCATGATCCCGATAAAAATGGGGATCGCGAGGTATTTGTCGGTGAGCACCTTGTCGATGCCGACGCTGCGCAGGTGCTCCTTGCTCTCGCGCGGCTTGACGACGGTCTTGGCCACAACGTCCTCAATGTAGCGGTAGCGCATGTCGGCGAGAGCCGCCTGCCGGTCGAGTCCGCGCTCCTGCTCCATCTGGACGACGGAGTGCTCGAGCAGCTCCATTTCGTTCTGGTCGAGCTGAAGCTGCCTGACCACGATCGGGTCGCCCTCGATGAGCTTGGTGGCGGCGAAGCGGGTGCTGACGCCGGCGCGCTGCGCGTGGTCCTCGATCTGGTGGCAGACCGAGTGGATGCAGCGGTGCACCGGGCCTTTGGGGCAGAAATCGTAGACGGAGGGGCGGATCTGGTTTTCCGCCGTGTGGACGGCCTCTTCGATCAGCTCCTGCACGCCCTCGCCCCTTGACGCGCAGATCGGCACGACCGGCACGCCGAGCAGCTCCGACATGGCGCTGACGTTGACGGAGCCGCCGTTGCCGGTCAGCTCGTCCATCATGTTGAGCGCGAGCACCGTCGGCACCTGCAGCGTCAGGACCTGCAGCGTCAGGTAGAGATTGCGCTCGAGATTCGTGGCGTCCACGATGTTGATGATGCCGTCCGGCTTGCCATTGAGGATGAAATCGCGCGTGACGATCTCCTCGGAGGTGTACGGCCGGAGCGAATAGATGCCCGGCAGATCGACCACGGAGCAGTTTTTCTGCCCGCGCACCGCGCCGGTTTTCTGGTCCACCGTCACGCCGGGAAAGTTGCCGACGTGCTGATTGGAGCCGGTGAGCTGGTTGAAGAGCGTCGTTTTGCCGCAGTTCTGGTTGCCGACGAGTGCAAAGATCATACGCCGGCCTCCTTCAGCTCGATGTTGTGCGCGTCCTCCTTGCGGATCGTCAGCACATAGCCCCGGAGAAACAGTTCCATCGGGTCGCCCATCGGCGCGATCTTCGTCACCGAGACCAGCGTATGCGGAATGAGACCCATGTCCAGCAGGCGGCAGCGAAGCTCTCCCTCGCCGCCGACGTTTGTGATCACGCCGGAATCCCCGGCGCGCAGCGTGTCCAATGTCATTCTCTCACTCCCTCTGACGGGGCGCGCGGCCCCATCACCATCCTATGCCCGCAGGAACATGTTTTTACATTGTTAGGATAACCTAACTTCAATAAAAAAGCAATGGGGCAATTCGACGAATTTTGCGCCGTCCGGGAAAGCGAATCTTGTGCGCGCCGGCAGGTCTCCGCCGCCCCCTGCTCCGCAGCCCGCCGGCGCAGGCGGCAAAACCCTGCGCGGACGGGAATGAGATTCTTCGCTCCGCTCAGAATGACAATGTGGTTGGACTGACGCGTACCGTCTATTCCATCTGTCATTCTGAGGAGCGGAAGCGACGAAGAATCTCATGTACGTACCGTGTGCGAGTTGTTTTTCCGGAGACGTGGGATGCGCCCTGCGGGGCACCGTCTTTCTGCTCGTGCAGAAAGACGGTGAAGAAAGAGCACGCCAGGGAGAAGGGCTTTTTACAAAGCCGCCCTTCTCCCTGGACCCTCATCCTCCGAAGATTGCGATCGATGCGCGCCATACGGATGCGCGTGCGCGCCGCCTCGCTCCGCTCGGCCCGCGCAGAGCCGTGCGGATGGGAATGTCGGGGAAACGCTTCCCGCTGCCCAACCTGTCATTCTGAGGAGCGCAGCGACGAAGAATCTATAACAAATTTGCAGTAAGATTCTGAGTGAAGCGAGGAATAAAAAGTGCGGCGGGTGGACGGAGAACGTCTACGGCCGACCGGCAAAAAAGGGCTGCGGAGAGACGGAGAAAACTCCGTTGCTTCGCAGCCCTGCTTGCAGCAGGCCGGTATCAGGAAAAACACAACGCGGGGGGTCAGTATTGGAAGCAGCTGCCGCCGACGAATTCGCGGACGATGGAATCGAGCGGAACGTAGTCGGTGTGCAGGGGCGGCAGGCTGTTGACGACGTCCATGAGCACCGTCAGCCCGTGCTCCTCGATGAAGGCCGGGTCGAGCTCCTCGCGGTACTGCGGGATATCCTTGAGGTATTTGGCGAGGATGCAGAGCTCATAGTCGTGGAAGGTGTCGATGTGGATGGCGGCGTTCGACTTGTGGGGCGCGATGTACTGCACCTCGCCGCGGTCGACGCTCTGCGCGCGCTCGATGGTGTCGCGCATGGAGTGCCCGCGGCCGCGGTAGTCGCGGATCATGCGCCGGGCGACGCGGATCTGCTCGGGCCGGACGATCTGGTCGTCGTTCGTGATGATGCGCGTGCGCGGCGCGACATAGACGCCCGTGGCCCTGTCGCGGATGGGACCCAGCAGCAGGGGATTGAGCATGTGGATGCCCTCGGCGATGACGACGGCGTTTTTATCGCCCTGCATGGGCTTGTAGCCGCCCGTGCGCCCGTTGACAAAGTCGTACCAGGGGATGTCCACCGTCTCGCCGGCGGCCAGGCGCTCGATGCAGGAGACGAGCAGCTCCCGGTTGACGCAGTACGGCGACTCCCAGTCGGCCGCCTCGGGCGGACGCTCGTCGAGCGCGAGGAAGAAGTTGTCCATGCTCAGCAGGCACACCTTGACGCCGAGATTCTCCAGATACGCGCGCAGGCGCATGGCCGTGGTGGTCTTGCCGGAGCCGGAGGGGCCGGCCAGCGCGACGAACGGCCTGCCCTGCTCCTTGGCGTTGAGAATGGCTCCGGCGGCGGCGCTGATCTTGTCGTGAAAGACCTCCTCGCAGCGCAGGACAAACTGCGTCTCGCTGCGCATGGCGCTCGTAATGTTTTCCAGATCGATGACACGCATATTTTACGCTTCCTTTCCGAGAGGCTGTTTTTGCCGGTTCAGGATCCGGCGGTAGAAGATATAGAACGAGAGAATATGCGCCGCGCCCGTGATGACCCAGCTCACCGGGTACGACACATAGAGGCTCGGCAGCGTTCCGAGGGCGGCGAACACCGTGTAGATCCAGACGATCCGCAGCACGCAGGCGCCCATGGCCGTCACGAACATCGGCAGCCACGATTTGCCGAGCCCGCGCACCATGCCGCAGCAGACGTCCATGAGTCCGCAGACGAGCTCGAGCGACGTGACCCAGCGGATGCGCTGCAGGCCGTAGGCGAGCACCTGGTCGTAGGCGGGATCGGTGCGCGCGATGTAGATGTTCAGCAGCGGCCGGCCCAGAAGGACGCAGGCCGCGCACAGCGGGGCGCCGATGACGACCGTCATGCCCACGCAGGCCCGGAAGATCCGGCCGATGCGGTCGTATTTGCCCGCGCCGAGGTTCTGACTCGTGAAGGTGATGGCCGCGTGGAACACCGAGTCCATCGAGGTGTAGCAGAACGCCTCCAGATTCGCCGCCGCCGTGTTGCCCGCGATGGCGCTGGCGCCGAAGGTGTTGATGGAGCTCTGGATCATGACGTTGGAGATGTTGAAGATGACGCTCTGCAGCCCGGCCGGCAGGCCGATCTGGACCATGCGGACGGCCTCGTCCCGGTACAGCCGCACCTCGCGCAGATGCAGGCGGCAGAGCCCCTCGGCCCGCGCGAGGCAGCGCAGCACGAGCACGAGGGAGATGTACTGCGAGATGACCGTCGCGATGGCGACGCCCGCCACGTCGAGGTGAAAGACGATGACAAGCAGCAGGTTGAGACACACGTTCACGCTGCCGGAGATCACCAAAAACAGAAGCGGCCGCTTCGTATCGCCGAACGCGCGCAGGATGGCGGCGGCGAAGTTGTACATGAGCGCCGCCGGCACGCCGATAAAATAAATCCGCAGGTACAAAGACGACAGCTTCAGCACGTCGTCCGGCGTCTGCATCAGACGCAGCAGCGGCGTGGAGAGGAAGAATCCCAGCAGGAACACGGCGATGCCCAGAATGGCGCTCAGCGCGACGGAGCAGTGCACCGCGCGGCGGACGTGCTCGTCCTGCCGGCAGCCGAGATAGCGCGCGACCAGGATGTTCGCGCCGATGGAGATGCCGATGAACGCGCCGATGAGCAGGTTGATGAGCGACGAGGTCGCGCCCACGGCGGCCAGCGACGTGCTGCCGGAAAACTTGCCGACGACAATGATGTCGGCGGCGTTGAACAGCAGCTGCAGGATGCCCGTCGCCGCCAGCGGGAGAGAAAACCGCGCGATTTTGGGGAAGACGCTCCCGCTTGTCATTTCGACGGACTGAATATTGGCCATGATACGTGTCCTTTGCGTGTGATAATAATTTATTGTACGCCTGAACCGGCAAAAATACAAGTGCCGGAAAACGCGGCGAAGAAGCCCTCCTCCGGCGGCAGATGGGAAAACGTCAGGCGCTCGCCGGTCTGGGGATGGTCGAAGGCCAGACGGTACGACCACAGGGCGAGGGGGCCCTCCCGCGCCGCGCCGTATTTTCGGTCGCCCGCGAGCGGCAGGCCGCGCGCGGCGAACTGCGCGCGGATCTGGTGCGTCCGGCCCGTCTCCAGCGAGACCAGCACGAGCGAAAGCCCGCCGGCCTGCGCCAGCACGCGGTAGGAAAGCGCGGCGGGCTGCACATCCTTACCGGGCGCGGAGACGACCAGCGTCCGCCCGGCGAGCGTGTCGCGCAGCAGCAGATCCTCCATCCGGCCCGACGGCTCCGCCGGACAGCCCTCCGCGACGGCGAGATATTCCTTGGAGAACCTACGTTCCCGCACCTGCGCCGACAGAAGCGCCGCCGCCGCGCGCGAGCGGGCAAAGACCATGACGCCGCCCACGGGCCGGTCGAGCCGGTGCACCGTGCGCACGCAGGCGCGCGCGTCGCCCAGCGCCTCCCGCAGAAGCGCCGGCATCCCGCCCGGCTCGTCGGTGGACAGAACGCCCGCGGGCTTCAGGCAGACGAGAATGCGGTTGTCGGCATACAGAATGTCCATCATAGCTCCTTTTTCATGCATCCAGCGGCGCGCCGTCGTAGCTGCGCAGGACGTACGACACGCCGGGTATGGCGCGCAGAGAGTCCTCGTCCAGCGTGCCGGCGATGGCGGCGACGCGCGCGCCCGAGCGGACGGCGGCGGTCAGGCCGGCGGGGGAGTCCTCGAAGACGAGCGTCTGCCGCGGCGACACGCCGAGGCTGCGCATGGCCGCGAGAAACACGGCGGGATCGGGCTTGCCAGGCAGCCGCTCGTCGCGGCAGAGGACCGCCTCGCGGGAAAACCAGCGCGACAGGCCGAGCAGGGAGAAATAGCGGTCCATGTTGTCCCGGCCCGCGGAGGTGGCGATGGTGAACGGCACGCCCCGCGCCAGCAGCGCGTCCAGATAGGCGGGCGCGCCGGGCACGAGCCGGAAATCCGGGCCGGCGGCCAGCGCAAAATACAGCGCTTCCTTCTGCCGGCCGCAGGCCTCCGCCTCCTCCGGCGTGACCGGATGGCCCGCCAGATACGCGGCGGTGTCGGCGTTGCTCAGGCCGCTGAGCTTCCGCGCGTATTCCGCCGCGCCCACGCCCCGGCCGTACCGGGCCCGCGCCGTCTCGTCCCACGCGCGCACCTGGATGGGCGTGTCGAACACGAGCGTGCCGTTGAAATCAAAAATAACCGCCATGCCTTCGCCTCCTGTTTTGCCCATTATATATCCGCGCGCCCTTTTTGCACAAGTGCCGTCTTAATAATTCTTAAAATGCCCCCAAAGTGGAAAAAACTATGGTAAAATGAGCGCGTAATACAGCTCTGGGGGAGTGGCAGCTTGGAACCGAACATTCAGATTCTTGTCGTGGACGACGAGCCGGACATCCGGCGCATCATCCGTATTTTGCTGGAAAATAAGGGCTATGCCGTTCTGGAAGCCCCGAACGGGCGCGAGGCGGTCGAGTCCGTGCGCGCGTGCCCGTCCGTCGATCTCATTCTGATGGACATTATGATGCCGGACATGTCGGGCATCGAGGCCAGCCGCGCCATCCGCGCGTTCACGCCCGCGCCCATTCTGTTCCTGACCGCCCGCACGCAGGAGCAGGACAAGCAGGAGGCCTATTCCTCCGGCGGCGACGACTATCTCGCCAAGCCCTTCTCGCACGCGGAGCTCATCATGAAGGTGGAGTCGCTGCTGCGGCGCTACCGCGTGTACAAGGGCAAGACCGACGGGACGCTCCTGCGCGAGGACATCGTGCTCGACGAGCAGGCGCACAGGGTCCTGCGCGCGGGCGAGCCGATGGAGCTGACCGAAACCGAATTCGAGATCCTGCACTTTCTCGCGGAGAACCGGGGAAAGGTCGTCTCGGTGGAGAAAATCTACGAGGGCGTCTGGCACGAAAAGTACATGCCGTCGTCCACCAACACCGTGATGGTGCATATCGTCAATCTGCGCAAGAAGCTCGAGGAGGACCCGGCCAACCCGCAGCTCATCCGGACGGTCTGGGGAAAGGGGTATCAGATTGACTGAAAAACGCCGTTTCTTTCCCCTGCATCTCAAGCTGCTGTTCGTCATGCTGGGCGGTCTTGTGCTGGCGCTCGGCGTCTATTTCGCCGCGCTCGAAACAAGCAACTGGATGATCGGGCACTACTATCTCAGCGAGAGCGCCGTGCGCGCCCGCAATCTCGCGACCATCGAGCAGCTGCAGACCTACGTGCAGGAGCAGGGCCTGTCCTCCCGCGACACGGACGACATCGCCCACTGGACGATCGCCAAGAGGGACATCTATATCCTCCTGTACAAGGACCAGCACCTGGCGCTGGAGTCCGGCTGGTACGGCATCGAGAACGACACGAACGTCGGCGAGCAGGTGCTCAGCGATATGCCGTCGGTCAGCGCCTATCCCATCTGCTTCCGCGACGGCGTGTTCCAGGCGGTCATCTACGACTACTCCGACTCCCGCCTGTACTCGCTGGCGGAGATTTTGAGCATCGTGCTGGCGTGCCTCGCCTTCGCGGCGATGCTGCTCGTCTACAACCGGCACATCACGCGCTCGATCGTGACCATCTCCAGAGAGGTGCAGCAGATCGGGCAGGGCAACCTCCAGCTGAGCCTGGAGGTCCGGGGCAACGACGAGCTGGCCCGGCTGACCGCGAGCGTCGAGTCCATGCGCCGGTCGCTGCTGACCAAAACCGACGACGAGCGGCGCGCGCTGCAGAAAAACAGCGAGCTCATCACCGCCATGTCGCACGACCTGCGCAATCCGCTGACGGCGCTGCTGGGCTATCTCGATCTGGCCAAGAACCACCAGTACCGCTCGCAGGAGGAGCTGGAGCAGTACATCGGCGCCTGCTACGACAAGGCTGCGCGGCTCAAGACGCTCACGGACGAGCTGTTCCGCTACGCGCTGCTGTTCGGCAATCAGGAGCTGCACATGAATTTCGAGGAATACGACGCGATCATCCTGCTTGAGCAGCTGCTCGGCGAGCAGAGCGCCGCCGCGCAGAGCCAGGGCTTTACAGTCCGGAGCATCCTGCCGGAGCTGCCCTGCCGGGTGCGGGCCGACGTGCTCTACCTCAAGCGCGTCTTCGACAACCTGTTCGACAACGTGCGCAAATACGCCGACCCCGGCAAGCCCGTGGACATCGCGGTGCTCGAGGAGAACGGCCAGCTGCAGATCTGCATCGGCAACAGCGTCGCGCCGAATCCCGGCAAGGTGGAGAGCAGCCTGATCGGGCTCAAGACCTGCCGGCAGATCATGGAGCAGATGGGCGGCGGCTTCGCCACCTACGAGGAGGGCAAAAAATTCACCGCCGAGGTATGGCTGCCCATCCTGCCGGCGCTGCCGGCGCAATCTTAAGATTCCCTTAAATCTGTCCGCGCGGGGTTTCCTTTCCGATCAAATCCTGTTAGGATAGCGTCAAATACAAAAGAGCCCGGCCGCCCGGAGGGAAACCCGCCCCCGGAAGCAGGCCGGGCCATCACGCCATAAAAGGAGTTATCGGTGATTATGAAGAGAATCCTCGCGATTTTTTTGGCGGCAGCGCTGCTGATCGGCATGCTGGCCGGATGCGGAAAGAAAGCGGAGAGCGGCAGCCGGTCCGCCGCGGCCGCGGCGGAGACCGGGAGCAAGGGCGCGGAGGCGGCGTCGGCGCTGTCCTCCAAATACGTCTATACCGCGCAGTACCTGGATCTGCCGCAGAGCATGAACAACGTCTCCACGGCGGCGGTCTCCGGCGGCAAGCTCTACTACGCCGGGAGCGTCGTGTCCGGCAAGGACACCTATACCGACGGGGTGTCGGGCGAGAATTACGACTACGACACCTATGTGACGAAGCTCTTCTGCATGGACCTGGAGACCCGGCAGTCGCAGGAGCTCTCCGGCTTTACGCCCATGGAGATCCCCGAGGGCATGCAGGGCGACGCCAGCATCCAGAAGATCATCGCCGCCGCGGACGGCACCCTCTGGGTCTTCGAGCAGCTCTACACCTATACCTACAATCTGCCCGAAGACTTCGACGCCTCGACTGACGACCAGTGGAACTACTACCAGGAGGGCGAGAGCAAGACGCGCCTCGTGCACCTTGACGCCGAGGGCAAGACGCTCAAGGACATCGAGCTGAGCGCGGACGACAGCTCGTCGGCGTCGTCCTCCGGCGGCGCGCAGGCCTCCGGCTTCCTCGTGGACGACAGCGGCAACATCTACACCACGGACTATCAGAATATTTTCGTCTACGATTCCGAGGGCAAGCTGCTGTTCCAGCTCTCCGCCAGCCAGAACGGCGGCGATCTGCGCCAGTACAGCGGCACGCAGATCGGCGTCATTACGTGGAGCGGAGACAGCATGGCGCTCAAGGTGATCGACCCGAAGACGAAGGGCTGGGGCGAGACAATCGAGCTGCCCCAGAACGCTTACACCTTCTTCCCCGGCGACGACGCCTACGATCTCTACTACGACTATAACGGCTGCATCTACGGCTACAGCAAGGCGACCGACACCTCCGAAAAGGTCGTGGACTGGCTCGCCTGCGACATCGACGGCAACAACGTCCAGAGCTACCAGATGCTCCCCGACGGCCGTGTCGTCGCGATCTACTGCGACTACAGCAGCTCCGGCGCCGCGGACGCCGGAGAACTGACCGGGGCGGCCGGCTCGGGCGCCGGAAGCAGCAGCGGTTCCGGCTGCCAGATCGTCGTGCTCACGCGCACGAACGCGGACGAGGTGACGCCCAAGACGGAGCTGACGCTCGCGTGCATGTACCTCGACAGCAACCTGCGCAGCCAGATCGTCAAATTCAACCGCTCGTCCGACAAGTACCGGATCGTCGTGCGCGACTACTCCGAGTACAACACCGATAAAGACTACAACGCCGGCCTCACGAAGCTCAGCACCGAGATTTTGTCTGGCCAAATCCCCGACATCCTCTCCACGAATCAGCTCCCGGTCGACCAGTTCGCCGCCAAGGGGCTGCTGGAGGACCTGTACACCTACATAGACGCGGACGGCGAGCTGACCCGCGACAGCTTCATTCCGAGCGTTCTGAAGGCGCTCTCCATCGACGGCAAGCTCTACCAGATCACCACCAGCTTCGGCGTGACCACGGCGGCGGGGCTGACCAAGGCCGTGGGCGGCTACGACGCCTGGACGTTCGACAGCCTGAAGGACGCGCTGGCAAGGCTGCCAGAGGGCGCGATGGTCTTCAACGTGGACACCACGAAGGTGCAGGCGCTCTCCGACTGTCTCAGCCGCAGCTTCGAATCGTTTGTGGATTGGAATGCCAAGACGTGCAGCTTCAACACCCCCGAATTCATCTCGCTGCTGGAGTTCGCCAACCAGTTCCCGGAGACGTTCGACTACAAGACCTTTTCCTGGGACACCGACTACCACAGCAACGAGTCGCGCGTGCGCGCGGGCCAGCAGCTGCTGGCCACCTTGTACCTCAACGACTTCCAGAGCTTCCAGTTCGAGGTCGAGGCCATGGGCGACGGCGTGAGCTTCGTGGGCTTCCCGACGACCGACGGCACGAACACCAGCAGCTTCCAGGTGAGCAGCGGTCTGGCCATCACAACGTCCTGCGCCGACAAGCAGGGCGCCTGGAGCTTTATCCGCTCGCTGCTGACCAAGGACGCGCAGATGGGCAGCGACATGTGGAATTTCCCGGTCAACGCCGACGCGTTCGAGGCGCTGGCCAGGACCGCCATGACGCCGGACTACCAGAAGGACGCCGGCGGCAATTACGTGCTCGACGATAAGGGCAATAAAATCGAAAACTCCAAGGGCGGCTACGGCAACCAGGACACCAATATCGAGCTCTATGCCATGACGCAGGCCGAATACGACCAGCTCAAGAGCATCATCGACGCCACCAGCTCCGTGTACGTCTACGACGACGAGATCATGAAGATCGTCACCGACGAGACGGCCGCCTACTTTGCCGGCGAGAAGGACGCCCAGTCCACCGCCGACATGATCCAGAGCCGCGTGTCTTTGTACGTGCAGGAGCAGGGATAAAAACCCGCTTTTCAAAGCCTGTTCCCCGTGCTATATTGTAAGGAGCAAACGCATGAAAAAACATTGGGAGAAAAGCAACCGCAGGGTCGGGGATTTTTTGCAGTCCATGTGCTTTTCCGGGCCGAGCTTTCTCGGCATGCTGCTTTTCTATGTCATCCCCTTCGGCGTGGTCGTGTACTATTCTCTCATCGCCGGGACGCTGGACCACAGCTTCGTGGGCCTGCAGAACTATAAAAACGTGCTGGAGAACGGCGCGTTCAAGATCGCGGTGCACAACACCGCCGTCTTTTCCGCGCTCTCCGTCCCGCTGGCCGTCATCCTGTCGATGCTTATGGCGCTCATGCTCGAGTGCCGCATCCCCGCGAAGAGCCAGTTCCGCACCTTCTTTTTAAGCCCGATGATGGTGCCCATCGCGTCCATCATCCTCGTGTGGCAGGTGCTCTTCCACGCCAACGGCGCGGTGAACGAATTTCTGGCGGTGTTCGGCGCGGACAAGATCGACTGGCTCAAATCCGACTACTGCATGGTGGTCATCGTGCTGCTGTTTCTGTGGAAAAACCTCGGCTACAACATGATTTTGTTCATGGCCGCCCTCAACAACATCCCCAAGACGCTCATCGAGGTCGCGGAGGTTGAGGGCGCGTCGGCATGGTATCAGTTCTTCCACATCAAGCTCCGCTACCTCTCGCCCACGGTGCTGTTCGTGACGATCCTGTCCATCATCAACTCGTTCAAGGTGTTCCGGGAGATCTACCTTCTGACCGGCGACTACCCCTACGACGGGCTGTACATGCTCCAGCACTTCATGAACAACATGTTCCGCAACCTCGACTACCAGAAGCTCTCCGCCGCGGCGGTCATGCTGGCGCTCGTCATCGTGGCGCTGCTGGCCATCCTCTTCGCGGTTGAGAACTGGTTCGGAAAGGACGTGGAGGGATGAAGAAGCACCGCTATTTCGGCCGCGGAGCCATGACGCTGCTCGCCGCCGTCTTCGCCGTCCTCTTCCTGCTGCCGACCGTGCTCACGATCACGAACTCGTTCATGACGCAGAGCGAGATCACCGCCAACTACGGGCAGGTGTTCTCCAACGCCAACGACGGCAAGAGCTACATCTCCAAGAAGATCAATCTCAAATTCATCCCCGACAAGGTGAGCTTTTCGCAGTATCTGACGATCCTGTTCAAAAGCCCCGACTATCTGCTCAAATTCTGGAACTCCGTCATCCTCGTCGTGCCGATCGTGCTCGCGCAGCTGATGGTCGCCTCGGTGGCGGCCTACGGCTTCACGCGCTGGCGCGGCAGGGTGCGGGACGCCATCTTCTTCGCCTACGTCATTCTGATGCTCATGCCCTACCAGGTGACGCTCGTGCCGAACTACCTCGTGAGCGACTGGCTCGGCATCCTCAACACCCGCTGGGCGATCATTCTGCCCGGCGCGTTCGCGCCGTTCTCGGTGTTCCTGCTCACAAAGTTCATGCGCCGCATCCCCGTCTCGCTCATCGAGTCCGCCAAGCTCGACGGCGCGAGCGAGTGGCACGTGTTCTGGGACATCTGCCTGCCGCAGTGCCGCAGCGCGCTCTACTCCATCGCCATCCTCGTCTTCATCGACAACTGGAACATGGTGGAGCAGCCGCTCATCCTGCTGCCGAACGCGGACCAGCAGCCTCTGTCGGTCTTTCTTTCCACGATCAACGCGGGTGAAATCGGCATCGCCTTCGCCGCCGCGGTCATCTACATGGTGCCGGGCCTTCTGCTGTTTTTGCACGGCGAGGCGTACCTGGTCGAGGGCATTGCATATTCCGGTTCTGTGAAAGGATAAGTGGGTATACATATGGAAACACAGGTCAAAAAACGGGAATGGGTCAAAACGGCCGCTATCATCTTTCTGGCGGTGCTGCTGGTGCTGACCTTCTTCTCCAACACCATCATGAACAGGTCTCTGCCCGAGGTGGCCACGGCGTCGGTGCAGTCCGGCACCATCAACGCCAAGATCCGGGGCAGCGGCACCGTCAGCGCCAACGAGACGTACGACGTGACGCTCAGCCAGACGCGCAAGATCGCGAGCGTCGAGGTGAAGGTCGGCCAGACCGTCGCCGCGGGCGACACGCTCTTCACGCTCGAGCAGCAGGAGTCGGACGAGCTCAAGCAGGCCGAGACCGACCTTGCCACGCAGAAGCTCGCCTACCAGAAGAGCCTGCTGGCCCTGTCCAACACGGCCGCGCAGTCGAACCACGACGTGCAGAAGGCGCGCAATGCCTACAACGACGCCGTGTCGGTCTACAACCAGTACAGCACGATGGACTCGTCCAAGCTGGCCGCGGCGCTGGCCGCCGCGCAGGTGAAGCTCAAATCCGCCACCCAGACCAGCACCGACGCCACCCAGGCGTACACCGACGCCTCCACGGCCAAGGAGTATACCGACGCGCAGGCGTCCGTCACGGAGCAGCAGTCCGCGATCAAGACGCTGAACGACCAGATCGACGCCTACCAGCAGCAGATCGCCGACCTGGGTACGACGGGCGGCAGAACGCCGACGCAGATCAGCTCGGAGATCTCCGGCAAGCAGACCGAGCTTTCGCAGCTGGAGGGCCAGAACGCCTCCAACATCGCGCAGTATGAGGACGATTATCTGCTTCTCAAAAAGCTGGCCGGCGACCGCGGCGACGTGATGTACGCGCTCTGCGCCGATACCCAGACGCTGGCCACAAAGCTGATCGACGGGGGATATGACAAGGACGACGCGTCCGCTTCCGCGCACGCCGGCGCGATCGTGACGGCCTATAACGCTCTGGACAGCTACTACGATCAGGTCGCGACCATCAACAACAAGATCGCGGCGCTGCAGGAGGAGCTGAAGAGCGCGCAGGCGGACGAGACGGTCGAGCAGTCGAAGGCAAAGCTGCAGCGCAAGCTCAGCGACGCGCAGGACCAGCTGGACACCGCCGAAAAGCAGCTCAAGAAGGCGCAGACCGCCGTTTCGGGCTACGAGGATTCTCTCAAGAGGCTCAAGCAGGCAGCCGCCGACGCGACGGCCGCGGTCAGCAGCGCGCAGGCCGAGGTGGACAAGCTCACAAGCGCCTCCACCGCGGCCGACACGGTGAAGTCCACCAAGCAGGCGCTGGAGGACCTCGTGTTCGCGCAGACGCTCGGCACGTCGGACAGCCTCGACCTGCAGGCCGCGCGCGATTCGATCGCCAAGCAGGAGAAGTTGGTCGAGTCGCTGACCCAGACCGCCGACAACGTGAACGTGACCGCCAAGGTGGGCGGCATCGTCAGCGCCATCAACGTGCAGGCGGGCGGCTCCATCGGCGCGAACACCGCGCTGTGCACGCTCAACGTGACCGACCGCGGCTACACGATCAAGATTTCCGTCACCGCCGACCAGGCCAAGAAGGTCAAGGTGGGCGATGCCGCCGACCTCGTGAACTACTGGGGCGGCGACGTCACCGCGACGCTCGAGTCCATCGGCAACGACCCGCAGAACCCCGGCAAGGGGAAGCAGCTCGTCTTCCGGCTCACGGGCGACGTGACGCCCGACACGAACCTGACGCTCTCCATCGGACAGCAGAGCGCCAACTACGACACGCTGGTGCCGAACGCGGCCATCCGCACGGACAACAACGGCACGTTCGTGCTTGTCGTCACCTCGAAATCCAGTCCGCTCGGCAACCGCTACACCGCGACGCGCGCGAACGTGCAGGTGCTGGCCGCCGACGACACGAACACCGCCGTCTCGGGCCTGAGCATGGGCGACTTCGTCGTCACCACCTCCACCAAGCCCATCGAGGCCGGCACGCAGGTCAGGCTGGTGGAGAACGGATGAGCGGGCGGTTTGTAAAAAAGAGCGGACGGAAAAAGTTCGTCTGGAAAAAGCCGAAGCTGGAAAAGCCGCGGGGCAGGACGCTGTTTCTGCTCATCCTGAACGCCGTGCTGCTGCTGGGCGTGCTGCTCAGCGCCGTGAAGCTCTCGCAGGCGCGGAACCGGCTCGTCACCCAGAGCGCCGCCGACGCCTGGCGCGGCGGCAGCGACATGCGCTTCGCGCAGGTGTCGTGCTTCCTGCCCGCCGACGCGGGCAAGACCGTGTCGGACATCCGCTCCTTTGAGCAGACGCTCGACAGCGAAATGGTCACGGCCTCTCTGACCGCGCCCGAGGGCGGCAGCCTGTACGACGACGCCTGGTCGTGCCGCGCAACGCTCTCGATCGAGGGCGGCAAGGGCTCCACCACGGTCAAGACCATCGGCGTGGGCGGCGACTGGTTCCTGTTCCACCCGCTCGAGCTGCGCTCCGGCAGCTACATCACCTCCGACGATTACATGCAGGACCGGGTTGTGCTCGACGAGGAGCTGGCCTGGAGTCTGTTCGGCAGCTACGACGTGGCGGGCATGAGCGTCACGATCGGCGGCCGGCCCTATCCCATCGCGGGCGTCGTACACCGCGAGAGCGACTCCGCCACCAAAAAGGCGTATCAGGACGGGCCCGGCATGTTCATGAGCTACGACGCGCTCAACGCCATCGCCGAAACCAAGATCAGCTGCTACGAGGTCGTCATGCCCGACGTCGTGACCGGCTTCGCGTACAACATCGTCTCGCAGAAATTCGCGGGCATCGCGTCCTCGGACACGGGTACGCCGTCCGGGGCCAGCTCCTCCGCCGCGACCAGCGCCACAGCCGCCGCGGCCGCCGCGGCGACAGCGGCCGCGCAGAGCACGCCGCAGGCCGTCGTGGTAGAAAATACCAGCCGCTTTTCCTTCGGAAATCTCGTCAAGGTTCTGGGAGCGTTCGGCGAGCGTTCCATGAACGAAAACGGCATCCTCTACCCCTACTGGGAAAACGCCGCCCGCCTCACCGAGGACTACGCGGCGCTGTATCTGCTGCTCATCTTCCTCTTCGCGGCCTGTCCCGCCGTCTGCGCGGTCGTGCTGATCGTGCGCTACATCAAAAAGGGCGTGGACTACGCCGGCGAGATCATCCCCGAAAAGCTCGAGGAGAAGATCGAGCAGGAGAAGGAAAAGCACTACGTCCAGACCGGCATCTAGGGAACCTCTGAATAAATCCGGCACGCATCCTGACGGCGCTTTTTCCGTCTGAGCTGCGTCAAAAAAGCTTGAAATCCGACAGGATTCCTGCGCTTCTTTGCCTTGTCAGCCGAAAAAATCGCTCGCCAGTCTACGCACCGTTTTTAATCAGAGCTTCCCCAGCGTTGCAGGAAAAACCCGTAAAAGGGGCTGCCGCAAAATGATTTCCGCATCCGTAAACATGTCAGCCTTCGGCCCGGCGGCCGTGGGGCGGCAGGTTTCGGACGGCCGGGATCTCCTTTTGCGGCGGCTCCTTTTGACGTCAGACTGTCAAAAAGTATGATTCCATGCCCGGATTCCTTGACTTGATTGTATAGAATGTATATAATGAAATTGTTTCGAGGAGGAACATGGCAAAAAAGGAGGAGTTTTACAATGATGCAAAACAAACGCGGTTTCCGATCTCTGCTCGCGCTTCTGCTGACCGTCGCGCTGCTCGTTTCACTGGCTTCCATGGCCTTTGCTGCGAACGCCGGGACGAAGCAGATCACGATTCTGGGCACCTCCGATATGCACGGCAATATCTGGGGCTACTCCTACGAGGACGGCAAGGAAACAACGAACAACGGCATGGCGAGGGTATACACCTACATACAGGAAGTGCGCAAGGAAAACCCCAACACCATTCTGGTGGATGGCGGCGATACGATTCAGGGCACCATCCTGACCGACGACATCTATAACAAGCAGACCGGCGAGCATCCCGTCATCACGGCCATGAATTACATGGGCTACGACGCCATGACGCTGGGCAACCATGAGTTCAACTTCGGCCTCGACCTGATCTCCCGCATCAAGGCGCAGGCGAAGTTCCCGATCCTGGCGGCGAACGCCACGCTGAAGTCAAACGGCAAGCTGCTGACCGGCGCGGCCTACACGATCGTCGAGCGCGACGGCGTCAAGGTCGCCGTCATCGGCGTCACGAACCCCAACATCCCGACCTGGGACGGCGACAAGGTCGCCTCCGTCCAGTTCACCGCGCTCTCCGCGGCCGTCAAGGCCTGCATCAAGGAGATCGGCGACAAGGCGGACGTCATCATGGTCTCCTGCCACGCGGGCCTGACCGGTGAATTCGACGAGGAGGGCGGCACCGACGCCGCCGCGCAGATCCTGAAGGACAATCCCGAGGTCGATGTGCTGCAGGTCGGCCACTATCACATCGCCATCAGCGAAAAGGACGGCAAGACCGTCGTCGGCGGCGTGCGCAACAGCGGCCGCGACGTCGCGCGCTTCGACCTGACGGTCGATCAGGACGGCAACGTCGTCGACAGCACGGTAAAGACCGTCGATATGGCGAGCTACACGCCTTCGCAGGAAATCCGCGACCTGCCCATCGTCAAGGCCGCGCATGAAAAGACCATCGCCTTTATCAAGGGCGGCAGCGGCGCCTCCGGCACCTCCGGCGGCATCTTCGGCACGGCCTCCGCGAATTTCCAGCCGGTCAACGAGATCAGCGGCATTCCCGCCGGCAAGCTCGAGGATACGGCGGTCATGGATCTCATCAACAAGGTCCAGCTGCTCAACTCCGGCGCGGACGTGTCCGCCGCGGCGCTGTTTAAAGACACCAGCGACATCAAGAAGGGCACCATCAACTACGGCGACATCTTCAACATCTACAAATTCGACAACACGCTCTACCGCGTCAAGGTGACCGGCAAGGAGCTGAAGGCCTATATGGAGTGGTCCGCGGCCTGCTACAACCAGTGGGTGCCCGGCGACCTGTCCATCAGCTTCAACCCCGAGAAGCCCGGCTATCTCTACGACATGTTCGCGGGCGTGGACTATGAGATCGACCTCTCCCAGCCCGCGGGCAGCCGGATCAAGAACGTCATGTTCAAGGGCCAGGCGCTCAAGGACGATCAGGTGCTGACGCTCGCCGTCAACAACTACCGCTATTCCTCCGCGCTGAAGCAGTTCAAGCTGGTTTCGGCCACGAAGGAATGGGAGTCCCCGAACTCCATCCGCGACATGCTTGTCCAGTACATCAAGTCGCAGGGCACGATCAAGCCGGCTGTGGACAACAACTGGAAGATCACGGGCGTGGATCTGCAGACCGCCAATCCCGACCGCGCCATGCTCATCGCGCTCGTCAACCGCGGTTTGCTTGCGGCTCCGTACGCGAAGAGCCTCAACGTGAGCGACGCGGCCGCCGCGAAGACGCTTCTGAACAACGTCAGCGTCAACGGCACGGTATCCGCCATCGGCTCCTACAAGACCGCCGAGGGCGTATGCTATTACCGGCTGCGCGACCTGGCCGCGGTACTGAAGGATACGCCCGCGAAGTTCAATGTGGACTGGAACAAGGGCGTCATCGTGACGACGGGCACGGCCTACGCGGACAGCGTCGGCGCGCTCCCGACAGCCGCCGCCTACACGGCGGGCAAGACCACCGCGCAGGTGGACGGCAAGCCCGTGGAGCTCGACACCCTGTTTGCTGCCGGCAGCAACTACATCACCGCCGCCCAGCTGTCCGCCCTGTTGGGCGCCAAGCTGACCGCCAGCGAGGCGGACGGCGTGCTGAGCATCACCGCCGCGTAAAAACCGTTCCGCTTAAGGCGTCAGCCGCGAATTGTGCGGGATTGCCTTAAACAAAAAGCCTGTCAACTCCCGGCCGTCAGGCCGGGAGTTGACAGGCTTTTGCGTTTTGAAAAAGGACCGCGCGAGGCGGGACCGCCTTGGTCAGCGGGCGCTCACAGCTTCGCGTAGGCGACGGCGATTTTGCTCGCGGCGCGGGCGTTGTTGTAGGCCAGCTGGAGGTTGGAGGCGAACGAGGTGCCCTCGGTCAGATCCTTGATGTGCGCGAGCAGGAACGGGGTGATGTTCTTGCCGTGCACGTTCTGCTCGTCGGCCATCTTCAGGGCCTTCTGGATGACGCTCTCCATCCACACGGGGTCGAGGGCGTATTCCTCGGGGATCGGGTTGCCGATGACCGCGCCGCCCTTGAGGCCGAGATCCCACTTCGTTTTCATGATCCGAGCGACGGTCTGCTCGTCGGGGCAGTTGAAGTCCAGCTTGTGGCCGCTCGTGCGGCAGAAGAACGCGGGGAACTCGTCCGTGCGCAGGCCGAGCACCGGCACGCCGTAGGTTTCGAGGTACTCAAGCGTGAGGCCGAGATCGAGGATGCTCTTCGCGCCCGCGCAGACGACGGCCACGGGGGTGTTGGCGAACTCCTGCAGGTCGGCGGAGATGTCCATGGTCTTCTCCGCGCCGCGGTGCACGCCGCCGATGCCGCCGGTGGCGAAGAAGCGGATGCCCGCCATGGAGGCGATGATCATGGTGGTGGCGACCGTCGTCGCGCCCGCCATGCCCTCGGCGACGTATACGGCCACGTCGCGGCGGCTGACCTTGCCGACGCCGTCGGCCCGGCACATGCGCTCGAGCTCTTCGGCGTTCAGGCCGACCTTCAGCTTTCCGCCGAGAATCGCGGTCGTGGCGGGGACGGCGCCCTCGCCGCGCACGATTTCCTCGACCTTGTGCGCGAATTCGAGGTTCTGCGGATAGGGCATGCCGTGGCTCAGGATCGTGGACTCCAGCGCGACGACGGGCCGGCCTTCGCGGACGGCCTCGGAAATTTCGGGCGTGACGGACAGATACTTTTGCAGATTCATAACGCGTACTCCTTTAAAATCGATTCCAAGAGCGAAACGCTCATGTCGGGGTTGATGGTTTTCTCGTGGGAAATGGCCGCGATGCCGGCGGCCAGGCCATAATCGACGGTTTTGTCGACGGAAAGGCCGGAGAGCTCGCTGTAGATGACGGCGGCGGTGAACGCGTCGCCCGCGCCGGTGGCGTTGACCATTTTTTCCACCGGGCGCAGCTTCCGCTCGAGCACGCGGCCGGCGCTGTCCATGTACAGGCAGCCGTCTTTGCCCAGGCTCACGAAGATGCGGCGCAGGCCCTTGGCAAGCACGTCCTCGCAGGCGCGGAGAAGGTCCGGCTTCGAGCCGATCTTCCGGCCGCTCAGGATCTCCAGCTCCAGCACGTTGGGCTTCGCGGTGTCGAAGCGGCCGATGTACGGGGCCAGCACGCGGGCGTAGGCGGTGGAGACGGGGTCCACGTACACGGGCGGGCCGTCCTTCACGAGCTCCAGCAGGTGGCACAGTAGCGGCTCCGGCAGGCACGGGTCGCAGGTGATGAGCTTCGCGCCCATGAGAAGGCTCTTCTTGCTCGTCAGATAGTCCGGCGGCAGCGCCTGCAGGATGGACATGTCCGACATGGCCACCAGCATGTCGCCCTTCTCGTCGAGGATGGAGATGTAGGTGGATGAGGGACAGCCGTCCGCCGTGTAGAGGTGGCTGATGTCCACGCCCGCCGCCAGGCACTCCTGCCGGATCTTTTCGGCGTACACGTCGGTGCCGACCGCGGAGATGAGCTTGACGCTGCCGCCCAGCCGCGCGAGATTCTCGCAGACGTTTCGCGTGACGCCGCCCGCGGAGGAATTCATGTGGCCGGGGTTGCTGTCGCGCATCACGATGGGGGCCTTCGACCGGCCGTGGATGTCCACGTTCGCCGCGCCGACGCCCACCACGTAGAAGGAATTGTTCACGATGTAGCCCTTGCCGAGAATGTAGCCCTTCTTCTGCAGGTTGGCGATGTGCACCGCGACCGAGCTGCGCGCGATGCCGAGCCGGTCCGCCAGCTCGTTCTGGGAGATGGCCGGGTTCTGCTGGATGATGTGGAAGATCTCCTGCTCCCGCTCCGTCATGCTGCCTCACCTCGACAAAATGTTTATTGAATAAGCACTTGTTTATAATAACGCGCCCCGGCGCGTTTGTCAAGCAGGAAAGCAAAAAGGAAAGCGTGAAAAGCAAAGGAATCGCCGTGCGATTTTAAATCGCGCGGCGATTCCGCAATTCTTTATGCTTCACTTTTACGCGCCCCGCTTATTGGGCCGGGGGGAAGGAGACGACGGCCTTGAACAGATCGCCGTCGATGGAGAGGGAGAACTCTCCCTGCTGCAGCTGGGTGAGGCTCTGCGCGATGGAGAGGCCCAGGCCGCTGCCCTCCGTGCTGCGCGACGAGTCGCCGCGCACGAAGCGCTCCATGAGCTCCGGGGCGGAGATGTTGAGCGGATATTTGGAGATGTTTTTGAAAGACACGACAGCCCGGCCGCCAGCCCATTCGCTCGAGAGGTACACCCGCGTGCCGGGCATGGCGTATTTGCAGACGTTGCTCAGCAGGTTGTCGAACACGCGCCAGAGCAGCTTCCCGTCGGCCAGCACGGCGGGGACGGCGGGGGAGAGCGTCAATACGGGCTCCAGGCCCGCCGTGCGCAGCCGGTCGTCGTACTCGCCAGCGACCTGCGGCAGCAGCACGTTGAGATCCGTGCGCTCGAGCGAGACGGGTATGGCGCCCGTCGAGGCCTTCGACGCCTCGACGAGATCCTCCGTCAGCTTCTTGAGCCGCGCGGACTGCCGGTCGAGCACGTCCAGATATTCCTTCGCCTTTTCCGGCTGAATGTCCTCCTTCTTCATGAGATCGACGTAGTTCACGATCGAGGTGAGCGGCGTTTTGATGTCGTGGGAGACGTTCGTGATGAGCTCCGTCCGGAACCGCTCGGCCTGGAGCTGCTCGTCCACGGCCTTCTGCATGCCGGCCGCGATGTTGTTGAGATTTTCGCCGTGCTTCCGGAATTCGCCGTGCAGGCGGCGCAGATCGACCGCGGCGTCCGGCCGTCCGGCCGCGAGCGCCTCGCCGCCCTTCTGCAGCTTCCGCATGGCGATGAGCGCCAGCACGACCGGCACGGTCAGGATCGCGTGCCCGAGGAACCACCACGCGACGAACCGCTCCGTGTCGCCGCCGCAGGCCGCGATGAAGATGAGCTCCAGCAGGCACAGTCCGCACCAGCCGAGCGCGCCCTTCCAGCAGAGCGGCAGATTCTTCGCCGCGTATCCGATGCCGCTTCCGAGCCAGCGGAAAAACTTCCCGATCAGCACGAGCACCATGCAGACGACGGTGTTGCGCCACCAGCTGCCCGCCTTGGCCCGCGCCGCGAAGGTCATGAGCACCGACATGCCGAGCAGAATCGCGAGCGCGAGGGCGGCGGCGACAAACACGATGAAGACGGCGTCGCCATAGCCGCTGTTGCCTTCATACAAATAGGCGAGCAGCGCGCACGGAAGGGCCGCCAGCGCCAGATACAGGTCGAAGGGGATGCGGTCCACCCAGTTGAGGTGGATGCCCTCGACGCCCTCCTTGCGGCCGGCGGCGCAGAGCAGGAACACGAACAGAAAAATGCACGCGGCCAGCAGCGCGGCGGCGGCGGCGATCAGCCCGTACCGAAAACTTACGAGCAGTCTGACCCAGTGCTGCTCATAGTAGATGCCGTCCTTCGCGACGAGCGGCGAGCGGATATAGCCGTTGACGACGACGTCCTTCGTGTCGCTGGCGGTGTACGACACGGCGGCCGTGAGGCTGCCGTCGGCGTTTGTGCGGAGAATTTCCGTGTGCTCCAGCGCGTATTTGCCCGACACCTCGTCCAGGTAAGCGCTGTATTCCGCCTGGTCCGCGAAGTCCTTCGTCTCCGAGACGACCCGCCGGTTGTAGGTCACTGTGTCCGGCTGGAAGGAATGATAGGAGAAGTCCTCCGCGGTATACGGCGAGGTCATCAGCACGTTTCCGTCCCCATCCGTGATCCGGAAGAAGAAGTTGCTGTTTTCCGCGGAGAAAATGTTCTGATAATGGGCAAGGCCGAGGCTGTCGCCGTCCAAGGAGGCGGCGTAACAGGAGACGGCCAGGCTCATGTCGTCGTCGTACGTCTGGCCCCGCTGCACGGAGCGGCTCAGGGAGATGCCGCCGTCCGTATAGGCGTGATAGGTGGCGAGCATCGCGATGCCGAACGCCGAGGCGGCGAGCATCGCGCCCAGAACCACCAGCAGGATCAGCGCCGTGATCTTGGCCCAGAGCTTGGGCAGCAGCTTCTTCATGGTTTTTCCGCCTCCATTTTATAGCCCTTGCCCCAGACGACCTTCAGATACCGGGGCTCGGCGGGGCTGAACTCGATCTTCTCCCGGATGTGCCGGATGTGGACGGCCAGCGCGTTGTCGATGTTGATGGGCGGCTCGTTCCAGACGGCGCTGTAGATTTCGCCCGGCGAAAACACCTTGCCGGGGTTCTGCATGAGAAAGCGGAGAATGTCGTATTCCTTCGGCGTGAGCGGGACCTCGGCGCCGTCGAGCGTGACCCGCTTGGCCTCGTCGTCGAGCGAGACCGGGCCGATCGTGAGCAGGCTCGGCGCCGTTTCGCGGCCGCCGAGCTGCAGATACCGCCGCAGCTGCGAGCGCACGCGCGCGAGCACCTCGACGGGATTGAAGGGCTTGGTGATATAGTCGTCCGCGCCGACGTTCAGGCCGAGAATCTTGTCCGTGTCCTCGGATTTGGCCGTCAGCAGGATGACAGGTACGTTGGAGGTCTGCCGCAGTCTGGCCATCGCGGTCAGTCCGTCCATGCCGGGCATCATGATGTCGAGCAGGATGAGCGCGACGTTTTCCCGCTGCGCCGTCTCCAGCGCCTCCGCGCCGTTTCCCGCGGAGACCACGCGGTAGCCCTCCGCCTCCAGATAGATCCGCAGCGCCGAAACGATGTCCTTCTCGTCGTCGCAGACCAGAATTGTGTGCATGCTCCTCACCTCTGCGTCCATGATACGGGAAAACTGATTAAGAAACAATCGGAAAAAACCTTAAGATTTGATGAAGGACGGATTCTGTGATAGAATACGGAAAAAGGAACGGAGGCGCGCGCATGGAACCGATCTGTTACATTGCCGGCGCGATGGCGCGGGAGCTGCATATCCGGAAGCGGCCGGGCGATCTGCTCATCGCGGCGGACGCGGGGCTGACGGCGGTACGGGAGCCGGATCTCATCGTGGGGGACTTCGACTCGCTCGGGCATGTGCCGGAGGGGGATAACGTCGTGCGCCATCCGGTCAAAAAGGACGACACCGACATGCTGCTGGCGATCCGGCTGGGGCTGGCGCGCGGCTACCGGGCGTTTTACCTCTACGGCGGCGTGGGCGGCCGCACCGACCACACGCTGGCCAATCTGCAGTCGCTGGCGTTTCTTCTGGAGCGCGGCGCGTACGGATACCTGTTCGGAGAGCGCGAGACCTTTACGCTCCTGCAGCGGGAAGAGCTGCGCTTCCCGGCCTGCTGCCGGGGGATTTTCTCCGCGTTCGCCTTCGGCGGCGAGGCCGCGGGCGTGACGCTCGAGGGCTTTTTGTATCCCCTCGCGGACGCGCGGCTGACGCCCTCGTTCCCGCTGGCGGTGAGCAACGAACTCACCGGCCTGCCCGCGCGCGCGTGCGTAAAATCCGGCCGGCTGCTCGCCGTGTGGGAAGCCGGCAACCCGCTGCCGGAAAGAAAGCCGCCGGCGGGCGGGACAGCGTAAAAAGCGCCTGCTGCAAAACGGATGTTTTGCAGCAGGCGCTTGCTTTATATGTCGGGTTGTCAGCCGATGTCCACCCAGTCGTAGCCGAGGTAGGTGGTGAAGGCTTCCTTCAGGATGTCCTTCATATGGCCCGGGCAGACGGAGGTGTGGTGCTTGAAGCCGCCGCGCGCGAGCGCGATGAGCTTGTTCTGCAGATCGGGGATCTCCGCCACGCCGGCGCAGCCGAAGTAGCCGTCCTCGATGGGATCGTCGGTGAATTTGGCCTCCGAGGCGTAGACGACGATCCTGCCGTCCTTCGTCTGGCAGTTGGAGATCGTGATGTCCATCGGGCGGATGCGGCCCTCGTTGCAGCCCCAGCCGGAGCCCGGATCGCTCTTGGCGAACATCTTGTGCTCGGTGACGGTGCCCTTGCAGCTCATCAGGCTCTGGGCGACCGGGCCGCAGTGGAAGAGGATGACCTTGTTCTCGTCGTCGCCGTAGTTGTTGTTCCAGTCGAGCACGGCGGCGGGGGCGTCGGCGGCCAGGCTCATGGCGCGCATCGTGACGGCCGAGCACATGTCGATCTCGCACGAGGCGGTGATGCCGCGGTCGTTGAGCTCGGAGAGCAGCACGCAGGGGCAGATGCGCAGGTAGGTCTCGAGCTCGTTCCAGCAGCGCAGGGCCAGCGCGTCGAGGTGGTACTCGGCGATGTAGCCGTCGAGCACGACGGAGAGCTTGCAGAGCGTGTCGAAGTTCTGCGCGGGGACGCCGGAGAAGTCGGTGTAATTGCGGAGGTATTCTCCCTTCGCCAGCACGGCGGGGTCGTCGGCCTTGAGCGCGCCGACCTTCGCGAAGACCTCGCTGAGGTCGAACGACTCGACGTTGATGCCGGCCTTCTGCATGGCCAGCTCGTCGAAGCGGACGGTCTTGAACGCCGTGGTGCGCGCGCCGATGCAGCCGAGGTTGAAGCGCTTCATGCCGTTCACGACACGGCAGACGGCGGCGAAGTCGCGCAGGTTCTGCTGGAATTTCGCCGTCAGGGGGTGGACGACGTGCGGCTTGAGCACCGTGAACGGCACGCCGTACTGGGTGAACACGTCGGTGACGGAGAACTTGCCGCAGTAGGCGTCGCGGCGGTGGGCAAAGTCGAGCTTGCCGAGCTCGTCCGGGTAGGCCTGCATGAGGATCGGTACGCCCGCGTCCTGCAGAGCCGTGATCGCGCCGTTTTCGTCGGCGAAGATCGGCATGGAGAAGATCACGCCGTCGTACTGGCCCGCGTGCTCCTTGAGCCATTTGGCGTACAGCAGGCCCTCGTCGCGCGTCTCGACGCCGCCGTAGCGGGTGAGCTCCTTGTCCATCATCAAGTAGTCGCAGCCGGCGTCGGTCACGGCCTTGGCCATGTCGTCGCGCGCGGAGTAGATGAGCTCGCCCGGCATGAAGCCGCGGTTGGCAAAGCAGAGTGCGAAAGTCATTTTTTTCATGGATTGATACCTCCTGTTATTCTCCGAACAGCTTGCGCTGGTTGTTCTCAATGCGGAACGAGCGGATGATCTCGCGCGTGCGGGTGTAGACGGCGGCGCGGGCGGCGTCCGTGTCGGCGGACTGTTCGACGACCCGCTCATAGACCTGGCGGATCTCCGTGCCGACGTTGATCTTGGCGATGCCGTTCGCGATGCCGTCCAGGATGCAGGAATTCTTGATGCCGGAGCCGCCGTGCAGCACGAGCGGGATGCCCGTGGCCGCGGAGAGCTCCGCGATGTGGTCGATGTCCAGCCGGGCTTCGGGCTTTTTCTGATTGCGGACGCCCTCGGCGATCGCGCCGTGGATGCTGCCGACGGCGACGCTCAGCCAGTCGCAGCCCGCCTCGGCCGCGAAGCGCTTCGCCTCGCCGACGTCCGTGAAGCCGCGCTTGGTGCGGAAGACCTCCTCGTAGTCGAGGTTCACGCCGTTGCCCTCGTGGCCCATGACGGAGCCGAGCTCGGCCTCGCAGGCCATGCCGCGCGCGTGCGCGAACGAGGAGACCTCCTTCGTGACGGCGATGTTCTCGTCGAGCGTCAGGCGGCTGCCATCCACCATGCAGGACTGGAAGCCGGCCTTCGCCGCGCGCTCGAGGATCGGCAGGTAATCCACGCGCTTGTGGTCCTCGTCGATCACCGGCACGTGGTCGAGGTGCAGAAGCGTGTATTTGGGGTTGTACCAGCGGAAATACTCCTCGGCGACGGCCTCGGGGCTCTTCGCCTCGAATTTCTCCCACTCGAGCCGGGCCACCTGCACCATGGCGACGGTTTTCTCATCGACGATGGCCTGGATGACCGGCTTGACCATCGGAAGATACGGGACGTTGAAGGCGGGCACGATCGTTTTGTGCTCCCATGCCGCCTGGACAGCTTGCTGTGCGTTCATGATGACAAGACTCCTTTTTATTTTGCGTAATCTGCCTTGAGCCGGTTCCACTGGTCCTGGGATTCCACAACGGTCAGGCGGACGCCGTAGGTCTTTTTCGCGCCGGGTTCGAGAAATTTGAGCCGGCCCTGCGCGCGCGTGACGTCGCGGCCGTCGGGATAGCAGTTGCCGGGCTCCAGGCCCATCACGTAGTCCTTGCAGCCCATCATCTTCCACTGGGTAAAGCAGTCGAGCTCCGAGGAATCGAAGTTCATCTGCAGGCCGCAGCCGAGATCGGGGCTGAAAATGCCCGCGACGCCGGGCCGGTCCCTGAATTCGTGGTAGTAGCACTGCTCGGCGAAGCCGGGCGTGGGCTCGAGCACCTTGTTCCAGGTGTCCAGGTCCTCGGCGGCGTGCTCGGTGCGCGGCAGCACCTCGGCCGCCGGGATGAACAGCTCCGAGCGCTCGGTGAGCAGGGGATAGCCCATGTTCATGTGGTACAGCAGCATCAGAGGACTCGTCTCCGAGCCGATGTTCTCCACCGTGTCGGAGATGGAGAGCTCGTTTTTCAGCAGCGAGCAGGTGATGGTCCTCGTGAGCAGCAGCTTGTGGGAGAAGATCTGCGCATGGCGCATGACGGCGCGGATGCGGATCTGCTCGTCGTCCGTCTCCCAGAAGACGTGCTCGGCGGGGATGTTGTCCGCCGCCCCGTGCAGCGGCAGCGCCTCGCCCTGGTCAACGCACGGGGAGCCGACGGCCACAAGGCCGCAGGTGGTCAGAAAGCCGGCCGTAAAGCCCTTGAGCCAGCCGTTTTCCTTGTCGTCGTAATAGCTCGGCGCGACATAGCCGTTTACGGAGAAAAAGCCGAAATTCTTGCCGTTGTAGCGCAGACGGGAGATGTCCGCGCAGCGGTCGGCGGAGACGGTGAACTCCAGCCCCCTGCCGTTGCGCGCCTCCAGAAGGCGCATGCCGTCGCCGCGCCCGCCGCAAAGGCGCAGCTCCTCCACGCCATATAGCTGCGATTCATGCCCGTAATACGCGGATTGCTTCATTTGTGCCCATCCCTTTCCAGTTGTCAATAGCAGACAAGCGATTGTCAATCTGCAGGTTCTTTTACTAGGATAGCAGTTTCCAGGGGGAAAAGGATAGAAATTGCGTATCGCAATCGGGTGTTTTTTTCTGATGCCGACAAAAACGCGAGGCGATATTTGTGCAGATTTTCAAATACCCGCCGAACAGGGCGCCGGCCGAAAGAAAGACCGCCGCGGATGCTTCAGCATCCGCGGCGGCTCAGTGTGTCAAAAAGCCTCGCAGAGTTTGCGCCCGCAGGCGCAAATAAATTGTAAATCCGCTTTTCCCGGCGGCTGGTACGTCGGGAAAAGCACTTTACAGCCCGCAAGTGTGGAATTTTCGCGTCTCACGCCGCGAAAATTATGCGCGCAGCGGGCTGCATTTTTTTGTCGAAGAAGGCCTATCGGGCCTTCTTCGACAGACTGGACCGCCGCGGATGCTTCTGCATCCGCGGCGGCTGTTGACTGTTGTCAGGCGGCTATTTCGGCGCGGCGGCGTCCTCCGCGGCGGCGAGGGTCTTGCGGTAGTTGCGCGGCGAGACGCCGTAGCTTTTGCGGAAGATCTTTGAAAAATAGTTGTAATCGTAAAAGCCGACGTTCGAGGCGATCTCCGAAATCTGATGGTCGGTCGTGCGGATCATCTGCTCGGCCATGGCGATGCGCTTGCCGCGGATGAAATCCGCCACGCTCGCGTTGAAGCTGTTGTGGAAGATCTGGTAGAGCTCCGCGCGGGAGATGTTGAAGTGCTCGCACAGGTGCTCGATGGACAGATCCCACGCGATGTTGTCCATGATGTACTTTTCCACCTGCTGCGCCATGTTGAGGTAGCGCACCTCCAGCATGCGCTTGTGGTAGATGTAGCTCGAGCAGGCGTCCATGATGTTGCAGGCGGCGGCCAGCTTCTCCGCGGAATGGTGGGGGAGCTTGTCGTAGATCTCGCGGCAGTGGTCGAGGTCGATGTTGTATCGCTGCAGGTGCTCCTGGATGGCGCGGTATTCCTCCTGCGAGCCGTCGGAGACCTGGCCGATCAGAACGAAGCCGACGACGACCTCGTCGTAGCAGATCGGCGCGACGTATTCCTTCAGACCGATGTGGCAGCGGTAGACGAAGCCCTGGCGCGTCCGGCGGCATTTCTGCATGGCCGCCATGTCGCAGCTGCGGCAGGCCCGGTCCAGATCGGGATTGCTGCGCAGATAGGCGCAGAAGCCGAACAGCTTCACGGGGCTGTAGGCCACCTCGTTGAGCTCGGTGTCGAAAATGCACGGCTTCATGCCGGTCAGCGTATAGAAATCGTCCAGCAGTCCCTGGAGCTCCGCGCTCTTAAAGTCCAGCAGAATGAATTCCCCCCTTGAATGAGTGGATTTGTCCGCAGAATACCAGTTTATTTATTCTATTGTAACAGGAAATTATCACAAAAGATATGGCAAAATAGACAAATTTGATGCACTCGATTTGCATAACCTAAAATAAAATTCCTTGTTCGCAAACGAAAATTACTATTTCTCGACGGAAAAAATGTGTAGAATAAAAGCATCGTTCGGCAGCCGCAAAACTGCCGCCGCGATAAATTTAAGGAGGATTGAATACATGAAAAAGATCATTGCTCTGCTTCTGGCGCTCGTCATGGTATTCGCTCTGGTAGCCTGCTCGTCCGGCTCCAGCGCCAGCACCACGACCGCCGCCAGCACGACCACGACCAGCACTGCGGCCAGCACCGCGACCAGCGCCGCAGCCAGCACCAGCACCAGCGCCGCCGCCAGCACCTCGGCAGCCACGACTGCCAAGACCGAGCTGAACATCGGCGTTCTCGTCTGGAAGTTCTCCGACACCTATGGTTCCTCCGTCCGTACTGCCATTGACAAGTACGCCAAGGAGCTCGGCGACGCCGCCGGCCTGACCCTCAACTTCGAGATGCAGGACGGCAACGACGATCAGGCTACCCAGAACAACCAGGCCGACGTCATGTTCGCTGCCAACAAGGACCTCATCGTCATCAACCTCTGCGACACTTCCGCCGGCCAGTACCTCGACGACCTGGCCAAGCAGAACAACGTCCCCATCCTCTTCTACAACAAGGAGCCGACGGACTCCTCCATCATCACCAGCCAGAACTCCATCTTCATCGGCACGAAGCCTGAAGAAGCCGGCATCATGCAGGGCGAAATCCTGGCCGACCTGGTCTCCAAGGATTCCACCATCGACAAGAACGGCGACGGCAAGCTCCAGTACCTGATGTTCGAAGGCGAAATCAACAACGCCGAAGCCATCGCCCGTACGAAGTACTCCGTTGACACCGCTGTGGAAAAGGGCCTCAAGATGGAGAACCTGAGCGAAGTTCAGGTCGCCAACTGGGACACCGCCAAGGCACAGGAAATGATGACCGCTCAGATCGCCGCCCTCGGCGCCGATAAGATCGAGGTTGTCTTCTGCAACAACGACGACATGGCCATCGGCGTCATCGCCGCTCTGAACGACGTCGGCTACAACCTCGGCGACGACCCCTCCAAGACTGTCACGGTCATCGGCGTTGACGCGACCGACACCGCCATTGAGTACATCAACGCCGGCAAGCTTGCCGGTACTGTCAAGCAGGACGGCGACGCCATGGGCAAGGCCATCGTTCAGCTCGCCATGAACGGCGCGCAGGGCAAGGGCTGGCTCGACGGCACCGACTACACCATGGCCGACGACGGCTTCTCCATCCGTATCCCGTACGCGAAGATCACCAAGAACTAATCCTTTCCGATTCGCTGATACTGACCTCTAAGAATAGGGAGCGTGGCCTTGCCCGGCAAGGCCACCTCCTTATTATCAAGGCCGTCTTTTCAGAAGCCGGGCGCGGCGCTCCGGGGGCGGCCTCAAGAAAGATATGGTGATACAGTTTGGAAGAAAACTACTTGCTGGAAATGCTCGACATCGAAAAGCAGTTTCCAGGCGTCAAGGCTCTGGACCACGCGCAGCTCAAGCTGAAGCCCGGCACCATCCACGCGCTGATGGGCGAGAACGGCGCCGGCAAGAGCACGCTCATGAAATGCCTCTTCGGCATCTATAAGAAGGACGCCGGCATCATCCGGATGGACGGCAAGGAAATCAACTTTGAAGATCCCCGCAAGGCGCTGGATCACGGCGTCGCGATGGTGCACCAGGAGCTCAACCAGGTGCTGCACCGCAGCGTCATGGAAAACATCTGGCTGGGCCGCTTCCCCCTCAAATACGGCCTCATTGACCACAAAAAAATGTATGACGACACCAAGGCCATCTTCGACGACCTGGAGATCAAGGTCGATCCGAAGTGCATCATCGGCACGCTGGCGGTTTCGCAGCGGCAGATGCTGGAAATTGCCAAGGCCGTCTCCTATCACGCGAGAATTCTGGTGCTGGACGAGCCGACCTCCTCGCTGACGAGCGACGAGGTAGAGCACTTGTTCCGCATCATGCGGCGCCTGTGCGAAAACGGCGTCGGCATTATCTATATTTCCCATAAAATCGACGAGATCAAGACCATCTCCGACGAAGTGACGATCATGCGCGACGGCCACTGGATCTCCACCGATCCCACGGCCAACCTGTCCACGGACGACATCATCCGCAACATGGTCAACCGCGACATGTCCCAGCGCTTCCCGTCGAAGGACAACAACCCCGAGGGCGTGCTCATGTCCGTATCCCACCTGACCGGCAAGCATATGCCCACCTGCCAGGACGTCTCGTTCGAGCTGCGCAAGGGCGAGGTGCTGGGCGTGGCCGGACTGGTCGGCTCCCGGCGGACCGAGCTGCTGAGCACGATCTACGGCATCATGGAGCGCGAAAGCGGCGAGATCGAGCTGAACGGCAAGAAAATCTCCAACCGCAGCTCGCGGCAGTCCATCAAAAACAAATTCGCCATGCTGACGGAGGAGCGCCGCGCGACCGGCATTTTCCCCTACGGCTCCATCCTGTTCAACACGATCATCTCCAACCTGCCCGCCTATGAAAAGGGCATCCTGCTCTCCGACAAGAAGATGGGCGGGGATACGCAGTGGTCGATCGATTCGCTGAGCATCAAGACGCCCAGCCAGAAGACACTGATCAAAAACCTCTCCGGCGGCAACCAGCAGAAGGTCATCCTGGGCCGCTGGCTGCTGACGCAGCCGGACGTGCTGCTCCTGGACGAGCCCACGCGCGGCATCGACGTCGGCGCGAAATACGAAATTTACGAGCTCATTTTGCGGCTTGCCAAGGAAGGCAAGGGCATTATGATGGTTTCCTCCGAGATGCCCGAGCTGATCGGTATCTGCGACCGGATTCTGGTCATGAGCAACGGTCATATGGCCGGTATCGTGGAGCGGGGCAAGGACTTCGGCGGCATCGAGGGCGAACAGGAAACGATCATGCGCCTTGCCGCAAAATATGTATAAAGAGGTTGAGAATATGTCGAAAACAAAGACGGGCGTACAAAAGGAGAGCTTCGGCAAAAAGCTCTTCAACAACGCGCTGTATCTGATCCTGCTCGTGATCCTGATCGTCATCGTGGCGATCAACCCGAAGTTCCTCTCCGTTTCGAACATCATCAACATTCTCAAGCAGGCCTCCACGAAGGGCATCATGTCCCTCGGCGTGGCCGGCATCATCGTGCTGGCCGGCACCGACCTGTCCGCCGGCCGCATCCTCGGCCTCTGCGCCGCGGTCTCCGCGTCGCTGCTGCAGTCGGTCACGTTCGCGTCGCGCTACTATCCCAGCATCACGACGCCGATGCCGCTGATCTGGCCGTTCCTGCTCTGCATTGCGATCGCGGTCGCGATCTCGGCGTTCAACGGCTTCGGCATGGCCAAGCTCCACATGCACCCCTTCATCGTCACCCTGGGCACGCAGCTCATCGCCTACGGCCTGTGCTGCATCTACATTGAGAACCAGCCGTCCGGCTCCACGCAGGCGCTGTCCTCCCTGGACTCCCGCTACGTCAACCTCGCCACCGGCTCCTTCAACGTGTTCGGCCTGGAGATCCCGTATCTGGTCGTGATCTTCCTGGTGCTCGCATTCGTGACCTGGATCGTCTGGAACAAGACCCGCTTCGGCAAGAATATGTTCGCCGTCGGCGGCAACACCGAGGCGGCTGAGGTCTCCGGCGTCAGCGTGACCGGCACCATCATGGGCGTGTTCATCTTCGCCGGCATCCTCTACGGCATCGCCTCCTTCCTCGAGGGCGCCCGTATCCAGTCCGTCGGCACCAGCACCGGCATCAACTACGAGCTCGACGCCATCGCAGGCTGCGTCATCGGCGGCGTGTCGTTCAACGGCGGCATCGGCACCGTGCCCGGCGTGGTGATCGGCTCGATCATCCTGCAGGCCATCAACTACGGCCTGTACTTCCTGGGCGTCAACTCCTATCTGCAGTACATCATCCGCGGCGCTCTGATCATCGTGGCCGTCGCCATCGACGTGCGCAAATACGTTGTGAAGAAGTAATCGTTCATAAGCAAACCGCTGTGTCATTCTGAGCGCCAGCGAGGAGTTCTTCCCACAAGGGTCATCCGGTGGAAAAGATCCTTCGCTGGCGCTTCGGGTGACACAAGCTTTCTGCGGACGCAAAACAAGGGAGATAACCATGACGACAATCACAGAATTTGGAAGCAATGTCCGCGGCCGCGTCTCGGCGGTCACGCTGGAAAACCGGAACGGCATGCGCGCGTCGGTGCTCTCCTACGGGGCGACGCTGCAGAGCCTGCAGGTCCCCGATAAAAACGGCGCGCTCACCGACGTGGTGCTCGGCTACGACAGCGCGGAGGAATACGCCGCGAACAGCGGCTATCTCGGCGCGACCGTGGGCCGGAACGCCAACCGGATCGCCGGAGCGGCCTTCACGCTCAACGGCACGCGCTATCGGCTGACCGCCAACGAAAACCGCAGCCAGCTCCACGGCGGCTTCCTCGGCCTGGACAAGAAGATCTGGAGCTGCGCCTGCCGCGACGGCTGGGCGGAATTCTCGGCCGTGCTGGAGGACGGGGAGGAGGGCTTCCCCGGCCGGATGACGGTGTGCGTGAGATTTTCCCTGGAGGACGACAACAGCCTGCGGATCGACTACCGGGCCGTCTGCGACGCCGACACGGTGGCAAACTTCACCAACCACGCCTATTTCAATCTCAACGGTCAGGGCAGCGGCCCGATCTGGAACCACACCCTGCAGATCGGCGCCGACCGCTTCACGCCAGCCGACGCCGAGACGCTGCCGACCGGCGAGCTCCGCTCCGTCGCCGGCACCTGCATGGACTTCCGCACGGCCAAGCCGATCGGCCGCGACCGCGGCGACGCGCTGCTGGGCGGCGTCGGCTACGACCACAACCTCTGCCTGAACGGCAGCGGCCTGCGCCTTGCGGCCCAGGCGCGCGGCGACGTGTCCGGCATCCGGATGCGGGTCTACACGACGATGGAGGGCCTGCAGCTCTACACCGGCAACTACCTGAGCCGCCGCGCCGGAAAGGCCGGCGCCGTCTACGAGCCGTACGGGGGCTTCTGCATGGAGACGCAGCGCTATCCCGACGCGATCAACCAGCCCGCGTTCCCCAGCCCCGTGCTGCGGCGCGGCGAGGAATACCGCGAGACGACGATCTGGCGCTTTGACGGAGGCGAGGACGAGACATGATCTCACTTGGAATCGACATCGGCGGCACCGGCTGCAAGTGCGCGGCCTTCCGCGACACCGGCGTTCAGCTGGCGCTGTCCTACCGGGAGTACCCGGCCAAGCCGGGCCAGGTGAACCTCGACCCGCTCGTGCTGCGCGATTCGGTGTTCGCCGTGATCCGCGACTGCGCGGAAAAGCTGCCCGACGCGCGCGAGGTCGCCGCGATCACGGTCTCGTCGTTCGGCGAGTCCTTCGTCCCGCTGGCCGCCGACGGCACGCCGCTCAGCGACATCGTGCTCTATTTCGCAAATTCCGAGTCCGGAGAATTTGACCGGCTCGTTTCCGCAGTCGGCGCGGAGCGCTTCATGCGCATCACCTGCGTGCTGCCCGACGCGTCGTATTCCCTGGCCAAGATGCTGCGGGCCAGACGCGAGGCCGCAAAGCCCGTATGGAAGTTCTTATTTGTCGCAAGCTATCTCTGCTGGTGCCTGTCCGGCGCGGCGGCGGCTGACTATTCGCTGGCCTGCCGCAGCATCCTCTTCGACGTGCGGGGCCTGTGCTGGTCGCGGGAGCTGCTCGAGGCCTGCGGCATCGAGCGCTCCACGCTGCCCGACGCGGTGCCCACCGGCACGGCGCTGGGCTGCCTGCTGCCGGAGATCGCCGCGCAGCTCGGCCTGCCCGCCGACACGCAGGTCGTCATCGGCTCGCACGACCAGATCGTCAACGCCGTCGGCTGCGGCGTGCGCAGCTGCGGCGAGGCGGTGGACGTGACCGGCACGACCGAGTGCATCGAGCCGCTGTTCGCGGGCATCCCCGACACGCTGGACTTTGAACGGGAAAACTACGCCTGCGTGCCGTATCTCGACGGCCGGGGCTACGTGACCTACGCCTACAACATCTCCGGCGGCGCGGTGCTCCGCTGGTACCGCGATGCGCTGATGGCCGAGCTCAGGAAGGACGCGCAGGCGCGCGGCTGCAGCGTGTACGACCTGTTCAACGAGCGCTGCCCGAAGGAGCCGACGGGACTGATCTTCCTGCCGCATCTGCAGGGCATGGGCGGCACGCCCGACGTGCGCACCGGCGCGAAGGGCGCGATCTGGGGCCTCACGATGCAGACCGGCACGGCCGAGCTGTACCGGGCGATCCTCGAGGGCCTGACGTACGAGATGGCCTACAATCTCGAGCGCCTCGCCCGCTACGGCATCGCGCCGACGCGCCTCATGGCGGCCGGCGGCGGCGCCCGCTCGCCCGTCTGGAGGCAGATCAAGGCCGACATCCTCGGCGCGGAGATCGTCCCGTCCCTGCAGGACGAGCCCGGCGCGATGGGCAGCGCGATCCTGGGTCTGGCCGCCGTCACGGGGGAGACAGACCGGCTGGCGCTGGCCGGGCGCTTCGTGCGGCACGGCGAGCCCGTGAAGCCGAACGCCGAGTTCGCGGCCTATTACCGCGGGCAGTATGCGCTCTACAAGCAGCTGCGCGCGTTCTCCGTCGCGCACACGCCCCGCTAGGGCAGTCGGCGGGAAAAGCCTGCCGAAAGGAATATTATGTCAACTGGAACGGTATTCGACATCAAGCAGCTCGCCGTCTATGACGGGCCGGGCATCCGCACGACGGTGTTTTTGAAGGGCTGTCCGCTCCGCTGCATGTGGTGCCACAACCCCGAGGGGCTGTCGTACGAGCCGCAGCTCATGGTGTCGGTGAGCAGCTGCCGGCACTGCGGCAGGTGCACGGAGGCGTGCCCGCACCACGGGCTGCGCTGCGACGCCTGCGGCGCGTGTGTGCGCGCGTGTCCGCTGGGCCTGCGCCGCATCTGCGGCATGCGCTGGGAGGCGGAGGCGCTCGCGGAAAAGCTCCTGCGCGACGCCGACTACCTCAGAAGCCAAAAAGGCGGCGTGACCTTCTCGGGCGGCGAGCCGACCGGGCAGCCGGAATTTTTGATGGAGCTGCTGGACAGGCTCTCCTCCCTGCACCGCGCCGTCGAGACGAGCGCCTATTGCAGCGAAGCCGTTTTTTCCGCGCTGCTGCAGCGCGCGGACTACGTGATGATGGATCTCAAGCTGATGGACCCGGAGCGCCACCGGCACTACACGGGCGTATCCAACGAACCGATCCTCGAGAACCTCGAGCGGCTCAAGGCGTCCGGCGTGCCGTTCCGCATCCGCATCCCCGTGATTCCGGGCGTCAACGACTCGGAGGAGAACTTTGCCGCGACAGCCGACCGGCTCGCGGGCGCAAAGACGCTCGAGACGGTGGAGCTGCTGCCGTACCATGTGACCGCCGGCGCCAAATACGAGATGGTCGGCCTGCGCTACAGCCCCGAATTCGACGGGACGCGCGCGCCGAACCTCGACACGGAGCCATTTCGCGCGCGCGGAATTCCCTGCACGCATCTGTGATAGGAGATACAGTATGAAAACAGAGCATATTGAAGCGCTTCTCGACTATTTTGTGGTCAAAAAGGAGCATCACGCGCTGCGCCGGCCCGAGGAGGACCCCCGCGCGCTGGCGGCGCGGTTCGCCGCCGAGGGCCTGGACGACATGCGCCGCTCGGTGGAGCGGCTGCGGTATGTGCTGGAAAAGGAGACGCCCGCCGTGTTTCCGTTCGAGCGGCTGGCGCTCGTGCGCACCGTGCGCACGGTGCCGGAGCTCCACACGCAGCAGGAGGAGGACGCGCTGCGCAAAACGCACGCGTTCCACGAGATTGGCCGCGTGTTCAACATGTGCCCGGATTACGCGCTTTTGATGACCGACGGCTTTACAAAGCGGTCCGAGGCGCTCCGCGCGCAGCTGGAGAAGGCGCAGACGTCCGCCGAGCGCGAGGTTTTGCAGGCCATGCTGGACTGCCTCGGCATTGTGAGCGCGTTTGCCGAACGCTACCGCCGCGAGGCCGAGCGCGTGGGCAACCGCGAGGCCGCGGCGCTGCTCGCCCGCGTGCCCGCCGAGCCGCCCCGGACGCTGCTGGAGGCGCTCGAGTTTTTGCGGCTGCTGCACTACTGCCTGTGGTGCAACGGCAACTACCACAACACGCTCGGCCGCATCGACCAGTTTCTGTATCCCTATTACCGGCACGATCTGGACGCCGGCCTGCTCACGAGAGACGGCGCGCTCGAGGAGCTGGAGGAATTCTTCATCGCCTGCAACCGCGACAGCGACCTCTACATCGGCGTCCAGCAGGGCGACAACGGCCAGACGATCGTGCTCGGCGGGTCGAACCCCGACGGCTCCGACGCCTACAACGAGCTGTCGGAGCTGTGCCTGATCGCCAGCCGCGAGCTGTGTCTCATCGACCCCAAGGTCAACCTGCGCGTGCACAAAAACACGCCGCTCAGCGTCTACAAACTGGCCACGACGCTGACCGCGAAGGGCCTGGGCTTCCCGCAGTACACGAACGACGAGGTCGTGATCCCCGCGCTGCGCCGGTGGGGCTACGAGGAAAAGGACGCCTGCAACTACTCCCTCGCGGCCTGCTGGGAAATCCTGATCCCCGGCTACATGGATCTCGTCAACTGGGACAGCATGAACTTCCTCAAGGCCGTGCAGGACGCCGTGGAGCGGCTTCCTTCGTGCGCGAACTACGGGGATTTTGCCGCGCTCGTGCGCGAAAACATTGAAAAGCAGGCTGCGGCGCTGATGGAGGAGACGAAGAACGTCTACAAGGAGCCGTCGCCCTTCATGAGCCTTCTGTGCCCCGACTGCCTCGAGAAGATGCGCGACATCTCCCAGCCGGGCAAGTACAACAACTACGGCTTCCACGGCGACGGGCTCTCCTCCGCGGCGGACTCGATGGCCGCCGTCAAAAAGTACGTCTTTGAAGAGCACGTCTTTTCGCCCGAGACGCTGCTGGACATGGTCCACAGGAATTTCGCCGGCTATGAGCGCGAGCAGAACATGCTCCGCTACGAGGCCCCCAAGATGGGCAACGACGACGACTTCGTCGATTCCATCGCGGTATGGCTTCTCGACACGTACGCCGACGCGCTCGAGGGGAAGAAAAACGACCGCGGCGGCTGCTTCCGCGCCGGCACGGCCTCGGCCATGTATTACATCTGGCATTCGCAGAACGCGCCCGCCTCGCCCGACGGCCGCAGCGCCCACGAGGCGCTGGCCTGCAACTACTCGCCGTCGATCTTCGCGCGCTGCGAGGGGCCGGTGTCCATCATCAAATCCTTCTCCAAGCCGCACCTTGTCCGTACCGCCAACGGCGGACCGCTCACGATCGAGCTGTCCGACACGATGTTCCGCAGCGGCGACGCGATCGAGAAGTGCGCGATGTTTGTCAAGAGCTTCATGGACATGGGCGGCCATCAGATGCAGCTCAACGCCGTCAACCGCGAGCGGCTGCTCGACGCGCAGAAGCATCCGGAGAACTACCGGAACCTGATCGTCCGCGTCTGGGGCTGGAGCGGGTACTTCGTGGAGCTGAACGAGGTGTACCAGAACCACATCATCAAGCGCGCGGAAATGGCGCTCTGACGGGAACCTTGCCCGCGGCGGCGCCGCGGTGCTGTGATAAATCCGAATCATATGAGACAGGGAGGAACGTCTATGAACGAGAATGAAATCCGGGGGCAGATCCGGGACGGAAAAACCGCGCTCGGTCTGGAATTCGGCTCGACCCGCATCAAGGCGGTGCTGATCGGCTCCGATCACGCGCCCATCGCCTCCGGCGGACACACCTGGGAGAACCGCTATGAAAACGGCATCTGGACCTACAGCCAGGACGAGATCTGGGCGGGCCTGCAGGACTGCTACCGCGAACTGGCAGAGGACGTGCGGAAAAAGTACGGTGAGCCGCTGACTACGGTTGGCTGCATCGGCTTTTCGGCCATGATGCACGGCTATCTCGCGTTCGGCGCGCAGGACGAGCTGCTGGTCCCGTTCCGCACCTGGCGCAACACGATCACACAGGAGGCGGCCGAAAAGCTCAGCGCGCTCTTCGGCTTCAACATCCCGCAGCGGTGGAGCATCGCGCACCTGTATCAGGCGATCCTGAACAGAGAGCCGCACGTCGGCTCCATCCGCTACCTCACGACGCTCTCCGGCTACATCCACTGGCGGATGACGGGCAGGCGCGTGCTGGGCGTCGGCGACGCGTCGGGCATGTTCCCCATCGACAGCGCGACCGGCGATTACGACGCGCGCATGATGAAGCTCTTCGACGAGGCCGCGGCGGACCGCGGCTATGACTGGAAGCTCGCGGACATCCTGCCGCAGGTGCTCCCCGCGGGCTGTGCAGCGGGCGTGCTGACCGAGGAGGGCGCAAGGCTTCTCGACCCGACCGGCGCGCTGCGGCCCGGCATCCCGCTCTGCCCGCCCGAGGGCGACGCGGGCACCGGCATGGTCGCGACCGACGCCGTCGCCGTGCGCACGGGCAACGTCTCCGCCGGCACGTCCATCTTCGCGATGACGGTGCTCGAGAAGCCGCTGAGCCGGATGTACCCCGAGATCGACATGGTCACGACCCCGTCCGGCGAGGCCGTCGCGATGGTGCACGGCAACAACTGCACCTCGGAGATCAATGCCTGGGCGGCGCTGTTCTCGGAGCTGCTGGAGCTGTTCGGGCAGAAGCCGGACTTCGGCGCGCTGCTGACCGCGCTGAACCGCAAAAGCCTCGAGGCGGAGCCCGGCTGCGGCGGACTGGTCCTGTACAACTACCTCTCCGGCGAGCCGCTGACGGGGCTGGAGACCGGCAGCCCGCTGCTCTGCCGCGGGCCGGACAGCCGCTTCACGCTGGCAAACCTCATGCGCGCGCAGCTCTATGCCGCGCTCGCCCCCTTGAGCATCGGCATGCGCATCCTGCGGACGGAGCACGCGGCGATGGACCGCTTCATGGGCCACGGCGGCTTCTTCAAGACGCCCGGCGTCGGCCAGCGGTATATGGCCGCCGCGATGAACTGCCCGATCTCCGTGATGGAGACGGCGGGCGAGGGCGGCGCATGGGGCATGGCGCTGCTGGCCGACTTCGCCGCGAACCGGGCGGCGGACGAGAAGCTGGCGGATTATCTCGAAAACCGCGTCTTCTCGCGCATGCAGACGGCGACGATGCAGCCCGATCCGGCGGACGTCGCGGGCTTCGGAGAATTCCTGGCCCGGTATGAGGCGTGCCTGCCCGTTGAAAAGGCCGCCGCCGCGCTCGTATAAAGGAGTAACTATGCTGGAAAACCTGAAAAAGCTGGTCTGCGAGGCCAATCTGCTGCTGCCGAAGCACGGCCTCGTCACCTTTACCTGGGGCAACGTCTCCGGCATCGACCGGGAAGCGGGCCTCGTCGTCATCAAGCCCTCCGGCGTCGAGTACGACGACATGACCCCGGACGACATGGTCGTGGTCGCGCTGGACACGGGCGAGCGCGTGGAGGGGACGCTGAAGCCCTCCTCCGACACGCCAACCCACCTCGAGCTCTACAAGGCGTTCCCGGCGCTCGGCGGCATCGTCCACACGCACAGCCGCTGGGCGACCTCGTTCGCGCAGGCGGGCGTCGGCGTGGACGCCATGGGCACGACGCAGGGCGACTATTTCTACGGCCAGATCCCCTGCACGCGCGACATGACGCCGGAGGAGATCGCGGACGCCTATGAAAAGAACACGGGTCTCGTCATCGTGGAGACGTTCCGGAGCCGGAACATCGACCCGGCCGCCGTCCCGGCGGTGCTCGTCAGGAACCACGGCCCCTTCACCTGGGGCACCGACCCCATGAACGCGGTGCACAACGCCGTCGTGCTGGAGGAGGTCTCGTTCATGGACTTCCACGCGAAGCTGCTCAACCCCGCCGCCGGCGCCATGCAGCAGCCGCTGCTCGACAAACACTATCTGCGCAAGCACGGGGCAAACGCCTACTACGGCCAGGGCTGAGGGAAGGAAAGAAATATGCTGTATATCGGAATTGATCTGGGCACCTCGGCGGTCAAGCTGCTGCTCATGGATGAGGCGGGCGCGATCAAAAACATCGTCTCGCGGGAGTATCCGATCGAGTTTCCGCACCCCGGCTGGAGCCAGCAGGCCCCGGCGGACTGGTGGCGCGAGACGAAGGCGGGCATCCGCGAGCTGCTGGCGGGATTCGACGCCTCGCAGGTGGCGGGCATCGGCGCGGGCGGCCAGATGCACGGGCTCGTGGTGCTGGACAGCGGCGACCGCGTCATCCGCCCGGCCATATTGTGGAACGACGGCCGCACGCAGAAGCAGGTGGAATACCTCAACAACACGGTCGGAAAGCAGACGCTCAGCGCCTGCACGGGCAACATCGCCTTCGCGGGATTTACCGCCCCGAAGCTCCTCTGGATGCGGGAAAACGAGCCGGAGAACTTTGCGCGCATCGCGAAGATCATGCTGCCGAAGGACTACATCAACTACATGCTGACAGGCGTGTTCTGCACGGACGTGTCCGACGCCTCCGGCATGCTGCTGTTCGACGTGGCCAACAAATGCTGGAGCGAAAAGATGCTCTCCATCTGCGGCGTGCGGCGCGGGCAGCTGGCCGAAATCTATGAATCCGCCGCGCCGGTCGGCACGGTGAAGCCGGACGTGGCCGCGGAGCTCGGCCTGCCGGCGGGCGTGACGGTCTGCGCGGGCGCGGGCGACAACGCGGCCGCCGCCGTGGGCTGCGGCGTCGTGGGCCCGGGCGGCTGCAACATCTCGCTCGGCACCTCCGGCACGGTGTTCATCACCTCCGACCGCTTCGGCGTGGACAGGGCCAACGCCCTGCATTCGTTCGCCCACGCGGACGGCGGGTGGCATCTCATGGGCTGCATCCTCTCCGCCGCCTCCTGCAACAAGTGGTGGATGGAGGACATCCTCAAAACCGAGGACTTCGCGGCCGAGCAGGCGTCCATCCCGAAAGACAGGCTGGGCCGGAACCGCGTCTACTATCTGCCGTACCTCATGGGCGAGCGCAGCCCGCACAACGACCCGTCGGCCAGAAGCGCCTTCGTCGGCATGACGATGGACACGACGCGCGACGAGCTGACGCAGGCGGTGCTGGAGGGCGTGGCCTTCGCCATCCGCGACTGCGTGGAGGTGGCCCGCGCGCAGGGCGTGCGCGTGGACGAGAGCCGCATCTGCGGCGGCGGCGCGAAGAGCCCCCTGTGGCGCGAGATCTTCGCGGATGTGCTGAACATCCCGCTCACGCTGCCCGAGACGGAGCAGGGCCCCGGCTACGGCGGCGCGATGCTGGCGGCGGTGGCCTGCGGGCGGTACGAAAGCGTCGTCGCCTGCGCGAAGGCGCTGTTCCGCGCCAAGAGCGTCACCGCGCCCGACGCGGAGGCAGCCGCGCGCTATGAGGCGCGGTATCAGACCTGGCACAAGCTGTATCCGGCGCTTCGGGCGCTGGAACCGGAGATGGAGGCGGAGACATGAAGATCGAACCGGTAACAAGTCCCTCGTTCGCGCGCTACGGGCGCGTGGTGGAGGGCTACGACACCGCGCCCATCCGCGCGGCGCTCGCGGAAAAAACGCCCCTGCCGGAGAAGACCGGCTACGTGCCCGAGGAGCCCGCGCTGCAGAGCCTCGGCGCGGCGAAGCGGCTGGCCCCCGCGCTCTACGGCGGACAGCCCGTGCAGTTCGGCTGGTGCAACGGCCACAACACGACGCTCAACTGCCTCGAGTACCACCGCGACAGCGAATTCAACCTCGGCACCGAGGACTTCATCCTCCTGCTCGCCAAGCAGAGCGAGATCGAAAACGGACAGCTCGACACCGCGGCGGTGCGGGCCTTCCGCGTCCCCGCTGGCGTGCTCGTCGAGGTCTACGCGACGACGCTGCACTACGCGCCCTGCCACGTGAATGCGGAAACGGGCTTCAAGGTCCTGGTGGCGCTGCCGAAGGGCACGAACACCGAAAAGCCGGAGGACGTCCCCGCGGGCGGCGACTCGGCGCTTCTGTGGGCGCGCAACAAGTGGCTGCTGGCGCACCCGGATTCCGACGAGGCCGGACAGGGCGCCTATGTCGGTCTCACCGGCAAAAACATCAATATTGCGGCGCTTCTGTAAGCGCCGGTAAAAGGAGAAAAATTCCATGATGAACAACATTCCGGAAGTCAAGCTGGGCCTGGTCGCCGTCTCGCGCGACTGCTTCCCCATTGCCCTGAGCCAGAAGCGCCGCGCGGCCATCGCCGCCGCCTGCGGACAGAAGAACCTCGCCGTCTATGAGGCCAAAACCACCGTGGAGAACGAAACCGACATGCTCAAGGCCGTGGAGGAGCTGAAAACCGAGGGCTGCAACGCGGCCTGCGTGTTCCTCGGCAACTTCGGCCCCGAGACGCCCGAAACGCTGATCGCCAAGTATTTTGACGGCCCGTGCATGTTCGTCTCCGCCGCCGAGGGCGACGGCGACCTCGTGAACGGCCGCGGCGACGCCTTCTGCGGGATGCTCAACTGCTCCTACAACCTCGGCATGCGGCACCTGAAGGGCTACATCCCCGAATATCCCGTCGGCACCGCGGAGGACATCTCCAAAATGATCGCGGGCTTCATCCCCGTCGCCCGCGCGATCATCGGACTCAAGAACCTGAAGATCATCACCTTCGGTCCGCGCCCGCAGGACTTCTTCGCCTGCAACGCGCCGATCAGGGGCCTGTATGAGCTCGGCATCGAGATCGAGGAAAACTCCGAGCTCGACCTGCTCGTGAGCTACAAGGAGCACGCGGACGATCCCCGCATCCCCGGCATCTGCGCCGATATGGCGAACGAGATGGGCGCGGGCAAATACTACGCCGACATGAGCGCGCGTCTGGCGCAGTTCGAGCTGACGCTGCTGGACTGGGCCGAGGCGCACAGAGGCGCGCGGCAGTATGTGGCGTTCGCCGACAAGTGCTGGCCCGCGTTCCCGTCGCAGTTCGGCTTCGAGCCGTGCTACGTGAACAGCCGCCTGGCCGCGCGCGGCATCCCCGTCTCCTGCGAGGTGGACATCTACGGCGCGCTGTCGGAGTACATCGGCGCCTGCGTCACCGGCGACGCCGTGACGCTGCTGGACATCAACAACTCCGTGCCGCAGTACCTCTACGACGAGGACATCCGCGGCAAGTTCGACTATCAGCTCACCGACACCTTCATGGGCTTCCACTGCGGCAACACGCCGTCGTGCAAAATGTGCGCCGACCGCGCCGTCAAGTATCAGCTCATCCAGCACCGCCTGCTCGAGCCGCAGGGCAGCGAGCCCGATTTCACCCGCGGCACGCTCGAGGGCGACATCGCCCCGTCCGAGATCACCTTCTACCGCCTCCAGTGCGACAGCGAGGGCGTTCTGCGCGCCTACGTGGCCGAGGGCGAGGTGCTGCCCGTCAGGACGCGTTCGTTCGGCGGCATCGGCGTGTTCGCGATCCCCGAGATGGGCCGGTTCTACCGCCACGTGCTCATCCAGAAGCGCTACCCGCACCACGGCGCGGTGGCCTTTGCCCACTGCGGCGCGGCACTGTACGAGCTGTTCAAGTACCTCGGCGTGCAGGACATCGCCTGGAACCAGCCGAAGAGCCTGCCGTATCCCACCGAGAACCCGTTCAAATAAGCGCGACTGATACAAAAAGCGCCGCAAGCGATCTCATCGCCTGCGGCGCTTTCGCGCATATCTTCCCCATTTGTCATTCTGAGGAGCGCAGCGACGAAGAATCTAAGCACAATTTTACGACGAGATTCCGAGCACAGCGAAGAATGACAGGCGGGAGGCAGGACGGCCGAGGAATCGGGACGGGGCGCGATAAAAATGACTGCCGCGGGGGTTTGACTTTTACCCTTTAATCTGCTAAAATATAAAAAACAGCGGACGAGGGGGAGTCAGACTTGAACAACCGCAACAAACGCTCCGACCCGGAGAGCGATCTCTACAGGGCCATTCTTGCCCTGAAGGACACGCAGGAGTGCTACAACTTTTTCGTCGATCTGTGCACGGTCTCCGAGCTCAAGGCCATGGAGCAGCGTTTCGAGGTGGCCAAGCTTCTGAACGAGGGCCTGATCTACAACGACATCCTGGAAAAGACCGGGGCCAGCAGCGCGACGATCAGCCGCGTCAACCGCAGCCTCAACTACGGCACCGACGCCTACCGCACCATTTTCGCGCGGCTTTCGGAGGACGACGCCGGGTGAGCGCCTATGAGACGCTGGCCGGGGCCTACGACGAGCTGACCTGGGACGTGGACTACGAAAAAATACTGGCATTTTGGGAGACGCTGCTTGCGCGCCATCACCTCCGGCCGGAAACGGTGCTGGATCTGGCGTGCGGCACCGGCTCCCTGTCTGCGCTGCTCGCCGCGCGCGGCTACCGCGTGCTGGGCGCCGACCAGTCCGAGCAGATGCTCACCGAGGCCGCGCGAAAGACGGCCGGGATGGAGAACGCGCCGTACTTCATCCGCCAGAGCATGCAGCGGCTGCGCCTGCCGGAGCCGGTGGACGCGGCCGTGTGCTGTCTCGACAGCATCAACTATCTCGCCAAGCCCGCCGACTGCCGCGAGGCGCTGCGGCGCGTATACGAGGCGCTGAAGCCCGGCGGGCTGTTCGTGTTCGACATCAACACGCCGTACAAGCTCAAAAGCCTCGACGGGCAGGTCTTTCTCGACGAAAAGGACGACGTGTACTGCGTCTGGCGCGCGGAATTCGACGCGCGGCGGAACCTCTGCCGCTACGGCATGGACATTTTCCGCAGACGGGGCGCGCTCTGGCAGAGGAGCTTTGAGGAGCATCTGGAATACGCCTATTCGCCGGAGGAGCTGACGCAGTACCTGAAGGAGGCCGGCTTCACGAAAGTCCGGCGCTATGGCGACCGCAGACTGCGCGCGCCGAGGGATACGGAATTGCGCGTGTATTTTGCCGCGCAGAAGGAGAGCACATGAACGACGAAATTGTCCGGGCCATGACGTCCGACGGCTTTGTAAAGGCCGTCTCCATCAGCTCCGCGGGGATCGTGGAGCGCGCCCGTCAGATCCACAAGACCCTGCCCACCGCGACGGCGGCGCTCGGAAGGCTGCTTTCCGCCGCGTCCATGATGGGCAACATGCAGAAGATCGAGGACGGCTCGATCACCCTGCAGGTCAAGGGCGGCGGCCCGCTCGGCACGCTGCTGGCGGTGGCCGACGCGGCCGGCAACGTGCGCGGGTACGTGGAAAACCCGCAGATCAGCCTGCTCGAGAAGTACCGCGGTAAGCTCGACGTCGGCGCGGCGGTCGGAAAGGACGGCACGCTGACCGTCATCCGGGATCTGCGCATGAAGGAGCCGTATATCGGCAGCATCGCGCTCGTCTCCGGCGAGATCGCCGAGGATGTGACGCAATATTTTGCCCAGAGCGAGCAGACGCCCACCGCCTGCGCGCTCGGCGTGCTCGTGGACACCGACCAGTCCGTCATGGCGGCCGGCGGCTTTCTTATCCAGCTGCTGCCCGGCGCGCCCGACGAGGTGATCGGCCGGGTCGAGGCGGGACTGGCCGAGGCCGGGACCGTGACGCAGATGCTGAGCGGCGGGCTCGACGCCTGGAGCATGCTGCAGGTCGCCATGAAGTATTTTGACCTGGAAAAGCTGGAGACGACGCCCGTGGAATACCGCTGCCGCTGCAGCCGCGAGCGCGTGGCCGCGACGCTTGTGAGCCTCGGCCGCGAGGATCTGGAAAAGACGATCGAAGCGGGCGAGACGCTGCACGTGGACTGCCAGTTCTGCGACCGCGTGTACGATTTTACCCCCGACGATCTGCGGCAGATCGTACAGAAGCTCTGAGACCAACCCGCCCGCGGCCGCATAGTATGGCGCGGGAGGTGGAAGGATGTTTGCCCAGATTCTTCTGTGCGCGCTGGCCGCGGCGGGGGCGCTGTTCGCGGCGTGGTGCCTCGGCGGGTGGCTGCTGCTGCCGGGCGAGGACACCGTGACGCTGTATCCGGCGAAAAACGGCGCGGGACGGCTGGAGAAGGCCGCGCGCTGCCACGCGTGGCTGGCCGAAACCGGACTTGTCCGCGGACGCTTCGTGATCGTGGACTGCGGGCTGGACGGGGACGGCAGAGCGCTCGCCGATACCTTGTGCGGGGAGAACGAAAACGTGCTCCTTTGCACGCGGGAGGAGCTTCCCGCAATTTTGGAGATGGAGCTGTAGAAGTGGAACAGGAAATTCTGCGCGGGACGGTGCAGGCCGTCGTCTTTCAGAATCCCGAGAACGGCTACGCCGTGCTGCGGCTGGCCGCCGAGACCGGCGAGCTTGTCACGGTCGTCGGCACCGTCCCCATGACGGTGCTCGGCGAGCGGCTGATCGTCACTGGAAAATGGGGCAGCCACCCCACGCACGGGCGGCAGTTCGAGGCGGAATTCCTCGAGCGCCTGCTGCCCGAGTCCTCGCAGGAGATCCTGAGCTATCTCTCCTCGCGCGCCGTGCGCGGTATCGGGGAGAAGACGGCCGCGAAGCTCGTCAACCGCTTCGGCGCGCAGACGCTGGACGTGCTGGAAAACGAGCCGGAGAAGCTGACCGTCATCCCCGGCATCACGATCGGCAAGGCCCAGGAGATCTCCGCAAGCTTCCGCCGCCAGACGGGCGTGCGGCGCCTCATCGAATTTCTGACGCTCCACCATCTGCCCGCCGGCCTCGCCATGCGGCTCTACCGGGCCTACGGCGAGGAGGCCGTGGACGCGCTGCGGGACGACCCGTATCTGCTCGCCGACGCCTACTACGGCGCGGACTTCTCGCTGGTGGACGCGTTCGCCATGGAGCTGGACGTGTCCGCCGACGACGAGCGGCGCGTGGAGGCGGGCATCCTGTTCGAGCTCGACTACAACCTTACGAACGGCCACACGTTTCTGCCGGAGGCGAAGCTGCTGCCCGCCACGGCGTCGCTGCTGAGCCTGGAGAGCGAGACGATCCGGGCGGGGGCGGAGCGCCTGAAGGAGCAGGGGCGCATGGAGACCTGCGAGCTGGCGGGCCTGACGGCCTGCTATCTGCCGGAGCTCTTCGAGGCGGAGACCTATGTGGCCGCGCGCATCCGGGAGCTGGCCGGCGAGCGCGAGACGCCGCCGGAGAAGCTCGACGGGCTGATCGCGCAGATCGAGCGGGACAACCGCATCACCTACGCCGCGCAGCAGCGCGAGGCCATCCGCGCCGCGGCGGAAAACCGGCTCGTCATCGTGACGGGCGGTCCCGGCACCGGCAAGACGACGACCATGTCCGGCATTCTGGCGCTTTTCGAGCAGATGGGCCTCAAAACGCAGCTCGCCGCGCCCACCGGCCGGGCCGCCAAGCGGCTGTCCGAGTGCACGGGCCGCGAGGCGTCCACGATCCACCGGCTGCTGGAGGCGCAGTTCGACGACGAGACCGGCGCGCTGTCCTTCTTCCACAACGAGGACGAGCCGCTCAAGACCGACGCCATGATCGTGGACGAGACCTCGATGGTTGATCTGCTGCTCATGGAGTCGCTCCTGCGCGCGCTGCCGAAAAGCTGCCGCCTGCTTCTGGTGGGCGACCCCGACCAGCTTCCGTCGGTCGGCGCGGGCAACGTCTTTTCCGATCTCATCCGCAGCGGCGCGGTCAAAACCGTCCGGCTGACGGAGATCTTCCGGCAGGCGCAGCAAAGCCTGATCGTCATGAACGCGCACGCCGTCAACCGCGGCGAGCTGCCGCTGCTCACGGCGAAGGACCGGGATTTCTTCTTCCTCAAACGGACGAGCGGGGAGTCTGTCGTGCACACGATCCAGGAGCTCGCGGCCCTGCGCCTGCCGAAGAACATGAGCATCGAGCCCGAGGACATCCAGGTGCTCTCGCCGACGAGGAAGTACGAGACGGGCACCCGCGCGCTCAACCAGGCGCTGCAGGAGGCGCTCAATCCCGCCGCGCCCGGGAAGAAGGAGAAGAGCTTCGGCGATTTTTCCTTCCGCGAGGGCGACCGGGTGATGCAAATCCGCAACAACTATGATATAATGTGGAAAAAGTCCGACGGGCTGGGGGCCGGCGCGGGGATCTTCAACGGCGACGTGGGCCGGATTACCGCGATCGACCATGCGGCCGAGCTGCTGACCGTCGCCTTCGACGACCGCGTGGCGGAATACGGCTTCGACATGCTCGGAGAGCTCGAGCCGGCGTACGCCATGACGGTGCACAAGAGCCAGGGCTCGGAATACCGCGCGGTCATCCTGGCCGCGTGGAGCGGCTCGCAGTTTCTGCTGACGAGAAGCGTCCTCTACACCGCCATCACGCGCGCGCGGGAGCTTCTGATTATCGTCGGCAACGAGCAGGTCATCGCCGCCATGACGCAGAACGACAGGCAGCAGCGCCGCTACAGCGGGCTCAAGCTGCGGCTGGAAGGATAAGCCATGCAGGCCTTTTTTCGCGCGGTGCTCGATCTTCTGTATCCGCCCCGGTGCATCGTCTGCCACCGCTTTCTGGAGCCGGGCGCGGACCCGGTGTGTCCGGCGTGTCTCGGCAGCCTGCCCGACTACGACGGGCCGGAGCCGGAGATCCGCTTTGCCGAGCGCTGCGCCGTGACGTTTTACTATGAGGACAAGCTGCGCGAATCCTTCCTGCGCTTCAAGTTCTCCGGCCTGCAGTTCTACGCCGGGCAGTACGGCAAGTGGCTGGCCGTGACCGTCCGCGACAAGCTCGCGGGCAGGTACGACCTGGTCACCTGGGCGCCGGTGAGCCGCGCGAGAAAGCGGCAGCGCGGCTACGACCAGGCGGAGCTGCTGTGCCGGGCCGCCGCAAAGGAGCTGGGCGCGCAGTGTGCGTGCACGCTGCGAAAGAAGCTGGATACGCCGGCGCAGTCCGGCTTTCACGGCCGGGCCGCAAGAGCCGCGAACGCCGCCGGCGCGTACGAAGCGGTGGAGCCCGCGCGCTTTCGGGGCCTGCGGGTGCTGCTCATCGACGACATTGTGACTACCGGCGCGACGCTCTCGGAGTGCGCGCGGACGCTGCGCACGGCAGGCGCGGCCGAGGTGGTCTGCGCGGCGCTGGCCTCGCCGCGCGAGGAAAACAATCTGGAAAGGTGACGCCTTTATGAAGCTATCGAGAGACATTGGAATCGACCTCGGCACCGCGAACGTGCTCGTCTACGAGGAAGGGCGCGGCGTCGTGCTGCGCGAGCCTTCGGTCGTCGCGGTGGACAAGAACACCGGCAAGGTGCTGCAGGTCGGCGCGGCCGCGCGGAACATGCTCGGCAGGACGCCCGGCAACATCGTGGCCGTGCGCCCGCTGCAGGCCGGCGTGATCTCCGACTACGAGATGACGGAGAAGATGCTCGAGCAGTTTCTGCACAAGCTGAACCGCTTCGCGCTCGTCAAGCCGCGCGTGATCGTCTCGGTGCCGAGCGGCGTGACGGAGGTCGAGGAGCGGGCGGTCATCCAGGCGACGATGGAGGCCGGCGCGCGCCGGGTGTACCTCATCGAAGAGCCGTATGCCGCCGCGCTGGGCGCGAAGCTCGACATCTCCGGCCCCGACGGGCGGATGATCGTGGACATCGGCGGCGGAACCACCGACATCGCGGTGCTGAGCCTCGGCGGAATCGCCGTGTCGTCCTCCATCAAGGTCGCCGGCGACACGTTCGACGACGCGGTGGTGAGCTTCATGCGCAGGCGCTATGCGATGCTGGTCGGCCTCGGCACGGCGGAGGAGATCAAAATCACGATCGGCTGCGTCTACGACCGGCCGGAGGAGAGCGTTATGCTTGTCAAGGGGCGCGACCTCAAAACCGGCCTGCCGAAGGAGGAGACGGTCTCCTCCATCGAGCTCATGGAGGCGTTCAAGCGCCCGGCCCGGCAGATCGTGGACGAGGTGCTGTCCGTTCTCGAGCATTCCTCGCCGGAGCTCGTGGCCGACATCGCCCAGAACGGCATCGTCCTCTCCGGCGGCGGCAGCCTGCTCTACGGCTTCGACAAGCTGATCGCCGAGCGCACCGAGATCGCCTGCTCCATCGCCGACGACGCCGACTCCTGCGTCGCCTACGGCTGCGGCAAGAGCCTGCAGTGGATCAACTCCATGCAGGAGGGCACGATCAACCTGGCCAGAAAGAAACTGATGAAGGAATAAGAACGGACCGCAGCGAAACGCGATGCGTTTTGATAAACGGAAGGACCCGCAAAAATCCGAAGATTTTTGCGGGTCTTGTCATATGACGGCGGGCGATCGGACGGAACAGCAGCTCCGCGGCCGCCCCGCCGCGCGTGTTACTGCAGGTTCAGATGGCGTCTGAGCATGAGCCAGGTGAGGAAATAGAGGATGGCGCCGATGGCCGCCTGGTAGACGATCAAGCTCCACGCGGCGCCGTGGACCAGGGACGCCATTTTGGAGGCGTCATTGTAAAAGCCGTTGAGGTTCACATCGGAGAGGCTGAAGAAGCCCGCGATGTTCAGGATCTTCCCGACGAACTGGATCGCGAAGAAGAACACGACCGACAGAAGCCCCTTGTGGTTGGAGAAGCTGTTGCCGATGGAGATGGGCGCGTAGAAGCACAGGCATCCCACGAGCATGCTCAGCACCACGAACAGCAGCAGCTCCAGCAGGAAGGCCGCGCCGTTCAGCGCGTAATAGGACGTGAGCTGGCTGAACAGATCGCGCAGGCCGTTGTAGATGTCAAGCGCCATGCCCGACTGGTAGACCACGATAAAGCACGCGAGCAGATCGACGAGGATCGTCCCGAGAAACCAGATGACCGAGACGAACAGCTTCGACCACAGCAGCCCGTGGATGTCGGTCGGGAGCGTGAACATGAGATAGCCCTGATCGGTCATGAGGTTTTTATAGAAGCGCACGACCATCAGCACCACGGCGAAGATCACGCTTGCGATCAGCGACACGACGAACAGGAACAGCAGGAGCCCGTTGACGACGCTGAGCAGACCGCTGTTCTGCTTGCTGCTTTCGAGAACCCAGCCCGACACGCGGGTAAAGACGGCCAGCGCCGCGATCACGATATACAGAGGCAGCATCAGCCGCGCCGTGGCGCGGAATTCATGCTTCATCAGTTTTCCCAGCATTTGAATACCTCCCGGAACAGAGCGTCCACCGACATGCCGCGCGTCTCGCGGATTTCGTCCACAGACGAATGAAGCGCAATTTTGCCGCGGTTGAGGAAGATCACGTCGTCGAGGATGTTCTCCACGTCCGCGATCAGGTGCGTGCTGATGACGACGGCGGCCTCCGGATTATAATTGCTGATGATCGTGTGCAGAATATAATCCCGCGTCGCGGGATCGACGCCGCCGATCGGCTCGTCGAGCAGATACAGCTGCGATTTTCGGCTCATGACCAAAATCAGCTGCATCTTCTCGCGCGTGCCCTTGGACATCTGTTTGACGGTCTGGGTGAGCGGGATGCCGAGCTGCGCGAGCATGTGCTCGGCGGCCTCGCGCTGGAAATCGGCGTAGAAATCCTGGAAAAAGTCGAGCTGCTGCCGCGCGGTCATCCAGTCGATGAGCGCGATGCGCTCGGGCAGATAGGATACAATCGCCCGCGTTTTGGGCGCCGGCGCTTCGCCGCCGATGAGGATCTCGCCCTGCGTCGGCTGCAAAAGGCCGTTCGCCAGCTTGATCAGCGTGGTTTTGCCGCTGCCGTTGGGGCCGAGCAGCCCCACGATGCGGCCGGGCTCGATGGAAAGATCGATGTGATCGAGCGCGCAGACGGGGCCGTAATTCTTGGTCAAGCCCCTGCATTCCAGAATGGGCATGTTATGATTCTCCCTCCCGTGATTCCTCCAGCATTTGCAGCGCCTGGCCGCGTTCGTAGCCCAGCGCCCGCATGGAGATGATAAAATGGTGAACTTCCGACTCGGCCAGCTGTTTTTTGGCCTCATCGATCCGCTCGGCGCTCTCGGTGACATACTTGCCCGAGGCCCGCTGCGTGAAGATCAGGCCGTCGCGCTCGAGCTCTCCGAACGCCCGCTGTACCGTGTTGGGGTTGATGCCGGCGTCGGCCGCCAGCTCGCGCACGGACGGCAGTTTGCCGCCGGGCGGATACTTGCCCGCCGCGACCGCGCGCTTGAGGCGATCGACGAGCTGCGAATAGATCGGCAGATCATCCCGGAAATCCCAGGCCATAGCCTTACCTCCCCTGTGCTAATGTATTAAGCGATTAATACAGTAACACAATATGCGGCGCTTGTCAAGCCCCGGAGAATATTTTTTTCGCGGGCCTTCGGGCAGTCACACGGGTGGATTTTCGGCGGATTTATGGTATAATCAAAACAGAAGACTACTGGGAAAGCGGGGGTGCTGAGATGTATCCGAAAAAGAAGCCGAAGAGCGACCGGGAGCGATTCCTGGACGCGTTTGACAAGCGCGTCGGCGCGGCGCCGGAGGAGTATCTGCGCCGCAAGCTCGCCGCCGGCATGCCGGAATCGGAGCTCAGCCGGCTCTACGACGCGCTGGCCATCGAGATCGCGATGAAGGCCCGCTGCACGGCGCTGCGCTATGCCGACTGCAAGCCGCAGGACGCAAAGGCGGACAGCGCCGACTGGCACCGCCGCCGCGCGGCCACGCAGGCAATCCCCGTCTGCCCGCGGTGCGGCGGACGGATGGTGCGGCGCACCGCGCAGAAGGGGCCGAACGCGGACCGGGTGTTCTGGGGCTGCTCCAACTATCCGGCCTGCCGGTTCACGAAAAAGGCCGAGGACGGGGAATGAAGAATTACAAGCTGACCCTCGCCTACGACGGCACGCGCTACTTCGGCTGGGAGCACCAGCCGAACCGCGAGACGATCCAGGGCAAGCTGGAGACGGTGCTGACGCGCATGTGCGGCAGCCCCGTGGAGGTGATCGGCGCGGGCCGGACCGACGCGGGCGTCCACGCGCGCGAGATGACGGCGAACGCGTGGCTGGAGACGGACAAAACGCCCGACGAGATCCGCGCGTACATGAACCGCTATCTGCCGGACGATATTTCGGTGACCGACCTGAAGGAGGCCGCCGAGCGCTTCCACGCGCGCTACCGGGCGGTGGGGAAGACCTACTGCTACACCTGCTACGTGGGGCCGTCCAAGCCGGTGTTCAACCGCAAATATGTGACCGTGCTCGATTTCCAGCCGGATGTGGCCGCCATGCAGAGGGCCGCGGAATGTCTGGTGGGCGAGCACGACTACAAGAGCTTCTGCAGCAATCCGCAGATGAAAAAAACCACCGTGCGGATCGTCGATTCCATCGAGATCGCGCGGCGGAAGGATTACCTGTATCTGAATTTCCACGGCACGGGCTTTTTGCAGAACATGGTGCGCATCATGGTCGGCACGCTTCTGGACGTGGGCGCGGGCAAGCTGACGCCGGAGGATGTGGCGCGCATCCTGGACGCCAGAGACCGCACGCTCGCCGGCCCCACCGCGCCGCCCGGCGGCCTGTGTCTGGAAAAAGTCGATTATTAAATGGGGACGGCCTTTTGGCCGCCCTCTTTTTTAAACCCTGTCAGCTGTTCTGAGCTTCGCTCCGAATATTGCTGCAATTTTGCTTTGGATTCTTCGTCGCTGGCGCTCATCAGAATGACAGGTGGGGTTGTTTTAAGCGTGATACCCGCCCGATACCGCGTCCGTAGGAGATCGGCCCGTCTGCGCGGTTTCCGGCTTGCCGGGTTTTTCAGCCTCCGCTGGGGAAACGCCCTCCGGGGGCCTCTTCTTTCCGCTCGTGCGGAAAGAAGAGGAAGAAAGGCACGCCAAAGGGAAGGGCTTTTTACAAAGCCGCCCTTCCCTTTGGAATCCTTTCCTCCGAGGATTGTTTGCCCGCTGCGCCTTACGGATGCCGTGCGCGACGCCTCGCTCCGCTCGGCCCGCGCAGGGCGGTACGGCGGGGAATGTCGGAGGACGGCCTGCATAGAGAATTAGCCTGTGGATACGCGGAAATCATCTCATCTGTCATTCTGAGCGAAGCGAAGAATCTTGTCGCGAACTTGCTTTGGATTCTTCGTCGCTGCGCTCCTCAGAATGACAAATGGGGTAGTGGGAAGCGCAGTTCACCGACATTTCCATCCGCACGGCCCTGCGCGCGGCGAGCGGAGCGAGGCGTCGCGCACGCGCGTCCGTATGGCGCGCACCGATCACAAACTTCGGAGGATGAGGGTCCAGGGAGAAGGGCGGCTTTGAGAAAAGCCCTTCTCCCTGGCGTGCTCTTTCTTCACCGTCTTTCTGCACGAGCAGAAAGACGGTGCCCCGCAGGGCGCATCCTACGTCCTAAACAAATCTGTACGCAGTACGTATGAGATTCTTCGTCGCTTGCGCTCCTCAGAATGACAGGTGGGGAGGATATGTGCGAAAAGCCACCTCATCTGTCATTCTGAGCGAAGCGAAGAATCTCGATGCGAACCTGCGCGGATTTCATTGCGGCGGGGCGAGATTTACGGCAGAAGGCCCGCGAGGTCGTCGGTGGTGTTGGAGCCGACGAAGCTGAAGAAGGCGGCGGCCAGGACGTTTTCGGCGAACGGGGCGGGGGCGGCGGGATGCGCGTCGAGGGCGGTCAGCAGGCAGGCCCAGAGGCGGCGCTCCGAGCCGGGCATGGACAAAAGGCCGAAGGCGGGCTCTTTTTTGAGCGACTGCGCGATGGCGTCCGCCTTCTGCGCAAGCGCGGCCGTGTCGCCGCCGCAGGCGGCCAGCGCGCCCGCGCCGTACGGCGGCAGGCGGCAGCCGAGACAGACGGGGACGGCTGCGCAGAAGGCCTCCGCGTCCTGCGCGAGGCAGGCCATGAGAGCCAGCGTCTGCAGCGCGTTGCCGGACAGGTGCGCGGGCTTGAGCATCGCCTCGGTGTCGGCCTCCGCCTTTGCAGCCGCCTCCATGTCCTGCCCGGAGAGCGCGAGCAGCGCGCACGCGCCCAGATCCTCGAAGCCGGTCAGCACGGGATGCGCGCTTCCGAGCGCGTCGAAGAGCGCCTTGACGCGGCGCACGGTCTCGTCGAAGTCCGCCTCATCGGGGCAGCGCCGGGCCAGCAGCAGGGCGGGCGGAATGAGCTGCGGAGAGGGCGGGAAGGCCTCCCGGAGCGCGCGGTAAGCCCCGCCGGTACGCAGCAGAAGCGGCTCCGGCTCCTCGCCGGCGCAGGCGGCGGCCAGCAGCGGCCGCACCTGCGCGGACATCCCGTCGAAGCGGCTGTCCACCGCCGCGCAGAGCGCGGCCGCGTCCCGCAGCGCAGCGGCGTCCGCCGTGCGCCCGGAGGCTGTCAGCCAGAACGCGCCCGCGCGGGGGAAGACGCCGCGCTCTTCAAAATACTGCGCCCGGAGCGCCTGCTCGTTTGCAAGAAACCGGTCCATGGAAGCGGATAAAACCATGATGAAACCCTCCTATACTTCGGATACGACGAGCGCGTACTTGCGGCTGAACGCGTCGTACTGCGCCGCGTATTCCGTCGTGCCCGTCTTGACGGCACCCAGATATTCGTGCAGATCGAGGCTGTCGTGGCGCATTTCGATGACGCAGCCGGCGATGTTGGAGCAGTGGTCGGCCACCCGCTCGAGATTGGTCAGCAGATCCGACCACACGAAGCCGGCGTCCAGCGAGCACTCGCCCTTCTGCAGGCGCAGGATGTGGCGCGTGCGCAGCTGCTCCTTGAGCGTGTCCACGACCTGCTCCAGCGGCTCGACGAGCGAGGCGGCCTTGAGGTCGTCGTGCAGAAACGCGCCGAGCGACAGGTCGGTGATCTCCTCGACGGCGGAGGTCAGCACGTGCAGCTCGCGCAGGGCCTGTTCGGAGAAGCGGATGCCCTTGTCGCGGATCTCCTCGGCGGACTCCAGAAGATTGACCGCGTGGTCGGAGATGCGCTCGAAGTCGCCGATCATGTGCAGCAGCTTTGCCGACTCCGCGCTATCGGCGGCGCTCAGGGGATGCGTGCCGAGCTTGACGAGATAGGTGCCGAGAATATCCTCGTAGTGGTCGGTCAGGGACTCCTCCTCGCGGATCTTCGCGGCCTCGGCGGCGTCGTAGCTTGCCAGCACGGCGATGGAGGCGCGCAGCGCGTGCGCGCTGACCGTGGCCATGGCCTCCGTCACGACGCGGCAGCGCTCGACGGCGATGGGCGGCGTGGCCATGAGCCGCTCGTCGAGCTCCGAATCCGTCTCCGCGGTCTTGGCCTCGGGGATGATTTTGTAGGAGAGCTTTTCCAGAAGGCCCGAGGCCGGCAGGAAGATCGCGGTGCAGAGGATGTTGAACAGGGAGTGCACAATGGCGATGCCGAGCTGGTTCGTCGTTTCATGGACGAACGTGAAGCGGAAGACCGCGTTGAGCGCGGTGAAGATCGACAGCCAGATCACGGTGCCGAGCACGTTGAAGCTCAGATGGACGACCGCCGCGCGGCGGGCGTTTTTGTTGGTGCCGATGGAGGACAGCAGGGCCGTGACGCAGGTGCCGATGTTCTGGCCCATGATGATGGGGATGGCGGTGCCGAACGTGACCTGCCCGGTGGCGGAGAGCGCCTGCAGGATGCCGACGGAGGCGGAGGAGGACTGGATGATGCCGGTCAGCACCGCGCCCGCGAGCACGCCCAGAATGGGGTTCGAGAACATGAGCAGGATGTTGGCGAACGCGGGCACGTCCTTGAGGCCTGAGACGGAGTTGGCCATGGTGTCCATGCCGAACATGAGCGTGGCGAACCCGAGCAGGATCATGCCGACGTCCTTCTTCCGGCCGGTGTTGCCCATCATATAGAGGATGATGCCGACAAGCGCCAGGATGGGCGTAAAGGACGTGGGCTTGAGCATCTGCACGAAGAAGTTGGTGCCGGTGATGCCCGTGAGACTGAGGATCCAGGCCGTCACGGTCGTGCCGACATTCGCGCCCATGATGACGTTGATGGCCTGCCTGAGCGTCATGAGGCCCGAGTTGACAAAGCCGACGACCATGACCGTCGTGGCGGAGGACGACTGGATGACGGACGTGATGCCGAGGCCCGTCAGAAAGCCGGCCAGCTTGCCGGTCGTCATGCGGCCGAGCAGACTTTTGAGCTGTCCGCCCGCGCTTTTTTCAAGAGACGAGCCCATCACGCTCATGCCGAACAGGAACAGGCTCAGGCCGCCGATCAGGGTGAGCACATTAAAAACTGTCATATAAATAACCTTCCTCCGGCCTTTGGATCGACCGATTTTACATATTATAATGTAAAATCTGATTCTTAAATCCGAAACCAGCGGAAGGTTAAATTCGTATAAAATTATAAAGCTTCTTCGCGGGGGAAGATGACCCGGATGGTGGTGCCGCGGCCCACCTCGCTCGCGAGCTCGAGCCGCGCGCCGTGGTACTGGGCGGCGTGCTTGACGATGGACAGGCCCAGGCCCGTGCCGCCGACCTCCTTGGAGTGGCTCTTGTCCACGCGGTAGAAGCGCTCGAACACGCGGCTCTGGTGGGCGTAGGGGATGCCGATGCCGGTGTCCGCGACCGTCAGGACCGTCCCGGCGGCGGTCCGCGCGAGTGTGACGGTCACGCTGCCGTTTTCCACGTTGTATTTGACCGCGTTGTCGCAGAGGTTGCCGATCATTTCGCTCAGCAGCTGCCGCACGCCGGTCACGGTGATTTTTTCGCCGGAGAGCGTCAGCGAGATGCCGCGCTTCTCCGCCAGCGGACGCAGGGTGGCCAGCGTGTCCCGGCACATGGCGTAGAGGTCGACGGGTTCCTTTTCAAAATCCCGCACGTTCTCGTCGAGCCGCGAGAGCTTGATGATGTCGTCCACCAGCGCGATGAGCCGCTGCGACTCGCGGTAGATGTCGCTGGAGAACTCCAGCATCTTCTCCTGCGGCACAAGTCCGGCCTGCATGAGCTCGGCGAAGCCGGAGATCGAGGTCAGGGGCGTTTTGAGCTCGTGCGACACGTTCGCGGAAAACTCCCGCCGCAGCGCCTCGCGCTGCTCGCGCTCCGTCACGTCCATGAGGATTACGACCGCGCCCGCGACCTGGCCGCTGGAGACGACGGGGTTGGCGACCAGCTGCCAGACGCCCTCGTCGGCCTTCATGAAAAGCTCCGCGTGGCTGCCCGTGAGCGCGGTGTCGACCGCGCTGAGGATCTCCGGCCGGCAGCCGGGCTGGCGCAGATTCGTCAGCTCGCCGTCCGGGTTCTCCGCCAGCAGCTGCATGGCGCTGTGGTTGCTCGAGAGGATGCCCATTTTGCCGTCCACGAGCAGAAAGCCCTCGCGCATGTTCTCGGTGATCGCGGTGAACTCGCGCTGGCGCAGGCTCAGCTCGTCCATCTGCTTGCGGATGGTGCGGTTCTGCTCCTGAATCCGGTTGAGAAACGGCGCGAGCTCCTTGTAGTTTTTGTCCGACACGGGGTCGTCGAGGCTGATGGCGTTGATGGGCTTCGTGATCTGCTTGGCCAGCCGGAAGGCCAGCACGCCGCAGAGGATGAGCACCAGCACCATCACCCACAGAAACGGCGTCAGCAGCATCAGCATGACCGCCTGCACGGAGGACTGCGTGCAGGCCATGCGCAGCACGGTGCCGTCGTCCAGCCGGAGCGCGTAGTAGTGGTTGCGCTCGAGCAGCGTGGAGGAATAGCGGGAGCTCCTGCCGACGCCGGATTTGAGCGCCTCCGCGATTTCCTCGCGGTCGAGGTGATTGCCCATCGACGCGGCGTCGGCGACGCTGTCGAAGAGCACGGTGCCGTCGGCCGCCACCCAGGTGACGCGGTCGGCGGCCGTGAGCGTGGAGAGATAGTCCTTCCCCAGCAGCTCCAGCGCGTGCGAGATATCGTCCGCCTCGCCCGCGAGCCGGTCGAACGCCTGGTCTTCGTAGTTGCTGTACATCACGCCGAAGAACAGCACGCTGCACACCAGCAGCACCGAAATGCCCACGAGGAACGAATTTCGGAATATTTTCCTTGTCATACGCCGCCGCCTATCCGATCTTGTAGCCGACGCCGCGCACCGTTTCGATGCAGCTGCCCGCGCTGCCGAGCTTGGCGCGCAGGGTGCGGATGTGCACGTCGAGCGTGCGGTTCTCGCGCTCGAATTCAAAGCCCCAGATCTTGTCCATGAGCGTGTTGCGCGTGAGCACGATCCCCTGGTTTTCCAGCAGCAGGCACAGCAGCTCGAATTCCTTGTAGGTGAGCGAGACCTCCTGTCCGTCCACCGTGACGAGGTGCTTTTCCGGGCTGACCCGCAGCGAGCCGAGCACATATTCCTTCGCGTTCGCGGCCGGCTCCGCCCGGCGCAGCACCGCGCGCACCCGCGCGACGAGCTCCAGCATGCCGAAGGGCTTGGAGATGAAGTCGTCGGCCCCGTTGTCCAGCCCGATCACGCGGTCGTATTCCGCGTTTTTGGCCGTCAGGATGATGACGGGCAGCTTCTTTGTCGCGCTGTGCGCGCGCAGCTTCTGCAGGATGGACAACCCGTCCTCCTCCGGCAGCATGAGGTCGAGCAGCACCAGCTCCGGCGCCGCCTTCTCCATCGCCTTCCAGAACGCCGACGGCAGCGCGAAGCCCTGCGCCTCGTAGCCCTGGCTCTGCAGCCCGTACACGACCAGCTTGCGGATGCTGTCGTCGTCCTCGAGCAGATAGATCATCGCAGTTGCCTCCATCTTCAGGATAATTTAAGGTTCCCCATTTATGCTATACCACAATAGGCGCTCCTCGTAAAATGCGGGAGCCCGTTCCTGTTAATTCTATGTTAAATTGAGGGAAAAAGCAAGATTTAACATACATTTAAGATAAGCCTGTCGAAAGATTTAACGTTATCCCGGTATGGTTAAGGTATTATCATGGGAGGGTATGGGAGAATGAGCATTACCAACGTGATTTCTCTGCTCAGCGGCATCGCGCTGTTCCTGTTCGGCATGACCCTGATGGGCGACGGCCTCAAGAAAGTCGCGGGCAGCCGCCTGGAGCTGGTGCTCTATAAACTGACGAGCAATCCCCTCAAGGGCATTCTGCTCGGCACCGGCGTGACGGCGGTCATCCAGTCGTCGTCCGCGACCTCCGTGATGGTGGTCGGCTTCGTCAACTCCGGCATGATGAAGGTGCACCAGGCCATCGGCATCGTCATGGGCGCGATCCTCGGCACGAGCGTCACGGGCTGGGTGATCTGTCTGTCCAGCATCGGCGGCACCGGCGGCTGGGTCGATATTTTTTCGACCGCGACGCTCACGGGCGTCATCTCGGTGATCGGCATCATCCTGCGCATGTTCTCGCGCGACCAGACCAAGAACCACATCGGCGACATCCTGCTCGGTTTTGCGATTCTGATGTACGGCATGACCGTCATGTCCTCGGCCGTCTCGCCGCTGCGCGACAGTCAGGAGTTCATCAACATCCTCACCAAATTCTCCAATCCTCTTTTGGGCATCCTGTTCGGCATCCTCTTCACCGCGATCATCCAGTCCTCCTCCGCGGCGGTCGGCATTCTGCAGGCGCTGGCCTCCACGGGCGCGATCAGCTTCGCGGTCGCGCTGCCGATCATCATGGGCATCGCCATCGGCGCGGCCGTGCCGGTCCTGCTCTCCGCGATCGGCGCGAATACCGACGGCAAGCGCACCGCCTACGTCTACCTCGTGGTCGAGGTCGCGGGCGTCATCTTCTGGGCCGCCGTGTTCTACATCGCCAACGCGATCTTCCATTTCACCTTCATGTCCATCACCATGACGACGGTCACGATCGCCCTCATGAACACGCTCTTCCGTCTGGCCAAGGTGGTCATCCTCACGCCGTTCATCGACGTCATCGAGGCGGTCGTGGATGTGCTCGTGAAGGACAAGCCGGCGCCCGCCAAAAAGCAGGAGGCCGCCTTCCAGCTTGAAGAGCGCTTTATCCAGCACCCCGCGCTCGCCATCGAGCAGAGCCGCATCACCATCAACACCATGGCCGAGAAGGCCCGCGAAAACCTGACCGACGCCATGGAGCTGCTGCACAATTATTCCGAACCGCTTGTCAGGCGCGTGGATGAGATGGAAAACGAGATCGACCTCTACGAGGACCACCTCGGCACCTACCTCGTCAAGATCACGGCCCGCGAGCTGACCGAGAAGCAGAACGAGGACGTGTCCAAGTTCCTGCACACGATCTCGGATTTCGAGCGCATCTCCGACCACGCCGTCAACCTCTCCGAGACGGCCAAGGAGATCCACACCAAAAACGTCCAGTTCTCCGACGCGGCCCGGCACGAGATGACGGTGCTCGAGTCCGCCGTCACCGAGATCGTGCGCATCTCCGTCGAGGCGTTCGTGTCGAACGATCTGCCGCTGGCGAGCCACGTGGAGCCGCTCGAGGAGCTGATCGACAACCTCTGCGACGAGATGAAGCTGCACCACATCGACCGCATCCAAAAGGGCGTGTGCACGCTCAACCAGGGCTTCGTGTTCAACGACCTGCTGACCAACTACGAGCGCGTGGCCGACCACTGCTCCAACATCGCCGTCGCCATGATCGAGCTGGAGTCCGACTCCTTCGACACGCACGAATACCTCAACAGCGTCAAGGAGATGAAGTCCGCGACCTTCTCCAGATACTATGAGGAATACAGCGGAAAATACAAGATTTAATTTCCGCGGAACACCGGCTCCGTGACGGCGAGGAAATATTGCTCCAGCTCCTCCGGGGACTGGCGCATGCCGTTCCGGATCCACCAGTTCACGAGCTCCACAAACGAACAGGACAGATGATTGAGCAGAAAGTCGGCGGGCACCGCGCGGCACTGCTCAATTTTTTTGCCGTACTGCGCCCGGAACACGTCGTTCAGGTACCGGCGGAAATACCGCAGAAAGACCTCGCCGCTCTGGTCCGAAAGGATCCCCGCCAGATCCTGCCGGCTCTCGCGCAGGTGGTACAGCAGGTGCGTCAGGATCGATTCCTCGCCGCGCGCGTGGGAAAAGTCGTGCGTCGCCTCCGTGTACGGGTGCGCGGAGACGACGTGTGCGAACATCTCCGCGCACATGGCCTCGAGCAGCGCGTCCTTCGTCGCGAAGTGCTGATAAAAGGTGCTCCGGCCGACGTCGGCCTCGTCGATGATCTCCTGCACGGTGATCTCCGAAAACCGTTTCCTCTCCAGCAGCGCGTGGAAGGCCGTGAAGACCGCCTCCCGCGTTTTTTTCTGTCTTCTGTCCATCTCTGCCCTCCGGACATTTTTTCGGTTTTGTTCACTATCGGATGATTCGCCGGGATTGCTTCTTGTATCCGCCCGGCGAAGACCTATAATGATAGCGGACAGATGTCCTGTATTGAATATCATATACGGAAGCGGAAAAAAATACAAGAGCCGGAGGGAAAACGTATGGCGCTGAAAAAATGGCTGACCGGCGAGACGCGGAGCACGCTCGTGTGTGCGATCGTCTCCGCGGCCGCGCTCGTCTGCAGCCTCGCCGGCTGGCTCCGCGCGGCGCCCGTGGACGCGGCGTGGGCCGCCATCGTGCTCTGCGGGCTGCCCATTGTGTACGGGGCCGCCAGGGGGCTGATTCTGGACCACAGCGTCAAGGCCGACCTGCTCGTCTCCCTGGCGCTCATTGCGTCGGTGTCAATCGGGGAGTACTTCGCCGCGGGCGAGGTCGCGCTCATCATGCAGATCGGCACGCTGCTGGAGGACTACACGGCGGAAAAGGCCCGCAGGGGCATCGGGAAGCTGATCGCTCTCGCGCCGCAGACCGCGAGAGTCCGGCGGGAGGGCTTGACGGCGGTCATCCCGGCGGACGAGCTGCGCGTCGGGGACGTCGTCACCGTGCTCGCGGGCGAGACGGTCCCGGCGGACGGCGTCATTGTCTCGGGCGAAACCGCCATCGACCAGTCGGTCATGACGGGCGAGTCCGTCCCGGTGGACAAAAAGGCGGGGGACGCGGTCGCGAGCGGGACGGTCAACCAGTTCGGAACGTTCGACATGCGGGCCGACAAGGTCTGCGGCGACAGCTCTTTGCAGCGGATGATCCGCCTCGCGCGGCAGGCGGATGCAAACAAAGCGCCCATCGTCGGACTGGCCGACAGATGGGCGACGTGGATGGTGCTGGGCGCGGCTGTGATCGCGGCGCTCACATGGCTGATCTCCGGGGAGTTCATCCGCGCGGTGACGGTGCTCGTGGTGTTCTGCCCCTGCGCGTTCGTGCTCGCCACGCCGACCGCGATCATGGCGGGCATCGGGAACGCGGCCGGGCACGGCGTGCTCATCCGCTCCGGCGAGGCGCTGGAACGGCTGGCCGGCATCCGGCGCGTCGCCTTCGACAAGACCGGCACGCTGACGCGCGGGCAGCCGGACGTGATCGGCGCGGCGTCCTTCGACGCGCGGTACTCCGAGGCGGAGCTTCTCCGGCTGGCCGCGCTCGCGGAGCAGCGCAGCGAGCATCCGCTCGGCAGGGCGATTGTTGCATGCTATGTCCGCGGCGGCGGGAAGCTGACCGAAATTTCCGATTTTCAGATGACGGCGGGACAGGGCGTCCGCGCCCGCGCGGAGGGGCAGCTCGTCGCGGCGGGCAGATGGGAGCTCGCCGCCGGGACCGCGATGCCGGCAAACGCGCAGGCGCTGGCGGCGTCGTACCGCGCGCGCGGCGCGACGGTGATTTTCCTTTCCGTGGACGGCGCGCCCGCGGGGCTGCTCGCCCTGGCCGACACCGTCCGGCCCGACGCGGCGGAGGCCGTCTCCCGGCTGAAGCGGGCGGGCCTCGCGCCCGTCCTGCTGACGGGCGACAACGAGCGCGCGGCCCGGACCGTCGCGGAGCAGGTCGGACTGGAGGACGTGCGCGCGGGGCTGCTGCCGGAGGACAAGCTGGCGGCCATGCGGGACTATGACGCCCGGAACGAGCCGGTCTGCATGGTGGGCGACGGCGTGAACGACGCGCTGGCGCTCGCGGCCGCGTATGCCTCGGTCGCCATGGGCGGAATCGGCAGCGCCATCGCGGTGGAGTCGGCCGACGCCGTGCTGACGGACGACAGCCTGCTGCGCCTGCCGTACCTGTTCCGTCTGGCGCGCAGGACGATGGGCAAGGTGCGGCAGAACCTGCTGATCTCGCTGGGCATCAATCTCGCGGCGGTGACGCTGTCCGTGCTGGGACTGCTGAACCCCGTCACCGGCGCTCTGATGCACAACTGCGGCTCCGTGCTCGTGGTTCTGAACGCGGCGCTGCTGCTGCGCGAAAGAAAGAGCGACTACGGCTGCTGCGCCGCGATCCGGTCGGCCAGCTCCGACAGATAGACCCACCGGTCCATCTTCTCCGAGAGCTTCTGCTCGAGCGCGGCCTTCTCCGCCGTGAGCGCCTCCAGGCGCACGTAGTCGGTGCAGGCGGCCTCCGCCTCCCGCTCGCAGCGGGCGGCGTCCGCCTCCAGCGCGGCAATGTCCTGCTCGATTGTCGCGTATTCCCGCTGCTCGTTGAAGGAGAAGCGGAGCTTCTGCGGCTTCGGGGGCTCCGGCGCGCTCTTCGGCGCGGGCCGCGGCTTTTCGGCCTCCGGCGCGGGGCGCTTGCGGAGGTAGTCGGAGAAATTGCCGGTGTACTCCGCGATTTGGCCCGTATCCCGCACCTCCCAGATCTCGTCGGCCAGCCGGTCGAGGAAATACCGGTCGTGCGCGACCGCGATCACGGGGCCGGGGAAGGACTCCAGATAGTCCTCGAGGATCGAGAGCGTGGTGATGTCGAGGTCGTTCGTCGGCTCGTCGAGCAGCAGCAGGTTCGGGGCCTCCATCAGGATGCTCAGCAGATACAGCCGCCGCCGCTCGCCGCCCGAGAGACGGCCGATCTGCGTGTACTGCAGCGCGGCGTCGAACAAAAACCGCTCGAGCATCTGGCTGGCGGAAAACGTGCCCTCGTCGGTTCTGACCTCGGCGGCGATGGCGCGGATGAAGTCGTAGACCCGCAGGTCCGGGTCGAGCTCGCGGCCCTCCTGCGTGAAATAGCCGATTTTGACCGTGCTGCCGAGCTCGTACGTGCCGGAATCCGGGGCCAGCCGCCCCGCCAGCAGGTTCAAAAGCGTGGATTTGCCCGCGCCGTTGCGGCCCACGATGCCGATGCGGTCGTCCCGCCCGATGCGGCAGGAAAAATCCCGGATGACCGGCCGGCCGGGGTAGGAAAAGCTGACGTTTTCCAGACTGACGATCTTTTTCCCCAGCCGCGAGGACATGGCCGCCAGCTGCACGGACTCGTCATACTGCGGCCCCTGCCGGTTTTTGAGCGTCTCGTATCGGTCGAGGCGCTCTTTGCTTTTTGTCGTGCGGGCCTGGCAGCCGCGGATGACCCACTGGTACTCCCGGCGCAGCACGGCCTGCCGCTTGCGTTCGGACGCCTCCGCCATCTCCGCCTGCTGCGCCTTGAGCGCGAGGTAGCGCGAATAGTTGGCCTCGTAACAGGCCAGCGTGCCGCGCGAGAGCTCGGCGATGCCGGTCACGACGCGCTCGAGGAAATACCGGTCGTGCGTGACCATGACAAGGCCGCCCGTGAAGGCGATCAGCCGCTGCTCGAGCCAGAGGATCATGTCGCTGTCGAGGTGGTTCGTCGGCTCGTCGAGGATGAGGATGTCCGCCGGGTGCACGAGCGCCGCCGCGAGCGCGACGCGCTTGCGCTGCCCGCCGGAGAGCGCGCCGATGCGCTGCGCCGTGTCCGCGATGCCGAGCCGCGTGAGCATGGTCACGGCCTCGTATTCGTTCAGCGCGCGGAACTCCGGCGGGAATTCGGCGAAGACCTGCTCCAGAACGGTCATTTCGTCGTGCATCACGGGGTTCTGCGCGAGAAACGACACCTGGACGTTGGGATTGCGCGAGAGAATGCCCGCGTCGGGCGGCAGCTTCCCCGCGAGAATGCGCAGGAGCGTCGATTTTCCGGTGCCGTTGATGCCGATGATCCCCAGCTTGTCGCCGGGATTGAGATAGAGCGACACGTCCTGCAGAAGGGGTTTCGTGCCGAAGGTAAAGGACAGATGCTCCGCGGAAAGCAGCATAGGCGAGCCTCACAGAAATTGTTTTTCCTATTGTATCACATCCGTGCAAGTGCTACAATCCCCTTGGAAGGGGAGGATGACGATGCCGGAGACCGGGCGGTTTGCCCCCAGCCCCAGCGGGCGGATGCACCTGGGGAACGTCCTGGCCGCGCTGCTGGCATGGCTGTCGGTCAAGCGCGCGGGCGGGGAATTCGTGCTGCGGATCGAGGACCTCGACCCCGAGCGGTGCCGGCCGGAATACGCCGACCAGCTCAAGCGCGACCTCGAGTGGCTCGGCCTGTGCTGGGACCGCGAGCAGACGCGGCAGAGCCTCCGTGAGGAATATTACAAAGAGCAGTTCCAAAAGCTGGACGGCCTCGGCCTGGTCTATCCCTGCTACTGCACGCGGGCGGAGCTGCACACGGCCTCCGCGCCGCACGCCGCCGACGGCCAGCCGGTCTATTCCGGCGCCTGCCGGCATCTGACCCCGGCGGAGCGCGCCGCCCGGAAAAGGCCGCCCGCGTGGCGGCTCATCGTCCCGGACGAGACGGTCTGCTTCACCGACGGGCTGCAGGGGGCGTATGCGGAGAACCTCGCGGCGGACTGCGGCGACTTTCTCATCCGGCGCTCCGACGGCGTGTACGCCTATCAGCTCGCCGTCGTGACGGACGACGCGGCCGCCGGCGTCACCGAGGTCGTGCGCGGGCGGGATCTGCTGTCCTCCACGCCGCGGCAGCTCTATCTGCAGCGGCTTCTGGGCTTTCCCGCGCCGCGCTATTACCATGTGCCGCTGCTCGTCGCCCCCGACGGCCAGCGGCTGAGCAAGCGCGAGCGCGCGCTCGATCTCGGCTGCCTGCGGCAGACCCGCACGCCGGAGCAGCTGCTCGGCCTGCTCGCCGGGCTCTGCGGCCTGCGGCCGGACACGGAGCCGGCCTCCGCGCGGGAGCTGCTGGCAGATTTTTCGTGGAGCCGCGTCAAAAAAGAAAATATCGTGGTCAGAAATCCGTAAATTTGCACCGAATGAGTTTACAAATCCGGAATGGGTATGTTATAATACAAAATTGTTGAGGGTATGTTCAAATTGGGAAAATTTGATATTTGAAGGGATGAAAGCTATGTACAAGATTGTACGCAAGAAGGAACTCAACTCCGCGGTCACGCTCATGGAGATCGAGGCCCCGTTTATCGCGAGAAAGGCGAAGGCGGGCCAGTTTATCATCTTCCGTGTGGACGACAAGTCCGAGCGCGTGCCGCTTACCATCGCGGGCTATGACCGCGAAAAGGGCACCGTTTCGATCATCTTCCAGAAGGTCGGCCTGTCCACCGAGCTGCTCGGCGCGAAGAACGAGGGCGACTTCATCCAGGACTTCGTCGGCCCGCTGGGCAAGCCCACCGAGGTCGAGGGACTGAAGCGCGTGTGCGTCGTCGGCGGCGGCGTCGGCTGCGCGATCGCGTATCCGTCCGCGAAGGCATTTAAAGAGGCCGGCGTCGAGACCGACGTCATCGTCGGCTTCCGCAACAAGGACATCGTCATTCTCGAGGACGAGTTCAAAGCCGCCTGCGATCATCTCTATCTCATGACCGACGACGGCTCCTACGGCGAGCACGGCTTTGTCACCGTGAAGCTGCAGCAGCTGCTCGAGCAGGGCAAGCAGTACGACGAAGTGCTGGCCATCGGGCCCATCCCCATGATGAAGTTCGTCGCCAAGACGACCGAGCCGTTCGGCGTCAAGACCATCGTCAGCCTGAACCCGATCATGGTCGACGGCACCGGCATGTGCGGCGGCTGCCGCGTCACCGTCGGCGGCGAGGTGAAATTCGCCTGCGTGGACGGACCGGATTTCGACGGCCACAAGGTCGATTTCGCGGAGCTCATGAACCGCAACGGCGTGTACAAGGAGCGCGAAACCGAGGAACGCTCGTCGCATGCCTGCCGGCTGCAGAAGCTGGGCGAAGAGCTCATTAAGTGAGGGGAGTAAGAACGATGCCGAATATGACAATGACAAAGACTCCGATGCCGGAGCAGGACCCGAACGTCCGCAACAAGAATTTTAAGGAAGTCACGCTGGGCTATACCGAGGAAATGGCCATCAACGAGGCCAAGCGCTGCCTGCACTGCAAGAAGCCGCTGTGCGTCGAGGGCTGCCCGGTCAACGTGCGCATTCCCGAGTTTATCGCCAAGGTCGCGGAGGGCGATTTCGCCGCCGCCGACCAGATTCTCTATTCCACCAACGCCCTGCCCGCCCTGTCCGGCCGCGTGTGCCCGCAGGAGACGCAGTGCGAGGCCAAATGCGTGCGCGGCGTCAAGGGCGAGCCGGTCGCCATCGGCCGTCTGGAGCGCTTTGTGGCCGACTGGTACCGCGAGAACGTGAACGAAATGCCTGAGAAGGCCGAGCCGAACGGCATGAAGGTCGCGGTCGTGGGCTCCGGCCCGTCCGGCCTGACCTGCGCGTCCGAGCTGGCCAAGAAGGGCTACGCCGTCACGATCTTCGAGGCGCTGCACACCCCCGGCGGCGTGCTGGTCTACGGCATCCCCGAATTCCGTCTGCCCAAGGCCATCGTGGCCAACGAAGTGGAAAAGCTCAAGGCGCAGGGCGTCGAGGTCATGACCGACATGGTCATCGGCAAGGTGCTCTCCATCGACGAGCTGTTTGAAATGGGCTACAAGGCCGTGTTCGTCGGCTCCGGCGCGGGCCTGCCGATGTTCATGCACATCCCCGGCGAGGCGCTCAAGGGCGTTTGCTCCGCGAATGAATACCTCACGCGGATCAACCTCATGAAGGCCTATCTGGAGGAGTCCGACACCCCGATCATGCACAGCAATTCTGCCGCGATCGTCGGCGGCGGCAACGTCGCGATGGACGCCGCCCGCTGCGCCAAGCGCATGGGCGCCGAGCACGTGTACATCGTCTACCGCCGCGGCGAGGCCGAGATGCCCGCGAGACTCGAGGAGCAGCACCACGCCAAGCAGGAGGGCATCGAGTTCATGACCCTCACCAACCCCGTCGAGATCATCGGCGGCGAGGACGGGCGCGTATGCGGCATGAAGTGCATCAAAATGGAGCTGGGCGAGCCCGACGCCTCCGGCCGCCGCCGCCCGATTCCCGTCGAGGGCTCCGAGTTCACGCTGGCGGTCGATATGGTCGTCATGTCGCTCGGCACCTCCCCGAACCCGCTGATCCGCTCGACGACGCCCGGTCTCGACACCAACAAAAAGGGCGGCATTATCGTCGATGAGAACGAGATGTCCACGCGCGAGAACGTCTTTGCCGGCGGCGACGCCGTCACGGGCGCGGCCACCGTCATCCTCGCGATGGGCGCCGGCAAGAAGGCCGCCGCCGCCATCGACGCGAAGCTGCGGAAGTAAGGTATACTTTTCAAATAAACCGGAAACAATCCCCATAAGATTTCAGCCCCGGCGGAAGTCCCGCCGGGGCTGCTTTTTTGGGAGGGACTTATGAAGGTTTCCGAGTGCATGACGAAAAACGTGCTCAGCGTGTCCGAGCGGGAGCCGGCGTCCGTCGCCGCGCGGCTCATGTCGCGGGGAAACGTCGGAATGCTGCCGGTGCGCGGAGCGATGGGCCGGCTCACAGGCGTCCTGACGGACCGGGACCTCGCGCTGCGCTGCGCGGCGGCCGGCCGCGACCCCGGCGCCGTGGCCGTGCGGGAGATCATGACCGGCCGCGTCGTCACCGCCGCGCCGGACATGGAGCTGGCGCGCGCCGCGGCGCTCATGACGAAAGAGCAGGTGCGTAGACTGCCCGTGGTGCAGGACGGGCGCGTTGTGGGCGTCGTTACGCTGGGCGATCTGGCAAGGCAGCAGGACTATTCCATGGAGGCGGCCTCGTGCCTCGGGGGAATCTGCGAGGGAATCCACCATTTGGACTGAAAATGCTGCAAAAAACGCCAAAAAGCATTTGACAAGGCAATTATGGGATGCTATAATCATTAGGCCGCGTCAAAGAGGCTTAAGCTGAGCATGCGCTCACGCCTTCAGAGCGAGTCTACAAAAAAGGTAGGTGCAACGTATGCAGGCAATTATCGTAACCGGCGGAAAGCAGTACAACGTCAAGGAAGGCGATGTCATTTACATCGAAAAACTCGGCGCTGAGGCTGACGAAGCCGTCACCTTCGATCAGGTACTGGCGGTCGTGGACGGCGCGAGCTCCACGTTCGGAACGCCGACCGTCGCGGGCGCGAAGGTCGAGGCCAAGGTCCTGAAGAACGGCAAGAGCAAGAAAATCCGCGTCTTCAAGTACCGCTCCAAGAAGGCCAGCAAGAGCCTTCAGGGCCACAGACAGCCGTATACCAAGGTGCAGATTGAGAAAATCGCACTGTAAGCGATGACGACCGTCCGGTTTTTCAGTCAGGAAGAGCGCATTACGGGCTTCTCCTGCTCCGGCCACAGCGGCTACGCCGAGGAGGGCAGCGACATTGTCTGCGCCGCCGTCTCCACCGCCGTCAAGTTCGCGGAGGCCGCCATCCACGACGTGCTCGGTGAGCGCGTCAAAACGCGGGTGGACGAGCAGAACGCCGGCGTCACCCTGACCCTCCCCGCGGTCTGCGAGAATGAGGACGCCGTGCAGGCGGTTCTCGCCGGCATGATGCTGACGCTCTGCAGCCTGCGGGACGAGTATCCTGATTATATCGAAGTTTTGGAGGTGTAATACCATGCTGAAAATGAGTTTCCAGTTCTTCGCCCATAAAAAGGGCGGCGGCTCCACCAAGAACGGCCGTGACTCCGAGTCCAAGCGCCTCGGCGTCAAGCGCGCCGACGGTCAGTTTGTGCTGGCCGGCAACATCCTGGTTCGCCAGAGAGGCACGCATATCCATCCGGGCAACAACGTCGGCATCGGCAGCGACGATACGCTGTTCGCCATGATCGACGGCAAGGTCAAGTTCGAGCGGATGGGCAAGGATCGCAAAATGTGCTCCGTATACGCGGAGGCGTAATTTGCAGATTTTTCGGGGCGCGCTGCACAAAGCAGCGTGCCCTTTTTCTTCCGGGAAAGGAGGAACACCATGTTTGTCGATAAAGTAAAAATTTTCGTCCGCGCGGGCGACGGCGGCAACGGGGCCATCGCGTTCCACCGCGAAAAGTACGTAGCCGCGGGCGGCCCGGACGGCGGCGACGGCGGCAACGGCGGCAGCGTCATTCTGCGCGCCGACGACAATCTGTCCACGCTGATGGACTTCCGCTATAAAAGAAAGTATCAGGCGCCCTCCGGCGAGGACGGGCAGGGCAAGCGCTGCAAGGGCAGAAAGGGCGAGGATCTCGTCATCCGCGTGCCGCGCGGCACCGTCGTGCGCGACGCGCAGACGAACGAGATCATGCACGACGTATCCGGCAGCGAGGACTACGTGCTCTGCCGGGGCGGACGCGGGGGCTGGGGCAACCAGCACTTCGCCACGCCGACGCGGCAGGTGCCGCGCTTTGCCAAGGCGGGCACGCCCGGCGACGAGCACGAGGTCGTGCTGGAATTGAAGCTGCTGGCGGACGTCGGCCTTGTCGGGTTCCCGAACGTCGGAAAATCCACGCTGCTGTCCGTCACGTCGAACGCGCACCCGAAGATCGCGAACTACCACTTCACGACGCTCTATCCGAATCTCGGCGTCATCTATGTCGAGGAGGGCGTCTCGTTCGTCATGGCGGACATCCCCGGCATCATCGAGGGCGCGGCGGAGGGCGCGGGGCTGGGACACGATTTTCTGCGCCACATCGACCGCTGCCGCCTGCTCATCCACATTGTGGACGTGTCCGGCAGCGAGGACCGCGACCCCGTCGAGGATTTTCAGAAGATCAACGAGGAGCTGCGGCAGTATTCCATGGAGCTGGCCTCGCGCCCGATGCTCGTCGCGGCCAACAAAATTGACCTTCTGCCGCCCGAGAGCGACAACCTGCAGAGGCTGCGCGACTATGTGACGAAGCAGGGCTACGAGTTTTTCGAGATCTCGGCCGCCACGACCGAGGGCACGCGCCAGCTCATGCGCGCGGTCGCGGGCAAGCTCGCGCAGCTCCCGCCCGTCACGATCTACGAGCCGGACTATGTGAAGCCGCTGGCCGAGGCGGGCGACGCCGCGCAGCTGCAGATCGAGCGGCACGAGGACCTCTGGATCGTCTCGGGGCCGTGGATTCTGAAGCTGCTGAACGACATCAACTTCGAGGACTACGAGTCGCGCATGTACTTTGACCGCCAGCTCCGCAAGAGCGGCCTCTTCGAGCGGCTCGAGGAGCAGGGCATCCAGGACGGCGACACCGTCAGCATCTACGACTACGAGTTCGACTATACAAAGTAACGGCGCACGGCGGCCCGCCCGGGGCCGCCGAAAAGCAAAAGACCCGCAGAAATTTTCTGATTTCTGCGGGCTTTTCATCCGGACGGACAGCAAAACCCCGCGGCCGGGACAGCCGCGGGGCTTTGCTGTTGAAAAGAGAAAAGAAAAAGAGGAAAAGAGAAGAAAGAGAGGAAGTCTTGTTGGGATTTCCTGAATATAAAATAACCCACAATCATGTACAAACTATGAACGAAAACCAAAAGAATTGTGAACAATCAGAAAGAACGGAAACTAAATACCCAAGAAAAGGCAGACAGGCCGAAATCCGTCGAAAATTGCCGCTTTCCGGAAAACCCACCCCCGCCCGGCGCGGCGCCGCCAAAAGAAAATGCGCAGAAATCAAAGGATTTCTGCGCATTTTCAGGGGCGCGAATTACTTCATGTTGCGCTCGTAGGACTCGATCATCTTCTTGAACGTGTGACCCGAACGACGCGCGAGATTCTGCAGGCAGCGCTCGGTGCTTTCACCCGTGAAGATCTTGATTTCCAGCCGCATGGAGCCGTCCGGCTCCGGCGTTACGAAGATTTTGTCGATGTATTTGTCCACGAACTCCTTGGTGATGCCGCCGCCGGCGGTATCGTGCTCCGCCATGCGCAGAGTGGCGCGAATGCTCTCGATGTTTTTTCGGAAGTCCTCATTGGAGTTCTGCTGATTCTCCAGCTCCGCCAGCTCTTTTTCCGCGGCGGCGGTTTCCTCGTCGCACTGACGGGACAGAAGCCTGAAATCGCTGTCGGTGACGTTGCCGCCTGCCGCCAGCTCCAGCAGCTTGCCCTTTTTCTTCGCGGCCATGGCGATGATTTTTTGCTGCTCTTCCATGCGCGGCTGAAGATTCGCCTCCTCCGTCAGCGACTTGTACATGCGGACGTATTCCTCCGCCAACGCGTCGGCGTCCGCCTTTGTCTGTCGGAAAACGTCAAAAAGAAGCGGCTTGATCTCATCTTCATAGATCGGGAAGGACTCGCAGGAGTCGGAGCCGCCCTTGATTTTGCCGGAGCAGACCCACTTGCTGTTTCGGCGGCCGTATTTGTCTTTGGATTCCCGGCGGTAATAGGGCGCGCCGCAGTGCGTGCACCAGAGCTTGCCGGTGAGCAGATTGTCGTGGTTGCAGACGCCCTGGCGGGCCTTTACATCCTCGCTGCGGCGGTGCAGGATGACGTTGGCGGCGTCCCACAGTTCTTCGGACACCAGCGCGGGGACGATCTCGCCGCTCTCGTCCTTGAACATGACCCACTGCTCCGGGGGCAGAAATTTCTGCTTTTTGGTGAACATATCGACGACCTTGACCTTGTTGCCGACGTAGTAGCCCTTGTACTTGGGGTTGGTGATTATATTCGCCATGGTGGAGTGCGCAATCTTTTTGCCGTTCAGATTGCGGTAGCCCCTGTCCCAGAAGATGGCCTCGATCTGCTTCATGCTGTACCGGTCGGTGGCATAGAGCTCGAACAGTTCCCTCACCATGGGCGCCTGCTCCTCGTCGATGACCAGCCTTTTGTTGTCCTTTTTATAGCCGAAGATGCGGTTGTTGCCCAGCACCACGCTGGATTTGATGGCCTGCTGGTGGCCAAATTTTACGCGGCTCGACAGCTTGCGCAGCTCGTCCTGTGCAATAGAGGACATGATGGACAGCCGCAGCTCCGAGTCTTCGTCGAAGGTGTTGATGTTGTCGTTCTGGAAAAACACGCCCACGCCGTCGGACAGCAGCTGGCGGGTGTACTGGATGGAATCCAGTGTGTTGCGGGCGAAGCGCGAAATTTCTTTGGTGATGACAAGGTCAAATTGACTTTCTGCCGCATCCTCGATCATCCGGTTGAAATTCTCCCGCTTTTTCGTGGAGATGCCGGAAAGTCCCTCGTCAATATAGCCGGGCACATAGGTCCACGCGGCATTTTTGCGGATCAGGTCTTCGTAATACGTAATCTGGTTGCCCAATGAGTTCAGCTGCTCGTCCGATTCCGAGGATACGCGGGCATAATAGGTTACCCGCAGAGGAATATTATAGATGGATTTCGTTTTCAGCTGCTGCCGCACGCTGACAATATCCATGGTCGCAGCCTCCTTAAAGTTCGTGATATCATGACTATAAGTATATTAGCATGGAATAGCGAAAATAACAATCCCCATTTTTTCAATAAATTTATCGTTGAATTTTACAGCGCCGTGGCATATACTGAATACAGAAGGGGGGCGGATATTCATGCCTGTGATTAAACCTGTTTCCGAGCTTCGCAATTATGGCGAGGTTTTGCGCGACGTGGCAGTCGGACAGCCGGTTTTCCTGACAAAAAACGGCCGCGGCCGCTACGCGGTTCTTGACATGGAAGATTATCGCGGATATGAAAAGCTGCTGGCCATGAAAAAGCTCACAAGCGAGCTGGATAAGGGCCGCCTGTCCGGAGAGGCAGAAGGCTACGCATCTGCCGAAGACGTGTTTGATGAACTAGAGGGCCGCTTCCGTGGGTAAGGTCGTCATTTCTCCCATGGCAAAAGAGGATTTAGCGGAAATTGGCGATTATATCGCAAACGAACTCCACAATCCTCAGTCTGCGCTGGCGCTGATCCGGAAAATCCGAAAAACAGTCCTGGAACTGGAACGTTTCCCGGAAATGGGGCCGGTTCTTGCCGCGGAGGGAAGCAGCACGCCATATCGGTCGGTCAAATGCGGAAACGATATGGCGTTTTACCATTTGCAGGACGAACTCGTCATGATTGACCGCGTCCTGTACGCTCGGAGAGATTATCTCGTATTGCTGTTTGGCGATCAGACGGATAATGAACGAAAAACCGACGATTAGGACGCGTGGCTTCGCAGTGTGCAGCCACGCGTCTTGATTATCATTCCATGGACGGCAGCCTGCGACTGTTGATCTTTGCCTTCATGCGGCTGTAGTCGCGGTCGGAGATCAGGCCTTTGTCGTGAAGCGTCTGATTGTAATAATGCAGCCAAAGCTGGTCGATCACGCTTTGCTTTTGCTGGGGTGAAACCGGTTTCTTGTTTTCAGCCATGCTTTACCTCCTGTGAATACCTTTATTTTCCTCTTTCCTCGTGTGTTTTATTCACAGGCGTCTGCGTGAACTGCTCCAGAATTTCCGGAGGGATGCGCTCCAAAACACCAAGCGCATCCGCGTAATCCCGCTGAAGTTTTAATTCCTCCAGCTTCCGGATTGCGCTTTCCTTATTTTTTCAGTGAGCTGCGCGCGCATTTTTTCGGCGGCGGGAAGAAAGCTGTCCGGCAGGGAAGAGATGTCGGCGGCTCTGGTCTTTGCGTTGAGGGGATTGATGCCGGTCAGCAGTTCGTCCAGCTTTTCCTTGTTTTATGAGGTGCGTCATCTCTTAAAAAATCCTCGGCGGGATGTGGCTACGGCCCCTCTGGATGCCCCGCGCATTTTTTCCCATGCGGGCCCCATTCCTGAAAACCGCCGTTTTCAGAACGGCATGCTCCTGCGCAAAAATGCAAAAACAGACGCAGCTTTTCATCGTTGACGGATGAAAAGCTGCGTCTGTTTTTCAGAGAGGGCCGCAGTATGGACGGTTTTTCGGAGTCAGCATCGTGGAGGAATACGGGCTTATGGCGCTGCTTCCCGCGGAGCATTTTTGTTTTCCGCGCGGTATTCGCCGGGGGATTTTCCCGTCGCGTTCTTAAACACCTTGCTCATGATAAGCATCGAGGGCGGACTCCAGTCGTTTGATAAGGTTTAAGCCATGACAAACGGCTGGCCGAACATATATCTACATTTCCTTTGGACAAGACCGCTCTTTCCACACCATCCCTGCCAGGTTTCAGTCGGTTCGGGAATCTGAAGCCGTTCGCTGCAGGCTCCATTTTATAAGTTCGTATGGGAGCCTCCTGATACAAGTGCAATCCATAGCTCGTCGCCTGCGTGCAGAACACACGGCGAATGGAATACCACACGGCCGTCAGAAACGGCGGCGGCGAGAGGACTGCCGTTTTTCCGGACCTCCTGCAAGCTTGGACGGTGCAGCTGCAGCACACGCAGCGTCAGCGTGCCGTAGAGCAGGCGCAGGGTCACGCGGTCCCGGTCGTAGCGCACGACGCCAAAGCCGCTGTCTTGCGAAAAGAACCAGCTGCCGTTCCGGTTTTTAAGCGGCGCGAACGTGACTTCCCCTTCTGCGGCGCTGCAGCGGTAACCGCTGTAGGCCAGAAGAAGCCCATAGCTTGCAAGCGAGCGGGCGTAGTTGCTGCCGCACTCCATCTCGTTCCACGGGTTGCGCCGCTCGCCGTCATAGCGGCTCCGGACAGCGCGGACAAGTTTCCGGCCTTGCTGCTCCATGCCGTTCAACAGCATCTGCCCGGCGGCGGCGTACTCGAAGCCATGCATGGTCTCCTCAGCGTAGGCAATGGGAATGGCCGGGCGCGCCGTGCCCGCCGGATAGCTGCAGATGATCGTTCCGGATTCGTCATTCAGCCCGTAGATGCGGCAGGGGTTGACGTGCTCGCGCAGGACGGGAATATAGTTGTTTTGATAGATCGCCTGCAGCGCGCTTCTCGTCTTGCTCCGGTCGAACACGCGCCCGAGCCCGAGCAGATCGGCGTGCCACTGGCCCAGCACCTGGTCGATGCCGCAGCCGCCGGCAATCTGGTATTTAATTTCGCCAGTCTCATCATTCCAGTATGCGTCAACCGCGTTCTGCCCCTGCAGGCTCGCGCCGGTGTCAAAAGCCCGCAGCCGCGCCTGGTCGTGCAGATCGAGCTTCTGGATAAACCAAGAGCCGTTCCAGAGCTCCCGGTTGAGACGCTTTCGGCCGCGCCGGAAGATCTGGTCAAATTCCAGCTCAGCGCTGCGGTCGCCCATGGCGTGAGCCAGCTCCGTGCCGGCGCGCAGACCGGCCAGATACAGGCCGCTCAGCCATGCGTTTTCCCCGAACAGCTCCATGTCGAGCGTGTGGTGCTGCCGGCCCTCCATGAGACCGTCCCGGTTCTCGTCCCAGCGGTCGGGATTCTCGGGGCTCCAGGCAAAGCGGATGCTCTTTTTTACCGCGTCCCAGATTCCGGCGAGCCACTCCCGGTCGCCGCTCAGCTGGTATTCGCGCCACACGCGCAGCACGCAGCCGAACTGTCCGTCCGCGCAGGCGCGGAAATCGGTCGCCGGGCGGCCGACAGGCAGCTGCACGCGAAAACCCATCGAGCCGTTTTCATGCATCGAGTAGCGGTATTCGAGCGTGCGCGCGCTGCGTTCAAGCGAGGGGAACAGGTGCGCCAGCGCGTAGGCGTAGCTCCAGACGTGCGTGCAGGTGCCCTCGCAGGAGCCCTCGTGCGCGTGCACGCCCTCGAAGGCATAGAACGAGCCGTCCTCCAGACGCATGCAGGTCGGGGATTTCAGAACCGCGAGGTTGGCGGAGACCGCGTCCAGCACCTCGGGCGGCAGAGAGGAACCGAACAGCGCCGAGCGGAACAGCTCCGTTTCGCGCCGCAGCCGGCCAAATTCCTGCAGCGCATAGCGCGCGGTGTCGAGAGACGTGGGAAAGCGCGTCGCGTAGTAATTTTTCCAGTGCTGCGCGCGGATGCCGGCGATCTGCTCGTCTGTCAGACCGGGCGCGGAAATCTCCCAGGTGTTGCTGCGCCAGGGCTTGCTCCAGGCAAGCAGAAAGCGGAGTTCGCGGCTCTCGCCGGGGGCGAGCCTGAACCGCGCGGCCAGCGTGCCGTAGTCGCCGCATGCCATGACATTGACCGTCTCGGCGTTCGTTTCGTACCGCCGCTCGCGCAGGGGCCACGGAGCCGTGAAATCCTGCCAGAAGACGCTCAGGCTGTCGAACCAGTTGCCGCGGAACCAGTATTCCTGTCCGCAGCTGTCGTCCGCGTCCGTGGCCAGCGTGAGATCGCCGCGGTCAAAGCTGTCCTCTTTTTCGGGATTGGCCAGCACCAGGTATGTTTGTTCACCCTCCCGGCGCAAACGGTGAATCCCGCTGTTTTTGGCAAAGAAATTACACGCGGAAAAAGCGACGGTGTACGTAAGCGGCTCTGCGGTGTCGTTTTCCAGGCGAACGGTGAAGAACGCGGCGGGCAGCGAGCTGTCGTCCGCGTTTGTGGGGATGAAGGGGTTGAAGGCGGTCAGCCGCACAGCCCCCGGAAAATGACGGTCGGAAAAATCGAGCCGCGCGACCGGAAACTCCCCGGTAAATACGCAGCGCTCGAAATGCGGCATCCCCGCCATGGACCCGCGGTCAGGCCCAAAGCCGAAGCCCGTGTAGAGGGGGCGGTCTGTGTGGCCAATGTAAGGCGGCTGCAGATCGCCCATGAGAACGCGCGCGTCCGCGATGCGCCCTTCGCGCTCCGCCTTTACGGCAAAGTGCGTGAAGGCGCCGCTGCTGTCCTTGTTGGGCGCGTTGTCGAGTTCAACATCGAGAAAGCGGCCGTTGCCGCCGAGACCGATGCAGCCGCTTCCGATTCCGCCGAGCGGAAACGAAATGCAGGCGGTTTTTTTGCCGGAATATTGCATGATGTTTTCTCCGTTCCAAATATGATGGGCGCAGCAGGGCTATTCCGAAAAACGCAGACACATGGGGTCGCCGAGCAGAACCGTCTGCACCGGCGCGCCGAGACTGCCGTCCTGGCGGCGGGGCAGGACGCAGACAGAGCCGGAGCGGAAGTTCGCGGCGAGCAAAAATCGCCCGTCCGGGCTGAGCCGGAAGGAGCTGCACCACGAGCCGCCCGCTTCATATTGGCCGACCGGACGCAGGCTTCCGCCCGGCAGGAGGCGGAACGCCGCAATTCGGTCCGGGCCGCGGACGCCGGCGTACAGGAATTGCCCGTCGGCGCTCAGCTGCAGATCGCCGCCGGCTCCGGACTCGCCGCTGCGCAGAAGCGGCAGCTCCTCCGCCAGACGGAGCGCGCCGTTCGCGGCGTCAAAAAAGTAACGGCTCAGACTGCAGGACAGCTCGCTGACGAGATACAGCGCGCGGCCGTCCTGGCTGAAGGCCGCATACCGCGGGCCGCTGCCGGGGGCGGCGCCAAACCAGCGCATGGGCGGCAGACCGCCGGGGCGGAGGGGGAAGACGGACAGCGAATCCGCGCCGAGGTCGGCGGCCACAGCCCAGCAGCCGTCCGGCGATGGGACGACGGAATGCGGATGCGGGCCCTCCTGCCGGGCACGGTTGGGACCGGAGCCCGCGCCGGGGCATTCCCAGAGGGAGCGGCCCGGCAGGCCGTCGGGTCCGACCGGGTAGGCGCGCACGATGCCCTGTGTGTAATAGGCGCAGAGCAGCTGCCCCGGCACGGCGGAGACGTAGGCCATACCCGCACCGTCGGCGTTCAGCCGGGAAAGAAGCGCCGGAACGCGGCCCGGCAGCGCAAACGTTTCCAGAAACGCGCTGCTGCCGAGATTAACGACGCTGTACAGCCGGTCGCCTGACGCGCACAGAAAGACGGACGGGCCGGAGCCGGGAACACGCTGCGGCGCGGAAAGGCGGCCCGACAGGGCGTCGAACTCCGCCGTAAACAAGCCGCCCTTCTCCGCGGACGAGCAGACGCCGATGAACAGACGAACCATGCAAATACCTCCGAAGTCAGGCGGGGTGATGGAGCGCGATGAACTCGCTCGGGGAGATGCCGACGGCTTTTTTGAAGCTGCGGCTGAAATAGCTGTTGGAGCTGTAGCCGACGCGCTGCGAGACCAGGTTGACGTTGGTGACGCCGCCTGCAAAAAGTCTCTTTGCCTCTTCTATACGGCGCATGGTAATATAGTCATTGATGGTGCTGGCGCAGTCGCGGCGGAAGCAGTAACACAGATAGCTGTAGTTGAGAAACAGCCCCTTGGCGATGCCGCTGATGGAGAGCTCCGGGTCGTCCAGATGCGCCTCGATAAAATCCTTCACGGTGTCGCTGATTTTGACCTGCTCGTCCATGAGTCCGGTGTGCAGACTGGCATGACTCTGCAGAATGGCCGAAGAAAGTTCCTGCAGCCCTGCGTGCACAAGGCTGACGCCGCACGGGATCGCCCGTTTCCGCAGCGTTGCCATGAGGGACTGCTCAGAGCCTGCGGGACAGATGACGCAAAACAGTCCGTCCGGCGAGTGAAAGCCGAGCTGTCCCGCAGCCATACACTCACGGATGGCCGGCTCGGACCCCAGTTCGGAGCAGACTGTGCAGAACTGCGTGAAAAGCGCCGGCGAAAGACCCATGCTCTCCAGAAGCTCTTGCTGCGATTCCGGCTCAGGCGCGGGCGCGCCGCGCAGGAGGCTGGAAAAGAAGTCCGCTTGCATGAGCGCTTCGTTCTGCCGCTCGAGCTGCGCAATGTGCCGGGTGATTTCCGTGTCGCGGGAAATCTCCGCTTCGCAGCGCAAAATTGTCTCAGAGAGCGCCTGCGCATTCACCGGCTTGAGGAGATAGTCGGCGGCGGCCAGTTTGACGGCCTGCTGCGCGTAGGAGAAATCATCATAGCCGGTGAGCAGGATGAAGCGGGTCTGGCAGCCTGCGGCCTGCGCCCGGCGGATCATCTCCAGACCCGACATCACGGGCATGTCGATGTCCACAAGCGCCAGATCGGGACGCTGCTCCAAAAGCAGTGCCAGCCCCTCGGTTCCGTTTCCGGCCTCACCGGAAACGCTCAGATTGAGCAGCGGCAGATCCATGTGCGAGCGGATCGCCCGGCGCATGTAGAGTTCATCGTCGATGATGACAAGAGAATACATCAGGATTCCTCCTTCTCCCGCTGCGCGGGAAAGCGAAGCGTAACCACGGTACCCTGTTCTTTTTGAGAGGATAACATCATCTGGGTTTGATCGCCGCAGCAGAGCGCCAGCCGCCGGTATACGCTGGTCAGCCCGAAGTGCACGTCGCCCGTCTGCGATTCGATCGCCATGTTCAGCTCCGAAACCTTCTCCGGCGCCATGCCGGCACCGTTGTCGCGGACCGTGAGCACGCAGAAGCCGTCCTCCTCGCGCCCGCTGATCCGGATGAATCCGCCGCGCCCGGTATTGCGGATGCCGTGGTCGATGGCGTTTTCCACGAGCGGCTGCAGCGTGAGCTTCGGAACGCACGCCTGCTCGAGCGACTCGTCGATGTCGATCTCATAGTCGATCATATCGACATAGCGCAGCTGCTGCAGGGTCAGATAATTTTCCACGAGCGCCACCTCGCGCGAGAGCGGAATGACGTCGCTGCCGTCGGAGAGCGAGATGCGGTAGAAGCTGGCGAGCGAGTCGATGGCGCGGTTGCCGAGCTGTGTCTCGCCGTCGTTGAGAAAGCCCGAGATGATGCCCAGCACGTTGTAGAGAAAATGCGGCTTGACCTGCGCCTGGATGAGCTGCATCTGCGTTTTGCGCTTTTCGCGCTCGGTCTGCTCGGTGCGGCGCATAAGAGTCTGGATGGCGTCCAGCATTTCGTTGATGGAGCCGCTCAGCTGGCCGATCTCGTCTTTCGAGCGGATGGCGCTGCGCTCATTGAGATCGCCGCGCTTGACGCGCTCGACCGATTCGTTGAGCTTCGCCACGGGCCGGCCGATGAATACGGAGATGAGAAAAGTCACGATGGCGGCGAGTCCGAACGAGACAAGAAACAGCAGGGTAAAGAAGCGCACGTTGTAGTTTGACTCGGACAGGCTGCTCGCGGCGCTCTTGGTGATGACGGCCTGCCAGCCGAGCGAGTTGATCGTCTTCGTGGTCAGAATGAAGTCCTCTCCGTCCACGGCGGTGACAACGGTCGTGTCGTGCAGCAAAAACGCATAGTTGATGCGGTGGTATTCAAAGTAATTCTTGTAGAGCACCTTGGGGTCCTGCGCGGAGAGGATCACGTTGTCCGAGTCCAGGATGCTGACGCTGTCGCCGAACGCCTGAAAACTTCCGTGCAGCTGTGTCTCCGGCAGATAGAGCACCGCGTAGCCGAGCAGCGTGCCGGCCCCGTCATACAGGGGAAAGACGCAGGGTACCATGTTGATCCGTTCTCCGGTGGAGAGCTCCAGCAGACGGTACATCTTGCAGAGCGTCGGGCCGGAGCGGGAAAAGTGGGAAATCGCGGTGCGGCCGAGGAAATTATAGACGCTCTGCCGCTCGTAGACCTGCTCGCCGATCAGATAGCCGTTCGGATCGACCAGCGTCAGGGCGGGAGAAAAGAGCGTCGGCAGCTGCCCGTACCAGACGCGGGAATCCTCCCCCAGGTAGACGGAGGGATCCGCTGCGCCGCGGGCGGTGATTGTTTTCATATAGTCCAGCAGCGGCGCGCTGCTCTGTACGATCTCGCCGCTCAGGCGGAGCTTGGTGAGCTCGCCGTCCACGGCGGAGGAGAGCATGTCGATGGTGCGCAGATCGTTGACGCGCGTCTGCTCGACCATGCTCTGATAGGTGAAGTTGCGCACCGCCAGGGTCAAAAGCGAGCAGATGACCAGCAGAAATGAAATAAAGATCAAAAAGATCTTGGTAGAGACCTTGTGAAGCAGTTTCATGGACACCGCATCCTTCCCGCTGTTTACAGTCTCTATTTTACCGCATGACCGGGTGCTGCGGCAAGCCCCGTCATGGCGGCTTGCGAGAATATTACAACACAACCGCCAAAATTGTATTTACCTTTTGCACCCGGTTTGTTTACTATGTAGACACAACGGACGGAACACCGTCCGAAACGAGAAAGTAGGGGAGATTCACATGAAACGTATTCTTGCTCTCATGCTGGCTGCCGTGATGCTGCTCGGCCTCGCGGCCTGCGCCAAGACGGCCGGAACGGCCGGCTCCTCGGCGGCCGCGTCCTCCGCGCCCGCCGCAGCCTCCGCGCCGGCAGCCTCCGCCGCCGCATCCTCTTCCGCAGCAGCCTCCGCCCCCGCCGGCAGCGACTCCGCCAAGGAGCTCACGCTGGCCTGGAGCGGCACCGGCCAGGACAAAGACAAGTTCGACGCGCTTGTCGCCAAGTACACCGAAGAAACCGGCGTCAAGATCAACACCGTGTTCATCCCCGGCACCTGGAGCGAGTATTTCACGAAGATCCAGTCGATGATCGGCGCGGGTGAGAACGTGGACGCCGCGTTCGTGGCCATCGAGGGCTTCAACATGATGTGCGATATGGGCATCGCCAAGCCGCTCAACACCTATATCGATGCCAACAAGGACGAGGTCAACAAGGTCCTCGACAACCTCGAACCGTCGCTCCTGAAGGCCATGACGCTCTCGGACGGCAATATGTACGCGTTTCCGACCGAGTGCAACAACATTGTGATCCACTGCAACAAGGCCAGCTTCCAGAAGGCCGGGCTGGAGCTCCCCAAGGAGGACTGGACAAAGGACGAATTCCTGGCCGACTGCAAAAAGCTCACCTATGAAGAAAACGGCGTCAAGCACTACGCCTTCGCCGTCCCGCAGTACTACTTCATGATCGAGGGCTGGCTGCGCAACAACGGCTCCGCCATCGTCTCCGACGATCTCAAGACTCCGACCATCAACAGCCCCGAGAATGTGGAGACCATTCAGTTCCTGCAGGATCTCATCTATAAGTACGGCTACGCGCCGATTCCCGAGCCCAACGTCGATCCGATCCAGCAGCTGATGGACGGCACCGTGGCCATGGGTTCCTTCGGCCGCTGGCCGACCCTCAGCTACCAGGCCAACGACTTCAAAGACGCCTACGTCACCAAGGTCCCGAAGTTCTCCACCCAGCAGACGATGTTCGGCATCGGCGGCGTCGCCGTCACAAGCGAAAAGAACTACGAAGAGGCCGCGAAGTTCGCACTCTGGTGCGCGCAGGACACCTTCGTCAAGGGTTATCTGAGCGCCGGCGGCATCCCCGCCAACAAGGCCATCGCAGACGAGATCATCCCCACCGAGTATGATCCGGAGAACAGCCAGCTGTTCTATGCCAGCCTGAAGGACGCCGTGCCCATCGGCGCGCCGGCCTCCTACGCGGAGATCGACTCCATCGTCACAAGCGCGCTGTCCGACATCTTCATGAATCAGGCAGACGTCAAGACGACGCTCGACAACGCGGCGCAGCAGATGTCCGCCGCCATGAACTAAGGAATCTCTGAATAAACCCGGCACGCATCCTGACGGCGCTTTTTCCGTCTGAGCTGCGTCAAAAAAGCTTGAAATCCGACAGGATTCCCGCGCTTCTTTGCCTTGTCAGCCGAAAAAATCGCTCGCCAGTCTACGTACCGTTTTTAATCAGAGCTTCCCTAAGACACACGCTGCAAACACACAGAAAAAGGCGCCGCAGCTCCGGCTGCGGCGCCTTTGCCAAAAAGAAAGGGGCGCACCATGACAAAACCGAAGAAAAAACGCCGCCGGGACGATTCGGCGGCCGCGGCGGTGTTCCTGACCCCGGCCATGCTGGGCTACGCGCTGTTCATTGCGCTGCCGATCGTGCTGGTGTTCTATCTCAGTTTTACCAAATACAATCTGATCTCCGCACCGAAGTGGACGGGACTGGACAATCTGCGGCGCTTTCTCACCGATCCGTCCATCGGTCCCGCGTTCGGAAACACGCTCAAATTTGTGCTGATTCTCGTCCCGCTGCACCTGGTTCTGGGGCTGCTCATCGCCTACGGCATCTATTGCATCCGCTCCAGCCGGCTGCAGGCGATATTCCGCGGCGTCGTGTATTTTCCCTCCATCGTGACGGCGGCGAGCGTCGCCATCGTGTTTTCCGCGATGTTCTCAACCAACTCCGGTTTCGTCAATTACTATCTGACAAGGCTGGGCGCCTCGCCGGTACCGTGGCTGACAGATCCGGGCTGGGTCTATGTGACGATCGCGATTTTCTCCTTCTGGAAGACGATCGGCACGACCTTCCTCTATTACTATATCGGCCTATGCAATATCCCCACAGGCTATTACGAGGCCGCGCGCATCGACGGGGCAAGCCGCCTGCAGAACTTCTTCCGCATCACCGTGCCGCTTTTGACGCCGACGATCTTCTTCGTGCTGATCACGACCTGTATCGGTGTATTCCAGATTTTCGACGAGCCGTATTTCATCACGAACGGCGGCCCCGGCACCGCGACCGTCTCGGTGGGACTGAAAATCTACCGCGTCGCCTTCAAGGACATGAACTACGGCTACGGCTCTCTGATTTCAGCCGTGCTCTTCCTGGTCATCCTGGCGATCACGGTGATTCAGTTCTTCGGGCAGAAAAAATGGGTGGTGTACGACTATGAATAGACAGAAATTCCGCAGCAATCGGGGGCAGCGCGTTTTAATCCTGGTTTTCGTGCTGCTGAGCATCCTGTTCCTGCTCCCGTTTCTCTGGACGTTCGCGACCAGCCTGCGCCTGCCGAAGGACAGCTTCAAGCTGCCGCCCAGTTTTTTCCCGACTGCGTTTGTCTGGCAGAATTACCGGGAGGTGTTTGAGAAATTCCCGTTTGCAAAGTTCATCCTGAACAGCATCTTCGTCACATTTACCGTGGTGCTTCTGAACGCGGCTGTCAGCACCATGGCGGCCTACGCGTTCAGCCGGCTGCGCTTTCCGGGCCGGGAGCGGCTGTTCTTGCTTGTGCTGGCGGGCATGATGATCCCGGCGCAGGCGACGATCATTCCGATCTATATCATCATCGCCAAGCTGGGCCTCGTCGGCAGCAAGTGGTCGCTCATCGTCACATCGATGGTCAGCCCCATGTCGATCTTTCTCGTGCGGCAGGCCATGCTGACGATCCCCTCCAGCTACGACGAGGCCGCGTGTCTCGACGGCGCGAACAAGTTCACGGTCTTCTTCCGCATTATCCTGCCGATGTGCAAGAGCTCCATTCTGATGAGCGGCCTGCTCGTTTTCATCGCGACCTGGAATGATTTCCTGCGTCCGCTCATCTTCCTCTCCGACTGGAACGAGATGACGCTCCCCATCGGCCTGCGCCAGCTGCAGGGCTATCAGATGACCGGCTCCATCTCCGTCATCTTCGCGGGAGTCATCATTTCGCTCATCGCGCCGGTGCTGCTCTACGCGTTCGGACAAAAATACCTGGTTCAGAGCGTTTCGCTCTCGGGCCTCAAATCCTGACGGGAGGTTTATTCTTATGCAATATACGACACTGGGCGCATCCGGCGTGAAGGTCAGCCGGCTGTGCCTGGGAACCATGAATTTCGGTCTCGCGACCGATCAGGAGGAGAGCTTTGCCATCCTCGATCTCGCGCGCGAGCGCGGCGTCAACTTCCTCGACACGGCCGACTTCTACGGTCTGCCGGCGGGCACGGGCGTCTCAGAGAGCATTCTCGGCCGATGGCTCTCCGAGCGCGGCTGCCGGGACGAGCTTGTCCTCGCCACCAAGGCCTACGCCACCATGGAGCCCATGGGGCCCAACGACCGGGGACTCTCCGCCTACCATCTGCGCCGCGCCTGCATGCAGAGTCTGAAAAGACTGCAGACCGACCACATCGACGTCTATTACCTGCACCACTACGACCGCGGCTTGCGCGGCCTGCCGGAACTGGCCAATGTCGGCAGAACGGCCGAGGACGATCTGCGCCCCGGCGTCTCGGGCACGCTGGCGCCGTCCTTTTCTGAGATTCTCGATGCGCTGCAGCGGCTCTGGCTGCAGGATAAAATCACTTATTTCGCGACCGCCAATTTCCCGGCCTGGGCGCTGACGCACCTGCACGATCTGGCGCGGGAGCGGAATCTGCCGCGTCCCGCCGCGGAGCAGTGTCACTACAATCTGAGCTGCCGCAAGGCGGAGGTCGAGCTCGCGCCGGCCTGCCGCGCGCTCGGCGTGGGTCTTGTGACCTACAGCCCGCTGGAGGGCGGCCTGCTCGGCGGCTGGGCGAAATTAAAGGAACGCAGCCGCCTGAAGGGCGTTCAGCTCCCGCCGGAGCGCGAACGGCAGCTGAAGCAGTATGACGAGCTGTGCGGCTCCATCGGCCTGACGCCCGCCGACGTCGCGATGGCGTGGCTGTTGAGCCGCGAGCCGGTCAGCTCCGTCGTGCTCGGCCCGCGCACCGCGGCGCAGCTGGCTGACAGCCTGCGCGTGCTGGAGATTGAACTGCCGCGCGATTTTCTCAAAAAGCTGGACGAAATTTTCCCGGGCCCCGGCGCGGAAGCCCCGGAGTTTTACGGCTGGTAGGAGGTACAAATGGACTTGCTGAACATTTCCCGCATGATCGACGTCAGCGCGGTGCGCACGAACGTGCCCGTGTCGGAGGTCGAGCGGCTGGCGCTCGCGGCCAGGACCTACCGCTTCATCTGCGCGTTCGTCATGCCGTGCTACACAAGCTATCTGGCGGAGCTGCTGAAGGACGCGCCGCAGGTGAAAATCGGTGGCGTGGTCGGCTTTCCGTCCGGCGCGGTCACAACGCCGATCAAGCTCGCGGAGGCGAAGGAGCAGCTGGCAAACGGCGCGGACGAGCTGGACATGGTGATAAACGTCGGCGCTTTGCAGAGCGGGCGCGACGAGTTTGTCTATCGGGATATCCGCACGGTTGTGGAGGCGGCGGAGGGAAAGCCTGTCAAGAGTATCCTGGAAACGGCTTATCTGACGGATGAGGAGATCGCCCGGGCCTGCCGTATCGCGGTGCGTGCCGGTGTTGCCTATGTCAAGACCGGCACCGGCTGGGCCGGAAAGCCGGCAACGCCGGACACCATCCGCCTCATGCGGGACGCCGTGGAAGGCAGAGCCAAAATCAAGGCAGCGGGCGGCATCCGCACGCTGGATGCGCTGCTGGCGCTTGAGGAGGCCGGGTGCAGCCGCTTCGGCATCGGGGTCGGCAGCGCCGTCTCCATTCTGCGCGAGGCGTGGAGCCGCGCCGGCAAAACCCTGCCGGAGCTGCCGGAGGGGGAGAAAGCATGAACACCGTTCTGGCCTTCGATCTCGGCACGGGCGGCGTGAAGACAAGCCTCTTTGATGAAGCCGGGCGTTCGCTTGCCTCGTCGTTTGCGGGCTATGAGACGTTCTACCCCGGCCCGGGCCGCCATGAGCAGCGGCCGGAGGATTGGTGGAGCGGCGTTGTGCGCTCGACCCGCGAGGTTTTGGAGAAAACCGAGGCGGGGGAGGTCGCCGCCATGGCGGTCTCCGGCCACAGTCTGGGCGCCGTCCCGCTGGACGCGGACGGACGGCTGCTGGTAGACTCGGTCCCCATCTGGAGCGACAGCCGCGCGGGCAGGCAGGCGGAGGCGTTCTTTCGCCTTGTCCGGGAGCCGGAATGGTACCTTACGACAGGAAACGGTTTCCCGCCCGCGCTGTACAGCCTTTTTAAGATCATGTGGTACCGCGGCGAGGCGCCGGAGGTCTACGAGCGCGCGGCGGTGTTCCTGGGCACGAAAGATTATGTAAACTACAAGCTGACCGGCGTGTGCTGCACAGACCGGAGCTATGCCTCCGGCAGCGGCGCCTACAGCCTGCAAAAAGGCGTCTATGTGGACGAGTATCTGGCCGCGTCCGGCGTCGCGCGGGAGAAGCTGCCGGAAATCGCGGACTCGGCGCAGGTCATCGGCGCCCTGCTGCCGGAGGCTGCGAAAATTCTGGGCCTGCGGCCAGGGATCCCGGTCTGCGCGGGCGGCGTGGACAACGCCTGTATGGCGCTGGGCGCGGGCTGTCTCGCGGACGGCGAGGCGTATACGAGCCTTGGTACCAGCGCCTGGATCGCGGTTTCCGGCCGCGAGCCGATTTTGAGCCTGACCAAACGGCCGTATGTGTTTGCGCACTGTGTGCCGGGGCAGAACGTCTCCGCCACCTGCATTTTCGCCGCAGGCAGCTGCTACCGCTGGGCGCGGGAAACGCTGTGCCGGGATCTTGTGCAGGCCGAGCAGGCCGGCGGGGAGGACAGCTACCGCGCGATGGATCGCCTCGCCCGGACGAGCCCCGCGGGAGCGAACGGACTGTTGTTCTATCCGGCGCTGGCGGGCGGCAGTTCGCTCGACGCGAGCGCGTTTGCAAGGGGCGGATTTTCCGGTCTGGAGCTGCGGCACACGCGCGCAGATCTTCTGCGCGCAATTTTGGAAGGAGTATGCCTGAACCTGCGTTTGGCCATGGATGTGCTGGCGCGGCAGACACCGCTCCGAGAGGAGATGCTGCTGGTAGGAGGCGGCGGAAAGAGCGCCTTTTGGCGGCAGATTTTTGCGGATGTTTATGAAAAGATCATCCTTCAGACCGCGATCGGCCAGGACGCGGGCAGCCTTGGCGCGGCTGCCATCGCGGCGGTCGGCGTTGGCCTCTGGGCAGACTACGGCGCCGTGCGCGGCGCGCATGTGCAGAAGACAAAAATCGAGCCGAACCCGGAAGCGGAGCACGTTTACCGCGCAACGCTTCCGGCCTTTGCCCGCGCCGCCGAGGTCCAAGCCGGGCTGGGGAGGCTGCTGCGGGAAATGGAGACCAAATAGGAAATCATCTTTCTGCCGTATGCGGAATATAAAATGCGTCCATCCGGTATACCGGACGGGCGCATTTTCTGTAACTGCCTGAACAAAAGACTGTTTTAAGTCTGCGCAGGATTTCTATGCGCGCAGGCTCGCTATGTACTGCACTGTCATTTTATGCCCGTCCACAATACGGCAATCCCGCGCAAAGCTCACGGTTCGTACGGTCGTCACGTTCTTGACCATCTGGCCGCCGACGCTGCCGGCGTCGCGGGAGGTCAGGTCGCCGTTGTAGCCCTGCTTCAGGTTGACGCCAACCTCGGAGGCGGCTTCCATTTTGAACTTGTCGAGGGCCTCGCGGGCTTCGGGAACAGAATTACGGTTCGTCATTGTGTTTGCATCTCCTTTTTCGTTGTCGGAAAATCAAGTTCTGATTTCCACAACCGTAGTTTTTCCGGAAGACGCGGCATTATAACTGCCAATGTGTTCTAAAAAAACCAGGAACAGCACCGCGCGGAACGGCGCGGCGCTGTTTGACGCAGGAAATGAAAACCAGACGGCGGAAAATTCTGCATAAAAGTCCGGTTCTCGGAAAAAACAAAAAACAGCGGCATGATCGCCGGAATGCTCAGCCTCAGGGGAGCGGCAGGAGCGGGGAGAGGGACTGGAGAAACAGCGCGGCGGCGAGCAGATCGGCGCTGCCGCCGGGGCTGAGGTGCCGGGCGATGAGCCGCGCGTCGAGATCCTCCGCGAGCGCTCTGTGCGCGCCCTCGGGCGCGGCGAGGACGGCGGCGGCCTCCCGCCGCACCAGCGCCAGCGCCTCCGGGCCGCCGCGGTAGAGCAGCGTGGAATCCTCCAGCTGCGCCATGCACCACAGAAGCGCGTCCAGCTCGCCCCGCGCTTCCAGCACGGCGCGCGTCTGCCGCGCCGCCGGGAAGCCCGCGAGCGCCTGCTCCCGCACGCCGCCGCAGCGGTACTTTTCCCGCACCGCGCCGCCGTGCGTGCCCGTGGGCGCGGGCAGCGCGGCGGCTGTCCGCGCGGCGGCGGCGAACGGGTCTTCGCCGGTCTGCAGCGACCGGCCCATTCCGAAGAGCAGCAGGGAAAGGATGTAGACGGCGCCCTTGTGGGTGTTGACGCCGCCGGTCGCCGAGAACATGGCGGCCTCGGCCTCGACGCCCGCTTTTTGCAGCGCCACGGCGGAGGCGCCGTCCAGACCGAGGCGGACGAAGCGCTCCAGATGCGGGCGCAGCGCGCGGGCGCTTTTTTGAAACAGCGGCAGGTCCATGTCGTCGTGCGCGCCGCTGTTCGCGCTGTCCACGAGGCCGGGCTTCGGCGTGAAGGCGGCCTCCGAGAGAAGGGCCTGCTCCGCCAGCGCTGCCAGACGCGAGCAGGCGAAGTCCTCCAGCAGCCCGCGCGTTTTTTCCGCGACGGCCTCCAGCCCGTGCGCGCGCGAGGCGGCGCAGACGGCGGCCGGCCCGCCGCACACGAGGCACCGGCGCGCGTCCGGGCGCGAGAGCTTCTCCCCGTCGGGGCCGAGCACGTCCATGTCGTACAGGCGGCCGACGGGACTGCCCTCCTCGATGGCGAGGCAGCGCCGCTTCAGCTCCGGCGCGGGGAGCGCGTATACCAGAAGGGCCTCGCAGCCGGTCGGCGCGAGGCTTTTTTCCGCGTGTACGGGCCTGCCGGCCGCGGCCTCCAGCGCGGCGAGGCCGTCGGAAAAGGCGAAGCGGACGAGCGGCGAGGTCTTGACGGGCCCCGCGATGTTCATGGTGAACGACACGAGCGGCCGGCGGTACTGCGCCAGCAGCGCGCGCTGCCGCGCCGCCCGCCTGTCGCGCGCGGCCAGCATGTCAGAAAGCGTGATTTCGGCAGTATTCATACGTCGTCTCCGGCACCAGCTGCCGGACGGCCTCCCAGTCTCCCGCGGCGAGCAGCCTGCGCACCTCGCCCGCGCGGATATTTTCAAAGCGCGGCAGCTCCGTGACCGCGATCCCGCGCGGCGGGAGCAGGCGCCGCATGGCCTCGTTGTAGGCCGCCGTGACGGGGCAGAACGGCTCTTCGCCGACAAACCGCCGCACGATGCCCAGCGCCGGAGCGATTTTTTCCGCGAAGAGCGTCAGGTCGAGCGCCGTATACGCCCGGTCCGGGTCCTTCAGAAAGTAGCCGGGAAAGGTCGCGTCGGAGATGAGGTATTCGTCTCCGGACGCGACGGTCACGTTGGAAAATCCGGCGCAGCCCGCCCGCACGAGCGCGAGCCGGGCGGCGGCGGGGAACGGCGGCTGCTCGCGGCTGAGGACGAACACGAGCACGCGCCCGCACGCCGCCGCCGCGCGCCCGACGAGATACTGGTGGCCGCGCGTGAAGGGGTTGGCGTTCATGACGACGCAGCCGTCGGCCTGCGGGAGCGGCGCGAGAAAGCGCGCGAGGCCGTCCCGCCGGTTTTCCAGCATCAGCACCTCCGGCGTCCGCGCGACCGGATAAAAGCCGAGCGAGCGGAACATGGCCCCGTTTTCGGGCTTCGTATACACGAACAGCCGCGTTCTTCCGAGCTCGGCTGCCTTTCCGGCGAGCGCGGACACGAGCTGCGAGCCCACGCCCTCGCCCCGCGCCGCATCCGCGACGGCGAGCTGCTTCAAAACCCCGCCGCGCAGGCTGCCGCAGCCGGCAAGCCCGTCCTGTTCGTCCAGCGCCAGCGCCGTCCATTCGCAGTCGCCGTCGTCCCGAAGGCCGGCGCTCCGGAGCAGCGCGAGCCACGGCCCCTGCCGCGAGGGCGGCAGGGGCATGGCGTACAGTTCAAGTCTCATCTTCGTCAATCTGGCGGATGGTGTCGATGACGGTGTTGTCGCGGTAGAGCACGACGCCGACAATTTTGTCTTTGAACCGGATCGGACTCGGCACGCCGACGAGGGCCTCGGCCTTCTGCTGCAGCTCCTCGATCGTGTGGACGCAAAGGCCGGCGGCGGCGAGCTTTTCAGCCAGGTCGGGCCGGCGGGGATTGACCGCGATGCCCTGCTCCGTCACGACCACGTCCACGACCTCGCCGGGCGTGACGACGGTGCCGACGTGCCGGACGATCGTGGGGATGCGCCCGCGCACGAGCGGCGCCACGACGACGGACATGGACGCGCCCTCGGCGGTGTCGGGGTGGCCGCCGATCGCGCCGCGGATCACGCCGTCGGAGCCGGTCAGGACGTTGACGTTGAAGTTTGTGTCGATCTCCAGCGCCGAGAGCACCACGAAGTCGAGCTGGTTGACGGCGGCGTTGAACAGGTAGCTCGCGTAGTACGTCGCGCCGATCTGGTGATGGAAATGGTTCTTCTTGAGGGACATCGCCGCGTCGAGGTCGAACGACTGCACGTCGAGGATGCGGTCGATGAGCCCCTCCTCGTGCATGGCCGTGATCTGGCCGGTGATGCCGCCGAGGGCGAAGCGGCAGCGGATGTTCTTCTCAAGCATCTTCTCCCGCAGGAACCGCGCCGTCGCGAGGGACGCGCCGCCGGAGCCCATCTGCATGGAAAAGCCGTCGTACAGGTGGCCGGAGGCCTCGATCACGTTGGCCGCCGTGCGGGCGATCTTCAGCTCCTTGGGGTTCGAGGTGTAGCGGGTTGCGCCCGACATGATGCCGGCGGGGTCGCCGATGTCGTCCACGCGGACGATGTAGTCCACGTCGTATTCGGGGATCGCCCACGGCGCGTTCGGGTAGCTTACGAGGTCATTGGTGATGATGACGACCTTGTCGGCATACTTGGCGTCCGTCCGGGCGTAGCCCAGAGAGCCGCAGCAGATGGACGAGTCGTCGTCGCGGCTGTAGCCGTTGGCGTTGCCGTAGGGGTCGCAGGAGGGCGCGCCGAGGAACGCCACGTCGATGTGCAGCTTGCCGGCGCGGATGGCCGCCGCGCGGCCGCCGTGCGAGCGGAACACGACCGGGCAGTCCATCAGCCCGCGCGAGACGGCCTCGGCCAGTTCTCCGCGCATGCCGGAGGTCTCGATGTGCGTGACGACGCCGTTTTTGATGTGCTCGATCAGCGGCGCGTGGATGGCCGCAAGGGAGGAGGCCGCCAGCGTCAGGTTGTGAAAGCCCATCGCCGCGATGACGTCCATGACCTGATTGAGCACGTGGTCGCCGTTGCGGAAGTGGTGGTGGAAGGAGATCGTCATGCCGTCCCGGAGCCCCGTGCGGCGGATGGCCTCCTCGATGGACGGCAGCACCTTGTCCGAGCTTGCCGAGCGCTCGCGGAAGGTCTCGCGGCGCTTTGCCCGGCAGCCGGAGAAGACGCCGCAGTTCGAAATCTCGCTGATGTGCGGAATGTTTTCCAGTTTCTCCATCGTCATTCGTCCTCCATGCCGTCCGTGATTTTGCCCGCCTCGTAGAGAGCCAGCAGGCGCTGCGCGCGGATGACGACGGGCCGGTCGATCATCTTGCCCTTGAGACTCGCGACGCCGGAGCCCCGCGCGTTCGCCTCCGCGATGGCCTCCATCACGGCGCGCGCCTTGGCGAGGTCCTTTTCGCTCGGCATGAAAACCCTGTGCAGAGGCCCGATCTGCCGGGGATTGATGACGGACTTGCCGTCGAAGCCCAGCTTCTTGATGAGCGTCGCCTCCGCGAGGAAGCCCTCCTCGTCGTTAATGTTGGAAAACACGGTGTCGAGCGCCGCGATGCCCGCCGCGCGGGCCGCGTTCAGAATCATGCTGCGCGCGAACAGCAGCTCGATGCCGTCGCTGCGCGTCGTCTTGAGGTCGGTCACGTAGTCCTCGGCCCCGAGCGCAATGCCGATCAGGCGCTTGCTGGCGAGCGCGATCTCCGGCGCGTGCAGCACGCCGGTCGCGGATTCGACCGCCGCCATCATGCCGGTGGTGCCGACGGGGATCCCCGCCGCCGCCTCGATGCGCGCAATGTGCTCCTCGCACTCCTGGATGTCCTCGGCGCTGTCGGTCTTCGGCAGGCGCACGACCTGCACGCCCGCGCGCACGACGGCCTCCAGATCCTCCACGCCGAGGCCGCTGCGCAGGTCGTTGATGCGCACGACGGTCTCTTTTTTGCCGAAATCGAGCGTTCTGAGCGCGTTGTAGACGAGCAGGCGCGCCGCGTCCTTCTGGTTGTGCGCCACGGAGTCCTCCAGGTCGAACATGAGCGAGTCCGCGCCGTAGATGTGCGCGTCCGCGACCATGCCGGGGTTGTTGCCGGGCACGAACATCATGCTCCGGCGGAGCCGGTCCTTCACATACATGTCATTTCGCCTCCCACGGATAGGCTTCGCATTCCGCCGCGCGGCAGACGGCCGCGGCGGCGCGGGCGCGGATGGTGCAGTCCAGCGCGCCCTTGTCCACCGCCGTCACGCGGGCGTTCTCCACGCCGAGCGTGCCGAGCGTCTCGCGGATGACCTCCCGGATGCGGCTTCCGTACATCTGCCCGACGCTGCTGGTCAGCTCCAGCTCGATGCCGGGCTGCGCGGACGGCTCCACGGTGATCTGGATGTCGCTGGATTCCATCGTACCGGCGGCCGCCGCTTTTTTCAGCTCCATCTTCATTGCCCCCTCTGCGCCTCCAGCCTGCCGCGCACGGCCGCCAGGAACGCGCGGCTGGTCACGGCCTGCGGCTTCGGCTCCGTCTCGACAAGGCCCACGAGATCCTTCGTCATGACGCCGGCGGACAGCGTGTCCAGACAGGCCTGCTCCAGCTCGTCCGCGAAGCGCGCCAGCTCCGCCAGGCCGTCCAGCCGCCCGCGCCTGCGCAGGGCGCCCGTCCAGGCGAAGATGGTCGCCATCGGGTTCGTCGAGGTCTCCGCGCCCTTGAGATATTCGTAGTAGTGCTTGGTGACCGTGCCGTGCGCGGCCTCGTATTCCGTCGTGCCGTCCGGCGAGACGAGCACCGAGGTCATCATGGCGAGACTGCCGAACGCCGTGGAAACCATGTCGCTCATCACGTCGCCGTCGTAGTTTTTGCACGCCCAGATGAAGCCGCCCTCGCTGCGGATGACGCGCGCGACCGCGTCGTCGATGAGCGTGTAGAAGTACCGGAGCCCCAGCGCCGCAAACTGCGCGCGGTATGTTTTTTCGTATTCCTCGTCGAAGACGCGCTTGAACTCCCCGTCGTAGACCTTGGCGATCGTGTCCTTCGTGGAGAACCACAGGTCCTGCTTCGTGTCCGCGGCGTATTGGAAGCAGGCCCGCGCGAACGAGCGGATGCTCGACTCCTTGTTGTGCTCGCCCTGGAAGACGGCCGGGCCGTCCACCTTCTGCACGAGCAGCGTCGTCTCCTGCCCCGACACGCCCCGGAACGTCATCGTGCACTCGCCGGGCTCCTGCGTGTAGAGCCCGACGGACTTGTACACGTCGCCGTAGGCGTGGCGCGCGATCGTGATCGGCTTTTTCCAGTTGCGCACGACCGGGCGGATGCTGTCGAGCAGGATCGGCGCGCGGAACACCGTGCCGTCCAGAATGGAGCGGATGGTGCCGTTGGGGCTCTTCCACATCTCGGTCAGCTGCGGATACTCCTGCATGCGCTGCGCGTTCGGCGTGATGGTGGCGCACTTGACGCCGACGCCGAGGCGCTTGGTCGCCAGCGCGGCGTCCACCGTCACCTGGTCCTTCGTCTCGTTGCGGTGCAGCAGGGACAGGTCGTAATACTCCGTTTTGAGCGCCACAAAGGGCGAGAGCAGCTCGTCTTTGATCATCTGCCACAGCACGCGCGTCATCTCGTCGCCGTCCATCTCGACGATGGGCGTTTTCATCTGAAGCTTTTCCATAACGTACCTCCTCAATGATTGCCGGCTGCGTAGAAGTTCATGAGGCAGCCGTCCAGAATGATCTCGCGTTCGTCCTTCGTCAGTCCCCGGATAGAAAGCGTCAGCTCCTCGGCGCGGCCGTCTTTGGTCAGCAGCTTCGCGGGGAAACTCTCGTCCCCGCGCGCGATGGCCGCGCGGATGCCCGGCACGAACACGCAGTCGCCCGGCTCGCCGGCAAAGGCCGCGCCCTCGCCGAGGGTGAAGGGGAGAATGCCCCAGTTGATACAGTTGCTGCGGTAGCGCTTGGTGGCGTACTCATAGCAGATGTTGGCGAGCCCGCCCAGCACCCGCTGGCACGAGGCGGCCTGCTCGCGCGCCGAGCCGTCGCCGGGCCGGTTGGCGAACACGCAGGAGCCGAACTGCGTGCTCCGCAGAAGCGCGTCGGCGTCGCCGACCCGCGCCAGCACGGCGCGCAGGGCCTCGGGCTGCCCGCCCGCGCGGCGCTCGGCCTCCAGCGCGGCGGCCTTCTTGGCGCGGGGCACATAGTCCGGCGCGCGGCGGGAGAGCGTGAACTCCGCCAGCCGCAGCGGGTTGGAGCGGTAGGACGAGGTCTCGCCGGACGGGATCAGCTCGTCGGTCGTCGTGACCGGGTCGCGGAGGACGGCGGCCAGCTCGACGAGCAGGTTTTCGCCCAGCGGGTGCATCTTCGGCCAGTCGGTGATGTTCGGCCCCATGACGAGCGGGACGGACGGGTCGGCCCTGCCGAAGCCGTTGTAGACGCGGCGCTCGTAGACCGTTTTGTCAAAATGGTAGGCGTGCCGCTCGGGGGCGTAGTCGGCGTCCATGGCGGAGGTGATGCGGCCGTGGTTCCGGGCCGTGGCCGCGATGGAGCGCGCGTCCATGAGGCACACGCCGGCGAACTGGCCCTCGCCGGGCTTGGAGCCCTCGCGGTTGGGGAAGTTGCGGGTGGTGTGGCGGATGGACAGGCCGTTGTTGGCGGGCACGTCGCCCGCGCCGAAGCAGGGGCCGCAGAAGCTCGGCTTCACGATCACGCCGGCCTCCAGCAGCTCCGCCGAAGCGCCGAGGCGCGTCAGAGCCAGACTCACCGGCACGGAGGTCGGATAGACGGACATCGTGAACGCGCCGTCCCCGACGCAGCCGCCCTTCAGAATCTGCGCGGCCTCGTCGATGTTGTCGAACAGGCCGCCCGCGCAGCCGGCGATGATGCCCTGGTCGGCCCAGACGCCGCCGTCGCGGATCTTGTCCAGCAGACGGACGTCCGCCTTCGGCCAGCGGGCCTTCGCGTCGTCCTCGACCTGCCGGAGAAGCGCCTCCGCGTTCGCCAGGAACTCCCGGATTGTATACGCGTTGGAGGGGTGGAAGGGCAGCGCGATCATCGGCTCAAGCGCGGACAGGTCGAGCCGGATCAGACGGTCGTAGTACGCGCCCTCCGCAGGGTGGAGCGGGCGGTAGTCCTCCGGACGGCCGTGCGCCTCGTAGAAGCCCTTCGTCTCGCCGTCCGTCTCCCAGATGGAGGACAGGCAGGCCGTTTCGGTGGTCATCACGTCGATGCCGCAGCGGTAGTCGATGGGCAGGCCCGCGATGCCGGGGCCGGCAAATTCCAGCACGCGGTTTTTCGCGAAGCCGCTTTCAAACGTCGCCTTCACGAGCGCCAGCGCGGCGTCGTGCGGCCCGACGCCCCTGCGCGGCGAACCCGTCACGTAGACGAGCACGACCTCGGGATAGTCGGCGTCCCAGGTGTGGCCCAGCAGCTGCTTGGCCAGCTCCGGCCCGCCCTCGCCGACGGCCATCGTGCCAAGCGCCCCGTAGCGCGTGTGGGAGTCCGAGCCCAGAATCATCGCGCCGCACTTTGCCAGCTGCTCCCTGGCGTAGGAGTGGATGACGCTCTGGTTGGCGGGCACGTAGATGCCGCCGTACTTTTTGGCGGCGGAGAGGCCGAACATGTGGTCGTCCTCGTTGATCGTGCCGCCCACGGCGCAGAGGCTGTTGTGGCAGTTCGTCAGCGCGTAGGGCAGGGGAAACGCCGTCATGCCGCTGGCCCGCGCCTGCTGGATGATGCCGACGTAGGTGATGTCGTGCGAGACCATCGCGTCGAAGGCGAGCTTCAGCTTTTTCGGGTCCTGCGACCGGTTGTGCGCCTGCAGGATGCGCCAGGCCATCGTCCGGGCGCGGCCCGCCTCCGCGCCGGCCGCGGAGATCTTGTGCGGGGCGCCGCCCTCCCAGAATACGCCGTGATCCAAGGTTTCCATGTTTATCGCTCCTTTTCATTTGCTGTCGCGTTCTTCCAGCTTCAATTTAGCATACCCGAAAATACTTGAAAAGCGGTTTTTGTCTCCCGCGTGAAAATTCTACGAATGAGACAAGGCCCTTTCGCGCGATCTCTGCATTATGACGGAACTTTTCCGTCATTTTTCATTTTAAGGCGAAAATATGCAGGGAGTCCGCCATAAGGCCGGCTCCCTGCATAGGTTCGCAGCGATTCCGTCAGGTTTTGCAGGAAAAATTGCACAATCCGGGGACGCCTCCGCGCCCGTGCGCCGCGCGCCGCCCCCTGTCCGGGCGGGGAAAAGAATTTTCGCGCCGCGCCGCCGTCACGAAAAACGCGCGATACGGGGCTATTCGGCGGCGGACGCGCCGCAGAAAGCCTCGATGGCGCGCGCGGCGAAGACGGCGGTTCCGGGGCCGCCGGCCGCGTCGATGTTGTCCGTCATCTCGCCGCCGGCCGCGTACATCCGGCCGAGGCCCCGCAGAATCTCCGGCGTGCAGGTGTAGTAGTGCGCCGTGAGATAGGCCTGCAGCGCCGCCGCCTGCGCCTGCGCCGGCGCTGCCTCGGGCGCGCCGTCTTTCAGCGCGCCGAAGCGGGTGAAGATGGCCATGAGTCCGTCTGCCAGCACCCTGTCCTCCTCTGCGGTGCGGCCCCGGCTCTTCTTCTCAAACTCCCGGTAGGCCGCCGTGCCGCCCCAGGCCTTTTTGGCCTGCGCGGCGTATTCGTCCATTTTTGTCGTGTCGAATGCGGAAAAATCCATGGTTTTCCCTCCGTTTTTTTGAATTCCACGGGCAAAGGCCAGCAGATTTTCCAGATGCTCCTTTTTCATGCGCAGCAGCGCGATCTGCTGCTCCAGCGCCGCGGCGCGGTCAAAGTCGGCGCGCGACAAAATCGCCCGGATCTGCTTCAGCGGAAACTCCAGCTCCCTGAACAGAAGAATCTGCTGCAGCCGCTCCAGCGCCGCGCCGTCGTACAGCCGGTAGCCCGCCTGCGTGCGCTCCGCCGGACGGAGCAGCCCGATCTTGTCGTAGTATTGCAGCGTGCGGACGCTCAGCCCCGTCAGGCGGCTGACCTCGTGAACAGTCATCATGGCGTTCCCTCCCCCGTGTGATTGTATCATAAACGATGACGCTGCGTCAGAGTCAAGCGCGTTTTCAGGAAAATATTACATTTGCACAATGGTTACAAAAGAGTTACAATAAGACATCCTTGCAAGGGAATCTGAATGATTGTGAGGCTCTCTCTATGAAAAAACGAATCCGAATTCTGGCCGCGGCGGTGCTGGCGGTCCTGGTCCTCGCGTCGTCCGCGGGCGCGTCGGGCGTCTGCCGGAGCGCGTCGGCGTACAGCGTCTGGAAGCTGATCGCGCGCTGCCAGGCCGGCCTGCCGCAGAGCTGCGCAGCCGTCCCGCAGACCGCCGGACAGACGGCAGCGCAGACGGCCGTACAGACGGGAACGCGAGCAGCCGCGCAGACGGGCGCCGGGAGCGCGGCCGCTTCTCCGGCGGGCAGCGCCGCGTCCGGCTATGCCGCGCAGGTCGTGCAGCTGGTCAACGCGATCCGGCAGCAGTACGGGCTGTCCGCGCTGACGGAAAACACGGCGCTCTCCGCCGTCGCCCAGGCCAAGGCGCAGGACATGCGCGACAATCACTATTTTTCCCACACGAGCCCGACCTACGGCACGCCGTTTGAGATGATGACGTCGTTCGGAATCCGCTATCAGACCGCGGGCGAGAACATTGCCATGGGCTATTCCTCGCCGCAGGCCGTGGTGGACGCGTGGATGAACTCCGCGGGCCACCGCGCCAACATCCTCAGCGCCTCCTATACACAGATCGGCGTCGGCTATACGGCCGACGGCGGCTACTGGTCGCAGATGTTCATCGGCTGACCGAAAATCAGAAAACCCGCAGAAATCCGAAGATTTCTGCGGGTTTTCGCAGGCTGTTGAAAAAGGCCTGCGGCCTTTTTCAACAAAAGACTGCGGTCTGCCGCGCACGCAATTTTCGCGGCGTGGGACGCGAAAATTCCACACTTGCAGCCCGTAAAGTGTGGTTTCCGACGTACACGCCGCCGGAAAACACGGATTTACAGCTTATTTGCGCCTGCGGGCGCAAACTCTGCGAGGCTTTTTGACACGCTGAGAAAACCTGCAGAAATCCGTGGATTTTTGCGGGTTTTCGGCCTGCCGTCGGGCGGGCGGAGGGAAAAGAGAGCGCGCCGGGGCCGCCGATTCCGCGCGGCTCCTGTTTTGGGGCGGCACAGCAGAAACCGGACGGATACGCGCGGGAAACCGGGCGAATTTCCGCCAAAACGGGAATCTTCGGGCTGTTTTTGCCCCGCGCCGGCGGCGGCGGGAGAGCACTTCCCCAAAATCGCAAGATTGTCGCACAGCAAACGCAAAATTGGGAGTGCAAATTTGTTAAATTTCTATAAAATAGAAGTATCAGTCAGGCACCGTCAAGCTAGCAGACATTCGCCGCGACAATTTTTTATTACGGAGGAATTGATTATGTCCAGATTTCGTTTTACCTGTGGTCCGTGGAACGTCAACGAAGGCGTAGAAGCATTCGGCCCGGGCGTCCGCCCGACGATCAGCATCGAAGAGAAGATGAAGAAATTCGCGGAGATCGGTCTGTCCGGCATGCAGTTCCATGATGACGACGCCGTGCCCGACATGAACAACATGACCGAAAAGGCGATCATCGACTACGCGAAGGACGTCAAGGCCGAGCTCGACAAGAACGGTCTGGTGGCCGAATTCGTCGCGCCGCGGCTGTGGATGGACCCGCATACCACCGACGGCGGCTTCACCTCCAACTCCAAGGAAGACTATGATTTTGCCATGTGGAGAGCGCATCGCTCCATCGACATCGCCAACGCCCTGGGCGCGAAGAACATCGTGCTGTGGCTGGCCCGCGAGGGCACGCTCTGCGCCGAGTCCAAGGACCCCGTCGAGAAGATCGGCAAGCTGATCGACTCCATCGACGACATGCTGGCCTATGACCCGAAGATCCGCGTGCTCATCGAGTCCAAGCCGAACGAGCCGATCGACCGCAGCTACTGCGGCACCATCGGCCACGTCATGGCCGTCTCGGCCGCGACGAAGGATCCCGCCCGTGTCGGCGCCGTGCTCGAATCCGCGCATGCGATTCTGGCCGGTCTCGATCCCGCCAACGAGATGGCGTTCGCCCTCAAGTTCGGCAAGCTGGGCTCCGTGCATCTCAACGACCAGAACGGCTGCCGCTACGACCAGGACAAGGCGTTCGGCGTCGAGTCCCTGCGCGGCGCGTTTGACCAGATCAAGGTTCTGTGCGACCACAACTACGGCTCTCACGGCGAGATGGTCGGCCTCGACGTCAAGGCCATGCGCACGCAGCCGGCGGAGGATCAGTACCGCCACATCCAGAACTCCATGGAGATCGCGAAGAAGCTGGAGAAGAAGGTCGAGAAGTTCGACCGCGCGTTCCAGGCCAAGTGCATCGCCGAGCGCAACTACGAGAAGCTCGAAATGTACGTCATGAACCTGCTGATGGGCGAATAAGCGATTCCCACAGCGCAGCAGAAACCGGAAAGGAAGGATCATTCGATGGAAAAACTGAGATACGGCATGGTGGGCGGCGGCCCCGGCTCCTTCATCGGCGACGCGCACAGACATGCGCTCAACCTCGACGGTCAGGCGACGCTGGTCGCCGGCTGCTTCTCCCGCACGCCGGAAAAATGCCGCCAGACCGGCGCGGAGCTCGGCATTGCGCCGGAGCGGTGCTACAATACGTTTGAAGAGATGGCGAAGGCGGAGGCCGCAAGGCCCGACGGCATCGACTTTGTCGTGGTCGTCACCCCCAATGTCAGCCACTATCCGGCCTGCAAGGCCTTCCTGGAAGCCGGCATCAACGTGTCCTGCGACAAGCCGCTCTGCCTGACGCCCGAGCAGGCCGCGGAGCTTGAGAAGCTCGCGGACGAGAAGGGCCTGCTGTTCCTTGTCACCTACACCTACATGGGCCATGTCACCGCCAAGCACATCCGGCAGTACATCCGCAAGGGCAAGCTCGGCAAGATCCGCACAGTCATGGCGGAGTATCCGCAGGGCTGGCTCGCGTACGAGGGCGAATGGGGCGGCAAGCAGGGCGCGTGGCGCTGCGATCCGGCGCAGTCCGGCGGCGTCAACTGCCTGGGCGACCTCGGCACGCATGTCGAGAACGCCGTGTCCATGATGACGGGCCTCAAGATCAAGCGCGTGCTGGCCAAGATGGACATCGTGGTGCCGGGCCGTGTGCTCGACGACAACGACGTCGTCCTGGTGGAATTTGAAGGCGGCGCGACCGGCGTGTTCTGGACCAGCCAGTTCGCGATCGGCCACGACAACGATCTGCGCGTGCGCATCTACGGCGAGGACGGCTCCATCCAGTGGAAGCAGGAGGAGTGCGAAAAGGTCACGATGATCGCCCGCGACGGCACCGTCACCGAGCGCCACCGCGGAAACGGCGGCATCGAGCCCGAGGCCGCGAAGTACGGCCGCCTGCCCTCCGGCCACACGGAAGGCTGGCTCGAGTCCATGGGCAACCTCTACCGCTCGTTCATGGAGTGCGTGCGCGCCAAGAAGAACGGCACCTTCCAGCCCGAGATGATCGATTTCCCGACCGTCCACGACGGCGCGGAGGGCGTGCGCTTCGTCGACGCCTGCCTGCGGTCCAACCGGCAGGGCAACGTCTGGGTCGATCTGTGACCGAACCATCAAAAAAATGATTGTCAGGAGGTAAGTTTTATGGCAAGACCGATTACACTGTTTACCATTCAGTGGGGCGACCTTCCCCTGGAGGAGGTCTGCAGGCTGGCCAGCAAGATGGGCTACGAGGGCCTGGAGCTGTCTGCTGTGCATCTGAACATGAAGCGCGCCGCGACCGATCCGGCCTATGTCGCCGAGGTCAAGGCGATGCTCAAAAAGTACGGCCTGAACTGCTGGGCGATCAGCAACCATCTCGCGGGCCAGTGCGTCTGCGACACGCTGCCCGGCGCGTATGATTCCCGCCTCGACGGCTTCGCGCCCTCGGAGCTGGCCGGCAAGCCCGAAGCAATCCAGAAGTGGGCCATCCAGGAGATGAAGGACACCGCCTACGCCGCCAAGGCCATGGGCGTGAAGGTCGTCACATTCTTCATGGGCTCCCCGATCTGGAAGTACTGGTACTCCTTCCCGCAGACCTCCGAGGAGCAGGTGGAGGCCGGCTATCAGAAGGTCAAGGAGCTGTGGAGCCCCATCATGGACGAGTTCGACAAGTGCGGCGTGAAGCTGGCGCTTGAGATTCATCCGACCGAGATCGCGTTCGACTACTGGTCCACCAAGAAGCTGCTCGACACCTTCGACCGCCGCCCGACGCTGGGCATCAACTTCGACCCCAGCCACCTGCTGTGGCAGAGCGTCGATCCCGTGGTCTTCTGCCGCGACTTCAGCGACCGCATCTATCACGTCCACGCGAAGGACGTCAAGCTGAACTTTGACGGCCGCAACGGCGTGCTGGGCTCCCACATCACCTTCGGCAACATGAACCGCGGCTGGAACTTCGTCTCCCTCGGCCACGGCGACGTCGATTTCGACGGCATCTGCCGCGCGCTCAACCAGGGCGGCTACACCGGCCCGATCTCCGTGGAATGGGAAGATTCCGGCATGGACCGCGTCTACGGCGCGACCGAGGCCTGCGAATTCATCAGGCAGTATAACTTCGACCCGTCCACCGTGGCGTTCGACAGCGCCATCAAGACGGACTGACCGATTTTAGCCGAGTCATCGGTTAAAATAAATTTTACATGGAGGAACCAATATGAAAAAGATTCTTGCAATCCTTTTGGCAGCAGCAATGATCCTGACCTTGGGGGCCTGCGCTTCCAAGACGACCACTGCCACGAGTGCTGCCGCAAGTTCTGCGACAGCTGCGAAGTCCACGACTTCCGCAGCCGCAAGCACCAGCGCCAGCACCAGCAGCGCTGCCGCTTCCACCAGCACGGCCGCTGCCTCCGGAACCAAGACCATCTACGTCCTGACCCCGAACCCGGACCACGGCTGGACCGGCGCCATCGGCGTGTTCGCGCAGGAAAAGGTTGACGAGATCAACAAGGACGGCAAATACAAGGCCGTTCTGCAGACCTCTGCCAGCGCGGACGAGCAGATCGCCCAGATCGAAGACATCGTGGCCAACAACCCCGGTGACGGCTCCATCGGCGTTGCCATGCTGCCGCAGAACGAGACGGTGGAAAATGCCATCCAGGAGCTCATCGACGCCAAGATCCCCTACACCGCCGCTGACCGGATCATCTCCTCCGTCGCGCCGAGCGCTGTTTCCAACATCAAGTACGACAACGTGGAAATCGGCGCCGCGGCTGCCGCTTACCTCGTGTCCAACGGCATGAAGCAGGGCGACAAGGCTGTCGTCTTTGAAGGCGACAACTCCTCCGCCGGCACGGACCGTACCGACGGCTTCAACAAGTACCTCAAGGGCGAGATCGAATACGCCGGCAAGAAGATCGACACGCCGTGGACCGATCTCTCCTCCGTGACCTACTCCGGCGTTCTGGGCTGGTCGCAGTCCAACTGCCAGCAGTTCTTCGAGACCTACATGTCCGACGCCAACAACGCCGACACCAAGTATCTGGCCGGCTGGGACGACGGCTACATCCTCGGCGTGCTTGACGCGCTCGAGGGCTCCGCAATCGACGCCAACACCAAGGCGACCTTCCTGGCCGGCAAGCCCTTCATCACCGGCTGCGGCGGCGCCGAGGCTGTCTACTCGATCCTGCGCGGCGACTCCACCAGCTACACGGATATCACCCCGTCCTTCGGCGGCATCATGTCCGTTACCTATCCGCCCGCGATGATCCAGACCACAATCCAGGCCCTGATCGATTACTTCGACGGCAAGCAGGTGCAGCAGGAGAATACGCAGTCGGCAGAGTGCGTGACGTCTGAGAACGTTGCGAACTACGTCGGTTTTGATTAATCCTCCGCACAGGCTGCAGACGATTAAAACTTGAGTGGGATGGTATCCCGCAGCAAGCTGCGGGATACCATCTCCCCTAATATCGGAGAAGTGCTATGGATATACTTGAAATGCGCAATATCCACAAATCCTTTGTCGGCGTACCGGTGCTGAAGGGCGTTGAACTGACGATCCGACAGGGCGAGGTGCATGCCCTGCTGGGAGAAAACGGCGCGGGGAAATCCACGCTGATGAACATTTTGACCGGTCTGCTTCCCCTGGACGACGGACAGGTCATTTTTGACGGCAGGGATGTGACCGGCTGCTCGATCCGCGAGAGCGAGGAGATGGGAATTGCCTTTGTCCATCAGGAGCTGAGCCTGTTCAACGATTTGCAGGCTTACGAAAATATCTTTTTCAACAAGGAACTGAAAACCAAAACAGGCACGCTGAAAAAGCGCGAGATGATCCAGAAATGCCGCGAGGTTTTCCAGAAGCTCGGCGTGGACATCGACCCCACCGCGCTTGTGCAGACTCTCAGCGCGAGCGAAAAGCAGACGCTGGAGATCGCGAAGGCGATCTTCTTCGAGGCCAAGCTGCTGATCCTCGACGAGCCGACCACGGCGCTGAGCAACGCCGAGATCGACCACTTGTTTAAAATCATGGAAAACTTAAAAGAGGAAGGAAAGTCCTTCATCTTTATTTCTCATAAGATGCCGGAGATTTTCCGCATCGCCGACCGCTATACGGTTCTGCGGAACGGCGAATTCATTCAGTCCGGCAATATCAAAGACGTCACCGCGCAGGAGGTCACCTCCGTCATGGTCGGCAGCAGCTTCAGCAATGCCGAGACCTACCAGCCGCGCAAGCTGGGCGAGAACGTGCTGGAGCTTTCGGACCTCTCCGGCGACGCCTTCGACGACGTCACGCTGAACGTCCGGAAGGGCGAGATTATCGGCCTGACCGGCCTGCAGGGCGCGGGAACGAGCGAGCTGCTGCAGTGCGTGTTCGGCGAGCTGCCGCTGCGGGGCGGCGCGATCCGCGTATTCGGCAAGCCGCTGGAGAAAAACAGCATCCACCGCGCCATGAAGAAAAAGGTGGCGTTCCTGCCCTCCAACCGGAAGGAGAATTCGGTGCTGCCCGACATGTCGATTCTGGAAAACATCGACGTCTCCGAGCACACGCTCTCCGCGTCGCACCCGATCATCCGCAAGCGGCGCGAGATCGCCAAGTATGAAACGCTGAAAAGCCAGCTCGGCATCAAGGCGAACAATCCGGGCGACCTTGTGATGTCGCTGAGCGGCGGCAACCAGCAGAAGGTCTTTTTCAGCCGCTGGCTTAACACCAACGCCGAGATCCTGCTGCTCGACAATCCGACGCAGGGCATCGACGTGGGCGCCAAGGCGGAAATCTACAAGCTGATTCTCATGCTGGCCGAGGGCGGAAAGACGATCCTCATCAACACGCAGGAGATCCCCGAAATCCAGCGCGTCGCCGACCGCTGCGTCATTTTCTATTCCGGAAAGATCGTCAAAATCCTGCAGCATGACGAAATCACAGAGCATACCGTGATGTTGTATGCGACCAATGCAATTGAAGTCGGGGAGGGCACACAGTCATGAGCCAGACAAGTTTAACGAAGAAAAAAGCCCGCTTTTCCATCGGGCAATACTCGTATATCCTGATTTTTCTGGTCCTGTTCCTTGTCTATTACAAGGTCAGCGGCCACCTGCAGTGGACCGGCGTGACGAACATTCTCCGCCACTCCGCCGTCGTGGGCACCCTGAGCTTCGGCATGGGCCTGATTATCATTACGGGCGACATCGACCTCTCCGTGGGCGCGATTCTCGGATGCGTGGCGAGCTTCGGCTGCCTGATCTTCAATCTGACCGACAGCATTCTTTTGACGCTTCTGTTCTGCCTGGCGTTCGGCACGCTGCTCGGCTTCTTCAACGGCGCCATGATCGGCAAGTTCAAGCTGCCCGCCTTCATCGTCACCCTGGCGACCCAGCTGATCTACCGCTCCGTTTCGCAGTATGTGTGCAACATCCTGCCGAACGACATCAAGGGCGTCTCCGGAAACACCTTCAAGATGCTGACGACCGACTCCAGAAACGCCATGTACGCATTCGGCAACGGCCAGATCCTCGGGCTGCCGACGTGCGGCGTGATTTTCCTGCTGATCGCCGTGCTTCTCATCTACGTCTCCACCAGCACCAAATACGGCAAACGGCTCTACGCCATCGGCTCGAACGTGAAGGCCGCGCATATGGCCGGCATCAACGTGGAGTGGAACCGCGTGTCCGTGTTCACCCTGACGGGTCTGCTGGCGGGCATCGGCGCATTTCTGTGGCTGGCCATGCAGGGCAACGTTGACCCGGCCACGACGGGCATCAACAACGAGATGTTCGCCATCGCGGCGGTCGTGCTCGGCGGCATCGCCATGTCCGGCGGCAAGGGCCGGCTGGTCGGCGTCATCTTCGGCGCGCTGTCGTACACGGTTATCGACAAGATCATCGCCGCCGTCAAGGTCGATTCGCTGATCAACAACGCCATCAAGGGCGCCATCCTGATCGTGGCCATCACCATCCAGGTTGTGGGCCCGCAGATCAAGAGAAGCGCGCACAAGAAGAAATAGGACAATCCCGCACAAGCGGTATTGACCGTCAGAAAAAACCGGCGCGCCCGCCCGGAAACGGGTCGGGCGCGCCGGGCCGGATCGGCGAGGGAGAGGCAGCTTGGCAGAGAGAAGAGCGTGTACCGGGCAGCCGCTGCTGGAACACGACCGGAGCTTTTACCGGACCTTTTTAAAACTGGCCGGCGCGCTCATCCTGGAGCAGGCGGCGGTTTTGAGCGTGAACCTCGCCGACAACATCATGATCGGCGGCTACAGCGAGGCGGCGCTCTCCGGCGTTGCGGCCGTCAACCAGATCCAGTTCGTGGTTCAGCAGACGCTGGGCGGCATCGCCAACGGCGTGATCGTCCTGGCGAGCCAGTATTGGGGCGGCGGCAGGACGGAGCCGATCAAGCGCCTGACGGGCATCGGCATGCGCGCCGCGCTTTTTTTTGCCGCGGTGATGTTCGCGGTCGTCTCGCTGTTTCCGGCGCAGTGCGTGGGCCTGTTCGTGGACGACCCCGCCACCATCCGCGAGGGCGCGCAGTATCTGAACATCATCCGCTTCACCTATCCCGTGTTCGCCGTCACAACCATTCTGCTGGGGACGATGCGCAGCGTGGAGACGGTGAGCCTGGTTTTGAAGGTTTCGCTCGTTTCGCTCGTCGTCAACTGCACGATCAACTACCTGCTGATCGCGGGCAACCTCGGCGCGCCGGAGCTTGGCGTGCGCGGGGCCGCCATCGGAACGCTCACGGCCCGCGTGCTGGAGTGCGCGATCACGCTGGTCTACGTTTTAAAAAAGGACCGCAAGCTGCGCCTGCGCCCGCGCGATTTCCGGAGCACCGACCGGCCGCTGCTGGGGGACTATCTGCACACGTCTCTGCCGATTATCCTGCAGGCGGCGCTGTGGGGCGTCCTGAACGCCGTCCAGTCGGCCATTCTGGGCCACATGGCGGTCAGCGCCATCACGGCCTATTCGATCTCCTCAACCATATTCCTGCTGCTGAAGGTCACGGCCGTCGGCTCGTGCACGGCGGCCTCCATCATGGTGGGCAAGCAGATCGGCAGCGGCCGGACAGAGCGGCTGCGCCCGATGGTCAACACCATGCAGCTGCTGTTTCTGGCCAACGGCGCGGCGCTGGGCCTGATCCTGTTTCTGATCCGCGTGCCGCTGCTGCGCCTGTACCAGATCTCGGACGAGACGCGCGCGCTGGCCAACAGCTTTATGCTCATCCAGAGCGTCGTGCTGTTTACCATGTCCTATCAGATGCCCACGAACGCGGGCATCCTGCGCGGCGGCGGGGATACGCGCTACGCGCTCATCCTCGACCTCATTTCCTTCTGCGGAATCGTGATCCCGCTGTCGTATCTGGCCGCGTTCGTCTGGCGCCTGCCGCCCGTGATCGTGGTGATGCTGCTCAACTCCGACCAGGCGTTCAAATGCGTGCCCGCGGCCATCCGCGTCAACCGCTTCCGCTGGGCGAAGAAGCTCACGCGGGATTCAGACGCCGAGCCGCTGTAGGATCGCGGCGCAGTCCGCCTCCGGCAGGATGTGCTGCATGGTGAACTGATTGGTCTTGAAATGCCAGTCCACCTGCTGCCGGTCGAGCTTCCGCCACTGCATGGGCGAGATGCCGATGTTCTTCTGGAAGCAGAGATTGAGATATTTGGGGTCTGAAAAGCCGCAGGCGTACGAGACGTCCGTGACCGACATCGAGGAGGTCTTGAGCAGATACATGGCCGCCTCCAGGCGCAGACGGGACAGGTACTCCTGGAAGGGGATGTGCAGCTGCTCCTTCAGGAAGTGCGACAGGTGCGTCTCGGTGATGCCCTCCATCCGGGCCAGCTCCCGCAGCCGCACGGGCTCGCGGAAGTGCTCCTCGAGATAGGCGAGCACGCGGTGCAGCCGCTCGGCGTTCTTCGCCTGCGTGGAGGCCTGCGTGTCGTCGAGCATCCGGTAGGGGACATGCGCCAGAAGCATTGAGAAAATCTCGTTGACCTTCGCCATGCACAGAAAGATGCCCGAGGCGTCCAGGCTGAGATAGGCGGAAAAGGCGGTGAGCATCGTCTTTTTCAGCTCCCCGATCTGCCCGGCGCCGCAGAAATCGTTGACCCGGCAGCTGCCGAAGCTCAGATTCCGGAGCTGCGGATAGTAGCGCAGGCAGAAGGCCTTGGAGGTCTGGATGGCCAGCAGCCGCAGCGCGTCGCCCTCGGCGTGGATTTCGTGGGCGATGCCGGAATCGAACAGCAGAATGTCTCCGGCCGCGGCGGAGACGGAGCCCTGCTCGTTCGTGACCGTGCCCGCGCCGCTGATCACATAGCAGAGCTCGATCTCCTTGTGCAGGTGCAGCGGGCGGTAGATGAGATCCACCAGAAACATCGAGCAGTCTGCGATGCGGGGATGCGCAATCAGCTCGTATTCGTCACGAATTGCCATAGTAACCTCCAAATCGCAGGATTGTCAGACAGAAACAACGGATTCGTCAGTGAAAAATGAACGGTTATCCATAATAATAGAAGAGAACAGCGGAAAGGCTTTGTGTACAGGAGGAAGACAATGAAGAAAGGTATCTGCTGCGCGGGCAATATGATCGTGGACATCACCTATCCCATCGAGACATGGCCGAAGCAGAACGAGCTGACGCACATCACGGAGGGCATCCGGCAGTCCACAGGCGGCTCGGTGTGCAATACGATCACCGACCTTGCCAAGCTCGATCCGTCCATGCACCTGATGGCGTCCGGCTTTGCCGGGCACGACGCCGAGGGCGACTTTGTCCTGTCGGAGATGAGCAAATATCCCAACATCGATCTGTCCATGGTCCAGCGGAACGGACGCACGTCCTTCACCGCCGTCATGAGCAACAACAAAACGAAGGAGCGCACCTTCTTCCAGCACGCGGGCGGAAACGCCTACTACGGCGAGGAGCACATCGACTGGGACAAGCTGGACGTGGACATCTTCCACATCGGCTACATCCTGCTGCTGCCGCACCTCGACGAGCCGGACGCGGAATACGGCACGAAGATGGCGCGCCTGCTCTGCCGCGCGCAGAAGCAGGGCCTCAAAACCTCCATCGACGTGGTCTCCGAGGCGGGCGAGCGCTTCCAGCGGATTGTCACGCCGTCGCTGCGCTACTGCGACTACTGCATCATCAACGAGCTCGAGGCCCAGCAGACGACGGGCGTACTGCTGCGCGGCGAGGACGGCGTGCTGCATACGGAGAACCTCAGAAAAGCGCTGGAGAAGCTGCACGAGCTGGGCGTTTCGACCTGGGCGGTCATCCACTGCCCGGAGCTCGGCTGCGGCATGGACGCGGCGGGACACTATTTCGAGGAGCCGAGCCTGAAGCTGCCGCAGGGCTACATCCAGGGCACGGTCGGTGCGGGCGACGCGTTCTGCGCGGGCGTCCTGTACGCCGCGGAGACGGACCGGACGCTGCCCGAGGGCCTGCGCCTGGGCGCCTGCAGCGCGGCGGCCTCCCTGAGCGACGCCAGCGCGTCCGACGGCGTGAAAACCGCCGCGGAGGTTCTCAGACTGTACGATCAATATCATGCGTGAAAGAAGGACATTTGAAATGAAAGCGGTAATGTACGGCGGCGGCAATATCGGCCGCGGATTCATCGGCGCGGCGCTGAGCCAGTCCGGATACGAGGTCACGTTCATCGACGTGGCGGAGCCGGTCGTGAAGGCTCTGCAGGAAAAGCACGAGTATCCCGTGCGCTACGTCTCGAGCTCGGGCCACGAGGATGTGTGCATCCGGAACGTCACGGCGGTGAACGGCAACGATCTTGCGGCCGCCTCCGAGGCCATCGCCGCGTGCGATCTCATGGCCACGGCGGTCGGCGCGCGGATTCTCAAATTCATCGTGCCGAACATTGTCGAGGGCCTGCGCAAGCGCTGGCAGCGCGGCGGCGAGCCGCTCAACATCATCATCTGCGAGAACCTGATGGACGCCAACAAGGTGCTCGAGGGGATGATCAAGGCGCAGCTCACTGAAGAGGAGAAGCTCATCTTCGACGAGCGGGTCGGTCTGGTCGAGGCCTCCATCGGGCGCATGGTGCCCGTGCAGACAGAGACCATGAAGGACGGCGACCCGATGCGCGTCTGCGTCGAGCGCTACGGCTATCTGCCGGTTGACCGCGACGCGATCAAGGGCGCGGTGCCGAAGATCGTCGGCCTCGTGCCGTTCTCTCCGTTTGACTTCTATATCAAGCGCAAGCTGTACGTCCACAACATGGGCCACGCCGTCTGCGCCTACCTGGGCGGCTTCAACGGCCGGAAATACATCTGGCAGTCGATCGACGACCCCGAGATTCTGAACATCGTGCAGAACGCGATGCTCGAGAGCGCGATGGCGCTTTCCAAGAAGTACGGCGTGCCGCTGGAGCAGCTTGTCTGGCATATGACGGACCTGCTGGGCCGGTTCCGCAACCGCGCCCTCATGGACACCTGCCAGCGGGTGGGCGGGGACCCGGCCAGAAAGCTCGCGCAGGCCGACCGGCTGATCGGCTCGTCGCTGCTGGCGCTGGAGCAGGGCGTCACCCCGGCTTACATCGCCGTCGGCGCGGCCGGCGCGGTGTACCGGTATCTGAACGAGGCCGGCACGGAGCAGTCCTGCGAGGCCGCGCGGAAGGTGCTGGAGGAGGTCTCCGGCCTGACGGCCGACCAGGCGCTGACCGGCATGATTCTCGACATGTACGGGCTCTATCTCGAGGGCGCGACCCCCGCCGAGCTGCGCGCCGCCGCCCAGGCGGCCAAGTCCGCGTCGCTCCGGGAGATCATCTGAGTATTTGAATACGGCGAAAACGCCCCGCCTTGCGCGGGGCGTTTGGGTCTGTCAAAAGGCCTCGCAGAGTTTGCGCCCGCAGGCGCAAATAAAATGTAAATCCGCTTTTCCCGGCGGCTGGTACGTCGGGAAAAGCACTTTACAGCCCGCAAGTGTGGAATTTTCGCGTCTCACGCGCGAAAATTATGCGCGCGGCGGGCTGCATTTTTTTGTCAAAGAAGGCCCATCGGGCCTTCTTTGACAGTCTGAAACGCCCCGCCTTGCGCGGGGCGTTTTCAATTCCGGGAATTTGACCCGTTCAGGGCATGATGCGCAGGCCCTTTGCCACGATGGTGATGAAGTCCTGCACGTTGGTCACGAGTGTCGCGGCGCTGAGGCTGCCGCGGTCGAGCAGCTTGTTGACGACGAACTCGTCGGCGTCCACTGCGTAGAGGTAGACGGGGCGCACCGTGCCGTCCGGCAGCACGCGGAAGGAGGGCGTCATGTTGCCCGCGGCGATCGTGTGCAGCATGGTGGCGAGGCAGATCACGCAGGTGGCCCGCTTCAAAACCTCGCGCATCCGCCGCTGGCCCTCGTAGGCGTCGCCGACGACCTCGGGCAGCGGCCCGTCGTCGCGGATGGAGCCGGTCAGGACGAACGGAACATGCTGCCGGACGCAGCTGTACATGATGCCGTTGTCAATGTTGTGGTCGTTTATAAACTGCGGGATGGAGCCGCTGCGCCGGACGAGGTTGATGACGTCCAGGTGGTGGTAGTGCCCATTGGGCTGGGAGAGCTGGGTGTAGATGTCCTGGCCGAGCGCGGTGTGGAAATACGCGCCCTCGAGGTCGTGCGTGGCGAGCGCGTTGCCGGCCAGCAGCCCGTGGACGTAGCCGTTCTCCACCATCGCCTGCATCGCCCTGCGCGCGTCCTCGTCGAAGGCAAACGCCGGCCCCATGACCCATACGATGCTGCCATGTTCCTTTTCATAGCGCAGAAGCTCGATGAGCCGGTCGTAGTCGCGGGCGTAGGAGGTCTCGCGGCTGCGCCCCTGGCGGAACACGAACTGCTCCTCCGGCGCGGCGGACTGCTCCGTGAAGCCGTTCGCGTGCAGATAGATGCCGTCCTCGCCCCGCTCGGTGCGCCCGAGGATCACCCGGTCGCCCCGGCGCAGGTTGCGGTTTTCCACCACGTCGAGGCGGCCGTCGGGCCGCAGCACAACGCTCGAGTCCATCCGGCTCTCCTCGGCCAGCCGCCATTGTCCGGCGATTTTGAAATACTCCGGGTACATGGAGGTGCTGTGATACCCGTCCGGCGCCACGCCGTCCTTTTCCACGGGGCCGAGCCTCGCGTCCGGGGCGGCTGCGAGCCCGAGCGCTGCAAAATCGGGATGCCGGTATTGCGGAAGCTGAAAAGACATGATACAGACCTCCTATTCTTCTGTTTCACGGATCAAGGGCATGCTCATGCAGCGCGGGCCGCCGCGCCCGCGGGAGAGCTCGCCGCTGGGAATCTGATGCACCTCGATCCCGTGCTCCTGCAGGATTCGGTTCGTCACGTAGTTGCGGTCGTAGGTGACGACGCTGCCGGGCGCGAGACAGAGCGTGTTTGCTCCGTCGTTCCACTGCTCGCGCTGGGAGATGATCTCGTTCGAGCCGCCGCACTGGATCAGCTCGGCCTCGCAGCCGAGATAGTCCGACAGCACGCGCGCGAGCGAGCCGCTCAGCTCCCGCACCCGCACCTCGCCGCCCCGGTCGGGCGTGAGCTCCACGAGCCGGAGGCTTTCGAGAATGCCGGGATGCACGACGAACTGCGTCCGGCTGATCTGGGTCAGCACGGTGTCGAGGTGCATGAACGCCCGGCGCGCCGGGATGCTGACGGCCACAACGGTGCGGATCAGCGCCGCTTCGTCGGCGAAGATGTTGCGGGCGAGCCGCTCGACGGCCTCCGGCATTGTGCGCTGCGAGACGCCGACGACCAGAACCGTCGGCGACAGGTTCAGAATGTCGCCGCCCTCGATGGAAAACGGCTCGTCCGGCGTGTAGTACAGCGGCACGCTTCCGGCAAAGTCGGGGTGATACCGGAGCACATACCGCGCGTAGACGGTTTCCCGGTTGCGGACGGCGGAGTGCATGTGGTTGAGCGCCGCGCCGCTGCCGATGGAGGCGAAGGTATCGCGCGTGAAATAGAGGTTGGGCGTCGGCTCGAGCGCGAACTGCGTCGCGTCGCCGAGCAGCTCGTGCAGCAGACGGCCCCGTTTGAGCTCGAGCTCGCTGAACGGCAGTCCCGCCATGGCGGTGAGCACGAGCTCCTTTTCGTCCGGGATCGACAGCAGCCGCTCGCGGATGGCGTCGCCGTAGGCCTGCGCGAGACTGCCGCTGCCCGCGATCAGATCGCGGACGAAAAGCTCCCGCAGCGCGGGCTGCGAGCGCAGCACCTCGGCGGTGAGATCCTCCAGATAGACGACCTCGGCCCCGTGCTCCCGCAGGAGCCGGGCAAAGCAGTCGTGCTCGGCCTGCGCGCTGCCAAGATACGGGATGTCGTCGAACAGAAGCCGATCCATCGCGTCCGGCACAATGTGCTCCAGCTCCCGGCCGGGCCGGTGGAGCAGGACTTTTTTCAGCGGCATGATCTCGTTTCTGACCCGAATCGGCATAAAAAGCCTCCCTGCGCAATCTTTTCTCCATCATACCACAAAGCCGGAGAAAAAGAAAGTGGCCGCCCCGCGCCTCAGCGCGGCGCCGCCCGCAGCGAGACGAACACGTGCGACAGCTCCCCATGCTCCGCCGCCGCCGCGAGCCGGGGCGAGAGCAGGCCGGCGCAGGACGCCAGATAGCGGCGCAGCGCCGGCGTGCAGCCCAGCTCCTCGCCCACGGCGCGGGCGGCGGCTTCGGCGGCCTGCGCCGCACTGCCGCGCGGCAGAACGCGCAGCAAGGCCGCCCGGTCTGCGGGCGTGATTTCGAGCGTCCCCGCCGGCCTGTGCAGCAGCGCCCGGCCGATGGCGTTGACAAGCGGCTGCTCGCACAGGTTCAGCCAGTCTCGGCCGGGGTCGCCGTAGACGGCTTCCAGCACGCGCAGAACCGCCTCCGCGCCGAGCCGCCGCTGGAGCTCGTTCTCCAGCCGGAGCTGCCGCAGATACTGCGCCGCCCAATCGACGCCCGGAAGCGTCTCCGGCACGGGCAGCAGCAGCGGGTAATCGACGGAGCAGGGGACCCGGTGCGCGAAGAAGCGCAGATCGTACCGCCGGAAATACTGACCGAGTCCGTCCAGCGTGCGGCGGCGGTATTCGCTGTCCGGCTCCGGAGCGCCGCGGCAGACGCAGAGCCAGAGCGCACGGGCCTGCTCCGTCTGCTCCTGCAGAACCGCCTGTCCGCGCCGAACGAGCCCGGCCAGGTCGCACGACAGAAGCGCCCGCTCGGGCAGCCGTTCCGCCTCCAGCGCCTTGTCCAGCGTATACCGCAGGGAGGCCGCCAGCTCCCGCGCGGTCTGCTCGGGCACGGAACTGCTGTCGCCCATGGTGTACAAGGCGGCCTGCCGGCCGAGCAGCGCCCAGAGCCGCGCCTGCAGAAGCCGCTCTTCGTCCGCCGAGAGAGGCGCTTCGGCGGGGGCGGTCAGACCGCCCGTCAAAACAGATCCTCCGCCTGCGCCGCGCTGTGCGGATCCCAGCCTTCCCGCGCCCAGCGGCACAGCTCCTCGAGCGACGTACCCGTGAGATACTCCGCCGAGCCCTGCGCGCGCCCGTTGAAGATCTGCACCATGAAACCGATCAGCTCATCGTCGGAAAACCGCTCCATGGACTCGCTTTTGAAGTAATAGAACGCCTCCTGCAGCTCGGCAAGCGTCTGGACGTAGGTCTGCTGCTCGAGAAACGGAGAATCGCAGAACGCGCGGACGAGCTTCGGCAGAACGCCGCCGCCGAACTCCACGCGCCCGGCGTCCAGCAGGGCCTGCTCCCGGCAGACCTCCAGCTCCCGGACGTCCGCCTCGCCCAGGGAAAGCCCGTAGCATCGGCTGAGCGCGTTGCAGGCCAGCAGCTCCAGGCGCGCCGTCGGATTTCTGTCCTGTTCCATGGACACCCCTCCTTTTTCTTCATCATATTCCAAAACAGCCGAATTACAAGAATTGTAATTTGCACGGATTTGTGGTAATGTATTCTTAGAAAATTTCCCGCCCCGCCGTTTGGACGGGGCTTTTTTTATGCGCCGTGAACCGTTCCGCCCGCCCGCGCATCTAACGGGTGAAAAGCAAATGCTGCGCAGCGATTGCTTGGAAAGGAAACCGCCATTGGACAAGACAACCTTTACGCGGCTGGTTCTGAACGCCGAACGGCCGCTCTACCGCGTCGCGCGGACCATTCTGCGCTGCGACGCGGACTGCGAGGACGCCGTGCAGAGCGCGATCCTGGCCGCCTACGAAAAACTGGACACCCTCCGGGAGGAGGCGTACTTTCAGACCTGGCTGACGCGGATTCTCATCAACGAGTGCTACCGGCTCTGCCGCGCCGCGCGGCCGCCGGTCCCGCTGGAGGAGGTCCTGGAGCAGACGGCCTGCGAGCTGCCGCCGGACAGCGGACTCTGGGAGGCCGTGCAGAAGCTGCCCGACGAGCTGCGGCTGCCGGTGGAGCTCTACTATGTGGAGGGCTACACCGTTCCGGAGATCCGCAAGCTCCTCGGCATCCCCGAGGGCACCGTCAAAAGCCGCCTTTTCCGGGCGCGCCGCGCGCTCAGAACACAGCTGGAAAGCGAGGAATGACCCATGCGCGAACATAACCTGCAAAGCGTTTCCTTTCCCGACCCACCCGAAACATTTCACGCGCGGGTCTGCCGGACGCTGGCGGACCTGCCGGAACGAAAGGAAGCACGCCATATGAAAAAACCCGTTAAAATTCTGCTGACGGCCGCCGCCGTCATCGCCCTGCTCGCCACTGCCGCCTTTGCCGCGGGGCGGCTCGCCGACATCTCCTCCTGCACCGCCGCCGGCACGCTGACCGCGCTGCCGTCGGCCGGGGACGCCGCGCAGAGGCTCGGCGTTCCGGTGAAGCTCCCCGCGGACTTTGCCAACGGCTATGCCTTTGAGCAGGCGAATTATGTAAACAATCAGGAGCACGGCGAAACCGGGACTGCCGGGCGCACGTGGGTTTCCCTGAGCGTGCGGTACGAGCTAAGCGGCAGCGCCGTGGAGTTGAACGCGGACAGCCGCACGGATCTGGTGGGCAGCGACCCGAAGGCCGAGCGCTGCGAGCGGAACGGGACCGCGCTCTATTACACCGCGTATACGCTCAAATGCGTCCCGGAGGATTACCGGATGACCGCGCAGGACCGGCAGGACGAGGCCGACGGCGTCTGCGAGTTCTCGTGGGGCGCAGACGAGACGTCTGTTTCACAGGTGCAGAGCGTCAGCTGGGCGGACGGCGGCACAGCCTATGTCCTGACGGCCATCGATGCGCCTCTTTCCCGCGCGGAACTGCTCGGCATGGCGGAGCAGTGCCTGCAGAGCTGATTTCGACATCTGCGGCAGCGCCCTCCGGACCGGCTGAAAAGGCCGTCCGGAGGGCGTTGTATTTTTTTGAAAAGGTGTAGGGATTTCCCTTGACAAATTCATTTGACCGGCTTAGAATGTCCTTGTAGAGAGGACTTATACAGAAATAATGTCCTCGCAGAAAAGACATTTGAACGTGTAATACGGTTGGGAGGGGTAATCATGAAGGACATGATGGACGCCATTGTCAAGCCTGCCGCCGGGCCGGGGCTGGAGCTGCGGCGCGTGCCGGTTCCCCGGCCGCAGGCCGGGGAGGTACTCATCAAAATCCACAAGACGGCGATCTGCGGAACCGACGTGCACATCTACAACTGGGACCCCTGGGCGCAGCTGCACATCAAGCCGCCCATGACCATCGGCCACGAATACGTGGGCGAGATCGCGGAGCTGGGCGACGGCGTGACGGGCCTGTACGTGGGCCAGCGCGTCTCCGGCGAGGGGCACATCACCTGCCACCGCTGCCGCAACTGCCACAGCGGCAATATCCAGTGGTGCAAGGACACCATCGGCGTCGGCGTGGACCGGGACGGCGCGTTCGCCGAGTATGTCTGCATCCCGGCCTCCAACGTCATCATCATCGACGAGAATCTGCCGGAGGACGTGGTGGCGTTCTTCGACGCCTTCGGCAACGCCACGCACACGGCGCTCATGTTCCCGCTCATCGGCGAGGACGTGCTCATCACCGGCGCGGGGCCCATCGGCATCATCGCGGGCGGCATCTGCAAATACGCCGGCGCGCGGCGGGTCATCATCACGGACGTGAACGACTACCGGCTGGAGCTGGCCGAAAAAATGGGCGTGGACGCGGCGGTCAACACCGCGAAGGAGGATCTGCACGAGGTCATGCACCGGCAGGGGCTGACGGAGGGCTTCGACGTGGGCCTGGAGATGTCGGGCAACGCGGCCGCGTTCCATCAGATGGTGTCCGTCATGCGCAACGGCGGCAAGATCTCGCTGCTGGGGCTGGGCAACAAGCCGATCGAGGTCGACATGAACACGATCATCTGCAAGGGCCTGACGCTGCAGGGCATCTACGGCCGCAAGATGGACAACTGGCACCAGATGTCCTACATGGTGCAGGGCGGCCTGGATTTGACGCCCGTCATCACGCACCGCTTCCGCTATACGGAGTTTGAACAGGGCTTTGCCGCCATGAACAGCGGCAGGTCCGGAAAAGTTGTCATGAGCTGGGTATGAGAAAAAGGAGTGGACGACATGAAAACAGCACTGCACATGTTTGAAGAGGAGCTCGACGCCATCCGGGAGGCCGGCACCTGGCGCGAGGAGCGGATCATCACCACGCCGCAGCGGTCGCGCATCGACACGACGCAAAAGCCGCAGGTCGTCAACCTCTGCGCCAACAACTACCTGGGCCTGTCCGACAGCCCGGAGCTGATCGAGGCGGCGAAGGCGAGCTACGACAAGTGGGGCTTCGGCCTGTCCTCCGTCCGGTTCATCTGCGGCACGCAGCAGATCCACAAGGACCTGGAGGCGCGCATCGCCAGATTTGTGGGAGCCGAGGACGCCATCCTCTATTCCTCCTGCTTCGACGCCAACGGCGGCCTGTTCGAGACGCTGCTGGGGCCGGACGACGCGGTCATCTCGGACGAGCTGAACCACGCCTCCATCATCGACGGCGTGCGCCTGTGCAAGGCCAAGCGCTACCGCTACAGCAACAACAACATGCAGGATCTCGAGGAGAAGCTGAAGGACGCGCGGGCGACCGGCTGCAAAAAGATCCTCATCGCCACCGACGGCGTGTTCTCCATGGACGGCTACATCGCGAACCTCAGGGGCATCTGCGACCTGGCCGACCGGTACGACGCGCTGACCATGGTGGACGACAGCCACGCGGTCGGCTTCATGGGCGAGCACGGCCGCGGCACGCCGGAATTCTGCGGCGTGACGGGCCGGGTGGACATCATCACCGGCACGTTCGGCAAGGCCATGGGCGGCGCCTCCGGCGGCTACACCGCGTCGAGAAAGCCGATTGTGGAGCTGCTGCGCCAGCGCTCGCGCCCGTATCTGTTCTCCAACACGCTGGCGCCGGCCATCTGCGCGGCTACGCTCAAAACGATCGACCTGCTCGAGCAGTCCACCGCCCTGCGGGACAAGGTGCACGAGAACGCGCGCTATTTCCGCGCCGAAATGGAAAAGCTGGGCTTCGATCTGCTGCCCGGCGAGCACCCCATCGTGCCCGTCATGCTCTACGACCCGAAGATCGCGCAGGAGTTTGCCCGCCGGATGCTGGACAAGGGCGTCTACGTTGTGGGCTTCTGCTATCCCGTCGTGCCCAAGGGCCGCGACCGCATCCGCACGCAGATCTCCGCCGGCCACACAAAGGCCGACCTCGACTTTGCGGTGCGCTGCTTCGGCGAGGTGCGCCAAGAGATGACCGACGCGGGCTTGATGGCGAAATGAATTTCTGAAATAGTAAAGCCGCGGAACGGACGCCCGATGACGGGGCCCGCTCCGCGGCGTTTTATCATTGCAATCCTCTGTGCGGCGGCTTGCACTTTTGCCGCATTGCCGTTATAATCGGTTTAGAGATGCGCCGCGCGGGCGCCGGCGGAGGCAGAAAGCGACCGGAAAAGACGGGGGAGTTTCTATGGGCGAGTCGGAGCTGGACAAGGAGCTGCGGAAGCAGAAGAAATACTGGAAGAAAAACAACATCTGGATGATCGTCATTCTGGCGGCGGCGGTGCTGTACTATGCCCTTTCCGCGCCGAAGATCCAGCTCAGCTTCGGCAGCGACACGCTGCAGGTGACCGAGCCGGACGGAAACGTCGTGTCGATCCGCTACGCGGAGATACAGGACGTGCAGATGGAGAAGAACCCGGACTACGGCCGGAGCGACGGCGGCAAGGAGGCGTCCGGCTGCCGGTACGGCGTCTGGACGAACAGCGTCTGGGGGCGGTACGAGCTGTGCGTCTACAGCAAAACCGCGCCGTGCGTCGTCATCCGGACGGCGGACGGCGTGCTGGCCGTCAACGACAAGAGCGAGCAGGCCACCGAAACGCTCTATGAGACGCTGCGGGGAAAACTCATCACATAGACGACCGGAAGATCAGATACAGCACGCCGAAAATGACGAGCCCCGCGGCGGAGATGACAAGCTGACGGATATACCGGTTCTGCACCGGCTCCGCCGGCTTTCCGTTTTTCGGCGCGCGGAAGCGGTCAAAATACGGGTCGCCGAAGCCGCGCCGGAGCTGAACGATGCAGCCGGGCAGCAGAAACGCGGAGAAGAGCAGCCAGGTAAAAAAGCCGGACTGCGCGGCGTTGGACAGCGCCCTGACCGCGCTGAGATGGCCGCGCAGATACGAAACCGCCTCGATGGAGACGGCGGCCGCCGTGCCGATCACCATGAACCAGAACACAAACAGGCAGTAGCGCGGCAAAAACGGCTCGTTCATCAGCCGCTCGATCCGCGCCTGGCGGCGGCGGCTCCAGGCGCGCGCGAAGGTGTGGTCGCGCGCGGTCTGCTGCTCCAGCTTCCTCCGCAGCTTATCCTTATCCATGGACAGTCCCTCCCGCTTCGTTTTCTTCTATTTTAGAGGCCCGGAACGCCCGCGTCAACAGAGAAATCGGCTTTTTTCCCTCTGCGGTGCGGCCCTAGGGCAACACCGTACAATTCACGGCTGACGTCTTAAGCACGGCCTTGCTTGCATCTTTCCCGTCATATGCGCCAAAAATGCTCGCGAATCCACAAAGGATTCGCTGCGCTTTTTGACACATCTGACGAAAAATCTGACGGCGCAATTCCGCGCTTAGAATTGTGCGGTGCGGCCCTAGACAAAACAGACGAAAAAAGTATCGAAAATCAAGCAAATTCTACAATTATGCTGGTGTGCGCGAAGAAACTATTGACGGCTCCCGCTGTTTGTGATATAAAAAAATCAAGTGAATAACATACAAGCACAATAGGGTGTTTAGATGGGCGATATGGCTGAGGCAACGTTTCTATTTTTCGTTGCTTCAGCTTTTTGTGCTATTTGACCGGCATTCGCATTCAACAGGGAGGGCGGAATGGCTATGAAATATCGGGTTATTATTACAGACGACGAACCGATCATCCGGATGGATCTGGCGCAGATGCTGGAGGGCTACGGCATGGAGGTCGTCGGCGAGGCCACGGACGGCTTCGACGCGGTGGAGCTCAGCCGGGAGCTGAAGCCGGACATCGTGCTCATGGACATCAACATGCCGCTGTTCGACGGGCTCAAATCCGCCAGGACGCTGGTGCAGGAGCGGCTGGCCGCCACGGTCGTCATCGTTTCGGCCTACGCCGACCCGGAGCTCGTCCGGCAGGCGGCGGAGATCGGGGTCGGCGCGTATCTCATCAAGCCGATCGAGGAGCGCGACCTGCTCGCGGCCATCGAGGTGGGGCTGGCCCACCAGAAGCGCCTGCTGGCGCTGGAGGCGGAGGTCGAGGAGACCAAAAAGCAGATGCGGGAGCACACCCTCGTCGAGCGGGCCAAGGCCATCGTCGCGCGGGAAAACGGCATTTCGGAATCGGAGGCCTACCGCATGCTGCAGAAAACGGCGATGGACAAGCGCCGGAGCATGGCAGAGCTGGCGCAGAGCATCGTCGAGCAGGACCATGAGCGCGTCCGGGTCAACCGGGCGAAAAAGAAGCTGATGGAGAGCCAGGGCATGTCCGAGCGCGAGGCGTTCCGGGCCGTTCAGGCCGAGGCGGAAAAGCGCGGGTGCTCCATGGAGCAGGCCGCCGGAGCGATTCTGGAGGGAGCGGGCGGCAGATGACGGAACACATCCTGGACCGATACGACGGAACGATTTCGCAGGATGGCTTGCAGCGGCTGCGCAGCGTCGTGGCCGAGCTCGATCTCATGGCGGACCTCAATGAAGCGGATATGTTTATCGACTGCTTCCGGGAAGACGGCGTCGCGATTGTCGCCGCGCAGGCCAAGCCCCGGGGCATCGTTTCCAATTACAACGGCAGCGCCGTCGGCCATGTGGCCAAGCGGGAGGACGAGCCCGCCGTCTACCAGGCGTTCGAGAGCGGCCTGCCGCTGCGCGACCTCAAGGCCATCACGCAGGAGCGCAGGCGCGTCATGCAGGACGTGGCGCCCATCCGGACGCAGAGCGGCGAATGCGTCGGCGTGCTGATCGCCGAGCGCGACGTGACGCGCGAGATCCAGCGCGAGCAGAAGCTCAAGCGGCTCGAATCCCAGGAGGAGCTGGATAAGCTCCAGCCGGGGCTCGGCAGCAACGAGCTGCTGTTCTGGGAGATGAACCACCGCATCAAAAATCAGATGCAGATGCTCTCCAGTCTCATGCGCATCCGGGGCCGGAACGCGGCGGCGGAGACGCAGGAGCTGATGCAGGAGTGGGCCGCGCAGGTGGACGCCATCGCCACGACCTACGATTTCATGGCCCGCAGCGGGCAGACGCTGGTGCCGGTCATGCCGATGCTGGAAAAGGCGGCGGGCCTGTTCCGCGCGCTGTCCGGCGACGTCTGCGTGACGGTCTCCGGCGAGCAGCTCTGGCTGCCGGGCGAGCAGGCCATCACACTCGTCATCACGGCGAGCGAGCTGATGATCAACGCGAAGAAGCACGCCTTTGCCGGCAGGAGCGGCGGCACCATCTGCCTGAGCCTGCAGAACGGCAACGCGGTCGCCACCCTGACGGTTTCGGACGACGGCATGGGCTTCGACCAGAAGGCCGTCCGCCGCGGCGGCGGCATCGGGCTGCTCACGAACCTCGTGCAGGAAAAGCTGGGCGGCGAGATCCGCTGGTATTCCGACGACCGCGGGACGCGGGCGACCGTCACAATCGACAAAAAAGAGTAGAGGAAGGGCGGAGCCGTGGAAGAGATTCTGAGCGTGGGCATCGACATCGGAACCTCCACCACGCAGCTCGTCTTCAGCCGCCTCGCGATCGGCGACACCGCCGGTTTCTTCTCCGCGCCGCGCATCGTGTTTCTGGGAAAGCGCGTCGTCTACAAGAGCGGGGTCTACTTCACGCCGCTTCTCGGCCCCACGGCCATCGACGGCGCGGCGGTGCGCGAAATCGTCGCGCGGGAATACGAAAAGGCCGGCTTCCGGCCGCAGGACGTGTCCACCGGGGCCGTCATCATTACGGGCGAGTCCGCGCGGAAGGAAAACGCGGCGGAGGTGCTCCGGCGGCTCTCCGATTTCGCCGGGGACTTCGTGGTCTCCACGGCGGGGCCCGATCTCGAGTCGGTGATCGCCGGCAAGGGCAGCGGCGCCTTCCAGAAGAGCCTGGAGCAGAGCAGCGCCGTCGTGAACCTCGACGTGGGTGGCGGCACGACGAACGTCGTCCGCTTTGCGGAGGGCGAGGCCGTCTCGGTCGGCTGTCTCGACGTGGGCGGCAGGCTCGTGCGCATCGGAGCCGGCGGGCTTGTGGAGTCCGTCAGTCCGGCGGCGGGCGAGGTGATGAAGGAATTGGGCATTTCGCTCCGGCCGGGCGAACCGGCCGCCGGGCAGACGCTCCGGCGCGTGACCGACCGTATGGCGCTGCTGCTGGCGGAGCTGCTGGGCCTCGCGCCCGCGGAGCCGCTGCTCGCCAGGGTCAAAACGCCGGGCAGCTCCGACTACCGGCCGGCTGCGGCGCAGGAATATGTGTTTTCCGGCGGCGTGGCCGCGTGCATGGAGCGCGAGGAGCAGGACGTTTTCGCCTACGGCGACATCGGCGTCCTGCTGGCCCGGTCCATCCGCAGCCTGTTTCAGACGCTGCCCTGCCGCTTCCGCGCCGGCGCGGAGACCGTCCGGGCGACGGTCGTGGGCGCGGGCACGTACACCACGAGCCTGTCGGGCGGCACGATCAGCTACACCGACGGCGTGTTTCCCATCAAAAATCTGCCGGTGCTCCGGCTGACCGCGCGCGAGGAGGCCGACTGCTTCCGGGGCGACGGCGAGGGCCTGCGGCAGAGACTCGGCTGGTTTCTCCGGCAGAGTGACACTGGCCGCGCGGCGGTCTGCCTGCGGGGAAAGCCGGACCCGGACTATGAAGAACTCAAAAATCTCGCGCGGAGCCTTTCCGACGCGCTGAACGGCGCGCTGGAACAGAACGAGCCGGTCGTGGTGAGCGTCGAATGCGACATCGCCAAGGCGCTCGGCAACACCATGCGGCGGCTGCTGCCCGACCGCCGCGTCGCGGTGATCGACAGCGTCCGCGTCGGGCAGATGGACTATCTCGACATCGGAAAGCCCCTGATGAACGGGCTGGCCGTACCGGTGGTCGTGAAGAGCCTGTTATTCGGCTGAGGGGGGATACGATGAAGCTTTCCACTGTATTATCCGGGAAAACGTTCGCATTTACCTCCGTCAAGGATGTGCTCGCCAAGGCGAACGAGGAGAAATCCGGCGACGTGCTCGCGGGCATCGCGGCGCAGTCCGACCTTGAGCGCGTCGCGGCCAAGCTGGTGCTGAGCCGCCTGACGGTGCGCGATCTGCGGGAGAACCCCGCCGTGCCCTACGAGGACGACGACGTGACCCGCATGAACCAGGACTCGCTGGACATGGCGGTCTACGGCGAGATCGCGGGCTGGACGATGGCCGAGCTCCGCGAGTACATTCTCGGCTACGACGCTGCGGAGGAGGACCTGCGCCGGCTCGGCCGGGGCCTCACCGCCGAAACGGTCGCGGGCGTGTGCAAGCTGATGAGCAACCTCGATCTCATCTACGCGGCGAACAAGGTCCGCGTTCCGGCCACTTGCAACACGACGATCGGCCTGCGCGGCACGCTGGCCACGCGGCTGCAGCCGAACCACTCCGCCGACAGCCTCGAGGGCATCACGGCGTCGCTGTTCGAGGGCCTGAGCTACGGCTCCGGCGACGCGCTGATCGGCCTGAATCCCGTGAACGACACGGTGGCGAGCCTGTCGGAGATCCTCAAGCGGTTCGACGAGATCAAAAACCGGTTTGAGATCCCCACGCAGATCTGCGTGCTGGGCCACATCACGACGCAGATCGCGGCCGTGAAGCAGGGCGCGCCGACCGACCTCATCTTCCAGTCCATCGCGGGCAGCCAGAAGGGCAACACCGCGTTCGGCTTTACGACCGACACCGTGCGCGAGTCGCTGGCGCTGCTGCGCGAAAAGGGCACGGCCAAGGGCGAAAACCTGCTCTACTTCGAGACCGGCCAGGGCTCCGAGCTCTCGTCCGACGCGCACTACGGCGCGGATCAGGTGACGATGGAGGCCCGCTGCTACGCCTTCGCCCGGGAGTTTCACCCCTTCATGGTCAACACCGTCGTCGGCTTCATCGGCCCGGAATACCTCTACGACAGCCGGCAGGTCATCCGCGCCGGGCTCGAGGACCACTTCATGGGCAAGCTCTCCGGCATCCCGATGGGCTGCGACTGCTGCTACACAAACCACATGATGGCCGACCAGAACGACATCGAAAACCTCTCGGTCATGCTGGCCGGCGCGGGCGTCAACTACATCCTCGGCGTCCCGTCCGGCGACGACATCATGCTCAACTACCAGACGAACGCCTATCACGACGCGGCCGCCATCCGCGAGGTGCTGAACCTGCGGCCCATCCGCGAATTTGAGCGGTGGCTCGAGAAAATGGGCATTCTGGAAAACGGGCGCCTGACCGCGCGGGCGGGCGATCCGACGATCTTTGCGGGAAAGAGGTGAGGCCGGTGCTCGATGAAAAGCAGATCTCCCTCATCGTGGAGGAGGTGCTCCGCAGGCTTCGGGAAAAGGAGCCCGCCGCCGCGCCGCCCGACGAGGCCCCCGGCGCGGACATCGACACACCCGAATGCAAGAGCGTGCCGCTGCTCCAAAACCCCGCCGACCCGGAGGCGCTGGCCCGGATGAAGCGGGCCACGACCGCGCGCATCGGCGTCGGCCGGTGCGGCCCGCGCGAGAACACGCAGACGATGCTGACGCTGCGGGCCGACCACGCCAGAGCGCGCGACGCCGTGTTCGAGGAGGTCAGCCCCCAGCTGCTCGAGCGCCTGGGCCTGTTCACCGTGCAGACGCGCTGCCCGGACAAGGACGCCTTCGTGACGCGCCCGGACCTCGGGCGCAGGCTCTCCGACGAGGCCGCCGAGACCCTGCGCAAGCGCTGCGTGATGCGTCCCGACGTGCAGATCTTCGCCGCCGACGGCCTGAGCAGCACGGCGGTCGAGGCAAGCCTGCCGAAGATCCTCCCGGTGCTGCTGGACAGCCTGCAGGCTCTCGGCCTCAAGACCGGCACCCCGTTTTTCGTGCGGTTCGGCCGCGTGGGCGTGGAGGATCACGTGGCGGAGGTGCTCGGCGCCAAGGTCGTGTGCGTGCTGCTGGGCGAGCGGCCCGGTCTGGCGACGGCCGAGAGCATGAGCGCGTATCTCGTCTACAACGCCTACTCCGGCATCCCGGAGTCGCGGCGCACGGTCGTCTCGAACATCCACAAGGACGGCATCTCCGCCGTCGAGGCCGGCGCCTACATCGCGGACGTGATCGAAAAGATGCTGGAGCAGAAGACCAGCGGCGTGGATTTGAAGAAGGGGTGATCGGATGACAGGCGACCTCATCCGGACGCAGATCCTGAGCGTCCAGCAGCTCCCGAACGCCGACGCCGCGCTGCTGAGCCGGCTGAACGTGCCGGAGGGCCACAGGAGCCTCGGGCTCATCACGACGAACTGCGACGACGCCTCCTACGCGGCGCTCGACGAGGCGACCAAGAAGGCCCGCGTGCGGGTCGTCTACGCCAGAAGCATGTACGCCGGCTCCGGCAGCGCCTCGACAAAGCTCGCGGGCGAGTTCATCGGCATCCTCTCCGCCGAGAACCCGGCGGAGATCAAAAGCGGGCTCGAGGCCGCGATCCTATACCTGGAGAACGAGGCCTTCTTCCGCACGGCGAACGACGACGGCTCGATCGTCTACTTCGCCCAGTGCATCTCCCGCACCGGCTCGTACCTCTCCAAAGAGGCGGGCGTGCCGGAGGGGACGGCCATGGCGTATCTGATCGCGCCGCCCGTCGAGGCCATGATGGGCCTGGACGCGGCGCTGAAGACGGCGGACGTGCAGATGAACCTGTTCTACGGTCCGCCGACCGAGACAAACTTTGCCGGCGGTCTGCTCACAGGCGATCAGGCGGCCTGCCGGGCGGCGTGCGACGCCTTCGCGGACAGGGTCCGCGGAGTGGCGCAGAAGCCGGTTGACAACTGACAGGGGGTGGTTGTTTGGAGTTCGACAGAGACCTGTATTCCATTCAGGAGGTCCGCAACCTCATGAAGCGCGCCAAACAGGCGCAGGCGGAATTCGCAAATTTTGACCAGCGGCAGGTGGACGCCGTGGTCAAAAGCATCGCGGAGGCGTGCGAAAAGGACGCCGCGCGGCTGGCAAAGCTCGCGGTGGAGGAGACCGGCTTCGGCGTGTACGAGGACAAAATCCTCAAAAACCTGCTCGGCAGCCGCATGACCTACGATTCCATCAAGGACATGAAGACCGTCGGCATCCTCAAAAAGACGCCGGAGCTCATGGAGATCGGCGTGCCGATGGGCGTCGTCGCGGCGCTGATCCCCTCGACGAACCCGACCTCGACGGTCATGTACAAATCGCTCATCTCGGTCAAGGCGGGCAACGCCATCGTCATCAGCCCGCACCCGAACGCGAAAAACTGCATTCTCGAAACCTACAAAACGATCTGCCAGGCGGCCAAGGCCGCAGGCGCGCCGGACGGGCTCATCGGCTGCATCACAACGCCGACCGTCGAGGCGACGAACGCGCTGCTGAAGGACCGGAACGTCGGCATCATCCTGGCGACGGGCGGCGAGGCGATGGTCCGCGCGGCATACTCCTCCGGCAATCCGGCGCTGGGCGTCGGCCCCGGCAACGGCCCGTCGTACATCGAGAAGTCGGCCGACATCCCCGCCGCCGTGCGCCGCATCATGGACAGCAAGACCTTCGACAACGGTACGATCTGCGCGTCCGAGCAGAGCATCGTCACGGATCTGTGCATCGCGCAGCAGGTCGAAGACGAGGTCAAACGGCAGGGCGGCTATTTCCTGACGCCGGAGCAGTCCGACAAGGTCAGCCGCTTCATCCTCCGGGCCAACGGCACGATGAACCCGAAGATCGTCGGCAAATCCGCGCAGAAGATCGCGGAGATGGCCGGCATCGAGATCCCCGCCGGCACGCGGGTGCTGCTGTCGCGGCAGACCACGGTCGGCAAGGACAACCCCTATTCGCGCGAAAAGCTCTGCCCGATCCTGGCGTTCTACGTCGAGAAGAGCTGGGAGGAGGCCTGCAAGCGCTGCATGGAGATCCTCTTCAACGAGGGCGTCGGCCACACGATGACGCTCCACACGCAGGATGAGACGGTCATCCGGGAATTCGCCCTCAAAAAGCCCGTCTCGCGCCTGCTCGTCAACACGGCGGGCTCGCTGGGCGGCACGGGCGTGACGACGGCCCTGGCCCCGGCCCTGACGCTCGGCTGCGGCGCGGTCGGCGGCAGCGCCACCTCGGACAACATCACCCCCATGAACCTGCTGAACATCCGCCGCGTGGCGTTCGGCCTCCGGGAGCTCTCCGACGTGCGCGGCGCGGCCCCGGCCCCGCAGACGCCCGCAGCAGAGCCCGCTCCGGCCGCGATGAGCGGCGTCACCCGCGAGGAAATCGAGGCGATCACCCGCGCCGTCATGGCTCGGCTGAGCAAGTAAACCGACAACAAAACACAAAAATATAAGGAGAAATGAAAATGGCTACATTACAGGCACTCGGCATGATTGAAACGAAGGGCCTCGTGGGCTCGATTGAAGCGGCGGACGCGATGGTCAAGGCGGCCAACGTCAACCTGATCGGCAAGGTCCATGTCGGCGGCGGCCTCGTCACCGTCATGGTGCGCGGCGACGTCGGCGCGGTCAAGGCCGCGACGGACGCCGGCGCGGCGGCGGCCTCCCGCGTGGGTGAGCTGATCTCCGTGCACGTCATCCCGCGTCCGCACAGCGAGGTCGAGATGATTCTCCCGACGCTCGAGACCTCGGACAAGTAAACGCGCCTCCGGGCGCGCCGCGAGACAGCGGCGCGCCCGGGAAAAAGCCGGAAAGGGGGAAGGAACGGATTGAAAACAAAGCTTTTGACGGACGTGGAGCTGCGCGCGCACTGGCTCAAAACGGGCGGCGGCCCCTGCAGCGTGCCGGCGGGCACGATGCTGACGCCGGCCGCGCGGGATTTCCTCCGCGAGCATTGCATTGAGCTGTGTTTTGAGTCCGCCCCGGCGGCCATGCCGATGGCCCCCATCCCCACGGAGAACGGGAAGCCGCAGTACGTCGAGAAGGCCACGGGCAGAACGCTCGCGCAGAAGCCCGAGGAGCTGACGCACCTGTACGGCAACGTGCTCGTGCCCAAGACGGACCCCCGCATCGAGCTGCGCGGCCGGCTGGACAGCCTGAGCGCCGCGATTCTCGAGGCGCAGGCCGAGGCCGCGGAGGCGGGCGACGGGGAGCTGCTGAAGGATCTTCTGGAGCTGCAGAGCGCGGTGCTGACGCTGCTGTCCTGCGAGGTGCTGGAAAAGCCCGCCGAGGACACGCCGCTGCTCGGCCTCGACAGCGACGGCATCCGGCGCTGCTCCCACCGGGTCGGGGAGTCCTTCGGGATCGTCCACACCATGCCGGACTACCGCATGGGAAAGCTGGCGCTGCGGCTCAACAGCCTGCGCTGCCAGACGCGCGAGACGGAGCTTTCGGCGGCCCGCGCGTATTTTGAGAACGGAACCTGCACGCGGCCGGACGTCGTGGAACGGCTGAACCGGCTGTCGAGCTGCTTTTACATCCTGTACTGCAGGAAGCTGTCTGAAAACGAGGGGAGGAGAGCCAGATGAACTACTGGAGCGAACAGGACATCCGCGACATCGTCGCCGAGGTGGTCGCCGGCGCGGCGAAGCCCGCCTGCCCGTCCGGCTGCGAGCCCATCATGGTGGAGGTCTCCGCGCGGCACGTGCATCTGACCCGCGAGGCGATGGACATTCTCTTCGGCGCGGGCAGCGAGCTGCACCAGAAGCGCGCGCTCAGCCAGCCGGGCGAATTCCTCTCCGACGAGCGCGTCAAGCTCGTGACCGGCAAGGGCGAGATCGCCAGCGTCGCGGTGCTCGGGCCCCTGCGCAAGGCCGTGCAGGTGGAGCTGTCGATGACGGACTGCCGCCAGCTCGGCGTCGCGGCCCCGGTCAATCTGTCGGGCGACCTCACCGGCGCGGGCGACGTGATGCTGCTCGGCCCGGCCGGGTATCTCATGGCGAAGGGCTCCGTGATCGTCGCCAAGGCGCACATCCACATGACGCCCGACGACGCCCGGCGATACGGCGCGAAGGACGGCGAGCACGTCCGCGTGCGGCTCTCGACGGGCCGGCCCGTGACGATGGACGACGTGCTTGTGCGCGTGAAGCCGAATTTCGCCCTGGCCATGCACATCGACTTCGACGAGGCGAACGCCTGCCTCGCGGACAAAGCGACGACCGGCGTGATCGTGAGGTAACGAAATGGATGAAAAAGAACTTGCCGAGCTGACCCGGCTCATCACCGAGCAGGTGATGGCCCGCATGGCGGCCGAAACGCCGGCAGAGAACACCGAGGGAAAAAAGAAGCTGCTCGTCGTCGGAAAGCCCGACGCGGTGCCGGAGACGCTCCGGTGCGGCGCGGCGCTGCTGGGTCTGGACGACTATGAAAAAAACCGCAACATCCTGCGCTACGACGCCGTCTGCGTCACAAAGCTGACGCTCAGCCAGCTCGCGGACGCGGCGCTGGGCAAGCCCGATTCTCCGGCGGCCTGCGCGCTCGTCTACGCGCTGCTGGAAAACGTGCCCGTCACGATGCTGGAATCGGCGCTGCCGCACAAAAAATACGCGGGCAGGCAGAGCGCGGCCCTGTACGAGCTGTACGAAACCTACGCGCGGAGCCTCCAGATCTTCGGCGTGAAGCTGCTGCGGCCGCAGGCCGCGCAGACGCAGACGCCCGCGAAGCCGCCGAAGTTCTGCCCGGCCCCGGTTCCGGCCCCGCAGACGCACGGCGCGCCGAATCCGGAGCGGGTCATCACCGAGGACATGGCGAGGAAGCTGGCGCCGAACGAGCCCGTGCACGTGCGGAAGGACGCCATCATCACCCCGGCCGCGCAGGACGCGCTCCGCGAGCGCGGCATCTGCGCCGTCCGCGACGAATGAGGAGACCGATATGGTGATTTGCAGAGTGGTCGGCCACGTCTGGGCGACCAAGAAGGAAGACAGCCTGAACGGCCTGAAGCTGATGGTCGTGCGGGAGACCGAGAACGGCGGCGCGAAGGCCCCCTTCTTTGTCGCGGCCGACGTCGTCGGCGCGGGCATCGGGGAAAAGGTGCTGGTCGTCTCGGGCAGCACGGCGCGCAAGGCGCTCGGCCGCGACGACATCCCGGTCGATATGGCGATCGTCGGCATCATCGACAGTCTGGAGATCAACGCGGACGCGAAGTAATCCGAAGGGAGGACGCGCATGGAGCTGGTTGAAAAAATCCGCCGGGCGGGCGTGGTCGGCTGCGGCGGCGCGGGCTTTCCGACGCACGCGAAGCTGAAGGGAAACATTGAATATTTCATCGTGAACGGCGCGGAGTGCGAGCCGCTTCTGTGGACAGACCGGTATCTCATGAGAAACCGCGCGCCCGAGCTTGTCGAAGCGGTCGCGGCGCTGGCCGCGGAGCTGTCGATCCCCAACGCCGTGATCGGTCTTAAAAAGACCTACGACCTTGAGATCGCCGCGCTGCAGGCCGCGATCGAGGCGCAGCACGCCCCCGTCCGCCTGCACCTGCTCGAGAGCTTCTATCCCGCCGGGGACGAGCAGACGCTCGTATACGAGGTGACGGGACGGGTCGTCCCGCCCGCGTCGATCCCCATTTCGGCGGGCTGCGTGGTGGACAACGCCGCCACGGTGCTGGCAATCGCCGACGCGATGCGCGGCGAGCCGCTGACGCACAAATATCTGACCGTGAACGGCCTCGCGGCGCATCCGACCGTGCTGCGCGTGCCGGTCGGCACGAGCTGGCGGCGCTGCCTGGAGCTGGCCGGCGGGCCGACGGAAAGCAAGTATTTTCTGGTATCGGGCGGACCGATGATGGGCAAGCTGTGCACGATGGCCGAGGCGGAAACCGCCGTCGTCACCAAGACCACCTCCGGCATCCTCGTGCTGCCGGAAAACGGCTGGCACGCGAACCAGTCGAGGCTCGCGGTCGAAACCATGCTGCACAGGGCCGCCTCCGCCTGCATCCAGTGCCGCAGCTGCACGGAGCTCTGCCCCCGGCACCTGCTCGGCCACCCGCTCGAGCCGCACCGCATCATGCGGAAGATGGCGATGGGCGGCGACATGGACGCGCTTGTGCAGGACCCGGTGATCCGCGCCGCGCAGCTGTGCTGCGAGTGCGGCATCTGCGAGACGGCCGCGTGTCCCATGGGCCTGCAGCCGAGAAAGATCAACGCGCTGCTCAAAAAGGAGCTGGCCGCGCGGAAGCTCCGCTGGGAGGGCCCGAAGGAGCCCTGCGAGCCGAGCCCCGAGCGGGAATACCGCAAGCTGCCGACGGCCCGCGCCGCCGCGAGCACGGGCGTGTACGAATTCTATCACCGCGAGGTGCGGGAGCTGATCGAGGACGAGCCGGACTGCGTGGAGCTGCCGCTGTCCATGCACATCGGCGCGCCGTCCAGACCCGTCGTCCGCGACGGCCAGACGGTGACCTGCGGCGAGCTCATCGCGGAAATTCCGGAAGGCGCGCTCGGCGCGAACCTCCACGCGAGCATCTCGGGCCGCGCGGAGCTGCTGGACGGGCGCATCCGGATCACAAAACAGTAAAGGGGGCGCAGACGATGGAGTCCATTGGTTTTCTCGAGCTGAACAGCATCGCCAAGGGCGTGGAGGCTGCCGACGCCATTCTCAAGGCGGCCCAGACGCGGCTCATCTTCGCGCGCGCCGGCTGCCCCGGCAAGTATTACATCCTCTTCTCCGGCGAGGTCGCCGCGGTGCAGTCGTCGCTGGACGCCGGCGCCGCCGTCGCCGGCAGCCACCGGGTGGACAGCTGCGTCATTCCCCGCGTCCACCCGCAGGTGATCGAGGCCATCAATCTTTCAAGCCTGCCCGAGACGATGCGGGCCGTCGGCGTGATGGAGTTCTTCTCCGTGACCGCCGCGATCTACGCGGCCGACGCGGCCGTGAAGGCGGCGGACGTCGCGCTCGTGGACGTGCGGCTCGGCACCGGCATCGGCGGCAAGTCCTTTGTAACGCTGACCGGCGAGGTCGCCGCGGTGACGGAGTCCGTCAAATGCGGCGTCGCGACGCCCAACGCCGAGGGCATGGTCGTCTCGTCCGTGGTGATCCCCAATCCGCACCCGGAGCTGCTGCAGAGCCTTTTGTAACCTCACAGGAAGATAACAAAAACCGGCCGCTTGTTTTAACATTGCTCTGCTAAGCTGGAGAACGGAGGGACGCGATGGCGGACGAACTGCATTTTGAAAACAAACAGCGCATCATTCAGGAATTCGTGCCCGGCAAGCAGGTCACCATGGCGCACCTGATCGCGAACCCGAATCCCGAGATCTACAAAAAACTCGGTGTCATCGGCGAGTGCCGGGGCGCAATCGGCATTCTGACCATCACGCCGAGCGAGGCGGCCATCATCGGCGCGGACGTGGCGACGAAGGCCGCGAACGTGGAGATCGTGTTCGTGGACCGCTTCAACGGCTCGCTCGTCATCAACGGCGACGTGGCCAGCGTCGAGGCCGCCATGAAGGACGTTCTGAACGTGCTCGAGAACCTGCTGCACTTCACGCCGACCGTCATCACCAAAACATGATCAAAATTCTCATGGTGGGCCATGTGGCGTGCGGCAAGACGACGCTTTGCCAGCGCCTCAACGGCCTGGAACAGACCTATAAAAAGACGCAGGCGCTCGAGGTAATCAACGGCACCATCGACACGCCGGGCGAATATCTGGAGCGGCGCTCGCTCATCCACGCGCTGATCGTCACCTCGGCCGAGACCGACCTCGTGCTGTTTCTGCAGGACGCGACCTCGGAGCGGTTCATGTACGCGCCGGGCGGGGCCGGGATGTTCCCGGTGCCGGTCGCGGGCGTCGTCAGCAAGATCGACGGCGCCACCGGCGAGCAGCGGAAAAACGCGCGGGAGCTGCTGGAGCTGACCGGCGCGCGGCCGATCTTCGAGGTCAGCGCCGTGACCGGCGAGGGCGTGGACGCCCTGCTGGAATTTCTGGAAACGCCCGTCAACAGGACAGAAAGGGAACAAAGCCAATGATGAATCACTATTCCATGACCCAGTTCGCCGCCTCCGTGGCGGAGGCGTTCGGCACGGAGGCCCCGAAAAACGCCGGACCCGCGATTCCGGCGGTCGGCGCGATGGCAAAAGACGCCTTCGGCGGACCGGCCGACCGGCTGCTCATCTACAACCCCGACTGCCTCGGCCTCTGGTTCTGGCAGAAGTACACCGACCGCTATCTGCCCGTCATGGTGAACACCCGCCTCACCGTGCCCATCGCGACGGTCATGCCCGCCGTGACGCCCGTCTGCTTCGGCACGATGTACACCGGCGCGATGCCCGCCGTGCACGGCATCGAATCCTACTGCAAGCCTGTCATCAAGATTGACTCCCTGTTCGACTCCATGGCGCGCAGCGGCAAAAAGGTCGCGCTCGTCGCGGTGAAGGACTCCAGCATGGCGAAGATCTTCCTGAACCGCGCCATCGACTACATGATCGAGCCGGACGACGCCGCCTGCGTCGAACGCGGACTCGAGCTTGTGAAGCAGGACCGGCACGACGCCGTGATCGTCTACAACCAGGACTACGACGACTGCATCCACGACTACACGCCCGAGGACCCCAAGGCCCTGGACGCCGCGTGGCGGCACATCCGCGACTTCGGCAGGCTGGCCGACGCCGTGCGCGAGGACTGGAAGCAACACGACACGCTGCTCGTCTGGGCGCCCGACCACGGCAACCACCTCGACTGGGACGGCCACGGCAACCACGGCGAGTTCCGCGAGGAGGACATCAACACGGTGCATTTCTTCGGCGCGTTCCCGAAACAGAAGTAACCTCCGCGAACCCGACACGGAGCTTACGATAAAACCGGGCTGTCCGGCCGGTTCCCACCCGGACAAAATATTTTAAGGAGAGTAGACAAATGAAAAAACTGATTGCCCTTCTGCTGGTGCTCGTGATGTTTGCCAGCCTTGCCGCCTGCAGCAAGACCTCGAGCACCTCTTCGGCCGCCGGCTCCGCCGCTGCGTCCGGCAAAATCCAGGACACCCTGACCATCGGCACGGCCCAGGACATCAACAGCCTGGATCTGCAGACCCAGAACGACCAGATCAACAACAACTGCCTCGCGCTGACCCACGAATGCCTCATCAAGCTGACGAACGACGCGGCCGAGACCGGCACCGTCTATGTCGCGCAGCTGGCCAAGACCTGGGAGTGGGAGGACGACACGACTCTCGTATTCCACCTCTATGACGGCATCAAGTTCAGCGACGGCAACCCCTGCACCGCCGACGACTGCGTATTCACCTACGAAATGGCGATCGATCCCAACAGCGCGCTGGCAAGCGAGCTGAGCCTCATCAAGAGCGTCGAGGCCAGAGACGACACCACCTTCGTCATCCACACCTCCAGCTACTCCAACGACCTGCTCGCCTCCATCGCCAGCAAGCCGCTCGGCATCCAGTCCCGCAAGGCCTATGACTCCAAGCAGGAGAAGCCGTACCTGATCGGCACCGGCCCGTACAAGCTCGAGGAGTGGTCCGAGGGCCAGTACGTCAAGTTCATCAAGGTTGACAGCTACTGGGGCGAGAACCCCGGCGTTGCCAAGGAAATCATCTTCAAGCCGATCCTGGAGGCCTCTTCCCGCGTCATCGCCCTGCAGAACGGCGAAATCGACGTCTGCATCGATCCTCCCACCACCGAGCTGAGCTTCCTCGAAGCGGACAAGAACATCACCGTTCTCGAGAAGGACGGCACCCGCCTGTTCTACCTCGGCTTCAACTGCGCCAAGGCCCCGTTTGACAACAAGACCCTGCGCCAGGCCGTCGCCTGCGCCATCGACAAGGACGCCATCGTCAAGATCGTGCTGAGCGGCAAGGGCAAGACCCAGAACACCGTCGTCAACCGCGGCGTGTGGTCGTTCTATGACGAGGCCGATCTCGGCGCCTACACCTACGACGTGGAGAAGGCCAAGTCCCTGCTGGCCGAGGCCGGCTACAAGGCTGGCGATCTGACCGTGGACCTCTACGCCGCCACCGACTCCCCCTACAAGGACATCGCCCCGATCATCCAGGCTGACCTGGCTGTCATCGGCATCAACGTCAACATCGTCTCCCTCGACCAGGCCACGCTGAAGTCTGAATGCCAGGCCGGCAGCCAGCAGCTGTTCCTGTGGAGATGGAACGTCATCGACCGTCTGAGCGAAGTCTTCTCCGACCTCTACACCACCGGCTCCGCCTCCAACTACCATCACTTCAGCGACACCTACGTCGACGACATGGCCGCCAAGATCACGGCTGAAAAGGACCAGGACACCCGTCTGAAGGAGTCCGTCGAGCTGCAGAAGTACCTGGCCGACGCCACCCCCCAGATCCCGCTGTATGTCGCGAACCTCGTCATCGCCTATAAGAAGGGCCTGACCGGCACCTACCTCTTCGGCGGCGGCAACCACGACTGGTCGCATGCCTACGTCGATCTGAGCGCGTCCTGATCGGCAGACAAAACCTGAGAAAACCCGGCCGGCATGCCGCGAATTGCCCCGAAGCCCGTCCGCGGGCGGCGAAAGCCGCCCCGCGGACGGACGGAACGGCTCGCGGCATGCCTCCGCGTAAGATTCCGGCAGACTGAAGACCGTTGATTCCATCGGAGGGCAGAGCCAGCGCGCTGTCCTCCGATGGAACCAACGGCAGCCAAAGATTGGAGAGTATGGAATGATTCGATATATTCTCAAGAGACTTCTTTTGATGATCCCCACCATTCTTCTGACGTCTCTTTTGATTTTCTGGGCGATGGATCTGACGGGCGGCGACCCCGTTCAGACGATTCTGCCGGAAAACGCCACCGTGGAGCAGCAGGAAGCGCTCCGCGAGTCCATGGGACTCAACCGCCCGTTTTTTATACGGTACTTTGACTACATGCTCGGCATCGTGACGGGCGACATGGGTACGTCCTATGTGACGAAGCTCGACGTGTTCGACACGTTCATGCACCGTCTGCCGATGACCCTCGCGCTCGGCGGGACCGCCCTGCTCATTTCGGTGATTATTTCGATTCCTTTGGGAATCTGGACGGCGCTGAACCAAAACACCTGGAAGGACACGCTCGGCATGGTGCTGGCGCTGTTCGGCGTTTCGATGCCGAACTTCTGGCTGGGCCTCATGCTGATGCTGCTGTTCTCCCTGCAGCTGCACTGGCTGCCGTCCGGCGGCTCCGGAGGAATCCAGTACCTCGTCCTGCCCGCCATGACCGTCGGCCTCGGGCTGGCGGCGCTGATCACGAGAACAACGCGGTCCGCCATGCTGGACGTGATCCGGCAGGACTACATCACGACCGCCAAGGCCAAGGGCGCCTCGCACCACCGCGTGATCTACACGCACGCGCTGCGCAACGCGATGATCCCGATCGTCACGGCCGTCGGCATGCAGTTCAGCCTTGTCATGACCGGCTCCGCGCTGGCCGAGACCGTGTTCTCCTGGCCGGGCATCGGCCTTCTCATCGTCAACTCCATCTCCAAGCGCGACACGCCGATGGTCACGGGCTCCATCATCCTGTGCTGTATCCTCATGGCCCTGATCAACCTCCTGACCGACATTATCTACGCCTATTGTGATCCGCGGATCAAGGCCCAGTATTCCTCGAAGGGGTGAGCGATATGGAAAATAAGATGGAAAATTCGCATGAAATAACCTCCGCGGAGCTCAAGCAGGCAAAGGGACGCTCGCTGGCGCAGGAGACCTGGCGCCGCATGCTCAAGAACAAGGGCGCGGTCATCGGCATGATCTTCATGATCCTGCTGATCATCGTGGCGCTCCTCGCGGAATTTATCTACAACTACGACACCGACATCGTCGCCCAGAGCGCGAGCAGCAGCTTCAGCGCGCCCAGCGCGGCCCACATCTTCGGCACCGACCAGTTCGGCCGCGACATCTTCGCCCGCGTGCTCTACGGCGCGCGCTACTCCCTGCTCATCGGCTGCGGCAGCGTCGCGTTCGGCCTGCTCGTCGGCCTGCTCCTCGGCTCGCTCGCGGGCTTCTACGGCGGCTTCATCGACAACCTCGTCATGCGGGCGAACGACATCCTCTACGCGATCCCGAACATTCTGATCGCGGTCGTCATCGTCTCCCTGCTCGGCACGACGCCCCTGTCGCTGCTGCTGGCCCTGTCCATCAGCGCGGCCTCGTCGTTCGCGCGGATCGCGCGCGCGGCCGTCATGCAGATCCGGGGCCAGGAGTATATCGAGTCCGCCTACGCCATGGGCCTGCCGACCTGGAAGGTCATCCTGCGGCACATCATCCCGAACTGCCTGTCGCCGATCATCGTGCAGGTGACGCTGGCCATCGGCAGCAACATCATCGCGGCGTCCTCTCTGAGCTTCCTGGGCGTCGGCGTCGCACCTCCGATGCCGGAATGGGGCGCGATGCTCTCGGACAGCCGTCAGTACATCCGCTCGGCACCTTGGATGTGCATTTTCCCGGGCCTTGCCATCGTCGTCACCGTGCTCGCCCTCAACCTGATGGGCGACGGTCTGCGCGACGCGCTCGACCCGAAGCTGAAGAAATAAGGGGGAGCCGAAATGAGTGACAATATTCTGGAAATCAAGGACCTGGTCGTCCACTACGAGACGGACGACGGCTGCGTCAACGCGGTCAATGGACTGAGCTTTTCCATCGGACGCAAAAAGACGCTCGGCCTCGTCGGCGAAACCGGCGCGGGCAAGACCACAACGGCGCTCTCCATTCTGAACCTCGTGCCCGACCCCCCCGGAAAGATCAAGAGCGGCTCCATCCTGCTCGACGGCAGGGACGTGCTGCAGATGACGGACAAGGAGCTCGAAGAGATGCGCGGCAACGACGTCGCCATGATCTTCCAGGACCCCATGACCGCCCTGAACCCCGTCATGACCGTCGGCGACCAGATCGCCGAGAGCATCGAGCTGCACCAGCACGTCTCATCCAAGGAGGCGTTCGAGAAGGCCAAGGAGATGCTCAAGATGGTCGGTATCGCCGAGAGCCGCGCCTACGACTATCCGCACCAGTTCTCCGGCGGCATGCGCCAGCGCGTGGTCATCGCCATCGCCCTGACCTGCAAGCCGAAGCTGCTTCTGTCCGACGAGCCGACCACCGCGCTCGACGTGACGATCCAGGCGCAGGTGCTCGAGCTCATGAAGGAGCTCATCCGCAGCCAGCAGATGTCCATGCTGCTCATCACGCACGACCTCGGCGTCGTGGCGGAGACGTGCGACGACGTGGCCGTCATGTATGCCGGCAAGATCGTGGAGATCGGCACGGCGGACGAGGTGTTCAACCACACGCTCCATCCGTACACCGAGGGCCTGTTCAACTCGCTGCCGAACCTGCGCGAGCGCGGCGAGGAGCTCATCCCCATCAAGGGCCTGATGCCCGACCCCATGAACCTGCCGGAGGGCTGCGCGTTCGCGCCCCGCTGCCCGTACGCCACGGAGGCGTGCGAAAAGACGCAGCCGGAGCTCACCCTGATGGGCGGTACGCACTGCGTCGCCTGCCTGGCGTACCGCGACGCCCAATTCTCACTGAGGAGGAACCACAATGGCTGAAAATGAAAAGAAAATCCTGCTGGAAGTGGATCACCTCACCAAATATTTCAACACGCCCAAGGGCCTGCTGCACGCCGTGGACGGCGTGAGCTTCCAGATCGAACAGGGCAAGACGCTCGGCATTGTCGGCGAATCCGGCTGCGGCAAGTCCACCACGGGCCGCGCGATTTTGAAGCTGATCGAGCCGACCTCCGGCAAGATCATCTTCGACGGCAAGGACATCACGAAGTACAGCCGCTCGAAAATGCGCCGCCTGCGCACGGAAATGACCATCATCTTCCAGGACCCGTTCTCGTCGCTCGACCCGCGCCAGAGCGTCATGCAGCTCATCAGCGAGCCGATCCGCGAGCACCGGCTCATCAAGGGAAGCGAAGAGATCGAAAAGCGGACGCTCGAGCTCATGGACACGGTCGGCCTGGCCCGGCGGTTCGTGAACTCCTACCCGCACGAGCTCGACGGCGGCCGCCGCCAGAGAATCGGCATCGCCCGCGCGCTCGCGGTCAATCCGAAGCTGATTATCTGCGACGAGCCGGTCTCCGCGCTCGACGTGTCGATCCAGGCGCAGATTCTGAACCTTTTAAAGCAGCTCCAGAAGGACATCGGCCTGACCTATGTGTTCATCACGCACGATCTGTCGGTCGTCAAGTATTTCTCCGACGACATCGCGGTCATGTACCTCGGCCAGATGGTCGAAAAGGCCAATTCGGACGAGCTGTTCCGCGAGCCGCTGCATCCTTACACCAAGGCGCTGCTCTCGGCCATCCCGCTGCCCATCGTCGGCAAGGAGAAGCCGGAGCGCCAGCTCATCCGCGGCGAGATCACGTCTCCCGTCAACCTGCCGGACCAGTGCCGGTTCATGAAGCGCTGCGACGTGTGCCAGGCGTGCTGCGAGACGGGCAAGAACCCCGAGCTGCGCGAGGTGCGGCCCGGCCACTTCGTCGCCTGCCACTGCGTCGAGTAAAACCAGCCGGCGCTCTGCTGCGATTCAAAACGGGCGCTCCCCCCGGCACGCCGGGCGGGGGCGTCCGTCCCGAACGCCGGCACGGCGCGGCGGAAAGGGAGGCATCCGTATGAGCAAGGTCTTTGCGCACCGCGGGTTCAGCGGCCGGTATCCGGAGAACACGATGCTCTCGTTTCAAAAGGCGGCGGAGCTCGGCGTGGACGGCATCGAGCTGGATGTGCACCTGACCAAAGACGGCGAGCTGGCCGTCATCCACGACGAGAGCGTGAACCGCACCTGTCCGGGCGCTGCCGGCAAAATCAAGGATCTGACCCTCGCCGAGCTGCGGCAGCTCGACGCCTCGTACCTCTATACGGGGCAGTTCGGCGTCAACCGCATCCCCACGCTGCGGGAGTATTTTGACTTCGTCAAAGACCTCCCGCTCGTCACGAACATCGAGCTGAAGACCAACATCTACGCCTACGAGGGCATCGAGCAGAAGACGGCCGCGCTCATCCGGGCATACCGCCTGGAGGACCGCGTCATCATCTCGAGCTTCAACCATTACAGCGTGCTGCGCATGCAGGCGCTCGCGCCGGAGCTCAAATACGGGCTGCTCAGCGAGAGCTGGCTGGTGGAAGCGGGCGCATACTGCCGCCGGCTCGGCGTGCAGTGCTATCACCCGCTGCGCGGCAATCTGATACCGGAGCTCGTGAAGGACCTGAAGGATCACGGGCTTGAAATCAACACCTTTACCGTCAACGAGGAGGAAGAGGTCCGCCGCTTCTACAGCCTCGGCATCGACGGCATCATCGGCAACTATCCGGACATGACGAAGCGCGTCCTGGCCGAATGCAGACAGCAGAAAGGATGAGCAATTCTCCGTATGTTATTTCTGATGACCTTTCAAAGCACCTCGCAGCTGTTTACGGGCGGCATGCCGATCACCGGCCTGTCCGCAATCGACGTACTGGCGAGGATCGCCGCGGCGCTGATCGCCGGCCTGGCGGTCGGCATCGAGCGCGAGATGAGCAAGCATCCGGCCGGCCTGCGCACCAACATGCTGGTGTCGCTCGGCGCGTGCATCGTGATGATCACCGCGGAGAGTATCTTTAACCGCTACAACAACTTCAGCACCATGGACCCCTCGCGTCTCGGCGCGCAGGTCATCAGCGGCGTGGGCTTCCTCGGCGCCGGCACGATCATGCAGAAGGGCGTCTCGGTGCAGGGCCTCACAACGGCGGCCAGCCTGTGGGCCGTGGCCTGCCTGGGCCTCGCAGCCGGCAACGGCGACTATTTTATCGTCTTCGTGGGCACAATCTCCATGGTGCTGATCCTCTCCATCCTTGAGAACGTGCAGAAGCGGCTCTTCAACCACCAGGACATCCGCACGACGCTGCGCTTCCACACAAGCGACCTGGGGGCGTCCGTCCGCTACATCAACACCCTCGCGCAGTCGTATAAATTCTCGGTGGACGACATCGAGTTCGAGAACCAGAGCGACGGGATCTCGGCGCGCATGAAGCTGAAATTCATCGGCAACCGCGCGCGCGACAACCTCAACACCGTCCTGGCCGATCTGCTCGCGGAAAGGACCATCGAGCAGATGGAATTCAAGGAAGCCGAGGAGACCTGAGTCCCGCAAAAGAACAGGCATCGGGCGCGCATAAACGCGCGCAGAAAAAATCTGTCATTCTGAGGCCGCCGGGCCGAGGAAGCTTGCCGCACGGGAAAATCCCGCGGAAAGCTCCGTCGCCGGCGCTCAGGATGACAGATTTTTGACGCTGTGGGGGATGTCTCGCAGCCGTTTGCCTTTTATTTGGCGGGCTGCTGGCCCTCGGTTTTCCACTTTCGGCAGCGCCTTGACAGGCGCCGCTTCTTGTCGAGGCCGGTGATGACGAAGATCAGAATGACGGCTGCGACGGCGGCGAGGGTCAGAATGAGATAGGAGGTCGTGTTGCTGCCGGAGGTCTTGACCTGCAGCCACAGATCGTTCATTTCCTGCGTGGCCTCGACCGAAAGATTGCTGAAGCTCTCGCTTCTGGCGAGCGTTTCCTGGTCGGGATAGGCGATGGGACTCGAGGTGACCTCGGCGCTCATATACTGCTTGGCCTCGGTCTCGGGCGTCGAATAGCCGAGGTATTCGAGGTTCTGGCCGGAGATCTCGGGCTTGCAGAGGAAGTTGATGAACGCCTCCGCGCCCGCCTTGTTCTGGCAGCCCTTCGGGATGCAGAGAGCGTCGATGAAGATGTTGAAGCCCTCCTTGGGGAAGCTGAAGGCGAGATCGGGGTTTTCCTCGGCCATGGTCAGGTAGTCGCCCGCGTAGTAGGGGGCCACCCACGCCTCGGCCCGCTCCATCTTGTCGAAGATCTGGTCCATGACGTAGCCCTGCAGCAGGCTCTTCTGCGTGGAGAGCAGATCGGAACAGGCGCGCAGCTCGCTCGAGTCCTCGGTGTTGAGGCTGTAGCCCAGCATGGACTCCGCGATCGCGAACGAGTCGCGGCAGTTGTCGAAGATCAGCATTTTGCCCGCGTAGTTGGCGTTCCAGAGGCACGACCAGCTTGCCGCGTCGCTGGCGGAGACATATTTCGTGTTGTAGATGAGGCCGACGGTGCCCCAGGTGTAGGGGACGGAGTATTCGTTCTGCGGGTCGTAGGTCTGATTTTTGAACGCCTCGTCGATATACTTGTAGTTGGGGATGTTGCCGAAGTCCAGCTTTTCGAGCATGTCCTCTTCCTTGAGCTTGCTGATCATATAGTCGGAGGGGATGATGACGTCGAACGTGGTGCCGCCGGTCTTCAGCTTGGTATAGAGACTTTCGTTGCTGTCGTAGGTGAGGTAGTTGACCTTGATGCCGGTCTCCTTGGTGAACTCGGCCAGCACGTCTATGGTGCCGTCGGTGCCGTCGTCAATGTACTGGCCCCAGTTGTAGACGGTGATCTCGCCCCCGGCGGCCTGCGCGCGGGCGGGGAGGACCGCCGCGGTCAGAAACGCGGCGAGCAGGAGCGCGAGGATTCTCTTTTTCACCGTGCCCGCGCCTCCCTCCGGCCCGGACGGAGCCGGGCTTCCTTTTCGCCGCGGCCCTGCAGGAAGTTCATGAGCACCATGAGCGCCAGGATGACCGCGAACATGAGGGTGAACAGCGCGTAGATCTTCGGCTGGATGGGCTTTTTCGTATAGTTGTAGATCTCCACAGGCAGGGTGATGAAGCTCGAGCCGGTCACGAAATAGGAGATGACAAAGTCGTCCAGGCTCATCGTAAAGGCCATCAGCGCGCCCGAGAGGATGCCGGGCATGATCTCGTGGATGACGACCTTCATAAACGCCTGATACGGCGTGCAGCCGAGGTCGAGCGCGGCCTCCTCGAGGTCGGGGTCCATCTGCTGCAGCTTCGGCATGACGTTCAGGATGACGTAGGGGAAGTCGAACGTGATGTGCGCGATCAGCAGCGTCCAGAAGCCGAGCACCGACTGCGTGCGCAGCAGCGTGCCCGTGAACGCAAACAGCAGCGCCAGCGCGACGCCGGTCACGATGTCGGGGTTCGTCATGGGGATGTCGGTGAGCGTCATGACGGCCCGGCGCATCCGGCCCTTCATGCTGTGGATGCCCACGGCGGCCATCGTGCCGAACACGGTGGAGATGAGGCTTGCGAGCACCGCGATGATGACGGAGTTGCGCAGCAGCGTCAGCAGCGCGTCGTCGCGGAACAGATTGCCGTACTGCGAGAAGGTGAAGCTCTTGAACGTCGCCACGTCGGTGCCGGAGTTGAACGACGCGACGCCCAGCACGAGCATCGGGATATACAGGAAGATGAAGACCAGAACGGTCATGGTTTTGTTGAAGCGTCTCATACCGTCACCATCCCGTCTTCACTGTCGCTCTCGCCGAAGTGGTTCATGATGCTCACGCAGAGGAAGATGAGAACCATCAGCACGAGAGACATGGCGGCGCCCAGATTGGGGTTGTAGGCGGTTTTGAACTGCGACTCGATCACGTCGCCGATGAGCGTGGTGCCGGTCCCGCCGAGCTTCTGCGAGATGTAGAAGGTGGACACGGCCGGGACGAAGACCATCGTGACGCCCGAGAGGATGCCGGGCGCGGACAGGGGAAGGATGACCTTCGTGAACACCTTGCCGGGCCGGCAGCCGAGATCGGCCGCGGCCTCCACCAGGCGGGGATCGATTTTCATGATGACCGTATACAAAGGCAGGATCATGTACGGCAGGTAGTTGTACACCATGCCGAGGATGACCGCGCCGTTCGTGCGGATGAGGGGCAGGGGACCGATGCCGAACACGCCGAAGAAGCTGTTGAGAATGCCGGTGTCCTCCAGGATGGCGACCCAGGCGAGCGTGCGCAGCAGGAAGCTCATGCACATGGGGAGCATGATGAGCAGCTCCAGCAGCCGCTGCTTTCTCGGCGGGCAGAGGGCGATGTAGTACGCCACGGGGTAGCCGATCAGAAGGCAGATGACGGAGGCGAAAAACGACAGCCAGATCGAGCGCAGGAAGATCGGCAGATACGCGCCCATGTTCGAGAGATTGGAAAACGTGAACTGCCCCGTGATGGAGTCGGTGAACGCGTAGTAGAACACGATGCCGAGCGGAACGAGGATGAAAAGGATCATCCAGACGATGTAGGGACTGGCCAGCAGCTTATTCTTCATCCTCAGCATCCTCCGAAACCTCCGCGATTTCGTCGTACTCGGCGCTGTAGGAGCTGTAATCGCCGTAGAGTCCGGAATATTCGCTCTTGTGCATGATGTGGATGCCGTCCGGCTCGATGCGGATGCCGATGTGGGAATCGACGGGGCAGTAGTCGGTCGTCTGGATGAGCCACTTGAAGCCCTTGAAGTCCACGATCGTGTCGTAGTGGACGCCCTTGAAGGTGACGCCCGTCACGACGCCCGTGAGCTGGCCCTGCTCGAGGGGCACGATGTCCACGTCCTCGGGGCGGATGACGACGTCCACGGGCTCGTTCTTCTGGAAGCCCTTGTCCACGCACTCGAACACGTGGCCGACGAATTTCACCTTGAAATCGTCGAGCATCACGCCGTCGAGAATGTTGGATTCACCGATGAAGTCCGCCACGAAGGCGTTCTTCGGCTCGTTGTAGATGTCCTCGGGCGTGCCGATCTGCTGGATTTTGCCCTTGTTCATGACGACGATCGTGTCGGACATGGTCAGGGCCTCCTCCTGGTCGTGCGTGACGTAGATGAAGGTGATGCCCATTTGCTGCTGGATGCGCTTGAGCTCGTTCTGCATGTCCTTGCGCAGGCGCAGGTCGAGCGCGCCGAGCGGCTCGTCGAGCAGCAGCACCTGCGGCCGGTTCACGAGCGCGCGCGCGATGGCCACGCGCTGCTGCTGGCCGCCGGACAGGGCCGTGATCTTCCGGTTCTCAAAGCCGCGCAGGCTCACGATCTCGAGCATGTCGGTCACGCGGTCGTCGATCTCCTTCTCCGGCAGCTTCGCGATGCGCAGGCCGAAGGCGATATTATCGTAAACGTCAAGATGCGGAAACAGCGCGTACCGCTGGAAAACCGTGTTGATCTTCCGCTGGTACGACGGTACGTCGTTGATCTTATTCCCGTTAAATAAAACGCTGCCGGACGTGGGCGTTAAAAACCCGCCGATGATGCGCAGCGTCGTGGTCTTGCCGCAGCCGCTGGGCCCCAGCAGCGTCAGGAATTCCTGATCGTTGATGTAAAGGTTGATGTTGTCGAGCACGGTCTCGCCGTCCTCGAAGGTCATGGTCAGATCCGTCAAGCGGATGAGCTCTTTGGACATGTATCCTCCCCCGTTTCTCTCTATTCCGATTATTTCATTGCGCACACAAGGCAGGGGGGAATGGCCCCCCTGCCCCGGATACTGATTGCAATATATATGGTATGACCCCCTTTGTCAATAATAAAAACCAAAATAATCGCTTAAATTTTCGCAGGGAGGGGCCGGGGGCGAAAAAGCCCGCCGGCGCAGGGCCGGCGGGGCGTTTACGGAAAGTATTCCCGCACGAAATCCACATCGGGAACCTCGAATTTTTTTCCATTTAAATAGGACAGGCTCCCGGCGTCCGAGGTGAAGGCGAAGCGGAGGGAATAGGAATAGAGCGCCTGGTATTTGCGCTCGTATTGCTTGTCGAGCTTTCCGTATTTCCCGTCGCCGAGCAGAGGCCAGCCGGCGGCGGCCATCTGCGCGCGGATCTGGTGCGTCCGGCCCGTCAGCAGCTCGCACTCGACGAGCGACAGCCCGTCTCTGCTTTTGAGCGTCTTGTAGCGCGTGACGGCGGTTTTGGAGCCGGGCTGGGACTTGTCGGACACGTAGACGCGGTTTTGCGCGGCGTCTTTAAAGAGCTGGTTTTTGAGCGTGCCCTCGGGCGGTCTGGGCGTGCCGCGGACGATGCAGAGGTATTTTTTCTCGATCTCGCGGTTTTTGATCTTCTCGTTGAGGATGCGCAGGGCCTCGGCGTTCTTGGCTGCGATCACGATGCCGCCGGTGTTGCGGTCGATGCGGTTGCACAGGGCGGGCGCGAAGGAATGCTCCTCGCGCGGCCGCCACTCCCGCTTGGCGTAGAGATACGCCTGGATGTGGTCGATGAGCGTCTTGCCGTACTCGGCGCCCTCGTGCGGATGGACGGCCACGCCCGGCTTCTTGTCCACCAGCAGCAGGTTTTCGTCCTCGTAGAGGATGTGCAGCTTCGGCGCCGCGACGGTCAGATAGGCGTTCTCCGGCTTCGGGGCGTCGAAGAATTCGTCGTTGATATAGAGCTGGACGATGTCGCCCGCTTCCAGCCGGGCGTCGCGCTCGGCGCGCGCGCCGTTTCGTTTGATCCGCTTGAGGCGGATGTATTTCTGCAGCAGCGAGGCGGGCAGCAGCGGCACGGACTTGGCCAGAAACCGGTCGAGCCGCTGCCCCGCGTCGTTCGCGCCGACGGTCAGTTCTTTCATAGCGCTTCCTCCGGGTGATGGACTGGATCTATCTTATCACGCCGGCAGCCGGGTGTAAAGCAGCGTGAAAACGCAATTTTTTCAAGGTTTTTCCGAAAATAGTATTTGACTTCCGCGGGCGTATTCAGTATAATATCCCTTGCATGATTATGGAACGGAGGCTTCTATGCTGCTAGGATTGTCCCGGATCATCGACTGCCCGGGCGGCGTGGTTCCCTTCGAGCTGGAGCTGGATCTGAGCGGGCTTGTGTTCGGCGCGTGCCGGCCGGTGACCGAGCCGGTGGCCGCGAAGGGCGAGGTCCGCAACGAAGCCGGCGTGCTCGAGCTCTCCGGTACCGTATCGACCACGCTGCACGCGGTGTGCGACCGCTGCGCCGTCCCGTTTATCCGGGCGGTGCGCTACCCCCTGCGCGCGATCCTGACGGCCGACTCCGACGGCGGCGACCCGGAAGACCCCTGGGTGTTCCCGCTGACCGACGACAGCGCCGATCTGGATGAGATCGTCACGACGTGTTTCGTCCTGAACATGGACAGCAAGTTCCTGTGCAGCGAAAGCTGCAAGGGGCTGTGTTACCGGTGCGGGGCAAACCTGAATGAAGGCCCCTGCGCATGCAAACCCGAGCCCGACCCGCGCTTCGCGGCGCTCGGAAAGCTGCTCGAAAAATCGTAGATAATATGCCGGTTCCGGCATGGAAGCCAAGGAGGTGTACCAAATGGCAGTACCCAAGTGTAAAGTATCCAGAGCAAGAAGAGACAAGAGACGCAGCTCCCACTGGAAGCTCGCGATCCCCGGCGTCGTCGCCTGCCCCAAGTGCGGCGAGCCCCGTCTGCCCCACAGAGCCTGCAAGGCCTGCGGCTATTACAATGGCCGTGAAGTGATTGCGGTAGAAGCGGCAAAGTAATTTTCGCACGATACGAGGAGGGGCTGCCGCAAAATGCGCTGCATTTTGCAGCAGCCCCTCAAACCCCGTAAAAATCCGAAGATTTTTACGGGGTTTGTCGCCCGCGGGCGATCGGACGGGCGGCGGGGCGTCAGACAGCCCGCTGCATCCGCTCCCGCCGGGACGACGCCCGTTCATCCGCATTGCAGCAAACCCAGGTCGTGTCATTCGGAGGCCGAAGGCCGAAGAATCTTTTCCGCGCGGGCGTCCTTGTGGAAAGATCCTTCGACACGCCCGGAATGACACGTTTTTCTTTTCCAATCCGATGACAAAGGAGGCAATGTTATGGGAAAACCGATTGTGGCCATTGTCGGCCGCCCGAATGTGGGCAAATCGCTGCTTTTCAACAAGCTCACCGGCCGCCGCATGGCGATCGTCGAGGACACGCCGGGCGTCACGCGCGACCGGATCTACGGCGACTGCGACTGGAGCGGCCGTGAATTCCTGCTCGTGGACACGGGCGGCATCGAGCCGGGCACGGACGATGAGATCCTCAAATTCATGCGCCGCCAGGCGGAAATCGCCATCGAGACGGCCACCGTCGTCGTGATGGTGGTGGACGTGACGGTGGGCCTGACCGCCGCCGACGCGGAGGTCGCGTCCATTCTCAAAAAATCGAAAAAGCCCGTCGTGCTGGCCGTCAACAAGTGCGACCAGACCGGCGGCGTGAACCCGGAATCGTATGAATTCTACGCGCTGGGCCTCGGCGACCCCATCGAGGTCTCCGCCGTCCACGGCCACGGCACCGGCGACCTGCTCGACGCCTGCATCGCGTATTTCCCGCCGGAGGGCGAGCAGGAGGAGGACCCGGACGTCATCAAGGTCGCCATCATCGGCAAGCCGAACGTCGGCAAGTCGAGCCTGCTCAACCGGATTCTGGGCGAGGAGCGCGCGATTGTCTCCGACGTGGCCGGCACGACGCGCGACGCGATCGACAGCTATTATGAAAACGAATCGGGCAAGTTTCTGTTCATCGACACCGCCGGTATGCGCCGCAAGTCCAAGGTGGACGACGCCGTGGAGCGCTACAGCAACCTGCGGGCGGTTTCCGCCATCGAGCGGGCCGACGTGTGCCTCATCCTGCTCGACGCCGCCGACGGCGTGACCGACCAGGACACCAAGATCGCCGGTCTGGCCCACGAGGCGGGCAAGGCGTGCATCATCGTCGTCAACAAGTGGGACGCGGTCGAGAAGGACACGAACACGATGGACAAAATGACCGAGGACATCCGCCGCGATCTCAGCTATATGACCTACGCGCCGGTCGTGTTCATCTCCGCCCTGACAGGCCAGCGGGTGGACAGGCTCTTCGACCAGATCGTCGCGGTGTCCAACCAGAATTCCATGCGCATCACGACCGGCATGCTCAACAACATCCTCGAGGACGCCACCGCGCGCGTCCAGCCGCCCACGGACAAGGGCAGGCGGCTCAAGATCTACTATATGACCCAGGTGGGCGTCAAGCCGCCGCATTTCGTGATCTTCTGCAACGACGCGCGGCTGTTCCACTTCTCCTACCAGCGGTATCTGGAAAACCAGATCCGCTCCGTCTTCGGCCTGACGGGCACCCCCATCCAGATCACCATCCGACAGAAGGGCGACAAGGAAGACGTGTAGTCCGGATGCATGAGCGCCGCCATTCTCCGGCCCGTGCCGGGGGATGGCGGCGATTTTTCGAAATAAAAAAAGCAAGCCGAAACCGGCTTGCTTTTTGTTTGCGTAAGGCTCAGATTGCCCGCTCGACCTTGTTGGAGCGGAGGCATCTTGTACAGACGTACACATGGCACGGAGTACCGTCAACGATCGCTTTCACGCGCTTGACGTTGGGCTTCCATGCACGGTTGGCCCGTCTATGGGAATGGGAGACCTTGATTCCAAACGTGACGCCCTTGCCGCAGATATCGCATTTTGCCATCAGCTGCACCTCCTTGCCATTGGAAAATCAAAACCCAGGCGCCGCAAAGCGCCGACTGATATAATATCAGATGCAGACGCAAATTGCAAGCAGAATTTCCGCGGAAAGGAAAAAATCTTGCCGAAGGATCGTGAGATGCTAAAAAATATTTTTTAGATATTCGACAATCACGAAAATTCGGGATATTTCACGTATTTTTCTAAAAATTATTTGTGTTTGTTGGCAAGGCGTGCTACCATGAAGGCGATAACACGGCGGCTGCGGCCGGCCGGAAGGGAGCGCGCCCGCTATGAACAAAACGAAACGCGACCAGAGCGCACTGTTTGCCTGGAAGGGGACGCCCCCGCTGGGAGCGGCCGTTTCGCTGTCCCTGGAGCATCTGGTCGCCATGATTATCGGCTGCGTGACGCCCGCAATCATCATCGCCAACACGGTGGGCCTGGCGCAGGACCAGCGCATCATGCTGATCCAGGCGTCCTTGGTCATGTCCGCCATTTCGACGCTTCTGCAGCTCTATCCCCTCGGGAAGCATTTCGGCTCCGGGCTGCCTGTTATCCTGGGCGTCAGCTTCGCGTACCTGCCGAGCATGCAGGTCATCGCCGCCGAGGGCGGCGGCATCGCCGCGATCACGGGCGCGATGCTCGTCGGCGGCGCGGTCGCGGTCGTGGTGGGCATCTTCGTCAAGCCCATCCGCAAGGCGTTTCCTCCGATCATTACGGGCACCGTCGTCTTCACGATCGGCCTTTCGCTCTATCCCACCGCCATCAACTACATGGCGGGCGGCGCCGGCAATACCTACGAGGTCGTGGTCGGCGCGAAGCACCTGACCGCCGCGCTCGTCTACGGCTCATGGCAGAACTGGGTCATCGCCGCCGTCACGCTGGTGGCGGTCATGCTGTTCACGAACCACGGCCGGGGCGTCTGCCGCCTGGCCGCCATTCTGCTCGGCATGCTCTGCGGCTATCTCATCGCCGCGATTTTCGGCATGGTGGATTTCTCCGAGATCGCCGCCGCCGGCTGGTTCGCGCTGCCGAAGCCCGCGCCGTTCGGAATCACCTTCGAGCCGTCCGCGTGCATCGCCATCGGGCTGCTCTTCGCCATCAACTCCATCCAGGCCATCGGCGACTTCACGGCCACGACCGTGGGCGGCTTCAGCCGCGAGCCGACCGACCGGGAGCTGCAGGGCGGCATCATCGCCTACGGCGCGACCAACATGCTCACCGCGCTGATGGGCGGCCTGCCGACGGCGACCTATTCCCAGAACGTCGGCATCGTCTCGACGAACAAGGTCGTCAACCGCACGGTCTTCACGCTGACGGGCGCGTTCCTGCTTCTGGCCGGCATCTGCCCGAAGTTCTCCGCCATCCTCACCACGATTCCGCAGTGCGTGCTCGGCGGCGCGACGGTCACGGTCTTCTCCAGCATCGCCATGACCGGCATGAAGCTCATCACCTCGGAGGACCTCACCGCGCGCAACACGACCATCGTCGGCCTCTCCGCCGCGCTCGGCGTCGGCGTGTCGCAGGCGTCCAGCGCGCTCAGCCAGTTCCCGAAGGAAATCACCATCATCTTCGGCAAGTCCCCGGTCGTCATCGCCACCATCATGGCGGTGCTGCTCAACATCATCCTGCCGAAGGACGAGAAAAAAGCGGAACAGAAAGCCTGACCGCAGCAAGGCGCCGCGGAATGAAACGGTCCCGGGCCGTTCGTTCCGCGGCGTTTTCTCCCGGAAACCGCATTTTGATTTCCGGGTTGCCAAACGCGGGAAGAAAGGGTATAATCAGAGCAATGAATGATCCGAGGTGGCTTCGATGTCCAATTCTTATTCGGTCCTGCTGTCCGAGCTGGTGTCGGAATTCAATCTGGAGTTCTTCTATCAATCGTCGGATTATGAGAAGATCCATGTGACTGTCGACGAGATCAGCCGGCCCGGTCTGCACCTGGCGGGTTTTTTCGATCACTACGAGCCGATGCGCGTCTATGTCTGCGGCACGGTCGAAACGGCCTACCTGCAGAAGCTCTCGTCGGAGGAGCGGCTCATCATCTTCGACCACTTCCTGTCGTATAAAATTCCGGCGCTCATCATCGCGCGCGGGATCGAAGCGCTGCCCGAGTGCCTGGAGATGGCGAAAAAGCACGACATCACGGTTCTGAGCACCAAGGACACCACCTCATACATCGTCTCCAACCTCATCACCTATCTCAAAAGCTCGCTGGCTCCGCGCATCACGCGGCACGGCGTGCTGGTCGAGATCTACGGCGAGGGCATCCTGATCGTCGGCGACAGCGGCATCGGCAAGAGCGAAACGGCCATCGAGCTCGTCAAGCGCGGCCACCGGCTCATTGCCGACGACGCGGTGGAGATCAAGAAGGTCTCGTCGCGCGAGCTGATCGGCAGCGCGCCCGAGGTGCTTCGTCACTACATCGAGCTGCGCGGCATCGGCGTCATCAACGTGGCCAAGCTCTTCGGCATGGGCGCGGTCAAGGACAGCTCCAACATCGATCTCATCATCAACATGGTCCCCTGGCGCGACGGCGAGGCCTACGACCGCCTCGGCATGGAGACGCAGTACACCGAGATCCTCGACGTACAGGTGCCGTCCATCACCGTCCCGATCACCCCCGGCCGGAACCTCGCGGTCATCTTCGAGGTCGCCGCCATGAACAACCGCCAGAAGCGCATGGGCTACAACGCCGCGCAGGAGTTCACCGAGCAGATGAGCAAATTCTTCGAAAAGCGCGACGGGGACTGAAGCCCGCGCAGACAGACCCGCATCCTCCGCTGCCGTTCCGCCGGGAACGGCAGCGTTTTTTTGCCCGCCGCGGCTGTCATGCTTTGCCGCGAAATCGGATATGAATTCCGCGCCGCCGGCGCTTCTGAGAATGGGAAAGGGGGAGATGGCGCAAAAAACCATCCCCCATTGTCATTCTGAGCTTCGCTCAGAATCTTGCTGCAAATGTGCTTTAGATTCTTCGTCGCTTGCGCTCCTCAGAATGACAAATGGGGGAGCTTGAGCGTTGCATCCGCCCGATGCTGCGTCCGTATGGGCCGATGCCCACATCAGCCCGTTTGCGAGATTCCCGGCTTGCTGGTTTTGCAGTTTTTTCTGGGGGCTACGCCCTCCGGGGGCCTCTTCTTTCCGCTCGTGCGGAAAGAAGAGGAAGAAAGGCACGCCAAAGGGAAGGGCTTTTTACAAAGCCGCCCTTCCCTTTGGAATCCCATCCTCCGAAGTTTGTTTTCCAGCCGCGCCTTACGGATACCGTGCGCGCTGCCTCGCTCTGCTCAGCCCGCGCAATCGCGGTGCAGCGGGAAATGTCGGAGGATGGCCAGCATAGAACATCAGCTTGTTGATACGCGGAAACAACCCCACCTGTCATTCTGAGCGAAGCGAAGAATCTTGTCGCGAACTTGCATTTAGATTCTTCGTCGCTGCGCTCCTCAGAATGACAGACGGGGCAACGGGAAGCGCCGTCCGACATTCCCCTCCGCACGGCTCTGCGCGCGTCGAGCGGAGCGAGGCGTCGCGCACGCGCATCAGCAAGGCGCGCAACTGTAACAATCTTCGGAGGATGAGGGTCCAGGGAGAAGGGCGGCTTTGTGAAAAGCCCTTCTCCCTGGCGTGCTCTTTCTTCACCGTCTTTCTGCACGAGCAGAAAGACGGTGCCCCGCAGGGCGCATCTCCCGTCCAAAACAAATCTGTACGCAGTACGTACGAGATTCTTCGTCGCTGCGCTCCTCAGAATGACAGGTGGGGCAGCGGGAAGCGCTGCCCGACATTTCCATCCGCACGGCTCTGCGCGCGTCGAGAGGAGCGAGGCAGCGCGCACGCGCATCAGCAAGGCGCGCAACTGTAACAATCTTCGGAGGATGAGGGTCCAGGGAGAAGGGCGGCTTTGTAAAAAGCCCTTCTCCCTGGCGTGCTCTTTCTTCACCGTCTTTCTGCACGAGCAGAAAGATGGTGCCCCGCAGGGCGCATCCCACGTCCTTAACAAATTAGTACGCAGTACATATGAGATTCTTCGTCGCTGTCGCTCCTCAGAATGACAGGTGGGGAAGATACGCGCAAAAAACCACCCCGCCTGTCATTCTGCGCGCAGCGAAGAATCCAAGCCGCAGATTTGCATGCAGACGCTTCATCGCTTCGTTCAAAATGACAGACGGGGTGACCGCACGGCGCGCGGCGGTTATTTCAGCTCGTCCACGTAATGCGCGCGCTCGCCGCCGATGGATTTGGGGCGGGTGCGGGCGCAGAGGATCGGGGCCTGGCCGATCGATTTGATGCTCAGGCGCACGGGTACGGCCACGTCGCGCAGATGCATGCCGATGAGCGTGCCGCCGATGTCGATGCCGGCCATCGCCCGGATGTGCTCGACCGCGGCCGGATGCTGCAGATTCTCCCAGACCGTCGTGGCGAACGAACCGCCCGCGTGCGGCCACGGCTTGACGTTCACGATGTCATAGCCGTATTTTTCCGCCGCTTCTTCTTCCAGGATGAGCGCCCGGTTCAGGTGCTCGCAGCACTGGGCGGCCAGATAGATGCCGCGCTCCTGCAAAACCGGGTAGATGCCCGCGAACGCCGCCTGCGCGGCCTCGAGGCTCGAGCCCTTGCCGATGTGCAGGCCGACCATCTCGCTCGACGAACAGCCGACGACGAACAGGTCGCCTTTTTTCAGCTTTGCGGTCTCCAGCAGCTCCGTCACGGCCTGACGGGCCTGCACGGTGATTTCCTCGTACATCATGACGCTTCCTTTCCGTTTGCGCGAATTGCTTTTTGAATGGCGGGCACCCGCGCCAGCGCCTCATACAGCAGCACGCTTCCGACAATGCCGAGCGCGCCCTGCGCCAGGTTGGAGGGGATCGAGGCCGCGGCGGCGGGGCCGTAGCCGAGAAGGACGGCTTCAAAGCCGAAATAGCCGAACACCATCACAAGTTCCCCGGCGACGCCCGCGAGGATCGCGGCGGGAAGCGCATGCAGCCGGCCGCGCAGAAGGCGGAACAGCGCGGCCGCCGCAAACGCCATCAGCGCCTTGATGACGAGCGTGCCGGGCGCGTAGGCGACATAGCCCAGAAGCAGATCGGCCAGCATGGAGCCGATGCCGGCGGCCGCCGCGCCGTAGACCGGGCCCAGCACAAACGCGCCCAGCAGGACGGTGCAGTCGCCCAGGTTGAGATACCCGTTCGTGCCGGGCGTGGGGATGTGAATGATGTTTGTCGTCACATAGGTCAGCGCCGCGAACAGAGCGGCCAGAATCAGTCTGCGCAGATTGTCGTTTTTCATGCCGAAGCCCTCCTTTGAACGCTTTCTACCATACGCCGAATCTGGCCATATTCAAGTATCAGTTTTATATCAAAATGCCAGGCCAGATGGAAAACAGCCGGGAGTTTTCAAAATCGTATTCTTTTTTTCCGCGCTTTGTGGTATGATATAGAAAATTGTCCACCCGGAGGCGTTTATGAGTTCGGAACGGGAAAAACTGGAAGAGCTTGCGGCGCGGTGCCCGGAGGTCGAGCTGAGGCGGGAGGAGCCGCTCAGCGCGCACACCTCGTTTCGCATCGGCGGCCCGGCGGAGGCGATGGCGTTTCCGAAGACTGCGGGCGAGCTGGCCGCGCTGCTGAAAGCCGCGCGGGCGTGTGAAATCGCGCCCCGGCTGCTCGGCGCGGGGACGAATGTGCTGGCCCCCGACGAGGGCGTGCGCGGGCTGGTGATCTGCACGAAGGACTGCCTGCTGGGTCTGCGGAGCCTCGGCGGCGGCGAGCTCGCGGCCATGGCGGGCCAGACGCTTGCGAGCGCGGCGGTCTTTGCGCGGGATCTCGGCCTTTCGGGGCTCGAGTTTGCGCACGGCATCCCCGGAACGGTCGGCGGCGGGACGTACATGAACGCCGGAGCCTACGGCGGCGAGCTCGCGCAGGTCGCCGTCCGGACCCGCGTGCTGCTGGCGGACGGGACGCAGAAGCTGTTCTGCGGCGCGGAGCAGGGCTTCTCCTACCGCATGAGCGCGTTTGAAAAGCTGGACTGCGTGATCGTGGAGACGGTCTTTCATCTGACGCCGGCCGACCCGGAGCAAATCCGCAGCGCCATGCAGGCGCTCATGCAGAAAAGAAGAAACTCGCAGCCCCTGGACGTGCCCTCGGCGGGCAGCACGTTCAAGCGGCCGGCGGGCGGCTATGCCGCGGCGCTCATCGACGCGGCGGGGCTCAAGGGACAGGGCGTGGGCGACGCGCGGGTGTCGGACAAGCACGCGGGCTTCGTGGTGAATCTCGGCGCGGCCACGGCCAAGGACGTGCGCGCGGCCATGGCCCTCATTCAAAAAAGAGTATACGAGACCTCCGGCATCACCCTGGAGCCGGAGGTACGGATTTGGTAGGTAACGGCGATGCAGTTTGTGATTATATCCGGTCTTTCCGGCGCGGGAAAGAGCAAGGCGGCGTCCGATCTCGAGGATCTGGGCTTCTACTGCGTGGACAACATGCCCGCGGAGATGATCCCGCAGTTCGCGCAGATCTGCCTTGCCACAAAGGGGCGCTACGACAAGGTGGCGCTCGTCACCGACGTGCGCGGGGGACTCACGTTCGACACGCTGTTCCAGTCCCTCGACGCGCTTGACCAGATGCGGCTCAAATACTCCATCATCTTTGTGGAGGCCAGCACCGAGGTCATTATCAAGCGCTACAAGGAGACGCGGCGCACGCACCCGCTCATGCGGGGCGAGATGACGTTCCTCGACGCGGTGGAGCGCGAGCGGGAGCTGCTGGCCCCCGTGCGCAACCGCGCCAGCGCGATCATCGACACGTCGGAGCTTTCCACGGGCAAGCTGCGCGGCATGCTCATCGACCTCGTGGCCGGCGGCATCCGCGAGCGGGCCATGACGGTGCGCGTCGTGTCGTTCGGTTTCAAATACGGCCTGCCGATGGATGCGGATCTCGTGTTCGACGTGCGCTTTCTGCCGAATCCCTTCTACATTGCCGAGCTCAAGCAGAAGACCGGCCTCGACGAGCCGGTGCGCAGCTTTGTTTTTCAGTACCAGCAGACGAAGGACTTCATGGAAAAGGTCGAGGATCTGCTCGCGTTTTCGCTTCCCAAATTTGTGGACGAGGGCAAGACCGACCTCGTCGTCGCCATCGGCTGCACGGGCGGCCGGCACCGCTCGGTCTGCATCGCCAAAGAACTCGCGGATTTTGTCGCCAGGCGCGGCTACGCCACGGTGACAAGCCACCGCGACATGGGCAGAAGGTGAACAGAATGGACAACCGCACCGAGAGCGTACGCGTCTACGAGCCCGGCGGCAGGCCGCCCCGCATCGTCGCCGTCGGCGGCGGGCACGGGCTGTCCGCCATGCTGCGGGGCCTCAAGCGCCATACGAAGAACATCACCGCCATCGTCACCGTGGCCGACGACGGCGGCGGCTCCGGCATGCTGCGCGAGGATCTGGGCATGCTGCCGCCGGGCGACATCCGCAGCTGCATCCTGGCGCTGGCCAACACGGAGCCGACCATGCAGCAGCTGCTGAGCTACCGCTTCTCCGAGGGCAGTCTGGCGGGGCAGAGCTTCGGCAATCTGTTCCTGGCCGCCATGAACGGCATCTCCGGCTCGTTCGACGAGGCCGTGCGGCGGATGGGGGACGTGCTCGCCATCACGGGCAGGGTTCTGCCGGTGACGAATCAGAACGTCTATCTCGAGGCGGAATTCGACAACGGCTCGCGCGTGCTGGGCGAGAGCAAGATCTTCTACGCCAAGAAGATCAACGACTGCCGTATCCGGCAGGTGCGCCTGGTTCCGGAAAATCCGCCGGCCCTGCAGGACAGCCTGGACGCCATCGCCTGCGCCGACATCATCGTGCTCGGCCCCGGCAGCCTCTACACGAGCATCATCCCGAACTTTCTGGTCAGCGGGATCTCCGAGGCCATCGCGGCCTCCGGGGCGGTCAAGGCGTTCATCATGAATATCCTGACCCAGGACGGCGAGACGGACGGCTATACCGGGCTCGACCACATCCGGGCTCTGCTGTCCCACGCCGGGCCCGGCGTCGTGGACGTGTGCATCGCCAACAGCCGCGTCGTGCCCGAGGTATACATGGCCCCCTACCGGAAGGAGGGCGTCGGGCAGATCGAGCTGGAAAAAGAAAAAATCGAGGCGCTCGGCATCGCGGTGCGGGAATTCCCGCTCGCGGAGGGCAGCCGCTACATCCGCCACAACCCGGACGAGCTGGCGCGGGCCATTCTGTCGGTGTGGAAGGAATTCAGAAAATAGGAGGCCGACATGTCGTTTTCATCCAACTGCAAGGCGGAGCTCTGCCGCGACGGCCTGAGCCGGAAATCCGCCGCGCTGGCCGAGGCCTACGGCGTGCTGTTATACTGCAACACCTTTTCCGGCGACTGCGTGAAGATCGTCACCGAGAGCCGGGATTTTGCCCTGCGGCTGCCGAAGCTGTTCAAAAAAGCGTTCGGCTTCGGCTTCGACCGCGAGCCGGAGGCGGAGGCGGGCGGCAAGCTGTGCTTCCTGATCCTGTCGCCGGAGAAGCTGCGGAAGATCTTCGCCGCGTACGATCTCGCGCTTCAGAGCAGCGTGACGCTGCACGTCAATTTCGGCGTGCTCGAGGACGAGGGCGACCGTCTGGCTTTTCTGCGCGGCGCGTTTCTGGCGGGCGGGTCGGTGACGGACCCCGAAAAGCGGTACCACCTGGAGCTCACGACCTCGCACTACAAGGTCAGCCGGGAGACCCGCGCGCTGCTCCTCGACGCGGGCTTCACCCCGAAGGAGCTGACGCGCAACGGCAGCAGCATCCTCTATTTTAAGCAGAGCGATTTTATCGAGGACTTCCTCACCGCCGTCGGCGCGCCGGTGTGCGCGATGGGGGTCATGGAGGCGCGGGTTGAAAAGGACTTGCGCAACGGCGTCAACCGCCGCGTCAACTGCGAGACGGCCAACCTCACCAAGGTGGTGGACGCGTCCATCGACCAGACCGCCGCCATCAGGCGGCTGAAGGAGCGGGGGCTTCTCGACGGGCTGCCGGAGAAGCTGCGCGAAACGGCGCGGCTGCGGCTCGAGAACCCCGAGGCCACGCTGCAGGAGCTGGCGGAGCTGCTCGATCCGCCCGTCAGCAAGTCCGCCATGAACCACCGGATGCGCAAGCTGATCGGGCTGTCGCAGCAGGAGGGAAAAACGTAACATGGGATTTGTCCATCTGCATGTCCACAGTGAATACAGCCTGCTCGACGGCGCCTGCCGCATCGGGCAGATCATGCCGCGCGTGAAGGAGCTGGGCCAGGACGCGATCGCCATCACCGACCACGGCGTCATGTACGGCGTGATCGACTTCTACAAGGCCGCGAAGGCGGCCGGCGTGAAGCCGATCATCGGCTGCGAGGTCTACGTCGCGCCGCGCACGCGCTTCGACAAGGAGCACGCGCTCGACCGCGAGTCGTACCATCTCGTGCTGCTGTGCAAAAACGAGACGGGCTACCGCAACCTCAGCTACATGGTCTCGCGCGGCTTTCTCGACGGCTTCTACAACCGCCCGCGCGTGGACATGGACCTGTTGAAAGAGCACAGCGAGGGGCTGATCGCCCTGTCCGCGTGCCTGGCCGGCAGAATCCCGCAGGCGCTGCAGCAGAACGACTTCGAGGGGGCCAAAAAAGCCGCCTGGGAATACGCGGAGATCTTCGGGCCTGACAATTTCTACCTGGAGCTGCAGGACCACGGCCTGCCCGAGGACCACGCCGTCACACAGGGGCTCCTGCGCCTGGCGGAGCAGACGCGGCTCCCGCTCGTCGTGACGAACGACGCGCACTACCTGCGCAAAGAGGACGCCGAGGTGCAGGACATTCTGCTGTGCGTGCAGACCGGCAAGACGGTGGACGACCCCAACCGGATGCGCTTCGAGACGCAGGAGTTCTACCTCAAATCGGAGCAGGAGCTGCGCGAGCGCTTTCCGGACGTGCCGGAGGCGTTTGAAAACACGGTCAGAATCGCCGAGCGCTGCAATGTGGAGTTCACGTTCGGCAAGTATTTCCTGCCGGAATTCAAGCTGCCGGAGGGCTACGATTCCCTGCGGTATTTAAAGGAGCTGTGCGGCCGGGGCTTCCGGGAGCGCTACGGCGATAACCACCCGGAATACCGGAAGCAGCTCGAATATGAGATCGACATGATCGAGAAAATGGGCTTTACGGACTATTTTCTCATCGTGTCGGACTTCGTGCGCTTCGCAAGAGACGCCGGCATCCCCGTCGGCCCCGGACGCGGCAGCGCGGCGGGCTCGATGGTGTCGTACACGCTCTATATCACGGACATCGACCCCATCGAATACGGGCTGTATTTTGAACGCTTCCTCAACCCCGAGCGCGTGTCCATGCCCGATATTGACATGGACTTCGGCGACACCCGCCGCGGCGAGGTCGTCGACTACGTGCGCAGGAAATACGGCGAGGACCACGTCGCGCAGATCGTGACCTTCGGCACGATGGCCGCGCGCGGCTCCATCCGCGACGTGGGAAGAGTCCTCAACTTCACCTACGCCGAGACGGACGTGGTGGCCAAGCTCGTGCCCAACACGCCGCACATCACCCTGGAGGACGCGCTGCGGCTCTCGCCGCAGCTCAAGGAGATGTACGACGCGGACGAGCGCGTCAAAAAGCTCATCGACGCCGCCCGCGCCATCGAGGGCATGCCCCGCAACACCTCCACGCACGCGGCGGGCGTCGTCATCACGCGCCGGCCGGTGTGCGACTATGTGCCCCTGTCCATGAACGACGAGACGATCGTCACGCAGTACACGATGACGACGCTCGAGCAGCTGGGCCTTCTGAAGATGGACTTTTTGGGCCTGCGCAACATCACGGTGCTCGACGACGCGGTGCGGGAGATCCGGAAAAAAGAGCCGGACTTCTCCATGGCGAGAGTCAGGGACGGCGACAAAAAGGTCTACGACATGCTCACGCAGGGCCGGACCTCGGGCGTGTTCCAGATGGAATCGACGGGTATGACGGGCGTGTGCGTAGGCCTGAAGCCGCAGTCCGTCGAAGATCTTTCCATCATCGTCGCGGCCTACCGGCCCGGCCCGATGGACTCGATCCCGCGGCTCATCGCCTGCAAGCAGAATCCGGCGCAGGTCGTCTACAAGCATCCGCTGCTGCAGCCCATCCTGTCCGTCACCTACGGCTGCATTCTCTACCAGGAGCAGGTCATCGAGATCTTCCGCAGGCTCGGCGGGTATTCGCTCGGGCAGGCGGACATGGTGCGCCGGGCCATGTCCAAGAAAAAGGTCAAGGACATCGAAAAGGAGCGCGGCGCGTTCATCCACGGCGACCCCGCGCGCCATATCGCGGGCTGCGAGGCAAACGGCGTACCCGTGCCCGTCGCGGAGTCCATCTACGACGAGATGTACGATTTCGCGAATTACGCCTTCAACAAGGCGCATTCCGTGTGCTACGCGGTCATCGCCTACCAGACGGCTTGGTTCAAATGCTACTACCCGCGCGAGTACATGTCGGCGCTCATGACCTCGGTGCTCGACAGCTCCGCAAAGATTTCCGAGTATATGGGCGAGTGCAAGCAGATGGGCATTGCCGTGCTGCCGCCGGATGTGAACGAGTCGGACGACGACTTCACCGTCGTGCCCGAGGGCATCCGCTTCGGCCTCGCCGCCGTCAAGAACATCGGGCGCGGCTTCATCCAGAAGGTGATGGCCGAGCGCGCGGAGAACGGCCGCTTCACAGACCTGGAGGACTTCTGCCGCCGCCTGTTCGGGACGGATCTCAACAAGCGCGCGCTCGAGAACCTCATCAAATGCGGCGCGTGCGACGGCTTCGGGCTCAGGCGCTCGCAGATGCTGCAGATCTACGAGGACGTGATGGACTCGGTGGCCTCCGGCAAGCGCCGGAACGTGGACGGGCAGCTCGGCCTGTTCGACGGCTTCGGCGACGGCGAAAAGGCCCCCGCCATCCAGGCGCCGGACCTGCCGGAGCTGACCGCGCAGGTGCGCATGGCGATGGAGAAGGAGACGACGGGCCTGTACCTCTCCGGCCACCCGATGGACGACTACCGGCCGCTGCTGAGAAACCAGAATGTCGCGATGCTGGGCGTCATCCTCGAGAGCTTTGAAAACCACACGGGCGAATACGAGGACGACCAGCAGGTGACGGTCGCCGGCATCGTGCAGCACGTCAAGATGAAGACCACGAAGAACAATTCCATGATGGCCTACGTGACGCTCGAGGACGACACCGGCGCGATGGAGCTGCTCGTGTTCTCGAACGCGCTCGGCCAGTACGGCGCGTATCTGCACGAAAACGCGGCCGTGCTCGTCCAGGGGCGGATTTCCATCCGCGAGGACAAGGACCCGCAGATGGTCCTCAACCGGGCGCGGCCGCTGGCCGAGCTGCAGGACGGCGAGGTCGCAAAAACCGAGCGGCAGGAGGCGGAGCCGGCGCGGACGCTCTATCTGAAGGCCGCCTCCGAGACGGCGCGGGGCGCGAACAAGCTGCTGCCGCTGCTGCGCATGTTCCCCGGCCGGACGAAGACCGTGATCTATTACGCCGACACCGGCGCGCGCCGGGTGGGAACCTGCGGTCCGGAGGACGATCTGCTCGCGGAGCTGCGCGGACTGCTCGGAGAAAAAAACGTCGTGCTGAAATAGAGCGGCGCCGCGCCATTCGCGGCTGGAATTGCCTTCGGACTGTTTTTACAAAAGAGCTACACATCCGTAACAAATTATGCTACAATAACAGGGCGAATCTGTCGAAAAGCCCCGCAGAGCCCGCGTCCGCAGGCGGAATTGAACCTGACCGGCGCTTCTCCGGCGGCATGCGCCCCGGAAAAGGCCGGGGGCGTCTTTGGCGGGCTTTCTGACAGCGCGTGATTTTTTGACGAAAGAGGGTCGGAACGTGCGAAAACTGATAGCGCTGCTCGTCTGCGCGGCGGCGATGGCCGCGGCGCTTTCCGGCTGCTTCGTCAAGACGGTGGACGAGCTGTACGCCCTGCCCAAGCACTCCGACGAGTATTACGATCTCCAGCAGGCCATCGACAAGGTCATGGCCGGCGGCGCGGAGTACAGCGCCCCGGTCTCCGGCGGCAACCAGCAGTCCGTGCAGCTGGCCGATCTCGACGGCGACGGGGACAACGAGGCGATCGTCTTTCTCAAAACCAGCGGCGACAAGCCGCTCAACGCCTATATTTTCGATCAGGTGGACGGGCACTACCAGTCCATCGCCGACATCGAGGGCAGCGGCACGGGCTTCGAGAGCGTGGAGTACGTCCAGCTCGACGACAAGCCGGGACTCGAGATCCTCATCGGCCGCCAGCTCAGCGACCAGGTCCTGCAGGCTCTGAGCGCCTATACGCTCACGGACGGCCACGTGGTCGAGCTGCTCTCGGCCAACTATTCGCAGTACACCTCCGCCGATCTCGACGGCGACGGCCGCAAGGACATCTTCCTGCTGCGCTTCGACGCGGAGCAGCGCAAGGGCGTGGCCGAGCTCTACCGCTACGAGGGCGGGCAGATGGAGCGGGAGACGGAGGCGTCCATGTCCACAGGCGTCGAGGCCGTCAAGCGCATCGTCACGGGCCTGATGGCGCCCGGCGTGCCGGCGGTGTTCGTGGCGAGCGTCTACGAGCAGACCAGCATCCTGACCGACATCTTCGCCATCCGCGACGGAACCTTCCAGAACGTCTCCTCGTCCGACAACGGACTGAGCGTGCGGACGGTGCGCAATTACTTCGTCTACGCGAGCGACATCGACGCCGATTCGCTCATCGAGCTGCCGGAGCTTGTCACGCTGCCGAGCATCGACGGCGAGACGTATTCGATCATCCGCTGGTACAATCTGGGCCTCGACGGCACGCAGACCGTCAAGCTGACGACGTACCACAACTTCTCGAGCGGGTGGTACGTGACGCTCCCCGACACGTGGAAGGAAAAAATCGTCATCTCCAGAAGCGCCGAGGTATCCGGCGTGCGCGGCTTCGTCTTCTCCCAGTGGGACAGCGCGACGAAAAAGGCCACGCCCATCTTCACGGTCTACGCCTTCTCGGGCGACGACCGCGGCGCCACGGCCTCCTCGGACGGCCGGTTCATCCTGGCGGAGAAGGGCGACGTGACCTATGCCGCCGAGCTGGGTACCGGCAAATGGGCGAAGGCGCTCTCGCAGGAGAAGCTCAAGACCATGTTCAATTTTATTCACATCGACTGGAATTCCGGAGAAACCTGAAGGAGTGGGCATGATGAAAAAAGTACTGATTCTGGAGGACGAGGTCAGCATCCGCAGCTTCGTCGTCATCAATCTCAAGCGCGCCGGCTACGAGGTCGTGGAGGCCGGCGCGGGCCTGGAGGCGCTGGAAAAGCTCAAGGCGAATCCCGACGTGGGCGTGGCGATCCTCGACATCATGCTGCCCGACATCGACGGCTTCGAGGTCTGCCGCTCCATTCGGGCGACCGATAAAAAGATCGGCATTATCATGCTCACGGCCAGAAGCCAGGAGATGGACAAGATCACGGGCCTCATGACCGGCGCGGACGACTATATGACCAAGCCCTTCAGCCCCGCCGAGCTGACGGCGCGGATCGACGCGCTCTACCGCCGCGTGGGCGGCGACGCGGGCGGCGACAGCGTGGAGCTCGCCCAGGGGCCGTTTTCGCTCAACACGCGCAACCGCACCCTCGACAAGGAGGGCCGGCGCATCAAGCTCACGCAGGTGGAGTATGCCATCATGAAGCTGTTCATGCAGAACCCCGGCAGGGCGCTGTCGAGGGAGGACATCCTCACGACGGTCTGGGGCCGCGACTACGACGGCGAGCTGAAGATCGTCGATGTGAACATCCGCAGACTCCGCATCAAGATCGAGGACGATACCGCGAACCCCACGTTCATCACGACGGTCTGGGGCTTCGGCTACAAATGGGGCGCGTAGACGGCTGCGCGCACGGGCAATGGAACGAAGGGGGTGGGCGCTTTGAAGGGGAAGAAGGTTTCCGGGCTGGAAAAGCGCTGGCTCGTCAACAACGTGAGCATCATGATCGGCCTCGCGGTGCTGTGCGTCGCGGCCGTGACGATCTCGCTGGCGGTGTACTATTACTCGAATCTCCGCTCCGGTCTCGAGGCCAAGGCCAAGACCACGACCGATTTCTTCGGCAACTACATCAGCCAGAGCTATAACGAATACTACCAGTCCTGCATCAAGTTCGCGCAGACCTTCGAGGAGAAGAACTCGCTGGAGCTGCAGTTCATCAGCACGAGCGGCAAGCTCGTGGCCTCGTCCTACGGCCAGTGGGCCGGCGAGTCGCCCCAGACCGACGACATCGCCTCGGCCGTCTCCACGCAGAAAATCGCGGTCTTCCAAGGCAGGAACCCCGCCACCGGCGAGCGCATCATGGCGGTTTCCAGCCCCATGATCTACACGAACGGCGAGGTCATCGGGGTTCTGCGGTACGTGACCAGCATGAAGAACGTGGACCGGCAGGTGCTGATGATCGCGGTCGTCTCGGTTGCGGCGGGGCTTCTGTTCATCGCTTTCATGCTCTTCATCAGCAGCTTTTTCATCCGCTCGATCCTCGAACCGCTGTCGCAGATCACGGCGACGGCCAAGCGCATCGCCGCCGGCTCCTACGGCGTGCAGATTCCCAAGCGCTATGACGACGAGATCGGCGAGCTGGCCGACACGATCAACGACATGTCCGTCAAGATCAGCCAGTCCGAGAAGATGCAGTCGGAATTCATTTCCTCCGTCTCGCACGAGCTGCGCACGCCGCTCACGGCCATCACCGGCTGGGGCGAGACGCTGCTCGCGTCCGAGAATCTCGAGCCGGAGACGCGGCGCGGCATGCTCATCATGCTGCGCGAGGCCAAGCGGCTGACCGGCATGGTGGAGGAGCTGCTGGAGTTCACCCGCATGCAGGACGGCCGGTTCACCCTCAACGTCGAGACCTCGGACATCCTGGCGGAATTCGAGGACACGATCTTCATGTACGGCAGCCGCCTCAAGCAGGAGGGCATCGCGCTCGAGTACGAGGCGACGGACGAGGAGATCCCCGAGATCCCCTGCGACGTGGCGCGCATGCGCCAGGTGTTCCTCAACATCCTCGACAACGCCGCCAAGCACGGCGGCGAGGGCAAGCGCATCGTCGCGACCATCCACCACGAGGGCAAGGCCATCGTGTTCCGCATCCGCGACTTTGGCCCCGGCATCCCGGAGGAGGAGCTGCCGCACGTCAAAATGAAATTTTACAAGGGCAGCTCCAAGGCCCGCGGGAGCGGCATCGGCCTGGCCGTGTGCGAGGAGATCGTGACCATGCACGGCGGCACGCTGACGCTGGAGAACGCCGAGGGCGGCGGTACGCTCGTGACAATTTCCATCCCCTCGGGGGAAGAATAGAGGCAAATATGGCAAACTGCAAACAGCCTGCGTGCCGGGAGAAGTTCAAAACGCTCATCGGCGGACAGGCGCTCATCGAGGGCATCCTCATGCGCGGCCCGGACAAGCAGTCCGTCGTCGTGCGCAATCCCGCGGGCGAGCTCGTGGAGAAGGTGGAGCCGCTGAAGCTCACCAAGGACCGCCACCCGTGGCTCGGCTGGCCCATGGTCCGCGGCGTCGTCAACTTTTTCGACTCCATGGTCAGCGGCGTGAAGGCGCTCATGTACTCGGCGGAGTTCTTCCCCGACGAGGAGGAGGAGCCCACCAAATTTGAAAAGTGGTTCGAGAAGAAATTCGGCTCCGAAAAGCTGGAAAAGGCCGTCGTGTCGTTCTCTGTTTTTCTGGGCGTCGTGTTCTCCGTGGCCCTGTTCATCCTGCTGCCGACGCTCCTGTCCGGGCTTTTTGACAGGGCGGTGCACAGCGCCGTCGCGCGCAGCCTCATCGAGGGCGTCATCCGCATCGCGATCTTCATGGGCTACATGATCCTCGTCTCGCAGCTCAAGGACATGAAACGGGTCTTTTCCTACCACGGGGCCGAGCACAAGACCATCCGCTGCTACGAGGCGCGGCTGCCGCTCACCGTGGACAACGTGCGCGAACAGACAAGGCTGCACCCCCGCTGCGGCACGAGCTTTCTGTTCGTGGTCGTCATCATCTCCATTCTCCTGTTCGCGCTCGTGAGCGCGGTCATCCCCGCGGCGAACATGCTCGTCAAGCTGCTCGTGCGGCTGGCGCTGCTGCCCGTCGTGGTGTCGATCAGCTATGAGCTCAACCGCTTCGTGGGCCGGCACGACAACTGGTTCACCCGCATCCTCACCGCGCCCGGCATGTGGTTCCAGCATTTCACCACGAACGAGCCGGACGACGGCATGATGCAGACGGCCATCCGCGCGCTCGAGCTGGTCATTCCCGAGCGGGAAGGCGCGGACAAATGGTAAAGAAATACGGCGAGCTGCTGCGCGAGACGAAGCGGACGCTGCGCGAGGCCGGCTGGCCCGACGCGGAGAACGCCGCGCGCGAGCTGCTGGCGTACGCCTCCGGCAAATCCCAGGCGGCGCTGCTCGCCGACCGCGAGCTCTACGCCTCCGAGGAGGCCGGCAGCAGGCTCGCGGAATACACCGAACGCATGAAAAACGGGGAGCCGCCGGCCTATATCCTCGGCCGGTGGAGCTTCTACGGACTGGAGCTGGCCGTCACGCCCGACGTGCTCATCCCGCGCGACGACACCGTGGCCGTGACCGACCTCGCGATCGGCGCGCTGCGCGCGATGGCGCCCGGACAGCGCGTGCTCGACCTCGGCACCGGCTCGGGCTGCATCGGCCTGGCCGTCGCGCACACCGTGGACTCCGCGCGCGTGACGCTGGCGGACGTGTCGCAGGCGGCGCTCCGGCTGGCGAAGCTGAACGCCGCCGAGCTTCACCTGCAGGCGCGGGCGATTCCCATGCAGCTCGACATGCTGCAGAGCCCGCCCGCGTATCTTGGCGCGTTCGGGCTCATCGTCTCCAACCCGCCCTACGTGACGGGCGCGGAGATGCAGACGCTCGAGCCGTCGGTGCGCTGCCACGAGCCGCATCTGGCCCTCGACGGCGGGGAGGACGGCCTCCGGTTCTACCGCGCGATCGTGAAAAACTACACGGCCGCGCTGGAGCCCGGCGGTTTTCTCTGCCTGGAATTCGGCCTCGGCCAGCAGGCGGCGGTCGGAGAGCTGCTGCGAGCGGCGGGCTACGAAGCGCTCGAATTTTCCAAAGACGCGCGCGGGATCGTGCGGTGCGTGCGCGGAAAAAGAGCGGGAAATAAATAAAACAAACGTTTGATTTTTTGCACAGCCTGTGATAGAATGAGAAAAACAAACGAAAAAGAGGGTTTGCACGATGGACAAAAAGAAAACCGCCCCCGTTGAGCAGGCAGCCGCCGGCGACAAGAAAAAGGCGCTGGAAACGGCCCTGCAGCAGATCGAAAAGAACTTCGGCAAGGGCGCGGTCATGCGCCTGGGCGACCGGCCCGACATGAACGTGGACGCGATTCCGACCGGCTCTCTCGCGCTCGACGCCGCGCTCGGCATCGGCGGCGTGCCCAAGGGGCGCATCATCGAGATCTACGGGCCGGAGTCCTCGGGCAAGACGACGCTGGCGCTGCACATCGTCGCGCAGGCGCAGAAGCGCGGCGGCGAGGTCGCGTTCGTGGACGCCGAGCACGCGCTCGACCCGACCTACGCGAGCAAGATCGGCGTCAACATCGACTCCATGCTGGTCTCCCAGCCCGACACCGGCGAGCAGGCGCTCGAGATCACCGACGCGCTCGTGCGCTCCGGCGCGATCGACGTGGTGGTCGTGGACTCTGTGGCGGCCCTGACGCCGCGCGCGGAGATCGAGGGCGAGATGGGCGACACGTTCGTCGGCCTGCAGGCGCGGCTCATGTCGCAGGCGCTGCGCAAGCTGGCGGGCAACATCTCCAGAAGCAACTGCGTCGTCATCTTCATCAACCAGCTGCGCATGAAGATCGGCGTCATGTACGGCAACCCCGAAACGACGACGGGCGGCAACGCGCTCAAGTTCTACGCCTCCGTGCGCATCGACATCCGCCGCATCGAGGCCATCAAGAACGGCACCGAGATCATCGGCAACCGCACCCGCGCGAAGATCGTCAAGAACAAGGTCGCGCCTCCGTTCAAGGAGGCCGTGTTCGACATCATGTACGGCGAGGGCATCTCCCGCTGGGGCGAGATCCTCGACCTCGGCGCGCAGCTGGAGCTGATCGAGAAGAGCGGCAGCTGGTACTCGATCGACGGCGAGCGCATCGGCCAGGGCCGCGACAACGCCAAGCAGTATCTGGCGGACCACCCCGACGTGGCCGACCGCATCGAGCAGGGCATCCGCGAGAACCTGTGGAAGCTGCAGGGCGAGCGCGCCAAGGCGCCGATCACGGCCCCGGCGAAGCCGGTGGACGTGTCCGCCGACGACTTCAGCGATGAAACTTGAGGAGCTCCGGCCGCTGGATGAGCGGCAGGAGCGCGTGCTGCTGGTGCTCGAGGGCGGCGAGAAGCTGAAAACCAACACGGCTGTGGCGGCGGAGCTGGGCCTGTTCGCGGGCATGGAGCTGACGGACGGCGAGCTCGCGGCGCTGCGGGCCGCCGTCAAAAAGGACGCCGCGCGGCAGCGGGCCGCGCGGATCGTTTCGTGCGCGGCCGTTTCGGAAAAGGAGCTCCGGCACCGCCTCGTCCGCAAGGGCGAGACGCCGGAGGACGCGGAGGACGCCGCGGAATGGCTGAAGGGGCTGCATTTCCTGAACGACGAGCAGACGGCCGCCCAGCTCGCGCGCTCCGCCGCGCGGAAGGGCTACGGAAAAGCGCGCATCCAGGGGATTCTCCATGAAAAGGGCATCCCGCGCGAGCTCTGGGACGCGGCGCTGGAGAGCCTGCCGGAGCCGGACGGCGCCATCGACGAATTTCTGCAGAAGCGCTTCGGCGGCGGCGACCCGGACGAAAAGACCGTCCAGAGGGCGGTGGACGCCCTGCGGCGCCGCGGCCACGGCTGGCAGGACATCCAGAACGGCCTGCGCCGCTACCGCGACGGCCTGGAACTCGATTTGGAGGATACATAAATGGCTCAGACCATCGGCATGATCTCGCTCGGCTGCGCGAAGAACCAGGTGAACGCCGAGCAGATGCTTTTCCGCCTGCGCGAGGCGGGCTTTCAGATCCTCGGCGACCCGGACGGGGCCGACCTTGTCATCATCAACACCTGCGGGTTCATCGACTCGGCCAAGTCCGAGGCGATCGACAACATCCTCGCCATGGCGGAGCTCAAATCGGAGGGCCGCGTGGGAAAAATCCTCGTGACGGGCTGCCTCGCGCAGCGCTATCAGGAGCAGATTCTCGAGCAGATGCCCGAGGTGGACGGCATTCTCGGCACCGGCTCGTATTACGACGTTGTGCCGGCTGTCCGGCAGGTGCTCGGCGGCGGGCAGGTCCGCGAGTTCGGCGACATCGACGCCCCGGAGGCCGCGTGCGGACGCATCCTCACGACGCCCTCCTATTACGCCTATCTCAAGATCGCCGAGGGCTGCGACAACCGCTGCGCCTACTGCGTCATCCCGTCCCTGCGCGGCCGCTACCGCAGCAGGCCGATGGAGGAGCTGCTGGAGGAGGCCAGGGGGCTGGCCGAGAGCGGCGTCAGGGAGCTGCTCGTCGTCGCGCAGGACACGAGCCGGTACGGCATCGACCTCTACGGCGAGCGGCGGCTGGCGGCGCTTTTGAAGGAGCTGTGCAAAATTGACGGCTTCGTGTGGATCCGCGTCCACTACCTCTACCCCGACGAGATGTCCGACGAGCTCATCGAGGTCCTGGCCGATGAGCCGAAGATCGTCAAGTATCTCGACATCCCCATCCAGCACATCGACGACGCCATTCTCAAAAGCATGAACCGGCGCGGCAGCGGCGCGTATATCCGCCGGCTGCTCACAAAGCTCCGGAAGCGGATTCCGGGCCTGGTGCTGCGCACGAGCCTCATCACGGGCCTGCCCGGCGAGGGCGAGGCGGAATTTGACGAGCTGTGCGATTTTTTGCGCGAGTACCGGCTTGAGCGCGTCGGCGCGTTCGCGTTCTCGCCCGAGGAGGGCACGAAGGCCGCCGCGATGGAGCATCCCGACGCCGAAACCGCCCAGCACCGCGCGGAGCTGGTCGAGGAGCTGCAGTCGCGCGTCATGGACGAGTACAACGACCGCCAGCTCGGCGAGAAGCTGCAGGTGCTCTGCGAGGGCTATGACCCCGACGAGAGCAGCTACTTTGGCCGGACCTATGCCGATTCGCCCGAGATCGACGGGAAAATCTGGTTTACCGGCGAGCGGCCGGTCGAGGCGGGAGAATTTGTCACCGTCCTGGTGACGGACGCCTGCGACGGCGAGCTTGTGGGAATAATGGAGGAAGAAAACAATGACGACTGCAAGTAAAATTACGTTGGTGCGGGTCTTTCTGATCCCGGTGTTCATGGTGTGCCTGCTGCTGGCCATCGCCAACGGCAGCGACGTGCTGCGCTATATCGCCCTGGCCGTGTTCGTCGTGGCGAGCCTGAGCGACTTCCTGGACGGCTACATCGCCCGGCATTACAACCAGGTCACGGATTTCGGCAAATTCCTCGATCCGCTGGCCGACAAGCTGCTGGTCACGTCGGCGCTCATCATCTTCGTGCAGTGGGGCCGGATGCCCGCGTGGGCGGTCGTCGCTGTGATCGCGCGCGAGTTCGCCGTGACGGGCCTGCGCCTCGTCGCCGTGCAGGGCGGCCGCGTCATCGCCGCCGGCTGGAGCGGGAAGATCAAGACCTCGTCCACGCTCGTGGGCCTGATTGTCATGATGCTGTTTACCGGCTCCGCCGTTCTGGACTGGGTCGTGACGATCGTCATCGTGCTCACGACGGTCTACTCCGGCGTGGAGTACTTCGTCAAGAACTGGGACTGCCTGAATCTCAAGAAGAAGGCTTGACAAAACAAGCCGTCCGATGGTATGATGTGCCCGACAACCGAATATCGCGATGATCGAAAAGAGTAGCGCGGCGGAAACCTCAGAGAGCGCCTGTCAAGGGCTGAAAGCAGGGGCGGCGGACGCGGCGCGAAGGTGCGTTCGGGAGCGAGGGGAGACCCCGTGCAGGCCGCGTCAAGGCCAGAGCGATAAATCAGTGAGTGGAACCGCGAGCTTATGCCCGCCTCCTGAAATTTTCAGGGGGCGGGCTTTTTTACGGGAAACAGGCTGCCGCCCGTCTGCCCGAAAGGATTGGGGTCCGCGCACTTGCGGAGAAAGGACGGACACCTGATCTGCCAGACCAATTGCGTTCTGTTTGGAGGCATTATGCATCTTTTGGAGGACATCCGCGCATACAAAAGAAACGACCCCGCGGCCAGGAGCACGGCGGAGATCCTGCTGCTCTACAACGGCCTGCACGCGACGGTGGACTACCGCATTGCGCACTGGTTCTACCGGCACCATCTGCGCTTTCTGGCCCGCGCCATCTCGCAGAATTCCAAGCGCCGGACGGGGATCGAGATCCACCCCGGCGCGAAGATCGGCAGGCGGCTCGTCATCGACCACGGCACCGGCATCGTGATCGGCGAGACGGCGGAGGTCGGCGACGACTGCCTGTTCTACCAGGGCGTCACGCTCGGCGGCACCGGCAAGGACGTCGGCAAGCGCCACCCGACGGTGGGCAACAACGTGATGATCGGCGCCGGCGCGAAGGTGCTCGGGCCGTTCCGCGTCGGAGACAACGCGCGCATCGCGGCCAACGCCGTCGTGCTGCGCGAGGTGCCGGACAACGCCACGGTCGTCGGCGTGCCGGGCCGGATCGTCCGTATCAGCAGCGAAAAGCTCGACCAGATTCACACGCCCGACCCCGTCATGCTGGAGATCGATTCGCTCAAACAGCAGCTCACGGCGCTGCAGCTTCAGATGGAAGCGCTGCGGTGCATGCAAAAGGAGGAATAAATCATGTATCTGTACAATTCCGCTTCTCATAAAAAGGAGGAGTTCGTCCCCTATGATCCGGCGCTCGTCCGGATGTATACCTGCGGCCCGACGGTCTACCACTACGCGCACATCGGCAATCTGCGCAGCTACCTCATGGAGGATGTGCTGGAAAAATACCTGCGCTACCTGGGCTACCCCGTCAAGCGCGTCATGAACATCACGGACGTGGGCCATCTGACCTCCGACGCCGACGAGGGCGAGGACAAGATGCTCAAGGGCGCCCGCCGCGAGCACAAGAGCGTCATGGAGATCGCGAAGTTCTATACCGACGCGTTCTTTGACGACTGCCGCAAGCTCAACATCAAGCGGCCCGACGTGGTGGAGCCCGCCACGGGCTGCATCAGCGAGTATATCACGATCATCACGAAGCTGCTCGACACGGGCTACGCCTATCCGGCCGGCGGCAACATCTACTTCGACACCTCGAAGCTCGAGCGGTACTATATCTTCAACGAGCAGAACGAGGAGGACCTCGCCGTCGGCGTCCGCGAGGGCGTGGAGGAGGACGTCAACAAGCGCAACAAGAACGATTTCGTCCTCTGGTTCACGAAATCCAAGTTCGAGGACCAGGCGCTCAAGTGGGATTCGCCCTGGGGCGTCGGCTATCCCGGCTGGCACATCGAATGCACCGGCATCTCCATCAAAAACCTCGGCGAGCACCTGGACATCCATTGCGGCGGCATCGACAACGCCTTCCCGCACCACACGAACGAGATCGCGCAGTCCGAGGCGTACCTCGGCCATCCGTGGTGCCATTACTGGATGCACGTGCTGCACCTGAACACCGCGGACGGCAAGATGTCCAAGTCCAAGGGCGAGTTTCTGACGGTCTCGCTGCTGGAGCAGAAGGGCTACGACCCCCTGAGCTACCGCTTCTTCTGCCTTTTGAGCCACTACCGCAAGAGCCTCGTCTTCAGCTGGGAAAACCTCGACAACGCCGTGGGCGCGTACCAGAAGCTGATCGCCAGGATCGCGGCGCTGAAGCCGTCGGCGGAGCCGCTGGACGAGGCGGCGCGCGAGGCGCTGCGCGCGAAGTTCAACGCCGGGCTCGGAAACGACCTCAACACCTCGCTGGCCATCACCGCGCTCTACGACGTGCTCAAGTATCCGACGAACGACGCGACGAAGCTGGCGCTGCTGGACGAATTCGACGGCGTGCTGGGCCTTGACCTTCTCAAAAAGGCGCAGGCCGAGCGGGAAAAGGCCGCCAGAGCCGCCACCACCGGCGGCGACTACGCGATCACCTCGGAATCCGGCGAAACCGACGCGGCCGTGACGGACCTCATCCGCGCGCGGTACGAGGCGAAAAAGGCCAGGAATTTCGCCGAGGCCGACCGGCTCCGCAGCGAGCTGCGCGGCATGGGCGTCGAGCTGACCGACGTGCCGGGCGGCGCGCGCTGGAAAAGAATTTGATTGCATTACGGCGGCGCATTGGGTATAATAGCGGTATAAAAAAACACAGGAGGCCAAAACAATGGCTGCTAAAATCGAAAAAACCACCATCATCGGCGACGTGCTCGACATCGCGCCGCAGACCGCTCCTCTGTTCATGGCCATCGGCATGCACTGCCTGGGCTGCCCGTCCTCCCGCGGCGAGACCGTCGAGGAGGCCTGCATGGTCCACGGCATCGATCCCGATGCGTTCCTGACGCAGGTCAACAAGTTCATCGAGGCCGGCGAACAGGCCTGAACGCGCTCGCAGAGGCTGGGTCCCCCGGCCCCTGCGGACGGAAATTGCGTCATCCTGAGCGCGGTTTTTTCCGCGCCCGGGATGACAACTTTTTTGAGGTTTTCATGAACATACCGATCTCTGAGCGGCTGCTCCTGTGCGCGGCGATGACGCCGTCGGGCAGCCGCGCGGCCGACGTGGGCGCGGACCACGGGTATCTCGGCATCTACCTGCTGCAGCGCGGCATCGCCTCCTACGTCGCCGCGTCCGACCTGCGCGAAAAGCCGCTGGAAAAGGCGAGGGCCAACGCCGAGCGCTTCGGCGTCGCGGACAGAATGGACTTCATCCGGGCCGACGGCCTTTCCGGCATCGAGCCGTCCTCGGTCGATACGATCATCATGGCCGGCATGGGCGGCGATCTGATACAGCTCATCCTGGACGCCTGCCCGTGGGTCAGAAATCCCCGATACCTGCTGATCCTCCAGCCGCAGAGCGCGGGGCAGGACCTGCGCCGCTATCTCACGCAGACAGGCTTTCGCATCGAAAAAGAGACGCTCGCGCGCGACGGCGGCTTTTTGTACACCGTGCTGACGGCGCGCGCCGGCAGCGGCCCGATGCTGACGCCGGGCGAGCAGTACGCCACGCCGCAGCTGCTCGCCAGCCGCAGTCCGCTCGTGCCGGCGTATCTGCTGCGCATCGAAAAGGCGCTGCAGGACACGGTTCTGGGCCTGCAGAAGGCCGCCCGGCCCGAGCCGGAGCGGCTGGACTACTACGCGCAGGCGCTGCGCGAAATCACGGAAATGAGGGGACGCTATGCAGACCGTCGGTGAAATCCGGAACGCGCTTTTAAAGGCCGTGCCCGCGGAAATGAAATACGACTGGGACAACGTGGGCCTGCTCTGCGGCCGCGCGGACCGGCCGGTGCGCCGCGCGCTTGTGGCGCTCGACCCGACGCCCGACGTGCTGGAGGAGGCGAAGGCGTGCGGCGCGGAGCTTGTCGTGACGCACCATCCGCTCATCTTCGAGCCGGTTAAGAATGTGACCGACGAGAGCTACACCGGCCGCTGCCTGCTCTTTCTGATCGAAAACGGCATCGCCGCCGTCAATCTGCACACAAATCTCGACTGCGCGCCGGGCGGCGTCAACGAGCTCCTGGCCCAAACGCTGGGGCTGGAGAGCGTCGAGGTGCTCGAGCCGCGCGGGACGGATGAACGGGGCAGGGCCTGGGGCCTTCTGCGCGCGGGGTTCACGCCGTTCGCGGCGCTGCCGGACTTCGCGGCGCAGGTAAAGCAGAAGCTCGGCTGCCCCGGCCTGCGCTTTGCCGACGCGCACAGGCCCGTGCGCCATGTGGCCGTCGGCGGCGGGAGCTGCGGCAGCGAGCTGGACGCGGTCGTCCGCGCGGGCTGCGACACGTTCGTCACCGCCGACCTCAAATACCACCAGTTCGAGGAGGCCGCGTACCGGGGCGTCAACCTCATCGACGCCGGACACTTCGAGACGGAGAACCCCGTCTGCGCGCGGCTGGAGCAGATTTTGCGCGCCGCGTTCCCCGATTTGGAGGTTCTGCGCGCGAAAAACCATAAAGATGAGACGCAATTCCTGTGAAACAGTTGATTTTCCGGGTATTCATGTGATAAAATTATCTCGCTATATTCAGGAAGGGAAGAGTACCTATGTCCGGACATTCCAAGTGGCATAACATCCAAAAAACGAAGGGCGCGCAGGACGCCAAGCGCGCCGCCGCGTTTACGAAGATTTCCAAGGAAATGATCGTCGCGGTCAAGGAGGGCGGCGGCATCGCCGACCCGCTGTACAACTCGCGTCTGGCCACCGCCATCACGAAGGCCAAGGCGGCCAACATGCCGAACGACAACATCAAGCGCGTGCTGGAAAAGGCGGCTGCCTCCGGCAGCGGCGACGCCTACGAGACCATCACCTACGAGGGCCACGGCCCCAGCGGCGTTTCCGTGATCGTCGAGACAATGACCGACAACCGCAACCGCACCGCGGGCAACGTGCGCCATCACTTCGACAAATTCGGCGGCAGCCTCGGCACGACCGGCTGCGTGTCGTGGATGTTCGACAAGAAGGGCGTCATCGTCATCGACAATGAAGACGGCGACCTCGACGAGGACACCGTCATGATGGACGCGCTCGACGCGGGCGCCGCCGACTTCGAGCCGGAGGAGGACTGCTTCACCGTCTATACCGCCCCCGACGACTTCAACGCCGTCGCCAAGGCGCTCGAGGACAAGGGCTATCACTTCGACTCCGCCGAGATCGAAATGGTGCCGCAGAACTACCAGAAGCTCGAAAAGCCCGAGGACATCGACAACATGGAGAAGATGCTCGACCTGTTCGACGACGACGACGACGTGCAGAACGTCTGGCACAACTGGGAGCAGGACTGAAACTGCCGTACAAGGGCCCCCGCCGGATATGCGGCGGGGCCCTTTTCATTCATCCGGAAAAAAGGAGGGACGCCGATGCCGGGAGACTGTCACATCCACATGGCGCTCGACGGCGGGCCGTGGCGCGCGGCGCTCGCGCGGCATGAAAACGGCGCGGACGAGGCGGCTGTGCGGGCCGTGCTCGCGGACTACCGCGCGCGCGGGATCACCTTCCTGCGCGACGGCGGCGACCGCTGGGGCGCGGGGCTGCTGGCCGCGAAGCTGGCGCCCGAATACGGGATCGCATATCTGGCCCCGGCGTATCCCATCTATAAAAACGGCCGTTACGGTTCGTTCATCGGCCGGGGCTTCGACGATTTCGCCGGCTACCGGGCGCTGGTTCAGAACACGCGGGCGCTCGGCGGCTCGTTCGTGAAGATCATGATTTCGGGACTCATGGACTTCACCCGGTACGGCCGTCTGACAAGCCGGCCGCTTTCCGCGGGTGAAATCCGGGACATGATCGCCCTGGCCCACGACGAGGGCTTCGCGGTCATGGCGCACGCGAACGGCGACGAGACCGTCGCGGCGGCGCTCGCGGCCGGGGTCGACTCCGTGGAGCACGGGGCGTATCTGCGGAAGGAAACGCTCTGCCGGCTGGCCGAGAGCGGGGCCGTCTGGGTGCCGACGCTGGTCACAATCGGCAATCTCATCGGGGACGGCCGCTACCCCGACGCGGTGTTGAAGCCGCTTTTGGAGACGCAGATGGAAAATGTGCGCGAGGCCGCCGCCGGGGGCGCGAAAATCGCCGCGGGCAGCGACGCCGGGGCCTACCGCGTCCCGCACGGCCGGGGCACGCTCGACGAATACGCGCTGCTGCAGAAGGCCCTCGGCAGCGGCGCGGAGCGTGTTCTTGCAGAGGGGCTGGCGGAGATCAGGAGAAGGTTTACATAATTATGAGCCGAAGGTTTTGACGGCCTCCATGAAACGTCTGTCCGGCTGTCGTTTCTCACTTCGCTCCGAATCTTGCCGCGGATTTGTATTTAGATTCTTCGCCGCTTCGCGCCTCAGAATGACAAACGGGGGAGTTTGAAGCGTTGTACCCGCCCGATACCGCGTCCGTAGGGGCCGATGCCCACATCGGCTCGTCTGCGCGGTCTCCGGTTTGCTGTTTTTCGGCCTCCGCTGGGGTACGCCCTCCGGGGGCCTCTTCTTTCCGCTCGTGCGGAAAGAAGAGGAAGAAAGGCACGCCAAAGGGAAGGGCTTTTTATTCACCGTCTTTCTGCACGAGCAGAAAGACGGTGCCCCGCAGGGCGCATCCCACGTCCAAAACAAATTTGTACGCAGTACGTATGAGATTCTTCACCGCCGCCGCTTCACAAAATGGCGGGCGGGACGAAGAGAAAGCCGCCGTTTTCCGGGACAAGACCGGAAAACGGCGGCTATGTTTACGGTTTCAGCTTTCTTCTCGGCAGCCACCACTTGTAGACGATGAGCCACACGACCAGCGCGTAGGGGATCGCGGCGAAGATGTCCAGGATGGAGTGCTGCTTGATAAAGACCGTCGAGATGCTCACCAGAATGCCCATCGGGAGCATGAACCACTGGATCTTCCGCTTTTTCAGCTCCGGCGAGTCGAACGACGCGAAGACCAGCGCCGAGCAGCCGATCACGTGCAGGCTGGGACAGACGTTTGTGTTGGTGTCGGCGGCGTAGATGCGGCCGATCAGCCAGGTGAAGAAGTTCTGCCGGGGGAAGACCGCCGGCCGCAGATCCTGGCCGTTGGGGAAGATCGCGTAGAGAATGCACACGGAGTAGAACCCGACCCCGATATAGACCATGAAGCGGATGAACCCCGGCCTGTCATAGAAGCAGAGATACAGCGTCATGCACAGCAGCAGCGGATACCAGGTGACATAGGGAATGATAAAATACTCGCAGAAGGGAATCTGATCGTCCAGCGGTAGGTACGAGACCCAGTAGTTGTCCGTAATCAGGTGCTCTTCGACGATGAAGATCAGAAAATAGAAAATCCAAATGAGCAGCAGCCAGTGATGGTGGCAGCCCTCAACCGTCCCCAGTCTCAGGGCATTGTTTTTTTTCGTCATGGGCCTCGTCCGCGTCCTCCTGAATGGTTGGTATGAACTGCCGGGCGAAGCTGCCCTCGCCTCGGCGCTTGATATAGAAAAATCCGATGATGCTGAACACGACCGCTCCGACAAAGTTGACGAACAGATCCTCCATCGTGTCGTAGAGGCCGATGTCGAGATAGCCGTCCAGCCCCAGATCCTGGCCGTTGACCGATACGGAATGAATATTCCGGATCACGACCGGCGTGTTGCTGTTCGTCTGGTCGAGCGTCACGCTCGAGATGGTCTGCACGACGGTGTCCTTCTGCATGTCAAGGTTGAACGTCCGGTCCATGCCGAACTCGAAAAACTCCCACAGAACGCCGATCGTCATCGAAAAGCAGAACGCGACGAGCGCCATGTAGAACGGCGTCATGCTGAACTTCAGCTTGCTGTTGCGCGTGAGGATGTCGATGAGCGAAAAGCCGACGGCGGCGTAGAGAAAGCCGCTCGTGGTGTGCAGCATCGTGTCCCAGTGGGGATACTGGATGAAGTAGCACTGCAGCTCGCCGAGGATCTCCGCCGCGAAGATGAACAGCAGAATGATGATTTCCAGCGTGTCCGGCAGATGGATCCGGAAATTCCGCTCGATGAACATCGGCAGCAGAAAAAGCACCAGCACCAGCACGCAGAGGAACGCGCTTTCGTATTGCTTCCGCAGCAGGGCGGAGACGAGCGACACGATCACGATGAGCCGCAGCACCAGATATACGACGGTGACCGGCAGATTGTGCCGCAGAGCGGCCTTGAGCCGGAGCGATTTGGGTAGCCTGCGTTTTTCCATGGAGGTTCTCCTTCGATAATTGCACCTATCATACCGCAACGCCCGGAAAAAAGCAAGCGCAGCGTCTCACTCCGGCGCTTTGCGCGTCTCACTCCGGCGCTTTGCGCGGCGCGCCCGAGGGGCCGGTCCGGCGGCGGAAGAAGAGCTTCTCCACGCGCTTGTAGAGAAAGAACGTCAGCGCCGAATCCACGACGCCTTTTAAAAGGTTGAACGGCACGACCGCAAACAGGACGAGCGTCCCCAAGCCTTTGATCGCGGGATTGATTGCCGCGCCGGCCGCGACGATGGCGTCGAGCGGCATGCCGTAGAGCTCGGCAAACTTGGGGATGAGGTAGTAGGCGTTGAACAGGCTGCCGAACACGGTCATGACGAGCGTGCCGCAGGCGAGCGCCCACACCGCGCCCTTTTTCGTCTTGACCCCCTGGTAGAGGACCGACGCGGGCAGCACGAACGCGCAGCCGACGGCGAAGTTGGCGAAGTCGCCCACGAACGCGGACGAGGTGCCCTTCAGCAGCAGCTTCAGCACAACCTTCAGCAGCTCGCACACCACGCCGGAGACGGGGCCGAGATAGAACGCGCAGATGAGCACCGGGATCTCGCTCAGGTCCAGCTTGTAGAACGACGGCGCGAAAAAGAGCGGGATCTCCAGCGTCATGAGCACGCCCGCCATGGCCGCGAACATGGCGACGAACGAGATCGTGCGCGCCGCGCCGAGGCTGTGGCGCTGCTTCATGAGAAACTTTTCCGACAGCACGGCCAGCCCCGTCAGCACCAGAAAGACGAGCAGGCACACGCCCAGAAACGAGAGATTGCTTTTGGCGGATTCCCAAAGAGTTGACATAAGAACACTCCCCACAAAAAATTAACACCTGAAAGCGGGCTTTCAGGTGTCAAGCTTTGCGGAAAACGGCGTGCCGCCGCTCTGCAAAGACCGTCTCTTTCATCCAGACTATACTGTCGGTACCGGAGTCACACCGGTTCAGCTTTCGCTCGCGGACTTTACCGCCGATCGGGAATTACACCCTGCCCTGAAGACGCTCTTTCATTGTCGGGGTCATTATACATCAAAACAACCGGCTTGTAAAGAGCCCCGCGATCTGCTATACTGTTAAGAATCCAAAAAAGGACGCGGAAGGGGGGCGGCGGCATGGTGTGCGCGTTTACCGGCCACAGGCCGCAGAACCTTCCCTGGGGCGAGGACGAGACGGACGAGCGCTGCGCGGCGCTGAAGCGGCTGCTCGCCGACACGGCGGACAGTCTGGCGGCGGAGGGCTGCACGCGGTTTCTGTGCGGCATGGCCAGAGGCTGCGACTTCTACTTTGCCGAGGCCGTCCTGGGCCTGCGCGACCGGAAATATCCCGGCATCCGGCTTGTCGCCGTGATGCCCTGCCCCACGCAGGCGGCCTGCTGGCCGGAAAAGGACCGCGCGCGCCACGAGGCGCTGCTGCTGGCCGCCGACGAGGTGCGCACAAACGAGCGCGGCTATTCGCCCGGCTGCATGCTCCGCCGGAACCGCGCGATGGTGGATGAGGCGGACGTGCTTGTCACCGTGTACGACGGCGGCCGGGGCGGCACCGCCGCGACGGTCCGGTACGCCGAGGCGGCGGGCCTGCGGATCGTCAGCCTGTGGCGCTGACCGAGGCGCCGTCCGGAAGCTCCGCGTCGGCCGAAGCCGCGTCGGCCGTGCCGCCGGCTGCCGCCGGCATCCGGAAGCCGTGCATCACGCCGCCCGCTGCCTGCGAGGAAACATCGCCGCCGATGACGCTCCCGTCCCGCACGAGCAGCGTCGCGCAGTAGCTGCCCTCGGCGCCGGGATAATTGGTGATCTCGTAGACGTAGCGCCGGACGGTTTCACCCGCGTACCGGCTCAGATCGTAGCCCTGCGAGATCTGCAGCCGGTTGTAGCGGTCGAAGACCTCCGAGGGGTCGGACGGGATGCGGACTTCCTGCGTTTTCACCGGCTCGGCCGTCACCTCCCAGCCGTAGGAGGCGAGAAACGCGACGCGGTCGTCGTTCGTACGGACTTCTGCCGGCGTGCCCGGCGACGCGCTGCTCTCTGCGCCGGCCGCGCTGGGCCGGTGCAGCAGCACGACGGCGAGGACGACGACGGCGACGAGGAGCAGCAGCGCCGCGGCGAGCTTTCCTTTGGAGACTTTTGCGGTCAGAATCATCATGATACACTTCCTCCGATCCTGGTTTCATGGGATGGTACAACCTATTCCGGACCGGAGAAATTAGAACAGGGGTTTGCGGCCATGCAGAGACTGGACAAAATACTTTCCGACGCCAGCGTCGCGTCGCGCCGGGAGCTCAAGCAGATCATCCGGGACGGCAGAGTCACGGTGGACGGGGAGCCGGCCTGCGACCCGGCCTGCAAATACGACGAGACGTCCGCCCAAATCCTGCTCGACGGCGCGCCGATCTGCAGGCTGCGGCCGGTGCTGCTCATGCTCAACAAGCCGGCGGGCTATCTGACCGCGGTGACGGACGAGCGGGATAAGACCGTGATGGAGCTCATCCCCGCCGAATATCAGGCGCTCGGCGTCAAGCCCGCGGGCCGGCTCGACAAGGAGACGGAGGGCCTGCTGCTGTTTACGAACGACGGCATGCTCTCGCACCGGCTCTGCAGCCCGCGCCACGGCGTCTGGAAAACGTATTACGCCGAGCACGCCGGCGAGGCGACGGACGAGGACGTGCAGGCGTTCCGGGACGGCATCACCCTGCTGCAGAGCGGGGACGAGTGCCTGCCCGCGCGGCTCATCCCGCAGGGGCCGGGCCGGAGTCTCGTGCAGGTGCAGGAGGGAAAATACCACCAGGTTCGGCGGATGCTGGCCGCGCGCGGCATGAAGGTGAACTACCTCAAACGTCTCGCCGAGGGCGCGCTCGGGCTGGACGATCTGCCGCTGGGCCAGGTGCGCGAGCTCGACATCGCGGAGGCGGAGCGCCTGCTCACGGAATCCTTGTGATTTTACACAAGAGCGAAAAGACACTTTTTGGCAGAAGAAAGCCCTCGCGCTTTGGAGCAAATGACGAAAAACTATGAAAATGGCACAAAAACGGACGGGTCTTTTGAAATAAAATGTCAAATCCCTCTTGCAATGCTGCCGAAAGCGTAGTATTATGTCAATGGTTGTTTGTGTAAAAAGCATTCTGTGAGGGAGGGCATGATTATGTCCAGTCGCGTATTTCAGAGCGTCATCGTTCAGATGAAGGAAGCCACCGACCGCACGATCGGCGTGATTGACGCGGACAGCAACGTCATTTCCTGCAGCGATACCTCTTTGATCGGTGAAAAATGGCCGGAAGCGGTCATCAAGCTCAACAGCGCGCCCGATTCCATCGTGGTGGTCGATAAAAAGACCTTCAAGCCGCTCGTCAGCTGGAGCGCCTATTTCGACTACGCCGTCTTTGCCGAGGGCGAAGACGAGACGGCGCGCACGCTCTGCGTCATGGCCTACGTGGCGCTCAACGGCGCGAAGACCTACTACGAGGAAAAGCACGACAAGGGCACCTTCGTCAAGAATATCATCACCGACAACATCCTGCCGGGCGACATCTATATCCGCGCGAAGGAGCTGCACTTCGTCACCGACGTGCAGAGAGCCGTCTTCCTGATCCGCCAGGTCGGCCGGGCCGACGTGGCCGCCGTGGACGTGCTCAGCGGCATGTTCACCGACAAGCAGCAGGATTTCGTGCTGAGCATCAACGAGACCGACATCGCTCTCGTGCGCCAGATCGCCCCCAACACCGAAAAGGAAGAGCTCATCAAGACCGCCCAGTCCATCGAGGAGACGCTCAAGACGGAGCTGTACATCAAGACCGTCATCGGCATCGGCACGGTCTCCAACCATCTGCGCGAGCTGGCCGACTCCTACAAGGAGGCGCAGGTCGCCATCGAGGTCGGCAAGGTGTTCGACACCGAGAAGAGCATCATCACCTATGAGAACCTCGGCATCGGGCGCCTCATCTACCAGCTGCCGACCACGCTCTGCGAGATCTTCCTCTCCGAGGTGTTCAAGAAGAACTCCATCGACACCCTCGACCAGGAGACGCTGTTCACCATCAACAAATTCTTCGAAAACAACCTGAACGTCTCCGAGACGTCCAGAAAGCTCTTCGTCCACCGCAACACGCTGGTCTACCGGCTCGAGAAGATCAAGAAGCTGACCGGCCTCGACCTGCGCGAATTTGACGACGCAATCATCTTCAAGGTTGCGCTGATGGTCAAAAAATATCTGGCCTCCCGCGAAAACCGCATCGTCTGACGCGGAGGGGGTGCCCCCTGATTATCTGGAGAATAACATGATCGAACTGACAAATGTCGTAAAGACCTACGACACCGGCACCAGGGCGCTGGACGGCATTTCCCTGAAGATCGACGACGGGGAATTTGTCTTTCTGGTCGGTCCTTCCGGCTCCGGCAAGTCCACCATCATCAAGATCCTCACGGCGGAGATCGCGCCGACCTCCGGCACCGTGCTCGCCAACGGCTTCGCGCTCGAGAAGATCCGCCGCCGCGCGATTCCGTATCTGCGCCGCACGCTGGGCGTCATCTTCCAGGACTTCCGCCTCATCGACAACAAATCCGTCTACGACAACGTCGCCTTCGCCATGCGCGTCATCGGCGCGCCGGAAACGGAGATCCGCAAGCGCGTGCCCTACGTGCTGGAGCTGGTCGGCCTGGAGAACAAGGGCAGACGCCTGCCCAACGAGCTGTCCGGCGGCGAGCAGCAGCGTGTGGCCATCGCCCGCGCGCTCGTCAACAACCCCAGCGTCATCATCGCCGACGAGCCGACCGGCAACCTCGACCCCGCGCGCTCGCTTGAAATCATGATGCTGCTCGAGCGCATCAACGCGCTCGGCACCACCGTCATGGTGGTCACACACGAAAAGGAGCTGGTCAACCGCTTCACCAAGCGCGTCGTCGCCATCGACGAGGGGAAAATCATCAGCGACGGAATGGACGGGTACTATTTTCATGAAGAAGAATAACATCGGCTACTTACTGCGCGAGGGCATCCGCGGCGTTTTTCTTCACGGGTTCATGTCCTTCGCGGCCGTCTGCGTGACGGTGGCGTGCCTCATCATCATGGGCACCTTCAGCCTGATCCTCTACAACCTGCACATCATGATCGTCAACCTGGAGCAGGAAAACGAGGTTCTGGTCTACATCGACGAAACCTACACCGAATCCCAGGCCAAGAGCGTCGGCTCGCAGATCAATATGATCTCCAACGTCCTCAACGCCAAATTCGTCTCGCGCGACCAGGCGCTCCAGGACTTCGTGTCCGAGCAGAGCAACACCCAGCTCTTCGCCGGCATCGAATCCGACACCCTGCGCGACCGCTACGTGGTCACGATGGTGGACAACTCCCTCATGCAGCAGACCGTGGAGAAAATCAAGCAGATCGACGGCGTGGCGGAGGTCACGGCGCACTACGAGATCTCCAGCGGCTTCCAGACGCTGCAGAAAATCCTGAATATCGCGTCCTCCATCATCATCATCGTGCTGTTCGTGGTGTCGCTGCTCATCATCTCCAACACGGTCAAGCTGGCCATGTACGACCGGCGCGAGGAGATCGGCATTATGAAGATGGTCGGCGCGACCGACAGCTTCATCCGCCTGCCCTTCGTGGTCGAGGGCTTTATTCTGGGCATCCTGGGCGCGGCCGTCGCGTTCTTTCTGGAGTGGGGCCTGTACGACTTCCTCGAGCAGAAGATCACGACCATCGACACCCTGCAGCTCATCACGATCGTTCCGTTCCGGGAGGTCATCGAGCTTGTCGCCATCGCCTATGCCGTTACGGGCTTTATCATCGGCGTCGTCGGCAGCTTGCTGTCCATCCGCAAGTTCCTGAAGGTATAGGGCAGCACCGCACAATTCGCGGCTGACGCCTCAAGCCCGGTCTTGCTAGCATCTTTCCCGTCATATGCGCCAACCATGCTCGCGAATCCACAAAGGATTCGCTGCGCTTTTTGACACCTCTGACGAAAAATCTGACGGCGCAATCCCGCGCTTGGAATTGTGCGGTGTTGCCATAGGAGGCTTTGACATCCATGAGATCATCCGGTAATGGCAGAAGCAAAACCACGAGAATCGTATCCATCGTGCTGGCCGTTGTCCTGCTGGGCTCGCTCATCTCGGGCGCGCTCATCATGATTGCGCACGCCGCCAGCTCGTCCGAGATCCTGCAGGATTTGAACGGGCTCAAGGATCAGCAGGCCGACATTCAGGCCCAGAGCAACAAGCTCGAGGCCAGCATCGCGGACAACAAGGCCAAGACCCAGACGCTGGTGGAGAAAAAGGCCGACATCGACCAGCAGCTCGACCTGACGCGGCAGAAGGTCGATAACCTCAACGAGCAGATCCAGCAGTACAGCCTGCTCATCTCCCAGAAGCAGGACGAGCTCGACCAGTCCGTCGCCAAGGAAACCGCGATGAACGAGCAGTACAAGACCCGCCTGCGCTCCATGGAGGAGTCCGGCAAGGTCTCCTACTGGTCGATCCTCTTCAAGGCCAGCAGCTTCTCCGATCTGCTCGACCGCGTGGACATGATCCGCGAGATCGCGGAATCCGACCAGCTGATGCTGCAGAAGCTCTCTGAAATGACCAAGCAGGTCGAGACCGAGCGCACCGAGCTGGAGAGCCAGAAGGCCGAGCTCGAGACGACCAAGCAGGATCTGGCCAGCCAGCAGACCACCATGGAGACCCAGCGCGCCGAGTCCGACACGCTCATCCTGCAGATGGCCGACGAATACGCCTCCCTCTCCGACGACTACAAGGCCGCCGAGCAGCAGGAACAGGAGCTGAGCGCGCAGATCAAAAAGACGGAGACCGCGTACTACAACGCGCTGTCGGCCGAAGAGGCCGCCCGGATCGCCGCCGAGAACGCGAAGAACAACAACAAGGTCAAGGCCAGCACGTCGAGCACCACGAAGGTCACCTCCACCGGCGGCTTCCTCTTCCCGCTGGCCTACACGACCGGCATCACCGACGCCTACGGCTGGCGCATCCATCCGCTGTACGGCGACCGCCGCTTCCACGAGGGCGTGGACTTCGCCGCCGGCTCCGGCACCGCGATCTACGCCTCGAAGAGCGGCACCGTGACCGCCGCCACCTACGGCAACGCCTACGGCTACTACGTGACGATCAACCACGGCGACGGCTATTCGACGCTCTACGGCCACATGACCAACTACGTGGTCAGCACCGGCGACTATGTGACGCAGGGCCAGGTCATCGGCTACGTCGGCTCGACCGGCTGGTCCACAGGCCCGCATCTGCACTTCGGCATCTATTACAACGGTTCGACCGTGAACCCCATGAACTACGTGTCGTACTGATTTTTCGTTCCATACATCAGACAAAAACTGTGTCATTCTGAGCCTGCCGGCAGAGCCTCTTTCCGCGAAATGACTGCGGCGGAAACGGCGATCTGCCGCGCTTGGAATGGCACAGGCTTTTGTTTTCCTGAAATTCGTCTGTAAATGAGGTGGCACATTGAAAAAGACGCCGAAGATCCTGCTGCTCGTGTTTCTGTTCGTGTTCGCCGTCGGGGCGACCTTCCTCATCACGTTCCACGAGGCGGGAAGACTGTATTCCGCCTCCGCGAGCCAGTCCGCCGCGGCCAAAAAGACGGCGGAAATCGACTCCTACCTGCAGAAATACTTCATCGACGACTACGACGAGGACAAGCTGGCCGACGCCGCCGCGAGCGCCATGGTCACGGCCACGGGCGACCGCTGGAGCTACTATCTCAGCGCGGCCGACTACCAGACGTATCTCGACAGCATCAACAACGCCTATGTCGGCATCGGCGTCACCATCACCGAGGACGACGACGCGGGCGGCATGCGCATCGAGTCCGTGACGGCTGGCAGCCCCGCGGAGGCCGCCGGCATCCGGGTGGGCGACCTGCTGACCAAGGTGGAGGGCAAGGACACGATCTCCCTCGGCATGACCGGCACGAAGGATCTCGTGCGCGGGGAGGAGGGCACCGACGTGAACCTGACGCTCGAGCGGGACGGCAAGAGCTTCGACGTGACGGTCACGCGGAAGAGCATCGAAACGGTGGTGGCCTCCTGCGAGCTGCTGAGCGGAAAGATCGGCTACATCAAAATCAACAACTTCGACGCCCGCTGCGCCGACGAGACGATCGCCTGCGTCGAGAAGATGACGAAGGCCGGCGCGACGAGCCTGCTGTTCGACGTGCGCTTCAATCCGGGCGGGCTCAAGACGGAGCTTGTGAAGGTCCTGGACTACCTGCTGCCCGAGGGGATTTTGTTCCAGAGCGTGGACTATACGGGCAAGAAGGACATAGATTATTCCGACGCATCCAGCGTGAGTCTGCCCATGGCGGTGCTCGTCAACCAGGACTCCTATTCCGCGGCGGAATTCTTCGCGGCGGCGCTGCAGGAGTACGGCGCGGCGACGATCGTCGGCTCAAAGACCTGCGGCAAGGGCAATTTCCAGACCGGCTTCCAGCTCTCCGACGGGTCGCTGCTGAACATTTCCATCGGCAAATACTACACGCCGAAGGGCAAAAGCCTCACCGACGTCGGCGTGACGCCGGACACGGAGCTGGATCTGAGCGACGACGATTATCAGGAGCTTTATTACGGAAGATTGTCGCAAAAGGACGACGAACAGCTCCAGGCGGCAATAAGCGCGCTGAAATAGTGCGGAAAATCGGGCAGAATTTACTTGACAGAACAGGTCCGACCCCCTATAATCATACCGATTATGAAAAGCGCCGGAATCAACTATGAATCGGAAGGATCGATCACTATGGCGAAGGAATTTAAGATCAGCACCCTGCGGCTCAAAGAGCTGGAGGAAGAACTCAACTATCTGAAAACGACCCGCGAGGCCGAGGTCGCGGACCAGATCAAGGAAGCGCGCTCGTTCGGCGACCTGTCGGAGAACAGCGAGTACGACGAGGCGAAAAACGAACAGGCGAAGCTGTACGGCCGCATCGCGGAGGTGGAGAACATCCTCGCGCACGCCGTCATCATCGACGAGACCGAGGAGGCCTCCGGCAAGATCGGCCTGGGCTGCACGATCAAGGTGCAGGACGAGGAGACCGGCGACGAGGAGCTGTACGCCATCGTCGGCTCGCAGGAGGCCAACCCCATGGAGTGCCGCATCTCCGACGACTCGCCGTTCGGCCGCGCGCTGCTCGGCCACTGCGTCGGCGAGACCGTCACGGTGGAGGCGCCCGCGGGCGTCCTGAAGTATAAAATTCTGTCGGTAGAGAAATAACGCGGAGGAACGGCATGGAACCTGAAAATCAGAACGAACAGCAGATTGGCGACCAGATCCGCGTGCGGCGGGAGAAGCTGGCGCAGCTTCAGCAGGAGGGGAACGACCCCTTCACGGTCACAAAATTCACCGTAACGAGCAGCGCGCAGGCCGTCAGGGACCATTTCGACGAGCTGCTTGGCCAGCCCGTTTCGATCGCGGGACGTATGATGTCCAAGCGCGGCATGGGCAAGGTGTCGTTCTGCGACATTCAGGACAGGACCGGCCGCATCCAGCTCTACGCCCGCCGGGACGAGATGGACGAGGCGGCCTATGACCGCTTCAAAAAATACGACATCGGCGACATCGTCGGCATCGACGGCGAGGTCTTCCGGACCCAGCGGGGCGAGATGAGCGTGCGCGCGAAGAACATCACGCTGCTGTCGAAGTCGCTGCTGCCGCTGCCCGAGAAGTTCCACGGCCTGACCGACCGCGAGACGCGCTATCGCCAGCGGTATGTCGATCTGATCGTCAACCCCGAGGTGCGGCGCAACTTTGAGATCCGCAGCCGGTTTATCAAGTACCTGCGGAGCTTCCTCGACGACAGGGGCTACATGGAGGTCGAGACCCCGGTGCTCAACTCCATCTCGGGCGGCGCGACCGCGCGGCCCTTCGTCACGCATCACAACACGCTCAACATCGACATGTACCTGCGCATCGCGACGGAGCTGAACCTCAAGCGGCTGATCGTCGGCGGCATGGAGCGCGTGTACGAGCTCGGGCGCATCTTCCGCAACGAGGGCATGGACCCCAAGCACAACCCGGAATTCACAACGGTGGAGCTCTACGAGGCCTACGCCGATTTCAACGACATGATGGACCTGTTCGAGGACCTGCTCTCCGGCGCCGCCGAGAGCATTCTCGGGACGACCGACGTGAAGTGGCTGGGCTACGACATCAGCCTCAAGAAGGGCTTCCGCCGCATGACGATGGCGGAGGCGGTCAGAGAATACCTGGGCGTCGATTTTCTCGCGATCGGCACGGACGAGGAGGCGGCAAAGGCCGCCGAAGCGCTCGGCGTCGATCTCAGCAAGACAGAGAAGACCTGGGGCCACGCGCTCTACGAGTGCTTCGACCAGAAGGTCGAGGAGCAGCTCATCCAGCCGACCTTCATCACGATGCACCCGGTCGACGTTTCGCCGCTGGCGAAGCGCTCGCCGAAGGACCCGCGCCTGACGGAGCGGTTCGAGCTCTTCATCGGCCACAGCGAGATGGGCAACGCCTTCTCCGAGCTGAACGACCCGATCGACCAGCGCCAGCGCTTCCAGAAGCAGGTCGAGCTGCGCGCCCACGGCGACGACGAGGCCGGCATGATGGACGAGGACTTTCTCACCGCGCTCGAGTACGGCATGCCGCCCACGGGCGGGCTCGGCATCGGCGTGGACCGCTGCGTGATGCTCCTGACCGGCGCCGACTCCATCCGAGACGTGATCATTTTCCCGACGATGAAGCCGATCGACTGAGAAGCGCCCGGCATCCGGAACACAGACGAAAACCCGCAAAAATCCTCGGATTTTTGCGGGTTTCAGTGTATCAAAAAAGCTTCGCAGCCTTTTTGACAACGTAAGGGCCGCTGCAAAATGCAGCGGCCCCGTTTTCTGTCTGCGGGCCGGGCGTCACGCGTTGGCGCCGAGCAGCTTCTGCAGGTCGGCCTCCGGCGTGCTGATAGGGCTGATGTGGTAGGTCTCCACGAGGAAGTTCAGCACGTTGGGGGAGAGGAAGGCGGGCAGCGACGGCCCGAGCAGAATGTTCTGAATGCCCAGATGCAGCAGCGTCAGCAGGATGCAGACCGCCTTCTGCTCGTACCAGGACAGGACGAAGGAGAGCGGGAGGTCGTTGACGCCGCAGCCGAACGCGCCGGCCAGCGCGACGGCCGTCTGGATGGCGCCGTAGGCGTCGTTGCACTGCCCCATGTCGAGGATGCGCGGCAGCCCGGCGACCGTGCCGAGGTTCAGATCGTTGAAGCGGTATTTTCCGCAGGCCAGCGTGAGGATCACGGAATCCGGCGGCGTCAGTTTCACGAATTCGGTGTAGTAATTGCGGCCGGGCTTCGCGCCGTCGCAGCCGCCGACCAGGAAGAAATGGCGGATTTTGCCGGCCTTCACGGCCTCGACGATCGCGGGGGCGCTGGACAGGACGGTCTCGCGGCCGAAGCCGGTGGTCACTTCCCGTCCGCCGTTGATCCCCTCGAACTGCCGGTCCTCCGCATAGCCGCCCAGTGTGAGCGCCTTTTCGATCACGGGCGCGAAGTCTTTGTCCTCGCCGATGTGCGCGGCGCCGGGGAACGCGACCTCGCCCGTGGTGAACACGCGGTCGGCATAGCTCGCCTTTGGCGGCATCAGGCAGTTGGTGGTGTAGAGGATGGGGGCGGGAACGCCGTCGAACTCCCGCTGCTGGTTCTGCCAGGCCGTGCCGAAATTGCCCTTGAGCTGCGGGTACTTTTTCAGCTCCGGATAGGCGTGCGCGGGCAGCATCTCGCCGTGGGTGTACACGCTGACGCCCGTGCCCTGCGTCTGCTCCAGCAGCAGCTGCAGGTCGCGCAGGTCGTGGCCCGTGACCACGATGAAGGGGCCCTTTTCCACCTTCAGCGGCACGGTGACGGGCACCGGCGTGCCGAAGGTCTGCGTATTGGCCTTGTCCAGCAGCGCCATGCACTTCAGGTTGATCTCGCCGACCTTCAGCACGATGGGCAGCAGCTGCTCCATGGTCAGGTCCGCCCCGACCGCCGACAGTCCCTCGCAGAAGAAGCGGTCGACCTCGCCGTCGCGGTAGCCCAGCACGCGCGCGTGGCTGGCATAGGCGGCCATGCCGCGCAGACCGAACAGAATGAGAGACTTCAGAGAGCGGATGTCCTCGTCCGCGTTCCAGAGCTCCTGCATGTCGTAATCTCCGCTCTGCCCGCAGGAGCAGCAGCAGGCTCCGCACGCGGGCGCGAGCTTTGCCTTTTCCGCGTGCGCGCGGCTGATCTGCCGCTGGATGGACTCGTCGTCAAAGCTGACGTTGGTGACCGTCGTAAAGAGCCCGTCGATGAGCGTGCGGCAGACGCTGTCGGCCGGGTCCGGCTCGGCGGCCGCGGCGCGCGCCAGGCCGATGAGCGCGCCGGTCAGCGCGTCCTGCAGATTGGCGGTATCGGACTTTTTGCCGCACACGCCGGCATTTCCCATGCAGCCGGTGCAGCCGGCCGTCTGTTCACACTGAAAGCAAAACATTTTGTGATCCATTTTGATGACCTCTTTCTGTTTGTTGTTGGAGCCATTCGCACAGAACGGCTGCGTTGTTGAAGGCTTCCTCTCTTGCGGCGTACAGCAGCGTCACGTTTCCCGCTGTGAGCGCCGCTTTGCAGGAGCGGGCGAACGCGAGCGCCGCCGGATTGCCGTCCAGCTCGAGCCGGTAGGCCGCCCGGAATTCCCCGAACCGGCCGGCGTCGTGGGCGAAGCGCTTCCGCAGCTCCGTCGAGGGCGCCAGGTCCCTGCTCCAGCCGTCGAGCGCCGCCGCCTCTTTTTTGATTCCGCGCGGCCAGAGCCGGTCCACAAGGACGCGGCGGCCGTCGGCCGGGTCGCAGGGGGCGTAGACGCGCTTTGCCCGGATCGCGTACATCCGGCTCACTTCTTTTCGGGCGGAAAGACGACCGTCAGCAGCATCTTGAAGTCCTCTTTCGCAAACACGGCATGCGGAACGTTCGCGGGCATCACGATGCTCTCGCCCGCCTGGCAGACGTGCTTTGTCCCGCCGACCGTCAGCTCGCCGCAGCCCTCCAGCACCAGCACCATGGCGTCGCCCTCGGAGCAGTGCGTGCTGATCTCCTCGCCTCTGGAGAAGGCGAACAGCGTGATGCTGACGGCGTCGTTCTGCACCAGCGTCCTGCTCACGATCTGCCCCTGCGCGGTGACGACCTCGTCCGCCAGCTTCAGCACCTGCGCCTGCGCGATGTTTTTCAGATATGCCATATGAATACTCCTTCCCGGCGCCGCTGCGCGCCGACCCGCGATTTGCCTGCGGTGACCGCCGAACCCGCGCGGGAAAGCGGAGCCCGTTCGGTCATCCCGACTCTCTGCGCATAGAATAACCGCAATCCGGCAATATAGATGTTGTTATTACAACAGAAAAGAAAAAATTCTCCGCCGCCCGGAAGCGCGCCCGCGGGCCGGTCCGGTTCGGCTCGGTTGACTTCATTTGCAAAAGCGGATATAATGATACAAAATCAGATTACAGTGTGCCTGGAGGGATTCTGTGTCTTCCATTTTTCGGTCCGTCGGTACTTTTTTTAAAAAGCTGAGACCCGCGCAGATCATTGTGCTGGTCTTTCTCGGCATCGTGCTGCTGGGCGGCGCGCTGCTGACGCTGCCGCAGGCTTCGCAGAGCGGACAGCCGACCTCGTATCTGACGGGGCTGTTCACGGCGACCTCGGCGACCTGCGTCACGGGTCTGGTGCTCGTGGACAGCGGCACCTACTGGAGCACGTTCGGGCAGGTGGTGATCCTGCTGCTCATCCAGGTGGGCGGCCTCGGCTTCATGACCGTCGTGTCCATCTTCTATGTGGTGCTCAAGAAAAAGATCGGCCTGCGGCAGCGGATGGTGCTGGCCCAGGCGTTCAGCATGAACACGATGAGCGGCATCGTCGGCATGGTCAAGAACGTGCTCGCCGGCGCGCTGACGGCCGAGGGCGCGGGCGCGCTGCTGCTGACGCTCTGCTTCCTGCCCCGCTTCGGCCTCGGAAAGGCGCTGTGGTACGGCGTGTTCCACTCGGTATCGGCCTTCTGCAACGCGGGGTTCGACATCCTGGGCGACGTGCAGGCCGGCGGCAGTCTGCTGGCCTACAAGACGAGCCTGCCCGTCAACCTCATCATCATGGCGCTCATCGTCTCGGGCGGCCTGGGCTTCTATGTCTGGGGCGACATCCGCAAGAGCCGGCGCTTCGGCAAGCTGAGCGTCTATTCCAAGCTTGTCGTCATCATCACGGGCATCCTGATCTTCGGCGGCGCGCTGCTGGTGGCGATTTTGGAGTGGAACAATCCCGCGACGCTCGGGAAGCTTCAGCCCCTGCAGAAGATCCTCGCGAGCTTTTTCCAGTCGGTCACGACGAGAACGGCGGGCTTCAACACCATTCCGCAGGACAAGCTGACGGACGGGACCAAGGCTGTGTCCACCATCCTCATGTTCGTCGGCGGCTCCAGCGGCTCCACGGCGGGCGGCATCAAAACGGTGACGCTCGGCGTCGTGCTGCTCTCGGCGCTGGGCACGGCGCGGGGCAGCTCCCATATCACGGCGTTCCGGCGCAGCATCACGCGCGAGCAGATCGAAAACGCCTCGGCGCTGGTGCTGCTCATGTTCACGCTGGCGGCCTTCGGCGCGATCTACATCTCGGCGGCGAACCGGTGCAGCTTCATCGACGCCATCTTTGAAACGGTGTCCGCGCTGGGCACGGTGGGCCTGACTGCGGGACTCACGCCGACGCTCGGCGCGGCGTCCAGACTGATCCTGATTTTTTATATGTTCTTCGGACGCGTCGGCATTATGACGATCAGCGTCGGATTTATGATGAGCAGCCGCGCGGAGGAGCGCATCCAATACGCGGATACCAAACTGATGATCGGATAAGCGGGTGTATAGAATGAAAAAGACATATGTGGTGGTCGGCCTCGGCAAGTTCGGCGTGACCGTGGCGACAAGACTGTATGAACTGGGCAACGAGGTGCTGGCGATCGACAACCTGGCGGAGAACGTGCAGCGCATCGAAAACCGCGTGACCTACGCCGTCGTCGGCGACGCGCGCGACGAGGAGGTCCTGCGCTCGCTCGGCGTGCGCAACTACGACTGCGCCGTGGTCGCCATCGGCTCGGATCTCGCCACGAGCGTGCTCGTGACGCTCAACCTCAAGGAGCTGGGCATCCCCAAAATCCTCTGCAAGGCGACGGATGAGCTGCAGAAAAAGGCGCTCGAGAAGGTCGGGGCCGACCGCGTGGTCATCCCCGAGCGCGAGATGGGCGTCAAGCTCGCGCAGGCGCTGTCGTCGTCGAGCGTGCTCGACTACATCGAGCTCTCGAACGACTGCGGCATCGTGGAAATCCCCGCGCCGGCGAGCTGGGCGGGCAAGACCATCCGCGAGCTCAACATCCGGGCAAAGTACGGCGTCAACGTCATCGCCGTCAAGAGAAACGGCTCGATCAACGTCGCGCCCGGCGGCGACTACGTTCCCGAGGAAGCGGACGTCATGGTCGTGCTCGGCAAGAGCGAGCAGCTCGCGAAGCTGAAGGTATGACGGAGGAACGGATCACGGGCGCGCACAATCCGCTGCTCGTCCACCTGCGAAAGCTGCTGGGCTCCCGGAGCTACCGGGAGAAATCGGGCCAGTTCGCGGCCGACGGCACGAAGCTGCTGGAGGAGGCCGCAAAATGGTACCCCGGCCTGCGCGCCGTCGTGGCGGCCGAGGGCGTGTCCCTCTGTCCGCTGCCCGCGGGCGTGCGCGTGGTCCGCGTGCCGCAGAGCCTCATGCAGAGCGTCTCGCTGATGGACTCGCCGCAGGGCGCCATCTTCATCTGCGACCTGCCGGCTGCCCGGGCCGCGGAGCTTGTCCCCGGCACGCTGCTGCTCGACGGGATCCAGGACCCCGGAAATCTTGGGACAATCCTGCGCACGGCCGACGCGCTTCAGATCCCCGCCGTGCTGCTCGAGGGCTGCGCCGACCCGTGGAATCCCAAGACGGTGCGCGCCTCGATGGGGGCGGTGTTCCGCTCTGTGCCGGCGTCCATGACGGCGGAGGCCGCGGCGCGCGCCTGCCGGGAAAAGCAGATCCCCCTGTATGCCGCCGCGATGGGGCCGGACGCGCAGGATGTGCGGCGGCTCCCGCTCGCGCGCGCGGCGGTGGCCGTGGGCAGCGAGGGGCAGGGCGTCCGCGCCGCGCTGCTGCAGGCCGCGGACGGCTGCGCCGTCATCCCCATGAATCCGCGCTGCGAGTCGCTGAACGCGGCCGCGGCGGCTGCCATTCTGATGTGGCAGATGAAAGCATAGGGCAACACCGCCCGGATGGTGCGGCACCGACAAAGAGAGAAGAGGGAACCGCGTGCTGAAGTATTGGCTGTGGCTGACGACCCGAAAAAAGCTTGGTAACAGCGGCGTTCTGGCAATCCTCCGGCATTTTTCCTCGCCGGAGGAGGCTTTTTTTGCCCCGGAGGAGCGCCTGCGCGGCATCGCCGGGCTGCCGGACCCGACGCCGCTTCTCGACAAGGACCTGTCGGAGGCGGAGAAAATCCTGCAGAGCTGCTACCGGCAGGGCATCCGCATCCTGACGATGCAGGACGCCGCCTATCCCGAGCGGCTGCGCAGCATCGGCAATCCGCCCGCCGTGCTCTACTGCCGGGGCATCGTCCCGGCGTTCGATTCGGAGCCGACCGTCGCCCTGGTCGGCACGCGGAAGGCCTCGGCCTACGGGATGGTGCAGGCCAAGCGCCTGGGCTACCAGCTCGGCAGGCTCGGGGCGATCGTCGTCTCCGGCGCGGCGAGCGGGATCGACGCGCTCGCCCTGAAGGGCGCGCTGACCGCGGGCAAGCCGGTCGTGGGCGTGCTCGGCGGCGGGGTGGACGTGGTCTACCCGGCGGAAAACCGCGGCCTTTTGAAAGATGTCGCCGAATACGGCTGCCTCATGAGCGAATACCCGCCCGGCACGCCCGCGCTGGGCGAGCATTTCCCGGTGCGCAACCGCATCCTCAGCGGGCTGTCCCTCGGCGTTGTGGTCGTCGAGGCGCCCAGAAAGAGCGGCGCGCTCATCACGGCGGCCCATGCGCTCGAGCAGGGGCGCGACGTGTTCGCCGTCCCCGCCAACGTCGGCGTGGCGAGCTGCGAGGGCAACATCCAGCTGCTCAAGGAGGGCGCCATCGTCGTGGAGGACGGCTGGGACGTGATGCGGGAATACGTCCACCTCTATCCGGGCCTGGCGAGCCGCGAGCCGCCGCGCTTTGCGCTGACGCTCAGCCCCGACGACACGGAGAAAAACGGGCAAAATACGGACGCCAGAGTGGCCTCTGAGCAGTTAATTCCCGAAAAAGCCGACAAAAAAGACGTTGACAAGGCGGAAAACAAGGCTTATATTGACGTACAAGAGATTTTGCCCGGCCTCTCGCCCGACGAGCAGGCGATCGTGCGCCTTTTACAGGACGGCCCCATGCATGTGGACGACCTGATCGACGCCTGCCAGCTGCCCGCCGGACGCGTGCTCGCGTCCGCGACGCTGCTGGAGGTCAAGGGCTGTATCAAACGTCTGCCCGGGAAACGCTTTTCTCTGGCGGAAAAATAACTTATGGAGGCAGTCATGCCGAAAGCAAAAACCAGTCTCGTCATTGTGGAGTCGCCCTCGAAGGCAAAGACCATCGGAAAATACCTGGGGCCGGACTATCTCGTCAAGGCCAGCATGGGCCATCTGCGCGATCTGCCGAAGAGCACGATGGGCGTGGACATCGACCACAACTTTGAGCCGGAGTACGAGCCGCTCAAGGGCAAGGAGGAGGTCATCGGCGAGCTGCAGAAGGCGGCCGCGAAGAGCGCGAACGTCTATCTCGCAACCGACCCGGACCGCGAGGGAGAGGCCATCTCCTGGCACCTCAAATACCTATTGAATATTCCGGACGACAAAACGCTGCGCGTGACGTTCAACGAGATCACCAAGGACGTCGTGCAGAAGTCCATCCGGCAGCCGCGCCCAATCGACCAGGATCTCGTGGACGCGCAGCAGGCGCGCCGCGTGCTCGACCGCATCGTGGGCTATCAGCTCAGCCCGCTCCTCTGGAAAAAGGTGCGCAAGGGCCTTTCGGCCGGCCGCGTGCAGTCCGTGGCGACCCGGCTCGTCGTGGACCGGGAGAACGAGATCCGCGCGTTTGCGCCGCAGGAATACTGGTCTCTGGACGTGCGGCTCGACCGCGTCGGCCGGCCCGGCAGCTTTCTCGCGCACTACTACGGCGACCCGAAGAAAAAGGACCTCGGCTGCGAGCAGGACGTGCTGGACGTGCTGGCCGAGCTGGAGGGCCAGACCTTCCAGGTCAAAAGCGTCAAAAAGTCCGTCCGCAAAAAGACGCCCGCGCCGCCCTTTACGACCTCGACCCTGCAGCAGGAGGCGTCCCGCAAGCTCAATCTCACGACCAAGCGCACAATGATGATCGCGCAGCAGCTCTATGAAGGCGTCGAGGTGACGGGCGAGGGCTCCGTGGGTCTCATCACCTACATGCGTACCGATTCGCTGCGCATCTCCGAGGAGGCCCTCGAGGCCGCGGGGACGGTCGTCAGGAGCCGCTACGGCGCGGAATACTACGGCGGCGCGCGCCGCTACAAGCCGAAGTCCAACGCGCAGGACGCGCACGAGGCCATCCGGCCCAGCAACGTCGCGCTCTACCCCGAGCTTGTGGAAAAGGATCTGACCAGGGAGCAGTATAAGCTCTATAAGCTCATCTGGAGCCGTTTTATCGCCTCCCAGATGGAGAACGCCCTCTACGACGTGACGGCCATCGAGGTCGAATGCGGCCGCCACAGCTTCCGCGCCAACCACCAGAGCGTGAAGTTCTCCGGCTTTACGGCCATCTATGAGGAGGGCCGCGACGACGAGCAGGAGGAGCAGGGCTCGCCCCTGCCCGACCTCGAGGACGGCGAGCCGCTGAAGCTCGCCGGCACAGACAGACAGCAGCACTTCACCCAGCCGCCCGCGCGCTATACCGAGGCGACGCTCGTGCGCGCGATGGAGGAAAAGGGCATCGGCCGCCCGTCCACCTACGCCGCGACCGTCTCCACCATCCAGGACCGCGAGTACGTCGTCAAAACCGACAAGCGCCTGGCCCCCACGCCGCTCGGCGAGGTCGTCAACGGCCTGATGATGGACCGGTTCCCGAATATCATCGACGTGGAATTCACGGCCGGCATGGAAAAGCGGCTCGATCAGGTCGAGGAGGGCCGGCTTCCCTGGAAAAAGGTGCTCGAGGACTTCTACGGCGGGTTCCATCAGGAGATGCTCGACGCCGAGGAGGCGCTCAAGGACACCCGCCTCAAGGTGCCGGACGAGGTCACGGACGAGATCTGCGAGCTCTGCGGGCGCCATATGGTCGTCAAAACGGGCCGGTTCGGCAAGTTCCTGGCCTGCCCCGGCTATCCCGAGTGCAAAAATACGAAGCCCATCGTCGAGCGCATGCCGGGCCGCTGCCCCAAATGCGGCAGCACGATCCTCAAGCGCAAGTCCAAGCGCGGCTACGCCTACTACGCCTGCGAGCGCGGCGCGGCCTGCGGCTTCATGACCTGGGACGTGCCCACGGCGAACGACTGCCCGGTCTGCGGGCAGACCATGTTCAAAAAGTCGGGCCGCGGCCAGATGAAGCCGTTCTGCATCAACCCCGAGTGCAGCAACTTCCTGCCCGAGGACAAGCGCGGCTACCGCAGAAAGCCCGCGGCGGAGAACACCGAAGCCGCCGCGCAGGAGCCCGCCGGCGCGCCGGAGGCGGAGCCGGCCGCGAAGAAACCGGCCGCGAAGAAACCGGCTGCAAAGAAACCGGCCGCAAAGAAACCGGCTGCAAAGAAACCGGCCGCAAAGAAACCGGCCGCGAAGAAGCCCGCGGCGAAGAAACCGGCCGCGAAGAAGCCGGCGGCGAAAAAGCCCGCCGCGAAGGAAAAGGAAACGGTATGACGCAGGAAGTGACGGTCGTGGGCGCGGGCCTGGCCGGGAGCGAGGCCGCCTGGCAGCTCGCCCGGCGCGGCGTGCCTGTCCGGCTCGTGGAAATGAAGCCGGAAAAATACACGCCCGCGCACCACAGTCCGGATTTTGCCGAGCTGGTCTGCTCCAATTCCCTGCGCGGAGACCGGCTCGAGAACGCAGTGGGCCTTTTAAAAGAGGAGCTCCGGCGGCTCGGCAGCCTGATTCTCGCGTGCGCCGAGGCCAACCGCGTGGAGGCCGGCGGCGCGCTCGCCGTGGACCGCTACGGCTTTTCCGGCATGGTCACGCAGAAGATCCGCGAAAATCCCCTCATCACGGTCGAATCCCGCGAGGTGACCGAGGTGCCGCCGGGTCCCGTCGTCATCGCGACGGGTCCGCTGACGTCCGACGCGCTGAGCGCGGCCATCGGCCGGTATTTCGGCGGCGCGGAGTACATGAGCTTCTTCGACGCCGCCGCGCCGCTCGTGAGCTTTGAGTCCGTCGATCTGGAAAAGGCGTGGTTCGCCTCGCGGTACGACCGCGGGACCGCGGATTATGTAAACTGCCCAATGGAAAAGGAAGAATACGAGGCCTTCGTGGACGCGCTCGCGCACGCCGAGGCCGCCGAGGTGCACGGCTTTGAGGACAGCATGGTCTTCGAGGGCTGCATGCCGGTCGAGGTCATGGCCCGGCGCGGGCTCGACACGCTGCGCTACGGGCCCATGAAGCCCGTCGGCCTGCGCGACCCGAAGACGGGCAGGGAGCCCTGGGCCGTCGTGCAGCTCCGCAAGGACAACGCGGCCGGCTCCGTCTACAACCTCGTGGGCTTCCAGACGCACCTCAAATTTCCGGAGCAGCGGCGCGTATTTTCGATGATCCCGGCGCTGCACGACGCGGAGTTCGTGCGCTACGGCGTCATGCACCGCAACACGTTTCTCGACAGCCCGCGCCTGCTCGACCGCTACTACGCCGACCGGCGCGACCCGCTGGTGGCCTTCGCCGGGCAGATGACGGGCGTGGAGGGCTATGTGGAATCGACCGCGTCCGGGTATCTGGCGAGCGCCGCCATGGCCGCGAAGGTCCGGGGCGAGACGCCGCCCGATTTTCCGCCGGAGACGGCCATCGGCGCGCTCGCGGCGTATATTTCCGACGAATCCGTCGCGCATTTCCAGCCGATGAACGTGAATTTCGGCATCCTGCCGAAGCTGGGCTACAAGGTGAAGGGCAAGGCGAACCGCAATCAGGCCCTTTCCGAGCGCGCGCTGGCGCAGATCGACGCGATGCGGCAACCCGAATAAACAGACAGAAGGAGGACTCCGATGCGTATTATCGTAGATGTCATGGGCGGCGACAACGCCCCCGACGCAACCGCGCTGGGCGCGATCCAGGCCGCGAAGGAGCTCGGCGTGGACATCATCCTGGTGGGCCGGGGTGAGAGAATTCTGGAGTGCCTCAAAAATCACGGGATTGACACGCTCCCGAAGGGCGTGGAGATCGCCAACGCCGACGATGTGGTGGATATGCACGACGACCCGGCAGCGGTCGTCAAAAAGCGGCCGGACTCGTCGATGATGACGGGCCTGCGCATGCTCGCGGAGGGCGTGGGCGACGCGTTCGTCTCGGCCGGCTCCACGGGGGCGCTGCTGTCCGGCGCAACGCTGATCGTCAAGCGGGTCAAGGGCATCCGCCGCGCGGCGTTCGCCCCGGTCCTTCCGACCGAAACGGGCAGCGTCATTCTGATCGACTGCGGTGCGACGGCGGAGTGCACGCCGGAATTTTTGCTGCAGTTCGCGTTTATGGGCTCGTACGCCGCCAGGCGGCTGCTCGGCCTGTCCAATCCCCGCGTCGCGCTCCTGAACATCGGGGCCGAGGAGGGCAAGGGCTGCGAGCTGCAGAAGCAGACGTATCCGCTCCTGAAAAAGGCGGGCGAGGAGGGCCACATCAACTTCATCGGCAACCTCGAGGCCCGCGGCGTGCCGCTGGGCGAGGCTGACGTCGTGGTGGCCGACGGCTATTCCGGCAACGTCCTGCTCAAGGGCATCGAGGGCACGGCGCTGTATATGAACGCGATGCTGAAGAACGTCCTCACGAAGAATCTGCTGACCAAGCTGGCCGCGCTCATCTGCCGGAAGGGCCTGCGCGAGATCCGGGGCAAGCTCGACTACCGCGAGACGGGCGGGACGCTGCTGCTCGGCATCACAAAGCCGGTCGTCAAGGCGCACGGCGCGTCCGACGCGCGCGCCATCTGCAGCGCGATCCGCCAGGCGGCCGAGGCCGTGGACGCGGGCGTGGCCGCGGAGCTGGCCGGCAACATCGACAAAATGACCGTTCCAAAGGAGCTGACGCATGCTGAGTGAGCTGGAAGCCGGGCTGGGCTATACCTTTCGCGACAAAACACTGCTGCAGAACGCGCTGACGCACAGCTCCTACGCCAACGAAAACCGCGAGAGCGGACTGCCCGACAATGAGCGGCTGGAATTTCTGGGCGACTCCATCCTCGGCTTCGTGGTGGCGGAGTATCTCTACCGCAGCTTCCCGGCCCGCCCCGAGGGCGAGCTGACCCGCATCCGCGCCGACCTCGTGTGCGAGACGAACCTCGCCAAGGCGGCGGCGATCGTGCGCCTGGGCGACTATCTGCTGCTCGGCCGCGGCGAGGAGCAGGGCGGCGGCAGAAGGCGCGACTCAATCGTCTCCGACGCGATGGAATCCGTCATCGCCGCGTCCTATCTGGACGGCGGCTTCGCGGCGGCGCGGGAGATCATCGAGCGGCTCATCCTCAGCGATGTGCCGGCGGACAGGCCCCGCAACTTCGACTACAAGACAGCCCTCCAGGAGCTGGTCCAGCGGAAGAAGGACCAGACCCTGCAGTACGAGCTGACCGGCGAGTCCGGCCCCGACCACGACAAGCAGTTTCTCGTCGAGGTCGCGCTCAACGGCAAAACCGTCGGCAGGGGAGCCGGCACCAGCAAGAAGCGGGCCGAGCAGGCCGCCGCGGAGGCCGCCATCGAAAAGCTGTTTCCCGGCGAAATATAGCCGGCCTGCCCGAGCCGCCGCAAAACAGACGAGAAAACGAAGGTTTGTCATTCTGAGGCCCCGGCCGCAGAATGACAAACCTTTTTAAGGCAACACCGCACAATTCGCGGCTGACGCCTTAAGCGTGGTCTTGCTTGCATCTTTTCCGTCATATGCGCCAAAAATGCTCGCGAATCCACAAAGGATTCGCTGCGCTTTTTGACACATCTGACGAAAAATCTGACGGCGCAATACCGCACTTAGAATTGTGCGGTGCTGCCTTTGCGCGGCAGAAATCGCGTTTCGCCCGCGCCCCACTTGCATTATCAGGCGAAAATTGGTACAATGTAACGATCAGATGAATGGAGAGGTATGAGCGCGTGTATCTGAAATCGCTGGAGATCCAGGGCTTCAAATCGTTCCCGGATAAAACGGTGCTCCAGTTCGGCAGCGATGTGACCGCGATCGTCGGGCCGAACGGCAGCGGCAAGTCGAATATTTCCGACGCGATCAGCTGGGTTTTGGGCGAGCAGAGCACCAAGGCGCTGCGCGGCGCGAAGATGGAGGACGTCATTTTCGGCGGCACGCAGAAGCGCGCCGCGGTCGGCTTCGCCGAGGCGACGCTCGTTCTGGACAACGCCGACGGCGCGCTCGCCGTCGAGACGCCGGAGGTCATGATCACCCGCCGGTATTACCGCTCCGGAGAAAGCGAATACTATATCAACCGCGAATCCGCCCGCCTGCGCGACATCAACGAGCTTTTCATGGACACAGGCCTCGGCCGGGAGGGCTACTCCAACATCGGCCAGGGCAAGATCGACGAGATCCTCTCCGTCAAGAGCACCGACCGCCGCGAGGTTTTCGAGGAGGCCGCGGGCATTTCCAAATACCGCCACCGCAAGGAGGAGACCGAGCGCCGTCTGGACGCGACCGAGGAGAACCTGCTGCGCATCGGCGACAAGATCTCCGAGCTGGAGCTGCAGGTCGGGCCGCTGCGCGAGCAGGCGGACAAGGCCTCGAAGTATCTGGCGCTCAAGGACGAGCTGTGCGGGCTGGAGGTTACGGTCTGGCTGGACGCGCTCAAAAAGGTCGCGGAAAACGCCAAAAAAGCGGAAACAGACTACGCCTCCGCCGCGTTTATCCTCGAGCAGGCGCACGACGAGCTGACAAAGCTCTACAGCCAGTCCGAGCAGCTGTCGCTGCAGCTGAACCGGCAGACGCTGCAGCTCGACCAGCAGCGCGACGAGATCACCGCCCTGGAGCAGGAGCGGCAGAAGCGCGAAACGGAGCGCTCGGTCACGCAGGCCGACTGCGACAACCGTCGGCGGAACATCGAACGGGTGCGCGCGGAGCTGTCCGAGCAGGCCAGCCGCAGCGGCGGCGTCGCCGAGCAGGCGCGCCAGCAGGAGCACCGGCTTGCAGAGCTGAAAACCGAGCTGGAGGCAATCCAGAAGGCTCTCGCCGCCAGCGAAGAAGCGGCGGACGCGCTCGCGCGGGAAATCGCCGCGCAGGACGCGGCCCACGCCGGCGTCGCCGCGCAGCAGGCGCTTCTGCAGAGCCAGCTCGCGCAGAAGAACGCCGAGATCGCCTCGCTGGACGCGTCCATGGACAGCGTGCAGGAGAGAAAAACGGCCCTCCGGGAGGAGTGCGCCGCCGCGAAGCGCCGCCGGGAAGAGGCCGAGGCGCAGCAGCGCGAGGCCGGACAGAAGCGCGAGGCGGCCGGCGAGGCCGTCACGGGCGCGAACAATGCCCTCGCGGGCTACGAGCTGCGCAGGAAAACGCGCGCGGAAAAGCGCGACGGACTGCAGAAGGAGCTGACCGCGTGCGGCGTCAGCCTCGACACGCTGACGTCCAAGGCGCGCATGCTGCGCGAGATGGAGCGGGAATACGAGGGCTTCTCCAGATCGGTGAAGCTCGTCATGCAGGAGGCCGGGCGCGGGACGCTCAGAAATATCCGGGGGCCGGTCTCCGCGCTCATCCGCGTGCCGGACGAGTATACGACCGCCATCGAGACGGCGCTGGGCCCGGCGATGCAGAACATCGTCGTGGACTCGGAGGAGGACGGCAAGGCCGCCATCCGCATGCTCAAGCAGCGCGACGCGGGCCGGGCGACGTTTCTGCCGCTTGGCGCGATCACGGGCAGGAGCCTGCAGGAGCCGGGGCTCGAGAGCCGGAAGGGGTATCTCGGCGTCGCGTCGAAGCTCGTCTCGTCGGACGCGCCGTACCGGAACATTGTGGAGAATCTGCTGGGCCGGACCGTCGTGGCGGAGAACCTCGACGACGCCGTGGCCATGTCGAAGGCATTCCAGAGCCGGTTCCGCGTCGTCACGCTCGACGGCCAGGTGATGAATCCCGGCGGCAGCATGACGGGCGGCTCCGCCGCGAAATCCTCGGGCGTCCTGTCGCGCGCGAACGAGCTGCAGAAGCTCGAGCGGCAGCGCGAGGAGCTGGAGCAGCGGCACAAAACGCTGCAGCAGGCGGTGAGCGAGGCGGAATCCGGGCTGGCGAAGGTCGAGTTTGAGATGAGCGCCGTGCAGGGAGAGCTCCGCACGGCGGAGGACGAGGCGCTGCGCCGCGCCGAGGAGGAAAAGCAGCTCGGGCTTTTGCTGCAGGCCGTGAGCGCGAACCTTCAGAACTGTGAGGACGAATTCAAACGTCTGGAATCCCGCAGCGGCAGCGACGGGGGCAAGCTCGAGGCGGCAAAGCAGGACGCCGCGCGGCTGGAGCAGAGCCTCGCCGCATTGTCTGTGCAGGAGCAGGCGGTTCTGCAGGAGCGCCGGACGCTGGCGCAGACGCTGGACGCCGAGAAAGAGAAGACGAACGGCTGCCGCCGCGACTGCGCCGCGCGCGAGGCCGAGCAGGCTGCCGCGGAAAAGAGCCGCGCGCAGCTTGAAACGCTGATCCAGGCCATGCGCGGCGACAGCGAGCAGAAAACGGCGCTGATCGCCCAGTACGAGCGGGAGATCGGCGAGCTGGAGGCCGGGATGGACGCGGCGGCCCGCGGCATTCTGGCGCTCACGGAAAAGACCGAGGAAAAGCGCGAGGCGCTCCGGCAGGCCGTACAGGCGCGCACCGAGCTCGAGGGCCGGCGCAACCGCGCGGAGAAGGACGCCCAGGAGAAAAACAAGAACATCCTGCTGCTCGAACGCGAGACGGCCCGGCTTGAGCAGAAAAAGGCGACCGGCGAGCTGGAGGAAAAGCAGCTCGTGGACAAGCTGTGGGACAGCTATGAGCTGACGCCCTCGACGGCGGAGGAAAAGACCGTGCCGATCGAGAGCCTGACCGCCGCCAACCGGCGCATCGCGGAGGTGCGGAAGAAGATTTCCCAGCTCGGCGCCGTCAACCTCGGCGCAATCGACGAGTACGCCCGCGTGAGCGAGCGCTACGAATATCTGACCGGCCAGCGCGACGACGTGCAGCACGCCAGACAGGAGCTGTCGGGCATCGTCGAGAGCATCACCGCCGAGATGACCGCCATCTTCGTCCGGGAATTCGCCCGCATCAACGAGCTGTTCGGGGCGACCTTCTCCGAGATGTTCGGCGGCGGCAAGGCGTCGCTGGAGCTGGAGAACGCGGACGAGCCGCTGGAATGCGGCATCGAGATCCGCGTGCAGCCGCCCGGCAAGCAGCTCAAAACCATCACGCTGCTGTCCGGCGGAGAAAAGGCGTTCGTGGCCATCGCCCTGTATTTCTCGATCCTCAAGGTGCGGCCGACGCCGTTCTGCGTGCTCGACGAGATCGACGCGGCGCTGGACGACAGCAATGTGGAGCGCTTCGCCTCCTATCTGCGCAGACTCTGCGGCAAAACGCAGTTTATCGTCATCACACACCGGCGCGGCACCATGGAGGCCGCCGACGTCCTCTACGGCGTCACCATGCAGGAGCAGGGCATCTCCAAGATCCTGCACCTCAATCTCGATGAAATGGAGCATTCGCTCGGAATTACGGGCTGACGGAGAGCAATATGGGATTTTTTGAAAAGATCAGACAGGGGCTGAGCAAGACCGCCAGCTCCATCGGCAGCGTCTTTACCGCCTCGGAGCTGGACGACGAGTTCTACGACGAGCTAGAGGAGAGCCTGATTCTGGCCGACCTCGGCGTCGGCACGGCGGGAAAGGCGATCGAGCAGCTGCGCCAGCGGGTGAAGGACCAGCGCATCAAAACGGTGCCCGAGGCCAAGCTCGCGCTGCGCGAGGTGCTGGTTTCGATGCTGAACGTCGGCAGCACGGCGCTCGATCTGCGCACAAAGCCGTCCGTCGTGCTCGTCATCGGCGTCAACGGCGTCGGCAAGACGACGACCATCGGCAAGCTCGCGAGCCAGCTGACGCGGGACGGAAAGAACGTGCTGCTCTGCGCGGCCGACACCTTCCGCGCCGCCGCGGCCGACCAGCTCGAGATCTGGGCGAACCGCGCGCACGCCGACATCGTGCGCCAGAACGAGGGCGCCGACCCCGCGTCCGTCGTATTCGACGCGATCGCCGCCGCCAGAGCGCGCGGCAGCGACGTCATCCTCTGCGACACGGCGGGCCGGCTCCACAACAAGGCCAACCTCATGAGCGAGCTCGGCAAGATCTCGCGCATCCTGAGCCGCGAGCTGCCCGACGCCGCCAAGGAGGTCCTGCTCGTGCTCGACGGCACGACCGGGCAGAACGGCCTCATCCAGGCAAAGGAATTCCGCGAGATCGCCGGCGTCACCGGCATCGCGCTCACGAAGCTCGACGGCACCGCCAAGGGCGGCATCGTCGTCGCCGTGGCGGACGCGCTGCAGATTCCGGTCAAATACATCGGCGTCGGCGAGAAGGCGGACGATCTCATGGCCTTCGACGCGCGGGCGTTTGTGGAGGCGCTGATCCCATGAGGCTTGTATTGGCGAGCAGAAATCCGCACAAGCTCCGGGAGCTGCAGACGATCCTCTCCGGCCTCGGGCTGGAGGTCGTGCTGGAATCGGAGCTGGGGCTGGACGTCGAGGTCGAGGAGACCGGCTCGACGTTCGAGGAAAACTCCCTCTTGAAGGCGCAGGCCGTGCTGGCCGCGTCCGGACTGCCCACGATCGCGGACGATTCCGGGCTCATGGTGGACGCGCTCGCGGGCGCGCCCGGCGTGTACTCCGCGCGCTACGGGAACAAGACCTCCGACGCCGACAGGACGCGGTATCTGCTGGAGAAGCTGCAGAACGTGCCGGACGGCGCGCGCGGGGCGAAATTCGTCTGCGTCATCACAGCCCTGTGGCCGGACGGCCGCAGGATCATCGCGCGGGGCGAATGCCCCGGCGTCATCCTCCGCGCGCCGCGCGGAAACGGCGGCTTCGGCTACGATCCTGTGTTCTGCCTGCCGGAGTACGGCCTGAGCTACGCGGAGCTGCCCGCCGGACAGAAGAACGCCGTCTCGCACCGGGGCCGCGCGCTCCGGGAATTTGCAAGAATCTACAAGGAGGAATTTCTCCATGACCAGTAAGGAACGCGCCGAGCTGCGCGCACAGGCGAACGGCCTGGACACCATCCTGACGGTCGGCAAGGGCGGCGTCAACGAAGCGCTGCTGGCCGAGACCGAGAAGCTGCTGGACGCGCGCGAGCTCGTCAAGGGCCGCGTGCTGGAAACCGCCATGCTCTCCGCGCGCGAGGCCGCGGACGCCCTGTGCGCCGCGACGGGCGCGGAGGGAATCCAGGTGGTCGGCTCCAAGTTCGTGATCTACCGCAAGTCCGACAAGCCGAAGGAAGAAAAAAAGAAGAAGCCCACCGGGACGGCCAAGGTCAAGGTCAAAAAGATCAACCCCGTTTCGGCGGGCATCCGCGAGAGAAAGCGGCGCGCGCGGGACGAAAAGCAGAAGCGCAAGCAGTACTTCCACGACGCGGCGGTAAAGGCCGCGATCGAAAAGAGAAAGCAGCAGCAATAATACAGACAGGGGGCAGGTGAGCGGGATGGCAAAGATCGGCGTCTACGGCGGGAGCTTCAATCCGCCGCACAGGGGACATATCCTGGCCGCGCAGGAGTGCCTGCGCGCCCTGGCGCTCGACCGCGTTCTGCTGATCCCGGCGAGCCTGCCGCCGCACAAGACGCTCGCGTGGGATTCCCCCGACGCCGAAACGCGGCTGGAGCTGGTGCGTCTGGCCGTGCAGGGTATCCCGGGGCTCGAGGTGAGCGACCTGGAGCTGCGCAGGCCCGGCGCGAGCTATACGGTGGACACGCTGCGCGAGCTGCGGGCGGCCTGCCCGCAGGACGAGCTGTATCTGCTCATGGGCACCGACATGTTCCTCTCGTTTCCCACCTGGCGGGAGCCGGACGAGATCGCGCGGATGGCCCGGCTCGTCTGCTTCAGCCGCAGCAGCCCGACGGACGAGATGAAGGCCGCGCTCGAGACACAGAAAGAGACTGTCGCGGCGGCGTTCGGCCGGGAGCCGATCCTGCTGGACAACGACTGCATCGACGTCTCGTCGACCGAGATCCGCAGAATGCTGTTTTTCGGCTGCACGGACGACGGCCTCGCGCCGGCGGTGTACGCGCGCATTGTGAAAGACGGCCTGTACGGGACCCGCGAGGATTGCCGGGGGCTGCCGTTCGGGGAGCTGGAGAAGAAGAGCCTCTCCCTGCTCAAGCCAAAGCGCGTGGCGCACGTCACCGGCTGCTGCCGGACGGCCGTGGCGCTCGCAAAAAAATACGGAGCCGATGAGACGGACGCCGCGCGCGCGGGCATTTTGCACGATGTGACGAAGGCGCTGAACCACGAGCAGCACCTTCGCGTCTGCGACCGCTACCGGCTGCCCGTGACCGCGTTCGAGCGCGGGCAGGCGAAGCTCCTGCACGCGAAGACCGGCGCCGCCGTCGCCAGACATATTTTCGGAGAGAACGACGCCGTCTGCAGCGCCATCGCCTGGCACACGACGGGCAAGGCCGACATGTCGGTGCTGGAAAAGATCATCTACATTGCCGATTATATGGAGCCGAGCCGGGATTTCCCCGGCGTGGACGCGCTCCGCGAGGCCGTCTGGCGGGACCTCGACGAGGCGGTGCTGCTGGGTCTCGAGATGACGCTTGAGAACCTGGAGCAGCGCGGACAGCCCAAGGCGATGGAGTCCATTCAGGCAAGGGACTTTTTACTGGAACAACATCGCGGCGAAAGGATTGGATTATGAAGCTTTTTGGCAATTCCAAACACGGCGGGTTTGACAAAAAGGCAGCGCCGGCAGCGTCGGAGAACCCGCCGGAGAACCCGCAGGAGAAGAAGAAATTCCGGCTCCGGGGCACGCAGCTTGGAATCATTTTGCTCGTGGTGTCGCTCGCAGTCCTGGGCGGCACGGTCTACGGGGTCTACAAGGCCATTGTGAAGCCGCCCGCCGCCGTCGAAAAGACGGTCGCCGCCGTCCAGACGGACCCGGACACGCAGGAGACGGTCACGCCGCCGACGGTCGTGCACAAGGTGACGAAGATCGACGAGCAGACCGGCGAGCAGACCGAGGTGGAGACCGAGGAGCCGGCCAGCCTCAAGGACGGCGTCTACAACATTCTCATCTGCGGCACCGACGACGACGGCACCCGCACCGACACCATCATCATCGCGCACCTCGACACCGCCACGCACCAGACGGCGCTCATGAGCATCCCGCGCGACACGGTCGTCTCGAGCGGGGGCGGGTATATCATGAAGGTCAATTCGGTCTACGGCGGCGGCAAGGAAGAGGGCATGAAGCGGCTCGAGCAGAAGCTGGGCACCATGCTGGGCTTCCCGCTCGACGGCTACGTGCTCGTCGACCTCGACGCGTTCAAGGCGACGGTGGACCTGGTCGGCGGCGTGTATTTCGACGTGCCGCAGAACATGTACTACAACGACCCGACGCAGAACCTGCACATCAACCTGACCAAGGGCTATCAGCTTCTCGACGGCGAAAAGGCCATGGAGCTCGTCCGCTTCCGCAAGGGCTACGCCTCGCAGGACATCCAGCGGACCAAGGTGCAGCAGGACTTTTTGAAGGCGCTGGCCAAGAAGTGCGTATCGATCGGGAACCTCACGAAGATCAAGGACTTCGCCGACATCTTCTACACCTACGTGCTGACGGACCTGACCGTCGGCAACATGGTTTATTTCGGGCAGGAGCTGCTGAAGTGCGACTTTGACCAGATGAAATCCTACACCGTCGAGGGTGAGGGCATGATGATAAACGGCGGCTCGTACTATCCCCTGTACGCGAGCAGCATCGTCTCGATCGTGAACGAGTCCTTCAATCCCTACGACGCGCCCATCACGGCCGCGAACATCAACGTCATCACGCCGAGCGTCGCCTCCGGCTACGGCCGAAGCTCTTCGGCGTCAGCGCCGGCAGCGACGCCGGCGGCGCCGGCCGACACGACCGGCGGCACGACGGGAGACACGACGGGCGACACGACCGGCGATACAACCGGAGATACGACGGGGGATACAACCGGCGGCACGACCGGCGATACGACCGGCGATACGACCGGCGGCACGACGGGGGACTCGACGGGCGGCTCCGCAGGCACAACGGACCCGGCCGAGCCGGTCGATCCGTCCGTGACGCCCGGTGAAAACAACAATTCCGGAGAGATCTGGCCGTAATAAAACTGAAAGGATGAAACCATGCTGAGTGCGAAAGAAGTCGCCGTCATCGCCGCGAAGGCGCTGGACGGCAAAAAAGGCGTAGACCTCAAGCTGATCGAGATCACCGACGTGTCCACGCTGGCCGATTATTTTCTCATCTGCACCGCCACGTCCTCGACGCACGTCAAGACGCTCTGCGACGCGGCGGAGGAGGCCATGGACAAGGTGTCAGAGCCGCTGTTGAGCCGCGAGGGCCATCGGGGCGGCGCGTGGGTGCTGCTGGATTTCGGCAGCGTTGTCGTGCATGTCTTTACCGAGGAGGCGCGCAAATTCTACGATCTCGAGCGCCTCTGGCAGGACGGCCGCCAGCTCAATCTGTCCGGCGTGATTGAAGGAGAATAAGAAACCCATGAAGTACGATTTTACGAGAATTGAAAAGAAATGGCAGGCGGTCTGGGAGGAGAAGAAGCCCTACGCCGCCGTGACGGGAGACCCGCGGCCGAAGTTTTACGGACTCATCGAGTTCCCGTATCCGTCGGGCCAGGGCCTGCATGTCGGCCACCCGCGCCCGTTCACGGCCATGGACATCATCACGCGCAAAAAGCGCATGGAGGGCTACAACGTCCTGTTTCCCATCGGCTTCGACGCGTTCGGCCTGCCGACCGAGAACTACGCGATCAAAAATCACATCCATCCGGCCGTCGTGACGAAGAAGAACATCGAAAACTTCACGAAGCAGCTCAAAATGCTGGGCTACGGCTTCGACTGGGACCGGGCCGTCAACACGACGGACCCCGACTACTACAAGTGGACGCAGTGGATATTCCTGCAGATGTTCAAAAAGGGCCTCGCGTACAAGGCGACCATGCCCGTCAACTGGTGCACGTCCTGCAAGTGCGTGCTCGCCAACGAGGAGGTCGTCGAGGGCGTGTGCGAGCGCTGCGGCTCGCCCGTCATCCGCAAGGAGAAGAGCCAGTGGATGCTGAAGATCACCGAGTACGCCGAACGGCTCATCGACGATCTCGACGACGTGGACTATATCGAGCGGGTCAAGATCCAGCAGAGAAACTGGATCGGCAAGTCCGTCGGCGCGGAGCTGGACTTCCGGACGACCGCGGGCGACACGCTCACCGTCTATACGACCCGCTGCGACACGCTGTTCGGCGTCACTTACATGGTGCTCTCGCCCGAGCATCCGCAGCTTGAAAAATGGAAGGACCGGATCGCCAACTGGCCGGCGGTCGAGGCCTACATGCAGGAGGCCGCGCGCAAGTCCGACCTCGAGCGCACGGACCTCAGCAAGGACAAGACCGGCGTCCGCCTCGAGGGCGTCGAGGCGATCAATCCCGCGACCGGCGGGCGCATCCCCGTGTTCGTCTCGGACTACGTGCTCGTCACCTACGGCACCGGCGCCGTCATGGGCGTGCCGGGCCACGACCAGCGCGACTGGGAATTTGCCACGAAGTTTTCGCTGCCGATCGTCGAGGTCGTGAAGGGCGGCGACATCACAAAGGAGGCCTTCACCCTCAAGGACGACACCGGCATCATGGTCAACTCCGGCTTCCTCGACGGCATGACGGTCAAAGACGCGATCCCCGCCATGAAGAAATGGGTCGTGGAGACGGGCATCGGCCGGGAAAAGACGAACTTCAAGCTGCGCGACTGGGTATTCTCCCGCCAGCGCTACTGGGGCGAGCCGATCCCGCTTGTCAAATGCGAGAAGTGCGGCTGGGTGCCGCTGCCCGAGAGCGAGCTGCCGCTGGTGCTGCCGAACGTCGAATCCTACGAGCCGACGGACGACGGCGAGTCGCCGCTGTCCAAGATGACCGACTGGGTCAACACCACCTGCCCCTGCTGCGGCGGCCCCGCGAAGCGCGAGACCGACACCATGCCCCAGTGGGCCGGCTCAAGCTGGTATTTCCTGCGCTACATGGACCCGCACAACGACAAGGCGCTCGCCTCCAAGGAGGCGCTCGACTACTGGTCGCCCGTGGACTGGTACAACGGCGGCATGGAGCACACGACGCTTCACCTGCTCTATTCCCGCTTCTGGCACAAATTCCTGTACGACATCGGCGTTGTGCCGACCAAGGAGCCGTATCAGAAGCGCACAAGCCACGGCATGATCCTCGGCGAGGGCGGCGAGAAGATGTCCAAGTCGCGCGGCAACGTCGTCAATCCCAACGACATTGTCGATCAGTACGGCGCGGACACGATGCGCCTGCACATCATGTTTATCGGCGACTTTGAAAAGGCCGTCTCGTGGTCGAACGAGGCCGTCAAGGGCTCGAAGCGCTTCCTCGACCGCTGCTGGAACCTCATGGACATGGCGTCCGACAGCGAAGAGGCGACCGCGGCGAACGAATCCGTGCTCCACAAGACCATCCGCAAGGTCACGCAGGACATCGACGAGCTCAAGATGAACACGGCCATCGCGGCGCTCATGACGCTCGTGAACGAGTTCTACGCCAACGGCCTGAGCAGGGGAGACCTCAAAATCCTCATGCTGCTGCTCAGCCCCTTCGCCCCGCACATGGTCGAGGAGATGTGGGAGCTGACGGGTTACGCGAAAAAGACCGGAAAAATGGCCATGCAGATGCCCTGGCCGCAGTACGACGAGGCCAAGACCGTGGACGAGACCGTCCAGATGGCCGTGCAGGTGCTCGGAAAGCTCAAGGGCACCATCGTCGTGCCGATGGACAGCGACGAGCAGACCGTCGTGGACGCCGCCATGGCGAACGAGAAAATCGCGAAGCTCTGCGAGGGCAGGCAGCTTGTCAAGACGATTCTGGTCAAAAACAAGCTCGTCAACCTGATCGTCCGGTGACGGATTCGGAAATTGTCGGGTCGGGCGCAAATAATTCTTGACAATCCTCCCGAAAATATCTATAATAATCAAGCCAATTGGTTGGCCCTGAAAGCAGCCAGGATCAAGCCGGCTGCGTCGGAGGGAGGGAAAACGATGTCTGAAGTTCGCGTCAAGGAAGGCGAATCCTTGGAAAATGCTCTGAAGCGGTTCAAGCGCAGCTGTGCAAAGGCTGGCGTGATCGCCGAGGTCAAAAAGAGAGAACATTATGTGAGCCCCAGCCTGAAGCGTAAGCAGAAGTCTGAAGCTGCTCGTAAGAACAGAAAGAAGTTCTACTGATCCTTCCTCCACATAACGATTTTCCAATGGGACTGCTGCCTTATCCGGCGGCGGTCCCATCTGCGTTTTAAAGCGCCCTCCGTCTGTCATTCTGAGGAGCGCCAGCGACGAAGAATCTCATACGTACTGCGTGCGGATTTGTTAAGGACGGGAGATGCGCCCTGCGGGGCACCGTCTTTCTGCTCGTGCAGAAAGACGGTGAAGAAAGAGCACGCCAGGGAGAAGGGCTTTTCACAAAGCCGCCCTTCTCCCTGGACCCTCATCCTCCGAAGATTGTTATCGATGCGCGCCTTGCTGATGCGCGTGCGCGACGCCTCGCTCCGCTCGACGCGCGCAGGGCCGTGCGGTGGGGAATGTCGGGCAGCGCTTCCCGCTGCCCCATTTGTCATTCTGAGGAGCGTTAGCGACGAAGAATCCAAAGCAAATTTGCGACAAGATTCTTCGCCGCGCGCAGAATGACAGGAAAGGACGCGGCCCGCCGGTCAAAAGCCGGTCTGGGCGCAGCCGAAGATGTTGGCTGCGCCGAGTTCGCGGGCGAGCGCCAGCTTTCCGCGCAGCGTCTCGGCCGTGTCGAAGAGCGCGAGGCGCGCGGGCGGCTCCGGCAGCACGCAGGCCATGCAGCAGAACGGCTCGGCGAAAAAGGCGGGCCGACCCTCTGTCAGCGCCGCGAACGAGGCCGCGTCCGGCGTCTCGCCGCCGTCCGGCGGGCACGGCAGCGGATACACGGCGCGAAGCGGCCGCAGCTCCGCCCAGAGGCGCGGCCCGAAGCGTGCGGCGGCCTGCCGCAGCAGCCCGCGCAGGCTGCCCCGGTCGCAGTCCAGCCCGACGCGCACCGGGCCGCCCGCGTCCGCAAAGGACAGATAGCGCGAGGCGTCCACGCCTTCCGGCCGCCGTGCGGCGGCCACAAAGACGCCCGGGAGGGCGGGAAGCGCGCCAGAAAAGCCGTCCGGCACGACCAACAGATCGTCCGCGCCGCCGCCGGACGCGGCGACGAGAAACGGGCGCGTCTCGAGAAGGGCTTCGCGCGGAAACAGATACAAACCCAATGGACAAGCCGCCTCCCTTTGTGGTATACTATACCAGCAATCTATGAAACCGCAGGTGACGATATGCCGTTTTCGCTGCTGCCCGATCTGATTCTGCCGCATCTGACCGACCTCACGCCGGAGATGCTCCTCTCGCGCGGGGTGGACTTTCTGATGCTGGATTTTGACAACACCGTCGTGCCCTATGTGACGGACATCCCCACGCCGGAGATGGTCGCCTGGCTCGAGACCATGCGCGCGTCCGCCGTGCGGCTGTGCGTCGTGTCCAACAGCCACAAGCCGCGGGTGGTGGAATTCTGCCGGAAGTACGGGCTCGACTGCGTAACGCACGCGAAAAAGCCCTTCCAGCGGGGCATCCGCGAGACGCTCTCGCGCTTTTCGCTCGAGCCCGCCGGGTGCGCGCTCGTCGGCGATCAGATCTATACGGACGTGCTCGGCGCGAACTGCGGCGGCCTTACGTCCATTTTGATTCAGGCCATCAATAACCACACGATCTGGCTCAAGCTCCGCCACGCCGCGGAGCTGCCCTTCATCGCGCTTGGCAGAAGGAGAATAAAACATGAAAAACATTGAAAAGTATCGGAGTCTTCTGGAAAAGGGCGAGGCGGACGCGCTGCTGCTGACGAGCCCCTTCAACCGCATGTACGCCGCGCAGTATTCCATCGCCGAGGGCGTCGCGGTCGTGTGCAAAAACAAGAGCTACTATCTGACCGACAGCCGCTACATCGAGGCCGCGGAAAAGAACCTGCCCGACTTCACCGTGCGCATGGTCGATCTCGCCCACGGCTACAGCGCCCGCATCAACGACATCATCGACGCCGAGACGATCAAGACCCTGGGCATCGAGGAAAACGACATCAGCCACGGCATGTTCCTGAAATTCAACAGCGAGCTGCACGCCGTACTCAAGCCCTACAACGGCGCCATCTCTTCCTTCCGCGCGAGCAAGGAGCCGTGGGAGCTCGAGCTTATGCGCAAGGCCCAGGAAATCACCGACAAGACGTTCGCCGACCTGCAGAGCGTCATCCGCGCGGGCATGACCGAGAAGGCGCTCGCGGCGGAGCTCATCTACCGGCTCTACAAAAACGGCGCCGACGGCCTGTCCTTCCAGCCCATCGTGGTCTCCGGCCCGAACACCAGCCTGCCGCACGGCGTACCCGGCGAGCGCGCGCTGCAGTACGGCGACTTCGTGACGATGGACTTCGGCTGCCTGTACAAGGGCTACTGCTCCGACATGACGCGGACCGTCGCGCTCGGCTTCGTGACGGAGGAGATGGACAAGGTCTATCACACCGTCCTCGAGGCGCAGGCCGCCGGCATCGCCGCGACGAAGGCCGGCGTGACCGGCAGGGCCATCGACGCCGCCGCCCGCAAGGTCATCGAGGACGCCGGCTACGGCAAATGCTTCGGCCACAGCTACGGCCACAGCCTGGGCCTGGAGATCCACGAGGCGCCCAACTGCAGCCCGTCCAACGACCAGCCCATGCCGGCCGGCGCGGTCTCGTCGGCGGAGCCGGGCATCTATCTGCCCGACAAATTCGGCGTGCGCATCGAGGATGTCACGGTAATCACCGAAAACGGCTGTGAAAACATCACAAAGAGCCCGAAAAATTTGATTATTTTGTGACAACGGCTTGAAAATCGGCGCGCTGTGTTGTAGAATCTAAAAGGCTATTGGTGTATAGTTGATACTGAATATATTGGAGGAACTTTTATGGCAACGATTACCGCAAGCGAATTCCGGAACGGTAAAACCTTTGAGATGGACGGCAAGATCATGCAGGTCATCGAATTCCAGCATGTGAAGCCCGGCAAGGGCGCGGCGTTCGTCCGCACGAAGATGAAGAACGTGGTGACGGGCGGCGTCACCGAGACCTCCTTCAACCCCACCGCGAAGTTTGAGGAAGCCTTCATCGAGCGCAAGGATTACGAATACAGCTACAACGACGGCGATCTGTATTACTTTATGGACCAGGAGACCTTTGAGCTGGTTCCGATCAACAAGAGCGTGCTCGACGACTCCTTCCGCTTCATCAAGGAGAACACCGCCTGCAAGCTGCTGTCCTACAAGGGCAACGTTTTCGGCATCGAGCCGCCGAACTTCGTCGAGCTGGTCGTCATCAAGGCTGATCCGGGCGTCAAGGGCGATACCGCTACCAACGTCACCAAGCCCGCGACCGTGGAAACCGGCGCGGAGATCAAGGTTCCTCTGTTCATCAACGAAGGCGACAAGATCCAGATCGACACCCGCACGGGCGAATATCTGGGCCGGTCCAAGGGCTGAGTCATTTCAGCGACGAAAGGAGAATACCATGACGCTTTCTGAAAAATCCGCGTACCTCAAGGGCCTGATGGAAGGGCTCAAGCTGGACACCGAAAAGGACGAGGGCAAGATGATCGCCGCGATCGTCGATATGCTGGGCGAGCTGGCCACGACCGTCACCGATCTGCAGGACGTCGTGGATACCGTTTCGGACGAGCTCGACTACATCGAAGACGACCTCGACAACATCGACGACTATCTGATGGACGACGACGAGGACGATGAAGACGACGAAGACGAGGATGACGAGGACGACGAAAACTACGACTTCGGCGACGAGACGCTCTACGAGGTAAAGTGCCCGACGTGCGGCGAGACCATCACGCTCGACGAGGAAATGCTCGACGAGGGCTCCACCGTCTGCCCGAACTGCGGCGAAGAGCTGGAGTTCGACGAGAACGACGAGGAAGACGACGGAGAAGACGATCAGCACGACGGCGAAAAAGACTGAACGATCAATCAGCGGGGGCGCCCATCCGGGCGTCCCCGCTATTTTTATGGCCGGAAAGAGATTCTTTCCGTAAATCGACAGATTATTGCTCCGGCTCTGCGGCCAGCTTTTCCTTCGCCTTGGCGAGCGCTTTGGCGAGCTGGTCGGGACAGGAGGTCGGCTTGCGGCCGCAGCGGATACCGGAGAGCTTCTCGATGACCGCGTCCACGTCCATCCCCTCGGTCAGCCGGCCCAGCCCCTGCAGGTTGCCGTCGCAGCCGCTTACAAATTCCAGGTTGCGGAGCTTGCCGTCCTCCACGTCGAATAAGATCCGCGTCGAGCAGGTGCCTTTTGTCTTGTATTCAAAGTGCATATTGTTTTCTCCTAACATGTCAGATCGCAGAATGTCATTTCCGCGTAGCTTGCAAGCTTCTCCGGGTCCAGAAGCACCTGGCAGCCCCGGCAGCCCGCCGAGACGCCGATCTCGCCGTACAGGACGGCCGTTTCGTCGAGGAAGGCGGGGAAGCGCTTCTTCATGCCGATGGGGCTGCAGCCGCCGCGCACATAGCCCGTGAGGGGCAGCAGCTCCTTCACGTGCACCAGCTCCACCTTCTTGTCGTGCGCCGCCAGAGCGGCCTTTTTCAGGTCCAGCTCGCAGGCGACCGGGATGCAGAAGACCAGGTAGCCGCTTTTTTCGCCGCGCGCGACGAGGGTTTTAAAAATCTGCTCCGGGGGCATGCCGATGGCCTCGGCCGCGTGCACGCCGCTCAGATCGGCCTCGTCGTACGCGTATTCGGCCGGCCGATAGGCGATCCCGGCCTGCTCCAGCAGGCGCATCACGTTGGTTTTCGTCATCCCGATCCCTCCTGCGCGTCATTATACACCATGCGGGTCCGGGTTGCAAGTTCGGCGAAAATCTGCTATAATACCCCCAATTTGTTGCAGGAGGCGGGCTTATGTCCATTGAAAAGGTACGCGCGTATTTCAAAACGCTGGGGATCGAGGACAGAATTCAGGAGTTCGACGTGTCCAGCGCGACGGTCGAGCTGGCCGCGCAGGCGCTCGGCGTGGAGGGAAAGCGCATCGCCAAGACGCTTTCGTTCCTGCTGCCGGACGACTCGTGCATTCTGATCGTCGCCGCCGGCGACGCGAAGGTGGACAATCCGAAATTCAAGGCGCAGTTCCACACCAAGGCCAAAATGCTGCCCCACGACGAGGTTCCGGCCTATACGGGCCACGCGGTCGGCGGCGTCTGCCCGTTCGCGGTCAAGGAGGGCGTGAAGGTCTATCTCGACGAATCGCTCCGGCGCTTCGAAACGGTCTACCCCGCCTGCGGCAGCGCCAACAGCGCCGTCTGCCTGACCATCCCGGAGCTGGAGCGGTACTCGCATGCCGACGCCTGGATCGACGTCTGCAAGGACTGGGAATGAACGGCTGACGCAGAGCCGGGTGAAACGTGAAAAATTGAGGGATCGCTTCATCCTTCGCGCAGCCTTTCCGCCGCTCTGTCCGCGCATACATTCGGCAAAGGCGCAGATACTATCCTTCGACTGAAAAACGCGGAGGTATTTGCATGGCGGACAGGGAAAAGGACCAGGAGCTCAAACGGGAGAACGCCGAGCAGCAGATTCTCGATCTCGGCGCGGCCACGACGAAAACCAGCCGCGGCACCATCTACACGCTCACCATCGTCGGCCAGATCGAGGGCCATCAGGTGCTGCCCGAGAACGTCAAGACGACGAAGTACGAGCATGTGATCCCGCTGCTGGCGTCGCTGGAGGAATCGGAGGACATCGACGGGCTGCTGCTGCTGCTCAACACCGTGGGCGGCGACATCGAGGCCGGGCTCGCCATCGCCGAGCTGATTTCGGGCATGAAGAAGCCCACGGTGTCGCTGGTTTTGGGCGGCGGACACTCCATCGGCGTGCCGCTGGCCGTCTCGGCCAAGCGCAGCATGATCGTGCCGACGGCCAGCATGACGGTGCATCCCGTGCGCATGACGGGCCTCGTGGTGGGCGCGCCGCAGACGTATCAGTATTTTAACCGCATTCAGGAGCAGATCGTCAGCTTTGTGACGAAAAACTCCCGAATCTCGCGCGGGCAGTTCCTCGACTATATGATGGCCACGGACGAGATCGCCACCGACGTCGGCACCGTGATCTACGGCCGCGAGGCCGTGCGCAGCGGACTCATCGATCAGATCGGCGGCCTGAGCGACGCCTACGCCTGCCTGCACCGGCAGATCGGGAAGAAAAGACGGCGCGCGGAGCGCTGAAAAGGATGGAAATATCCGGCCGACTGTGTTAATATAATCTAAGGCAGCACCGCGCAATGCACGGCGAACTCCTGAAGCGCGGTGCTGCCCTTGTATGCGGTGCCGCGCGTTGATCGGAGGATGTTCCATGACCTATTGGACGGCGATATTTCTCGGGATTGTGCAGGGGCTGGCGGAGTTTCTGCCGATCTCCAGCTCCGGCCATCTCGCTGTCTTTCAGAAGTTCCTGAACATCGGCGCCGCCGACGGGCACATGCTCTTCGACGTGCTGCTGCATCTGGGGACGCTGGCGGCGGTGATCCTGGCCTTCTGGAAGGACGTGTCGTCGCTGTGGACCGAGGCGCTGATGATGGCGCATCTGAAGAAAATCCCGCGCGGGAAAAAGCCCGACCGGCTGAGCCGGCGCATGATTCTCTTCATCATTCTGGGCACGCTGCCCCTTCTGCTCGTGATCTTCTTCAAGGACGCCGTGGAGTCGCTCTACGACAACACGTTTTTCATCGGCTTCGCGTTCCTTGTCACGGGCGTGCTGCTGTTTCTGGCCGACCGGCTGGGACACGGCGACAAGAACGAAAAGAGCGCGACGGTCAGCGACGTGCTGATCGTGGGTCTGGCGCAGGCGCTGGCCGTGACGCCGGGCCTGTCCCGCTCCGGCACGACGATCTCCGCCGGCATGCTGCGGGGCTTCGACCGCGGGTTTGCGGTGCGCTTTTCGTTTCTGCTCTCCATTCCGGCGGTGCTGGGGGCCAACATCCTTTCGCTTGTCGACGCCATCCGGGCGGGCATCGAATGGTCGTACGTCCCCATGTATCTGGTCGGCGTGGCCGCGGCGTTCGTCGCCGGCTACGGCGCCATCTACCTGCTGAGAATGCTCGTCCAGCGCGGAAAATTCGGCGGCTTCGCCTACTATTGCTGGGGCGCCGGACTTGTGACGCTGATCTTATCCCTGGTTGCGTGAGGTGAATACATAGATGTCGGGAGAACCGAAAAAGAGAAAATCGACCGCCGGACGCTCCGGCGGAAAACGGAAAACCGCCGGCGGCAAGACCGTGCGCCAAAAGGCGCCCGTGCGCCGCGAGGCGGGCGCTTTCGTGTGCCTGTTTCTGGCCATCTTCACGATTCTCGCCTGCTTCCGCATCCACGCGGCGTTTCTCAACCTGATCGCCGCGCTTTTCAAGGGTTTTTTGGGCTCGGGCTTCTATGTGCTGCCGTTTTCCTTTTTGATGAGCTTCCTCATCCTGATCCTGCATGACGGCAGGCCGGTGGCCCTGCGTGTGACGTGCTCGTTCCTGCTCTCCGTCACGATCGGCGCGCTGGTCCAGCTCGTGGGCGGGCAGCAGAGCGCCGCCTGGAGCTGGAAGATGCTCGGCGAGCTCTGGCAGGGCGGCGTGGACGGCACGGCGGGCGGCCTGCTGGCGGGCTTTTTGGCGCAGCTGCTGGAGCTGACCATCAGCCGGGTGGGCGCGGTGATCGTGCTGATCGCGGCGCTGCTCCTGGAGCTCATCACCAGCCTCAACATGACGGTCAGCGGCATCGTCACGGCAATCAAGAACCGGCCGCGCCCGGCGGCCTACGAGGAGCCGCAGCGCGAGCATCCCGACCCTGCCGAGGTGATCGTGAACCACGTCGCGCAGAAGCACATCGACCATGTGGAGCGCTCGGCGGAAAAAAAGCGCTCCAAAGTTTCGGAATTCGACCTGCCGGTGGACGATCCGCCGATGCCGGTCGCGGAGCCGGAGGAAAAGCGGGTCATCCCGCCCGACCAGTACCTGCTGGAAAAGCAGCAGAAAAAGAAAAAGCCGGAGCCTGAGCCGGAGCCGGAGGAAGAACCCGCGCCGGAGCAGATTGCGTTCCCGGAGAAAAGAGACTACCGGGAGCAGATGGACTCGCTGGCCGCGGACACGCCCGCGCAGCTGCCGCCGCTCGTGCTGCAGCCGAAGCCGGACATGCCGCCGCTCGTGGTGGACACGAAGCCCGCGGCCGCGCCGGCCGCTCCGCCGGCGAAGAGCGCCGACGCGCCCGTCAAAAAGGGCGAGGTGCGCCAGGAGGCGCAGAAGATCGCGCAGGAGATCGAGGCGAAGCCGGAGGCGCCCGCGTACCAGTTCCCGCCGTATGAGCTTCTGCGCGCCGGCACCGGCAGCGTGGCCGACGGCACGGAGGAGATGCGCCAGAACGCCGAACGGCTCAACGAGACGCTCGCGAGCTTCAGCATCGAGGCGCACATCATCAACGTCACGCGCGGCCCTTCCGTCACGCGCTACGAGCTGGAGCTGAGCAAGGGCGTCAAGCTCTCCAAGGTCACGAATCTGGCCGACGACATCGCGCTCGCACTCGGCTCGTCCGGCGTGCGCATCGCGGCCATCCCGGAGAAGATCTCGGTCGTCGGCATCGAGGTGCCGAACAAGATTGTCTCCACGGTCTTTGTCCGCGAGGTCATCGACTCGCCGGAATTCAAAAAGAGCAAATCCCGCATCTCGTTCGCCGTCGGCAAGGACATCGGCGGCAGCCGGATCGTGGGCGACATCGCGAAGCTGCCGCACATGCTGATCGCCGGCACCACGGGCTCCGGCAAATCGGTCTGCATGAACAGCCTCATCATCTCGCTTCTCTACAAGGCCAAGCCCGAAGAGGTCAAGCTCATCATGGTGGACCCCAAGATGGTCGAGCTCGGCGTCTACAACGGCATTCCGCACCTGCTCATCCCGGTCGTGACCGACCCCAAAAAGGCCGCGGGCGCGCTGCAGTGGGCCGTGACGGAGATGATGCGCCGCTACCGCTTCATGGCCGACGCCGGCGTGCGCGACCTCGATTCGTTCAACAAGGTCGCCGCCTCGACGGAGGAGTTCGAGCCCATGCCGCAGATTGTCGTCGTCATCGACGAGCTGGCCGACCTCATGCTGGTCGCGGCCAAGGAGGTCGAGGAGTCGATCTGCCGCGTCGCGCAGATGGGCCGCGCGGCGGGCATCCACCTGGTCATCGCCACCCAGCGTCCGTCCGCGGACGTCATCACCGGCCTGATGAAGGCCAACATCCCGTCGCGGATCGCGTTCGCCGTCGCCTCCGCGATGGAGTCGCGCATCATCCTCGACACCGCGGGCGCGGAAAAGCTCGTGGGCAAGGGCGACATGCTCTACGCGCCGCTGGGGCAGGGGAAGCCCAAGCGGGTGCAGGGCTGCTTCATCACCGACGGCGAGGTGCAGGAGGTCGTCGATTTCATCAAGAAGAGCGACACCGCGCAGTACTCCGACGAGATCATGGCCGAGATCGACAAGAAGGCCGAGCAGAGCGGAAAGGGCGGCGGCAGCACGGTGTCCGTCCCCGAGCAGTCGGACGATTCCGACGGCGACGAGCTGATGCCCGCCGCGGTGGACGTGGTGCTCGAAACAAGCCAGGCGTCCGTGTCGATGCTGCAGAGGCGGCTCAAGCTGGGCTACGCCCGTGCCGCGCGCATCATGGACGAGATGGAGGAAAAGGGCATCGTCGGCCCGTTCGAGGGCTCAAAGCCCCGCCAGCTCCTCATCACCAAGGAACAGTGGGAGCAGATGAAAAACGGCGGCGGCAGCGACAACCCGCCCGTCGAGGACGAGCTCCCGTAGAAGCGCGGAGCAAACGAGAAGAGCATCCACCGGGGCAACCCGTGGAAATATTGACGCTGCATCCGGGATGTTCCGGAGCAACAGTCGGAGGAAATCATGGAAAACAAGAACGCAAACCATCAGAAGGTCCGGCGCCTGGTCGGACTGGCCCTGCTGACGGCCATCGTCGTCGTGCTGCAGATGATCGGAAGCGTCATCCGCATCGGGCCGATCCCCATTTCGCTCGTGCTCGTGCCGATCGTGCTGGGAGCCGTGCTCTACGGACCGGGCGCGGGCGCGTACCTGGGCGGCGTATTCGGCGTCGTGGTGCTGGCCGCGGCGATCTCGGGCGCGGACGCCTTCAGCGCGGAGCTGCTGACGATCAGCCCCATCGGGACGGCCGCCATCTGCCTGGGCAAGGGCATTTTGTGCGGCCTGTGCGCGGGCCTCGTCTACGCGGCGCTCAAAAAGCACCGCACGGCCGCGTGCCTGCTGGCCTCCGCCGTCTGCCCGGTCGTCAATACCGGCGTGTTTGCACTCGGCATGGTGACGATCTTCCGGAGCAAGCTCCTCGAGCTCGCGGGCGGCACGTCCGCGCTGTACTTCCTGTTCATCGTCATGATCGGCGTCAACTTCCTCGTGGAGTTCGGCGTCAACGTGGTTTTGAGCACCGTGATCTCCCGCGTCGCGCAGGTCGTGCTGAAAAAGGCCGACGGCGCGGGAAATTAATGTTGGATTGTGTTGTATTCTCAGAAAGCGTCGCGGAGCGAAAGGCCGGAATCCCGGGAATGTACCGGAATCCCGGCCTTTTTTGCCGGTTTTACCCCGGTTTTACCCCGGAAAATCGATGCCGGAAAAAAGCGAATTTTCGTTGACATCATGACCCAAATGCGCTACAATACAGATAAATCCAATACAATTCAACACAATCCCATTTTTGTGTCTGCCAGAAAGGAAGATGAACCATGAAAACAAAGGCCGTACGGATCCATGGAAAAATGGATCTGAGACTGGAGGAAATCGAGCTGCCGGAGGTTGGGCCGGACGACGTACAGGTGAAGATCATTTCCGACTCCATCTGCATGAGCACCTACAAGGCCTCCGTAGAGGGCGCGGAGCACAAGCGCGTGCCGAACGACGTCGCCGAACATCCGACGATCGTGGGCCACGAGTTCTGCGGCGTCATTTATAAGGTCGGCGAGAACTGGAAGGACAAGTATCACCCCGGCGAGGGCTTCGCCATCCAGCCGGCGCACTTCTACAAGGGCTCCCAGATGGCCCCCGGCTATTCCTACCAGTACTGCGGCGGCGACAGCCAGTACGCCAACATCCCCATCGAGACGCTGCTGACCGACAACCTGCTGCACTACAATTCCGACACCTACTTCTACGGCTCGCTGTCCGAGCCCATGAGCTGCATCATCGGCACCTACCACGCGATGTACCACACCAAGGCCGGCTCCTATGAGCACCAGATGGGCATCGTCGAGGGCGGCAAGCTGGCGCTGCTCGCGTCCGTCGGCCCGATGGGCCTCGGCGCCATCGACTACGCGCTGCACTGCGACCGCCGTCCGGGCATGATCGTCGTCACCGACATCGACGACGAGCGCCTGGCCAGAGCCGAGAGCATCTACTCCGTCGAGCACGCCAAGAGCCTCGGCATCGAGCTGCACTACGTCAACACCGCGAAGCCCGGCTGCGACACGCAGTATCTGCGCTCGCTCACCGGCGGCACCGGCTTCAACGACGTCATCTGCTTCGCGCCCGTGAAGCCCGTCGTCGAGCAGGCCGGCGACATCCTCGGCTTCGACGGCTGCCTCAACTTCTTCGCCGGCCCGACGAACCAGCAGTTCAAGGCCGAATTCAACTTCTATAACGTCCACTACCTCTACACGCATCTGGTCGGCACCTCCGGCGGCAACACGAACGACATGAAGGAAGCCATCGAGCTGATGACCTCCGGCCGGATCAACCCCGCCGCCATGGTCACGCACATCGGCGGACTCAACGCCGTCGTCGATACCACGCTGAACCTCCCGAACATCCGCGGCGGCAAGAAGCTCATCTACACGCAGATCGAGCTGCCCCTGACCGCCATCGCCGACTTCGGCAAGCTGGGCGAGACCGATCCGCTGTTCAAAAAGCTGGACGAGATCACGAAGCGCCACAACGGCCTGTGGAGTCCGGAAGCGGAAAAATTCCTGCTGGCGAATAAATAATTTTAATATAGGAGTGAGATTTCATTATGGCAGAAGGCGTATTGATGCCGAAGGAAGGCATTACCGTTGAGTCCTGCATCATCGGCGAATGGAAGAAGAAGGTCGGCGATCAGGTCAACGTCGGCGACATCCTCTTCACCTACGAAACCGACAAGGCGGAATTCGAATGCGCGTCCACCGCAGCCGGCACGCTGCTGGACATCTTTTACAAAGACGGCGACGAGGTTCCGTGCCTCGTGAACGTCTGCGCCGTCGGCAAGCCCGGCGAGGATGTGTCCGCGCTCAAAAACGCGGCGCCCGCCGAAGCGGCTCCCGAGGCCCCCAAGGCTGCGGAAGCGCCCAAGGCTGCCGCGGCTCCGGCCGCAGCACCCGCCGGCCCCTGCGCGCAGGCCGTCATCATGCCGAAGGAAGGCATCACGGTCGAATCCTGCATCATCGGCGAGTGGAAGAAAAACGTCGGCGACTCCGTGGCCGTGGGCGACGTGATCTTCACCTACGAGACCGACAAGGCCGAGTTCGAGTGCGAGTCCACCGCCGCCGGCACGCTGCTGGCGAAGTTCTACGAAAACGGCGACGAGGTTCCCTGCCTGCAGAACGTCTGCGCGGTCGGCAACCCCGGCGACGCCTATGAATTCCTGAAGCCCGGCGCGGAAGCGCCCGCCGCTGCTCCCGCCGCAGCAGAAGCCGAAGCCGCTCCCGCTGCCGCCGCTGCCGCCGCGCCCGCCGCGAAGGCCGAATTCACCGCGATCTCTCCGCGCGCCATGGCCAAGGCCGTCGCCGCGAACGTCAACCCGGCGCAGGCCGCCGGCACCGGCCCCAAGGGCCGCATCATCGAGCGCGACATCGACAAGCTGATCGCCTCCGGCGCAGCCGCCTATACCGCCGCGCCCGCCGCAGCCGCCGCCGAAGATGAGTTTGAAGACGTGAAGTTCAGCCCCGTCCGCAAGGCGACCGCCAAGTCCATGACGAAGTCCCTTTCCACGATGGCGCAGCTCACGCATCACTTCTCCTTCGACGCCACGCAGCTCCAGGCCTACCGCGCCATGCTCAAGCCGCTCGATCCCCCGATGGGCAAGGTCAACCTCAACGACATGGTCATGTTCGCGGTGGCGCGCACGCTGGCCGGCTATCCCGACCTCAACGCCAACATGCTCGACGACAACACCATCCGTCATTTCAAGCACGTGAACCTCGGCTTCGCCTGCGACACGCCGCGCGGCCTGATCGTCCCGACCATTTTCGGCGCCGACCAGCTGACGCTGCTCGAGCTGTCCGAGCGCTGCAAGGAGCTGGCCGTGCAGGCCCGCGACGGCAAGCTGTCTCCCGACGACATGAAGAACGCAACCTTCACCGTTTCCAACATCGGCTCGTTCGGCTGCGAGGCCTTCACGCCCGTCATCAACCCGCCGCAGACCGGCATCCTGGGCGTCTGCAGCATCCAGACGAAGATCCGGTCCGCCAAGGACGGCGCGATCGAAACCTACCCGGCGATGGGCCTGTCTCTGACCTTCGACCACAGAGCCGTCGACGGCGCGCCCGCCGCCCGCTTCATGAGCGAGCTGTGCAAGAATCTCGAGAACTTCATGACGCTCATGGCCCGGTAAGAGAAAGGAAGGACGAAGTATTATGCCGAAATCTTTATACATTGACCCCGTTGCCGTCCGGCAGCCCGGTACCATCCATTTTGAAGACATCCCCGTCTGCCAGTACAACAAGACCATTCAGCAGGAGCTGGCCGAGGGCAACTACACCAAGGAAGACCTCATCCGCATCTACCGCGACATGGCCATCTGCCGCGAGTTTGAGCACATGCTCACCCAGATCAAGACGCAGGCCAGCTACAACGGCATCGAAACCACCTATCCCGGCCCTGCGCACCTGAGCTACGGCCAGGAGGCGTCCTGCGTCGGCGAGGCGTATATGCTCACCCGCGACGACATCACCTTCGGCTCCCACAGAAGCCACAGCGAGATCCTCTCCAAGGGCCTGAGCTGTATCCAGAAGCTCTCCGACGCCGAGCTGATGGACGTTATGGAGAAGTTCCTCGGCGGCAAGACGCTCGCAGCCGTCAAGAAATTCGCCGACACCTCCGACATCAAGGAGCTCGCCGTCCGCTTCCTGCTCTACGGCACGGTCGCCGAGATCTTCGCGCGTGAAAACGGCTTCCATCACGGCATGGGCGGCTCCATGCACGCCTTCTTCCTGCCGTTCGGCATCTACCCGAACAACGCCATCGTCGGCGGCTCCGCCCCCATCGCGGCCGGCGCTGCCCTGTTCCAGAAGAACAACGACAAGAAGGGCGTCGTCGTCTGCAACATCGGCGATGCGTCGCTCGGCTGCGGCCCCGTCTATGAAGCGCTCAACTTCTCCGCCATGGATCAGTACAAGACCCTGTGGGAAGAGGGCCGCAAGGGCGGTCTGCCGATCATCTTCAACGTGTTCGACAACTTCTACGGCATGGGCGGCCAGACCTACGGCGAGACCATGGCCTACGGCATGCCCGCCAGAATCGGCGCCGGCATCACCGCCGACCAGATGCACGCCGAGCGCGTGGACGGCTGGAATCCGCTGGCCGTCATCGACGCCTACAAGCGCAAGATGCAGCTCATCAAGAACAACGACGGCCCGGTTCTCCTCGACGTCGTGACCTACCGTCTCGTCGGCCACTCCACCTCCGACCAGAACGCCTACCGCTCCAAGGAGGAGATCGAGGACTGGCGCAGCCACGATCCCATCGTGAAGTTCCGCGCGGCCCTTGTCGAAGCGGGCGTCGAGTCCGATGAATTCTTCGGCAAGCTGCTGCAGGACACCGCCGACCGCATGACGATGATCTGCCGCGCGGCCGACGACAAGGAGATCTCTCCGTACGTCGATTTCGACAAGAATCCGGACTATCTGGCGAACCTCATGTTCTCCAACAAGACCGTCCGCTCCATGGCCCCTGAGGAGCCCATCCGCGTGAGCGCTCCCAAGGAATCCTGCAAGCGGTATACCGATCTCGCCGGCAAGGCCCACTATGCCTTCGACGAGACGGGCAAGAAGATCTCCGACATGAAGCTCTACAACATCCGCGACGCCATCTTCGAGCCGCTGATCAACAAGTACTATGAGGACCCGACGCTTGTCGCCTACGGCGAGGACGTCCGCGACTGGGGCGGCGCGTACGCCGTGTACCGCGGCCTGATGGACGTGATCCCGTACTCCAGACTCTTCAACTCCCCGATCTCCGAGGCCGCGATCGTCGGCTCCGCCGTGGGCTACTGCATGTGCGGCGGCCGCGCGGTCGTCGAGCTCATGTACTGCGACTTCCTGGGCCGCGCGGGCGACGAGGTCTTCAACCAGATGTCCAAGTGGCAGGCCATGTCCGCGGGCATCCTGAAGATGCCGATGGTGCTCCGCATGAGCGTCGGCGCCAAGTACGGCGCGCAGCACTCGCAGGACTGGGTCGCCATTGTCTCGCACATCCCCGGCCTGAAGGTCTTCTTCCCGGCCACCCCGTACGAGGCCAAGGGCATCATGCAGGCGGCCCTCAACGGCACCGATCCCTGCATCATCTTCGAATCGCAGAGAATCTACGGCAAGGGCGAGGAATTCCACGAGGGCGGCGTGCCCGCGGAGGAATACGAATGGCCTGTCGGCGGCGTCAATAAGATCCGCGACGGCAAGGACCTCACCATCCTCACCATCGGCGCTACCGTCTACCGCGCCATGGACGCGGCCAAGGAGCTGTCCGAAAAGTACGGCGTCGAAGCCGACGTCATCAACATGCCGTCGCTCGTGCCTCTGGACTACACCGACATCATCGCCTCCGTCAAGAAGACGGGCCGCGTGGTTCTGGCCTCCGACGCCTGCGCGCGCGGCACCTTCCTCAACGAGGTCGCCCAGAACATCGGCACGCTCTGCTTCGACTACCTCGACGCGCCTCCCGTCGTCATCGGCGCGCGCAACTGGATCACCCCGCCGCATGAATTCGACAAGTACTTCTTCCCGTACTCCGAGTGGATTGTGGACGCCGTCAACGCGCGCCTCATCCCGCTGGCCGGCTACACCTCCAAGACCACGCCGGACGACGCGGAGCTGATGCGCCGCACCAAGCTGGGCGTCTGAGCATGGGTATTCAGAAGTATCGCGCCGCCGTGTTCGATCTCGACGGCACCCTTCTGGATACGGTACAGGACATCGGTGCAGGCGCCAATCTGGCCCTGCACCGTTCCGGTTTTCCCGGGTTTTCGATGGAGGAATACAAGCGATTTGTAGGCCACGGCATGCGAAACCTGTTCCGGCAGCTGCTGCCGGAGGGGGACAGGAACCCCGTATTCGAGAAGACGTTCCAGGATTTTCTTTCAATCTATCCCGCGCACTGCACCGAACGCACCGCGTATTATCCCGGCATCCGCGAGACGCTGCGGGCGCTGGCGGAGAAGCGGTATCTGCTGGCCGTGCTGTCCAACAAGACGGAATCCACGTCCATTCAGATCATCGGCCACTACTTTCCCGAGATCCCCTTCGCGCCCGTCTGGGGCAACAACAACACGCGGCCGCTGAAGCCCGACCCCGAGGCGGGGTTTGCGCTGGTGCGCGCGCTCGGCGTGGAGCCCGCAGAGGTGTTCTACGTCGGAGACGGCGACACGGATATGGAGTTTGCCGCCAACATGGGCTTTCTCCCCGCCGCCGCCACCTGGGGCTACCGCTCCCGCGAGGAGGAGCGGGCCGCCGGCGCAAGAGTGTTTCTGGACAGGCCGGAGGACATCCTCAACTATCTGTAACAAACAAAAAATCCCTCCGCGGAACGGACCTGACCGGCCTGCTCCGCGGAGGGATTTTTTACGCTTTTTTGAGGACGTCAAGAAGCGCGCCGGAGAAGAGGGAGCAGAGCGTGCTCTGCGGATACCCCCGGCCGGAGAGATACGCGTACAGCGCCCGGTAGTCGTCCACGCCCGCAAAGCCCTCCGGCAGCTCCTCGCAGCCGTCGAGGTCGCCGCCCAGGGCGACATGGCCCTCGCCGCCGAGCGAGAGGAAGCGGTCGACGTGCCGGTACACGTCGTCGAGCGTGGGCGCCCCGTCCGTCAGAAACGCGCCGTAGAGGTTGATGCCCGCCGTGCCGCCGAGACGGCAGAGCGCGAGGAACTGCTCGTCGGTGAGATTGCGGCGGTTTGCGCAGACGGCGCGGGAATTGGAGTGGCTGGCGACGACCGGCTTCTCCGAGATCTCGCACAGGTCCCAGAACGCGCGGTCGGACAGATGGCTCACGTCGAGCAGGATGCCGAGCCGCTGCGCCTCGCGCACAAACTCGCGGCCCTGCCCGCTCAGCCCCTCTCCGGTGACGCAGGACCCGGCCAGCGCGTTTTGAAAATTCCAGGTCAGCGTCACCATGCGCACGCCGCGTTCCCAGGCGCTCTGCAGCCGCGCCGGGTCGCAGCCGAGCGCCTCCGCGCCCTCGACGGACAAAAACGCTCCGCAGCGGCCCGTTTGTATCGCCTGCTCCGCGTCCCGCGCGCTCCGGCACAGTGAAACGCTGTCCGCATTTTTTTGCAGTTCCCGTTCAAAATAGGGAAGGGCCGCGGAAAAATGCTCCGCCGCGCGCGCCGGCCCGTCCTGCCAGCAGGTGCAGAAGGCATAGAACTGCAGATACCCGTTCAGCTTCTCCGCCCGCTCCAGACAGACCGCGCCGGTGTTGCGCAAAAGTGACTCGCCTTTGCGCCAGAGCTCCACGGGCGTGTCGCAGTGCCCGTCAAATACGACCGGCATTTCCATGAGATCCCAGCTTTCTTTTTTCATTTTGACCAGCATAGCATACCGCGGCAGGGGGTGCAAGCGGCTGAAAAGACAAATGGACGACAGCATGTAAAGTTGAAATGTTAAAATAGAAATTTTTATATTTACATATTGACAAATACAAAAACATATTATATACTAGCGATATAAAAAATAATACAAATAGCTTCACATATAGATTTGAATTAGACATATGAAAGGAGATAATATCGTGGGTGTTACGGCAAAATGGTTGGTAACAGAAGAAGAAAAATCAAAATATATCAATGCGCTCACCAATGAGCTTCCGCCTCTGCGCGCGAAGGTCGGCATTTCGCAGGGGGAGCTGGCATACCTCATCGGCGTCTCCAGGCAGACCTATTCCGCCATTGAAAGCGGGAAGCGGGAAATGTCCTGGTCAACCTATCTGGCGCTCGTCTTTTTCTTTGACAGCAACCAGGGGACCCGCCAGATGATCCGCAACGTGTTCGCCTATCCGGAGGATATGGTGCTGCGCTTCAACAACGGTTCCGAGATCTCTTCGTTCGGCTCGGAGGAGCTGTTCGGCATCAAGCCGGCGGAGATCAGCAAAATGGTCCATTCGATGGACGAGTCCGCAATCCGCGTGATCAAAACCGTGCTGCTGGCCGAATACGGCAGATGCACGAACATGTCCGCCGACGAATCCCTCCGTTTCCTCAGCGGCAAGTAAGCAAAACCTCCGCTTTATAAAAAAGCCCCCTTTCAAATCGTAAGCCAAAGCGTTTGCGATTTGAAGGAGGTACAACGGAGCAAGTCCCCGGAAAAGACAAAACGTGAGCCCAGCGAAGCGGGTCGCGTTTTGAAAGGAGGAGCAACGAAGCGATACGCAGTTTTCGGGCATCTCCGCAGGAGAGGCCCGGAAACGGAGCGAGCGCAGTTTGCTCCGACGTGGTGCCGGTGGCGGGACTTGAACCCGCACGGTATCGCTACCACTGGATTTTGAGTCCAGCACGTCTGCCAATTCCATCACACCGGCAAAAAACCTAATTGTGATTATAATCGATGGACCGGGAAAATTCAAGGATAATTATGTATGGACGCGCAGGCAGGGGAGAACGAGATGAGAACACCCGACAGACGACATCTGAATAAGGGCTTTTCTCTGGGCGAGCTGCTGGTCAGCGTCGCGATCATCGCCATACTGGCGGCGATTGCCATTCCCGCGGTCATCGCGGTCCGGAAAAATCTCAAGTTCGCCGAGCTGAACGACACAGCGCGGGAAATCTATATCTCGGTGCAGAACAAGCTGGTGGGCGAAAAGGCGACGGGGGAGCTGGACACGCTCAAAACGCTGGCCAACAACGAATTCTCCGACCACAACCTCACCGACATGCCGAAGGATTTCTTCACCCTCGACAGCAACGACGCCGAGGCATGGAAGAACCTGTTTTATATGGAGTCCTCCGCTCCGGGCGCCATGGAGACCTATCTCGTCGATACAGTGTCCCTGGAAAAATCCGTGCTGGACGGCTCGTTCATCGTCGAATTCGACCCCACGAACGGCAGCGTCTACAGCGTGTTCTATGCCGAAAAGCCGATTTCCTATGCCGACGTCAAGAACCTCGACCGGACACAGGATGCGCTCAGGAATCACAGCCCCATGCTCGGCTATTACGGCGGCAAGCTCGACTCCACCAGCGCGTCCGATCTGCCGAAGTTTTTCGACGTGACGGTGCAGCATGTGAACGGCGAGGAGTTGTACCTTTCCTTTACCTGCGACAACCTGCTGCAGCTCATCCGCGCGCAGGACCACCTGACGGTGACCGTCACGCTCACGGATACGCAGGACGAGACAAAGCAGTCGCAGATCGTTCTGACCGGACTGAAGGACTTTACCATTCAGTCGCAGACCATGACCTTCCAGCCGATCCTGCTCGACAGCCTGACGAACCACTTCGCCGAGCTATACCCCGCGCTCGCAGACGGCGTCCGGGCCGGACACAGCTTCAAAGCGGACGTGAAGGTCCGGTTCAGCTACAACAGCATTCTGATCGAGAACAAAGAGGTCGCGGAGACGACGTTCAACAGCCTCTTCACCGACGACAGCACGGACGCGGCGCTCGGCGTCGGGTGCATCCGGCACCTCAACAACCTTCGCGGCGACTATTATCAGGCGCCCGGAGATGTCACGATCACCCAGCGCAACGCCATCGACTTCCAGAAGGGCGAATTCCACTGGAGAAACAACCGCTATCTCGCCAAGGGCACGACCTGCCCCATCAGCAGCTTCACGCCCGTCACCAACACGAGCCTCGACGGCCGCGCGGTCTACGACGGCGCCGGCAACGCGCTGAAAAACTTCGTGGTCACGGCGTCCGGGGCGAACACCGGACTGTTCGGCACCGTAAACGGCTGGAGCTTCCGCAATGTCAGCATCGCCGATCCCAGGATCACGGGCACCGCCAGCGTCGGCTCGCTGGCCGGCAGCGCGACAGGCTGCAGCATCGCGAATTCCGGCGTGTATCTCTCCACGAAGGACGACGACGGCGGCCTGTACTATGAGCAGACGGCCGAAAACGCCGACGCCTATGCCAACCGGATGGACGAGCGCCGGGCGGCGCTGACCGTCACCGGCACAAGCGCGGTCGGCGGCCTCGTGGGTTACGAAAAGAACTGCACGATCACCAACTCCTTCGCCGCGATCGACGTCACCGGCACAAGCGCGGTTGGCGGCCTCGCCGGGCGGATGGAGGGCGGCAGCGTCACCGGGAGCTACGCCTCCGGCGACGCGCTCGCGGGAGCCGGCAGCAGCGCCGGCGGTCTCGCCGGCACGGCGTCTGCCGTCACAGCGGACAGCTGCTACGCCACCTCCGACGTCATCGCCGCCTCCGGCGCCGGCGGCTTCGTGGGCACGGCGAGCGGCGGAACGTACCGCAGCTGCACAGCCTACGGCAGGATTACCAAGTCCGACGGCACGCAGGATAAAACCGCCAGCGGCGGCTTTATCGGAACCGGCAGCGCGAGCTGCACCGGCTGCGTATTCCTCCTGCAGAAGGGCTACAACGAGGGCTACGCCGCGCGGAGCGGGGTCGAGGGCAAGTACTACAAGGACCTCCTCTATTCCGGCACCCGAATCGTGGGCGACCCGTACAATGTCAACCTCTACAGCAGAGAAAACTGCGTTTTCCCGTTCGCGCCGCTCTCCGGTCAAACGGCCCACCACGGCGACTGGCCGATGGAATACACCATCCTTGTGGCCATGGTCTACTACGAACGCTACACAAACGGCAGCTACGGCCTCTACGCGCTGACCAGCCTCTCCAACGGCGAAACAGTCTCCGGCAGCACAGACAACACGCGCTGGCTGCTCAACACCCTCAAAGACAACCAGCCCTGCGTCGAGGACGGCTACGCGCTCATGAGCATCTACCAGCTCTCGAAGTTCCGCTATCAGCTCAACGACGAGACGACCTCGCACGACGTCACGATCGCGGCGGCCGCCGGCAGCGGCAAGGCGGTGCTGCTCAAGACGGAGAAGACGCTCTCGTTCTCGAAGGTCACGCTGAATGCGAGCGGCCAGCCGACAAGGGACGCGACGGGCAACATCGTCGTGGATTCCAGCGCGGCGTCGCTCAATGTGTCGGGCCTGTACATCTACCAGCTGGAATACAATCTCCAGGACACGAACCGGAACACCAGCTCCGCGTTCTACGACAAATTCCGCCTGGTCTCCGCCGAGGGCATCGGCGACAGCACAAGCCTGCTGAACGACTATGTGTTCTACTACAACCCGCATTTTGCCAAGAACGCCCTGAACCCCGACCCTTACGGCAAAAACGTGACCGAGAAACCGGGCGACACGGAAATCTCCGATAAAATCTTCGTCCGCTCGGCCCGCCAGCTCAACGCAATCGGCCGTTACGCCTACTACTGGAACCACGGCAACAACAAGACCGGAAAGGCCGTGTTCTACTTCGAGCAGGAAATCGACATCGACTTCTCCATCTACATAAAAGGGTACTGCGGCAATACGAGCTTCAATCTCATGAGCACCGATTCCGACAACGCGTACCGGAACCGTCCCATCGGGCGGCCGAACAACCAGGAGTTTAAAGACCCGAACGGCATTCCTTACAAGCCGTCGCAGTTCCAGAACACCTATGACGGCCAGTGCCGCAAGATCATCGACTACTGCGTGGAGTGCAGCGAAAACGACGACTATCAGTTTGTCGGGCTGTTCGGCGAGGTCCGGAACGCGACGCTCAAAAACATTGTCATGACCGCCTCCAACCCGTCCCAGTCCACCGGCTACGTCAAAAGCTACTATGGCGGCGGCGTAGACGGCAAGCACGCGGGCGCCGGCGTCCTGGCCGGACTCATCTACCGGGCGGTCAACAGCGACGTCACGACTGTCACCAACTGCGCGGTTTCTGGCTACACGATATTCTATTCGGGCAAAACCTACAGCGCGGTCGGCGGACTGGTCGGCTTCAACATGGGCACGATCACAAACTGCTCCGCGGTCAGTTATCTTGCGAGCGCCCGCCCGACAAACTCCGGCAAGAACACACAGGTGGGCGGCCTTGCCGGCATCAACATGTCGGTCATCAAAAACTGTTATGCGGGCGGAAATCTGAAGATCGAAGCCTACAACTCGGACAGCACCAACATCAATACCGAAAGCGGCATCGGCGGCATCGCCGGCAAGATCTACTCCATCTGGAATGAGATGACCGGCGACAACCGCGAGTGGGGCTCCATCCAGAGCAGCTATTCCTACTGCGCGCCCAGCACCGACAACATGAAACGAATCTCCTACTACGGCATCGCCCCCAACGGCGACGCCAGCAGCAGCACCTACTGCAAAGGCCAGTACGTTTCCGGCTGCTATTATCTGACCAGCTCTGTCAGCAACGCGCTCACGCTGAAGGACACCGCCGGTACGGTCACCCGCTACAACTATAAAAACCTGGCCGGCCTGTGGACGGCCAACCGGGCCAACGCGGCAAACAGCCATCCCTGGAACACGCAGAACGGCGCGTATCCCTTCCCGGCGGTCGTCAAAAACGCGTCGGGCGCCTACGTGCACTACGGCTCCTGGCCGCAGGAGACGGCGGCGGGCGGACTGTTCGTGTACTATGAAAAATACGCGGACGGCATCTTCGGCTACTATTATCTGGACGGCGACGGCACCAGCCAGAGCAGCCTGCTGGGCAACAGGGAGCTCAGGGAAGCCGGCTACGGATACCTGGCGGCGCCCGGGATCCGGGAGGTCACGCTGACGGCGGGCGGCAGCTCGTATACGGGGGCAAAACAGGGGACCGCGGACGCGGTCAGCCTCACGCAGACCTTCACGAACGGAACAGTCAGAAGCTTCATCTATAATACGCTCTTCACCTTCCCCGATGAGGCGGCCGCCGCCATGACGCCCACGGCTTCGGCGGCGGGCAGCGCCGGTGAACCGGATGTGGAGATCACGGTCGGCTCGCTGGGGTACCTGGCCAGCGGCAGCCTCTCAGCGGACAGCAATTATTCGTACCGGCTCTACGTGAACGCGGGCTTCTCGGCGGCCATCGCCGCGCGGGAGAACCGCCTCGGCATTGCGGAGGACTTCCAGATCCGCCGGCAGGAGGACCTTGCTGAGATCAGCGCTTTGTCAAAGGGCCTGCCGGAGGCCTATCTCAGCTACAGCCAGACACGCAGCTTCACCGTGGACGACAGCGAGGCCGGCCTGGTGGAGCTCGCGAAATTCGATACCTACGACGGCGGCCGGAACACCATCACCGGCCTGCGGCAGCCACTGTTCGCCTCGGTCAAGGGCAGTGTGCAGAACGTGGCGCTGAGCGGCTCCGCTGTGAATGCGGAGGCGGTGTTCACGCTGGAAAACAGCGGAACGATCCGCAGCTCGTCTGTTCGGAACGCGGAGATCGCTGCGGATTCCGACTGCGCTGTGTTCGTGTACGAAAATTCCGGCGCGATCTCCGGCTGCGAGGCGGCAGGCAGCGACATCTACAGCGGCGGCGGCAGCGCGGCGGGCTTTGTATCCAGCAACAGCGCGAACGGCACGATCGCCGACTGTAGCGCCGCTCCGGCAACGATCGAGGGCAAAAACGCGGCGGGCTTCGCCTATAACAACGCGGGCGAGATCACAGGCTGCGCGGCCTCCGCGGGAGAATCGATCACAGGCGCCGCGGACGCGGCGGGCTTCACCGCCGTCTGCTCGGGCAGCGGCACGATCAGGCAGTGCTCCGCGACGATCGGGCAGACGCTCATCGCCGAGACGGGCACAGCGGCCGGATTTGTGCTCAGCAGCACGGGCCGCGCGGAAATCACCGGCTGCACGGTCGGCGGAAACGGCGCCGTGATCTCGCAGAGCGGCGACGCCTGCGGCTTCGCCTGGCTGAACGGCCAGACGGCGCAGAGCACCGCGAGCCTTACCGACTGCTCCGTCTCCGGCGTCACGGTCAGCGCGCCGGACGCCAGCGCGGCCGGGTTTGTCGGAACCAACTCTGTCTCGGCCTCCGTCAGCGGCTGCGGCGCGTCGAACGTCACGGTCACGGCCTCGGCCGACGCGGCGGGCTTCGCGCTGGACAACAGCGGCAGCCTGGAAAACAGCACGGCCAATGGCATGAGCATCACCGGCACGTCCTTCGCCTCCGGCTTCTTCACCGCCAACAGCGGCACGGTTTCCGACTGCGGAGCAAGCGGAAGCGTGACGGCGGAGAGCGGCAAAACCGGTACGGCGGCGGGCTTCGGCGGACAGAACAGCGGCACGGTCTCCCGCTGCAGCGCGTCTGCGGTCGCGACGGGCGTATACGCGAGCGGCTTCGCCCACGAAAACACCGGCTCCATCGAATACTGCAGCGTCACCGGCGCGCAGATCCTGGCCGACGGCACGGCCGCGGGCTTCATCAACAGCAACGAAAACAGCGTCACGGGCTGCACCGTGAGCGCCGCCGTCGGCCTTGCCGGCGGCGGGACGGGCAAGGCCGCCGGCTTCGTCTGGAGCAACGACGGGAAGATCTCCGACAGCGATGTGCTGCAGGCCGCCACCGTCACAGGCCACACGGCCGCGGGCTTCGCGGGTACCGGCAGCGGCACGCTCGAGAACTGCACCTATTGGGAAAACGGAGAACAGATCACCTTTCCATAACGGCGCCCTGACGCGCACCGCGAAAACCATCACGACGGGAGGCGAACGCCATGCGGAATAAGCTGCGATCAAACAAGGGCGCGAGCCTTCTGGCGGCGCTGCTGGTGTTCTTCATCTGCGCGATGGTGGGCGCCGCGGTGGTCACGGCGGCCTCCGCCGGCATCCAGCACGTGCAGGCCAGAAAAGCCGAGCAGCAGGAATATCTGACGCTCAGCTCCGCGGCCGAGCTGGTGGCGGGCGGGATTAAAAACGTGAAATTCACCGAGACGCAGATCAGCGTCCGGTACGAATGCCAGGACACAACCGACCGGATCACGGACACCAGACACACAGACGCCGATTACGACGCCGTGCCGTCCGTGAGCGCCGGTACAGACGCGGCAGGCGCCATGGCGGCGCTGCTGCAGACGATGGCGGCCGGCATCTATGACAAGACCGAAACCATCGCCGAGGGCACGATTACCATCGCGCCCGGCACCGGCGACCCGGCGCTGCAGACCGTGACGGTCAAGCTTACCATGGACAGCGCCTACCATCTCACGGCCACGCTGTCGCTGCCGGACGGCTGCCACTATTCCCCCTTTTATCTGACGTTTACCCCCGACGCGCCCGCCCCGACGCCGAACGTCGTGACGACGAGCGAACCGCATTCGGTGGGAAGCTGGGGGTGGCAGTTGATATGGAACGGAAAAAACTGGACCTATTCGCGCGTCTGGACAGTGACCACAAAATACTATGATGTTGCCACGACCACGACCGTCACGAACGTGGGCTGGACGTTCTCCAGCCTGACGAAGGGCACGGTGGTCACATGAGAAGAAAGCTGCGCTCGAAAAAGGGCGAATCTCTCGTGGAGGTCATGGTCGCCATCCTGATCGTGGCGCTCTCCGTGACGATGCTCTACACGCTGCTCATGAGCGCGTCCACGATGAACAAGCGGGCCAGGACGCTTTCGGAGCAGTACCAGCAGGAGCTCAACACCGCCGAGGAGCGGGCGAATCCGACCTCCGGCACGGTCACGGTGGGAACCGAAAGCGTAGACGTGACCTTCTATGCCGCGGGAGACGACGGCGCGCTGACCGCCTACACAGCGGAAGGGGGCGGCTGAGCATGAAAAAGAAGCTGCGCTCCGGAAAAGGCTTTTCCCTTGTGGAGCTGCTGGCCTGCCTGCTCATTCTGGCGCTGCTGGCCGTGATGGTCTCCTCGAGCGTCACCGCCGCGGTGCGGGTGTACCAGAAAAGCGTCTACGCCTCGGAGAGCGAGGCGCTCGGCTCGACCGTGAACACGGCCATGTCCGACATCCTCCGGTACGCCAAGTACGTGGGCCAGAACAGCCGCAACGAGCTCGTGTTTACAAACGCGGCCTACGGCGTCAACAACAGCGGCCACTTCCTGCTCGACGACAAGGGCTATGTCTGCTACGTGCCCTATGAGGGCGCCGACGAGACCGAGCAGAAAAAACTCATCAACAGCGGCGCATACACCTCCCTGTATCTCGAGAAGCTGAAGGTCGTGTTTGTCAGGGACGCCGCCGGCGGCGACCGGGGTGTTTTCAAAATCACCTACACCATCCGCTCGCACGTCCTGCCGGACGCGAAGTACGAGGTGAGCTGTTCGTTCCGGTCGCTGGCCGGAGAGTTCTGATATGGAGATGAAATTATGGCTGGATACCTGAAGCTCGGCGAACTGCTGGTGAACGTGGGGGCGATCACGCAGGAGCAGCTCACGCAGGCGCTGGCGCTGCAGAAGGGCAGCGGCAAGCGGCTCGGAACGGTGCTCATCGAGAATCATTTTGTCACGGAGCAGCAGATTATCGAGGTGCTGCAGCTCCAGCTCGGCGTGGAATACATCGACCTGGCGGCCGCGCAGATCGCGCCGGAGATGTCGCAGGCTCTGTCGAAGAACCTCGCGAAAAAGTACAAGGTGGTGCCGGTCAGAACGGCAGGGAGCGACCTGTATCTGGCCATGTCGGACCCGCTGGATTTCCCCGCCATCGAGGAGGTCCGCAGCGCGACCCAGAAAAACGTGATTCCGCTGATCGCCACGCGCGACGCGGTCGAGCGCGCGATCATGAGCCTCTACGGCGGCGAGAGCGCGGCCAGAGCCATCGAGGAGATGCGCCGCGAGCGCGGCACGGAGGCCGGCAGCGCGATCACACTGACCGGTACGCAGCTCGGCGGCGAGGAGGACGTCAACGCGGCCCCGACGATCCGCCTGGTGAACTCGATCATCGAGCGCGCGATCGTGGAGAACGCGAGCGACATCCACTTCGAGCCGCGCGAGAACGAAATGATTATCCGCCTGCGCGTGGACGGCGTTTTGTACCAGGCGCTGACGGTTCCGAAGAATACGCAGAATTCCGTGATCGCCCGCATCAAGGTCATGAGCGGCATGGACATCGCCGAGCACCGCATCCCGCAGGACGGCCGCTCGAACGTGCGCGTCCGCCAGCTCGACGTGGACCTGCGTGTGTCCACCCTGCCGACGATTTTCGGCGAGAAGGTCACGATCCGGCTGCTCAACAAGAGCAGAAGCCTTCTGACCATGCAGGGCATCGGCCTGACGGGAAAGAACCTGGAAAAATTCAACTACCTCATCCACAACAATACCTCGGGCGTCATCCTGATCGTCGGTCCGACCGGCTCCGGCAAATCCTCCACGATGTACACGATGCTCTCCGAGCTCAACACCGAGCAGGTCAACATCGTCTCGCTCGAGGACCCCGTCGAGTATCACATGGACGGCGTCAACCAGGTGCAGATCAACGAAAAGCAGGGCATGACGTTCGCAAGCGGCCTGCGCAGCATCCTGCGGCAGGACCCGGACATCATCTCCGTCGGCGAGATCCGCGACCGCGAAACCGCCCAGATCGCGATCCGCGCGGCCATCACGGGCCACCTGGTGCTGTCCACCGTCCACACGAACAACGCCGTATCCACCGTGGACAGGCTTCTCGACATGGAGGTCGAGCCCTACCTGCTCTCCACGGCGCTCAAGGGCGTCATCTCCCAGCGGCTCGTCCGCCGCATCTGCCCCAACTGCCGCAAGGCCTATACCCCCACCGAGGAGGAGGAGCGGATGATGGACATTCCGGCCGCCGAGCACGGAAAACACCAGTTCTATCGCGGCGCGGGCTGCCCGGACTGCTACAACACCGGCTTCAGGGGCCGCATCGCCGCCTTTGAGATCTTCGTCATCACGGGCGAGGTCGCGAGGGCCATCCACGAGCGCAAAGGCCAGGACGAATTCGACCGCGCGGTGAAGAATTCCGGCTTCGAGCCGATGATCCGCAACTGCCGCCAGCTCGTGCTGGACGGCGTCACCACCGTGGAGGAGGCCTACCGGGCCGTCCAGACGACGGACGCATAGGGAACAGGCCATGTACGAACCGGAAGAACTCATTCGCCTGGCCAGAGACCGCCGGGCGTCCGATGTGCACCTCGTGTGCGGCGTCCCCATCCGCCTGCGCGTGGACGGAAGCCTGCGCAGCCTGGACACGGAGATCCTGACCCCGGCCGACACCGCGCAGTACGCGGAGGCGCTGGCCGGACAGGCGCTCGAGCGCATCGCGTGCATCGGCGAGCTCGATCTCGCCCGCACGCTGGCCGGAATCCGCTGCCGCATCAACGTCTTTCGCCAGCAGGGCGCGTTCTCTGCGGCCGTCCGGCTTCTGAACGACGAGATCCCGGCGCTCGAAAGCCTCGGCCTTCCGCCCGCAGTCGCGGCCTTTCCCGAGTATCCGCGCGGCATCGTGCTCGTGACCGGCGAGACCGGCTCCGGAAAATCCACGACGCTCGCGTCGCTGCTCGACCGCATCAACCACACGAAGCCCGAGCACATCATCACCTTCGAGGACCCGATCGAGTACGTCTACACACAGGACCTGTGCGCCGTCAACCAGCGCGAGGTCGGCAGAGACACCGCGAGCTTCGCCTCCGGCCTGCGCGCCGCGCTGCGCGAGGACCCCGACGTGCTGCTGGTCGGCGAGCTGCGAGACCTCGAGACGATCGAAACGGCGCTCACCGCCGCCGAGACGGGCCACCTGGTCTTCGGCACGGTGCACACCAATTCCGCCGCCGATACCATCGACCGCCTTGTGGACGTATTCCCCGAGGCCCGGCAGCAGCAGATCCGCCTGCAGCTTTCCATGACGCTGCGCGCCGTCCTGTCCCAGCAGCTGCTGCTGCGGCGCGAGGGCGAGGGCCGCGTGGCCGCCTGCGAGGTCATGATCGTCAATCCCGCCATCCGCAATCTCATCCGCGAGGGCAAAACCCCGCAGATCGTCAATACGCTGCTGACCTCCGCGCAGGAGGGGAGCGTCAGTATGGACAACTCGCTCCTGCGTCTGGTGCAGAGCCGCACGATCTCTCCGGAGACGGCCATCGCGGCCGCGCACGACCCGCAGTACCTGCGCAGATCGATTCAATACTAAGGAGGGCCGCGCATGACAAAGTTTCAGTACAAGGGCGTGTCCCAGACCGGCGCCGAGGTCAAGGGCGTTGTCGCGGCCTACGACCGCTACGACGCCATCAGCAAGGCGCGGCAGACCTGCCCGGTCGTGACCGAGGTGCAGGAGCTGTCGAGCAAGGACGTCGGTGACATCTTCGGCTCGCAGAAGGTGAGCCTCAAGGCGCTCTCGCTCATGTGCAACCAGTTCGCCATCATCCTCGGCGCGGGCCTGCCGCTCGTGCGCTGCGTCGAGCTGATCGCCGACCAGATCGCCGACCGGACGCTGCGCAAGATCCTCAAGGAGGTCGCGGGCGACGTCGCCGCCGGCAGCCCGCTGGCCGCCAGCTTTGAAAACCGGGGCAAGACGCTCCCGCCCACGTTCATCGAGTCCATCCGCGCGGGCGAGCAGTCCGGCAATCTCGACAAGGCCTTCGCCCGGCTGAGCACCTACTACGTCAAGGCCGCCAAGACCCGGCAGAAGATGGCCTCCGCGCTCGTCTACCCGATCTTCGTCATCTGCGTGGCCGTGGTCGTCATCGCCGTCATCATGATCTACGCGATTCCGCAGATCAGCGGCGCGTTCAATGCCTCCGGCAACACGCTTCCGATCCTCACGAGAGTCATGATCGGCATATCCAATTTCCTGGCCGGCAACTGGCTGCTGCTGCTGGCGATCATCGCGGCCGTCATTCTCGCCTTCAAGCTCTACGGGCACACGCCCGCCGGCAAGCTCGGCCTGTCGCGGCTGTCGCTCCGGATCCCGGTGTTCGGCAGAATCAACACGCTTTCCAACTGCGCGCAGTTCGCCAACACCATGTCGGCCATGATCGCCTCGGGCATCCCCATCGTCCGCTCCGTCGGCGTCGCCGGCCGGGCCATGAGCAACTACACCATGAGCCTTGCCGTGCAGAATACGGCGCCCGGTCTGGAATCCGGCCGCCGTCTGGCCGACTGCATGCGCGACAGCGAATACCTGCCGCCGCTGCTTGTGGAGATGACCGCCGTCGGCGAGGAGACGGGCGAGCTCGAGCACACGCTCGGGGTCATCAGCGACTACTACGACAACGAGAGCGACACGGCCACCGCGCGGGCGATCAGCCTGCTCGAGCCGATCCTCATCGTCATCCTCGCAATTTTCGTCCTGCTCGTGCTGCTGGCCGTCTACATCCCGATCTTCGGCATGTACGACTCTGTTGGCGTCTCGTAAATCCGGTATCCGCGGGAGTTGACCCGACTCCCGTGATATATAAAAAAACAAAAATACAAAAAAGAAAAACGGAGGAAAAAACAATGTTTAACAAAATGGTCAAAATGCGCAACCAGAAAGGCTTCACCCTCATGGAACTGCTGATCGTCGTCGCGATCATCGCCATCCTCGTCGCCATCTCCATCCCCATCTTCACGAGCCAGCTTGAAAAAGCCCGCGAGCAGACCGACATCGCCAACCTCAGAGCCGCCAAGGGCGTTGCGGTTGCTACTTATCTTGCTGGCGACACCAGCATCGGCGCTACTGCAGGCAAAACCTTTACTGCGAATTATGATGCGGCATCTGGCAAACTGATTACCGGCACGCCCACTGCAACATATGGCAAAGGAACCGCAGCAAAGGGCGGATGCGAAAAGTATGATATGGGAAAAGGCGCAACGGCGGAAACCTACTACACGGAGGAAACTGTTGCCACAGGAAAATATATCTCGGTAACTGTGTCTGACAGCGGCGATGTGCTGCTCGCATGGGCATAATGAACCAATAACAGCACTGGACTAAGAAATTTTTTCCCGCATCGAGAATGACCGTTTGGGTCGACGGTCTTTCCAAGGGCGTAATCCTGCATAACGTGTCATTCTGAGCGGAGCGAAGAATCCTTTCTTCGGCCTGCAAACGTCCCCAGAAAGGATTCTTCGCCGCTCCGCCAAAACGCGAGCCTTTACAACGCACCGAAAGTGAGGAACTGAAAATTGAACGACCTCACCGCTGGCATGAAGCTCTATTTCCTCGTACTCTCCGGCATCCTCGGCCTCTGCGTGGGCAGCTTCCTGCTCTGCGCCGTGTCCAGAAGGGCCGAGGGACGGTCGTTTCTGAAGGGCCGCAGCCGCTGCGACGCCTGCGGGCACGAGCTCGCGGCCCGGGAGCTCATCCCCGTGTTCAGCTACCTGTTCCAAAAGGGCCGCTGCCGCAGCTGCGGCGCGAAAATCCCCGCCTCGTGCCTCTGGGCCGAGCTCTGTTCCGGCGCCGTGTTCGTCTCGGCCTTCGCCGTCCGCGGCTTTACACTGGACGGCCTGCAGCTTCTGATCCTCGGAATTCTCCTGCTGTGGATCTCCGTCAGCGACGCGGTCACCATGGAGATTCCCAATGCCGCCATTCTCGCGGGCATCGCGGCGCGGCTGGCATTCATCTTCTTCTCCGGCAGCATCCTTCGGGAGCTGGCCTCGGCGGCCATCGGGGCCGTCAGCATCTCCGTGCCGGTGCTTCTGATTGCTCTTGCGTATGAAAAGCGCAAAAAGGTCGAGGCCATGGGCGGGGGAGACATCAAGCTCCTTTTCATGGCGGGCATGTATTTTGCCTGGCAGCTCAATCTCATGGCGGTGATCTTCGCCTGTATCTACGGCATCGCCGCCGCGATGATTCTCAATCACGGAAAACAGGACGCAAGGAACAGACCCTTCCCCTTCGGCCCGGCCATCGCGGCCGGGGTCTGGACGGCCGCGCTCGTCGGCGCGCCGCTGCTGGACTGGTATGTCGGTCTTTTCTGAGCGTATTGCATAATCGATTCACACAGACGAAAAGAAAGAGGGGAGTGGGACCGCATGGCAAAAACCCTGATCGGTCTGGATCTGGGCAGCAGCGAAATCAAATTCGCCGTCCGAAACGGGAAAAACGCGCGCTTCGAAGTGGAACGCCTGCCGGAAGAGACCGTAACCGGCGGACATGTGCAGCTGTCCGAGATCAAAAAGAGCTTTCTCAAGCAGGCCAAGCGCAGGTGCAGGGTTCCCAGCGGGGAATGCTGCGTGGTCCTGCCGGAGCAGCAGGTGTTTTGCCGGCTGATCACCATGCCGTATATTCCGGAAAAGCAGCTTCTGCTGAACCTGCCGTATGAATTCCGCGACTATATCGCGCAGGACAGCGCCGGGTATTACTACGATTACGCCGTGGAGCGGGTCGTCGAGGACGCGGACGGGAAACCGGCCTCGCTGGAGCTGATGGCCGCGGCGGTGTCCAAGGGCGTGATCGCGGCCTATTCCGAGCTGCTCTCCTCCACGGGCCTGCGCCTGAAAACGGCGGTGCCGCGCGAGATGGCCTATGTCTATCTGCTCCGGGCCTACGAAAAGGCCGTCCCGGAGCATCCGGACGCATACTGCCTCGCGGACATCGGGCTGGAATCCACCCGCGTCTATTTCTTCGAGAGCTCGCGCCTGTCCGCCTCGCGGAACGTGCCCATCGGCTGCCGCGACATCGACCTGGCGATTGCGGAGCAGAAGCATGTGGACGAGTACATCGCGTCCTCGTACAAGTTTACGAATTTTGAGGACGTTCTGAACAGCGCCGCCTGCCGCGCGGTCTACGCGAGGCTCTCCATCGAGATCATGAAGGCGGTCAACTTCTACCGCTTCCGGAACGATGGCAGCTCGCTGAGCGGCATCTACTTTCTGGGCGGCGGCGCCAACATCGCGCAGCTCCGCGAGCAGATCGCCGAGGCCGTGACGCTCGAGCAGCACGACTTTTCCGAGCTTCTGACGATTCCGGCCTCGGGCGGCAGCGCCCTGACGGCCGCGCTGGCCTACGGCGCTGCGGAAGGGGGGCTGCAGCCATGAGTGTGGATCTCAACAAAAAGCTCACCCTGCCAGGCAAAAAGGCCGCATATCCCACCAAGACGACCATGAACCTCATGCAGCATGAAAGCACGTCGCAGCGGCTGCCGGGCCTGATTCTGGTCGGCATCCTCGCCGTGCTGCTGCTGGTGCTCGTCGGGAAATTCGGCGTATACGATCCGCTGGCACAATACCACAGCCAACAGCAGCAGCTGCAGCAGGCGCAGGCGGAGATGGACGGCATCACCGCGCAGCTGGCGGACTACGCGGACGTGGAGCTCAAATATCGCTGCTATTCCTACGGTTATCTGACCGATGAGGAAGCGGCGCTCGTGGATGTTCTGAGCGTTGTGGACAGCAGCAAGACGATCGTGGACGGCTATGGCCGGCTCGACTCCATCGCGGTCAGCCAGAACGCCGTGTCGCTGGAGTGCACCGTCTCCTCGCTGGCAGACGTCTCCAAAATCGTCGCGGACTTTTACAAGGACCCCACGGTCGTGAGCGTGACGGTCGGCAGCGCCTCCAATACGGAGGACGGCATCCGCACCTCGCTCGTCGTCGCCGTCGCCAAAACGGCGGACAGCGCGGCCGGGACGGAAGGCGGTGAGCAGGGATGAGCAAGATGTCGACCCGCGAAAAAACGCTGATGGTGATTCTGGCGATCCTGCTGGCCGGGGCGCTGTATTACCTGCTCTTCCTATCTCCGCTCCAGAGCAAAACCGCACAGGTCTCCGGCGAGATCGCCGACGTGCAGGACAACATCGCGACCGCACAGGTCATGCTGCAAAAAAAGCAGACCATGCAGAAGGAGCTGGACGCCATCTTCTCGCAGTCCGACGGCGAGCCGACGAAAATCCCGGACTACGACAACGTGCAGGCGGTCATCAAGGAGCTCAACCAGATACTCTCCGCGTCCGACGAGTATTCGGTCAACTTCGGATCGCTGGAGGACAGCAACAACAGCATCGTCCGCCGCCCGGTCGGGCTGAGCTTCTCGTGCGGGAGCTATGAGACGGTGCGCAGCATCCTCGGGCAGCTCGGCAGCAGCGAATACCGCAGCCTCATCACGGACGTGTCCGTTGTGAGAAGCGATGAAAACGCGCAGACCGGGCAGACAGGTACGGAGAACAAGACGGAGCTGTACACCGTCACCGCGGACATCAACTTCTATGAGTACAGCCAGACGCCCGTCAACCCGACGGACACCGCGCAGCAGTAACCTTCCAAAAACAAATCGGTCATTCCGGCGGCCGCACCCGGCCCCGGAATGACCGATTTTTTGCGCTCTGCCTCCATTTAACATCGCAGAGAAAAGCAAATTTGTCATCCTGCGCGCAGCGAAGGATCTCATCTTCGGGGAAGCCCCGGAGAGAGCTTCTTCGGCCGGCGGCCTCAGAATGACAAACTTTTTCTATATTTTGTTTGCGGCCTGCCGCGGACAGGCCTGGTCAGCGCAGCACGAACCGGCCCTTGCCGGTGCGCTTGGCCTCGTAAAGCGCCTCGTCGGCCGCCTGGTAGAGGCTTTCAAAGCTGCGCTCGCGGCCGCGGCTTAAGACGGCGCCGAGACTGCAGGTGAAGGGAACGGCGCCGTCGGCCAGGCAGAGCGTGGCGATGTCGGAGAGGATGCGGCGGCACTTTTCCGCAACCAGATCGCGCGAGGCGGTCAGCTTCATGAGAATCAGGAACTCGTCGCCTCCGAGCCGGCTGACGATGTCGGTCTGGCGGAAGTCGGACAGCAGGACCCGGCCCAGCTCCCGCAGAACGGAATCGCCGGCAAAATGGCCCTGCGCGTCGTTGACGCTTTTAAAGCTGTCGATGTCCGCGATAATCAGGGCGCAGGGCTCCTCCGTCCCGTTCAGATAGGCCCGGATCTGCATTTCGCAGCTCCACCGGTTCTGCAGGCCGGTCAGTCCGTCGGTCTGCGCCTTAATCTGGAAGAACTTCCGCGAGCTGATGTTGACGAGATCCTTTTCCCGGATCAGCGCGAGAAATGGCGCGGCCAGAAGATAGCAGGTGAGGATGGAGGCCGTGTCCGTGAGCAGAAGCGTCCGGTCGCCGCCCTTGACGGCCGCGTCGGCGGCGAAGGCCGCGGCGCAGGTGGTCAGCAGCGCCAGCTGGGAGTAGATGGGCGTCTGCACGTACAAGACCGGCATCATGATGATGACGAGAAAGACCGATACCATCCGGCTGTACGGAGAAAAGACCGTGGAGAACAGCAGCGTCTGGGAGAAGGAGAGCGCGTAGAGAACATAATAAAACAGCCCCGTCAGGGTGATCTTTTTCCTGACGAAGATCCAGACGGCCGCGCACAGCAGAAGGCTTGCGGCGGTATAGTAAATATGCGCGCGGAACGCGTCGGAATCGGTGAAATCGATGCAGTAAAAAGCCAGCAGGATCAGCTCCACAGCCGCCACCGCCGCGCAGGACACGCGCAGGACGCTGTAGTTGCAGCGGTCCAGAAGCAGCGCGTTGTCCCGGTAAAACGAGCGCTCGACAGGCCCGTACAGCAGCCTGTCGAGAGTTGTCCGGCATGTCTGTTTCATAGTTGCGCCCCCTGCTGTGCAGCTTACAGGCGAAGGCCTGCGCCCGGGACAGCGGCTCCCGCGCCGCGCGCTCAGGTGTGGTTATCCCGGCTGAACCGGTTCGTAACCGCGTCGACGATCTTGTTCTTAAAGCAGATCAGGACCACGGCGACGACGACCGTCGCGGCGCCCACGATGATGGCCGTGGTGTAATTGCCCGTGGAGATCCGGTCGCCGCAGAAGGTGCAGAGAAAGGTGGAGGGGAGACTGCCCGCGAAATTCGCCAGCAGATACTGTCCGAGCGTGATGGAGGTGCGGGAAAAAATGTACGGCATGATGCCGTTCGGAATCCCCGGAATGAGGAAAAAGGAATAGGCGAGCACCTGCGGATTTTTAATTTTCTGCAGCTTTTCCAGACTGACGACGCTCTTTTTCTGGCTGATCCGGTCCACCAGCGGCGCGGCCAGGCTCTTGAGCTGGCGCATGGCGACGAAAACGAGCATATTCCCGAGCATGCAGCCCGCCAGATTGATGAGCGTGCCCCACCAGACGCCGTAGCACAGGCCTGTCAGCAGCTGGATCGCGGCCGAGGGGATCACCGCGGTGATGACCTGCAGCGCCTGCAGGCCGACCAGGATCGGAACGCCCTTGAAGCCGTAGGAGTTGATGTATTCCACAATTTTGGACTCGTCCGAGGTATTCGCCACGACCTGCTTCAGAAGGGGCAGAAGATCCACGATCATCACCGCGATCAGCCCCAGCATGGCCAGAGTGATGAGCGCGGTGAAAAGATAACGTTTTTTCATGTAGGGCTCCTGTAGATGCGAACCCGCAAAATTGCGGAAATAGTAATTTCTTTTCTCTATGATAATGAGAAAACTGCGGTCTGTCAAGCGCAATTGTGCAGTGAACGCCTTTTTGACCGGAACATGGGCGGCGCGCCCGCCGCCCGCCGCGCTGTCAGCCGGTTTTCATCACGAGGTCGGACAGCCTGGGGTCGACCGCGACGAAGCCGCTGTCGTGCAGAAGGACGGGGCTCCCGCGGGCGGAGAGCTGCATGCGGAATTCAAGCCGCCGGCAAACCGCGCGGCGCACCGTCAGCGCGAAATCGGCCTCCGCGCAGAACGCCGGCGCGCCGGGGCAGCTCTGCCGCAGCGTGCCCGTGCCGAGGACCGTGAGCGTGCCGCCGGCGCAGAGGACGCTGCGGACGCCGCCGGCCGGAGCGGACAGGCGCAGAAAGCAGCGGCCGCCGCCGGCGGTGTACCGCAGGGTACCGCGGCGGCACGTATAGGGCAGAAACGCGCTGACGCAGGCCGTCTGGCCGCCGAACAGCCCGCAGCCGTCCGGGATGCGTCCGGTCCCCGCGCCGAGCAGACAGCCGCAGCAGCAGGACGCCTCGGGCGGACAGGCGGCGGCCGGCGGGGCCGTGCAGGCCGGCGGGCACGGCATACAGCAGGGCGCCAGCTGCCGGACGTCCTCCAGCTTGAACTGCAGCAGCATCTGCAGCTTCGCCATCGTTTTCAAAAGGCCGTTCACGCTGTCGTTCACCTGCGTGAGCTCGCCCGGCGTCCAGGGCCCCGGCCCGCAGGGGTCGGGCGCGCGGCAGAGCTTCTCCCGCTCGGCGTCCATGAGCCGGGAAAGGCTCATCTCCTCCATGGCGATGGAGGCCAGCAGCAGGCCGACGGCGCCGCAGGCGTCGACGCCGATGTCCGGACAGACGTCCGGTATGTTGGGAAATGACATGGGTTTGCTCCTCCCTCGGGCAAAATGCGCCGGGTTCTTATCACGCCATTGTATTTTGGCGCGGGCGCGATGGTGCATGCACATCGGGAGGAACGTCGAAATACAATGAAATGACCCCAATTATGAAAGGAGCACGCCATGTCTTTTCCAAATATCCCCGACGTGAACGCGTCGGTCAGCCTTACCCCGGAGGATTCCGCGAATCTTCTGCTGGCCTCGGCGGCCTTTGAGGAGCTCGGGCTCGCACACCTCATCAATGCCGAGGCTGAAAAGCTTCAGTATGTGCTGGGCACCATCGAGGGCCAGACGAAGCTTGCGGAGCCGCCCACGCTCGAAGAGCTGCTGCGCGTCAACCGCTCGATCGATCAGACGCTGCGCGAGATCATCAAAAAGGAAATGCTGATTGAATTTCAGGTGGAGGACGCGCTGACCATCAGCACGACCACGACCAGCACCACCACGACCACGACCTCATCCACCTCGGAGCCGACGGAGGCCGGCTCCGCGTGGTCTGTGGGCACCGACTTCGGCACCGGGAACGCGCAGTACACGAGCATCGGCGCGGACGTGTCCGAACGGACCGTCGCGCTGGGTCTGGGCAGCAGCCACACCGACATCGGCGCCGTGGCGATGACCCGCAGCGGCGGCAGCCTGCTTGTGACCATCTCGGCAGACGCGCCCTACACCATGGACCAGGTCCACCTCTATGTGAGCGACGCTGTGCCGACCACGAGCGCGCCCGGTTCGTTCCCGTACCAGTACGAGGTTTCCTCTCCGGCCGACTACTTTACCGCGTATACCTTTACAGTCGATGTGAGCGCCTTCGCCGGCAAGACGATCTATGTCGCCGCCCACGCGCATCTGTATGCGCTGAGCTGACAGGCCGCGCGCCGCCGCGCGTCACTCCAGCAGCGGCTGCAGCTGATGGTACCATACCCAGCCGGGGCTGAACGCGCGGCGCGCCAGGGTCTTCGCCCGCAGCACGGGGCTGTCCCGCATGGCGTCCACGATTTTAACGGCATGGTTTTCCAGATACCCCATCTCGGAGGGCTGGTAGTGCTCGCGGGTGTCGAAGCCGAAATTGCGCGCGTTCCAGCGCATAAAATACGCGCCCAGTTTTTTGCCCAGCTCCTCGAGCGCGGGCACGGCCTCGTTGAGCACGAGAAAATTGCCGCGGCTGGCCGCCTCCAGCACGGTCAGGCCGAAGGACTCCGAGCTGGACGGACAGACGTACAGATTGGAGAGCGAAAACAGGTCCATGACGCCGGCGCGCGGGAACCCGTCCGGATAGCCGAGCTCGCTCGTAAAAACCATGTCCGGCTCCGCCAGACCGCAGACCTCCCCCGTGGCCCGGATGATGCGCTTGTAGGCGGCCGCGTCGGTGTCCAGGCACGGAAAGTCGCAGAAGACAATCCGGACCTGCCGCTCCGTCTTTTTCGCGATCACGCCGCCCAGCGCCGCGACCTTTTCAAACTGCTTGCCGGTGGTGAACCGGGCAGGATAGACGATCAGAATGTCCGGCTTCAGCAGCTCCGTGCGGCTCTGGAGGGCGCGGACGTCCGGCCCGGCCATGGCGAGCAGGTCGAGGCTGTTGGACACGACGCGGCATTTCCCCTCCGGCACGCCGTACTGCCGCGCGAGCGCCGGGATGCCGGACTGCGTGGGATAGATGTAGACGGTGTTCGGCATCGGCGTGTAGCGGCAGGAAAACGGATAGCGCGGCGCGGGCGGCCGGTTGACCGGCGCGGAGTGGGTAAAGGCGAGAAATCGCACCCCCGGCAGCGCCTCCTGCGCCCGCCGCACCGCTACGTTGTGCACCAGATGCCAGCCCTGGTAGAGAATGTCGTGCATCATGCACACGTCCACGTCCGCCAGAGCCCGGATCAGATCGGCGGCGATCGCGTCCGCCTCGGCGAAAAAGCCTTCGTGGAGCTCGCCGTCGGGCTGGGAATAGTCGTGCCAGACGATTCGCCGGCTGTTCAGCCGGTTGGTGATCCGGACCCACTCCAGCCGCTCGTCCGCGAAGACGCCCCGCCGGTCGCTGTCCGGGCAGTCCTCGCTGACGAGGACTTTGGTGTGCACGCCCGCGTCGAGCAGCATTTTCAGATGCTCCGCGACGACGCTGACCAGAGAATACGTCCCGCTGAGCCCGTTGAACATGGTAAGAATCGCAGCCCTGATCGCCAGTCCCTCCCCCCGCCGCCGAAACCCGCGGCACCCTTCAGACTATGCGCGCCCGCCCGGAAACAGAACCGCCGGGGTTTCGTTCGGGATTTCCACAAAACAGTTGCAAATTCCGAAACCGCGCGATACACTGAAAACGACAAATTCTGTAATTTTTGCCGCGGGGGGCGATTCGATGGACAGCGCATACCTGCCGTATATCGTGACCGAGGCGTTCTGCATCATCTACGCGGCCGTCATGCTCTCCCGCCTGCAGTCGGAGGTCGGCGAAGGGCGCGAGCTCGTGAGCCTGAAGAAAATGATCGCGGCCTACGTGGTCATGCTGGCGGCGGATATCGCCTGCATCGTCCCGGAATTCATCCTCCCGCCCGGTCCGCGTATCATCACGGCCGTGTTCAGCGGGATCTCCGTTTCGGCGGTGGCGGTTGGGTGCTATCGCTGGTATCAGTTCGTGGAGCTCCGGATCAATCCGGCGGCCGGGCAGAACCGGAAGACGGAACAGCTGATCCGGATACCGCTTTTTGCGGTCTGTGCGCTGGACCTGCTCTCCTCGTTCACGGGGTGGGTGTTTTACATCGACGCCGGCGGGATGTACAGGCTGGGAAAGCTGTTCTGGATACAGGGCGTCGTGACCTTTGCCTATCTGCTGGTCCCCACCGTCCACGCCGCGCACGCGGCGGTCAGAACGCGCGAGGCGAAGAAGCGCCGGGAATATGCGACCTATGTTGTCTATATCTGCATTTGCTCCGCCGTGGTGGCGGTTGAGGATTCCATTCCGACGGTGCCGGTTTTCGCGCTCGGCGTTTTCGCGGCCATTCAGATCCTGTTTTTGACGCTCTATCTCGACAAGGAGTACGCGCTGGCGAAGCAGGAGCGGGAGCTGACAGAGGCCCAGGTGGGCACGGTGCTCAGCCAGCTGCAGCCGCATTTCCTGTTCAACGCGCTCATGGCCATCCAGGACCTGTGCCACGGCAGGGCGCCGGAGGCCGAGCAGGCGGTCGTCGAGTTTGCGGAGTATCTCCGCGGCAACATCGACTCGCTCAGCTGCCGCGGAACCATCCCGTTCAGCCGCGAGCTGAAGCATACGAAGAACTATCTCTCGCTGGAGAACAGGCGCTTCGGGGGGAAGATCCGCGTCGAATACGACATACGGGCGGAGAACTTCGTGCTCCCCGCGCTGACGCTGCAGCCGATCGTGGAAAACGCCGTCCGTTACGGCGTGACCCAGAGAGTGGAGGGCGGAAGCATCCGCATCTGCGCCGAGGAAACCGACGACGCGTACCGCGTGCGCGTGGAGGACGACGGCGTTGGCTTCGATCCGGAGAACGCGAAACCGGAAGAGGGCAGAAACAGCGGGATCAGCGGCGTGCGGGCGAGACTGCGCGAAATGTGCGGGGGCAGCCTGCGCGTGGCGAGCAAGCCCGGGGAGGGCACCGCCGTCGAGATTGCAATTCCGAAGGACAGGAGAGCGGCGACATGAAAATACTGACGGCTGACGACGAACAATCCGCGCTCAACATCCTCAACCGCGCCGTGGAGGCCGCCGAGCCCGGCGCCGAGCTGCGCAGCTTCACCACGACGCAGGCCGCTCTGGCGGCCATCTGCGAGGGCGGCTTTTACCCGGACGTCGCGTTCCTCGACATCAAGATGCCGGGCATGACGGGGCTGGCGTTGGCAAAGGCCGTCCGGGAGGCCAGTCCGCGCACGAACATCGTGTTTGTGACGGCCTTCTCCGACTACGCGCTGGACGCGATGTCGCTCCACCCCAGCGGCTATGTGCTCAAGCCGGCGACGAAGGAGAAGATCCGCGAGGAGCTGGACAACCTGCGCATCCCGCCGGAGCGGAAGCCGGCCCCGTGCCTGCGGGTCCAGTGCTTCGGCAATTTCGAGGCCTTTGCCGGGGGAAAACCGCTGGAGCTCTATTACAGCAAGTCCAAGGAGCTGCTGGCCTATCTGGTGGACCGGCGCGGGGCGGCCTGCAACACCGAGGAGCTCTGCGCGGTGCTGTGGGAGGACGAGCCGGATTCGCCGGCGCTGCACAAGCGGCTGCGCAAGCTGATTTCCGATTTGACCCATTCGCTCGAGGACGCGGGAGCGGGGGAGACTTTTCTCAAGCGCCGCAACAGCTTCTCGGTGGCCGCGGACCGGCTGGACTGCGACTATTACGGACTTCTGCGCCGCGACATCGACGCAATCAACACCTACACCGGGGAATACATGACCCAGTACAGCTGGGCCGAAATGACGCTCGGCTCGCTGGAGAGCAACCGGTAAAGACCTAAATGACAGCACCGCCCAGTTCGCGGCCGACGCCTTCGGCAGGTCAGGCCTGCAGCGGTCCCGTCCTATGCGCCCAAATGCCCGCGAAGCCGCAGAGGATTCGCTGCGCTTTTTGACGCCTCTGACGAAAAAACCGGCGGCGCAATTCCGCGCCTGGAATTGCGCTGGACTGCCTTATAAAAATGACGCCGGATTTTGGAATTTGGCGTCATTTTTTTGCGTATGGGGGCTGTTTGGGGGCGGTACGCCTGATACAATGATGTCAAGTATGAAATTGACGGCGTATGATAGGGAAAGGAAGAGAAGCAGCATGACGATTATGGTGGTGGACCCGGACCCTGCGGAGCAGCAAAGCCTGAGCATCCTGCTGAGCCGTCTTCACAGCGGCGCGACGATCGTGTGCTTCTCCGATCCGCTCATGGCAGTCAAGTTTGGGGCAAACAACCCGGTGGACGCGCTGTACGCGGTGACTGTCATGCGGCGGCTGGACGGCTTCGCGCTGGGAAAAATGCTGCGGGGCTTCCAGCCGAAGATTCAGCTTCACTTCATCGCGGACGATGAAACCGGCAGACGCGACGCCATGCGCATCCTGGCGGACAGCTGCATCGTAAGACCCGTCACGGCGGAATCGATCCGCCGTGCGGAAACAGAGGAATGGTAAAAAGGAGAGCCCCGAAACCGCCGTGGTTTCGGGGCTCTTGAACGACTGCCGGGAGAACGCCCCGCCGCAGCTGCCGGCGGGGCGTTCTCCCGGCAGAGGCGGAGCCGATTTATGCGATGGCCATTGGCTGCGGATCAAATCTCCGCGGCGGTTTTGATTTCTGCCGGGGGCTACGTTTTGGACGTGACGGCAAGCCAGACCTCCGCGCCGCCGACGGTCTTGTACTCGTGGGCATTGGCAGCTTCCATGAGGTCGCAGTAGGCCCAGTGTGACTTGCTCAGGTCGGAGAAGGCCCTGATACCGGCGGAGGAACCCACGAAGTCCTTGTCAGCCGCGCGGCCCAGCATATGGTTGACGATGGTGACGACCTGCGCCCGGGTGATGTTGTCCCTGGGGCCGAAGCTGCCGTCTGCATAGCCGCTGATCCAGCCCAGCGACGCGGCGGTCATCACGCTGCCGTAGGACCAGACGCCGCTCTTCACGTCGGAGAAGGTCGCGGTACCGTCAGCGCTGCCTGTTTTGACCTTGGCAGCAAAGCGCACCGCCATGGCGCAGAACTGCTCGCGGGTGATCGGGTCGTTCACGCCGAACGCGCCGCTGCCGCTGCCCTTGATGATGCCGAGGGCGGAGAGCTTGCCGATCGCCTTGGCGCACCACAGAGTATCGGGGACATCAGAGAATTTCACGCCCTTCGCCGCGCTCCGGTCGAGGAGAAGATTGTAGAACAGCTGCGCGGCCTCGCCGCGGGTCATGTTCCGCTCCGGTCCAATCGTGCCGTTCGCGTAGCCGTTGATGTACCTGATGTGGTCGACGGTCTGCAGGAGCGCGGACACGCCGGTGACGTCGGGACTGGCGGGAAGCTTGCTGAATGCGGCGCTCACGGTCACCGCCGAGGCGGGCATCGTAAAGGTGTAAGTACCGTCTTTGTTGTCAATATAACTGACGGCGCTGCCGCCGGCATCCTTGATGGTCAGGGATTTCAGCGTATAGCCGCTGTCCGGCGTGAGAGTGACGGTGACCTTCGTGCCGCCGGCCGCGCTGGAGGCGTCGAGCGTCACTGTGCCATGGCTTGCCGTGGGCGCGGTGACGGAATAAACGGCGGTTCCGGAGCCGCCGGCGGTTCCGCCGCGCGCAGCCGGCGTCTTATAGGCGATGGCGTAGGTGGAGAACAGCTTGCCGTAGGCGTAGATGAGGCTGTTTGCCGCATCCAGATAATAGGTGGCGTCCAGTGCGCTGCCGTCGGCGGGTTTCGCGTCAAGCTTTGCAAAGGTCTGAACCGCGTCATCGTGATAGCGGTACATCTTGATGTCGGTCTTGCCGGTCATGTCGTAGGGGATGACCAGCTCCACCACATTGTTGGTTTCCGCCAGCTTTTCTGTGGTTTCGTCACTGCCTGCGCGCACCGTCATCGTCACGCTGATGTTCAGATAACTGAGCGTTGTGCCGGCAGCGGCTGCCTGCACGCGGTCGATCGCCTCCTGCGTTTCTCTTTCAGTCGCTGTCGCCGTCGACGGCAGGTCCTGTTCGGCAATCGATTCGATTGCCATGGTGACGGTGACCGTTTTGCCGGTTTCCGCTTTGGTGACGGCTTCCGCGTCCAGCTTGCCCACCACGACGGCGGGGGTGTCTGCCGCCACCGTCAGGACAGAACTGACATCGGCCGCCGGCATGGCGATCGCAAGCCCGGACTGGCTGGCGCTTGTAATGACGACGATCTGCGTCATGGTCTTTTCGCCCTGCGTGGCCACGACGTTGTAGGTGCCGGGGACGACGCCGGTAAAGCTGAACGTGCCGGTGTACGGCGCAGTCGTGCCGCTCATGGTGAGCGTTTTTGTTTCGCCGATCTGTGCGCTGCCGCGCATGAGTTTGACGGCAACGGTTGTATTGGATTCACTGTTGACTGTGCCGCTGACCTCATACACATTCTGCGCCCAGACGGCGTAGAGCGTCACGCTGCCGCTCCCGGACAGGTTCTTCACGAACTGTCCGTCCGCATAGAGCGCCGCGCCGGTGGCGCTGGCCGCCCAGCCCGCAAAATGATAGCCGTCTTTTACAAACACATTCCCCGTCAACGTCTGTGCTGTGTCGTAGTCGAAGCTCTCGTCAGCCATGGTTCCCGTGCCGCCGTTGGCGTTGAACTTCACGGTGTAGGCATTGACTGTCCATTTGGCGTAGAGCGTTGCGCCGGTGGAGATGGTGCTGCCCGCGGCGTAAGCCGTACCGGAACCGTCCGCTTTGGTGTTCCACCCGGCAAAGGTGTAGCCGGTGCGGGTCAGGCCGGAGCCGGAGGCCACGGTCACGCTGCCGGAGTTCCTGGTGACGGCGGCGGGCACCGTGCCGGTGCCGCAGTTGGCGTTGTAGGCCACGGAATAGCTGGCGGGCGTTGTAAACGAGGCCGTGCCGGAGGGATCGGAGGCGAAATGGTTTTTGTCTCCGAGTACCCGGAGAGAAATCGTGTAGCCCGTGCTCCCCGTCAGCCCGGTCAGGGTAAATGCGCCGCCGCTCAGGGTGGGAACCGCCGCCCAGGCTGCGCCGTTATCCAGAGAATATTCCAGACTCTTGCTGCGGTCCGCCTCGGCGACGGTCACGGTGTAGCCGCTCACAGTCGGCGCGGCCGGCGCGGCGTACCTGGCCTTGGTAACGCGGAAGGAGATGACCGCGCTGGTGCCCGCGGCGTAGTTGGCTGTTTCGGCGACAGAGGCTTTCATGTAGTAGATTCCGGCATCCAATGTTGTGCCGGCAATGCCTGTCCACTCCCTGTTCACCTTGGTGCTGTCGGTGCTGTAATCGTATGTCACCGCGCCGCCGCCGGAATTGCCTGTGAGGCTGGGCGTACCGGGCGCTGCGCCGTACTCATAATCCGCCATCGTCAAGACCGGCGTGATCGAAGCCCTCGTGATGATGAACTTCTGTACCGTCTCGTCTGCCGCCGCATAATTCGTTCCGGCCGCGGCGGAAACGCCGATCCAGTAGGTTCCGGCGTTCGCGGGAGCGGATATTTCACTGCCCTTTGCGCCGCTGCTGCCCGCATACCACTTCACGGTGACGGCTCCGTCGCCAGTATAAGCATACAGGATATCCGCGCCGTCGGCGCCCGCCGTGACGGCGGAGCCGTTGTATTCTTTGGTCTGGTTTTCCGCAATGGCAATGGAGGAGGCCGCTTTTGCGATGGTGAAATCCGCCGTGGCAGCAGCGCCGTTGTAATTTGTAACTGCCGGGAAAACAGCAGTGACGGTATAGTCGCCTGCCGCGGCGGGCTTTGCCGCGTTGCTGGCATAGATGGTGCCGTTTCTGCCCGCGTAGGTGTAGGACACGCCATCCGTGCCGTTGGTGGCGCTGACGGGAACCGGTTCGCTCGCGGTACCTCCGTACGTCCAGCCGGCCATGCCGACGGAACCGCTGCCCTCGGCCTTTGAGATGAAAACCGTGAGGCCGGTGGGCTGGGTCAGCGTGTAGTTGTCCGCCGCTGCGCCGTTCAGCGTGTAACCGGTGACGGTGACGGCCTTCTCGGCGCCCGCATCCGCCGACGTGACGGAGCCGGCAGCATTCGTCGAAACAAGCGTCACCTCATCCGTGCCGACCACGCCCTGGAGCGAGCCGCCCGTCACGGCGACTGTTGTCGTGCCGTTATACGCGCGGCTCGTCGCCGCAGCGCCGGAAATCGTCAGCTCCTTTTGCGCGACTGTCACGGAAACAGTCTGTTCCGCGGGCGCATAGTTGGTATCCGTCGGCGTAAAGACAACCGGATAGCCGGAATTGCCGACGGTCGGGACAGTGGCGCCCGTCTTCCACGCAAAGGTTCCATCGCCCACGCCGCCGGTCAGGGCGCTGGCCGAAAGCGCCTGCCCGTAAGTCAGGGCGCTCGCTGTGGGCCAGGTGATGCCGGAATAGTTCGCGGCGCGGATGGTCAGCTTCTCCGCAAGCGTCAGGCTGCGGACATTGTCTGCCTGCCCGGAGAATTTCAGGTTGCTGTCGGTCAGCGTGATGATGATGCTGTATTCGCCCACGTTGGTTTCACTGGCCGCTGCGGTCTCTGCGCCTTTTTGATAGGCCACGGCATACTTCCCCGCGGCGGAGGGCGTTTCACCTGCCGTCTGCGCAACGGCCGCGGTGTGAGCCGCCGCGTCGTAATTGAAGGCGTTGGACGAGACAGTGAAGCTCACAGGCGCTTTGGCAATGGTGAAAGGGAGACTGACGGCGCCGGTATAGGTCTCGTCACTCTCCGGAACAGAAACGATTACTTGGTAGCTGCCTGCATTCACGGGGGCTGTGCCCTCCGATGCCGCGCCGCTGTTGGCTGCGGTGGTTTCGGTTGCGCCGTCCGCGAGATAATAGGTGTAACTCAGCGTCCCTGTGTAACCGGACGGCGTTCCCGTGTAGCCGGTGACGGCGCTGCCGGAATAGGTGCCGTCTGCGGCAGTCAGGCCGGTGATCGTTACCTGGGTCTTTGCGACGGAGGTGATCGTCACCGTGATGTCGTAATTGTTATAGTTCTTCGCCCCGGTGACCGGAACGGTGATCGTGCCGGTCTGCCCGGCGGTGCTGGCCGGGGCGTTGAAGGTGAGCGTCGTCCCGCTGACGATGGCGTTGGAGCAGACGACGGTTCCGGAACAAGTCGGGGTTCCGCAGCTCGCGCCCGCCGGCAGTGCCGGAAGCGTCACCGTCGCGCCGGTCTTGCCAAGATTGGAAACATTCGCGGCGGCCGTTTTCATATCGGCAACGGCATTGATTTTTCCGATTGTCAGGGCAGCAACACCGCTGGTGGCGGTTTCAGTCGGTGTAACAGACCCATCCGCCGCAGTCAGCTTAAAATAATAGCTGCCCGCCTGTGCCGTACTGTCCGTCGTGACCGTCAGCAGGCTCGCGCTGGTTTTGGTAAGCGTGATGCCTGCGGGCGCGGTCTGGGAGGCGCCCTGCGTCCCGGCGGCATCCGTATACCAGGTGACAGAATAATTGTCTGTGCTTAAAGAGGCATTCTTCGTGAAACTGCTGGTCGTCACCGCAAAAGTCGCAGTTCCGGCACTCAGTGCGGACAGCGGCCCGGACTGCGTTCCGACCGCGACGGTGGGTAAGGCAACATACGGTTCGGTTGCGAGCACAAGACTGGAATATCCTGTGATGACAAGTCGGTCGTTGATGGAGGATAAGGCGGACAAATACTGTCCATCGTTCCCGACGTCCGCCAGCGTCCAGGAGGAGCCGCCGTCCGTGGAGCTGTAAACGGCGGAGTTATAGTTTTCATCCGCGCCGAGTACATACAGGTGCTTCCCATACACGCCCAACTGTGCTCCGTTTGAGCTGGAGCAAAACCCGCCGACAAAGACCTTCGCGGACCAGTTGACGAGGTCGCTGCTCGTTTTTGTGAACAGACGGGAATCCGCAGTGTCGTAGCCCAAAATGGTGTATTTTCCATCTGTAAAAGCAATATTCAGGAAGATTTCCGGATCTCCCGTATATGCGCCGCTCATATAGCTCCAGCTTTGACCGTCCGTTGAGGTCCAGAGATAGAGCTTACTGGGAGAACCGGCACCCAGCGCCACAAAGCGGTTATTTACATAATCAACGGACATGAACGTTGTCACGACGCTGGTATCCGTTAACACCGGCGTCGTCCATGTCGTTCCATCCGTGCTGGTAATCAGATAGGGCAGGTTATTATTTGTACCGACAGCGACAAAACGGCCGTTTCCAAAGGTGATGTCATAAATATAGTCGTAGCTGGAGTTCGCACCTGTCCACGTTGTACCGTTTGAGGATGTCAGCAGCGCCTGCTTGTGATAAACGTTGTTGCTGCCAGCGGCGACATATTTACCGTTGCCATAGGCTACAGTAAACAGATAGGACTCTCGGGACGGAAGCGCCGCCGGTGTCCATGTCTGCAGATCGGGCGATGTCCAGATTGCGCCGTCGCTGCCCCGACTCCCCGCTGCGACATACTTCGTCCCATCCCAGATGATGTCGGAGTAGCATCCGCCCCAGCCGTAATCCCAAACTTTTCCGTCTGAGGAATAGAGCAGCCCATCGTTGCCAAGGCGAAAATACATTCCGTTCAGATATTGCGAGTTCTGCGTCGTGAAACCGGTGGTGTAGGGCTGCATGGTCCAGGTGGACGCATCCGACGAGGTATATACAACGCCATAGCTATAGGGCGTCTGACTGCCAAACAGATAGTATATTCCTAACGCATAAAAACCGTTGAACATCTGATTGTCATAATCGTCTGCGGACGATTTAAACGGGTCGCCCACCCTCGTAAAAGTCTGCAGATCCGTTGATGACCACAAATAGGCATTTAAATCGGAAATCAGATATCGGTCGTTCATCCATTGGAGCATATTAATGCTGCCGGCATACTGATATTCACCAATTGTGAGCGTTGGCGCCGCAGCCCACGTCACACCATCCGAGGAAATCACGATTTTTCCGCGCCAGTATCCGTCAGCGCCGTCCTGCATCCCGATTGCCAGCTGTGTCCCGCTTTTTCCGACTGTGATTTCCGTGGGAATTGCATCTGAGGCAATGACAGACGGCGTGACCTTCGTCCAGGTGATGCCGTTGGGCGAGGTGAGATAGCACCCTTTGGACAGCGCATAGAAAACACTCACGCCGTTCAGCGTCAGATATTTTACCTCGGTAACTGCCTCGGTCACCGGCGAAGCTCGCTTCGTCCAGGTCTGGCCATCCGGAGAGGTGAGGATGACGCCGCAGTCGCCCGTCACCACAAACAGCCCCGCGCCATAGGCGACGCCGCTCCATACAAAGGTCGTCCCGCTATTCAGAAAATCGGCCGGAAGCCCGTACTCGGCAAGATTGGAATTATCTTTGACGCTTACCCAGTTCATGCCGTCGGCGGAGCGCACGATGGCGCCATAATATCCGGCTGCAACATATACGTTGTTTCCCCACGCAATGCCGTTCATCTGGCTCGTGGGCATGGGTGTGCCGCTCTGATGAGTAAACGTGTCTGGCGCATTCGCCGCGTGCGCTGTGACCATCATCGTTGGCAGCAGGCTGACGAGCAGGCAGATGATCAGGAGAATGCTGATAGCTTTCTTTTTCATAAATTATCCTCATTATTATTTTGTGGCTTTCCGCTCTATTCTCCGTGTCTTCCGTCGGTACGGGCCAAGGCCCGGCTTTTCCACGTCCCTTCCAAATTATACATACCCGTCTGCGGCGCGCATACCAAGATAGAAAAAGCGCAGGGACGGCGGCATATACTGTGCTTGACATCCCCGCGTTTTAAACAATCCGACGGCTGGCTGCAGCCGGATTAGACGGTTTTTTTACTGTTCAATTATATGTCGATTGTAAGCGAATGCCCGGACAAAGTCAATAGCATTAAAAGGGGACGCGGACAAAAAATAGTATCGGAAGGATGTCCGATTTGACTTTCGCGAAGATCGAATAAAAGCTGTCAGGCTCCGCGTTTTATAGAGTCTCGTCGGTACGTCTCCGCTCAAGGCAAAAAAATCTTCCCATTTTCGCGAGGCAATTTTCCATATCTGTATTTGTGCCCAGCTCAGTTTCCTCAGCTGATAGACAGGATGCTCCGCCGTCGTAAAACTTCAGTGTCCAGAGTTTCTTCAACTCGGGGCTGCCGGGCGAACTTTGATTGCAGCGGACAGTGACACGCACAGTGTTCTTGTTCACACGCCAATCCGGCACCGACATGGACCGCCGCATCCAAAGGGGGGGGAGATGAAAGGCGTAACGACAGCCTGTGCCGCAGCATCATAGCTGCTGCATTGTGCTATATCAAAATCGAAATCTCGGAAAGAACGGCCGAGTACAGCTTCAATTTCTGCCTGCGGAATCGTGTGCACTCTGCTTTTCTCATCGTAATTCTGCTGCAAATCCTCCCAATCCGCGAGCGTCAGATAAAGGATGCAGAGCGCGCGGTCTGGACGGCGTTAATCTCATCGTTGGGGACAAGTGCCAGGGTACGCTGGAGGCTGTAGGTGAAGTATTCCCAGAAGCCAAGTACCAGCGCTGTGTAGTGCACTTTTACCGCAATGTCTTCTCTGTTGTGCCTAAGTCCAAGGTAAAACTGGCTGCAAAAATGCTCAAGGCGGTCCATGCTCAAGAGAATAAAAAGGCGGCTCGCGAGAAAGCAAAAGCTGTGGTGGCAGAACTCCGTACGCTGAAACTGAAAGGGGCTGCGCAGAAGATTGGGGACGGCGTGGAAGAGACGCTGACCTATGCAGACTTTCCGTCCGAACATTGGATGCGCATCCGCCCCCCTACCCCAATGAAATTCGTAATGCCGGTATTACAGCGTACGGAACGCGGTTTCCAAACGGGCGGCCTGTCTGCGGCAGAATTCCGCAGTATCCGGGCTGAGACCCAGCACGGTCCGAGCCTGCACAATCCTCCGGCCTGCAATGACGGAGTCTGTGACGTGTCCTGTAAAAGCGCTTACAAGGTGAGACATATAATTATTTTTATGAATAGGCGTGGGCGCATCGTAATCAACCGCAATAAAATCTGCCTGATACCCTGCCTTCAGGATACCGAAGCTTTTGCCGAAGGCGTTGCTGATGACCCGATACGGATTTGTGAAAGCTAATTCTTGCAGCTGCTCAGAACCCATGGCACGAGGATCACCGGTTTTGAGCTTCTGCAGAAGCATGGCCAGGTTTAACTCCTGGAACAAATCGTAATAGAATCCGTCTCCGCCGAGCGCAACATGGACACCGTCGTTGAGCATATCCGAAACAGGGCAGATGCCCACAGCGTTGCTGGCATTGGACTGCGGATTATGCGCAATGGAAGCTCCGGCTTTACGGACAATTTCCCATTCCGGCTTCTGCGTATGAACAAAATGCGCAAGAATTGTCTTTTCCCGTATAATTCCACATACCAAAAGCTCTTCGACCGTGTGCATATCGTAGTTCCGATAGGCGTCCACAACATCCGCGCGATCCTCGGCGCAGTGAATATGAAAGCCAACATTGTAAGGCTTCTCCGCTTCGGCTGCTGCGTGCAGAGTGTCAGTTGAAAGGCTATACAGCGCATGAAGACCGAACATAGCCCGCACGGTGTCTTTATCGTCTCTGCCGCGGCATTTTTCAATGAAACGGACATTTTCCAGAAGGCCTTCTTTGCACGAAGCAGCGCCGTTCCGGTCGGATACTTCATAGGAGAGGATGGCCCGCGCACCGGCCTGTTTTACGGCTTGCTCCAGAATGTCAAGACTGCCTGTGCAAAAACTCGGACTGGCATGGTGATCCACGAAGGAGGTTACACCGCAAAGCAATCCCTCCTTCAGCCCCATGAGAGCGCTGGCGTAAGTCATCTCCTCATCCAGACAGCGGTCAACATTCCACCAAAGGCGGGAGAGCACCTGCTGCCAGTTGCGAAGCGTGAACTGAACGGCCATTCCGCGGATCAACTGCCCGTAAAAATGACTGTGTGTACATACCATGCCGGGCATCAGAATCTTTCCGCCCATATCCTCTGCCTGCGAACTGTCAGGCGTGCCCGGAAGCTCGCTCATGGAGCCGACGGAGTGAATCTGTGTGCCTTCTACGCAGATGAAGCCATCCGGTATTACGGGAAGCTCGGGATTCATCGTGAGAATACAGCCGTGCGTATAGTATTTCATGTATTCAGATCCTAACGGTATGAAATGGCATTACGCGGACATACAGACGCGCAGGCGCCGCAGCCGCGGCAGAGTTCAGCATCCACATGAGGGGCTCCGCCGTCTGCCGGCAGGGATAACGCACCATAAGCATAGTCGCTGCAGCAAACGGCACATTTCCCGCAATGAATGCACTTGCTTTCATCAATATTGCAGAGACAATGTGCAGTTCTGCTTAATTTGCTGTGTTCCACCAGATAAGGGAGGGAACGTCCGAGCATATCCGAAACAGAGGCATACCCTTTTCGCTCCATATAAGCGGAGAGGTTTTTGCAGAGCGATTCTGCCAAACCGAGACCATATTTTGAGATAGCCGTACAGATTTGTAACGGCGCAGCGCCAAGCAGTATGAATTCTGCTGCATCTTCCCAGCTGCTGATGCCGCCGACACCGGAGACCGGCAGCTGCGGGCAGAGCGTTTTGATTTTTGTGATCGCAGCAAGCGCAACCGGCTTCAGAAGCGGCCCGGACAGGCCGCCCCAAGTGCCGAAGCCGTTCGTATTCAGCTTCGGACGCCCGGTCTCCACATCCACACCGGCAAACCCGCGCAGCGTATCGATTGCGCAGACGGCATCTGCTCCGCCTTTTTGCGCCATGAGGGCGAGCTGCGCAATATCCGTGACATTGGGCGTCATTTTTACAATGACCGGCGTACCTTTTTTAACAGCATTCTTTACAACACGGGTTGTTTCAAGCATCAGCGCCGGGTCTGATGCCGGAATTACCTGAGAGACCATCTCTGCGTTTCGGGCAATGCTCTGCTCGCCCTGCGGGCAGGACATGCTGAGTTCGATCATGTCCGCTCCGGCATCCTCCAGAATCTCAACAAGCTGCGTCCAATGAGACTGATACGCAGCCATGATGCTGCCGATCAGAATCCGATCAGGGTATTTCTGCTTGAAATAGCGAATATCCTCCGCAATATCATAAACTGTGCGCTCAGAGATCAAATCCGTATTTAACATACCGAGCTGCTTCGCGCTTTTGCAGTCAATGCCGATCATATACGGCGAAGCAAGGGACGGCGCGTATTCGGGCAGAGAGACGGTTTTGAAGACGACGCCGGCCCATCCGGCGATGAATGCCCTTTCCACCTTTTCACGGCTGTCGGAAGCCGGAGAGGCGGAGATGATGAAAGGATTGATAAAGTGCTTTCCGCAGAATGTCAGCTCTAAACAGCTTCTGGCCATCATTTGCCCTCCTGTACTTGATTATTCACCATCCCTCAGTTTTCCAAGGCTTTCGCCGGGATGCCACTTGATATATTGCTGAGGGGTAATGCCCCGGCTTGCCGAAGGCAGAAATATAGATTCGGTTTCCTCGCTGACCGGCAGATTGAATGAGCTCCGTAGCCGGAAACTGTCAACAACGGACAAAAATTGCTTTATACTGCGGCTTCAAAATCATCGTAGCTTTTTTCCATAAAACCGCTCTATTTAAGCGTGAAGGCTTCCTCGGGAAGCGCTGCCATCGCCTGGAAGATGGCAATATTTCCACGGGTAGCCCGCTGCATAAAGTCAATGCGGCATTTATCCACCGGACGATGGCAATAGTACTCCTGCATGGGCGAATAGCCTACGGCGGGTATAAAATGCCTTCCGCAAATCATGGCAAGATCGGTACCAAAATCCCAATAACCATAGGAAACAGGCTCTCCGATAGAGCGCAAACCGTTTGCTGCTGCTTCAACAAAGGGGTGGGCTTTGTCAATACGCCAGGCCTCCTTTACGTTCGGAAGCGTTACGGTTTTGCCTGTATAGGTCGTTCTTGGAACAGCGGCAATCCGGACGGAAGCGCGGAAATCAGGATCGGCTTTTGACAGACGGTCAATGATGGCTTGCAGCTCAGCAACGGCCTGCTCGGGTGTTTCTGCCGGAGTAAGGCGCCGGTCGTAGATGATACTGCAGCTGTCCGGAACAATACACATGGCACCGGGCTTACAGCTTATGACGGTCAAGGCGATGCTCGACTGCCCCAAAAACGGGTCCGTCTGTGTGTGGGTGGAATACCATGCCTCTACAGCCTGAATCAGCGTTGTGGCTTTCACAACCGCATTGACTCCGAGCCAGGGGGCGCTTCCGTGGGAGGTAACGCCCAAAACTTCGACATTCAACTCAACGCGGCCTCTGTGTCCGAGGTACAGCTTTAAGCCCGTCGCCTCGCAGGACACGACCCCGTGCAGGGGAATGCCACGTTTTTTCATTGTGTCTTCAACAAGTCCGATCATGCCGATCTGTTCGGCAGGCTCCTCCATAACGACCGCGCTGACCATATAGGTGCCTGCAAAGGTGTAGCCTTCCTTCTTGAGCCGTGCAAGAATAGCACCTGAATAAACCTGACAGGCAATACCGCACTTGGTATCGGCAGCGGCTCTCCCGTGAATTACGGTGGTAGATTCCAGCTTATCACCGAGTTCGGTCAGGATTTCATTCCTGTCAATCTCACCGCCGTAAGGCTCATAGCCCTGCCATTCAGAGAGACTGCCGATATCCACATGATCCATATGCCCATTGTACATAATCGTGGGGCCCTTGCCAGAGCCATGGACGAGACCGATAATATTTCCCCAATCATCCCGGAAAGCTTCATCATAACCAAGACGGAGCATTTCCTGAAGGATTATTTCGGAAACCTCATTTTCTTCTCCCGTCAGCGATGGCACACGAATAATCCTCTGGGCAAAGGAAATAAGCTCAGGCATGATCTGCTGATTGAGTTGTATAATCCTGTCTTGTATAGAAATCATCTTTCTCTCCTGCAACCGCTTAGCCCTGCGCCGGCTTATCCCAAAGCTTTAGAGTCTGACCGATGCCGCGCTCCTTTGCACGGGTGTACACATCGAATCCGACGCCAATATCAAACACCGCCATGCCGCAGGCCACAAAGACAATAATCTCCTCATCATTGGTACGACCTGCCTTTTCACCGTTCAGTATTTGCCCGATGGAGCTGAATTCCGCGAGAGGAGGCAGTTCTCCGTTGTCGATCAGCGTATATATAGGCCCGCCGATAACCCCTGCATAATAACCTGCTTTGTCGCCCGAGTCAATGGCCTCGGACACATAATTCTGATGCAGCGCAGTGTGATCGAGAACGATATGGCTCTTTGTCCAGAATTCCTTGTTGCCGTTTGCAGGCCCCGTGAGCAGAACGGTCGCACCCTTTTTCAACCAGCTGCTGTCTATATGCAGCGGTTTCAATCTGGAAGCGGCAACGGTAATGACGTCGGAATCCTTCAGCGCGTACTCGAGACTATCGGTTGCTTCAGCTGCAATTCCGAGCTTCTGTGTAATCTGCGCTGCCATAGCTTGCGCTTTTTCAAGGAAAAGGTCAAAGCAGTAAACCTTCTCCAGCATCGGAAGCTGAGAAGAAATATGCCGGAAGCAGGAGTTGTTAATCGGCCCGCAGCCGACCATGGCTGCGATTTTTGAGTCTTTTCGTGCAAGTTCTTTCACAGCCACGCCCGGAACACCGCCGGTACGGGCGGCGCTGAGCAGATTGGCGGACATCATACATAACGGTGCGCCGGTGTCCGTATCGTTCAGAATGACGGTCAGGATGGAGCGGGGAAGCCCTTTGGCGGTGTTAGCGGCGTTAGAGCCGTACCATTTGTTGCCACAGATACCAAATCTGCCGCCAAGATATGCCGGCATGGCGACGAAGCGCCGATCCGGGCCGGCAACAGGCATGTTCGGAAAAGGCGTTTCTTTCGGAAATACTAGGCCCATGCCGTGACTGTTATGGTTCGGGCCGCCCATTAAATAGTCACCTGACGCAAGAAGCCGAAAGACCTCCCGACAGGTTTTAACACAAGCCTGCGCATCATTCACGCCGGCATCGATGGTATCTTGCTCAGATAGATAGAGAAACTCAATTTTTGTGTCCATATTTACCACCTCGAAAAGAAGTAAGCAGGCTTTATAATGAAACCTCACTTTACATTTATGATAATTCGTAATATTATAAATTACAATCTGGTTATTAGCGGATTATATAAAAATATTATCTGATCCGGCATTGCCGGAAAAGGGCGATTCACAAATCGGAGGATATGAAATGAAGTACCGGCCTATCGTGATTGATGAGACCTTACAGGAGCTGACACCGCATGGAACAGACGATTTCCCGATTTCCATGGATGAGCAAATCGTAAACGATCCGCAGTGCGACGCAATTGAACACTGGCACTACGAGATACAAATCTGCCTTGTTACAAAGGGAGAGGTTATCATTCGCACGCCCGGGCAGGAAGTGCTGCTCCATAAGGGAGAGGGCTTTTTCATTAACAGCGGCGTCATTCATGCCCCGGTTTCGGTGGGGACAGACGATAATGTTTATGTATGCGTTAATTTTCATCCGCGGTTTATCTACGGCGCGCTGAACAGTGTTATCCGGATGTCCTATGTGGAACCGATTCTGTCAAACCCGGCGCTTCAGGCCTTTGCACTGACAGATGAGCCATGGCATAAGGAGATTTGCAGCCTGCTTCAGCAGCTGGCTGAGGTCAATCAACAGCAGAGCTATGGCTATGAACTCCAGATGCATGAGCTGATTTGCAGAATCTGGCAGCTCATTGCCGTGAATAACCGGGACAAGCTCGAAACACAGGCAAGGGTATCCTTTGCAGATAACCAGCGCACCAAGGCATTGCAGAAGTTTATTCAGCTCCGGTATATGGATCAGCTGACGCTGGCAGATATTGCGGACTCCGCACATATCAGCAGAGGAGAATGCTGCCGCGTGCTAAAGCGTGTCACGGGGATATCCCCAATCGCGTTATTATGCAAGCTGCGTATCTCTCAGAGTGTAAAGCTGCTGACATGCTCTGCGATGAGTATTTCGGAGATTGCCCGGTCTGTCGGCTTCGAGAGCAGCAGCTATTTTACCGTACGCTTCAAGGAGGAGATGGGATGCACACCGAAGGAATACCGGCAGCGCAGTAAAAGAAAAGACGGAGCTGCAATTGAGGAAGAACGGGATTTGGAGTGACTTGCTTGACAGGGGAAATGATTTGCCGAGAGGCGTTCATTTCCCCTGATGCGTATTTAAAATATAAGAATATTAACAAGAAAACCATGCGTATTTCTCAGTTTTCATCAGAATGTTGACAAACTGTTGCGGCAGTTTTATTGTGAAACCGAAGGCGTGAACGGGAGGGAATACCATGCAGGAAAAGATAAGAAACAAAGAGACGCTACTGTCTCACGGAGACGTGAAAAGCAGGGAGATTGTCCTGCAAATCACAGAACGGACGCTGCAAAAGCTGGACGCCAGAGAGCGTATAAAAAGCATTGCGCATATGGACGGCAGTATTCTGAAAATCGGAAAACAGCAATGGGACTTGAGAAAGAAACGCAATGTTTATCTGTTGGGAGCAGGCAAGGCCTGTAATCACATGGCAATGGCAATCGAAGAAACACTCGGCGACTGGCTGACAGAGGGAATTGCAATTGTTAAGGTTGCAGAGCCGTCGGATACTTTTCACAAGACGAGGGTTTACGTCGGAGGCCATCCTATTCCGAATGAGGAGGGCTGCCGCGCCTGCAAGGAGATTATCCGCCTGGTGGATCAGGCAACACCGGAAGATCTTTTTATTGTCGTGATCAGCGGCGGCAGCTCTGCTTTGATGAGTTGCCCGATCGACGGTATTTCTCTGGAGGATGAGAGAGCTACGACAGATGTCCTTCTCAAGTCAGGCGCGACAATATATGAAATCAATGCCATAAGGCGGCATATTTCGCAAATGAACGGCGGCATGCTGGCGGATCGAATCGCCCGACGGGGGGCAGAACTGATCGGCTTCGGAATCAGCGATGCCGTCGGAAGCCCTGCAACGAAAGACATCGGCGAGCCTTACCGCAGTTATAAAGGAACGCCTATGGGACCGGATCAGACGACGCTGGAGGAAGCAAGGAAGGTCATCCGCAATTATAATCTGGCAGAACGGCTGCCGCACAGCGTGGTGGAGTATCTGATGAAAGTTGGGCAGGAAGGTGAAACACCGAAAGCATTCCCGCAGAATACATATTTTCTATTGAATACACTTCCGGATTCGTGTATTTACGCGAAACAAATCGCACAGGAAATGGGGCTTTCAGCGGTTATTCTGACCTCTTATCTGGAGGGCGAAAGCAAGGACGCCGGAACGGTGTTTGCTTCAATCGCCCGCGAAATTCAAAACTATGGCAATCCGGTGAACGCGCCGTGCGTCATTTTGTCTTCCGGAGAAACAACCACAAAGATTTTGAGCAACAAGGAAATCATGGGCCACGGCGGTCCCGGGCAGGAGCTGACGGCAGGGTTTGCCCTGTCCGCCGGTAAAGCACCGGGCTGCTGTATGCTCTCCATAGATTCGGAAGGTACAGACGGCACAACGCCCGTAGCGGGAGGCTTGACTGACTCTCAGACGACAATTCTGGCCGACAGGCAGAACGTGGATCTTCATGAGGCACTCCGCGGCCATGCCTGTTATGAAGCCCTCACCAGGCTTTCCGATGTGGTTTTCACCGGCAACACCGGCACCAATCTCTGCGACTTTAATGTTCTTTATGTTCCGGCATTGAAAGAGAACGGAGATTCACATGAATAACAAGAGAATTGCGTCTATTCATGCAAGACAGTTGATTGACTGTAAATGCCGCCCGCTGGTTGAGGTCGACGTGAGAACCGAGGGCGGAGCACTCGGCAGGGGCAGCGCTCCTACAGGCAGCTCCGTCGGGATGTACGAGGCTGTCGTGCTCAGAGACGGCACGCAGGAATACCACGGCCTCAGTGTTCATAGGGCCGTGGACAATGTGAATCATATTATTGCACAGAAGCTGCTCGGCATGGATGTTGAAAACCAGGCTGCCATTGACAACGTGATGCGGGAGCTTGACGGCACAGACAACAAGGCAAATCTCGGTGCAAACGCGATATACAGCACCTCCATTGCCTGCTTCCGCGCAGCAGCTGAGGCAAATGGCGTCCCCCTGTTTGATTACATAGCAAAGGGAAAGCTGCCCACGGTTCCCATTCCCTCCTTCAACGTGATTAACGGAGGCAGCAACCATGGCATCAAGCAGGCGTTCAATGAATTCATCATTATGCCGTACAGAGCGCAGAGCATTTATGAAGCCGTAGAGATTGCCGTTACCGTTTTCCAGCAGCTGGGCAAGACAATCCGCCGCTTCACTGGCAGCGAGCCGCTGGTCGGAGGTTCCTACGGCTGGTGCGCGCCCTCCGAGGACGCGCGTATCTGCCTGTCACTCATGCAGGAGGCGATCGACACGTGCGGCTATCACAGCAAATGTGCGTTTGCTTTTGACTGCGCCTCCAGCGAAATGTATGACAAAGCCTCTGGGCTGTATTACTACAATGGGAAAATGCGTACCGACGACGAGCTGATTGAAATTGTCAAGGGCTTAACGGAGATGTTCCCGTTCGTCTTTGTAGAGGATTTGCTGGATGAAAACAATTGGAACGGCTTTGAAAAGGCGCACCGCAGACTTGAAAAGACGCTGGTGATCGCAGACGATTTCACCGTGACCAACAAGGCGAGAATCCAAAAAGCAATCGACATGAACGCCATCGACGGATTTATTCTGAAACCGAACCAGGTCGGCACGATTACGGAGGCACTTGAGGCGTATCGGCTGGCGCATGACAAGGGGCTGCTCGCAATCCCGTCCGGCCGCTCAGGCGGCGTAATCGGCGATGTAGTGATGGATCTGGCCGTAGGACTTCAGGTGCCCTTTATCAAGAACGGGTGCCCCCGCTCCGGCGAGCGTATTGACAAGCTCAACTTTTTGATGCGGATCGCGGACTCCTATCCCGGCTGTAAAATGGCAAACATCGATTCAATCGTGAAGTTCTGAAGGAGGGAAGCGGTTGCCATGAAGAAGTATAAACAGAGCGGGAGCACACCGGATTTTACGCCGAGAACCGCAATGGAAGAGGCTGCAAGATGCCTTTTGTGCTACGATGCGCCGTGCAGCAAAAGCTGCCCCGCTGGGACGGACCCCGCCAGATTTATCCGTGCAATCCGGTTTCGCAATGTAAAGGGAGCTGCTGCGGTCATACGCGAAAACAACATTCTTGGAGCTTGCTGTGCCAATGTCTGTCCATGTGACCAACTGTGCGAGGAAGCTTGCTCAAGAAGCGGACTTGACAGACCGATCCGCATCGGACAGCTGCAGCGGTATGCCGCCGAGGCGGAAACAGTCTACGGCATGAAGGTGCTTTCACCGGGCAGCGAACGGGGCGCGAAGGTCGCCTGCGTAGGCGCGGGGCCGGCCTCTTTGAGCGCTGCGGCAGAATTGCGTAAGCTGGGCTATGACGTCACCATATATGATGCCAATGAAAAGCCCGGCGGCTATTTGACGTATGGTATCAGCAAAGAAAGGCTCGCGCAAAGCGTAGTGGACGCTGACATCAGCAAGGTAGTCGAGCTGGGCGTGAATTTCAAGATGAGCACGCGTGTTGGCACGGATGTGAAATTAGAAGACCTGCGTGAGAATTATGATGCGGTATTTCTGGGAATCGGGCTTTGGAAAGCGAATATCCCGGATATTCCGGGCAATCAGCTCCCCGGCGTCATGAGCGGAATAGATTTTCTGCGTAAAAGCTGCGAAACTGGAGACGGCGTGTCCGCCGGAAAGCGGATTATTGTCATCGGCGGCGGCGATGTTGCACTGGATTGCGCATCTACAGCGCTCCTTGCAGGCGCTGAAAAGGTTGCCGTTTGGTATCGCAGAAGTCTGAGGGAAGCTCCTGCCGATCAGGAGGAACTGTGCAGCACGGTGAAGCTGGGCGTTTCGATTACCACGGATATGGCGCCGGTGGAAATCATCGGCACGGACGCAGTAACCGGAATCCGTTTCCGCGGGAGAGACGGCGTAAGCTCCGCGGCAGTATCCTGTGATACCGTGATTTTTGCTACCGGCCAGTCAGCGGATACGATGCTGTGCGAGAAACTGGAGCTTACCGAAAAGGGTCTGGTTGCCGCGCAGGACGGCAGAACGAGCTTACCCGGAGTTTTTGCCGCAGGCGATGTCGTTCACGGGGGAAAAACAGTGGCGGCTGCCGTTGGCGCGGGCAAGCAGGCCGCCCATATGATCCATTCCTTTTTAACGGAAAGGGAGGCGCGGTAATATGGCACCGAAAAAGGATCTCAGTGTTGAATTCCTCGGCACTCGATGCGAAAACCCGTTTTTCCTGTCGTCCTCTCCTGTGGGAGCGGATTATGATATGATTGCCAAGAGTTTCCGTCTCGGCTGGGGCGGCGTGGTGAGCAAAACCATCGGGATTATTGTTTCCGATGAATGTTCTCCCCGGTTTGCAACCACCGGGCGGGAGGGAATGCCGTGGCTCGGATTGAAAAATCTGGATCAGATTTCCGAAAAACCGACAGAATACAACTTTGAACAGCTTTTTAAGCTGAAGCGTGACTTTCCGGAAAAGATTGTAGTTGCTTCTATTATGGGTTCGAACGAGAAGGAATGGAGTCAACTCGCAAAAATGGCGGAGCAGGCCGGAGTTGACTTTATCGAAGGAAACCTGTCCTGCCCGCAAATGACCGTGAACGGCTGCGGCTGTGATGTCGGAAGCAATCCTGAAATGGTTCGGAGCTTTACAAAAGTGATTACCTCCGCTACAAAACTCCCGTTTATTGCGAAAATGACGCCGAATATTACAGATATAACATTGCCGGCAAAGGCAGCATTGGAAGGCGGCGCCGCCGCTATTTCTGCGATCAATTCGATTCGCTGCATTACAAACATTGACTTGGAATACAATACGGCGCTTCCCGTTGTGGCGGGAAAGTCGGCAATTTCCGGCTACAGCGGTGCCGCGATTCGTCCGATCGCCCTGCGGTTCATTCAGCAGCTTCGCAGCGATCCTGCCATAGGTAAGATCCCCATCTCGGGCATCGGTGGGATTGAAACGTGGCACGACTGCGTGGAGTTCCTGCTTCTGGGCTGCCGGAATTTGCAGGTTACGACGGCAGTTATGCAGTACGGCTACCGTATTGTTGAGGACATGATAGACGGATTGAAATATTACATGCAGGAGCGGGGCTTTGATAAGCTGGACGATTTCATCGGTCTTGCACACAGCAATATTTTGTCTCCGGACAAGCTTGATCGCGATTATTATCTCCTTCCAGCCTTTGACCCGGACAAGTGCATCGGCTGCGGCAGGTGCTATATCTCCTGCTATGACGGCGGGCACCAGGCAATTTCTTGGGATGAAGCTGCAAGAAGACCGGTTTTGCATGCAGAGCGCTGCGTAGGATGCCACCTTTGCATGAACGTCTGTCCGCTGAACGACGTAATATCACCGGGTGAAGTCCGGTTCAAGGAAGGACGCAGCAAGCATCCGGTGCCCTGCCAGCATGACTACGACTGAGCCTGAAACGTCAAAGAAGGAGAGTATACAATGGAAAAGGCCGATTTACTGATCCGGCAGATACATGCCTATGCGCCCAATGACCTCGGGGTTGTCGATATCGCCGTAAAGGATTCGAAGATTGCAGCAATCGGAACGTCTCTTGCGTGGGAGGCGGATACCGTCATTGCCGGTAAGGGTAAAACGCTCCTTCCCGGTCTGATCGAGACCCATGCGCACATGAGCATGCCGTTTGCGGGAACGAAAACGATGAATACCTTTCAGGACGGCACCTTTGCAGGCGCATTTGGCGGAGTTACCACACTGATAGACTTCGCACAGCAGATCGGCGGTACCTCTCTGCACCAGAGCCTTCGGGACCGGCTGGAAGAAGCGGAGGGACGCTGCTATGTGGACTATGGTTTCCACATCACGCTGACGGACACATCACCGGAAACGCTTGCGGAAATACCGGATCTATGCAGCGAGGGCTTTACCTCCTTTAAGCTTCACACAACGTATAAGGCCGGCGGGCTTTATATTGATACAAAGGGGCTGGAAAAATGCTTCGCTGCCGTGGCAAAAGCCGGCGGGCTGGTGACTGTCCATGCAGAAAATGACGATATTATGGCGGCTGCCGCAAAAAAGCTGATCGATGCAGGGAAAACAGCCGCACGCTTCTTCCCGCTGAGCAAGCCGGACGAGGCAGAAGCCGAGGCTGTCAGCCGCTGTATCCGCATTGCGGGAGCTACCGGCTGCAAGCTGCTGATCCGCCATATATCCAGCCGTGCTGCAGCAGAGGCAATTCTGGAAGCACAGCACGAGGGCTGCCCGGTTTATGCCGAAACCTGCCCGCAGTATCTGGCCTTTACACGGCAGGTGTACGACAGGGAAGACGGCAGAGATTTTATTCTTCATCCTCCCATCCGCGGGGAAAAAGACCGGGAGGCGATCTGGAACGCGATCGAAGCCGGGATGATTACCGTCATAGCAACCGACGACTGCGGCTTTTTCCGAAGACAAAAGAGAATGTCCGACACCTTTTATGGCGTACCGGGAGGTCTGCCCGGTATCGAAACCAGACTGCTCGCCCTCTGTGGGCTTGGAATTGACTCCGGTCGAATTAATTTCAGCAGATTTGCTGAAATTACTTCCGAAACGCCCGCCAAGCTGTATGGCTTATATCCCGGAAAGGGAACGATTCGGGTCGGAAGCGACGCAGATCTTGTAATTCTGGATACGAACAAGCGGACAGTCATTTGCGCGGATACGCTGCATGAGCAAGCCGATTACACGCCGTTTGAAGGCTTTGCCGTGCAGGCGGCGCTGGAGAAAACAATTGCCGAGGGGAAGGTAATCGTGGACGGGAGCAGCTTCCTCGGTACAAAAGGCGCGGGGCGCCTTTTGCACCGGGACTATCCAAGCGCCTGACGGAATCGAAGCCGGATATCCGAACGGGAAAAGCACGCGCACAATCAAGATGTTATGCGTTAATATATTGATAGTGAAATTTTCGTACATCCAAAGCCGGTGCGGAGCATCCTGTTTTTTATCCCATGATTTGCAATATTTTCTCCTGCGTTTTCGGCAAATTTGCTTTACATGAAGAATGACTATGAATAAAAAGCATATATTTGAGAAAAGCAAATTCCGTTTTTTGTGCAAATAGTATGAATGAAAATTATTCCGTGAATTTTTGTTTGGGCAATAATCTTATAAATACCAATGATTTTCTTATAGATTCTTTTGTATTGTTTCTGTATAATCGATGATAGCAGAGGCCCTGAAAATATGAAAATAGGGAGGAAAGTTTGAAACGAGTTAATATGAGCACCATCCCGAAAAATGGCACATAAAGCCAAGCCGTCATGCGGCGGCCTCAAAAAACAGAGCATATCACTAAGCGGGAGCCAATACCAAATACCCTTGGCGCTGGAGGATAAAGACGGCATCGTCTATGGAAATCTCTCGGTGAATGGGCGGCCTGTCGCCATTGCGATAGAGTTCAGGATTGTAAGGCTCATTCTTTTTCGGAATTTTGTAGATGGCAGTCAATGGCATTCTGGCAATGGCGATGATACCCACTCACCTCCACGTGCTGTGCAGTGTGCCTGTTCCCCCAAGTACATTCCAACAAATTTCATGATGCTGCGACACAGGCGCCTCCTTTCGTGCCCTTTTGTGCCTTGGAGCGCAGCGGAAAGGTATGGTCATAATCATGAAAAAAATTCTGGCGCTTGTTCTTGTTCTAATGCTCGTTACTGCCTTGTTTGTGGGCTGCGGCAAGACGCAAGAAAAGGTCGAGAAAAAATTCACAGTCGGCTTCTCCATTATTACTCTGAACATCCCTTACTATGCAGAGATGCAGGAAACCTTCATCAAGGAATGCAATGAGCGCGGTTGGGAATACGTGATTGCCGAGGCCGGCATGGACGTAGAAAAGACCCTTAACGACTGCTCTGACATGATCCAACAGAAGGTTGACGCCCTTGTAATTGCCAGCTGGTACGGCGAATCCCTGGGCGACACACTTGACCAGGCTAAAGCGGCCGGTATCCCCGTGTATTTCCTGAACACCGGCGGGCTTTCCGATGACGATCCTTATGTCGGGCATGTCATAGCGGACGATATCGAAGTCGGCCGTTATGAAGGCACTTGGGCCGCTCAGTACTTTATTAAGCAGGGCAAGTCCGATATCAAGATGGTTGCAACCACCTCTGCAAGTACTGTCGGACGCAACCGTGTAGACGGCTTCCTGAAGGGCCTGAAAGATGGCGGCGTGACGGCCGAATATCTGCAGGAGTATATTGCGGACTCCCGCGAGACCTGCATGGCTTCCATCGAGGACGCTCTGACGACTTATTCACAGATCGACTTGATCTACGGCATCGGCACGAACAATAACCTCGGCGCTCTTGATGCAATCGATGCAGCAAAGAGAACCGATCCCGTCATCGTCGGATGGGACTTGTCCACTGATGACAAGTCCGCAATTGATGCAAAGGGACAGTTCGTTGCGACGCTGAACGTATCCGCAAAATTTGAGATGTCTACCACGATGGATCATGTCGCTGCGTATGCGAAGGGCGAAAAGGTCGAAAAGCTTACCAATTATTACCCCGATATCTATACTGCGGACGGATTCATTACCTCTAAGGATGTCTTCGGCAAATAAACATGAATCCAGCAATGGCCAGGTAAGGACGCCATGGCGTCCTTACCTGGCCATCAGGCAACTTACTGAAGAAGGTGGAAGCGAAGCATGAACAATACAGAATATGTTTTACAAATTGAAGGCGTATGTAAGAGCTTTCCAGGCGTAAAGGCGCTTGATCATGTCAACCTTCGCGTTAAAAGGGGCGAGGTACACTCATTGATTGGCGGCAACGGAGCAGGCAAATCCACGCTGATGAAAATCCTGTCCGGAGCTTATGTGAAAGACTCCGGAACGATCTTCGTTGACGGCGTTCAAACTGAAATCGGCAACCCGAAGGCCGCGGAAGCCTTGGGCATTTCGATCATTTATCAGGAGTTGAATTTGGTTTCCTCCTTATCAATTGCAGAAAATATTTTCATCGGAAAGATGCCCTTAACGAAGATCGGGCTGATCAATTGGAAGAAGCTGTATCAAGACGGACAACGGCTTCTCGATGATTTTAACATAGAATTAGACGCACATCAATCCATAGCATCCCTGAACGTGGCACAGCAGCAAATGGTGGAAATCGTGAAAGCGATCAGCGTTGATGCAAAGGTCATCATTATGGACGAGCCGACATCCTCCTTAACAACAAAGGAGATTGACGTCCTGTTCAATATGATCAGAAAATTAAAGCAAAACGGTGTGGCGACAATTTTTATTTCGCACCGTATGGATGAAATCTTTGAAATATCCGACCGCCTGACAATATTCCGCGACGGCTGCTTTGTGGACGAACGGGATGCGTCCGACATAAGCCGCGCGGAGCTGATTGCATTGATGATCGGCAAGGAAATGAGCCAGCAGTTTCCAAGCCGCGAAAGCGTAAGCGGTGATGTTGTTCTGAAGGTTTCGTCGATATCCGACTCCAAGAAAGTCAGGAATGTGAGCTTCGAGCTGCACAGAGGCGAGGTGCTGGGCTTTGCGGGACTTGTCGGCGCCGGGAGAACAGAATTGATGCAGCTTTTGTTCGGCGTATCTAAGCTAAAAAGCGGCAAGGTGGAGCTAAAGGGCAAGGCACTGCGGGGAACGTCGCCGAAAACCAGCATCAGAAACGGCTTTGCATATGTTACGGAAGACCGTAAGAGCGAAGGCCTTGCGCAAAACCTTTCCGTCATGAACAACATCAGTATGGCCAATCTGCACGGAATCCTCAAAGCAGGCCTGATCAGCAAGCGAAAGGAAAAGGAAAGCGCGCAGCAATACATAAAAGCCTTGAATATTATCACACCTTCGGAAGAACAGAAGGTAATGTTCCTCTCTGGAGGAAACCAGCAGAAGGTTGTTATTTCAAAGTGGTTGATGACCGACGCGGATATATTTATAATGGATGAACCAACGCGCGGTATTGACGTCGGCGCCAAGCGTGAAATCTACGATATCATCAATGAGCTTGTATCACAGGGTAAGGCTGTATTGTTCATTTCCTCGGAATTTGAAGAAGTCATGGGCGTATGCGACCGCATCCTTGTAATGTGCGAAGGCCGAATTACCAGAGAATTGAAAAAAGAAGATTTTTCACAGCAAGCCATCGCTAAATATGCTGTAGGAGAGTAAAGAAATGGGAAAATCACCGTTAACGAAAAAAATAAGCAGAAGATGGGACAGCATGGGCGTCTGGCTCATTTGTATTTTACTGTTCGCATTTATGTCTGTGGCAACGACTTCCTTCTTCGATACCAGCAACTTTATCAATCTGATTCGGCAGGTCGCTGTAACAGGTATTGTTGCCCTGGGCGCAACATTTGTGGTCATGTCCGGTGAAATCGACCTGAGCCAGGGCGGCTTTGTTTGTCTGTTTGGCTGCCTGTGCGCATATTTTATTCGGGATTTCGGCATGAACTATCTGGTTGCAATCGGCTTGTCAATTGTCATCGGAGCTGTGGGCATGAGCCTGATCGGACTGGTTGTCGCGTATCTGCATGTCCCTTCCTTTATTGCAACACTCGGTAGTATGCATATTCTCAGCGGCCTTGTGCTGATGCTAACAAACAGCCAGCCCATCACGAATCTGCCGGATGAATTTAACGCAATTGCGCGCGGTTATATTTTCGGAAATACCATTCCGATTGTCATTCTTATTCTGTTAGCGGTATTTGCAATCGGCGCGTTTGTCCTGCGGTATCTGCCCTTCGGACGGAAGGTCATCATTGTCGGAGAAAACCCCCAAACCGCGACCTTGTCCGGCATTTCCGTGCCGGTCACTAAGGTAATTGCCTTTGCCATCGCGGGCGCCTGCAGCGCACTCGGCGGTGTTGTGCTTGCTTCCCGCCTGGGCTCCGGCCAGCCGTCCTCCGGCGGCGACGTGTCTCTGCTGGCGCTGGCATCTGTCTTTGTGGGTGGTGCAAGCAAGGGCAGCGTCAGCAATACGCTTGCCGGTACGCTGATCATCGGTATGATCAGCAACGGCCTGAACCTGATGGGCGTTTCTCCCGCATGGAAGGAAATCATTCTGGGTGCTATTATTATTGCAGCGGTTGCTCTGGATATTTTCCGTTCAAGAAATACCGCCAAGAAATAAAATCGACGCTGAAAAATGCGGGAGGTCTGTATGAATATCTACGAAACGGCGAATCTCGGGAACCTTTTTGTGAAACGGGAAGGAAAACGGATGCGTGTTTCTTCTTATGACCGAAGCGGTGGAAATGACGACAATCTGGCTGTTCCGGCGGGAGAAACGGCTGTGTTCGCGCAGATAAAAGGGCCTGCCGTCATTACACATTTTTCCTGCACACTCGGAAACGAAAACAAAAAGCACCCGGAAACAGGCATTGGCCACGAGAAGTTCAATGTCCGCAAGGTCGTGCTGAAGATCTACTGGGACAATGAGTTAACGCCCAGCGTTCAGGCACCTTTGGGAGACTTCTTCGGCATCGGACACGGTATTACCAAAAACTTTGTCAGCGCGCCGCTGCAAATGATGCCGCAGGACGGCTGTGGCTTCTCCTGCTGGTTTCCCATGCCATTCCGCAAGAGCGCGCGCTTTGAAGTCGTCAACGAATGTAGGAGCCGGCTGCATCTTTTTTTCTACATTGATTATGAAGCAGTGGCAATGCTGCCCGAGAGCACTTTGTATTTCCACGCGCTCTGGAACCGCGAATGCCCGACGGACGGGATTCCGGCTTGCGAGCGCAGCAGCCACAAGGAGTGGATCCTTGGCGGTGAGCAAGACAAGCACCTGTCTGCGAAGGGGAATTACGTATTGCTTGACGCAGAAGGCAGCGGCCAGTATGTGGGCTGCAATATCAATATTCACAATCTTGAGCCATCATGCACATGGGACTGGTTCGGCGAGGGTGATGATATGATATTTATTGACGGCGAAGCGTGGCCGCCCAGACTTCACGGAACAGCGTTGGAGGACTATCTGGGCCTTGCATGGTGTCCGACACAGGAATACTGCGCACCGTATCAGGGCTGCTCGGTTGCGGGAAACGAGATGTATAAGGGAAAAACTACGTATTACCGTTTCCACATCAAAGACCCGATTATGTTCGACCGATCGATTAAAGTCACCTTTGAGCACGGCCATGCCAATAACCGAAGCGACGACTGGTCATCCACGGCCTATTGGTACCAGACAGAGCCACATAAGGAATTTCCCCCCTTGTTGCCAGTAGATAAGCGCCTTCCGGTCAATGATAAGGTTCTTTGGTGGACAGGCGAAGTTGTTTTGGAGAAAAATGAAGAAGAGATACTGTGAGCAAGCCAAAATACCGGTAGCGGGAAGCTGCCCCATGGATTTTGCCTTTGGCGGAACAGGCTTTCCCAACGAAGGTGCAGCGGTTCTTGGCAGCAGCTTTTCAACTGCTCCTGCCGGCAAGGGCGCAAATCAAGCTTGTTAGGCAGCGCGTCTGGGTGCTGATGTGACGTTTATTGGGCGGCAACGACACCTTCGCAAAAACGTTGTTCAACGCATTGAGTGCTGCCCAAATGACCAAATAGTACCGGCCCTCATCCGTCGGGGCCGCGGCTCCCGGCAGCCGGAATGGCAGCTTTCATCCACCGGACCGGCTGCTCCCGCAGAGCGCAAGATTCATAGCAGCGCCGGGTGTTCTTTTTCGCGAAAGGCGCGCTGCTGAGCTTGTCCAGGTGCTTCCAGAGGTCGCGGTTGAACTGATCCGGGCTGAAATACTCCATTTCCTCCAGGTTGTGTAAGAGGCCCTTTTCCAGAATACTAGCGGCATTTTCCATGAAACTCTTGTGCTTCGGTTTCTTTACCTTCGCCGGCAGAATGACCGTACGATTGTGCTCAGCCCGCTCTTCATAGTCTTCATTTGAGAAAATAAAAAGAGCGTCACTTCACAAATACGTGGGTGAAGATGACGCTCATGGAGGTTGGAGATCGTATTCAGCAAATACCCTTTATTGGTTGGCGCTCTTCAGCGCCGTTTCAATGCCGGGAAGTGGTTTTCTCTCCAATGAAATTATTTTATTAGGACTGCTTGGGACAAACTGTATCAGGATCTGAGCGATATCAGGTAATGGGTGAGAAGGGCAAACGAACGGAAAATTTTGGGGCTGTTTTTAGCCCAAAGTTAGCCCATTTACTCACCCATTTTTGAAATTTAGCCCATATTTAGCCCATTAAAAGCACGTCAAATTGGGACAGCCTCTGTCAAACCCCATCAAAAGGAAAAACCCCGAAAGCCGCAAGGCTTCGGGGTTTTTCGGGTTTTTTGTGGGTTGTTAACGCTTGCTGAACTGGGGCGCGCGACGGGCGGCCTTGAGGCCGTACTTCTTGCGTTCCTTCATTCTCGGGTCGCGGGTCAGGAAGCCATCGGCCTTCATGACGGCGCGGTACTCGGGGTTGACGCCCAGCAGGGCGCGGGCTACGCCGTGGCGGATCGCGCCGGCCTGGCCGGAAACGCCGCCGCCCTCGACGGTGCAGATGAGATCGACCTTGCCGAGCAGCTCGGTGGCGGCCAGAGGCTGCCGCACGACCATCTTCAGGGTATCCAGACCGAAGTAGTCGTCGATGTCGCGGCCGTTGATGGTGATGGCGCCGGTACCGCCCTGATACAAACGGACGCGGGCGATGGAGGACTTCCGTCTGCCGGTGCCGTACTGATACTGTCTTTTGCTCTCGTACATTACTCTTTTACCTCCTGATTAGTCCAAAGTCCAGGCTTCGGGCTTCTGTGCGGCGTTCTTGTGCTCGGCGCCCTTGTAGATGTTCAGGCGGGTCAGAGCGGTACGGCCGATCGTGTTCTTGGGCAGCATGCCCTTGACGGCGAGCTCCATCGCGAATTCGGGGCGCTCGTTCATCAGCGTGCGGTACTTGACCTCCTTGAGGTTGCCGATCCAGCCGGTGGGATGACGGTAGTACTTCTCCTCGAGCTTGCGGCCGGTCAGGATGGCCTTGTCCGCATTCAGGATGATGACGAAATCGCCGCAGTCCACGTTCGGGGTGAAGTCGGGCTTGTGCTTGCCGCGAAGAAGCTTGGCGGCGGTCACGGCGGTACGGCCCATGGGCTTGCCGGCCGCGTCGAGAACGTACCATTTTCTCTGTACGGTCTCTTTTTTAGCCATAGTGGTCATGATGGTTCCTCCATTTGAAATGATGCATTTATCAGAATGTTTTGACAAACGTGCAAGGCGCGGCTACAATAATAATCCGTAAGCGCGCTTTATCTTTATATCACAGGGCTTTTCCCGTGTCAAATGTTTTTTCGGAATATTTTTATTTATTGCGGGATAAGCTCGTGAAAGCTCACGATTTCTCTTTAATGCTTCAAATATCTCAAAACGCAAATCACATTTTATCCGGGGGAATGCGCCATGCAGAAAATGATGGGACTGATGCGAAGCTGCATCGATGAATACCAGATGATCGACGCGGGCGACCGCGTGGCGGTCGGCGTGTCGGGGGGCAAGGACTCGCTGACGCTGCTCGTCGTGCTGGCGGCGCTGCGGGAGTACTATCCCAAGCCCTTCACGCTCGAGGCCATCAGCGTGGACATGGGGCTCGGCGGTATGGACTTTTCCGGCGTGGACGCGCTCTGCCGGGAAAAGGGGATTCCCTATACGGTCGTGCACACCGAGATCGGGAAAATCATCTTTGACTACCGGAAGGAGCAGAACCCGTGCGCCCTGTGCGCGAAGATGCGGCGCGGCGTGCTGCACGACACGATGAAGGAGCACGGCTGCGGCAAGATCGCGCTCGGCCACCACTATGACGACGCGGTGGAGACCTTTCTGCTGAGCCTTTTCTACGAGGGCCGCATCAGCTGCTTCGATCCGGTGACGTACCTCTCGCGCACCGGCATCACGCAGATCCGCCCGATGCTCTACATCGGGGAGAAGGCCATCGCCGGCTTTGCCGCGCGCGAGAAGCTGCCCGTCGTCTTCAACACCTGTCCCGCCGACAAGCACACCAAGCGCCAGGAGGTCAAGGAGCTCCTCGCGGGCCTGCAGGCGCAGTACCCCGACCTCAAAACGAAAATTTTTCACGCCATGCAGCGCCTGCCGCTGAACGGCTGGGAGCCGGAAGAGCGGTAAAAAGATTTGGGCAGTGCCGCCCGATTCGCGGCTGACGCCTTCAGCGCGGTCTGCCTGCAGCGTTCCCGTCCCATGCGCCCAAAATGCCCGCGAATCCACAGAGGATTCGCGGGCGTTTTTGGCGCGTCTGACAAAAAAACCGACGGCGCGATTTCGCGCTTGAATCGAGCGGGGCTGCCCCCTGAATTACAGGATGGGGATTTTGATTTTCAGGTCGGACAGGGGATAGCTCGAGCAGGCGTGGAAGAAGCCGAGCTCCCGGTCCGCGGCGCGGCGGCCGTCGCCGTCGGCCGGCACGAAGATCTCGCCGGAGAGCAGGCGCGAATGGCAGTAGCCGCACGCGCCGCTGCGGCAGCGGGTCGGGATCGGGATGCCCGCGCGCTCGAGCGCCGCCGCGACGGGCTCCGAGGCCCTGGCGGGGACCGCGTCCTCCTGCACGCCGCGCACGACGGTGATCGTGTAGGTCTCGCCCAGCTTTTCCGCCGGGTAGCCCTCGGCCCGCGACACGTCCTTCGGCGCGCCGAAGACCTCCATGCGGATGCGCTTCGGCGGCACGTTCAGAGCCGCCAGCTCCCGCGCGACGAGCTTGTACATGGGCAGCGGGCCGCAGACGAAGAAGGTGCTGTCGGGGCCGGCATAGCGGGCGATGAGCTCCCGCGTGAGGAAGCCCTTTTCGCCGGGATAGTCCTTTTCCCCGGATATGACGTTTACATAATGTACTTTCTCCGAATGGACGGCCTCCAGCTCTGCCCGGAGAATGATGTCCGCGGAGGTGACGGAGCCGTAGAGAACGGTGAGCTCGGCGTCGAGCCGGCCGGCGGCGATCTCCTGCGCCATGGAATAGAACGGAGTGATGCCGCTGCCGCCGGCCAGACCGACGATGTGCCGGCTGTCGCGCAGAGGCTCGTAATAAAACTGGCCGAAGGGCAGCGAGGCCGTAAACACGTCGCCGGGTTTGACGCCGGCGTAGAGGTAATTGGCCGCGAAGCCGTCGGACTTGCCGTTGCGGACGGTGATCTCGACGAAGGGCTCGGCCTGCCGCGCCTGATAGGGGGCCGAGCAGATGGAATAGGGGCGGGTCGTGACCGTCTGGCCGATCTGCAGGTCGAGGGACAGATACTGCCCGCACTGAAAGACCGGCAGATGCCCGTCCTTCGGCGTGAAACGGATTTTCCGCGCGGTGGGGGAGACATCCTGCACGTCGGCGACGGTCAGCTCCAGCTTGCCCGGATGCAGGGCGCGGGCGAGCTCGCCGATCGGGTCGCGGGCCTCCGGCGCGGCGGAGGCGGATTCGAACAGGCTCCGGCGGCGGGCGGTCACACGGCCGGCTCCGCCGACGTCTTTGAGAAAGCCCTGGATTTTCATGCGTTCGCCGCCTCCTTCGCCATTTGGTCCAGCAGGGTCTTGGCGGCCTTGCGCCCGTTCGTGATGACGGGGGACATGCCGTTGCCCGAGATCGCGTGCGCGCCGCAGAAGCTGAGGCCGGGGATGTAGTTTTCCTCCTCGCTCATCTGCAGCCGCGCGACGATGTGGTCGTCCATGCTGTGCCGGTAGCCGTAGATGCCGCCGTTCCACGCGCCGGCGTAGTGCGCGATGGTGACGGGCGTCTCGATCTCGATTTCCACGATGTGGTCGAGCAGGCGGACGCCGAAGTAGACGGACATCTGGTCGATCATTTCCCGGGCAATGGCCCGCTTGCGCTCGAGATACTCGTCCTCGGCGATGTGCAGGTATCCGTCGGGCAGCGGCAGCGTCGTGATGGAAAGGCTCGTCATGCCGGGCGGCGTGCAGCCGGGGTTGGCCCGGTTGAGGCAGATCGTGGTGAGGTAGCCGTACGGGCCGAGCGTTTTGAGGTTTTCCCACTGGCGGCTCGTGTCCATATCGGTGAAGGAATTGAAGTAGCTGTATTCCCGGATGCCGAGCTCGTCCGGCGAGCGGTCGAGCAGCATCGCGACCGAGAAGCACGTGACGGAGAGCTTCCGCGCGCTCACCGAGCGCAGCGCGTCCTTCGGCACGGCGGAGAGCGGCTCGATCATCGAGGTGTAGCAGCGGTTGGGATAGGCGGAGCAGGCCACGTAATCGGCGTGGATCACGTCGCCGCGCTTCGTGCGCACGCCGCGCACATGGCCGCCGTCCACAAGGATCTTCTCAACCTCCTGCAGGTACTCGATCTGCACGCCCAGCTCCTCGCAGCGTACGGCCATCCGCGCGGCCATCTCGTAGCTGAAATCCCGGCAGACGTAGCTGCCGCCGCCGAAGTAGTCGGCCATGAGGACGGCGTAGATCGTGAACGGCAGATCGTCCATCGGCGCGCCGACGTAGATCCAGTAGGCCGAGAGAATGTCGAAGACCTCCCTGGGGAGCCCGAAGGTGTCCAGCACCTGCTTGGCGGAATAGCCGCAGGTTTTGACGAACGCCGCGTGCTTCGCGAGCATCGCGGGCTTGCTCATCGGGTGGACGGAGAGCACGTTCACGGAGTCGTAGACGGTCTGGCACAGCTCCATCAGGCGCAGCACCTTGTCGTAGGTGCCGGGGTATTCCGCGTCGATCTCTCTGGCCATGGTCTGGAAGCCCGCGTGCAGGGTGATCTCGATCTTTTCCGACGGCACGCTCAGGTGGTAGGCCTCGGGCACGCGCAGCCAGTGGATCTTCACGCCCATCTCGTCGAAAAACGCGCGGATTTTGAGCGGCTTCTCCTCCGGGCCGATGGACATCATCTCGTGCAGCGTGGCTTCCATCTCCATGCCGCCGCGCACGAACGACGTGGCGATGCCGCCGGGCAGATTGTGCCGCTCGAGGACGAGGACGTCCTTGCCCTTCGAGGCCAGCGTCAGGGCGCAGGCCAGGCCGGACAGCGCCCCGCCCACGACGACGGCGTCGTATTTTTCCTTATAAAAGCTCAAAAGACTCACTCCTTTGAATCAGAAGAACCGCTCGACGAGCTCGCGGGAATACTCGCACGTCTCGTCCATGTCGCCGAAGGACATGACCTCGCCCGCGTAGTAGGTTCCGAGCTGGCCCTGCATGGCCTCGACCTTGTCGTACCAGCCGGCGGCGTAGTCCTTTGTGAACACGTGCGGGAAGTAGTACCAGCTCTGCTCCTTGATGACGTTGGAGGCGGGGTTCTTCATGACCTTCAGGTCGTCCAGCACGGTCTTTTTGCAGTCCTCGTAGGGGATCTCCGGCTGGCCCTTGTGGTTGCGCAGAGCGTAGGTCGTGATGACCTGGTCCTTCGTGTCGCGCCAGCGCCGGTAGTAGACCATCAGATGGCCGCGGCGTTCGGGCACCATGTTGTCGAACACGTAGTAGGAGATCTCGGGGTGATCCTCGGGCTTCGTCTCCACGGCCAGCACGTCGTAGCGCTCGTAGTCGATCTTCGAGAACAGCTCCGTTTCCTTCTCCGTGGCGTCGAAGTATTCGGGCATGAACTGCAGGGGAGCGGTGACGATGATCTTGTCGTATTCCTCGGCCTCGCCGTTCACGGTGACGTACACCTTGCCGCCGCGCCGCTCGACGCGGGTGATGGCGCTGTTCAGCCGGGCGTGGTTTTTGAGCTTGGCGTCGAGATGCTCCCAGATGGACTGGGTGCCGTCCTTCCAGGTCCAGAGGTTGATCTTCACAAAGTTCATGCAGGTCTGGAAATCGAGGTATTTGATGACATAGCCCGCGGGGATCTCGTCGAAGTAGCCGTAGCCGAAGGAGGTGTACGGCCCGATCCAGATGTCCTGCACGAGCTCGACGTCGTTGAGCTTGCAGAAATCGCGGAACGGCAGCGCCAGATCCTTGAGGTTCGGATTCTCGCCCGTGACCGGCTCGCGCCCCGGCGTTGCGGAGAAGCCGTCGTAGCGGCCCTCGGCCACGCCGCGGTGGCCGTTGACGTCGTAGCCCTTGTATTTCGTCTCGAGCAGCTCGCCGAACTTTTTGAGCTGCTTTTTCGTTTTGAGAAGACGGGGAATCTTCAGCAGATTCTTCTTGGGGTTGAACGGCTCGATCACGCGGCCGTTTTTGTCCTTGTAATTCCGGTTGAGCTTCGGGCCGTCGTGGGTGATGGAGCAGAACTCCTCCACGTCGTGGATGGCGTAATACGACGGCACGCCCATGATGGCGCCCATCTCGTAGCGGCGCCCGTTGTAGAGCGGAGAATGGCACTTGCCGCCCACGTGGTCGGACTTTTCCAGGATTGTGTAGTTCGCGTAACCCTTTTGCTCCAGATACATGGCCGCCGAAAGACCGGCCGGACCCGCGCCGATGATACAGATCTTCTCGTTTTCGTTGCTCATGGGATCAGCACTCCTATCCTAGAATTTGTAATCGGTATTTTTTGCCTGTTTCTATCATATGACGAAACAAAGCCGGATGCAAGACGTAAATTTGTGAGAATGTCATAAAAAGATTGAAATTCATGGAAAAGTCCGGTATGCTAACAGGGATGGGAGGCGAACGGCATGGATCAAAAATACGCGGGATTCCGCGAGCTGCTCGACGCGAGGGCGGAAAGCGCGCTGCCCGCGCTGCGGTTCGACGAGGACGGCGAGGCGCGCACGCTCACCTACGCGGCGCTGCGCGAGGCCGTCAGAGCGCGGGAAAACGCGCTGCGCGGCGACGGCGCGGGGCGCGTGCTGCTGCTGGCGGACGGCTCGGCGCAGTCGGTGATCTCGCTGTTTGCCCGCGTCCTGCTGGGTCAGGACGTGATTCTGGCGGACCCCGGCCTGCCGGACGAGGCGCTCGCAGCGATGGCGCGCGCGGCCGGGGCGGAGGACGCCGAGGCGGACGAGGAGCTGCGGGCGCTGCTGCGGCCCGGCTTCCGCGCCGGGAGCGGCGCGCGCCATCGCGGCGAGGGCCGGCTGATCTTCTTCACCTCCGGCACGAGCGAGCGCTCCAAGGCCGCGGTTCTGAGCTCCCGCGCGTTCTGCGCGAGCGCGTGGAACGGCCAGCGGATGCTGCCCTGCGGGGAGGGGGATGTGATCCTCTCCATGCTCCCGCTGGCGCACGTGTTCGGCTTTGTGTGCACGCTTTTGTGGCCGCTCGCCTATGGGGCCTGCGCGGCGCTCGGGCGCGGCAGGCGGTACTTGCTGGCCGACTGCGCGTATTTTCATCCGACGATCCTGCCCGCCGTTCCGGCGCTGCTCACGGCGCTGCTGCAGGCGGACGCGCTCAACCCGGAGCTGAAGACGGTCCTGATCGGCGCCGCGCCCTGCACGGCCGACGTGATCGGCGCCGTGCGGCAAAGGGGCGTCGGCGTCCGCTTCGGCTACGGCCTGACCGAGACGGCCAGCGGCCTTGCCATCAGCACCGGCGAGGGCGAGCCCTTCGCGATGGCGCTCTGCCCCGACACGCGCGTGCGCCTGACGGGGGAGGGCGAGATCCAGGTGAAGACGGCGTGCATGATGGAGGGCTATCTCGGCGCGGAGCCGATCGGCGGGGAGTGGCTGTCCACCGGCGATCTCGGCTATCTGGACCCGGGCGGCGCGCTGCACGTCACGGGGCGGAAAAAGGAGATGCTCGTGCTGCCGAACGGCACGAAGATCTTCTGCCCGGAATACGAGCAGGCCTTCGGAACGCTGCTGCCGGGCGCGCAGACCGCCGTGGTGCTGCGCGGCGGAAAGCCGGTGCTGCTGGTCAGCGGCGAGACGGCGGAGCGGGCGGACGCGGCCGTGCGGGAATACAACAAAACGCTGCCTGTCTCCGGACGGCTTGCGGGCGCGGAGATTTCCGCGCGGCCGCTGCCGCGCACGGCGACGGGCAAGCTCAAAAGATGGCTGCTGGAGGAACCGATATGAAGCGCGAGGAGATCCTGGAAAAGACGGTCAAGGTGATCTATGACAGCGTGCCGGAGCTGCAGGGCCAGCCGCTGGGCGAGGAGTCGGTCGTGAACACCGACATGGGCATGGATTCCATGAATTTCATCCTGGTGATCTGCCGGCTTGAGGCCCTGTTCGGGGTCAGGATCCCCGACCGGCAGTGGCAGAAGCTGTCCACCCTCGGAGACGTGGTGGACGCGATCGAAAGAAGGCTCCCCGCGTGAGCGCCTGGGAGGAGCCGTGGCAGCTCGGCGCGCTGGACGTAGGCCCTGCCCGGCGGCTGCGCCTGTCCGCGCTGCTGGGCAGGCTCGAGCAGGCGTCCATCGCGCACACGACGGCGCTCGGCATGGGGCGGGAGAAAACGCTCGACCGGGGGCTTTTGTGGGCGCTCAGCCGCATCCGGCTGGAATTTGCGCGCCAGCCCGTCTACGGCGAGCGGCTGACGCTCGCCACCTGGCCGGGCGAGACGCTGCACGCGCTCTTTCCCCGGTACTACGAGCTGCGGGGGGAGTCGGGCGAGCGGGTCATGCTGGGCTGCGCGCTCTGGCTGCTGATGGACGAGCGGACGCGGACGATGGCCTTTCCCGACGAGCACGGCGTGTGCGTTCCGGGGCTGACGCGCGGCTGCGAGCCGCCGCTTCCGCCGGCGCTCCTGCCGTTTGCGGGGGAGCAGACCGAACGGACGGTCCTCTACAGCGACACCGACCTGAACGGCCACATGAACAACGCCCGCTACGCCGACTGGGCGGACGACCTGCTGGGCGGGGCGTACCTCGGCGCGCACACGCTGCGCCTGGCGCAGCTCAACTACCAGCGCGAGGCGCTGGAGGGCAGGACGCTGCTGCTGAAATCCCGGCTGCAGGACGGGACCCTGCGCGCGGCCGGCCGCCTGGACGCCGCGCGCGCGTTCGATCTGCTGGAGGAATTCGTCTGAGCGCGCGCCGGCACCGTATCAGAATCTGTCATCCTGGGCGCGGAGCGAAGAATCGCTTCCCGGACATGTCCGCGGAAGAGTGTTTTTCGGTCCGTCGGCCTCAGCCTGGCAGATTTTCTGTATGCCGCGCCTGCCGGCAGCCAGCCGCGCCCGGCTCCGCCGAACGCCGGAGCCGTCAAGACCGCGTGAATTTTTGTCAGTCAGCGGGGTTTGGACATTGAAATATTGCACGAAATGTTGTATTTTAGAAGTTGAAAATAGAGCATATTCGATAAAAATAAATTGATAGCCGGAAGGAAACCACCCATGGGAAAAACGCTCCTCACGTTCTGCCTCTGCCTGGCGCTGCTGGGAACGCTCTGCGCGTGTTCGTCCGCCGATCAGAAAAGCACCTCCGAAATTTTCGCGATGGATACCGCGATGAGCCTCACGGCCTACGGAAAGAACGGCGAGGCCGGCCTGGCCGCCGCCGGGCAGGAGATCGAGCGCATCGACGCGCTGCTGTCCGTGGGGAACGCGGACAGCGACATCGCCAGGCTCGACAGCGGCGAAACGGACACGGTGAGCGAGGAAACGGCGGCGCTGCTGACGCGGGCGCTGGCGGTCTCCCGGCTGACGGACGGGGCCTACGACTGCACCGTCTATCCGCTCGTCTCGGCCTGGGGCTTTTTCTCCGGCGACTACCGGGTGCCGGAGGACGCGGAGATCCGGGCGCTGCTCCAGAACGTCGGCTGGCAGAAGGTCGCGCTGGACGGCACGACGGTGTCGATGCCGGACGGGATGGAGCTCGATCTCGGCGGCATCGGCAAGGGCTACGCCTCCGCGCAGGCCGTCAAGGCGCTGCGGGACGCGGGCGTCACGTCCGCCATCGTCTCGCTCGGCGGCAACGTCAGCGCGCTGGGGAAAAAGCCGGACGGGACGGACTGGTCCGTCGCCATCCAGGACCCCGACGACACCTCCACCTACTTCGGCCTCCTGCAGGTCGCCGACAAGTGCGTCATCACCTCCGGCGGCTACCAGCGGTATTTTGAACAGGACGGGAAGACCTACTGGCACATTCTCGACCCCTCGACGGGCTATCCCGCCGACAGCGGGCTGATCTCCGCCACCGTCGTCTCGACCGACGACGTGCTGGCCGACGGCCTCTCCACCGCGGTCTTCGTGATGGGGCTGGACAAGGCGACGGCGCTGTGGCGGGAGAACACCGACCTGTTCGACATGATCCTGATGACCGCCGACCGCGGGGTTTACATCACCTCCGGACTCTCCGGAGCGTTTTCGACGAATGAGAGCTATGAGGTGATCGAGCCATGAAGACCCGGACCTGGATTTTGATTTTTGTCGGCCTGCTGGCTGTGTGCCTGGCCGCGTGGCTGCTGCTGCCGGGGCTTTTGTCGAAGGGCAGCGCCGTGGGCATCTATCAGGACGGAAAGCTTCTGAAGACCGTCGATCTGTCCGCCGTGACCGGCACGACGACCTTCACCGTCACGGGCAACGCGGGGGAGAACGTGATCGAAATTTCACCGGGCTCCATCTGCGTCCGGTCCGCCGGCTGCCCCGACCAGACCTGCGTGAAGCACGGGCCGCTCAAAACCGGCGGAACGCCGATCATCTGCCTGCCGAACCGGCTCGTCATCAAGTGGCTCGACGATACGGACACGGAATACGACGCCATGACGGGGACATAGGATGAAAAAGCTCAACAAACTCACAACGACCGCGATCCTCACGGCGGCGGCGCTCGTCGTTTTCGTCATCGAGGCGCAGATCCCCGCGTTTACCTCCATTCCCGGCATCAAGCTGGGGCTTTCCAACGTATTCACACTCTTCACGCTCTACGCCGTCGGCGTGCCGTGGGCGCTCGCGCTGCTGCTCATCCGCGTGTTTCTGGGCGGCCTGCTCACGGGCCAGGCGGCGGCGATCCTGTACAGCCTCGCGGGCGGGCTGCTGGCCTTCGGCGCGATGCTGCTGGGCAGGAAGCTGCTGCCGGAGAAGCAGCTCTGGGTCGTGAGCGTGTTCGGCGCGATCTTCCACAACATCGGCCAGCTCGCGGCCGCCGTCGCCGTCACCGGCACGAGCGAAATCCTCTACTATCTTCCGATTCTTCTCATTTCCGGCATCCTGACCGGCGCGTTCACCGGCCTCTGCGCGCAGCTTGTCCTCAGGCGCCTGCGCGCGAGCCGGTTTTTACCATAAAACCAGAAAGATCAGAGAAGCAAGGGGGCATTTCCGTGAACCGAAAACTCCATGGCGTCCGCGTCCCGCACCGCAAAAACACGGCGGAGCTCGCGGCCGTCCGGCTATCACCGCCCGAGACGGTGACGATTCCCATGTCCATGCACATCGGCGCGCCCGCCAAACCTGTCGTACAGGCAGGAGACGAGGTCAGAGTCGGCCAGCTCATCGCTGAGGCCGGCGGTTTTGTGTCGTCTCCGATCTACGCGAGCGTATCCGGCAAGGTCAAAAAGCTCGGCGAGCTGCTCGGCTCGAACGGCCGCAGCATGCCGACGGTGATCCTCGAGTCCGACGGCCTGATGACGCCTTTCGAGGGTATCCGTCCGCCGAAGCTCGAGACGCTCCAGGACTTCCTGGCCGCCGTGCGCGACAGCGGCGCGGTCGGCCTCGGCGGCGCGGGCTTCCCGACGGCGGTGAAGCTGTCGGTCAAGGATCTCTCGCAGATCCGGGCCGTCATCATCAACGGCGCGGAGTGCGAGCCGTATATCACCTCCGACACGCGCACGATGCTCGACCGCTCCGACGACATGATGGAGGGCGCGCGGCTCGTGCAGAAATTCCTGCAGGTCAGGCGGCTGATCTTTGCCATTGAAAACAACAAGCCCAAGTGCATCGAAAGATTCCGCGCGCTCACGGCGAAGGAAACCGGCATGGAGGTGCGGGCGCTGGCCTCGCAGTACCCCCAGGGCGCGGAGAAGGTGCTCATCTATCATACGACGGGCGGCGTGGTGCCGGAGGGGAAGCTCCCCATCGACGCGGGCGCGATCGTCCTCAACTGCACCACGCTGGCGCTCATCGGGCAGTACTGCCGGACAGGCATGCCGCTGGTGGAAAAGTGCGTCACGGTGGACGGGTCGGCCGTGAAGGAGCCCAAAAATGTGATCGTGCCCATCGGCATGCGCATGCAGGACGTGTTCGACGCCTGCGGCGGCTTCGCCTCGGAGCCGGGCAAGGTGCTCTACGGCGGGCCGATGATGGGCATTGCGGTACCCGATCTCGAGCAGCCGATCCTCAAGAGCACGAACGCGATTCTGGCGTTCAGCCAGAAGGATTCCGTGCTGCCGGAGCCGACGGCCTGCATCAAGTGCGGCCGCTGCATCGCGCACTGCCCGCTGCGGCTCATGCCGGCGGACGTCGAGGCGGCCTACACGCTCGGCAAGGTCGAGGCGCTGGAGGCGCTCAAGGTGAACCTCTGCATGGAGTGCGGCTGCTGCAGCTACGGCTGCCCCGCGCACCGGCCGCTCGTACAGACCAACAAGCTTGCCAAGGCTCAGCTTGCGGCCTGGCAGAAGCTCCGCAGGGAGCAGGCGGAAAAGGAGGCGGTCCAATGAAACTCGCGGTTGCGGCTTCTCCGCACATCCATTCCGGCAGTTCCACCAGCTCGATCATGCGCGACGTTGTGATCGCGCTCATGCCGACCCTCGCCGCTTCGGTGTGGATCTTCGGCTGGCGGTCGCTGCTTGTGACCGCGGTCTGCGCGGGCTCCTGCGTCTTTTTCGAGTGGGGCTATGAAAAGCTCAACAAAATACCCGTCACCGTCGGCGATCTCTCCGCCGTCGTGACAGGCGTGCTGCTGGCGTTCAACCTGCCGGTGGCGATTCCCCTGTGGCAGGCCGTGTTCGGCTGCCTCGTCGCCATCGTGGCCGTCAAGATGCTCTTCGGCGGCATCGGCAAGAACTTCGCCAACCCCGCCATCACCGCGCGCATCGTGCTGCTGCTGGCGTTCTCCACCAGCATGACCCACTGGGTATTCCCGGACGCCCTGTCCGGGGCGACGCCGCTGGCGATCATCAAATCGGGCGACCTGGCGAGTCTGCCGCCGCTGGGCAGCATGCTGCTCGGCCGGCACGCGGGCTGCATCGGCGAGACCTGCATTGCCGCGCTGCTGCTCGGCTTCGCGTATCTGCTCATTCGAAAGGTCATCAGCTGGCACACGCCCGTCGTCTACATCGCCACCGTGTTCCTGTTCACCCTCGCGCTCGGCAAGGAGCCGGTCTATCAGATCCTCTCCGGCAGCCTTGTGCTCGGCGCGGTGTATATGGCGACGGACTACTCCACCACGCCGTCCACGAACTGGGGCCGCGTGATCTTCGGCTTCGGCTGCGGCATCCTCACGGTGCTTATCCGCGTATACGGCTCGTACTCCGAGGGCGTGTCGTTCGCCATTCTGTTCATGAACATCCTGACGCCGTACATTTCCCGCTGGACCGCCAGCCGCCCGTTTGGAGGTGTGAAGGCATGAAGAGCCAGAAGAAGGACATCGCGAAAAGCATCATCGTGCTCGTCGTCATCTGCCTCGTGACCTCGGCGGCGCTCGCGATCGTAAACCACTTCACCGCGCCCGTCTCCGCGGCCAACAAGGCCGCTCGCGAGGAGGCCGCGCGAAAGGCCGTCATCTCCGAGGCCGCGAGCTTTGAGCAGCTGCCGACCGACGGCCTGCCCGAGACCGTGACCAGCGTCTACAAGGGCCTCGACGGCAGCGGAAACGCGCTGGGCTACATCTTCACCGTCGAGGGCAAGGGCTTCGGCGGCAAGATTCAGGTCATGTGCGCCATCGGCCAGGACGGGAAAATCCTCAAATGCCAGACGCTCGACGTGTCGGGCGAGACAAAGACGCTCGGCGGCCAGACCGCGAGCGCGGCGTACACCGACCGGTATACCGGACAGGACGCAAGCCTCTCCGGCGTGGACGCGATCTCCGGCGCGACCATCACCTCGACCGCGTACAAGACCTGCGTGCAGGACGCCTTCGCGGCCTACGACATCGTAAAGGGGGCCAACTGATATGACGAAAATGCAGAATTTTCTCAAGGGCCTCGTCAAGGAAAACCCGACGCTCGTGCTGGTGCTCGGCACCTGCCCGACGCTGGCCATCTCCACGTCCGTGGTCGCGGCCTTCGGCATGGGCATCGCGGCGACGGTGGTGCTGATCTGCTCGAACATGGCGATCTCCGCCCTGCGCAACACGATTCCCGACCGCGTGCGCATCCCGTGCTACATTGTCCTGGTCGCGGGTTTTGTGACCGTGGTGGAGCTGGTCATGGAGGCCTACGCTTACAGCCTGTATCAGTCGCTGGGCGTGTACCTGGCCCTGATCGTCGTCAACTGCATCATCCTCGGCCGGGCCGAGATGTACGCCAACAAGCACGGCGTCGTGGACTCCGCCATCGACGGGCTCGGCATGGGCCTGGGCTTTACGCTGGCCATCTGCTCCATGGCGACCATCCGCGAGATTCTCGGCGCGGGCAGCTGGTGCGGCATCCCCATCCCCTGGTTCCACGACAATCCCATCGGCATCCTCACCATCGCGCCGGGCGGCTTCTTCGTATTCGGCTGCATGATCGCCCTCGTGAACAAGATCACGAAGGGCAAGGCCATCAAGAAGAAGGAATTCGGCTGCATGGGCTGCATGCTCTGTGAAAAGGGCTGCGGGAAGGAGGAGAAGCAATGAAAACCATCTTCTTCGTCATCCTCACCGCCGCGATCACGAACAACTACGTCCTTGTCAAATTCCTCGGCATCTGCCCGTTCCTCGGCGTGTCCAAGAAGCTCGATCAGGCCACCGGCATGAGCCTGGCCGTCATCTTCGTCGAGGTGCTGGCCGCCGCCGTCACGTGGCCGATCTACCATCTGCTGCTCGACGGCGGGATCGACTTCACCTACATGGAGACGGTCGTGTTCATCCTCGTCATCGCGGCTCTCGTCCAGTTCGTCGAGATCGTGCTCAAAAAGTACGTGCCTTCGCTGCACAAGGCGCTGGGCGTGTATCTGCCGCTCATCACGACAAACTGCGGCGTGCTCGGCGTCACGCTCAACAACATCACCGACGGCTTCAACTTCCGCGACTCCGTTCTGACGGCGCTCGGCTGCGGCCTGGGCTTCTTCCTGGCCATGGTCATCTTCTCCGGCGTGCGCTCGCGCGTCGAGGAGGCAACGCCGCCCAAGGCCTTCGAGGGCCTGCCCATCACGCTCGTCTCGGCGGCCATCGTGTCGCTGTCGTTCTTCGGATTCGCGGGCATCCTCACGAATCTGTTCGGTTAGGGAGGTCGGGGAGATGGATATACTGGTACCGATCCTGGCCGTCACGATCATCGGCCTCATCTGCGCGGTCGGCCTGTCCGTGGCCTCCGCCTTCATGGCCGTCAAGGAGGACGAACGCTTTCCCGCCATCCGCGAGTGCCTGCCCGGCGCGAACTGCGGCGCGTGCGGCTTCTCCGGCTGCGACGGCTACGCCAAGGCGCTGCTGACCCCCGGCACGAAGACCAATCTCTGCGTCCCCGGCGCGGACGGCGTGGCAAAAAAGCTCAGCGCGCTGCTCGGCGTGGCCGCGGAGGACGTGGTGGAGAAGGTTGCCGTCGTCCGGTGCAGCGGCACCTGCGAGCACACAAAGCCGAAGGACGACTACCACGGCATCCGCTCCTGCGCCGCCGCGAAGCTGTTCTTCGGCGGCAGCGGCAGCTGCGTCTACGGCTGCCTCGGCATGGGCGACTGCGCGAAGGTCTGCCCGCAGAACGCCATCGGCATGGACAAGGGAATCGCCGCCGTCGAGGCGAGCCTGTGCATCGGCTGCGGCCTGTGCGCGAAGGCCTGCCCGCAGGGCGTCATCGCGGTCATCCCCGACGTCGCGCGCACGGCGGTCCTCTGCTCGAACCGGGACGTCGGCGCAGCCGCGCGAAAGGTTTGCTCGGCCGGCTGCATCGCCTGCCGCAAGTGCGAGAAGAGCTGTCCCGCCGGCGCGATCACCGTGGCGGGCAACCTCGCCGCGATCGATTATGCCAGGTGCACCGCCTGCGGCGCGTGCGCGGAGGCCTGCCCGACCGGCGCGATCACCCACCGCGACTTCTCCGGCGCGCACCGCTTCGAAGCGGAGGCATAAAAAACGCCCAAAGGGGCTGCTGCAAAATGCACGGCATTTTGCAGCAGCCCCTTGTTTTTTGCCGCCTCCCGGCGGAGCAGCAGCACAGAGCGCCTCTGCCGGCTCAGCCCGGCCGCGGGTCCCCCCGGCCGCGTCTGACGATCAGCGCCTCCGGCTCCGCGACGGGCTTTGTGATGCCGGTGCGGCGCTCCCTGGCCAGTCCGCCCGCCATGCTGCCGACGGGGCTTTTGAGAAAGGTCGCGCGCATGATGGCGTCCTCGCCGAACTTGTCGCGGATGGCGTCCACCGCGCCGTCGAGTTTCCCGAGCCGCTCGTAGTCCCGCCCGTCGAACAGGCTGTACTGCCGGCAGCCGCCGTCGGTGAGCTTCGTCACCTGCACGCCGAGCTGGCGCAGGGGCGTCTTTCCGTCCCACAGCTCGTCAAAAAGCGCGCAGGACGCCTTGTACAGCTCGTCCGTTCCGTTCGTGGCCGACGCGAGCTGCCGCTGGCGGGACCACTGCTCGAACTGGCTGCTGCGGATGTGCACCGTGACGCAGGCCCCGGCCTGCTCGTCCCGCCGCATGCGCATGCCGACCGTCTCGCACAGCGACAGCAGCACCTGACAGGCGAAGTCCCGCTTCGTCACGTCGCGCGGCGTCGTGTAGGAGTTGCCGTAGCCCTTGTTGGCGGGGGCCTCGGGCGTCAGCGCCTCGGCGTCGCGGCCGTTGGCGAACTGCCAGACGACGAGGCCGGGCTTGTGGAGCTTTTTCTGCAGGAAATTGGGGTCGGCCTGCGCAAGCTGGCCGATCGTCGTGATGCCCATGCGCGAGAGCTTCTCCGTTGTGGCCCTGCCCACGCAGAACAGCTCGCCCACCGGCAGCGGCCAGAGCTTTGCTTCCAGCTCCCACGGAAAGAGCGTGTGCACCTTGTCCGGCTTTTCAAAGTCGCCCGCCATCTTGGCCAGCAGCTTGTTGCTGGAGATGCCGATGTTGACCGTGAAGCCCAGCTCGTCCCGGATGCGGTTTTTGAGCCGCTCGGCCGCGAGCACCGGCGGGCCGTAGAGCTCCTTCGTGCCGGTCATGTCGACCCACGCCTCGTCGATGGAAAACTGCTCCACCGCGGGCGAGACCTCGCGCAGAAGCGCCATCATGCTGCGCGAGGCCGTCGTATAGAGGTCGTAGTCCGGCTCCGCCACGTACAGGCCCGGGCATTTGTCCTTCGCCTTGCCCAGCGGCTCCGCCGTCTTGATGCCGAACTTCTTGGCCGGCCCGCTCTTGGCCAGGATGATGCTGTGGCGCGAGGCCCGGTCGCCCGCGATGACGGACGGCACCGTGCGCAGGTCGAGCGCCTGCCCCAGCACGCGCACGCGGTAGGCCGCCGTCCAGGAGAGGAACGCGCTGTTCACGTCGATGTGAAAGATGATCCGCTCCGCCATCAGTAGACCTCCCGAAACAGCACCCACCGGTGGGTGCGCACCGTGTATTTGAGCTCGAACAGCTTCTCCGCTCCGTCCATTTTGGCCCGGCACAGATAGACGAAGGCCTCCAGCCCCACATATTCGACCTTTCGGCTGTCCACCTGCTCCGTGATGTTCACCGTATGCAGCAGATGGTCGGGCGCCTCGAAGCGGAAGCGCAGCGGCCGCAGCTCTCCGTCCGCGCCGCAGCACGACAGCATTTCCACCGGCACGTTGGTCCGGGTCATGGCGAGTCCTCCCCTCTGCAAGCATCTTAGAACGTTTGTTCTAATTATAGCCCATCCCGACCCGTTTTGCAACCCCCCGGAAACGATTTCCGCAAATTAATTTCCGCGCTCCGACACTTGACAAACATGGTATAATACATTATACAAAGCGGAGGTGAGCGCATGGCGGCAGACAGCGTCAAGGTCGTTGCCCGAAATCAGAAGGCCTACCACGAGTATTTCGTGGAGGATAAATTCGAAGCCGGCATCGAGCTCTCCGGCACCGAGGTCAAGTCCGTCCGGCTCGGCAACATCAGCCTCAAGGAGGCGTGGTGCCAGGTCAAGGACGGCGAGGTCTACATTCGCCAGATGCACGTTTCGCCCTACGAGCAGGGCAACATCTTCAACAAGGACCCGCTGCGGCCGCGGCGGCTGCTGCTGCACAAGCGGGAGATCCGCCGTCTGTTCGACAGCGCGCGGCAGGACGGCTACTCGATCATCCCTCTGTCCGTCTATTTCCGCGGCTCGCTTGTGAAGGTTGAGATCGCCCTGTGCAAGGGCAAAAAGCTCTACGATAAACGCGAGGACGCCGCCAAAAAGGACGCCAGGCGGCAGATCGACCGCGCGATGAAAGAAAGGAATTAACCAAATGGCAAATCCCATTATGACCCTGACCATGGAAAACGGCGGCAAAATCGTCGCTGAGCTCTACCCCGACAAGGCCCCGCAGAGCGTGCGGAACTTCATTTCGCTGGCCAACAAGGGCTTTTACGACGGCCTGATCTTTCACCGCGTCATCTCCGGCTTCATGATCCAGGGCGGCTGCCCCGACGGAACCGGCATGGGCGGCCCCGGCTACTGCATCAAGGGCGAGTTCAAGCTCAACGGCGTGGCCAACAACCTCTCGCACAAGCGGGGCGTTCTGTCCATGGCGCGCGCGCAGTCTCCCAACTCGGCGGGCAGCCAGTTCTTCATCATGCACGACGACGGCGAATTCCTCGACGGCCAGTATGCGGCCTTCGGCAAGGTCACCGAGGGCATGGATGTGGTGGACGCCATCGCGGCCGTCAAGGTGGACGGAAACGATCGTCCGCAGGCGGAGCAGAAGATCAAATCCGTCACCGTGGACACCCAGGGCGAAACGTATCCGGAGCCCGACAAGCTCCGCGATCCCTACGGACGGTTCTGAGCGCTTCGGTTTCAGGCGTTTTTCTTCCGCCATTCTGCGCGCAGAGTGGCGGTCACATGGGGCTGCACTGGTTTCGACGGGGGCAGTGAGGCCGGATAAGCGGGCGGAGGCGCCTGACCTCCATAAAACGGGCAATTTTTCTAAGTTAACTGACAACAATCAAGTTGCTCTGGCTGCCTAATTAGGCGCCCATCCTGCCCGGAAGGACCACGAGCCGGGACAGGGTGTGATTGAGTGGTAAACGTGAGTACAGTAAGCTTTGCCTGTGCCATGCATCATGAAGCTACCAAGCCGCTGAGTGTGTTTGCTCACGCCCCGGCAAGGGAATGTAAATAACAAACTGCGCCCGGAGAAAGTCCCGTCAAGTTGCTTTCGGACAGGGGTTCGATTCCCCTCAGCTCCACCACGTCGGAGCGCATTGCGCTCCCGCAAAAAATCACCGGTCTTCGGACCGGTGATTTTTCTTGTCCGCTCCATGGCTCCTCCTTATCAAAACGCAAACGCGGTTTGCGTTTTGAGAGGACGGGGGAAGCGGCGTGTCGAGAAGGATGCCTGCGTACTTGACATGCTCCATCGGCCGGATTATACTGAGAGCGAAAGCCGAGCGAGAGCCATTTGTCCGCGGATTTTCCGTCGAAAATGGTTTTTTGACCTTGGCTTTCTTCTTTGTTCTCCGATTCCTGCATCGGGCAAAGTCTCATTGATTTTCACTCGCGCCGGTATTGAATTTGGACGTAATGCGAGGGGCCGGAACGTTCAAACACAGAGAATGGACATTTTTGGTGATGCCGCCGGTAATGGAAGGCGCCGTGTCCGCCCGCTCTGTGGCCGCCGGATGTATTTACTGATTGACATTATCCATTTGTTCCTGTACCATAAAGGCGGAGAAGCCCGAGGGTAATTGTCGGCTGCAGATTCGTCTGCGGCGGACGTTGCTGAACCGAGGGCTTCTTCTTGCTTTACCTGCCGGGCCCGCGTGCGATTCGCTGCGAGGCGTCGAAAGGCCCGGACGGGCGGCGTTGACAGGGGAAAAAGGAAACGGTATGATGGATTTGCGATGCAGATAACGGGGAAGACTATTGTAAATCAATTTTGGAGGTTTATACAATGAAAACAGTTCTGCAGGTCGAGGGTATGATGTGCGCGCACTGCAAGGCGCATGTGGAGCAGGCGCTCCGGAAGGTGCCGGGCGTCGAGACCGCCGAGGCGAACGTGGAGGAAAAGTCCGCGCTCGTCACGGGCACGGCGGATCGGGCCGCGCTGATCGCCGCCGTCCGCGAAGCGGGCTACGAGGCAAAATAGGCATGACCCAAAGGGCCGCCGCAAAACGAACGCGGAAGATTTTCTCGCCGCGCAGCTTGCGGCGGCTCTTTCTGATACGCTTCTATGGGCTGCGCGGCTTTGGTAAGTTCAACAGCCGCGCATAGACAAAAATGAATAAAAAAATAACCGTTTATTGCTTTATGTTGTTGCCTTTTCACAAGACTTTTAATAAAATAAAAACAGAAACGACTCTGGAGAAAACAGGAAAACGCTGAGAGCCGGGGGAGCGCCCGAACACCGGAGGTGATGCCAATGAAAAAAGTCATCCTGTGCGGCATGCTGGCTGCGGCGCTTCTGCTGGGCTTCGGCTGCGCGCACACGGGCGGAGCCACAGCGCCGAAGAGCACAGACGACCGCGCAAAGCCCATAGAGGGCGCGGAGCTGACGGCGTTTGTGGAAGACGAGGCGGCGGCCAAGACGCTGGCTGAGCTGTACGGCATTACGCTGGTCTCTTTTTCCAACCGCGTGGCGGTTTACCACACCGAGGAGGACCCGAAAACCGTGATTGCCCGGGGGGAGAAAAACGGCTGGCCGGAGCTTGCAATCAATCGAAAATCCAGCGCATTCTGATACCGATTCCCCGCAGACGGCATACCCGAAACAAATGCGCCGGAGTCCGGCGCACACAGGAGGAAAGGCAATGAAGAAAAGAGCAGTTACCCGCGTTTTGGCATGGATCCTGGCAGTATCCCTGGCGTGTTCCCTGTGCCCGGCAGCGTTTGCCGGCGAGACAGAGGCGGCGGAAAAGACCGTTTTGCCGTGCGGCTTTGCCGGATTGGCAGAGGGAGATCAGCTTTCGGACGAAGAGCTGGCCGCCAAAGAGGCCCTCGGCGAGCATCATGTGGCGGAGGACGCCGCAAAGCTGACCGCCGGCGAGGACTACGTTTCGGGCGAGGTCACGGCATTTGCCGAAACGAAGGAGCAGGCGCAGCGGATCTCCGACGCCTACAGCGGCACGCTCGCGTCCTGGTCGGACAATGTGGCTGTGATCGAGCTGCCGGAGAGCGCCGACGTTTCGGACGCTGTGGCCGCGGCGGAGGATACCTCGCTGCCGCTGCCCGCCGTCAGTCCGAACTACATCGTCCATCTGAACCCGGTGGAGCAGACCGCGGCGAGCGCGCCGGAGATTTCCGCCTCCGCCATCCCGTCGCTGCAGAGCTGGCAGACCTGGGTGCAGGAGACTCTGGATACCCCCGATCCGTATTTGCAGCATCCCATGTCCTACGAATACCAATGGATGCACGACATGGTCAATACATACGAGGCCTGGGGCGTGACCACGGGCAGCGATTCCGTCACGGTGGCGGTCGTCGATACGGGCGTCATGGCGGACCATGAGGATCTGGTTGGCCGCGTGCGTACGGTGAGCATTGCTGAACCGGAAGGAGAACTGAGTACTGCAACGCTGAGCGGCCACGCCACGCATGTGGCGGGCATCATCGCGGCCGCGCTGGACAACGGCAATGGCGGCGCCGGCATCGCGCCGGGCGTGAGCATCCTCTCCGTGCGCGTGCTCGATTCGGAGGGCACCGGCTACAACTCCGACATCGCCAAAGGCATCACACTGGCAGCCGACAGCGGCGCGGATATCATCAACATGAGCCTCGGCGGATACTGGTATGATGCAACGCAGGATGCGGCTGTCCAGTACGCAGTGGGCAAGGGCGTCACGGTCATCGCGGCGATGGGCAACGACGGCGGAAACGTGCTGTGCTATCCCGCAGCCTACGACAATGTGATCGCCGTAGCCGCCGTGGACAGCACCGGCGCGCGGGCATATTATTCCAACTACGGCGACTGGGCCGACATCGCGGCGCCGGGCTCCGACATCTGGTCTACCTATAACAGCAGCGAAACCCCCTATGTTTCCATGAACGGCACGTCCATGGCGACGCCGGTGGTCGCGGGCGCGGCGGCTCTGTATATGAGCGCGGTCGGCCACGTCTCGCCCGCCGTGATGGAAAAGGTGCTCAAGGCCAGCGTCAGCAAGTCCCTCTCGTCCCAGATCGGCGCGGGCATCATCGACGCGGCCAAAATGTTCTCAGCGGACAAGACAAAGCCGGTCATCACGGTAACAGACGCATACGGAAATGAGATCACGAGCTTCAAAAACGCGGTGCCGTACGGCTCCACGGTCAGTCTCGCCTCCGCGACCGGCATCAACGGCGCGATGATCGTCTACACGCTCGACGGCAAGACGCCCACAATTAAAAACGGCGAAATCGTGACGGGACAGAAATACACCGAACCCATCTCGCTCGACAGCTTCCCCGTGGGCAAGTCCGTCACGGTCAAGGCGGCCTGCATCAGCGGCATGGGCGTGCTGGGAACCGCCGCCTCGGTCACATTTAAAATGAGCGCGTATCGCCCTGCCACTGGGATTCAGGTGACGGCGCCGAAAACGATCGTGGCGGGCAAGTCCGTGACGCTGACAGCAGCGGTAGTGCCCGCGACCGCCGCGCAGAAGGTGACTTGGGCCATCGGCTACCGGGATGATGACCTGGCGGGCGCCAGCATCAGCACCTCCGGCGTGCTGCGCACCGTGGCCGGCCACAGCGGCATCCTGCAGATCACCTGCACCTCGGCAGACACGCCCAATGTGTCCGCCACGGCCGAAATCCAGGTAAAGGACACGCAGCCGGTCGCCGCGATGACGCTTTCGCCGGCGAAAATCACGCTGACATACGCCAACGGAGAGGGCGCTGCTCAGCAGCTGACGCCGGCGATGACGGACGCCAAAAAGAATGTCATCCCCGCAGCGGACGTGACCCTCCAGTGGTCGAGCAGCAATACGAAGGTTGCCGCTGTAGACCAGAACGGACTGGTCAAGGCGGTGGGGAAGGGCAGCGCCGCGATCACCTGCAAAGCGATGGACGGCTCAGGGAAGTCGGCAAAATGCACCGTGACGGTGCAGCAGCTGGTCGAAAGCATCGCCGTCACAGGTCAGCTCAGCATTGCGCCGGGCGCGTCGGCCACCTACAAGGCCGCGGTGCTCCCGGCCACAGCCGGCACGAAGACCTGCACCTGGAGTCTGACGGGCGACGTGCCGGAGGGCGTGACCATCTCCACCAGCGGCACGGTCAAGGTCGCGTCCACTGTCGCGGCGGGCAGCTTTACGGTCACGGCGACGGCAAAGGACGACAGCGGCGCGGCAGGAATCATGGAGGTCACCATTCAGCCAAAGGCCACCTATCTCATGCTGGACGTCGGCGAGGAAGACTCCGACCACGACAGAACATACAGCCGCAGCGGCCTGCTCACCAATCTGCAGCTCTATACCGTGAACGTTCCCAATACCTATGAAACAAGCGACAGAGACGAATCCTCGGCTGCCCTGCAGGTCACCTCCAACTGCTTCGTCGAGACGTACCAGTGGACGAGCAGCAACGAGAAGGTCGCCTCGGTGAATGCAAACGGCGTCGTCAAGGCAGCCGCGGCGGGCACCGCGCGGATCACCTGCACCGCGCTGGACGGCTCCGGCAAGCGGGCCAGCGTCACCGTCAAGGTCATCGTGCCCTGCTCCGCCGTCAGCGTCCGACCGGTCAACGCGGGGCAGTACGCCATCGCCTACGGCACCTCGATGAGCTTCCGCGCCGTGCTCGGCGACGCCTACGGCAAGCCCACCGTGACGAAGGTGAACTGGCAAGTCCAAGTCGACGAATACGATGAAAGCGGCAACTACATCAGCAAGTATCTGGAGGGCGGAGATAAAAATCCGGATTGGACCGATTGGACGGAGCGTTTCAGCGCGGCAAAGATCGTCACGCTCAGCTCCTCGGGCGTGCTGAAGGTGACGAGCGCGTGGCCCACGCTGGCAGGGACAGTCGCCGAAGGCCATACGCTGCAGATCGACGTGGAAGCGTGGAGTACGGACAATACCTGGGTTGGGAGCGGCTATTCGGTGACACCTGTGCAGCCGACAACATATCTTTCCACCGACAGCACAACCTATAACACCGGAACGGTGACTTCTCTGAAGATCGGGATTTCCTCTGACTGCCGGTGCGACTACACCGTGACGAGCAGCAACCCCCGGGTGGTCAGCGCCATCTACGCCGGCGGATTCTACGATAAAGGCGGAAAATATTTGGGCGACTTTGCGGAGCTTGCCGCCCATGCGGCCGGTACGGCGAAGATCACGATCAAGGCCAACGACGGCAGCGGAAAGACCTGGTCCTTTACGGTAAAGGTTACCGGATAAGCATTCAGACAGCGGGCCTGCCGCGGCAGGCCCGAAAGGCCCGCAAAAATCGGCTGATTTTTGCGGGCCTTGCCGTCTGCAGCCGGCTTTGCAGCCTCTTTCGGCGGCTTGTGGCCGGAGGGCTTTCTTTTGCCGCCGGCGCGTGGTATCATAAGAGCATCACAGCGGGGAGGCGGCGGATATGCTGAATACCGAACGGCAGGCGGATGTGCTTGCCCTGACAAGAGCGCTGATCGCGGCGCCGAGCACCTCGGGAGACGAGGCGGGCGCGGCGGAGGCGCTGCGGGCTTACATGTGCAGAAACGGCTTCGACAGCGTGCAGACCGACCGCTACGGCAGCGTCATCGGCTGCATCCGGGGCAGCCGGCCCGGCCCGCGCGTGCTGTTCGACGGCCACATCGACACCGTGCCGGTGAACCCCGCCGGCTGGACGCGCGCGCCCTATGCCGGGGAGATCGCGGACGGCCGGCTCTACGGCCGCGGCGCGAGCGACATGAAGGGCGCGGTCGCGGCCTTCACCGAGGCGGCGGAGCGCTTTGCCAAAGATACGGGCCGCGATTTCGCGGGGGAGCTCTATGTCGCGGGCGTCGTGCACGAGGAGCTGTTCGAGGGCGTCGCGTCGAGAAGCGTCAGCGCCATTGTGCGGCCCGACATCGTCGTCATCGGCGAAGCGTCCGGCTGCAACGTGAAGATCGGCCAGCGCGGCCGGGCTGAGATCGTCGTCGAGACCTTCGGCGTCCCTGCCCACTCGGCCAACCCCGAGAAGGGCGTCAACGCCGTATACGCGATGTGCCGGGTCGTCGAGGCCGTCAGACAGCTCCCGACTGCGGTGCATCCCGTGCTCGGCAAGGGAATTCTGGAGCTGACGGACATCAAGTCCTCGCCCTATCCCGGTTCGTCCGTCGTGCCGGCGTACTGCCGCGCGACATACGACAGGCGGCTGCTCGTCGGCGAGACGAAAAAGAGCGTGCTCGCGCCGCTGCAGGCGCTTCTGGAGCGGCTGGGGAAAGAGGACGGGACCGTCCGCGCCAGGGTTTCCTGCGCCTCTGCCGAGCTCGGCTGCTATACAGGCGAAAAAATTGCCGGGGAACGGTTTTTCCCCGGCTGGCTGTATTCGGAGGAGGAACCCTTTGTGCAGGCCGCCCTGCGGGCGCTGCGCGCGGCCGGACAGACGCCCGCGGTGACGCAGTACAGCTTCTGCACGAACGGCAGCCACTACGCGGGCGAGGCGGGCATCCGCACGCTCGGCTACGGGCCGTCGCGCGAAAACCTCGCGCACACGGACGACGAGTACATCGAGCTGTCAGAGCTGTACAAGGCCGCCGAGGGCTACGAGGCCATCATGCGCGGTCTTTTGGACAGCGGGCTACAGTCCGGCGGCCGCGCGGACGAGTAAGGGCCCGGGGCGGCGGAGAACGGCGCGGGCAAACCCGGCGTCGCGCAGCCACAGGGGCACCTCGCGCTGGAGCAGAATGACGGGCATGCGGCTGTGGATCTCCAAAACCGCGCCGACCGCCGCCTGCGTCAGCACGACGAAGCGCGCCTCGCGGTCATAGAAGCCGGCGAGGTAGAGGACGTTCGAGCCCGGCGCGCGGAAAAGGAACTTTTTTGTCGCGCCGTCGTGGCTCCACTCGTAGAAGCCCGTCGTGAGAAGCGCGCAGCGGCGCGTGAGAAAGCTCTCCCGGAACGAAGGCCGCTCCTCCGCCGTCTCCGCCCTCGCGTTGATGATGAGCCGGCCCTCCTGCGCGGGAAAGCCCCACGGCATCATGCGCACGTCCGCCTTGTCCTCGCCCCTTGTGAGGACCGGCAGGCGCGTGCCGGGAAAGCCCTCGCCGTCCGGCAGGGGCTCGTCCGGAAATTTGGCCTGCAGCACCTCCCGCAGCCGCAGGACGGCGGGATCGTAGGTGTCCATGTGGAAATCAATTCTGCCGCACATAAAAACCTCCTGATAGATATTTACAGATTTTCAAGTTTGCGGTATGATAGAGGCGGGCGAAAAAGTGCTCACACGGCCGAAGGACCGCAAAAACAGAAGGAGGTTGCTGAAAATGGGAAAATTCGTGATTCGCACGACTGCCGCGGGGCTGATGTTCAGCCTGAAAGCCGGCAACGGGGAGACCATCGGCGTCTCGGAGGTCTATAACAGCAAGGCCGCCTGCCAGAAAGGCATCGAGAGCGTCCGCACAAACGCGGCGGCTGCCGCGCTGGAGGATCAGACGGCGGGCCAGGAGGCCAAGAACCCGAAGTTCGAGATCTATGCCGACAAGAAGGGCGAGTTCCGCTTCCGTCTGAAGGCGAAAAACGGCGAAATCATTCTGGCGTCCGAGGGCTATGCCGCGAAGGCCTCCTGCCTGAACGGCGTGGACAGCGTGCGCCGCAACGCGCCGGACGCGGCGGTGGAAGAGGAAGCATGATGGATATCAAAGCGAAGATCGATCAGATCGCAGAAAAACTCAAAAAGGACCCCGCGCTGCTCAAACAGTTCCAGAAGGACCCCGTCAAGGCGCTGGAATCCCTGACCGGCCTGGACCTGCCCGATGAGCAGATCCAGCCCGTGATCGCGGCCGTCAAGGCGAAGCTCGGCGGCGGAAACGACATTCTCGGCAAGCTCGGCGGGATCCTGAAGTGACATAGCCCCGGCCGCGCCATTCCGTGCGGAATGGCGCGTTTTTTTACTCCGGGATTTTGATGCTGACGCCCGAGACCTCCACGTCCTCGTCGGCGCGGACGAGCAGATACCGCACGCCGCCCAGCACGCGCGTCTCGAGCAGGTCGCCGCGCTCGGGGTTGACCTGGATGAGCACGTCGGGCGTGCGCACCTCGAGGCGGGGGCTGATGAGGTTGCGGGGACTCAGCTGCGCGTCGAGGCCGAACGCCTCGTCGAACCGGGTCTGGAAGCTGGCCAGTCCCTTTTCCGAGACGCCGCAGCCCTCCAGCACCGGCACGAGATCGCTCTTGCCCACGGTGAGCGGGTCCTCCGCCTTGAGCTCCTTGTGCGCGGCGATCCGCTCGGCCAGCTCGTCGTGGACGCGCTGCACGACCGGCAGGCTGCACTCCTCCGAGAGCGCGCCGCTCAGAAGCGCGCCGAACGCCTCCTTCTGCTCGGCCGCCGGAAGGGGACTGTCCAGATGGAACAGCGCCTGGACGAGCTCGTCGTGGTTGTCGGCGGGGTCCCGAGTATAATAGAGCGTGTCGTAGAGGTTCGTCCGCCGCCGGTCGAACGCGGGGAAGAGGAAGCCCGCCTCCGGCTGGGACGCGGCCCAGGCGCCGCCCAGCGTTTTGAACTGCTTTTCCTCTGGCGCGTAGCCGAGCGCCGTCTTCGTCGGCTTCACGGGGCAGATGGCGCAGAGAATGTAGGAAAACACCTCGTCCGACGCGTCCTCGAGGGCGGCGCCGTCCTTGCCCCGGAAGGGCACGTCGTAGCGCTCGTGCGCGAGCAGGATGAGATAGTGCGTCTCGGACGCATACGAGGCGATGATGACGTCATAGAGCTTCTGCACCGCGTCCTCGTCCTCGAGGGCGGAGTCGCGCAGGGCCATGAGCAGGCGGTGCTCGCCGCTGTCAGCGACCTGCGCGGTCGTAAAGCTCAGATCGAGCAGATTCCGGTCGATGGAGCCGGAGAGCGTTTTTTTGAGCAGCGCAAGATATTTTTCCTTATCCTCCTCCGCCATGAGCCCGAACGGCTGGCGGAACGCGGAAAGGATTTCGCGGCTTTCGCTCACGTAGCAGCCGCGGACGGCGGTGATGTTGGTGCGGTCGGGTCTGAGGCGGCGCCGCAGCTCGCCGATTTCTTTGTCGTTCATGAAAACTCCTTTGCATGATGAACTGCACGGGCCGGGTCCGCCGGTCCGCGTGCCGGGTACGCCAAGTATAGCACAGATTGGAGGCAAAAAAAAGCGGCGATGAGAACGATCTTTGTGGACGCCGACGCCTGCCCGGTGACGGCGCAGACGGTGCAGGCGGCGCGCGAGGCAGGACTGCCGGCCGTGCTGCTGTGCGATACGAACCATGTGCTCTCCAGCGACTATGCCGAGGTGCGCGTGATCGGCGCGGGCCGCGACGCGGTCGATCTGGCGCTTGTGAACCGCTGCCGGCCGGGCGACGTGGTTGTGACGCAGGACTACGGGCTGGCGGCGCTGGCCCTGGCCAGGGGCGCGTTTCCCATCCACCAGAGCGGCATGCGCTATACCCCGGACAACATCGACGCGCTGCTGAACGAGCGCTACCTCGCCGGAAAGGCCCGCCGCGCCTCGGCAAAGGCGCATCTCAAGGGCCCGCGGAAGCGGACGCCGGAGGACGACGCGCGCTTCAGCGAGTCGCTGCGCCGGCTGCTGCGCGAATTGGAGCAGGGATGAAACCTTTTCGCCGCGCGCGCGTCTAATGAACACCCGAAAAAACGGAGAAAAGGAGAAAAGAAATGCAGCTGTTTATGCGGGAAAAGGTATTCTCCTGGCGCGACCGCTTCAACGTCTGGGACGAGGCCGGAAACGACCGGTACTACGTCGAGGGCGAGCTGTTCAGCTGGGGCAAGCGCCTGCACGTCCGCGACGCGCAGGGGAACGAGGCCGCGTTCATCCAGCAGAAGGTGTTTTCCTTCCTGCCGCGCTTTTTCGTCTATGTGGACGGACAGCAGGTCGCGGAGATCGTCAAGCGCTTCACATTGTTCCACCCCCGCTATGAGATCGAGGGCCTCGGCTGGGAGATCGCGGGCGACTTTTTTGAGCACGACTATGAGATCAACTGCGACGGCCGTCCGATCGCGTCCATCCACAAGCAGTGGTTCACGTGGGGCGACTGCTACTGCCTGGACATCGCCTCGGCGCAGGACGCGCTGCCCGCGCTGGCCGTGGTGCTCGCCATCGACTGCGTGAACGAACAGGCCGCCGCGGCGTCCTCCTCGTCCAACTAGGCAGGCTTGCACGGGGGCCTGCCGGGAAATTTACGCTTTGTTCATAAATTTCCATTGCCCTGTTCACAGATCCGGGGTATGATAAGCAAAAACAAAGAGGAAGGGAATGAGGCGCAATGTATTACAATTCCGAATATACAAGCCGCCGCACGGACGAGGAATTTGCGGAGGGGCGCGCGAGCTTCTTTACAAAAACCTACGGCATCATGGCCGTCGGCCTTCTCGTCACGTTCGCCGTCGCGATGGCGGTGGCGCAGTATCTGCCGCAGCTGATCTACGGAAGCCCGTTCATCGTGGTGCTCGTGTGCATCGCGGAGCTGGCGACCGTGTGGTTTCTCTCCGCCCGCATCCAGCGCATGAGCTACGGCACGGCGCTGGGCATGTTCCTGCTCTACTCCGTGCTCACCGGCGTGACCTTCAGCTCGATCTTTCTGCTGTTCGACATCAAGTCCATCTCCGTGTGCTTCCTCGCCTCGGCGGGCGCGTTCGGCGTGATGGCGATTGTCGGCCACAGCACCACGCGCGACCTGTCGCCCATGCGCGGCATCCTGCTGGGCGGCCTGATCGCGCTGATCGTGATGACCGCGATCTCGCTGATCTTCCATCTCGCCGTGCTGGACATCGTGATCTGCTGCGTCGGCATCGTCATTTTCCTGGGCCTCACCGCGTACGACGCGCAGAAGCTCGGCCAGATGTACGCCGCGACGGCGGGCACCGAGATGTCGGAGAAGCTCGCGATCATCGGCGCGCTGCAGCTCTATCTCGATTTCGTGAATCTTTTCCAGTATATCCTGATGCTCTTCGGCGGCCGCCGCAGAAACTGACGGACAAAAAGCTCTGCCGGCAATCCCCGGCAGAGCTTTTCCGGACAATATAACCCGCAAGAATCTTTCGATTTTTGCGGGTTTTTGACCGCTGCATCTGCAGCGGCCTTTTTTATGCGTCGGGCTCGGACTGAAGATCGTCCGCGCTGTGCGCGTTTTTCGGCAGACCCTGCGCGATGGCGGGATAGCGGCTGCCGGTATCGGCGGTCTTCTGCACCTGATAGGTGCCGTACTGGTTGACAAGCTCCTCGCAGCTCTCCGGTTCGCCGGGGAATTCGTGCAGCATCGGCGTGTCGTCGTAGGGATAGGACGCGCTCGGCTCTTTTTTCGGCATGGGGTTCACCTCCGCGCCTAGTATGCGCGGAAGGGCGGCGAAAAATGCGGAGCCTGCCGTGCCGCTACAGGCACAGAGGCCGCCGGCGCTCGCGGAAGTAGATGCCGTACTCATAGACAAACTGGAGCAGCCACCCGGCAAGGCACGCCCAGGCCTCGCCGACGATGCCGATCTGCGGCACCCAGAGATACACCAGCGCGGTCCGGACCGCAATCTGGATGAGCGTGGCCGCCAGCGCGACCTTCATCCGCGCCATGCCGCGGTAGTAGCCCTGGATGGCGTTGAGCACGCACGGCATGAGGAAGAACCAGGCCTTGACCGACAGGTAGCCGACGCCCGCCTGCACGATGTCGGCGCGGTTGTCCGGGCTGAGCAGGCGCACGAACGGCTCTTTCAGGATGAGCGTCAGCGCGCAGATGATGGGGAAGTAGCAGAGCGACAGCAGAAGCCCGTCGCGGAAGCTCTCTCTCACGCGCGCGGCGCTGCCCGCGCCGCGGTTCTGCGCCACGCAGGCCATGATGCCGTGCCCGATGCTCTGGGCGGGAATGCAGGCAAAGTCGTCCATCCGGCACACGGCGTTGAAGGCTGCGATCGCCGCGACGCCCTCGGCGTTGACGACGCGCTGGATGAGCATTTTGCCGATCGGCTGGCTGGCCTGCTGCAGGGCGGTCAGCGAGCCGAGCTTCAGCGTCTGCCCCAGCAGCGCCCGGTCCAGCACGAGCTGGCCGCGGCCCAGCCGCAGGCAGGGCTGCGAGCGGTAGACCCGCAGCAGGCACAGCCCCGCGCTCAGCGCCTCCGCCAGCACGGTTGCCAGCCCGGCGCCCGCGGCGGACATGCCGAACGCGCCCACGAACAGCACGTCCATGCCGGCGTTCAGAACGGACGAGATGCCGAGGAAGATCACCGGCGTCTTCGCGTCGCCCACGCTGCGCAGCGCGCCGGCGATGATGTTGTAGGGAAAGGTGAACAGGAACCCGAAGAAGACGATCTGCAGGTAGCCGACCGCCATCTCCATCGCCGCCGCCGGCACCGCGAGCAGCGCGAGCAGCCAGCGGGAGAGAAAGAAGCCCGCGAGCGCCACGGCGGCGGAGCAGCCGAAGCCGAACAGGAGCGTTGTGGACAGCTCGCGCCGGAGGCTTTCATAGTCCTTCGCGCCGTAGAACCGGCCCATCAGCACGGACGCGCCGAGGCTGATGCCCGACACGCCCAGGATGACCACGTTCATGATGGGATTCGCCGTGCTGACCGCGGCCAGCGCCGCGTCGCCGGCGAGCTTGCCGACCACGATGGAGTCCACCGCGTTGTAGGTCAGCTGCAGCAGATTCCCGAGGATCGTCGGGATCGCATAGGCCAGCAGATGGCCGCGCAGGCTGCCCTGCGTCATGTTGCGCATCAAAGCGCCGCCTTTCCGCCCCAGACCGGGGATTATCCGCGGAGCGTCCGCAGGTAGACCTTCCGCTCGTCCGGAATCCGGAAGCTCTCGACGGCCTTCTGGATGGTTTTGCCGTGGGTCCGGGCGTCCAGCCGCCGGTTCTCCAGATACGGCACGGCGGCGTCCCACTGCTTGGCCAGCGCCGTGGCGAAGTACCAGGCGGCCATCATGTTTACATAATATTCATCCGAGCGGACCGACGCCGCCAGCTCCAGGTATTCCGGCCGGAATTCCCCGTCCAGATAGAAGCTCATCAGCATCCCCAGGCCGAAGCGGACGGTGTAGGTGCGGCCGGAGGCGAGCCAGGCGCGGAGCTTGTCGGGCAGCTCCGGCGGGTGCTTTGCAAACGCCCGCGGGCGCAGCAGATCGCAGGTGGCCCAGTTGTCCACGAAGGGCAAAAACGCGTCCAGCGCGGCCGCGGCCGCAGGGTAGTCCTTCAGGCCGCAGACGAGCAGGCCGTGCAGGTTGTTCTCCTCATAGTACCGGTGGGGCAGGGCCTGCAGAAACGCCTCCCGCGCCGGGTCGGCGGCGAACGTCTTCGCCAGCGCCCTGAGCGCCGGCATGCGGACGCCGATCACGGTCTCCGGATCCGCCGTGGGCAGCAGGCGGCGCTGAAAATCGCGGTAGGCGGGGTCCTGCAGCGCGAAAAGCCGCGATTCAAGCTCTGTCATGGCGGCCTCCCTACAGATAGCGGTCCAGGTAGCCGAGGGCGCGGTCCACGTCCCGGTTGAGCTGCGCCACGGCGTCGCGGTACTGGTTTTTCGCCGTCTCCAGCGCCTGCACCATATTCTCCGACATGTTGAACAGGCTCCCCGCGGTCGTCTTTTTCCGGCGCGGCGAACCCTGCCACTGCTCCAGCACGGTCTGGTACCGCGCCCACGCGGCGCGGACGCTGTCCTCCCACGAGATGTAGATCTCGTCCATGGCGGTCTGTCCGATGCGCCGGAAGGCCTCGCAGCCCATGCCGGGCGCGGTGAGCGCAGCGGCCAGCGCGTCGGCGTTTTCGTCGATCAGAATGCCCGTCCGGCCGTCCGCGATGCCCTCGGCCGCGCAGCTGCCGCGCACGAGCAGGCTGCCGAGCCCGCAGGCCGCCGCCTCCCGCACCACGAGCCCGTTGGTGTCGAAGGTGGAGGGAAAGAGCAGCAGATCGGCCCTGCAGTACCAGGCGCGGACAAGCTCGCGGTCGCGGATGGCTCCGGTGAAGACGCACCGGTCCTCCAGCCCGAGCGAGCGCGCGTAGTCCGCGACATCCCCGCGGTCCTGGCCGTCGCCGATAAAGACCATGCGGAAGTCCCGGCCCGCCGCGCGGAGCTTGGCCAGCCCGCCCAGAATGAGGCGCAGGCCCTTGTACCACATGATGCGGCCGACGAACAGATAGACAGGCGTCTGCTCCGGGAGACCCCAGGCGGCGCTCAGCTCGCGGACGGCGGCCTCCGCGACCCGGCCGCGGGGCAGGTCGACGCCGTTCGGCATCACGGTGAAGTCCCCCTGATAACCCAGAGAGCGCAGATTCTCGCCCGCTCCTTCGCTGACGACCCACACGTCGTCGCAGGCGGTGATGTTGCTCACCAGCAGGCGGATGGCCGTCTCCTGCAGAAGCTCGCTTTTGACGGCGCGGGCAATGTCGATGTCGAATTTCGTGTGATAGGTGAACACCACCGGCACGCTGGTCACCTCGCGCAGAGAGCGGGCCAAAAAAGCCGAGGTGACGGGGCAGTGGGTGTGGATGAGTCCGAAGCCCATCCCTGCCAGCTTTGCCACGACAGCCGGGGAGAAGGGGTTCCCGGCCCGGTATCCGGCGGCGAGCTTGCCGGTCGGGATGCTGGGATAGCGGATGACCGGGTAGGGATAGTCGTCCGCCGCGCCCGGATATTCCGGCGTCGCCACGGCGCAGCGGCCGAGCTTGTCGGTGATGATGCGGGCGTAGTTGACGACCGCGTTGGAAACGCCGTCGATCACCGGCGGAAACGAGTCGTTCATCAGACAGACGTTGAGCGGCGATTCCGCGCCGGCCCCGGCGGGGCTGCTTTTCAGATACATGCTCTTCTTCCTTTCATTTACGGTTCCCGTTCCGGCAGCGCCCGCATCCAGCGGGGCAGACCGTTCGGCCGGAGGCCGGCGAGATACGGGCTGGACCCCAGCAGCGCCCGCAGGCGCGCCATCAGCGCCGTCCGGCCTCTTGCGCAGCAGACGACCAGCAGGCTCTCGGGATACCCGCGGATGGACGCGCTCTGATAGAGCTGCCGCGCGAACCGGCTGTCCCGCTCCAGCTCGTCCAGGATGGGGTCGAAGCGGCCCTCGCAGTCCCAGGCCCGGACGCGGCTGCAGTGGCCGGCGATTTCCAGCCCCACCAGGCCGTCCGCGGCCGCAAAATCGCCCAGCCGCCCGTCCGCCGTATCCAGCAGCAGCCGCCACATCCGGACGGACAGCGCGGCGTCTTTTTGGTAGACCGCCGCAAGCAGCGCCTCCGCGTCCATGCCGGCGAGCGCCTCGCAGCTCCACCAGCGTCCCGGCTCCGGGAACGAGGCCGTCAGCAGGTCGCGGTACACGTCGGTGAAGGGGAAGGCGGAAAAATCCTGCCGCCGGACGGCGTCCTTCAGCGCGGCCGTGTCGGGATGAAGCAGGCAGTGGCACCGGTGGTGCGCGGCGAAGCATTCGTACAGACCGGGTGAAGCGCCGCCGTCTCCGGCAAAGTCGGCTTCCAGCGCCTCCGCCAGCTCGAACAGCCCGAACAGCGCCGGGGGATACCCCTCTCCGGCGCACCGGGGCGAGGCCGGCAGCAGCGGGAACAGGGCTGCCCAGAATTTTCCGCATTCGCCTGGCGTCAGCACGCCCTCCTCCCGGAACATCGGCGTCTGCGCGCGGAACGCCGCCTCGACGTCACGCGGCGCGCAGGGGCCGCCGCGCTGCACGCACAGCGCCTGCAGAATTTCGGCAAAGGGGGGAATCCACTCCCCGCGCTCGCGCAGACCGGCGGTCATCTCATAAAAGGCGGTCTTCTCCGCCAGCGTCTGCAGCGCGGCCGCGCCGGCGCCCAGGGCGCGCAGCTGGGAAAGAAACGCCGAGAGCTGCCCGTCGAGCGCCTCCGCGACCGCCGCCGTCTGCCGCGAGAGCTCGCCCAGCCGCGCGTTTACCGCGCGTCGGCTGTCCGCCTCGGCCTCCTGCTCCGCGAGATAGTTCCAGATAAAAAAGTCCGGGCCCTCGTCCGGGGAATTCCGGCCCTGCCTGCCGCCGTGCCGCTCCATTCGCACCGCTCCCGTCCCGTCCGCGCGGACGTTCTTTTTTCCAGTATATTCGATTTTCTTCGCAGAAGCAAGCGCTGCGGGAATTTTCAAAAAGCGGCGGCGCGGGACGCAAACAGCATCCCGCACCGCCGCACCGGCATCGTATTCACAAGTGGGTCATCCGATGGATTCCATGTTTTTGAGCTGAAGCTGGAGCTTGTCCGCGATCAGCGCGATGAATTCGGAGTTGGTGGGCTTGCCCTTCGTGTTGCTCACGGTGTAGCCGAAAAAGCGCTGGAGCGTCTCCAGGTCGCCGCGGTCCCAGGCCACCTCGATGGCGTGGCGGATCGCGCGCTCGACGCGGGACGGCGTGGTGGAAAACGCCTTGGCCACCTGCGGATAGAGGACCTTCGTGATGGCGTTGATGACGTCCATGTCGTTGACCGCGATCATGATGGCCTCGCGCAGATACTGGTAGCCCTTGATGTGCGCCGGAACGCCGATCTCATGGATGATGGATGTGACCATCGCCTCGATATTGGCGTCCTTTTTCTGCTGCGGTACCCTGCGGAGCTGGCTTTCGACCGCCGTGATCTCCTCGATCCGCTTGGCCACGGCCTCGAAATCGCAGGGCTTGCTCATGAAGTACTGCACGCCGAGGCTTGCCGCCATGGTGCCGACATACTGCGTCATAAAGCCGGTCAAAACCAGCGCCGCCGGACGCTTTTCCATGGCGCTCGACCGCTTCAGAACGGAAATTCCGTCCAGCTTGGACAGCATGAGGTCCAAAACGAGCACGTCCGGCTGCCGGGCGGTCAGCAGCTCCACCGCCTGCGCGCCGTCGGACGCCACGCCGACCACCTCATATCCGGAAATCTGCTCCAGCGCTTTTTTCAGATGCTCACAAAACTCCTCGTTGCCGTCGGCAATCAAAATCCTGACGCGGTTGTCCATAGTCAGCCTCTCCTCATATTCATAATAGATGTTCCCAGTGGGAAACAGCCCGTTCGCTGCGACACCTATAATCTAGCATAAATATCCATTTTTTTCAAGATTATTTATCCATAATATCCCAGTTTTTATCGACACCCTTCGACCTCAGCCCGCCGGATTTCCCTGAAAAGCCGAAACAGCCGCCGCAATCGACGAATAAAGCGCCCTCGTCTCATTTTCCGTCGCGGCGTTCACCGCGACGACACCGTCCGCCGTTTCCAGCGCCACGCAGGTATGGCAGGCGGAATAGGCGTACAGAATATAATCGCCGAACAGGTCGCTGCGAAAGTGCCCCTCGGAGAGCCGGCCGCCGCCGAAGCCGTTCGTGCGGCTGCCGGCGGAGAAACCGGTCACGAGCCGGACGCTTTTCACGTCCGCGTACAAAACGGCCGCGTCCGCCCAGTAGGAGCCGCGGATCTCCATACGGTCGGGCTTGAGCTCGACGCGCACCTCGCCCGTGAACAGCAGAACCGCCGTCAGCACCAGCGTGCCCGCTGCGATCACGCAGGCCAGCAGACGGGACAGACGCCTGCTCTTTTCGCCGTCTTTCATGCTCCCACGCTCCTTTTTTTCATTATAGCACAGCGCGGGAGCTTTGCCCATATGTACGGGCGGAAAATCCGCCCGCTTCACGCCGCGTCCAGCATGGTTTCGATAAAGATGCCGTAGCCCCTCGCCGGGTCGCCGACCAGCACGTGCGTCACCGCGCCGACGAGCTTCCCGTCCTGCAGGATCGGACTGCCCGACATGCCCTGCACGATGCCGCCGGTCCGGTCGAGCAGCCGCTTGTCCGTCACGGTGAGAAGCAGATTGCGCCCGCTCTCCGCGCCGGGGCAGAGCCGGTCGATGCGGACGGAAAACCGCTCCACGCTGCCGCCCTCGACGTTTGCCAGGATCTCCGCCTCGCCGGTGTGGACCTCGTCCGGCCTTGCCACCGGTACGGCGCTCCGGTCGGGAACCTGCCGGACGCGCCCGAAGATCCCGTGCTCGCGGTTTTCCTCCACGGTGCCGACCGCCTTCGTCACGTCGAATTCGCCCTTCAGCGCGCCCGGCGCGCCGCGGCGGCCCTTCTGCACCTCGGCCACGCTCGCGCTCACCAGGAAGCCCGACGCGGTCGGCAGCAGCGACATCCCGCCCGGCTCGCCGACGCCGTGCCCCAGCGCGCCGAACTCGCCCGTCTCCGGGTCGTAGAAGGTCACGGTGCCGATGCCCGCGATGCTGTCGCGCACGTTTGCGCCGAGCCGGTAGCCGCTCTTTGTTTTCACGGGCGAGACGAGCAGCTCCGCCTCGCGGCCGCCGCGCAGCACCGTCAGCTCCACGGCCCCGCCGGTCTGCAGCGCGGCCAGCAGCATGTCCCGGCTGCTGGCCGTCCGGCCGTTGACCTGCAGAATGGTGTCGCCGCGGCGCAGTCCCGCCGCCTCCGCCGCCATGTCCTCGACCGTCGAGGTGACGATCAGCCCCCTGGCGTACAGCTTGATTCCCACCGTGTTCCCGCCCGGGATCAGATATGCCGGCGCCGCCAGCGCCTGCGCCGCCAGCAGGAACGCCAGCAGAGCGCCGGACAGCGCCCGAAAAATTGTTTTTTTCATTTTTTTGCCTCATCCTCTCCGCTTCGTCGCCTCTTTAATATGCCAGTTTTCAGGCCGAAAAACCGCTGCCGCGCGATAGAAAAAACAAGGCTGATTTCCTTGTAAAATTCTGCGCGCCGCCCGCACGCGGCGCGCGGACGGCTTTTGCTGCGCGCGGCTTCCAGTTCGGGAAATTTTTTTCAGAACCCGCGGTTTTCAAAAATACACAAAAATCATCTTGACAATTTGCCCGGCTTCGCTATAATAATACTTGCGTTTCGGCGCGCTGACACAGGGGATTTGTGTAACGGTAGCACACCGGACTCTGACTCCGTTTGCGGGGGTTCGAATCCCTCATCCCCTGCCAGGAAATGCCTTCGGATTTTTCAATCCGGAGGCGTTTTTTTATGGTCCGGGCGGGAGCGGGGCAGGGGAGGCGGCCGATGTGCGCCGGGGCGCAAGATAATGCTTGCGCTGTGCGCAGTTTGGGCATAAAATGTAGGAAAACATCAAAACAACCATGCGGAGGCTTGTATGACGGATTTGGAACGGTTTGGAGCGGACTGGAAGGCGGCGTTTGCGAAGGATACGTTTACGCGCCTGCTGTACGACCGGCAGACGGCGCGCGCCTGGGCGCAGACCGCGTTTTACGAGCCGCTGCTGCCCGCTGCGCAGCGGCTTTCCTGCCGCGCGGTTTTTGACGGTGCGGCGCGGCTGCTCGCGGGAATTCCCGAGCCGGCGGACGGCTGGCCGGCGTTCACGCTCAACTTCGCGGTCTCGCGCATTTTCCAGAACCACGAGAAACCGGCGTCCGGCGAGCAGAAGGACGCCGCGCTGTGCCTGCTGCTGGCCCTGCAGCTGCTGCTGGACGCGGAGCGGCGGACGCTGCCCTTCGACGCGTCGCTGGATTTTGCCTTCTGTACGGAGGAGGAGCTGGCGCAGGACGCGCGGGCGGAGGAGTACAAAAAATTCCTCGCCGCCTGGAAGAGCTGCGCCATCTACGAGATCCTCCGCCTCTCCGACGAGCTGACGCCCTACTGCACACTGCGCCACATCGCGGGCGTGCACCACGTCGCCATGACGGCCGCGCGGGAGCTCAAAAAAAGCGGCACGCCGCTCGATCTGAGCCTTGTGTCCGCGGCGTCAGCGGGCCACGACATCGGCAAGTTCGGCTGTATGCCGGGCGAGCGCGTGCCGTACCTGCACTACTATTACACCGATCTGTGGTTCAGCGAGATCGGCCTGCCCTATGCCGGCCAGATCGCCGCCAACCATTCGACCTGGGATCTCGAGCTGCAGAACCTGTCGGCGGAGTCGATGCTTCTGATCTATGCCGATTTCCGCGTCAAGCAGACGCGCGAAAACGGCCGCGAGACGACGGCCCTGTACACGCTCGACGAGGCGTTCGAGGTGATTCTGTCCAAGCTCGACAACGTGGACGCGGCGAAAAAGCGGCGCTACCGGCTCGTCTACCGCAAGCTGCACGACTTCGAGGAATATCTCAGTCTGCGCGGCGTGGACGTGACGCTCTCCGGCCGCTGCGTCCCGCCCGAACCGCGGCTGGACGCGGCGCTGCTGTCGCCCGAGCAGACGTACCGCGCGCTGCGCATGATGGCGGTCGATCACAACCTCACGATGATGCACCGGTTTACCCAGGAGCGCCTGTTCGCCAGCGTCCTCGAGGCCGCCGGCAGCGAAAAGGACTGGGCGCGGCTGCGCGCGTATCTTTGCGTGTTCGAGGAATACGTCACCTATCTCTCGCCCGGCCAGAAAACGCAGACGCTGCGCTTTTTGTACGAGCTGCTGCTCGACCGCGAGGGCGACATCCGCCGCCAGGCGGCGGCGCTGCTCGGCCGGATGATCGCGCGGTTCAACCTGCGCTACAAAAAGGAGCTGCCGGCGTCCGCCAGCCGGGACGAGATCGACAAGACGCAGTTCGAGCTGTGGAAACAGTATCTGCAGATGCTGGTCTATCCCGACCGCAAGCTGACGCCGCAGCAGAAGAGCCACATCCATTTCACCATGAAGCTCGTCGTCTCGGCGGTGCTGGAGTCCTGCGCGCCGGAGGACGCCGGGGAATTCGTGGAGGGCCTGATGCCCTATTACCGCGAGACGGAGCCCGAGGACGAGGACGCCGCGCTGGCCCTGACCGACACGCTCAGCTATCTGCCGCTGGCGGCGGTGTCGGAGGAGGAGGCCGTCACATTCGCGGCCTTCGCGGAAAAGCAGCTCGGACGCCAGAGCCTTCCGCTGCAGACCGCGGCGCTCAATTTCTTCGTCAGGGCCGCGGCGGAGCTGCCCGAGGAGCACCCGGCGCGAAACGGCTTCGGGCGCGCGCTGGCGGCGGAGCTGCTGCCGGTCCCGGCGCTGCGGTATCTGCACAGGCGGTTCGCCGCGCTCTGCAAGCTGCCGGAGAGCGCGCCGGAGACGCTGAGCGTCGCGGACATCTTCGTGGACAACCTCAAGACCGCGACGCCGTGGATTCTCAAAAAGGCCAACATCGAGCTGCTGACCGACCAGGTCGCGCAGGGCCAGCGGGACAACATCCTGCACATCGCGGCGCATTTCTCAAACCTCATCAAGGCCAGCGAGACGGTCGTCGTCCGCTATTCGGCGGCGCAGGCGCTGCTCACCATCGCGCCGTATCTGTCGTTCGACCAGCGCAACGAGATCGCGTTCGAGCTGGCGAAGGGCCTCGAGGTCGGACAGTATGAGTTCTCCAAGTATATCCCGCAGTGTCTGGGCGAGTTTTCGCTGCACCTGCGCCCGAGCGAGCTCGACGAGCTGCTCGGACGGATGCAGGAGCTGACCTGCCACTCCAACGACAGCGTGGTGACAGCCGCGCTGGAGACGGTCGGCGTCATGCTCGAGCACGCGGGGGAGTACAGCGCGCGCTATCCGGAGCCGGAAAAGACGCGCGAGGCGCGCCGCCGCAAGATGACGGGCATCCTGCTCAAGGGCATGGCGTCCTACCGCGAGGCCGTGCAGCGCGAGGCCATGTTCATCTTCGGCGAGACGCTCTTCGCCTCCGAGGTCTTTTCGCGCGAGGACAAGACGTGGCTGTTCACCCTCTGCGCCCACAAGCTGCTGTTTCTCATGGAGGAAAACCGGAAAAACAGCCTCAACGACCTCTACAGCGCCGCGCTGCTGTACCACATCTACCGCTTCGTCATTCTCATGGACGTGGACTTCGGCGGCTTCACCTTCCGCGAGCATCGAAAGATCGCCTTCTTCCCCGGCACCTTCGACCCCTTCACGCTCTCGCACAAGGCGATCGTGCAGGCCATCCGCGATCTGGGCTTCGAGGTGTACCTCGCCATCGACGAATTCTCGTGGTCCAAAAAAACGCAGCCGAGCCTCATCCGCCGGCAGATCGCGTCGATGTCGGTGGCGGATGAGTTCCACGTCTATATCTTCCCGCACAACATCCCCGTGAACATCGCCAATCCCTCCGACCTGCGGCGGCTCAAGTCGCTCTTCCCCGGCTGCGAGGTGTACCTCACGGTCGGCTCCGACGTGATCCGGGGCGCCTCGTCCTACCGGCAGCCGCCGCGCGAGGACTCCGTGCACAGCATGAACCACATCGTCTTCCGCCGCGTCTCCGACCAGCACGCGCCCGGCTCGCAGGAGATCCCCGACATCGGCGTCATCACCGGCCGCGTGATCGAGCTGCAGCTGCCCTCCCAGCTCGAGGACATCAGCTCCACGCGCATCCGCGAGAACATCGACCTCAACCGCGACATCTCGAACCTCATCGATCCCGTCGTGCAGGAGTTCATCTACCAGCGCGGGCTGTATCTGCGCGAGCCGCAGTACAAGCCCATCCTCGAGGCCGACACCCTGCAGTTCACGAAGGAGAAGTCGCCCTCCGAGGCCCTGCTGCTGCGCTTCTGCCGCGAGGCGGGCCTGGGCAGGGGACAGGCGGCGGCGGCCGCGCACGGCGCGGCGGCGCGCGGCGACAGCGCGATGGCGCTCTCCGCCGGCGCGGGAGGCGGCGCGCTGGCGTTTCTGACGCTGCGCACCGTCCGCGTGACGGAGCTGTTCCCCATCCTGCGCGACGCGGCCACGGTGGCGCACGTGCGCAACCGCGCCGCGGGCAAGCTGCTGCTGCTGACGGGCGTGTGGGCCTCCAGCGAGGAGGCGCTGCAGATGCTCATCACCGAGACGATGACGGACGCGCTGCAGGACGACTGCACCGCCGCGCTCTACTGCCCGATGGACGGCCAGCCCTCGCGCATCGTCGAGCTGATGCTCCGCTGCCAGGGCTTCTGCCCGCTCGACCCGGACCGCGGCCAGGGGGAGCCGATGCTCGTCGATCTCAACTCGCCGGTCGTGCTGCTGCAGAACGTCGAGACGACCATCAAGGCCCCGTTCTCCAACGACCCGGCCGTGCTCACCACCATCCGGCGCTCCAGGCGGCAGCTCAAGCTGGCGCTCGTGGACATGTACCCCGGCAAGCTCATCCTGTCCGTCAGCACGGCGCTGCTGCACCACAGACTGCTGGAAAAGATCACAAGACTCAACGGCGTGCCGCTCCAGCCGACGAACCCGCGCGTGCTGGGGCCGGACATGTGCGTGCCCTTCGGCAAGCTGCTGCGCGGCCACGCCGTGCCGAATACCGTCACCAAGACCATGCACACCGACAAGGTGTTCTCGCGCGACCTGCGCACGCAGTCCATCGAGGCCTTCCCCAACTACCCGCCGCTGCCCGATCAGATCCGCACGATCAAATCCTTCGGAAGGCCCGTCGTGCTGGTGGACGATCTGCTGCACAACGGCAACCGCATCCGCGTCGTGGACCCCCTGGCCAGGGCCGAGGGGCTGCAGATCAAGGAGGTGCTCGTCGGCATTCTCTCGGGACAGGGCCGCGATCTGATGGCCCAGCGCGGCCGCAGCGTGGACGCGGTCTATTTCGTGCCGAACCTGCGCGCGTGGTATGTCGAATCCACGCTCTATCCCTTCATCGGCGGCGACTCGGTGCGGTGCGATCAGGAGTGGGATTCGCCCATGCAGCCGTCCATCAACCTGATCCTGCCCTACGCCTATCCGGCGCATCACCAGCTCTGCCCGCCGCCCGCGGTGTACGGGCTGTCGCAGACGTGCCTCGAGAACACGTGGAAGATCCTGCTTGCGCTCGAGTCGTCCTACCGGCAGACGTTCGCCAAGAATCTGACGCTCGGCAGGCTCGGCGAGGCCGTGGTGCTGCCGCTGCTGCCGGACAAGGGCCGGCTCGTGTACGACCTCAGCCTGCCCGCGTCGAGCTATCTCGAGAGCGATCTCGCCCAGCTCGACCGGATGCGCAAGCTGTTTGACAACAAGGAGATTTCAGATGAAGCGCTATCGTATTGACGGCCTGCTCTGCGCCAGCGAGCAGACGCTGCCGTACCCGGAGGCGGAGGGGGAGCCGGAGGTCTGGCTCTACCGGCGGCAGGCGGAGAAAAGCCGCGCCGCCTTCGTCCCCTCCGCGCCCGGCCAGCTCACGGCCGCGGAGGAGGGATTGACGTTTCTCGACGCGCGCCGCACGCCGGACAGGCTGCCGGAGGACGTGAGAGGCGCGGTCGCGCGGCGGACCCTGCGCGCGGTCAACCTGGCGTGGCCCGGCTGGCAGACGCGGCTGCGCGCCCCCGAAAGGCCCGACAGGCTGCGCGTGCACATCGCCGCCATGGGCGACGTGGGCGGCACGCTGGCGCTCGGCCTGCGGCTGTGCGGCGGTAAGACGCTTTCGGGCATCGGCCTGTGCGATGTGAACGAAAAAGCGGCCGCGCACTGGGAGCAGGAGCTCGGCCAGGCGCGAGACTGCTGGGGGCCGGCGATGCCGGCGGTCGCGATCGTGCCGCCGGAGCGCGTGTTCGACTGCGACATTCTGGTGTTCGCCGCCACGAAGGGCGTGCCGCCCGTCGGCACGTTCACGGGCGACGCGCGCATGGCGCAGCTCGAGGCCAACCGCGGCCTGGTGCGCCTCTACGCGCGCATGGCGCGGGAAAAGAAATTCGGCGGCCTGTTCTGCGTGGTGTCCGACCCCGTGGACCCGCTGGCGCGCGAGGCGTTCACGGCCTCGAATGCGGATGAAAACGGGAAATTTGACGGCCTCGGCCTGCTGCCCGAGCAGATCCAGGGCTTCGGCCTCGGCGTGATGCACGCGCGCGGGGCCTACTATGCCGAAAAGGACGCCCGCTACGCGGATTTTCTCCGCGAGGGCCGCGCGTTCGGCCCGCACGGGACCGGCCTCGTGCTCGCAAATTCCATCTCGCGATACGACGACGAACGCTCGCGCGAGCTGACGCAGCTGGCCATCGCGGCAAACATGAAGATGCGGGAGCTGGGCTACAAGCCCTTCGTCGCGCCCGCCATCTCCTCCGCCGCGCTGCCCATCCTGCACGCCGCGCGCGGAGAGTGGCACGACGGGTCGGTATTTCTGGGCGGCGCGTATTTCGGCTGCAAAAACCGCAATACGCCGAACGGACAGGAGACGGAATGCCTGGAGCTGCCGGACGCCCTGTACGCGCGTCTGGAGGCGTCGTACCGGGAGCTGCTTGAATTGTGAGTGAAAAGTGAAGGATGGAGGCGCCGCTTTGCGATGCCTTCGCTTTTGTGTGGAGAGAGGACGCAAGATTGGATGAGCTTGTTCTGATCTGCCCGCGGGACGGGAAGAGCCCGCGGCTCGACGGTGTGCTGCAGAACGCGCTGGCCGGGATTGACTATGCGGAGATCGACTCCGCCGACGGCCTGCAGCCGATGAAGCACCGGCGCATCCTCTTTGCCGTCTCGGTCTGGGACACGGGCGTGAACCCGCGCTACTACGAGATGCTGGGCAAGATCCGCGCGGGTGGCCTGTTTGAAGACTGCGCGGCGGCGCTGCTCGTGGATGGCAGCGGCGAGCTGTACACAAAGGCCATCGCGCGCGAGCTGGTGTTCGCGGCAAATCTCGCGGGCTGCCGGTTTATCGGCCGGCCGCTCGTCGAGGGAACCGGATCGCTGCAGAACTTTGCCACCGCCGCGCGTCTGAACGGCTGCGGGCTGACGGAGGCCTACCACCTTTCGGCGCGCGAGCTGGTCGGGCGGCTGCTCGGCTTCCGGACGCCGAAAAAAACGCGCCCGAAGCTGCTGGCCCTGCACGCGTCGAACCGCCGCACCTCCAACACGCTCTGCCTGTGGGACATGGTGAAGCGGAACCTGCCGGAGCTTGAAATCCAGGAGATCGGCCTGCGAAACGGCGGCCTGCGCGACTGCAACGGCTGCGAATACCAGACCTGTCTGCACTTCGGGGAGCGGGAGAGCTGCTTCTACGGCGGCGTGATCGTGGACGAGGTCTATCCCGCCATCCGCAGCGCCGACGCCGTGCTCTGGGTCTGCCCCAACTACAACGACGCCCTGTCCGCCAACCTGACGGCGTGCATCAACCGCCTGACGGCCCTGTTCCGCGCGACGCCGTTCGACCGGAAGGCGCTGTTCGGCATCGTGGTGTCGGGCTACTCGGGCGGCGACCTTGTGGCGCAGCAGCTCATTTCGGCCCTGTGCATGAACAAGGCTTTCTATCTGCCTCCGCGCTTCTGCGCCCTCGAAACGGCCAACGACGCCGGCGCCGCCGCCAGGCTCCCCGGCGTCGATGAGCGGATGCGCGCGTTCGCAGAGAGCATCCGGAACGAAATGCTTCCGCCGCCAGGCAGCGTCTAGCGTGCAGTTTGCCGTATCCGCACAGCTTCCCCGCCCGTCATTCTGAGCCGTTTGGTATTGAAGAATCAAAAGCAAATTTGCGACAAGATTCTGAGCAAAGCGAAGAATGACAGGCGGGGTTGCTTTTTGCGCATTTCTTCCCCATCTGTCATTCTGAAGAGCGGAAGCGACGAAGAATCTCATACGTACTGCATACAGATTTGTTGTTAAGGACGTGGGATGCGCCCCGCGGGGCACCGTCTTTCTGCTCGTGCAGAAAGACGGTGAAGAAAGAGCACGCCAGGGAGAAGGGCTTTTTACAAAGCCGCCCTTCTCCCTGGACCCTCATCCTCCGAAGTTTGTTACAGTTGCGCGCCTAACGGATACGCGTGCGCGACGCCTCGCTCCGCTCGACGCGCGCAGGGCCGTGCGGATGGGAATATCGGGGAAACGCTTTACGCTGCCCCACCTGTCATTCTGAGGAGCGCCAGCGACGAAGAATCTAAATGCAGATTTGCGACAAGATTCTGAGCAAAGCGAAGAATGACAGGCGGGGGCGGTTTTTACGTTGTACACAGGCCGGTTCCATTTGCAGGCAGTTCTCCACAACCTCCGCCGCACCGGCTTCACGGGCTCCGGAGGAAACGGAAAAAGCCCCCGGAGAGCGGCTCTCCGGGGGCCGGCAGACAGACATGCTGCGGAAATGAGGCAGGGGAGCGGCACGAAGCGCCCCGCCGGGGATCACTCCACCTCGACGGCGCCGCCGTCGCGAATGGTGACGGTCATGCCGTCTTTCACATAGTCGAGAAATTCCGCGCCGAGCGAATCCACGACGGGCATTTTCACATCGTCCAGCCACACGTCCGCGAGAATCGCGCCCGCGGCGGCCAGAGAGTCGATGGGATTGGCGAAGAGCATGCACGCCGGCTGCCGCTTCATGGAGCAGGCGCAGTACAAAACCAGCCCGCCCGTGGTGGAGCCGATGGTCTGGGGCAGGCAGAGCGCCTTGCCCGCCATCTGCTTGCCGTAGAGCTCGGGATTGTTCTGGTCGCCGCAGGTGGCCTTCTTGTCGCCGAACTGCAGCGCCTTCTGGAACGACGCGAGCGTGTTGAGACCCGCGTGAGTGACAAGCGCCGGAGCGCTGACAGTACCCGCCGTGACAACACGGCCCTGAAACGTCTTCATTCTACTTGCCTCCCTTCGTGATCTGCGCGAGGATCTCGTCGTCCGTGTAATACCGCGCGGTCGTATAGGTGCGCAGCTTGTTCGACGACGTGATGACAGGCATCTTCGCGCTGAGCGGATTGTTCATGTACATGAGAGGACAGATATACGAGGTGATGACGCCGGTCTTTTTGAGCCGCGCGGCGTAGTCGGTCTTTTCGAACTCGCGGAGCACGGCGGGCGCGGCGGTGAAGACGGTGGGAATGGCGACCTTTTCCCGGCCGGCGTCCCGGAGCCCGGCCTCCACGCGGTCGGTCCAGCTCTCGAGCTGCTGCAGGCTCATGTGCGGGCAGCCCATGAAGCAGAGCTTCGGCTTTGCCTCCTTGTTTTTCCAGACGACGGGGTAGCTGTCGCGCACCCGCTGCAGCTCGGCGTCGTCGATCACATAGACCTTCGCGTCGGGCAGGATGAGCGCATCGCCCAGCTCGGCCGCCTCCGGCGTGAGCTTGTCCACATGGTACAGCCCCACCGCGCCGTTGGAGGCGGTGGCCGCGCCGAAGTCCTTGAGATAGGCGCAGGCGTCCTCCGTCAGCTCGGTCCCGAGCCAGCGGTCGAGGCCGTAGATATACGGCACGTCCTCCATGACCTTCATGCCGATGGCGGAGCCGAGCAGCTGCGCCTCCGGCTTTTCCTTTGTCTCCACGCGGACGATCCACTTCGCCTTCCGCCCCTCGTCCGTGAGCAGGCCGAAGTGCGGCACGAAGCCGACGATGGAGCCCATGAGGTCGAAGATGCCGGAATTCCGGTTGCACCGAGCGCCGAGCACCGAGTTGGCGTAGACGACGGCCGAGGACTCCGACCACGAGAGCACGTCGCCCTTTTTGGGCCGGTTGCCGACCTGCGGCAGATAGCAGGTGCAGGTGAACGCGTCGTCGCGCAGCAGGCCGAGCTTTTTGAGCTGCTCCTCGTAGGGCTTCTGCTCCGAGTACATAAACCGGCGGAAGACGAGGTCCTGCGGGAAGCTCGACGGGACGTGCAGATCGCGCGGGCGGGGATCGACGGTGAATTTCTGCTTCGAAACGGCTCCCGCTTCGATGAGCTTATCCATGAGCTCATAGACCGCCGCGAGCGCGCCGAGTCCGAACGATGTGACAAGATGGTTGTATTCGCTTGTGACCGGCACCATTTTATCGGCGTGGAAGGTCTCGCCGAATAAAACCAGCGTCTTCATCACCTTTGCCATGGTTTCGCCCTGTTCCCCGTCCAGAATGGCCTGCTGGGCGGGCGTCAATGTCATTTCCATCCGAGCGCCTCCTTTTCTTTCTTCAGAGTAACACCAAATCCGGGCACGGTCAACCGTTTCGGAGGAAAAGAACGGATTTTTGCGGGGCGGGCGGATTTTTTTGAAAATGTTCTCAAATGATTCACAATTGCCGCAGAAAAACCTGTATAATAATTTGCATAGATTCAAAAACCATGACGGCGAAGGGAGGAGTCGGAGATGGGACAGGACCCGTATCAGGTTCTGGGCGTGCAGCACGGGGCCAGTGAAGACGAGATCAAACAGGCGTACCGGCGGCTGGCGAAAAAGTACCACCCCGATCTCCATCCCGGTGATCAGAACGCTGCGAAAAAGATGAACGAAATCAACGAGGCCTACGACGCGATCAAGAGCCCGCAGGCCTATTCCGCTTACCAGCAGCAGGCGCAGCAGCAGCAGCAGGCCCGCCGGCAGAACCAGACCTACGCCGAGTACAACCCGTTCGACCCGTTCGGCCCCTTCGGACCGTTCGGCGCCTGGGGGCAGGAGCAGGACCGCGATCAGACGCAGGACCAGAGCCGGAACACGTATTATCGCTACAACTACACCGACCCCGGCCAGAATCCGCAGGACGAGGGCGGGCAATACCAGTGGAACTACCGCCGTACCCGCCGCCCTGGCGGGATTCTGCGCAGAATCCTGCTCATTTATCTGCTCATCCAGCTGCTTGTGCTCTTGCTCAACAGCTGCGGCGGATATTATGTAAACCCATACAGCAGCTACGGCAGCGACTATTCCAGCGGCTATACCCAGACCAGCGGCTTCAGCGGCACCACAAAGGGCGCATAGTCCGGAAGGAGACAGCACAATGTCCAGAATGATCGGCATTGATCTCGGCACCACGAATTCCTGTGTGGCCGTGATGGAGGGCGGGGAGCCCGTAATCATCCCCAACGCGGAGGGCGGCAGAACGACGCCCTCCGTCGTGGCGTTTGCCAAAACAGGCGAGCGCATGGTCGGCCAGATCGCCAAGCGGCAGGCCGTCACGAACCACGACCGTACCATCTCCTCCATCAAGCGCCAGATGGGCACCAACTACCGGGTGAGCATCGACGGCCACAAATATACGCCGCAGGAGATTTCCGCGATGATCCTGCAGAAGCTGAAGGCGGACGCCGAGAGCTATCTCGGCGAGCCTGTCGCCGACGCCGTCATCACGGTGCCGGCCTACTTCACCGACGCCCAGCGGCAGGCGACGAAGGACGCGGGCAAGATCGCGGGGCTCAACGTCCTGCGCATCATCAACGAGCCGACCGCCGCCGCGCTGGCCTACGGCGTGGACAAGGAGGAAGCCCAGAAGATCATGGTCTACGATCTGGGCGGCGGCACGTTCGACGTGTCGATCCTCGACATCTCCTCCGGCGTCATCGAGGTGCTGGCCACCGCGGGCAACAACCACCTGGGCGGCGACGACTTCGACCAGTGCGTCGTGGACTATCTGGTGAAGGAATTCCGCGCGGAAAACAAACTCGACCTCACCCGCGACCCGGCCGCGATGCAGCGGCTGAAGGAGGCCGCCGAGAAGGCCAAGATCGAGCTGTCCGCCATGACGGCCACGACCGTGAGCCTGCCGTATATCGCGGTCGGCAAGAACGGCCCCCTGCACATGGAAATCCCGCTCACAAGAGCGAAATTCAACGATCTCACATACCACCTCGTCCAGGCCACGCGCGAGCCGGTCAACCAGGCCATCAACGACTCCGGCGTGACGATCTCGCAGCTCGGCAAGGTGCTGATGGTGGGCGGCTCGAGCCGTATCCCCGCCGTGCAGGAGCTGGTGCAGAGCATCACGGGCTCGCTGCCCTTCAAGGGCATCAACCCCGACGAGTGCGTCGCCATGGGCGCGTGCCTGCAGGGCGGCGTGCTGGCCGGCAGCGTAAAGGGACTGCTGCTGCTCGACGTGACGCCGCTTTCACTCGGCATCGAAACGCTCGGCGGCGTGTGCACGCGCATCATCGACCGCAATACGACGCTTCCCATCCGCAAAAGCCAGATCTTCACGACCGCGTCGAGCTTCCAGAGCTCCGTGGACGTGCACGTGCTGCAGGGCGAGCGGCCCATGGCCCACCAGAACAAGGAACTCGGCCACTTCCAGCTCACGGGCATCCGCCGCGCCCCGCGCGGCGTGCCGCAGATCGAGGTCACGTTCTCCATCGACGCCAACGGCATCGTGAACGTCTCGGCCAGAGACCTCGACACCGGCAAGGCCCAGCAGATCACAATCACCGCGACCTCCAACATGAGCCAGGCGGACATCGACCGGGCCATGCGCGACGCGCAGCAGTACGCGGCCGAGGACGCGCGCACCAAAAAAGAGGCCACAGCCCGCGACCGCTGCGAGCAGCTCATCTATCAGGCGGGAAACGCCGCGAAGAACATGAGCCGGGACGACAAGGCCCGCACCGCCGAGAGCGTGAAAAACGCCCGCCGCGCGATCAAGTCGAAATCGGCCGCCGACATGAGCGCCTGCGCCGACGAGCTCGAGCAGATCCTGCGCAGCGCCGGCGTCACGATCGATCCGAACGCCGAGTACCGCGGCAGCGCCTCCTACGAGAATCCCAACGACGCGCCCTCCGACGACGCGATGGACGCCGACTTCGAGAGCGTGGACCCCAAGCAGCCGGAATAAAGATTCGCCGTCATTCCGCATTCGGAATGACGGCGATTTTTATAAGGCTGCAAAAGGCTTATGCCGGCTTGACGGTGGCGATGCTGTCGTTTTCGCGGGTATAGGTGGTGATGCGGGACATGCACTTTTCGATGCTGGTGACGTTCTTGAGGCTGCGGCCGAGCGCGTAGGTCATGTCGATGGCGTACCACTTGCCGTCCACGAGAACCTTGTTCCACGCGTGGTAGGTCTTTCCGCAGTAGCCCTTGGTGAGCGTGCAGGGGATGTCCTGGCTGCGGCAGAAACCGGCGAACAGGCAGGACAGATCGTAGCAGATGCCGCTGGTCTTGGTGAGCATGGCGTTGTTGTCGGGCATATAATAGGTGACGATGTGGGAAGTGATCTGGTTCGCAAGCGTCTTGTTGAACTTGTAGTTGGCGGAGATGAACTTGTAGAAGGCGATGACCTTTTCCTCGTCGGTGGTGAGGCCCTTGCAGAGCTCGGCGGCCTTCTGGCCGACGGCGTCGGTTTTGGAGAAGGTGACTTCGGTGGTGCTGACGAGATATGCGCTCAGGTCGAGGCCCATGCTGACGGTGACGGTCTGCGTATCATAGACATCGTAGTAATCGCCGCTGACATTGTGATAAACGGTGATGGTGTAGGTGCCGTCGCCGGTTTCAAACGCGTAGGTGCAGGCGGTTCCGTTGACGTAGTCGTAATAGCGCGTGGTGTCGTTATGGGTTACGCCGACCTTGATCATGCCGGTAAAACCGGACAGATCGTTGACCGTGAAGTAACCGCTGCCGGAGGTGCTGGCGTCGATGGAGCCGGTGTTGGCCGCCGCCGCGCAGGGCAGGCAGGCCGTGACGGTCAGGACGACCAATAAAAAGATGCTGACAAAACGGATAGAACGCTTCATAGGGAGCTCTCCTTTCGGTAACTGGCTGCCAACCCTTGCGGGTAAGGCCCTGTAGCTTTGCGTCGCCGCCTTTCGACGGTTTTGCTAGTATCGTTTGAGATGCCCCGAGGCTTCCGCTTCATCGGCATCTGAACCTAAATATTCAGTTTTTGGGCAAAAAAACAGCTTTTGCTTCGGCAACTGGCTGCCAACCCTTGCGGGTAAGGCCCTGTAGCTTTGCGTCGCCGCCTTTCGACGGTTTTGCGGTATCGTCCAAAAACCTGATTGGTTACACCAACCTTCAATTACATAATATCACATAACCGCTATTTGTCAAGAACTTTTTTTAGCAAAATGTAACCATGACAAACAAAGCGTCAAACTGGCGCTGTAAAACGAAGCAGCCCGTGTCGTTCTGGACGAAAAAAGCGTTCCCGGCGGATTTTCCGCCGGGAACGCACTGTGTCGGATTGGCGGCGTCAGGCAAGCTCCTTGGGCTCCAGCAGCCCGAGGCTGAAGCTGATCTGCGTTTTCGCGCCGGCGCTGCGGCGATGGTACGCGCGGATGACGCGCTCGACGACCATGACGCCCTTTTCATAGGTGGTGTTCTGAAGCAGAATCTCCAGCTGGACGGTGCTCAGCCGGGCAAAGCAGTCGCCGCTGCGCAAAGAATCGCGGATGGTGTTCTGCAGCAGCTTGGAGGCGCGCTCGACCGCGTTTTTGGGGAGCACGCCGCCGTCGCCGTCGCGAAGGGTCAGCACCGCGAGATAGGCGATGCCGCCGCTGCGCAGCTTGGTGCGCGCGTCGTAGCGGCAGATCTGGTCGAACACGGCCGGTTCGCAGTAGAAGGCGCCGCGCTCGGTGTCGCCGGAGCGGATCTTTTCGGCCACGTCGGAGATCGAGCTCTCCTGGTCCTCAACCTGGCCCATGATCTCGCGGTAGAGCTCGGAGAATTCCTCCGACGGCTCCACGTCGAACTGCTCGCGAAGGGTGCGCACGACCTTATTGTAGTGCGACAGGGCGAGCTGGGAACGGCCCAGACTGACCAGCGCCTGGATGAAATATGTATTGATCGGCTCGTCATAGGGAGCCAGCTTGAGAGCGGATTTGCACAGGTCAAGAGACTGCTCGAACCGGCCGGTGCTCTGCAGCCGCGCCGCCGCCGCGTAGACCGCGCGCAGATACTTGCTGCCGTAGAAGGCGGAGAGGGGCATGACCCAGTTTTCCGACGAGAGGTTGGAGAGAAACTCGCCGGGGTAGAGGCCGATCGCCTGCAGCCGGAGCGAGCAGGCCGCGTCTTCGTCGCGCGAGGCGTCCGCCTGCGAAAGAAGCCGCTCGAAAAGCTCGGTGTCGAGCTCCTGCGTGACGGCGGAGCTGTCCCACCGGTAGGAGCCGCGCAAACCGACCAGCAGCGCCTTGCTGTCGAGCGAAAGCCCGTCGAGCACGCCGCGCGCCCGGTGGACTAGGACCTTGAGCGCGCTCTGCGGGTTGCGCAGCTCGCTTTCGCCCCACAGCGCCTCCATCAGCTCGCTCTGCGGCACCTCGCGCGCGCGGAAGGTGATGAGATAGGCCAGCAGATCCCAGAGGAGCGGGGAACTGGTATCGGCGCTGCCCACTTCGGCATTGCCGCTGACGATGGAAAAACCGCCGAACATTTTGATCCGGACGTCCATAGTCTCCGCTCCTTCCTTTGGTAATTCAGGCATTTTGTTTCATTACCGCTTTTATTATTATAATGTTCCGGCTCGGAGATTTCAACCAATTATGATAATAAAAAAATTGGTGAACATGTTTTTTTTTTAGCAAATTTCGGCATGTTATCCGAACTTTGATTGCAGATCAAACTTTTTTATGGCCGGAAACAGACACATGCCTCCCCGGAAGGGGGGCCTGCTCCGCCGCGGGAAGCGGTCCCGGAAGGAGCGTCAGACCCGGCGGTTCCGGGGCGGCATGTCTGAATGACGCTGGAAAAACTATTCCACGGTGACGCTCTTGGCGAGATTGCGTGGCTTGTCGATGTCGCAGCCGCGCTGCAGCGCGACATAGTAGGCGAAAAGCTGCAGCGGGATCACGCCGAGCGACGGCAGGAACATGGGCTCGGTGTCCGGGATGGTCAGAACCGCGTCCGCGTTCTTCTCCATCTCCTCCCGCCGGCTCTCGGTCGCGAGGGCCAGGACGCTGGCCCCGCGCGACTTGACCTCGACCACGTTGCTCATGGCCTTGTCAAACAGCGCCCCGTAGGTGCCGAGCGCCACCACGAGCGTGCCGGGCTCGATGAGAGAGATGGTGCCGTGCTTGAGCTCGCCCGAGGCGTAGGCCTCGGAGTGGATGTAGGAGATCTCCTTGAGCTTGAGAGAGCCCTCGAGGCCCAGGGCGTAGTCGAGATTCCGGCCGATGTAGAACACGGAGTCGTGATTGAAATAGACGGACGCGTCGTACTGGATCTGCTCGCGGTCGGCGAGCACGCGCTCCATCTTCTCCGGCAGGGCCTCGGCCTCCGCGATCAGGCGGTCGTATTCCGCCTGCGCGATCGTGCCGCGCACGCTGGCGAGGTAGATGCCGAGCAGGTTCAGCACCATCAGCTGGGTGGCATACGCTTTCGTCGTGGCCACGGCGATTTCGGGGCCGGCCCAGGTGTAGAGCACGTCGTCGGATTCGCGGGCAATGGAGCTGCCCACCACGTTCACGATGGACAGAATCCGCGCCCCGCGCGACTTCGCCTCGCGCAGAGCCGCCATGGTGTCGAGCGTCTCGCCCGACTGGCTGATGACGACGGCGAGCGTCGTTCCGTCCACGATGGGGTCGCAATAGCGGAATTCGGACGCGAGCGTCACCTCCACGGGAATGCGCGCGAGCTTTTCCAGGTTGTATTTGCCGATCATGCCGACGTGATACGACGAGCCGCACGCGATGATCGAGAGCTTTTGAAAGCGCCGAAGCGCCTCGTCGGTGATCTTCAGACCGTCAAACACAATCCTTCCGTTCTGCAGACGCGGGCTGACGGCGCGGCGCACGGCCTCCGGCTCCTCCATGATCTCCTTGAACATGAAGTGCGGATAGCCGCCCTTCTCCGCGGCGGAGATCTCCCAGTCGATGTGGTGGTGCTCCTTGACGACGGGCAGCTCCATCGCGTTGAGCACGGTGATGCTGCTGCTCGTCAGAATGGCGACCTCGCCGTCCTCCATGTAGCTGACGTCGCGCGTGTACTTGACGAGCGCGGTCACGTCGGAGGCGATGAAGGTGCAGCCGTCGCCGTAGCCCAGCAGCAGCGGCGCGTCTTTTCTCGCGGCGTAGATGCGGTCGGGCGCGTCGGCGCAGAGGATACCGAGCGCGTACGCGCCCTCGATGCGGTGCAGCACCATGTACAGAGCGCCCAGCACCGTGCCGGTCTGCTTGAGGTAATACTCGAGCAGCTGCGCCACGACCTCGCTGTCGGTCTCGGAGGCGAAGCGCACGCCCTTTTCCTCGAGAAAGCCCCGAATCTCCAGATAATTTTCGATGATGCCGTTGTGGACAAGGGCGATCTTGCCGTCCTCGCTCAGGTGCGGGTGGGAATTGACGTCGTTCGGCTCGCCGTGGGTCGCCCAGCGGGTATGGCCGATGCCGGTCGTGCCGGTGAGCGTTTTGCCGCCGTCGGTCATGTCGGACAGGTTCTGCAGCCGGCCCTTGGCCTTCGCAACCTTCAGTACCCCGTCCGCCGAGACGCAGATGCCGGCGGAGTCATAGCCCCGGTATTCCAGCCGGGACAGCCCGTCAAGCAAAATGGGTGCGGCCTGCTCGCTGCCGATGTAGCCTACGATTCCACACATAGAAAGAGTTCCTCCAATATCTTCATATTGCAGGACAAACTCGCAGATATTCGCCTGAACCCCTGCTCACAGCCCCTCTGTTTTGCGGTTGCCCGCATATTTCTGACTGTGTGACGCGCGCAGAGCGGCACGGAAACGCATCCGCCGAATTTTCGATCGCGTTTCTCCTCGTTATCCCGGACGATGCCGGGCACATGGCGCTGATGACGGTCTCCCGTGGTCCTCCTTTCCGTCTGCGATGAGGACATTATATGCGAAAACGCAAAAAAAAGCAACCCGCCGCTCCAAATGGCGGCAGGCGCGCTGAAAAGCCATATTTTTTCACTCCCGCGGCAGGCTGCTCCGCCTGTCATTCCTCGCTTCGCTCCGAATCGTGCTGCGAATTTGCTTTAGATTCTTTGTCGCTGGCGCTCCTCAGAATGACAAATGGGGAGGATGTGCGCGCATTTGCCCAACGCGGCGTCCGTATGGGCCGATGCCCACATCGGCCCGTTTGCACTGTTTTTGGTTCGCTGATTTTTTAGCCTCCGCAGGGGTTACGCCCTCCGGGGGCCTCTTCTTTCCGCTCGTGCGGAAAGAAGAGGAAGAAAGGCACGCCAAGGGTTAAGCCCCATAGGTACACTTTGTGACCCATGGGGCTTAATGTTGGTATGGGGATACAGACAGCCGCCAAGGAAGGTTCTTGTGCGGCTGTCTGATTTGTTTCTAAAGACAATAAACCTCAGCGAAAGGTTACTCCGCCTCCCGGAGGCGCTCCACGATGGTTTGCTTGGCAACGCCGCGATAGCTGAGAAGCGGCAGCGCCGCGCCCAGCAGCACAAAGACGGGCATCAGAATCAAAATGGGCGTTAGCGTGAGGTGGTAGCTGTAAAACCAGAACATTCCCTCCAGCACGCGGGACAGCAGCGGCCCTGCCAGCACCGTCAGCAGCAGCGACAGCACAATCGAGCCAAAGGCATAGATAAGTCCCTCGCAGACCAGCATGGTTTTGAGTTGTTTTCCGGTCATGCCGATGGATTGCAGCATGGCAAACTCCCGCCGCCGGCTCAGGATGCCTGTCAAAATGGCATTGAAGAAGTTCAGGATACCCACTAAGCCGACGATAAAGCTCAGCGCTCCGCCCAGCATCAGGAACATATTGCGGAAGCCGTCAAACTCTGCCGCGTAGGTGGCCTTGCTCTCATAATTTAAGGTAGGGTCCTGATTCTGCGTATAGTCGATCAGGAAATTTTCCATGTCCGCAGTTGCCTCATCCGTGGTGTCGCAGGCATAGAGCAGCACACTGTCCGTGCCGGTGTCGGCAATAAATGTCTGGGCGTTCAGGACGAATTCGTCGCTCCCGTAATAGCGGTAGCTCAAGGAAGTGGGCACAGATACCAGCGCGGTCACCGTATATTCCACGGTGTGGGATTTGACGACCTTCAGAACATAATTTTCTCCGCTGGCAGGGTCCACCGGTTCGCCGGTTTCCGGACTCACATAGTCAAACTCATCCACATACTCCAGCTTCACGGTATCGCCCAGCTTCGCCCAGTTGGAGCTTTCGATCACATTGCCGTAATCATCCGTCTGATAGACTGCCGCGATGCCTTTACTGCCGGGGGTATGCAGGTCGGAAAGCTCGCCCTCCAGCGCCGTCAGCTTATCCAGCGGGTAATCCTCCATGCCGTAGAGCTGGGCGCTATCCTCAATCAGTCCTTCCTCCGTGCGCTGTGCGGCGGAAACCATTTGATCGAGGGTTTCTCCGCTGTTCCATTGGCTGTACAGTTCCCGGTAGTGCTCCTCGGTGATGCTCTCGCGCACCATGCCGGTTTCGCCATAGATCCTGCCGCCGGCGGTGATGCCGCCCTGTGCGGTGACGGCGTCGATCGCTTCCTGCGGCAGAGCAGTGTCGGCGCTGAACAGACTGCCGGTCTGAAAATATCCGGCGTCCGACAGAATGAAATCCGACACCCGATCAACAAGGTATTTGTCCATATCGAAGCCGCCGGTAAAGGTCACCGTCATGGTCAGAAGCAGCACTGCCAGCGAGAGCGACAGAATGGTCACCACGGTTTTACCCTTGCTCCGTCCCAGATTGGCAAGCGCCATGAGGGAGAGGGAAACGCCTGCCGTGGGCTTCGTTTTCCGTTTGACGGAGCTTCCCTCCGTATAGCGCAGCGCCTCGATGGGCGACACACGCCCGGCCATGCGTCCCGGCTTTGCGCAGGAGAGCAGCACGGTGACAAGCGAAAACAGCGCCGCAATGACGAAAATCAGCGGGCTGACGGATATCGTGCTGACAACGCCGCTCAGCTGTTTTACCACCACAGGAACCAGCAGCGCTCCGATGCCCCAGCCCAGCAAAAGGCCCAGAGGAATCCCAAACAAAGACAGCGTCAGCGCCTGCCGACGGATGATGCGCCGCAGCTGCCGGGGTGTGGTGCCGATGGTTTTCAGCATCCCGTAAAACCGGATGTCGCCAGCCACCGAGATTTGAAAAACGTTATAAATTATAAGATAGCCTGTCAGCAGAATCAGCGCCAGCAGCCCCGCGATCGCGGCGACAGTTCCGCTGTCCATTTGGTCGGCAAGCTGGGAGCCGGAGTAGCCCCAGTTGACGCCGATGTCGATAAAGCCGGGCTTGTCGCGGGATTCCGACTGATAGCCGTGTCGGGCAAGCACCTCGTTCATCTTCTGCCCAATATTCCACGAATTGGAGAACATGACGTCCAGTCCCCAGCTGCCCGCCTGGCTGTCATTGGATTCCGGGTCAATGTTCAGCGTTTCCAATATCGCGTTGACCCGGCTTTCCGGAATGAGAATGTTGCTGGAGATCACAGCCTCGTCATGCTCCCACCAGCCGCAGAGGATGAAGGTCTGGGTCGTCTGCTTTCCGTCCACCGTAAAGGTAACGGTAAACTTTTCGCCCAGCTCCGGCTGGATGCCCAGCAGCTCCAGCACGCGGGTGTCGGTGGCGGCCTCATCGGTGCCCTCCGTGGGCAGACGTCCTTCCGTGGGGTCGCAGTAGCTCCAGTGCGCCTGCATCGCGTCGGAATAGCCCACCTCCACATGGGATTTGTTGAACGGAGCCTCCTCCGGCATGCCGAGAAAGCGCCGCAGGCCCCACGCTTTGAGCTCCGGGTCGGTTTTCAGCTCATCAAACTGCGCCTCGGTGAGGTATTTGAAGGTGCCGTGGCTGAAGCCGCCGCACTGGCGGAAGTTGGACTGCTGAAATCCGGCGTTGATGGAAAGGGCAATGGTAAACAGCGCCGTGAACAACAGCGTCGTCAGCGCAATGGCGGCGATCGCCACCAGATTGCGGCTGCGGTTTGCTTTCAGGCTCTTGCGGGACAGATTGGCAATTGCCTTTCCGTTTTTTACCCGGATCATCCCCGATCACCGCCTGTCAGTCTGCCGTCCTCGATGCGCAAAATGCGGTCGGCCATCTGCGAGAGTTCCTCATTGTGGGTAATCATCACCACGGTCTGGGAGAATTTCTGACTGGTGACCTTCAAAAGACCCATGACGTCGAGGCTTGTTTTGCTGTCCAGATTGCCGGTCGGCTCGTCCGCCAGAATGATGGCGGGTTTTGCCGCCAGGGCACGGGCGATGGCGACCCGCTGCTGCTGTCCGCCGGAGAGGTTGGCGGGAAGATTGCTGCGCTTATCGCCAAGCCCCAGCGTTTGAATAATCTGTTCCACATAGCCCTGCTCCGGCGCGTGCCCGTCCAGCTGAATGGGCAGAAGGATGTTTTCCTCCACATTCAGCACGGGTACCAGATTATAGTTCTGGAATACAAAGCCGATTTTGCGGCGGCGGAAAATGGTAAGCTCCTCGTCCTTTAACGAGAAGATGTCCCGCCCGTCCACCGTTACAGTGCCGGAGGTGGGGCGGTCCAGTCCGCCCAGCATGTGCAGAAGCGTGGATTTCCCGCTGCCGGAGGTACCCACGATGGCGACAAACTCGCCCTTTTCCACGGACAAACTCACGCCGTCCAGCGCGTGAACGGCGGTGTCGCCGCTGCCGTAAATCTTTTCCAGATTTTCTGTCTGTAAGATCGTCATCACTGTTTCCTCCAAAAGAAAAAGTCTGCATTGTTCTCTACAATGCAGACTTTAACACGCAAATCTTTCCAGAATCTTTCGGCGGCGCAAAAACATCTGTCAGTTTTGAAAGATTTCACTGCGCCGCCGGAAGAAACAGCGAGAAGGTCGAGCCGCGACCCGGCGCCGACTCCACCCTCAGATATCCGCCCTCCGCCGCGGCGATCTCCCGGGCAAGATACAGTCCGATGCCAACTCCGGGCTGCTGTGCGACCGCCGGGGAACGGTAGAAGCGGGAGAAAATTTTTGCCTGCTCCGCCTCGTCGATGCCGATGCCGCTGTCCGTCACGGAAATTTTGCAAAACAGCTCATAGGGCTGCGCCTGCACGGTGACGCTTCCGCCGGGAGGCGTGTATTTCACCGCGTTGTCCAGCAGATTGGCAAGCGCCTCCACCGTCCACTTGGGGTCGAATTGCGCCTTGGCGTCCGTATCCATGCAGGTCAGGGAAATCTGCTTTTTTTCGGCAAGGGGTGCGATCTGCCTTGCCGTTATTTGCAGCAGCTCCGAGATGGAAGCATTCTGCGGATGCAGAGAGAAGATGCCCGTTTCCAGACGGGAGGTCTTGACCAGTGATTCAATTAAAAAGCGCAGCTTTTCCGCCTGCGCATTCAGCGGCTCCACGCAGTCGCGGGCGCTTTGCGGCAGCTCCTGCTCCGCCAAAAGCTGACCGTAGAGCAGAATGTTTGCCAGCGGCGTCTTGGTCTGATGGGAGATGTCGCCGATGAGCTCCTTGATTTTTTCCTTTTCCGCCGTCAGATTTTTGGCGGATACCTCGGAGGCTGACAGGTAGTGCGCCAGCTTGGTCTCCAAGGCGGAGAGCAGGCTCTCGTCAAAGTGGGCTTCCAGGAAGCTGCCGTCTATGGCGGCGTCCAGCATCCTGTCCATGGTTTCCATGAGCTTTCTCGTTTTTCGGCGGTTCCATAAAATCACGCCGGCCGCAATCAGAACCGCTGCGGCGCAGACCGTAACACAAATCCAAAGCTCAGTCATGGTCTGCCACCCAAGTGTATCCGATGCCGTAAACCGTCCTGATGTATGCGGGCGCCTCCAGCTTGTCCCGCAGACGCTTCACCGTGACGGACAGCGCGTTTTCATCCACATAGTCCGCGCCGTCCGTCCAGATGCGGTCCACCAGAAGTTCTCTTGAAAGCGTGCGTCCCCGATTTTCCACCAGCAGCCGCAGCAGCTTCTGCTCGGTCTTGCTCAGCTCGATTCTTTGCCCGCTGCGGGTGTATTCCATGTGCTCAAAATCAAAGCAAAAGGAATCGATTTGCACCGCCGCCGAAAAAGCAGATGTGCGGCGCAGCTGTGCGCCCACCCGGGCGCGCAGAATGGCAAGGCTGAACGGCTTTGTGATGTAATCGTCCGCGCCCTTTTCCAGTCCCGACACCACGTCCGTTTCCAGATCGTTGGCCGTGAGCAGGATGACAGGAACGGCGGACTCAGCCCGAATTTTGCGCAGAAGCTCCAGTCCGCTGCCGTCCGGGAGGTTCACGTCCAGAATTGCCAGTTGAAATAAATCCCGATTCCATTCTTCCATTGCCTGCGCCAGCGTGCGGCATTTCCGGATGTGCAGCTCCTCACTTTCCAGCGCGACGGCAATGCCCTGCGAGAGCGCAAGGTCATCCTCCAGCAGCAAAACAGTGCTCATGCAAATCCCTCCCTGTGGTGGAATTGGTTAGTGCAAGCATACCACACGCCCATGCAATCCGTCCATACTTTGTGACCGGCAATCAGGTAATCCTCATTTTATCGTTTAGTGTTCAAAGAAGTAATAGGGCAGCGCCGCCTAATGTCACAGATTTACATATATAAACAGCCACCTGCTTAGATAGAACAATCACTAAATGATAATTTGGGAAAATACGGCTCCAGGCACAGTCAAATTGCTTACACTGGAAAACCGCTATGATTTTGCTCGTGTTGAAAATTCGGTCAATCTTGGCCACATTGAAGCAATCAGTTAAAGCCAGCCTGGAAGTGCTGCTTGACAAACTCCCCCCAGCTACAGGAAAAGCTCGCGCTACGGATTATGGATGATCTCACGATGATGGCAAGCGAGGGCTCGCTGGACAGCTTTCTCTGCGGATTCAAGTTGGCTTGACAGCTGGCAAATGAACTGGACTATTACAGAAACGGGCGCTCAACGCTGGCAGACGATGCCGGGTTGGACGCCCGTTCTGCATTTCAGAAGGAGGAAGAAGCGTGACAAAAAAGCTGCTGACCGTCGCACTCACAATCGCCGCGTGTGCGGCCCTGTGTGGCGCTGTGTGCCCTCAAAGTGCCTCGGGCGGTAAAGTATCCGCCTTCGATCAGGTAACAAGTACCGCGGCCGTCGCCCAGGAGGAATACACCGGAGCGCTTTCGCTCTCTGCCGCCGAGAAGGAACACGCACCAGCAGAAGAAACAAATCTTCCGCTTCCGACTGAAGCACCCGAACCAGCGCCAGTGATGGCAGAGCCTCAGCCGCCCGCGGCTCCCCTGAAAGAAACGGCAGCGCCGGAAGCGAAACCAGCACAGACGCCCGAATCCACAACATCGGCTCCCCAACCCGCGCAGAATCCTCAGCCGAAACAGCCGCAGCCATCTGCCGATCCGGCTCCCGGCGAGCGGAGCATCGCCGGCGGCAAAGCGCAGGTCTGGGTGCCCGGCTTCGGCTGGGTGGAGGACGGCGGCGGAAACATCTGCACCTATGCCGGAGATATGTACGAAAACGGAAACAAGATCGGCAGCATGGGGTGATTACACAAGGGTTATTCAGAGAAAAATTCGTTGCCAATCTGATAGAAAAGCACCCCGAAACAGCGGCAATTCACACTGCTTCGGGGCGCTTTTGCGTTACTCTCAGGAAGCCTTGATGGAGTATTTTTGAATGCGCCTTTGTGGCGATTCTGCGTCCCATCAATGGGGTACGGGATGATTCCGCCCGCACCGTTGACTGGAATGACGAGCTGCTCCGTCACGCCAGGTCTTCCGGCTCTGAGATGCGGCGCAGCAACTCGGTACCGTCGATTTTCCCGGCACGGTAGTCCCGGCGGGCCGCGGAGGCGGCAGCGATCCATTCGTCGAACGCTTCCTTGCTGAGCTTCTTTGTAGGCCGATCGCTTTCCCAGTCGTCTTCCCGGTAGTAGCGGCTGTACATCCGGTTGTAGAACTGCTGGAATTTTTGCAGGTACTGATCTTCCTTCACCGTTTTGTGAAAATTGAGGCCCGGCCCCTTCTCCTGACAGGTGCGCCCGTCCTGACCCTCTCGCCCGCAGTATTCCCGCTTCCGCCTGTCCGGGAGCGCGAAGTATCGGTCGCACAATGCGCACCGCTTAACCCGGATGCCGCGCTTCACCGCCTCCATTAGTTCCAGGAACAGCATCTCGCCGAGATCCTGAACCACGAAGTACTGCTGCATGCTGACCGCATGATCGCTGTCCCGGTGGAGGTTCTGCAGCACGCCGCGCGTGTCCGTCTCGTCGGCGTTCTGAACTGCAATCACTTTTTTCGCATCAAACCTGCCGCGGCTGACCGGTGCGATCCCGTACATGGTCCGCAGCATTCCGTGCTGAAAATCCGGGTGCCTGTTCCCGAAAATCACATACCGCTCCGGAAGCGTATATTCCGCGAGTACCTCCGTGCTCAGGCAGAGCTCCAGTGCCTCCCGGTACAGCGCCTGCTGTTCAGCATAGTACCGGAACAGAAAGCAGGCATAATCCGTCTGCTCCGAGAGCGTTCTTTCGGACACATAAAAATTCCGCAGCAGTTCTCCGTTGAGAAAGAAGTGGACATAGCTGTGTTGCTCCTTGAGCAAATCCACCGCATCCCAACAGGCCTTCCGAATCGCATCCACATTGGCGCTGACGGCCCCCACGGCCTGCAGCGCCTTCATTTTTTCCAGCGCGGGCACAAAATCCAGCTCGCAGAAATCCACGATGCCGTTTCCGATGGCGCCGATCTGCCGGAACGATGAATGCTCGGCGTCGTGCCGGAAGAATACGCTGAGGAGGTTGCTGTCATCGACGAATACCTGTGCGTACGGGAATGTGATCTCCATGGCACGCCTCCTTGTAAAGAATAGATTTTAACAAAATAAAATTCTTTTCATCCATTATATAACACGGCGATGGATTTTTCTACAATGAAAGCATGAAAGAAAGGAGGGCTGCAAAATGCCAAAGAAATTGAAAACCGTAGACGGGGCGACGCTGATGGCCGCCCGGCTTCCGCCCATCCGGTATATGATCGAGGGCCTGCTGCCGCAGGGCCTCCATCTCCTCGCAGGCGCACCGAAGGTGGGCAAATCATGGCTGGCGCTCTGGCTGTGTCTGTGCGTGGCAAAGGGAGAGACCGTGTGGGGATTCGCCGCCGGACAAAGCGATGTGCTGTATCTCTGTCTGGAGGACAGCTATTCCCGGATTCAGAACCGGCTGCTGGATCTCACGGACGACGCACCGGAGAATCTGTATTTCGCCACCATGTCTGAAAAGCTCCGGTCGGGGTTGGAGCAGCAAGTCGAGCATTTTCTTTCGGAGCATCCTGCCACCGGCCTCGTGGTCATCGACACGCTTCAGCGCGTGCAGAATGTTTCCAGCGAGGCAAACCCCTATGCGGGAGACTACCGCGACCTCGGCATTCTGAAAGAGTTGGCGGACCGGAATCACACGGCGGTACTGCTCATCCATCACCTGCGAAAGATGGGCGACGACGATCCGATGAACATGATTTCCGGGACGACCGGAATCAGCGGGGCGACGGATTCCAATTTCGTACTGCGTCGAAACCGCCGCGGCGACAGTTCCGCCACGCTCTACTGCACCGGCAGAGATATCGAATACCGGGAGCTGTCGCTGGAATTCGATCCTGACACACATATCTGGCGGCTGCTTGCGGACAGCGTCACTGCGAAGCCGGAACCGCGCGACGCGCTCATTCCGGTTCTCTCTGATTTTCTTAACGAGTGTAAATCGTTCACCGGCACGGCGACGCAGCTGGCAGAAGCACTGGCGCCGCGGTGTGAAGAGGCGCTGCTGCCCGCAACGCTGACCAAGCGCCTCCTGCGCGGCAGAGAGGAGTTGGCCGCGCGGGGCGTTCGGTTTGAGCTCAGCCGAACCCGCGATCACCGGGAACTGCGGCTGACGCTCGCCGGTGACGGGAGTGACGGCAGTGACGGGAAAAACGATATGGGCTCCGTGTCAAATTTGCCGTCACACCTGTCACAGCCGTCACAAGAGAAACAGCGATGAGAGCAAACGGCACACTCCAACTTGCTGCGCTGCTAAAGGATGCGGGGCGCAAAGCCCTCCCACCTCGGGTGGGGCGAGCAGAGCAGGCGTATATACGCCCGCGCCTCGCCTGTTTTCCGGGCGGAAGCCCGGACCCACTTCCAGTTGCGTGAGACGCAATCGACAGAGAGGAGAACACAAAAATGAAAGACAAATTTGAGACCTTCCGAGCCACCGAGAAAGAAAGGCAGATGCTGAAGTCTCTGGCGAAAAAGGCAAATATGAGCAAGTCGGATTTCATTCGGCACGCGATTTTCAGCAAAGAGATTGTGGTAATCGACGGCCTCCATGAACTGACCAGGGAGCTGAAAGCCATCGGCAACAATCTCAATCAGCTGACCGTCCGCGCCAACATGGGTCAGCTCCACGCGGTCAATCTGACCGAAACCAAAGACGCCCTCGGCAACATCTTCGACCGGCTCACCATTCTATGCGGCGGCAGTACGCTTCCGGCGTCTGAGCCGGAAGCTCCCGTACCGATCATCATCGATCACCGCCGGCAGATGATGAAGCTGTTCGGAATTAAGGAGGAAAATATGGGGTCCCCGCAAAGTCAAAAAGGACTTTGTGGGGAAGAGGAGCACACCCGAAGCGGTGAGCCTTTCGTCACACTTGACGAAAGCGATAAGCGAAGGGCGGTGCGACGACATGGCGACCGTTAATTTTATCAAGTACAGAAAGCAGTCTGCGTTCACGCTGCGCGGCGTAATCCAATATGCCTGCCAAAAAAGCAAGACGCTTTTGCCGGACGGCTGCCGTCTCATCACCGGCGTGAACTGCTGTGCCGAAACCGCCGTCTCGGAGTTTCTCTCCACCAAGGCGCAACACAAGAAAACTGGCGACACGCAGTTCTACCACTACACCCAGAGCTTCAAGGTGGGCGAAAACATCTCACCCCAGACTGCGCACAAAATCGCATTGGAGTTCGCTCAGAAAAACTATCCGAACTATGAGGTTCTCGTCGCCACGCACATCGATGCCGCGCACATCCACTCTCACCTGATCGTCAATTCCGTGAGCTTTGTGGACGGCAAGAAGCTGCATCAACCCCCGGATACGCTCCGCAAACTGCGACTGTCCTCCGATGAAATCTGTCAGGCCCACGGCTTTGATACGCTGCCCATCTACACTTTTGGACGCAGCAAGACGCCCAGCCGCGCCCAGCGGCGAGCGCAGACGCGGGGCAACAGTTGGAAGGACAATCTCCAGCAGGCCATCGATGATGCCATGGCAAGCCGCAGAACCCGTGGGGAGTTTATTCTCGAAATGGAGCGTCGAGGCTATCAGATCAAGTGGACGGATACACGCAAAACCATTACCTACACCTGTCCCAACGGCAAGCCCTGCCGTGACGACAGGTTGTTCGGTGAGCGCTATTCCAAGGTCAACATGGAGTTGGAGTTCGATTACCGGGAGAAAAAGCAGGTGCCAAACAAGGCCACCGGCTGGGAATGGCAGCGTGGTGCGTTGGAGCAAAAGCACAAGCCGACGCCGGAGATTCCAATCCCCACAAGCGGCAGGAGGCTCACCGACGAGATTCTGCGCCATGCGAAATATCTGGAGCAGGGTGTCAGCGAGGACGACGAGCTGGAAACCATCACCGAGTTGGCGGCGCTCACGGCGCTGTCCTTCGCCGGCGTGTATCTGCTGTTGGATACCATCGCCAACGCCAATCGCGAGAAAATCAACGACGAAGATCTCACCGATTACATTACACAGTTACAGCAGGAGCCGGAGAACTGCGCCGGCTACGAGGACGAGCAAGAACAGCTTGGCTTTACCATGACCATGATGTAACCGGCACAGCCTAATGCGGCAGAAAGGAATGAAATGAGAACTGAATATGAAGAATACCGCGATACCGGAATGGTAGGCATCTACGATCCCGACAAGGCCGTGCTCCGAACGGCAAGCGCAAATGAGGTAACCGCAACCTTCCGTGACACATCCTACTGGCAGCGGGAGGACGGCTTCACAGGCACAAGAGAAATGCTGGTGGGCGGCAAGGTGTTTCACATCACCTCGGTTTTCCCTTCTGAGGTCAAGGCAACACCTACGGACAAGCTGCTCTCCCTTATCGACGCCGATCTTTCAAAAGATGTCCACAGCCCTTGATATTCCAATAGACTTGTGCAAATCGGTACGGTATACTGTTGCTGCCGTACCGGCTTGCCCCGATATGAAGGAGGTAAATATATAATGGCAAGCCAAAAAATCAATATACTTTATGGCAGACTCAGTCAGGAGGACGAGCGTCAGGGAGAGTCCAACTCCATCCACAATCA